>Ga0164290_1000249_pt1 | contig 204693 bp, 166 predicted proteins | sample Micstemetagenome_FD_108782 | JGI IMG/M metagenome (GOLD analysis project Ga0164290, IMG submission 108782) | Contaminated culture microbial community from soil near Moab, Utah, USA - Microcoleus steenstrupii SON62 (Illumina Assembly) | ecosystem: Environmental > Terrestrial > Soil > Soil crust...
CCCGCCCACGACAAGGCAGTAAGGACCTGATCGGGGTCAGCCTGGCGAAGCCGGCTGCCACCAGTGCGGGGGACACGCGCGGGCGGAACCATGGTGTTGACTGGGCTCGAACGCTCCAGCGTAAGCTCCGGTCTGTACTGCTGATCGTAGAGGGAATAGTAGCGCCTCGGAGCACGCGACGCCAGCGGGTTTTTCTGGTCAGGGGTCACGGCCCCGTGACGGCAAGGTGGCCGCCACAAGCGCCGCGGGCGAACGGTCATCGAGCACCTGTTCCACGGTGACCTCCTCAGGTGAGAAGCGCCATTTACAGCCCCGGTTGAGCGGGTGCCGCACTCGCGAAGCTCGGCGTGTGCCCCGCCGAGGGCACGAACGCTGGCGAACGGCATCACCGGGAACTGAGACAAGACACGGACGCGTGCTGGTGATGCTGCAAGCCTACCGTATGTGTCAAGACTGGCGACTTGGCGGATTCAGCTCAGCGCGAGCCGGCTCCGCGAGCTGTTCTGCCAGCGCGACGAGCTCCTCCCAGGGGGTGCCTTGCCCGCCGCAAACGCGGCCTCGTAGGCTTCCTTGCCAAGCGTAGCCCGCCCAGCCGCAACCGCGCGTAGATACAGCGCCGTGTCGGACTCGCTCGCATTCGTCAGGACGCCCTCGCCCATCTGCGCCGCAATCGCGCCAAAGAGCACGGCTGCTGGTTCAGCCCGACCGCCGAGCGCGGCGACTTGACCAAGCCCAAGAGCGTTCAGGGTGAAAGGGCTGAGACTGTTTTCCTTGGACGTCGATGATCATCTCGGCCTGCTCCAGACGAGCCTGCAGGCGAGCGTTCTCGGCCCGAAGGCGGGCAAGCTCCTCTTGGACAGGGTCGCCAGGGGTCGGCTTGGGGCCGGGGCGCTGAGGCTCCAAGGCCGAGAGCGAGCTGTCACGGCGGAGCTTGCGCCACTTGGTGGTCGCCGACGAGTAGATGCCTTCACAGCGGAGCAGGGCGCCGCGCTCTGGTGAGACCGCGGGGTAGGACTCGTACTCCTCGACGATGCGCAGCCGCTCCTGGGCGCTGCGAGCCGGACGCTTGGCTGGTCAAACCTTAGTTATCGACGGGACGAGGTGTCGGGCGCTCAGGCACTGGCTCATGTGCATTGGTGGGGTCGGATGTCACGCTCGTCTCCTCCGGCTCGGGCGTCACGCTCGTCTCCTCCGGCTCGGGCGTCACGCTCGTCTCCTCCGGCTCGGGCGTCACGCTCGTCTCCTCCGGCTCGGGCGTCACATCTGGTGGGGGGTACGGGCTGGGTGTGCTGGAGGGTGTAGGGGCTGTGCCCGTCGCGGTCGCCTGCCTGGAGGGAGTAGGCAGGGGCGACTCCTCGGTTGGAGGATTCGGGCGACGCGTAGGGGTCAGGGTTAGCGTGGGCGACGGGGTTTCCGTCGGCGACGGCGGGATTGACGTGGGGGCCAGGGTTGCGGTGGGCAAGGGGGGTGGAACGCTCGTACCGGTTGGAACCACAGGCGCTACACTTGTGCTGGTCGGCCGAGGCGTGCGGGTGCGGGTAGGGCTGGGCCTGCGCGTGCTCGACGGGCTGGGCGAGGGCGTCGGCGTCGGGCTGGTTGTCGGCGCCGCTGGCTGCCGCCGGTCCTCCAGCACGATCAGCCCCTCAAACAGCCGCTGTTCGCTCTCGCTGAGCCGGCGATAGGGCAGCCCCTCCGCATAGTGCCGCACCTCGGCGGCGACGGCACAGATCGGGCAGCGATACCACCGCACGTGCCCATCACTCCCGAGCGTGACGATGCCGCCCGTCGGCTCGAACCGGGCCTGCGTGAGGCCGGGGGCGTGGCTGTAGAGCTGCCCGAGGCTGCGATCACTCCCACGGCCCCACAGGCGCACCAGCCCGTCGCTGCTCCCGGTGATCAGCACCTCGCCCGTCGGGTCAAACGCCACGCTGGTAATCGTGGTGGCCGGGTGGCGCAGCACACGCATCTCCACGGAAGACGATGCCGGCGGGCCGGAAAGCAACCAGAGTCGCGCCGTGCCGTCACCGCTCACAGTCGCCAGCACCTGACCGTCCGGGCTCCATGCCACATCCGTCAACCCATCCTCATGGCCCTCGAGATGAGTCGGGCTCGCCTCGCCCCGCCCGCCCCAGATCCGCCCGGTGCGATCCGCGCTGATTGTCACCAGACGCTGGCCGTCGGGCGACCAGGCTGCGCCGGTAATCGCATCGCCATGGCCTGTCAGCCTGGCGATCCGGACACCACCAGCGACCTGCCATAGCTGTGCTTCAGCCCCTTCGACCGTCAGCAGCAGTGCCCCATCCGGGTTCAGAACGGCGAGCTGCGGCGGCCCGGAGTAAGGGGTGATAGCTCCAAGCTCATCGCCGCTTGCCGCGTCCCACACCCGCACCGCGGCGTCGGCGCCGACTGTCACCACCCTGGTACCATCGGCGCTGAACGAGCCGCTCAGGATGGCGGCCGGCGACTCCAACGTTGTCTGGCTCGCACCAGTGGTGGTGTCCCATAGCTGTGCGCGGGTTGCGCCTTCAACGGTCAGCAGCAGCCGGCCGTCTGCGCTGAACACCGTCGCGCCAATGGGAGCAGCACGCGGCGGCCCGAGCGGCGCGGCGGTGGTCGTGTCATGGCTCCACAGCGCAATCTGCCCCCCCCGTACGAGGAGGAGCGTGCCCGCATCTGGGCTGAGGGCAAACCGCTCCAGGGGTGGGTCAGTCCCCAGGTCAAAGTCGCCCGCGAGCGGGTGGCGCCAGATTCGGACGCCGCTGGCGTCGGTGCTGGTGGCGAGAAACTCGCCTTCCCCCTCCCAGGCCATGTGCTGCACCGCCCCTCCGGCGCCGGGAAGCACAAACAGCGCCCGGGCCGTGGCCACGTCCCAGATCCGGACGGTACCGTCAGCGCTCGCCGTGGTGATGGCACGGCCGCCGGGACTGAAGGTAGCCGCCGTGACCGCACCGCTATGCCCGGCAAGCACCGGCAGCTGCCGGCCACTGGCCACGTCGAAGAGGCGCGCGGTGCCATCCTCCGACGCGGTCAGCAGCCGGGTATTGTCCGGGCTGAACCGAACCGCCGTCAGGGGAGCGGTATGGCCGGCTACAATGGCCCGCAGATCGCCGGTGTCGACGTCGAAGAGGCGCGCGGTTCCATCGCCCGCCGCCGTGGCCACGAGCATACCATCGCCACTCAGTGCCATGTCGGTGAGCGGCCCGCCCCCGCCGGTGAACGCGCGGAGCTCCTGGCCGTCCGCCACCGAGACGAGCCGGGCACTCCCGTCGGTCGAGGCGGTAAGCACCAGCTGGCCGTTTTGGACAAAACTGGCCCGGACAACGCTCCCGGTGTGCCCGCGAAGCTCGCGAATCTCCGTGCCACTGCCGGCATCGGAAAGCTTTACCGCGCCGTCCTCCGCGGTGGTCAGCAGAAGAGTTCCGTCGGGGCTGAACTGGGCCGTGGTCAGCGGGGCGCCATGACCGCCCACGACTGCCAGCAGGTTGCCCCTGGCGAGATCCCACACCCGGGCCGTGCGATCGGCGCTCGCCGTGACCAGCCGCGCTCCGTCCGAGCTGATCGCACCTGATGTTATCGTGTCGGTGTGGCCAGACAAGACGGCGGGCGGATCACGCCACCGCTCGCGCCGCGGGTCGTACTCCCACACAAGCACGGTCCCGTCCAGGGTGCCCGCCACGAGACGGCGCTCGGCGCCAAATGCGAGCCAGCGGACAGCCGCGTTCGCGTCAGAGTCGGGCGGGGCCAGCACGGCGTACAGCGGAAACGCAAAGGTTGCCTCGCGCAGGGTGTCGGCAACCTGCGCGCTCGCGTCGTACTCGGCGGCGCGCAACGCGACCAGCATACTCAGCTCGGGATCGCGAGGGAGGGCGGCCTGCGCCTGGATGACCAGGGTCTGCGCGTTTGCAATACTGGCGAGACGCACGGCGGTCTGCTGCTCGGCGCGCGCCTGTGTGGCGCCCTGGGCCGCTGTTGCCCGTGCTACCCGCTCGTTCGACACCGCCTGCTGCGCCGTCGCATTCCCGGCCGCGGCGATCGTGTTGCCGGCTACGGCGGTGGCCTGGCCCGCCTCCGCCGTGCGGGCAGTACTCACCGCATTGATGGTGATCAGGACCAGAATCAGCGAGGCCACGATCAAGACGCCAAGCACGAAACGCTGGCGTGCCCGCCGGGTGGCGTCCGAGGCGCGTCGCGAGGTCTGGATGAACGCACGCTCGATCGGGCTGACGCGCGCGGCGTTCGCCTCGGCCCAGGCCTCGGCCTCAGCCAGCGCCTGGCTGTGCAGCAGCAGCCTGGCCGGACGATTCTCCTGCTCCCAGAGGGTCGCCTGGCGCTGGGCCGCGCTCAGATTGGCCTCGCGGAAGACGCTGTTGGCTGCGCGCACTGGCTCGATCAGCCGGTCGTGGGCCAGTTCGAGCCAGGCTGCGCCACGCTGGCGCTCCGAGCGGACGAGGTGAGTGGCCACCAGTGCCAGCACCACCTTGTTGGGCAGCCCCTCGCTCTGGTCGCGGCCCTGTAACACTTGGGTGCGGATGCCCTCTGGTGTAATGAGCTTCTGGTCGACCCAGTCGCGGATCGCTCGCTCGTCATACCCGGTCTGCTCTACGATCAACGCGATCTGCTCGTTGTAGAACTCAGCCAGGGCGCTGTTCACGTCGCCCTGTATGGCAATGTCCGCCTCGCCGATCGCGGTTGCATCGGGGTCAAGCCGGGACCACAGCCGATAGCAGACGACCTGGAGCTGCACCGGCTCGACAAACATTCCCGTCTGGAACTCGGTCCGCCCATCAGGGTAGTCCATGCGCACCCGACACAGGTCGTCTGCCAGCCGGGCCGCGGCCTCGAAGTCGAAAGCGAGGCCGGCCCGCAGGGCGGGGTTTCGGATCGCCTGCACGGCCATCTCGCGGTCGAGCAGGGGCAGGCGGTAGGTGGTGCGAAAGCGCCGGGGGATATAGTCGAGGTAGGGGGCCAGGGTGGCAACGAACTCTTCGCGCAGGGCGAACAGGGCCCATAGCCCCTCGTCGCGCCGCAGCAGCGCCCCAAGTTGGGTGAAGAACTCCGTTTTCGCCGCGATGTTCATCGGTTCAACGGTGATGATTTCCTCGAACTGGTCGAAGATCACCACCCGGTCGTCAAGGGCGGCCTGCGCGGGCGCGCGCTGCGTGATGTAGTCATGCAGGGTCATAGCCGCCAGCGCCGTCAGCTCGATCTGCTCGCCCGGCGGTCGGGTCGCCTCGAGGCCGCGCAGGACGCTCAGCACATAGCGATTGGCTGAAGCTGATCCAAGCTGCTCGGGCGGCTCGAGGTTGACGCGCACGATCGGGTAGACCGTGAACCGACGCTCCATCTCAAGGGTCGGGATGAGGCTGGCCTGGATGAGCGAGGTTTTACCAGCACCCGAGGGCGAGTGGCACAGGACGATCCGCTCGGCCACCAGGAGCCTGGTCAACTCGCGGAGCTCGCGCTCCCTGCCGTGCAGCTGCTCGCCGCGCTCAAAGGAGCGCGGACCGACGTAGGGGTTGGCGCGGCCGACCGTAGTCACGACCGGCCTCGCCAGTGCCGGTCGAACTCGTGCGCAAAGTCCTCGGCACTCCCCCAGTAGATGCTGATATCGGCGTTCTGGAAATACTCCTCCAGGTAGCGTCGCGCCCGCTCGGGGTCGAGGAGGCGATCTTCCTCCGGCGCGATCTGCACTGCAATGTGGGCATAGTGGCGGCGCCGGCGTACGCTCAGGGTATCCATCAGCGTGCGGAAAAACACCCGGAAGTGCCAGTCCTCCATGCGAAACCCGAGGAAGAGCAGGGCACTATCGGCCAGCCGCTCGCGGACAATGCTCGGGATCTGTTCGTTGTTGCGGGTGACGCCGATGAGATAGTCGAAGAAGTCGTCCTCGGTCAGCACCAGCGATCTAGGCTCTTGCAGGTTGCCAAACAGGTGATACACCAGCGGGTGCTGCACATCTGGCTCGGCGCGCAGCTTCACGAGATCGGTCCGCTGGAGCACGAGGTCGTTCCAGGGGCAAAGGCAGATCTGCGGCTCCTTGCCGGCCTCGCGTAGCGCGGTCGCCAGCAGGTTGCTCTGGTCAGTGGTGATAAACACCGGGAGGGGCAGGTGGGCCAGCACACTGAACGGCTCGGCGGCGAGCTTGTCGCGCCGCTGGCGCCAGACCAGGGTCAGCAGCTGGTCGAGGACGTGAATCATCTCCTCGGTCGCGGTCTGCCCGTTGAAGACCGCCTGGCTGAGCTCCGGAGGCAGCGCCTCGTGGCGGTTGCGTATGCCCTGAACGAGGTAGCGTACGAGACTACTGGGCAAAAAGGATGGAGCCAGGTTCACGGCGAGGAACTGGGCGACCTGAGGCAGTCCCTCGCGATCATGGGGATCCATCGGGTAGTTGTAGTCGTTGGCCAGGCGCCAGGCGATATCCTGGCGCGTGCCGAAGATCGACTCGACCATATCGGGGCCGATGATGGGCGTGCACGTCCGGTCGTTGATGCTCTGCACGACCGCCGGCCAGCGACCGGCCGCGCGGCCCCGCCGTTCCATGCCCGGCTGCTGGTCAGCGAACGAGGGGGCGTACCAGAGTTGCCCGTTCCGCAAACGCATAAAAAGCACGGGCATCCAGCTGTCGGGCTGGTCGCGCACCGCGCCGCGGGCCACGGCCACCGCACGGTCGACCTTTCCCTCGCGCAGCAGTTCCTGAAAAAAGGCCGATATAAACAGGGCTACGCTGGCCATGCTCATAGTCCCATTCAGGGCCAGCACCGCGGGAACGCCAGCCTCGGCCAGGCGCGGGCCGAGGGCAACAAGGGCAGTCTCGTCCGGCCCGGGCGGCCCGCCGTCACCGGCGGTCTGGCAGGCCGCCAGCACCACCAGCCGCGGGCGCTGCACCCCCTCGCGGATGCGGGCGACCAGGGCGCTGCCCGGAACGCGCTCGACCTGGCCGGCGACGTTTTCCAGAAACAGCCAGCTTTCGCCCTTATCAAGCTGGGCGTGGCAGGTGAGGTACAGAATATCCACGCCGGCGAGCAACTGGGCGGCGATGTTCGCGAGCGTAGCGTACCCCGGGACGGCCAGCTCGGTGAGCGGGGTGCTGCCGAGCGCCGCGTGTACGGGCGCCAGTACCGCGTCGTTATCGATAGGCGCCAGATTGTAGCGAGCGAGGTTCTGTGGGTTTGCCACCACGGCCAGGGCGCGCAGCTGCCCGCGCGAACGCGCCCGCACTGGCCGCCAATCGCGGCTGGTAAGATAGCGCGAGAAAATGATGTCGCTGCGGGTCAGCAGCGGCGTGCCATCGTCGGGGTGGCACAACGTTTCCCAGCGCAGGCTGTGCAGCTCGAGCGCGCTTTGTGAGAGGAACAGCCGGATGCGCAGCGGCATATCGTGGCTGTGCGCCACTGCGGTGGCCTGAGCGAAGGCCTGCCGCACCGAGCCGTCGGCGAAGAGTACGCTGGCGAGGAGCTGGCCGTACGCTCGTGTGTCGAGCGCCTGTGTAAGCAGCTCGCTCAAAGGAAACTGGATCGGGGGCAGGTCGTCGCGGGCCAAGCGAATGTCGGCGTCGTCGTCGGGGGCGGTGAAGCGCAGGTCGAGGCTATAGCTTTCGATGTCGCGCCTGTGGATCGCGATCTCCAGCTCCGCATACTCCATATCACCTCCACCGCCTGCAAGGCGCCGTCAAAGGAGGCCTGCGCATCGGAGCCGTAGGCATACGCGGCACAGGTGGCCCGTCCACCCAGGAATACTACAGGGGCACAGCGCACAGAATACGAAGCAGCCGTGCAGCTGTCAAGCATGAGAATGGAGTAATATAAAGATCGAATTCTACGGGGTCAGCCGCCCCCACGCGTAACAGGAATACATTCGCGCACCAAAAGGTTTCGTCCCGCTCCAGGGTCTTATGTCGGCGAGAGCTGATAAATGCGCTCTCCTGCTCAATGTACGTCCGACTCCCTCCACCACGCGCCGGAGGCGCTCGTCGGCCGCGCGGGTGAGAATGGCATATCCCCGTGAAGCGTATGACCCAACGTCGCGCCCGCCACCTTGAAGCACACCTCGCTTATCTCGTTGCGCTCGTCAACGTGATCGTTCAGTCCTGCGCCGCCTACGGCCTCGCCTGGACCGATTTCACCATTTAACTCTTTACACCCAATCCATTATTGATCTTCAGATAATGATTCTGGAAGGTATGGTCGACGACCTCAGTGGGCGGCTGTTCTTTGCGGGAAGTACCGAGCGCTTGACTACCGCACGCGACTGCGCCTTTCTGACCAGCAATACTACTGCGCCTGCGGCACTAGGTCAGGTCCGCTTCATACTGCGCCCGTTGCACCTGCAACTAGAGGAGCCGCTCGGCCTTGGCGGCCTGCGCCACCTGGCCTGGACGACGGGCAGAAGGCGGTATGCCAGCACATTCCCGGCCGAAATATTCATCTCCGCCGCCACCACTATGCCGAAAGGACTAACGTGCGACTAGGCCGTAAAGGCGGCCCAGCCTAGCGCGACCTGACGATGCGGCACGCTCCGCTCGCCGCTAGGATAGGGCCAGGACGAATGCGAGCAAGCGGAGGTGTGCGATGTGTGGTAAACGACGCGGGCTGCGACCGGCCCCCTCAGACGGCCCGTACCACGGCGAGACGATCCAGCTATCGTCCCTACCGGCCGTAACCAGGCGAAGCTGTGGCTCGCGGGGCTTCCCCTGGTGGACGCTGTGGATGCTCTGGCCCCTACTGGCTGTGCTGAAGTGGGCGACGGCGTTCGCCGCGCCGCTGCTCACCGCGCTGTTGCAGCCAGTGACCCTGACCGCGGCTCCACTGGCCCTGCTGCTGATCGGCGCGGGCGTGGCCCTGCTGCTTGTCGGCCGGCGGCGCGGCGACCGAGGAGGTGACGATGCGCACGACTAGCCTCGGCCGCCCGCTGCGCGCCGCCTGAGCGGCGAACTGGCCGCTCAGCCTCCCGCCGCCGCGCCGGCCTGGTGATCAGCGCCGGTTTGGGCTACCTGGGGCTCGTGCTGCTGACCTTCTGGCAGGCGCTGCGCGGCCAGCCGCCCACCGCGCCCGACGGCCTGACCCTGACGATGCTCGCGGGGCTCTGCGCCGCTGGAGCGGCCGCCGTGACTCTGCGGCTAGCCTGGGCCGGGCGTCGGCTGGCCGCAGGGGCCGCGCAGCGCGTACAATAGGGCCAAGGAGGCATGTATGACCGAGCGGGGTGAGGATGTTGCCGGTGCACCAGGCGGCGGGGTGCTGAACGTGTCGGGGGCGGTCACGCTCCTGCTCGGGACGGCGCTCCCGCTCGGCTCTGGGGTGGTAGGCGGCTGGCCGGCCAGCCGGGCCCTTGCCTACGCTGCCGTCGCCCTGCCCCTGGTCATCATTCTTGTGGGCTACCTTTCCTCACAGCGCCTGTCGTGCTGGCTTGAGGAGCGCATCGCGCCCTTCCTCGGCCTTTGCGGCCTTGCCGCCACCGCGCTGCTCGTGATTGGCGGCGACCCCTATGTGCAGCCGATCGTCTTCACGGTGCCGTTTGTTATCGCCGTGCTCGCCCTCCCGCCGGCCCGCGCGGTGGGGGTCGGAGCCCTCTATACGCTGCTGATCGGGGTGGGGCTGTGGCTGGGCGGCGAGCGCGACGTGCTGGCGCTCCTCGCTGCCGCCGGCGCCTACGGCGCGGCGATGCTGTTTATGTTCGCGATGGTGCGGGTCGCGTTGGAGCAGGGCCGGCTGGCGGCCGAAAATGCCCGCCTGGGCGCCGAGAACGCCAAGGCCGCCACCCTGGCCGAGCGCACCCGAATCGCCCGCGAGCTCCACGACACAATTGCACAGGGCCTCACCGCGCTATCCATGCAGCTTGAGGCGGCCCAGCGCGCGTTTGACCGCGACCCCGAGCGCGCGCGGGCCAGGCTGGGCCGGGCACAGGAGCTCGCCCGCGAGGCCCTTGTCGACGTCCGGCGCAGCGTCTGGGCGCTCGCCGAGCAGCCGCTCGACGGAGCGGCTCTCACCGCCGCCCTTGGCGAGCAGGCCGCGCGCTTCCGCGTGCGCAACGGCGTCTCGGCCGTATACCATCACGAGGGGCCGCCGCTTGACCTCCCGGCGGAGCGGGCGGCCCACCTGCTGCGGATCGTGCAGGAGGCGTTGCAGAACGTCGAAAAGCACGCCAGCGCGAGCCGCGTGGAGATCGGCTCGCGCCGCGACTCCGCAACCACGGTGGTCTGGGTGCGCGACAACGGGCGCGGCTTCGACGTAGACGCGCCGCCTCAAGGCCCTGGCGGCTTCGGGCTAGTGAGCCTGCGTGAGCGGGCCCGGCTGGCCGGCGGTGCGCTGGAGGTAGCAAGCGCTCCACGTGCGGGCACGACGGTGCGGGTGGTCGTGCTTGACGAGCCGGGTGGCCGCTGAGCGCCGCGCCAGGCGCCCGCCGGCGCGTCGTGCTCTAAAGAGGCAGGGTATGAACACGACTGAGCCGATCAGCATCCTGATCGTGGAGGACCAGCGGATCGTGCGCGAGGGGCTGCGCGCGCTGTTCGAGGATGAGCCGGGGGTGGCAATTATCGGCGAGGCCGCGGGCGGCGTTGAGGCAGTGACGCAGTACGAGCGGCTGCGCCCGGACGTGGTGCTGATGGACCTGCAGATGCCGGGGGTGGATGGGGCCGAGGCGACCAGGCGTATCCGCGCGGCCGACCCGGCGGCGCGGGTGCTGGTGCTCACCACCTACGCGACCGACGAGTTCATCTTCACTGCGCTGCGCGCCGGGGCGCGCGGCTACCTGCTCAAGGACGCCTCGGCGGATGAGCTGCTCGCCGCCGTGCGGGCGGTCCACGCCGGCCAGACACAGCTTTCGCCCGCGGTGGCCGATCGCCTGGTGGCGGGGGTCAGCGGCGGCGCTGAACCGCTCACCGCGCGCGAGCTGGAGGTGCTGACACTGATGGGGCGCGGCCAGAGCAACGACCAGATCGCGGCGGAGCTCCATATCTCGCCGCGCACGGCCAAGGTCCACGTGCAGAACATCCTCGGCAAGCTGGGGGCGTCCAACCGCACCGAGGCGGTGACGGCGGCGCTGCGGCGTGGGCTCATCGCGCTCTCGTAGGGCAGCCACTTCTTTGGCTCCCTGGTCGCTGAGCGCTACGATTGGACGGTGACAGCTGCATCAGCCCCGGACAGGGCGAGAACGCTCCAATCTCCAACCTATACTGCCCAGGCACGTCTGTCCGGTGGCTCAACACCAAGCTGCATACTGGTGACCACGATGCGCTTTTCGATGCTCGACCCGTGAGGGATATATGCCTGACGAGATACCGCTCCGCACCACGTTCGACACGGTTGCCAGGCTGTACGATGAGGCGCGGCCTGGCTATCCTGACGTGATCATCGACGCGATCGTCGAGCAATCCCGGCTGCCCGCCGCGGGCCGTATCTTAGAAGTTGGTTGTGGCACCGGCCAGATCACCCGGCCCTTCGCCGAACGCGGCTACGCCATCCTCGCCCTGGAGCTTGGGCCGGCCCTCGCCGCCCTGGCCGCTGAGCATCTTCGCCCGTACCCCCAGGTGCGCGTTACGTCCGTGGCCTTCGAGGATTGGCCTATCGAGCGGGCGGCTTTCGATCTGATGCTCTCCGCCCAGGCCTTCCACTGGATCGAGCCGGCATTTGGCCTCAAAAAGGCGGCCGAGGCGCTCAAGCCAGAGGGCTCGATCGCCCTGGTCTGGCACCTCGACCGCTCCGAGCACACCGACTTCTACCGGGCAACCCAGCCGCTCTACGCGCGCTTTCTCCCCTCCGACGCGCAGCGCAACAATGTCGACCCACTGGAGCAGCGCGCGATGCGCTACCACGACGCCCTCAGCCAGTCGCCGTTCTTCACCAACCTGGCCACTGTCCAGCATCGCTGGCAGCGGCAGTACACGGGGCCGCAATTCGTAAAGCTCCTGCAAACGTTTTCCAACCATCAGGCGCTCCCCGAGCCGGACAAGACCCAGTTCTTTCAGGCGATGGAGGAGGTGCTCGCCAGGTTCGGAAACGCGGTGACACGCCACTACGAGACGCTGCTCCTCGTGGCCCGCAGGGCCAGCTACTCAGAAGGTTAATCACTATGGATACTGCCTGCCCTGAGTGCGGGGCGCCGCTCCCCGCAGGTAGCGCCTGTCTCGACCACTTCCACGCCCTGCTCGTGCTGGAAGGCAGCTTCCCCGGCGCCCCCGGCTCCATCCTGCACTTCTACGCCGTCGCCTGCTATAACCTCCAGCACCCCGACAGCACCGGCCTCACCGGTGAGGTGCTCGAAGCGCTGCGCCACAACCTGGCCGATGCTCTCGACGGTAAAGCATCGGTCGCGGAGCTACGACGGCGCGCACGGCTGGCGACCGATGGGTCGAGGCGGGTCCGCCGACGACCGGGCGACCCATCTGTGGAGTGGTATCGCGGTCCCTGGCCAATGAACGTGACGCACGTGCTCTCCGCCACGAACGCCACCTACCCCGAACTGGTCGAAGCGTGGGCGCGAGCCATCCGAGCCACGCTCGACGACGTAACTCCCGCGCCGACACGACAAGCGCGGGCGTCGCGACAACAAAGGTAACGAGCAGATGCGTGGCACCGCCAGGAGATGGCCCGGATTTGGATGCGGCACATTGACCTGTTACGACCAGGAATGTGCGATACGGTCGGTTGAGGGCGAGCGCCCTCCTGACGTCCCCTCGTCGGGTGGGGCTGTCACCCCGACGTGTGCTTAGCAGTCAAACACCGACCAGCAGATGTGGTTTCGCAACCGCTGGTCGTCGAGGACGAGCTCGCGGATCGCCTCGGGGAGTTGGTCGCGCTGCCACCGGCACTCGCGGCGTCCTGCACGCTCGCTCGCCCCTTCCGGCACGGCGGCACGTGCGGCCTTGATCGCATAAGCAGCAGCGCCGAGCTCATGCGCGGCGACGTGGGCGACGACCCCGGCCTGGCCGGCGGCGTAGGCGGCATATCGCGCGGCCCCACGCAACGGTCGTGCCGCAGCCATCGCATGGCCACCTGCAGCGCGTGCCTGGGACATGGTGATCGCGCCGCGCACCCAGGCGCGGGCCGCAGCGATCGCCTCGCGCGGTCGCAGGTCCTCTGGCTGAGCTGTTTCAAACAGGTGCAGGACATGCTCGGCGCAGGATGCTGCCCAGAGGGCGAGGAGCTGGTGATTCGTATCGGTGAGCGTTCCGCCGCGGCGGATCGTCACGAAACGAGGGTCGCGGTCTTTTGGCAGGATCATATGCCACACTGCTGTCAGGCCGAAGAGCAGGTGCAGGTCTGCGCCTTCTACGGCTCAATGCGGATCGGGCCTCGCCGCTATTGTAGCTACAATCTGGGGGTGCGAGCGACGTCGGGGGAGTTGGGCGGGGCCTACCTCTTGCTGGGCTCCCCGCTACCGCGAGAACGGAATGGAGGCGCCGGCGCCGCGGGCGAGCGGAGCTTCAAGGATGTCTCGCGCACCTGAACGGCTGGCGCGTCCGCACCCTCGCCCGTCTCGACGCCGCCAGAACCGGCGCCGAGCCCGCACCTCCTCCCTGGCCCGCCGGCCTCGACGAGGACACCGAGGTCGAGCTTGCGCAGATCAACGCCTGGATCGAGCGGGCTGGTCGGGAGCGCTCGCTGGAGGAGGTGTCGGGCGATGCACGCCGCTCGTTCGACCTGATGCGCGACGCCGTTCTGGCGCTCTTGGAGGCAGAACCGGGCGATGCCGCCAGTTGGGGGCGGCAAGGGCCTGACCTACGCCCAGATGGGCCCGGTACCACTCCACCGTTGCACGGATCGCCTCACGCAGTGGCGTACTGTGGTCGCCAAGCAGCTGAGCATACGCGCTGTGGTCTACGACGTAGGGCTCGTAGCCGATGTACATATTCTCCTCCAGCCCGCGCAGCTGTGGCGTGGTCAGGCTCAGGAGGGGCAGCAGCGCCCGCGTCACCAGGCGCGGCAGGGCGGCAAGTCTGGGCTGCACGCCCGCCTCCTCGCCAAGGAGCTGCGCGAACTGCCGCAGGCTCACGGCCGGCGCATTCGGCGCGTGCCAGGCCCGCCCGAGGGCCCGGTCGTCGGCGCCAACCGCCACCAGGGCCCGGCCCACGTCGCCGATGTAGCTCACGCTGTGGGGAACATCAAGGTTCGCGAAAAGCTGCGCGGTCTTCCCCGCCAGCAGCGGCGCGAACAGCCTCGCGCCCACCAGCGACTCGGTCACATGAGGGCCGAACAGGTCCGAGGCCCGCACGCTCGCCACGCGCACCTTGCCGCTCCGGTGGGCCGCGAACAGCTCCTCGGTCATCCGCACGCGGGTTGTGCTGCGCAGGCCCCGGCCCCGCATTGGCATCGTTTCGGTCATCGGCGCGCAGCCGTGGGGACCATAAACGTACAGGTTCTCCATCACGATCAGCTTGGCATGATTGGCCGCCGCGCCCTCCAGCACGCCGCGCTGCAGCGACGGGAACTGCTCGGGCCAGCGGTGGTAATCCACCGGGTTGGTGCAGTTGTAGACGTGGGTCGCGCTCCCACAGGCCCGCCACGCATCGCCCGGGTCGGTGGCGTCGCCGCGCACGAGCTCAACCTGGCCCGGCAGGTGCTTGCGCGCGCCGCTGCGGCTCACCACCCGCACCTGCTTGCCCTGCGCCACCAGCAGCTCGATCACCGCCGTCCCGACCGGGCCCGTCCCGTACACCACGTGTAGCTCGTTTGTGGTCATCATGTTCGTCTGCTCCTGTTTCCTGGTACGCGATCTGGCAGCGTGCGAGGCGCTCGGTCTAGCGTGCGGTTGCCAGCGTGGACGTGGCAGCTGAGGTGGCGGGCCGCCGGACGAGCAGCACAAGCCCGACAATCACCAGCCAGGCGGCCCAGGCCAGGTAGCTGATCGCGTTGATTGCCCCAGCCGGCTCCCAGCCCACCGGCTCCAGCAGGCCGGCCGCCACGCCCAGGGCGAGGGCCATCCCGCTCAAGCCCAGCCAGCGGCCGAAGAGCGGCGCGCGCAGCATCAGCAGGGCGACGAGGAACGTCCAGGTGCTTGTGCTCAGGTAGCCCAGGTGCTCGCCGACGGCCATGCCGGCGTAGCGGTGGAAGGCCTCGAAGACCATCGCGGCCGCGGCGCGCTGGGCTTCGCTCGCCCCCGGAGCCAGGTAGGCCTCGACCAACTGCGGCACCAGGAAGGGCCAGCGCAGGAAGCCAAGGGCCTGGGCGAGACCGGCCACCACCCCGAAGACGGTCGCGACCCAGAGGGTCGAAGACAACTCCTGCTCAGCAAGCACGCGGTGGACGAGGACGACGACGGGGATGAACAGGACCGCGGTGAGGGTCAGGACGTACCAGACGGCGACCAGGCCGGGGCCGCCGGCCTGAAACTTTGTGAGGACATCGGCGGTGGGCTGGCGCAGAATGTCGGGGTACTCGAACTGTACCTGGAGCAGGGTGAAGCAGACGGTGAAGATGATCGGGACGATGATCAGCAGCAGCCCGGCGATGCGGCGGAGGGAGGTTGTCATCGGTCGCTCCTTTGATTAGAGTATTTATTCTAAGATGAATATAGAGCAAATACTCTAAGACGTCAAGTGCGACTTTTGGCCGCGGTCTTTGCAGGCGATTCGGCTTCGTCCAGGCGCAGCCAGTCAGCCAGGTGCACCCGCAGTGTTCCGCCTAGCAGATGGAGCTGGCCGCGGCGCCGAGCGGGAAGCGGGTGGGGGGTAGGCATACGTCTGCTGTTCCTTCGTGATCAGGTTTCGGCCTATGCTACCATGCCTGGAACTACCACGAGCCGACGAGCCGTACGGGAGCCATGATGATGCCAGTGGCAGTGCGCACCCGGCGCCGCTCACCCTGCCTCGACATCCCGGCCCTTCGGCCGACACCTCGGGCGCGCCGACGTGGCGCCTCATTCACTGACTCACCGTTTTGCGTGACCGTGTCGCTGTTCTGCTACGGAACGCCCATGCCAAACAGCACGATCTGCCTGTCGTTCGACTTCGACGCCCTCTCGGTCTGGTTCAGCTACCCGAACACCTCGCCGGCGATGCTCGCCCGCGGCGAGTACGGCGCTCGCGTCGGCGTGCCGCGGGTGCTGGAGCTGCTGCGCCGCCACGCCATCCCCGCCACCTTCTTCATCCCCGGCCACACCATCGAGTCGTTCCCCCGCGAGGTGGACGCGATTCTCAGCGCGGGCCACGAGGTCGGCCATCACTCCTACGCTCACGTCGACCCGAGCCAGCAGACGCCCGACGAGGAGCGCCGCGATATGGAGCGGGCTCTGGCCGCCCTCCAGGCGGTCGGCGTCACGCCCACGGGTTTCCGCTCGCCCTCAGCCGACCTCTCGGCCGTCACGCTGCCGCTGCTGGAAGAGTACGGCTTCCGCTACGACTCCAGCCTGATGGCCGACGACTTCACCCCGTACCGCCCGCGCATCGGCGACCGGGTCAGCGGCGAGGAGCCGCTCGTGCGTGGGCGCGAGGCCCGGCTCTGGGAGCTCCCCGTCTCCTTCGAGTTTGACGACTGGCCGCACTTCCAGTTCAACTTCTCGCCCTACCGCAACGGCACCGCTGCCCCGAGCAAGGTGCGGGAGATCTGGACGGCCGACGTCGACTGGATGGACGCCAACGTCGAGGGCGGGGTGCTCACCGTGATGATGCACCCGCAGGTGATCGGCCGCGGTCATCGTATCGCGATGCTCGAGCAGTTCATTGGGCACTGCCTTGGCCGCGCCGGCCTGACGTTCGCGCGCCTTGGCGATGTGGCGCTGCGCCTGGCAGACCTGGGAGCAGAGGGCCTGGCAGGAGGTGCAGCATGAATCTCCGCTCGTCGGCGGCTGAGGAAGCGCGCTGCCGCAAAGCCCGTATCGTCGCCGGTGCGGTCTACGACGGGCTGGGCTGCGGCGTGCTGTGCGAAGAGTGGACGACCCGTTACCCCGATGGCTTCGTTACCTCGCTGGCTGTAGCCGGAAACGCTTGTTGAGCGAGGGCATGTGACAGCCGATACGCTCGCGGCGGGCGTGCCCGACCCAGAAAGGAGACGTATGAATACGGCCCCGCACCTCCCTTCATATTGGCACCCGCGCCCGGCGCGAGAGCTCGACGCCGCGACGCGGGCTGCCTTCGACGCCGTTCTGAACGCTGGACTGTCGGCAGGGCCAGGTCAGCCGGTGGACTATCAGCTCGCCGCGCCGAAGTGGCAGTTCCTATGCTACCTGGCCGAGGAGTGCGGCTTTGCGCTGCACGGGTCGCCCCAGCCCGACATCGCCACATTCGAGCCGCGCCAGCCGATTGACCTGCGGGCATTCGGCGCTCAACGTGCCGTCTACGCGGCGGCCGACGGCATCTGGCCGATGTTCTTCGCGATCGTCGACCGCGAGCGCTACCCGACCAGCATCATCAACGGCTGTATCCGCGTGCAAGAGCCGGATGGAACGCTAGGCGCCCCGCACTACCTGTTCTCCGTGGGTCGCCACGTCATCGGCCAGCGCCCCTACCGCGACGGCACCGTCTACCTGCTGCCACGGAACAGCTTCGTGGCCGAGCCGCCCATCCCCTTCGGGCCGCTACTGGTGCACACCGCGCAGCTCGCCAGCCTCCATCCGGTTCAGCCACTAGCGAAGCTTGCGGTCACCCCGGACGACTTCCCGTTCCTCACTCACATGCTCGCCCACGACGACGAGCGCCTCGCCGTCTATGCCGAGGCGATGCAGCAGGGCGCCCCCTGGCCTTCGACCTGACCGGCCTCATACCAACCACCCCCGCGGTGCAGCATTTATACGGCGTCCGCTCATGACGCCCGAGGTCGTCGCGACTGGGATGGGCGAGCAGCGCGCTGCTCGCCCGCGGCCACCTGGCGCGCCATCAACCTGTAGGGTGTGCCGGGTAGTCGCTACCAGGGCGCGACGGTCATTGCCAGGCCAGGGCACTCCAGGGCCTCCTCTTTACTATCGATCATCAGCGCCTATCTCCAGATGACCGCCTGAAACGACTTTCGTATCGCCACCCCTGGCACAGGGGCACGATGCGATGAAGACGGCGAGCCCCCGGCGAGCACTGCTCACCGGGGGCTTTTGAATTTGGCAGGTCACGATACGTTTTTGCCGCAAACCCCTCCTCCCCGATCAGAGCGGGCCCGCTCACACCAACGGGGAAGGAGGTGAATACAGATGCGGCAGCAGATCAAGCGCGCGGTCGTTCTTGGCCTTTTCGCGCTCGCGGTCGGGCTGGGCGCGGTGGCGGGCGTGAATCAACACTCGTCGGCCCCGGCTCACCTTGCCGCCGACCCGGGCGGCACCGGGAGCGGCACGGGCGGCTAATCCGGCACGGTGCGCGGCGGTGGGACGTGGTACCCCCCACCGTCGCCAGGAGCCTGGCTCCCCGCGCCGAGAAATGTGAAGCCGCCCCAAACCAGGGGCGACGTCGGGTCCGCGGCCGGCATCCCGAGCCGGTAGCGCTGCGCCAGCGATCGCTGGGCGAGCACAAGCGCAACCGCCGCGTCGTGGCCCTGGGCCAGGCCCGTGTAGAAGCCGTCGAGCAAGGCCTGAATCGGCGCATCATAGGTCGGCCACAGGCTGGCAACCACCTCACGTGCCCCCGCAACCAGGAAGGCCCGCCCCAGGCTGAGCAGCTCCTCGCCGGCCAGCGCTTCGCCCACCGCGCCGTCGCAGGTCGCCAGCACCACCGTGGCCCCTTCGAGCTTCAGCCGGCTCACCTCGTCCAGCAGCAGATCCGCGTCCCACAGCTTGAGATGCGCCAGGAGGCCGTGCCCGCCCACCAGCCGGGCGTGGCTGGCGATATGCACGACCCCGTATTGTCGCAGCGCCCCTGCCTCGGCGAGCTTGTGGAGCCGCCGGGTGCTGGCATCGGCCTCGAGCAGGTGGTCGTGTGGGCCGGGCCAGCGGGCGGCGACCAGCGCGTATTCGTCCGGCAGGGCCGGCAGGTCCGCTGCGCGGCCGCCGAAGGCGCTACAGCCGACGAAAAGCAGCGCATCGCTGGCCGGCCGGCGGTTGGCCAGAAGTGGCCACAGCGCCAGGCTGGGCACAATCTGCGGGACGCAGCGCTCGCACAGCCACGCGTCTTCCAGGCGGAGAGCTGCCCAAGGCAGGTTGTGCAATGGCCCCGCCGGCAGGAGCAGCAGGCGGCGCGCCGGGTGGAGCGCACCGCGCAGTCGCTGCGGAAGAAGAGAGCGGCTGAGCATCTCGAGATCGGCCCACGGCGACCGCTCCGGCTGGCTGAGGCGCATGGCGTCGAGGTAGATCATGCGACGCCAGGCCGGCCGGGTAGCCCGTTCGATCGCCTGCTGGAGCGGGCCGGCGAGCGGCGCCTGGTCGAGTCTGGCCCCCTGCTCGTCGAGCGAGACGATCACCAGCTGGTCGTCGCTCAGGGCATAAATCAGGAGCGTCCAGCCGGCGGGGAAGGCCGAGTCGAGGCGCCCGCGCAGCGCCGGCAGGTCAAGCGCCTCCAGCGGCGGAGGGTCGTCGCCGACCAGCGCGTACCGCGCCTGGAGGAGATGGGTCAAGTACGTGAGGAGCAGCTCCTCCGCGTCGGAGGACAGCGTCTCCATACCCAGGTAGGGCTGGAGGCGGGCGCGCAGCACCTCCTCCCTCTGCCTGCCGCCCTGATCGTGCAAGCCGACGCCGCCGACGATCTGACGCTGGAGGGCGGCGGCCCGCTGCTGCTCGGTCAGCTCCACCACGGCCAGCGGATCGTCCATTCGAGCGGCCAGGCGAAGCGCGTCGCGAAATAGCTGGTGCGCCTGCACAAAGATCGCGCTGGAGGCGTGCTCGCTGAGCAAGTGCCGGCGCAGGCCGGCGACCGTCGCGCTGGCCTGGCGAAAGGAGCCAAGGGCCACGAACGTCGCCCCCTGGGCCTCGGCGCAGCGCCCCAGCCCATAGTCGATGCGCCAATGGTGCCAGGGCCGGCTGCCTAGTGCGGGGCGAGCGGCAAGAAACAGGCCCTCGGCCTGCTGGTAGGCGCGGTCGAGCAGGTGGATCCAGCCCCGCTCGAGCTGGCACTCTGCGCTGGCGGCCACATTCCCGATCGCGGCGAATTGGGCCTCGGCGTGGGTCAGCAGTGCGAGCGCGGTTGCGGGATCACCCAGGTCACGATGCACCTTCGCCTGCTCAAAGAGCGCCTCCATCTGCTCGGCGGTGTCCCCGGTGTCGCCTGCCGACTGGCCCACCTCGACGAGCAGCGCGAGCGCCCCGGCCAGATCGCCCTGGGCGCGCAGGGCGAGCGCCCGGTTCCGTTTCACGAGCCGGGTGCGCGGGGTGCCGTGCTCGACGTAGTGCGCCTCGGCCCAGCGGTAACAGTCGAGCGCGATCGCGTAAAGCCCGTTGTAGTAGGCGATGATGCCGAGATGGAGCTCGCAGTGGGCCACAAAGTCGAGCCGGCCGAGGGCCAGAAAGCGCGCCCGCGCCCGCACCGTCAATGCGGTGGCCCGCTCGTAGTCGCCCAGCCGGCTTGCGATCAGGCCGAGGTTCTTCTCGCACAGGGCGGCGTTGAGCGGCAGGTCGGAGGCCTGGAATCGGGCCAGGGCGCGCTCCAGCAGCCCCCGCGCCTCAGAAAGCTGGTCCTGGCGCACGTGGAGCCAGCCGCGCTCGTGCAGGCACTTCGCCACGTCGATCGCCAGCCCCAGCGTACGGTAGGCCAGGGTCGCCCGCTCGATAAGGTCCGCGGCCAGGCTGAACTCGCCCCTGGTGGTGTGGGCGATGGCGGAAAGGCGCAGGAGGCGGGCCCGGTCGGCGGGCGGGGCGGAGGCCTCGATCTGCGGCGCCACCTCGGCCAGGATCTGAAGCGCCTCGTCAGGCCGAGCGAGCACATTCAGGTGGGCGGCGCGGTCCAGGCCAACCCGCGCCGCGCCGAGCTGGTCGCCCGCGGCGGCATAGTCGGCGGCGAGGGCGCGCCAACACTCCTGGAGGCCCAGGCCGGCGCCGCTCAGATGGTCAATCGTCAGCAGCACGTGACGGCAGCGCAGCTCCCCATCGCGCACGCCCAGCTGCTCGAACAACGCCAGCGCCTCATCAAGGGAGCGCCGGGCGTGCGGAAAGTGCTCGCAGGCTAGATGGGCGAGGCCGCATGTGAAGGCGGCCCACGCTCGTTCCGGGTTTGGGCCGGGCGGGGCCTGCTCGTACAGGCGCATCGCCAGGCCAGCAGCGCGGCGCGGCCTGCGCTCGACGATCGCCCATACCCGGCGGTGATAGTCACGGAAGGTCACACCATCAGCCATACGGCCACCTACACTACGGCGGGCAACGGGCCAGCTGCAATATTGGCTGATCGGCGAGCTGATTGTCAAGCCCTGCGCCGTGTGTTACCATGCGCCCGAAGCAGGGATAATGCGGGGGCGCGGCATGGAACAGGCGGTCGAAGCGGAGCTCCGCGCGGCCTGGGAGCGCCTTTCGCGGCGGAATCGCTGGACGCTGGTCGACAACCTCGAGGCGTTTCTGCGCGAGGCCGCGGAGCTGTACGCCGAGCTCGACCAGCGCTTACCGCCCTCCGCCCGCGCCGAAGCCGCCGTCGCGGAGGTGTACCGCCGGCACGCCGAGGTCGCTGTGCTCCAGACCTACGGGCGGCTCCTTTACCGCAAGCTCGTGGCCAGGGATGAGCGCGCCGCCGAGGAGCTGCGCACCTACTTTTACTGGCACGCACTTGACCGGCGCTGGCCGTACCACGACGCGGAGGATATCGCGAACGAGGCGACGGTGCGCGCCTTCACCCAACTCCACACGCTTCGCGCGCCTGAAAGCATCTTTCTGTGGCGGCTCCGCGTCTTCCAGTCGGCCCAGCGGCTCCTGATCGATCAGCGCCGCCACGAGGCCCCGCTCCCGACGAGCGAGGAGGGCGAGCTGCGCGATCTGCCGGACCCGGAATCGCCCACCGACCAGGTCGACCAACGGGTGTTACTTGAGGAGTTCCTCGCCCTGCTGCAGGGCAGCACGCCCAACGCGCTGGACCGCGAGATTCTGGTTCGGAGCGTTGTCTATGACGAGAAGCCCCGCGATATCGCCGCTGCGCTCGCGCGCGATGTAGGGTTTATCAAGGTGCGCAAGAGCCGCGCCCTCCAGGCCTTGCGCAAAGACTCACGCTTCATCGCGCTCCTACAAGAGCTCGCCGGGCAGGCCGAGGGGCCGGGCGCCACAGGAGTTTCCGATGACCGATAAACCGCTCGACTCGGCCCAAGCGGCGGCCCGTCTGCTTGCCGCGCTCACGGCACCAGACCCGCTGGACCACGACTCCGCGGCGGCCCTGCTCCCCGCCTACGTGGCGGCGGAGCGCGCCGGGGTCGACGTCGATGGACTGCCCGAGTACGCCGACCTGGCGCGGCACCTGGATCAGTGCGAGGACTGCCTGACGCTCTACAGCGAGTTAAGCGCCGACCTAGAAACCATGCTCGCCGCGGGCGAGCCGCTCCCCGCCCCGGCCCCGCGTGCGCTCGCGACCACGATCCGAAACACAGAGAGCGTCGTGCTGCGCGTGTTTGCCGGGCTGCGCCGGCGTTTCGAGGCAATCTTCGCCATCCCCCAGACGCCACAGTTTGCCGCTCTCAGCGGCGGCCGCCGGGCCGTGCTGCTCAACGAGCAACTGGCCGATGTCGTCGGGGAGCCTGTCGTCTCGATCTCCGTGGGCGGCAGCCCCGGCGCCCGCGATCTGCTTGTCGCCGTGAGCGACGAGGGCGCGCCAGATCGATGGGAGGTTCAGGTGGACCTGGGAGGGACGCGGCTTCAGGGGAGGACCGACGAGCAGGGGATTGCCCGCTTCACGGGGCTCGCGCTCGACGCCGGCGATCGGCTGGCGATCGTTGTCGGAGAGGCCGACCCGGGGTGAGGTGCGGGAGGCCCTCACCCGCGCAGTACGCCGGTGAGGAGAGCCAATGCCAGCAGCAGCCCTGCCCCGCCTGGGCCGACCAGATCCGCGACCAGCCAAAGCACGAGGAAGGGCGCCGCCAGCATAATCAGCGCGGCGATAACTGTGACGAGCAGCGTGCCGCGGCGGTACAGCCCCGGCGTGACGGGGGCGATGATGACGGCCCCCTGCGCCTGGGCGCGGGCCGCCCCATAGCTGAGCAGCAGGCTGGCCAGAATCGCGACAAACGCAAAGAGTGGTAGCAGGGTGATGGGGATGAGCAGCAGAGGCCCGACGATCCACAGGACGGCCAGCGCCCCAAGCCAGGTGAGGCCCCCCAGCGCGTAGCCGAGGTACGCGCCGACATAGCGGGCGACCCTGGCCTCGTGGCGCACCGGCTGCGGAAGGTCGTCGCGCTCGGCCGGGCTTTGTGTTGCGGTGGCGATAATGGTTGGCCCCACTACACCCAGCCCCGCCCAGCAGATCAACGCTGACCACAAGACAGGCCCGGCCTGAACCGGGAAGCCGGGCGCCAGCGCCCATCGCAGCAGGCTCGCGGCCAGGAGGGTGAGGGCCAGGGCCAGCAGGGCGGCGCGCCAACCCCGGCGTGTATCGGTGTCCGTCAACATCGTCATCACCCCGTCCGCCAGCCGGGTGTGCCAAGAAGGTTGCTCCGGCCATCCGCTGCCTTGGTAGAGGAGGGCCTGGCTCCAGTCGATCACACCCCCGGCACGGTTCACCCCAATGCGGCCGGCGGCCACCGCGGCCTCAACGGAGGCGCCGCCGGCCAGGCTCGCGTAGCAGGCGCGCACAAACTCCACCGCGGCCTCCTGCCGCACCAGCCCTTGAAAAGCCAGCACCGCGGGCACTCCTCCGCGCACAAGGGCCAGGCTCAGGCTCTCGCTGACGCTGCGCGCCTTGGCGAGCCGCTCCATCCCCTGGGGATGCGCCGCACTCGCCGCGCCAATATGGCAGGCGTGGAGCACCACCAGCTGTAAATCGCTCGCCAGGCTCAGGATCGGTAGCAGATCGGCCGCCCCAACCCGCTGAGTGTAGCCATCACGGTGGGTGAACAGTAGATCGTTCCGCAGGCCGCGGCCGGTCTCCACCTGCTCGCCGTGGCAGAGCAGGTGCAGCACCTGGGGGTTGCGCTCGCGAATGAGGCGCTGGAGCGCGGCCAGGGTGTCGTCCCTCTCGTACCAGCCGTCGGCGACAGCCCCCGCCCCGAGCGCTTCAGCCAGGGCCGAGCGGACTGGCGCGACCGCGATCGGATCGGCATCGGAGGGAGTGGCGGCGAGACCAAGGAAGCGCGGGGGCTGGGCGAACTGCGGCGGCGTGTGGTGACCGACGCCGCGCACCTGGCGCACCAGCGAGGTGTCGGCGTGGAGCAGCAAAAAGTGGACAACTTCGCCCTCGCCGGTCGCCTGCGAGGCACGGGTCAGCGGGAGGGCCAGAAGCTCCCACGGCACGGCCAGGAGCGGCCGGCTTGCAGGATCAACCTGCAGCGTAATCCGCAGCTCGCCCCGCCGGTCCTGAGCCCGGAGCCTAGCGTGTGCCAGGCTCCGGCGCACGTTTTTCGGCAGGATCTCACCTACGACGAGGCTCAAGTCGACGAGACGTTGAAGGTCAAGGGGTGGCACGGGCACGCCGGCCGCCGCCTGCGTGAGCATGCGCTCCAGCAGGGCGTTGTAGCTCCGCTGGAGCTCGTAGACGGCCGCGGGGTGCAGTGTATCGCGGCGGCGAAACGGCCCGCCCCCAGGCCCAACCCCGCCCTGCGAGCGTAGCTCCACTTGATAATAGCCGCCGCCGCTATCTTCGACGCGCCGGATCACCACCACCATTGTCTCGACCGGCCGTGGCATCACCGCACCCTCGCTACACCAGCAACGCGCCGCGCTGCTGCTCCACCCGGATAAGATAGCGCAAATGCTCAGCGATCGCGGCGAGCAGATCCACCGGCCAGCCGTCGAGATCGGCAAGCTCAGCTAGAAGGAGGCCGATCAGCCACTCCTGGTCGGCGGCAAAGGCGGGCTGCGGGTCGGCAGCCCAATCTTGAACGATCCGCAGCGCGGCCCAGACGGGTTCGTCGACTACACCGTCAGGGATAGGGGCAGAGCGCGCGCCAGCCACAGCCAGGGGCCAGCGGTCGGCGAGCAGCACTCGTTCGCCGGTAGTGAGCAGGGCAAGCATCGCTGCGCCACCGGGTAGGCCGGCCACGGCCTCGAAGGCGGGGCGGTTCCGCGCGATCACATACGGCCACTCGTCAGGCCCCCCGACGCTGGCAAGCGCGGCGTAGGCGCTAATCAACGCGTGCCCGCGCCCACCTGCCCGCGCAACCTGCCCGAGGAGGGCGGCGCCCTCAGAGCAGGTGCTTAGCCAGAAGAGAAGCGGGTGGGCAAGGTTGGCCCGCCCCGCGGCCGCCCGCACTGCTGCGCGCGCCGCCTGCGCGTGCCCGGGGTGCGCCGCAACGTCGAGCAGCCAATTCGCGCCCGCCTCCAGGTCTGCGGCGCAGGCCTGCACAAGGCTCGTGGAGAGGCCGGGCAGCGGCAGTATCCCAAGCTCGTCGAAGCTGGCCGGGTTCAGGGCCCGCACCAGCGTGATGGGGGCGCCGGCACGGGCGCCTACAGATAGCCCGAGGCTGAGCGGCGCCTGCCAGAGCCAGCTGAGCGGTCGGAGCAGCCCGCTGACGCAGCCAACCAGGAACAACACAAGCAGATCGAGCACTACGCTGGGGAGCAGGGCGGACCAGCGTAACTCGGCGGCAACCACGGCCGCGCCCGCCGCCAATATATAGCGGGTCGCCGTCGCCGCGGCACGCTCGCGCAGGCGCAGAAGGGCAACAACCAGCGCGCCGCAGGCAAGGGCCCCGCCGATGGTCGCCCCGGCCAGGGCAAGTGCGAGGTCATTGGCAAGGCCCTGCCCCCGCAATCCATACCCAAGCGTGAGCAGGCTCAGGCACGGGATGGTCGCCAGCAGGCAGCGCACCACCCAGAACACAGTATTCTCCACAACCCCCGCGCTGGCACTCGTCAGCTGGCCGAGCATCGCGGAAAGCAGCAGGGCAAACGCCACCGCCGCCCCGAACCCGCCAAGGAGCAGCCGTGGGTCGATGGCCGCCCACAGCAACGCCACAGCCCACAGCAGGGCTGCCGTGCAGACGAGCCAGAGGAGCGCGCACAGCCCGGCCCACAGCCAGGCGGCGCCCCCGCCACGAAGGTAGTCCGCAAAGGTGCTCGGCCGCAGCAGCGCGGACCACGCCAGGCGAAAGGGATCAGGTGGAATCACGGCGGTGTCTGGTCATGCGCGGGACGGCTTTTGCCGATCAGGAGGCTCGGGGTCGACCAACGTCTTGTACACCTGCCTGCCCTCGGGGGTGTCCCGAATGGCGAAGCCGTGCCGGTCGCGGGCCGCGGCGACGAGCTCGAACGAGCGCAGCCGCGCCGCGTGGTCGAAGATCTGCCCCGTCACCATCAGCTCGTCCACGCCGGTCTGCGCGATGAAGCCCGCGATGGCCCGCTCCACCGTGGCCGGCCCGCCCACCACCGCGTAGCGCATGACGTGGCGCAGGCTGGCGGCCTCGCCGGGCGACCAGCGCCCGTCCATGCTCTCGACCGGGGGAGGGAGCGGCCCGGGCTGCCCGCGCTGCAGGCTGAGAAACAGCTGCTCGACGGAGGTGGCGAGCCGCCGCGCCTCGTCGTCGCTGTCGGCGGCGACGACGTTGATCGCCGCCATGGCGTAGGGCCGCTCCAGCGCCGCGGAGGGCTGAAACGAGCGGCGATAGATCTCCAGCGCGTCGAGCAGGTGGTCGGGCGCGAAGTGGGCGGCGAAGGCGAACGGCAGGCCGAGCTGGGCGGCGAGCTGGGCGCTGAACAGGCTCGAGCCGAGCAGCCAGATCGGGACGTCGAGGCCGGCGCCGGGGACAGCGCGCACCCGCTGCCCGGGCGCCGCCGGCCGAAAGTAGGCCAGCAGCTCCCGCACGTCCTGGGGGAACGTCTCGGCGCCGCCGGCGACACTGCGCCGCAGGGCGCGGGCGGTGAGCATATCCGTCCCGGGTGCCCGGCCGAGGCCGAGGTCGATCCGGCCGGGGTAGAGCGACTCCAGCGTGCCGAACTGCTCGGCGATCACCAGCGGGGCGTGGTTGGGCAGCATCACCCCGCCGGCGCCGACGCGGATGCTCGACGTGCCGCCGGCGACGTAGCCAATCACCACTGCGGTGGCGGCGCTGGCGACGCCAGTCATATTATGATGCTCGGCCAGCCAGTAACGCCGGTAGCCCCAGCGCTCGGCGTGTCGGGCGAGATCTAGGGTGTGCTGGAAGGCCAGGGCGGCGCTGCCGCCCTGGACGATCGGCGCCAGATCAAGAACGGAAAAGGGGATCATGGGGCTCCTTTATCGCGAGGCCGGCAGAAGGTTTGTTTTCTGAACACCACTATATACCACAGCAGCGGTCTCCCCCTCGGCTCTCGGACCTGTGGCGCCACACGCGGCTCTCGTTAGCGGGGCTACTACGTAGACCGGATCGCCCACGGCCGCTACGAGCAGGCACTCACCGCCACCGGCGCAGCCCTCGGCGACGAGGCATTCGAGACCGCCTTCGCCGCCGGCAAGGCGCTGCTGCTGGAGCAGGCCGTCGCCGAGGTGCTGGCGGCGGCGAAGCCGTAGGCGGGGCCGCCCGCGCTCGGGCCGTGGGGGGGACCTGGGCGATATAAAAACCGATAGTATCGCGTCCTATCCCTTGAACCATCGCCCCTCGCAGTGCTACAGTCAGCCCAGAAACGCCACCGACTCACGCCAACAACAGGGGGACACCGATGATCGAGCAGGTAGCGACCTTCGGCCGCGGGGTCCGCGCACGGCGCCGGGCGCTCGACCTGACCCAGGACGAGCTGGCCCGGCGCGTCGGCTGCGCCGCGATCACCGTCCGCAACTCGGCGAGCGGATCGGCACCGGCGGCTTCGGCGCGGTCTACCGCGCGGTCCAGCCCCTGGTCGAGCGAGAGGTCGCGATCAAGATCATCCTGCCGCAGTACGCCGACCACCCCGACTTCATTCGGCGCTTCGAGGCCGAGGCCCAGCTGGTGGCTCGGTTGGAGCACCCCGCGATCGTGCCGCTCTACGACTACTGGCGCGAGCCCGGGGTGGCCTACCTGGTGATGCGCCTGCTGCGCGGCCGCAGCCTGCACGCCCGTCTTGTCAAAGGGCTGCTCGCCCTCCCCGAGGTCGCCCGGATCATCGAGCAGATCGGCGCCGGCCTTCACGCCGCCCACCGCATGGGCGTGGTCCACCGCGACCTCAAGCCGGCCAACGTCCTGCTGGACGACGAGGGCAACGCATACCTGGCCGACTTCGGCATCGCCAAGCAGCTCGCCGGCCCCGGGTGGGCAGAGGCGACCAGGGAGGGGCTGTTTATCGGCTCACCCGCCTACGCCTCGCCCGAGCAGATCCGTGCCGACCACGTCTCGCCCCAGACCGATATCTACGCCCTCGGGATCATGCTCTACGAGCTGCTCACCGGCCGCCGGCCCTTCCAGGGACAAACACCCGTGGAGCTGATCCACCAGCAGCTCAACGAGCCCACCCCTCGCCCCTCTGCCGCACGCATCGACCTGCCCCCGGCTGTCGACCGACTCATCCAGCGCGCGACCGCCTCCACTTTTTGGATCTGGCCTCCGGCACCGGCCGCGCACTCGGCCCAGGCTCCGGCCTACTCGCGATGAGCGCCGACGGGGCGGTCGCGGCGACGAGCAGGGGCGAGGGGGAACCGCTCCGCCTTTACCGCTTGCCGGGCGGCGAGCCGATTTCGTGGCCAAGCGCGCCCCAGGGCGAGATCACCCTCATCGCGCTGTCGCCGGATGGCAGCGCTTTCCTCACCGGCAGGGACACCGGCACGCTCCATGTGTGGGAGGTCGCCACGGGGCGCGAGACCGGTCGGCTCGGCGGCACGGATGAGGAAACGCGTGCGGCCGCATGGCCCGGCGCCACGAGCTGATCGCCGCGCAGCTCACCGACCCGCGCGAGGCCACACTGCCGGATGTCAGGCTGATCACTCTGGAGGATCCGGAGACAGGCGAGCAGCTGCTGGTGGACACCGCCGACGCCACCTTGCGCGAGCGCTTTGCCCTGGCGGCCGAGGCCCAGGCGACGGCGCTACGCCACGAGGTCACCCGTTACGGGGCCGATTTGCTGGTGCTGAGCACCGCTGAGGAGCTGTTGCCGCCCCTTCGCCGCCTGCTGGGCGCCCGACGCAGCCGCGGGCGTCGCGCTCCCAGCGGGGACTGGCAACAGCCTAGAAGGAGCTGAGATGTTGAGCTTTGAATGGCCCATACTGCTGTGAGGCCTCGCGGCCCTGTCGCTCCTGCTCGCCATGTACATCGCGGCGCAGCGCCGCCGGCGGGCGCACGCCGCTCGGCTCACCAACCTGGCCCTGCTAAACCAGGTGGTACGACGGGGCCGGGCGCCCGGCGCCATCTCCCGCCGCTGCTCTACCTGCTGGGGCTCGCCGCCCTGCTCGTGGGGTGGCCCGGCCCTCGGCGGTGATCGCCGTGCCCCGCGACCAGGCGACTCTGATGCTGGTGTTGGACGTGTCAGGCTCGATGACAGCGGATGACCTGCGGCCGAACCGGATGTACGCTGCGCAGGAGGCGGCGCGGGCGTTTGTGGAAGCGCTGCCCCCGGGCGCCCAGGTTGGACTGGTGAGCTTCAGCGAGACGGCGCGGGTGCAGACGCCGCCGACGCACGACCGTGACGCCCTACTCACGGCCATCGATGGGCTCGCCCCGGCGGGGGGCACCGCCATTGGCGAGGGGTTGCACCTGGCCCTCGACCAGCTCGCCCAGCTACCCGCGGCGGGCCAGGACGCTGTGCCGGCGACGGTGGTGCTGCTGTCGGATGGCGAGTCGTCCCACGGGCGCAACCCGGCGACGGCGGCCGAGCGGGCGAGCGGCGCGGGGGTGCGGGTGCACACGGTGGGCATCGGACAGCGGGGCGTGACCACACTGCTCGGTGGCACCCAGCCGGTGGGGCTGGACGAGGTGACGCTTCAAACCCTCGCCGCGGCAACGGGCGGGCAGTACTTCTACGCACAGGAGGCCAGCGCGCTGGAGCGGATCTACGCGGACCTGGGCTCGATGGTCAGCCTGGTGGAGGAGCGCATGGAGGTGACGGCCCTGGTGAGCGCGCTCGGGGCGCTGCTGTTCATCGTCGGCGGGCTGCTCGGCCTTCGCTGGTTCCAGCGCTTTCCCTAACCGCGCCGGCGACACGGCGCTGGCGCGGCGCAAACTCCGCCGAGCCACGCACGACGAGTTGCACCCGACCGCACCGGCCTGGCAGTGGATCTGGAGCGCGTGAGCGACGGCGGCTCTTGCCCGTCAGGTCTCTCCGTGACCCGAGTCGAGGACGCGGAGGCTGTTCACGCCTGGCACTATGTCGGCGCCGCCGGCTTCGAGCTCCCCGATCTGATGATCGACCCGCTCGTGCAGGGGGTAGCGCGGCGGCGCTAGCCGGGCTCAACTGTAAGCTCGTGCTCAGCGCTAGCGAGGGTGTGGCGGTAGGTGAGCTGCTGCGCGCCCTGGTCGTAGGTGTACTCACCGTCGGAGACGGCGACCCGGGGCGGGCGCGGGTAGTGGAGGCGGGGGAGAAAGATCTCGGTCGGGGCGGCGACGGCGGGGTCGTGGCGGAAGCGCAAGGTGAAGCGACGGCTGGCCGGGTCGAAGCGCATGAGCAGTGGCTCGCCGGCGACGGCGCGGGCGTGGGGGCGGATGGCGGCGCGCAGGCCGCGCCCCCCGGCGTAGGGGTCGGCGGGGTCGGCGACCTGGTCGCGGCTGAAGATCGACAGGTCCTCGCCGTTCCACTGGTCGCCGCGGGCGTTGGTGTTGTCGGCGGTGTAGTTCCACAGCGTGGCCGAGGCCAGAGCCTCGTCGAGGGCGCGCATGGAGCGCTCCAGGGCCCGCTCGGCGGCGGAAAAGTCGCCGCTTGTGAAGGCCCGGCCGCCGTCGAGGTCGAAGGGGACGCCGATCTCGCCGATCAGCGTCGGCGCGCCCATGCGCTCGGCGCCGGCCCGCACGAGGCCGCGCAGGTTCTCCGCGAAGCTGCGGGCGACGGCGCCCTGGCCCAGCACCACCCGCCGCTGCTCGCCGTCGAGGGCGATGCCGGGCAGGTAGCGCTTGGCAAACAGGGTCAGCGCGTCGTACCAGTGGGGCGCGAAGACGACGCCCTCGGCGTCACCCTGGCCCCACTCGGGGGCGGGGCTCGTCACCTCGGGCTCGACAAAGATCAGCGCGCCGGGGTGGACGGATCTGACGGCGGCGGCGAAGCGGTTGGCGAAGGGGCGCAGGTAGTCGCTGGTGAAGTCGACCCACCGGCCGCCGACGTAGCAGAAGTGGTGGGGGCGGAGCAGACGGGGCCGGCCGCCGGCGTCCAGGTCCCACACGCCGTTCGCGCGCCAGACGCACTCACGGCCGGGAAGCCAGGCCCGGACGCCCTTCGCGTCGATCAGGCGGGGGGCGAGGCGCCGCGGCGGCAGGCTCGGCGCCCAAAGCTGTACGCGCTGGGGGTAGCCGGCGCCGAGCAGCATGGCCTGGAAGGGGCTGGGCTGCTCGCCGTTCGGGATCGGGCTCGCGGGGCGGCTCAGGTCGCGCAGGCCGACGAAGCCGGCCATCGGCTCGTTCATCACGTCGTAGCCGACCACGTGGGGGAAGCCGCGCAGGCGCGCGGCCACCTGCTGGATCGCGGCCAGGTAGTGGCGCTGCAGAAAGCTCTGGATGGGCTCCCCGTCCACCTGGGTGGCGGGGGCAAAGTCGTCGCCGCCGAAGAACAGCGCCGACATCGTAGCGGCCGCCAGCTTCCAGCCGTTCGTGGGCCAGACCATGCGCGGGAACGGGTCGCCGTGGGTGGCGTGAACGATAGCGGCGCCGGTGGCCTGAAATCCATTTATGTCAAACCCAGCGGCCTCCAGCGTCCAGCCGGGGGCGCCGTCGCCGCCGGAGAAGCGGCTCCACACATCTTGGTGGGGGTCGACGAAAAGCTGCATCCCGTGCTGGCCGGCGCGCTCGACGATCGCGGCCAGGTAGTCGAGGTAAGCCTCGTCGTAGATGCCGGGGCCGGCGTGCTCGATCGCCTCCCAGGTGACGAGGAGGCGCAGAAAGGTGAACCCCCAGTCGCGCAGGCGGGCGAAGTGCTCGTCGGCCTCCTCCAGAGGGAAGGGCCGGCCGACGAACGAAACGTCGCGGTGGTCGAAAAAGCCCTCGCGGCGATGGGTGGCGCCGTCGGGGCGGTGGGGCAGCTTGCTGGAGCCGCCGAGGTTGATGCCACGCAGGATCAGGGTGCGCCCGTGCTCGTCCACCAGGCGGGCGCCATCGGTGCGAATGGTCATACGGCGGGGCTCACAGGCGCAGCGCGCGAGGGCGGGGGGAGCGCGGCCAGGCCGCCGGCGCTCGCCCCCGATGAACTACGACGGGCGCGTGAAGCGCACCTCGACGTGGCCGCGCCCGGCGAGGGCGGCGCGGAGCGTGTCGAGCAGCGAGGCATCGGCGCCGCGCTCGGCGAGCAGGTCGAGGGTGGCCTCGTCGACGTAGTAGTTGTCGTCCTCGGCGTCCTCCTCCTCCAACTGGTTGACGAGGAACTGGAGCTGGGCGGGGCTGATAGCGCCGATCGGGGCGCCGGTCTCGTCGTCGAACAAGGACACCGTGGCGGCGTCGCTCGGCTGGTCGGACATATCGCGCTCCTCCGCTTGTCGCGATGCACGGCGAATGACGCAGCCAGTATACCCTAAGCGGGCGCTATAATAGCCGGGAATGGCGAGCGCTGCGCGGCGCGGGCGGCCCCCGCGCCTGGAGAAAGCACATGGCACGCGTTGGTATTTACGGGGCGACGGGCTACACAGGTTTCGAGCTGATCAAGATCCTCAGCCGACACCCAAAGGTGGAGATTGTGTTCGCGACCGCCCGCTCGGCGGCGGGGAAGCGGCTTTCCGACGTCTTCCCGACCACGCTCGATACGCCGCTGGTCGGGGTCGAGCAGGCCGACCTGGCGAGCGTCGACTTGATCTTCACCTGCCTGCCCCACAACACCCCCGAGCTCATCCCGCTGGTGCAGAGTGCCTTGGAGGCGGGCGTGCGGGTGGTGGACTTTTCGGACACCTTCCGGCTGGACGACCCCGACAGCTATGCCCGCTGGCGCGGCAAGCCCCACCCGGCCCCCGAGCTGCTGACGGCGGCCGTCTACGGGCTCCCCGAGCTGCACCGTGAGCGCATCCGCAGCGCGCGGCTGGTGGCGAACACCGGCTGCTACCCGCTGAGCGCCATCCTGCCCCTGCGCCCGCTGGCGGAGGCCGGGCTACTTGCCGACCGGTCGGTGATCGTGGACAGCAAGTCGGGCGTGTCGGGGGCGGGCCGCTCGCTCGCCTTGAAGACCCACTTCGGCGAGGCCCACGAAACGTTCAGCGCCTACAATATCGGGCGCACACACCGGCACCTGCCCGAGATGGAGCAGGAGACCGGGCTCCACATTATCTTCTCGCCGCACCTGCTGCCGGTCTTCCGCGGCATCCTCTCAACAATGTATGTCAATCTCAAGCCGGGGACGAGCCGGGCGGAGCTGGAGGCGGCCTACGCGGTCTACGCGGGGGAGCCGCTGGTGCGGCTGCTGGAGGAGGGCAAGTTGCCGGAGCTACGCCACGTCCAGAACAGCAACCTGCTGCTGTTCGGGCTGCACCCGGCGGAGCCAGAGGCGGGGCGCTGGATCATCGTCTCGGCGCTGGACAACCTGCTCAAGGGGGCGTCGGGGCAGGCGGTGCAGAACATGAACCTGATGATGGGGCTAGAGGAGACGCTCGGCCTCCTCTAGCCCCAGTGGGGACAGTGGGGAAACCAGGTTTCCCCACGCCCCTACACGAGCGCCTTCTCGGTCTCGCGGTCGAAGATGTGCATCTTGTCCATGTCGAGGACGATGTCGACGGTGTTGCCGGTGCGGGCGGAGGTGCGCGGGTCGAAGCGGCCGATGAACTCCTTGCCGCTGTTCTCGACGTAGGCGTAGACCTCGGAGCCGAGCGGCTCGGTGACGTTCACCGCGGCGCGGATGCGGGCGCTCTCGTCGACGCCGCGCGGCACGTAGTTGGCGTCGTGGATGTCCTCGGGGCGGATGCCGAAGTAGACATCCTTGCCAGCGTGGCCGCCAATGTGCTCGATCTTGGCCTGGGGCACGCGGACGACAAAGTCCTTGCCGATCACCACGCCCACGCCGCCGTCAACGCGGTCGAGCTTGGCCTCGAAGAAGTTCATCGCCGGGCTGCCGATAAAGCCGGCCACGAACATGTTGGAGGGGTGATCGTACAGGTTCTGGGGCGTGTCGAGCTGCTGGAGGATGCCGTCGCGCATCACGGCGATGCGCGTGCCCATCGTGAGCGCCTCGGTCTGGTCGTGGGTGACGTAGATAAAGGTGGTCTTGAGGCGCTGGTGCAGCTTCGAGATCTCGGCGCGGGTCTGGACGCGCAGCTTGGCGTCGAGGTTGGACAGCGGCTCGTCCATGAGGAAGACGGCGGGGTCGCGGACGATCGCGCGGCCGAGGGCGACGCGCTGGCGCTGGCCGCCGGAGAGGGCCTTCGGTTTGCGGTCGAGCAGGTGGCCGATCGAGAGCATCTCGGCGGCCTCCTTGACGCGCCGGTCGATCTCCTGCTTGGGCACCTTGCGCAGCTTGAGGCCGAAGGCCATGTTGTCGTACACGCTCATGTGGGGGTAGAGCGCGTAGGACTGGAACACAATGGCGATGTCGCGGTCCTTCGGGGGCACGTCGTTGACGACGCGGTCGCCGATCACGATGTTGCCGTCGGTGATCTCCTCCAGGCCGGCCAGGCAGCGCAGCGCGGTGGACTTGCCGCAGCCCGAGGGGCCGACCAGCACCAGAAACTCGCCGTCGCCGATGTCGATGTTCAGGTCCTTGAGAACGGTCACCTCGCCGAAGCGCTTCCACACGTGCTCGAACTTGATCCCAGCCATGTCTTCCTCCTCGATCACGGACTACGTTGGCGCTTATTCCATCGCCGGCATCGCTGCCGACAGGTTGTGACTCGTCGATCGGCGGACGATCAGCTGCAGCGGCAGGGTGGCCGCCGGCAAGGCCGCCGCCCCCTCGATCTGGGCGATCAGCCGGTGGGCCAGCTCGCGCCCGAGGGCCTGCCTGGGCACGCGCAGGGTGGTCAGCGGGGGGTGGGTATGCGCGGCCAGGGGCACATCCCCGCAGCCGACAAGGGCGACCTCGCGTCCCACGTCGCGGCCGGCGTCGCGCAGGGCGTGCATGGCGCCGAAGGCGAGGGCGTCGCTCGCGGCCAGCACGGCCGTGGGCGACACGGGCATCACCAGCAGCTCGCTCATTGCGGCGAAGCCGTCGTCCTGGGTGGCGCCGGCCTCGACCGTCAGCGCCGGGTCGGGCTCGACGCCCGCGGCCTCCAGGGCGGCGACATAGCCCTGGTAGAACGGCTCGCTGTCGGCCATGTCCGACGGGAGCGCGATCAGGGCGACGCGACGGTGGCCCAGAGCCAGCAGGTGCTGCACGGCGGCCCGCGCCCCGCCGGCCACGTCAAGCATGACGTGCGGGCAGGCCACGTCCGGGAGGGGCGGGCCGGCGTAGACCACCGGCACCCCGGCCGCGCAGAGGGCGCGGGCCCGCTCGTCGTCGGCGCGCATATCGAGCAGCACCAGGCCGTCGATGCGGCCGCTGCGGGCGAGCTGCGTACCGAGGGCCAGCTCCTCCTCGGCGCCGGCGCTGGCCAGCAGCAGGTAGTAGCCGCGCGCCGCCGCAGCCTGGGCCAGGCCGGCGGCGAGCTCGGCCAGGGCCGGGTCGGCCAGGCGGTCGGCCAGGGACTGGAGCACGAGGCCGATTGTGCGCGAGCGGGTGCGCATGCTGCGCGCGGCGTGGTTGGGCTGGTACTCCAGCTCGGCCACCGCCTCCATCACGCGCCGGCGCGTCTCGGCAGTGACCGTGCCCGTGCCGTTCAGCACGTAGGAGACGGTCGCCGTCGAAACCCCGGCGCGGCTCGCCACATCCTTGATCGTCGCCACTGCTACCGCCCGCTCGTTCGGTTAATTGATTAAGTGCTTAAACGGTTAAGCGGAGTATAGCAGCCGACCTCCCCTGTGTCAAGTGGTTAACGCCCTGTTAACAGGCGAATTTTGCCCTTGGCGATCCTAACGTAGGATGTCTTGACACATATTTAGACCGGTCTGTATAATTGAAGCAGGTCGAGCAGCGGAAATGATGCATATGGACCATCGAGAGGGGAAGCACATGGCAGAGGCGCGCGCCGGCGAGGAGGAGCTGTTGTACGGGTTCGACCCACTGTGCGGGTGGTGTTTCGCCTTCGGGCCGACGATCCGGGCGCTCGCGGCGGCACATCCCGATCTGCCGATCCGGCTGCGGCGGGGCGGGCTGGTGGTGGGCGAGCGCGTTGCGCCGATCGCAAACAGCCGCGACTACCTGATCAACGGCCTGGAGCAGGTGCGGCGCACCGCCGGCGTGGCCGCGGGCCGGGCCTTCTACGACGGCCTGCTCGCTGAGGGCACCTACATGAGCGACTCGGAGCCGCCCTGCCGCGCGATCACGGTGATGGAGCGGCTCGCGCCGGCCGGCGTCTTCGGCTTCGCCGTAGACCTGCCCGACATCCACTATGTGCAGGGCCAGCCCCTGGACGACGCCGACGTGCTCGGCGCGCTAGCCGCCGCCCACGGCGCCGACGCCGAGGAGTTCAAGCGCCACTGGCGCTCCGACGAGGCCAGGACTGCCACCCTCGCCGGTTTCAAGGCCGCCCGCGCCCAAGGCTTCGTCAGCTACCCCATCCTGCTCTACCGCCGCGGCGCGCAGGTCGCCCCCGTCGCCCGCGGCTTTCTCCCGCCCGATGCGGCCCTCGACCGGCTGGCGGCCCTGCGCGGAAGCCCTGCGGCCCTCGCTGCATCACGGTAGCGCGCCTGGCCCTGCGCCCGCGCCGCCCGTCAATCGATGTGCAGCCCGCCGTTGACGTCCATCACCTCGCCGGTGATGAAGTCGGACAGCTCGGAGGCGAAGAACAGGCAGGCCCGGGCCACGTCGAGAGGGGTGCCGATCCGGCCGAGCGGCACGCCGGCGACGATCTCGGCCCGACGCTCGGGGGACAGTTGGCCGGCGAAGATGTCGGTGTCGATCAGCCCCGGCGCCACGGCGTTGACCCTGATCCGCTCGGGGGCCAGCTCGCGGGCCAGGGCCCGGGCGAGGCCTAGCATCCCGGCCTTCGCCGCCGAGTAGGCCGACGCGCCGAACAGGCCGCCGCCGCGCTTGGCCGACACCGACGACATCATGATCACGCTGCCGCGGCCGAGCCGGCGCATCTGCGGCAGCGCGGCCTGGGCGCACAGGTAGGCCCCGCGCAGGTTCGCGTCCATCACCCGGTCGTACTCGGCCCGCGTCGTCTCCTCCAGCCGCTTCGGCGAGGAGACGCCGGCGTTGCAGACGAGCACGCCGGCCGGCCCGAGCTCCGCCTCGGCCTGAGCGAAGGCAGCCTGCACCGCTGCCTCGTCGGCCACATCGCAGCGGTAGCCGCGGTGGGCGGGGCCGATGCCGGCGGCGGCCGCCGCCGCCGCAGGTCCGTCGAGGTCGAGCAGGGCTACGCGGGCGCCGTGCTCGGCGAACAGGGCGGCGATAGCGCGGCCGATCCCGCGCTTGGAGGCGGCGCCGGTGACGATGGCGACGGTGTCTGCGAGCAGCACGGGGGATGCCTTTCTCGCTAGGGCTCGAACGGCAGCGGGTCGCCCCCAGTATAGCGCAGGATGCGGCGGGCGCGGCCATTTGCCCAGGGTCCGCGACTATGTTATACTCGGCGTAGGAAAGCGAACCGACACAAGGGCCGGTGCGATGCATCCCCTCCAGATGAGCGACAGCCGCCCAGCGACGGGCCCCTGCCGAGGACTGGACACGGTGCGTCGTCGTCGCCGCCAGCTGGCCGTGCGCCCTGGTTAGTCGCGCTTGTCCTCCGTGAGGTGTTCAAGCCAGCTTGCCAGAGCGCAGGCTGGCTTTTTCGTTGCCGCCGCGCGCACGCGCGGAGCAATGGCCGCCGGTAGGGCCTGCCGCTCAGGGCGCAGGCGTCGACCAAGTGACGCCGTGGCACCGCGCGGTGCCACGGCCTTCGAGGGGACACACGGTGACACACCTGTACCTTATCCGCCACGGCGAGGCGGTGGCCAACGTCCAGCCGATTGTCGCCGGGATGCAGGGCGACGCCGGGCTGACCGAGCGCGGCGTGCTCCAGGCCCAGCGCCTGCGCGACCGCCTGACCCAGACGCGCGAGATCGCCGCCGACGTGCTGATCGCCTCGACCCTGCCGCGGGCCCGGCAGACGGCCGAGATCATCCAGCCCGCCCTCGGGCTGCCGATCACCTTTGACGACGAGGTGCAGGAGCTGCGCCCCGGCGAGGCCGACGGCATGACCAACGCCGAGGCCCAGGCCAAATACGGCATCCCCGACTTCGACGCCGACCCGCTGCGCCCGTTCGCCCCCGGCGGCGAAGGCTGGGGCGACTTCACCCTGCGGGTCAGCCGGGCGCTGACCCGGATCACCCGCGAGCACGCCGGCAAGTCGATCGTCGTCGTCTGCCACGGCGGCGTGATCGACTGCTCGTTCATCCACTTCTTCCACATGCCCGGCCTGGTGGTCCCCCCCACCGACTTCCACACCCGCAACACCAGCATCACCCACTGGGAGCTGGTGGGCCGGCGCGCGCGCAGCCTGTGGCGCCTCAACAGCTACAACGACATCGCCCACCTCCAGGGCGTCGGCGCCTTCGAGTCGGTGCGCTGGGAGGACGACCCGACCAAGCCCGCGTCTCCCGTGCCGACCGAGGAGTAGGCGCACAAGCGATGAACATCGAGTTTCTCCACGACGGACACGCCGCAAGCCCGGCCGGCTGGCGCGCCGCCACGGCGGCCTGCGGGATCAAGTACCGCGACCGCGACGACCTCGCGCTGCTCGTGAGCGAGGCGCCATGCAGCGCCGCCGCCCTCTTCACCACCAACAAGGTGAAGGCCGCCCCCGTGCTCTACGACATGGCCTTGATGGGCCGCAACCCCGGCGCCCTGCGCGCCCTTGTGGTGAACGCCGGCAACGCCAACGCCTGCACGGGCGCCGACGGCGACGCCGCCGCGGCCGCGATGGCCCGGGCCACGGAGGCTGCCCTCGGCCTCGCCGTCGACAGCGCCTTCGTTATGTCGACCGGCACGATCGGCGTGCCGATGCCCGTCGAGCGGATTCTTGGCGGGATCGATCGCGCCGCCCAGGCGCTCGACCAGGCCGCTGGCCCGGCCGCCGCCCGCGCGATCATGACCACCGACACCCGGCCGAAGCACATGGCCGCCCGGCTGGCCCTGCCCTCCGGCGACACGGTCACGATCGGGGGATGGCCAAGGGCGCGGGCATGATCCACCCGAACATGGCCACCATGCTCGCCGTCGTCACCACCGACGCCGCGGTGGAGCCGGCCGTTCTCGACGCCGCCCTGCGCCACGCCGCCGAGCTGAGCTTCAACAGCATCAGCATCGACGGCGACACCAGCACCAACGACACCCTGCTCGTGATGGCCAACGGCGTTGCCGGGACCCCCCCAATCGTCGGCCTGAGCACCCCCGACGGCGCCGTCTTCCTGGAAGGACTGACCGCGCTCTGCCAGCGGCTGGCCCAGGCAATCGTGCGCGACGGCGAGGGCGCCACCCGCTTTGTCACGATCACGGTGCGCGGCGCCCGCACCCCCGCCGACGCCAAGCTCGCCGCCATGACCATCGCAAAGAGCCCTCTGGTGAAGACGGCCCTCTACGGCGCCGACCCGAACTGGGGCCGCGTCCTCTGCGCGATCGGCTACTCCGGCGCCGACGTCGACCCCGGGCGCGTCCTGCTCCACTTCGGCGGCCTCAAGGTGCTGGAGCACGGCCTGCCCCTCCCCTTCGACGAGCGCGCGGCGAGCGACCGGCTCAACGTCCCCGAGGTCGCCGTCGACGCGGACCTCGGCCTCGGCACCGGCGAGGCGACGGTGTGGACATGTGACTTCTCCGAAGATTATGTAAAAATAAACGCCGAGTACCGCACCTAGCCATGGAGCAGACAGAGCGCCTCAAACTCGCCCGCGCCCTTGCCGCCCGCCTCGTGGCCGCCCACGGCGCTGCGATCTTGGTCGGCGGCGTCTTTGGCTCCGTCGCCCGTGGCGAGGAGACCGCGTGGTCGGACCTGGACCTGCTCTACGTCGTGCGCGACGGCGCGGAGCTGCGCGGGCGGACGTTTGTGTTCCAGGGCGCGCCGGTGGTGCTGAATGTAGTGGCGCAGGGCGAGCTGGAGGCGATGCTGCGCGAGCCCGGCCCGGCGTGGCCGTACTGGATGGGCGTGCTCGACGCGCTCAAGCCCCTCGCCGGCGAGCGGGCCCACCTCCAGCGCTGGAGGGAGCTCGGCCAGCACCTCGACGACAGCGCCTTCCGGCTCGCGGTGGAGCGCCACCTGCCCGCCCTGGCCCTCGAGTCGTACGGGCGAATCCGGAGCTGCGCGGCGCGCAACAACCCGCGCGACGCCGCCCACGCCGCGATCGAGGTGCTGTACGAGATCAGGACGGCCCTCTGCCTGCTCAACCGGCGCTGGGTTTCCCGCGACTACTACGCGGGCCTGGAGCAAACCTTCGCCTTCCCGCTGCGGCCCCACGGCTGGGAGCAGCTCGCGCCGCAGCTGTGGGACGCCCGCGAGCTCGACGCGATCGCGACGGTGGCCGGCACGCTGATGGGCGCCTACTGGCGGCTGCTGGCCGCAAGCGGCATGATGGTGCAGAACTACCAGACCGTCGAAAGTGTGCCCCTGTAGGGGCCGATGCAAGGGTCGCGAATGGATCACAAACTTTGGGGCGGGCGGTTCAGCGCGCCGACGGCGGACGACATGCGCCGCTTCCAAGACTCGTTCCGCTTCGACGTGCGCCTGTTCGACGCCGACATCAAGGGCAGCCTGGCCTGGGCCGAGGCCCTGGCCGAGGCCGGCCTGATCAGCGAAGAGGAGTGCGAGCAGCTCACCCAGGGCCTGGAGCTGGTGCGCCGCGAGTTTGCCGACGGCGCCTTCGTGGCCGTCACCAGCGACGAGGATGTGCACACCGCCGTGGAGCGCCGCCTGCGCGAGCTGATCGGCGACGCCGCCCTTAAGCTGCACACCGGCCGCTCGCGCAACGACCAGGTCGCTACCGACCTGCGCCTGTTCGCGATCGGGGCCGGCCGTCAGGTCGACGAGCGGCTCGTCACCCTCCAGCTGGCCCTGCTGGAGCAGGCCGAGGAGCACGCCTCGACGGTGATGCCCGGCTACACCCACCTCCAGCGGGCCCAGCCGATCACCTTCGGCCACTGGTGCCTGGCCTACGTCGAGATGCTCGAGCGCGACCGCCAGCGCATCGCCGACGCCACCGGCCGCGCCCGCATCCTGCCCCTCGGCGCGGGCGCCCTGGCCGGCAACTCGCTCGGGGTCGAGCGCGAGCGGCTGACCGAGGACCTGGACGAGTTCGACGCCGTGGCCGGCAACTCGCTCGACGCCGTCGCCGACCGCGACTTCGTGGCCGAGCTGCTGTTCGCCTTTGCCCTGGCGGGCATCCACCTCAGCCGCCTGGCCGAGGACCTGGTGCTGTACAGCAGCGCCGAGTTCGGCTTTATCGAACTTGCGGACGAGTACAGCACCGGCTCCAGCATCATGCCGCAGAAGAAAAACCCTGATAGCATGGAGCTGCTGCGCGGCAAGAGCGGCCGCCTGCTCGGCAACCTGGTGGCCCTGCTGACCGTGCTCAAGGGCCTCCCGCTCACCTACAACAAGGACATGCAGGAGGACAAGGAGCCGCTCTTCGACAGCCTGGACACCCTCGACCTGGGCCTCCAGGTGGCCGCCGCCGCCGTGGCGACGATGGCCGCCCGCCCCGAGCGCATGGCCGCCGCCCTCGACGACGCCATGCTCGCCACCGACCTCGCCGACGAGCTGGTGCGCCTGGGCGTGCCCTTCCGCGAGGCCCACGGCAAGGTCGGCCGGCTGGTGCGCCGCGCGATGGAGCTGCGGGTCGAGCTGCGCGCCCTGCCCCTCGCCGAGTACCAGGCCGTGCAGCCCGAGCTGGACGAGGGCGTCTATGCGATCTTCGACTTCAACCGCAGCGTCGCCCGCAAGGACAGCCTCGGCGGCACCGCCCCCCAACGCGTCCTTGAGCAGTGCGCCCGCTGGCGCGAGCTGCTGGACCAGTGATCAGAAGGTGAACCTGCCGCAATGACAAGCCCCATTCCGATCTACAACCCGCCGGTGCGCCTGCCGCGCCTGAGCGTCAGCCCCGACGCCGTCGTGACAGTGCGCCGCGCCCGCGTGGGCGATGTGCCGCGCCTGTATGAGATCATCAACTACTACGCCGCCCGCGGCGACATGCTGCCCAAGACGATGGACCAGCTGTACAACCGTGTGCGCTCGCTCAACGTCGCCGAGGCCGGCGGCGAGGTGGTCGGCTGCGCCGCGCTCCACATCACCTGGGCCGATCTGGCCGAGGTCGTCAGCGTGGCCGTCCACCCCGATTTCCAGGGCCGCGGGCTCGGCCGCCGCCTGGTGCTGCCCCTGTTCGACGAAGCCCGCGAGCTGGGCATCCCCACCCTCTTCACCCTCACCCTCCAGGCCGCCTTCTTCAGCAAGCTCGGTTTCCGCGAGATCCCGCGCCTCCACCTGCCCCACAAAATCTGGCAGGACTGTAAGACCTGCTTCAAGCAGGACCGCTGCGACGAGATCGCGATGATCCGCGAGCTGGGCTAGCCCCCGGCGCCCACCTGGCCAGCCGGCTGGCGCCGCCAGGGCCGGCGCCCTCGCACGCCCGACCACACCCAGAGCACCGCAAGGCCGAGCAGCGCCGCCAGGCTGATGGTGCCACCGGCGATCACCGCTCGCGGCCGGTACACGAACTCGACGCTGTGCTCGCCCGCCGGCAGCCAGACCGCGCGCAGGGCGTAGTTCGCGCGCAGGATCGGCGCCGGCCGCCCGTCGACCCGTGCCTGCCAGCCTTCGTCGTAGGCGTCAGAGAGGATGAGGAGCCCCGGCGCGCCCACGCTCGCCCGCACGCTCACCCGGTTAGGCCCGTAGGTGACGGACGGCACCGGCTCGGGCGCGGCGGGCTGCTCCATCGGCCCCGGGTCGGCGGGCAGCACCGCGGTTGTCGCCGGGTCGAAATCGGGCCGGGCCAGGCGGTCGAGCTGCCCGTCGTCGGCGATCACCTCGACCCGGTGGACGAGGAACGCCCGCGGAAGCGCCTGCGGGTTGGCGTAGATGCTGCCCTCGTCGTTCTGCTGGACGAGCTCCAGGGGCGCATAGCGCGCGGGGTTCTCGCTCCCCGGCGTAAAGATAAAGTAGCGCACGTTCAGCATATCCAGCAGGCGCCGGTGGTTGTAGGCCGAGGTCAGGTAGGAGCGCAGGCTGATGCTGCCCTCGCCGGTGCGCGAATAGTCCTTGCCGTCGATTAGGCGCGCGAGGCGGTTGTAGCGCTCGGAGTAGAGCGACAGGTAGCCGCGCACATCCTCCAGGCCGAACGCGCCGGCCAGGTTCGCGGGCAGGGCCTCGTAATCGGCGCCGTGGATGCGGAATGGCCCCGGCTGGCCTTGCAGAAAGGCCGTCTGGCGTGTGATCGGGAACAGCTGGTCGCTCGTCGCCCCGGGGGGCAGCTCGCGCAGCAGGTCCGCCGTGGGCTGGACTTGGGCGAGGTCGAAGCTCCGGTTGTAGGAGCCGCAGAACCAGAGCAGGTCGAACGCCGTCAACCCGATCACCAGCCCCGCGAGCAGGCGCGCCGGCCCGACCCTGGCGACCAGGAGGCCGACGAGGAGCAGCGCGGCGGCGCCGACGGCGACCGACACCATTTGCGGCTGCTGGCGGATCAGCGTCAGGTAGGCGCCATACCGCGACTGCGGGGTGAACAGTTGCAGGTGCCATAGCAGGCCGCCGGCGAGCGCGGCGGCGAGCGCCCCCACCACGACCCGGCGCCGGCGCATGGGCGCTACGGCGGCTGTGAGCGGCGCGCGTCTCAAGACGGCCTGGAGGCCGAAGCCGGCCAGCAGCGCGACGGCGAAGTACCAGAGCACGAACCAGCGCGTGTGGTCCGCGAACTGGCGGTACGGCGGCACCAGCGCGAGCACGATCTGCAGCAAGGGGCTGCTCGTGGCCAGCGCGAACGCCACCCCGGCGAGCGCCGCGTAGAACACCACCTCCCGCCGCCGCGACAGCACCAGCGCCAGGGCGCCAAGCAGCAGCGGGGCGAGGCCGGCGTAGGGCGGCGGGAAAATGATCGTCGCGGGGCCCCAGCCGGCCGCGCCCTCGCGCGCCGTCCCGCCGACGAGCGGCAGCACCAGCCGGATCAGGCTGACCGCCAGGCTGTCCGACGACGCCACGGCCGACTCGATGTTTTGCCGCTGGCCCTCGGCCGAGAGCGCCAGGGCGGGGAGCAGCTGCACGGCGCTGAGCGCCACGGCCGCGACGGCCGCCCCGCCGAACCGCGCGACCTGGGGGAGCCAGCGGCGCGGGCCCGGCGCGGCGACGACCCGGGCGAGCGCGTAGGCGCCGAGGCCGGCGTAGATGTACAGCGCGAGCTGGAGGTGGATCAGCACCGGCAGCGCGCAGACCACGGCGACAAGGGCCCAGGCCTGCCAGCGCGCACTCGCCCACGCCCGGTCGACGGCCCAGAAGCACCACGGCAGCAGCGCCAGGGCGCCGGTGTGGTGCGGGAAGTACAGCCACTTCATGAGGTAGCCGTTCAGCATATACGCCACCCCGGCCAGCACTGCCGGGGCGTAGCCGAGGCCGCGCCGCCGCGCGAAGGCGAAGCAGCCGAGGCCGGCCAGGAGCAGCTGGGACAGGGCGTAGACGCCGAAGGCCCGGCGGAGCGGCAGCAGCACGAGCAGCCACGTCGGGGGGTAGAACAGCCCCACCTGGCCGTCGGCGAGGTTCGACACCCCGGTGACGACCGACGGGTTCCACAGCGGCAGCGCGCCCTCGCGGATGATCGCATTGGTGAGCACGCGGCGCGGGTAGATCTGCTTGATCGGGTCCGTCGTCGACGGGTCGTGGACCGGCACGCGCTCGTATGAGTAGCGCCAGGGGTGCATGTGCAGCAGGGTGTCCATCGGCAGGAACACCTCGCCGCGCAGCACCGGCCGCCACAGCAGCGCGAGCGCGACGCAGCACAGCGCGAGCAGCGAGCAGGCGAGCGGCAAGAGCGCCCGCGAGCGGCTCGGGCGCCGCGCGTCGTGGTCGGAGATGGTTGTCAAACTGGCTCACCCAGGGCGAGCGGCCAGACAGCCGCTTTCAGATCGTGGACAGGCACGGCGGGTATTATAAATGGAGTGGCGGCGAGCGCCGCGCCGGGCCTGTGGCACATGTTTTGCTACCGTGGTGCCCTAGCTTTCCCTGTCATTCACACCGCGCCTGCCCCAAAACCGATCACCTATGATCCACCCCTCCAACGACGCGACGCGGGACGCTCAGGAGGCGCCGGGCGCCGACACCGCGCTGGATGAGACTCTGGCTGGGCTCACCGACCTGGCGCCCGCCGACCGCGCCCGCGTGGCGGCGGCCGTCGCCCGCGCGCGCGCCGACGCCGAGCGCCGCGTGCAGGAAAGCGAGGAGCGCCTAGGCCTCGTCCTTGAGGCCGGCCGGATGGGCACATGGGAGTGGGACCTGGCGAGCGGCCGCCAGCACTGGTCGCCCGAGCTGGAGGGGCTGCTCGGCTTCCCCCCGGGCGGCGGGCCGCGGACCGTCGAGGCGTTCTACGCGCTCGTCCACCCCGAGGACCTCCCGAGCATCCTGGCCGCCGCCGAGCGCGCTTCCGCCGAGGGGTGGGAGTACCTGGAGGACGAGTTTCGCGTGGTTCGCCCGGACGGCAGGACGGTCTGGCTGGCCAGCCGCTCGCGCCTGTACCGCGACGGGCGGGGCCGGGTGACGCGGATGGTCGGCGTGAACGCCGACGTGACCCGGCGCAAGCAGGCCGATCAGGCCCTACGGCAAAGCAAGGAAAGCCTCGACCTGGCCCTCGCGGCCACGGCGATGGTCACCTGGGACTGGGACATCGTCAACGACAGCTACACCTGGGACGCCACCCAGTACGCGATCTTCGGCGTCAGCCCCGACAGCTTCACCATCTCCCTGGACGCGATCTGGGCCGCGACCCACCCCGACGACCGGGCCAGCCTCCAGGCGTTGGCGGCCCGCTCGCTGGCGACGGGGGAGCCCTACCGCCTGGAGTTCCGCATTCTGCGGCCGACGGGCGAGGTGCGCTGGTGCGTGGGCGGCGCGTCGGCCACGCTCGACCACCACGGCCGGCCCGTCCGCATGAGCGGGATCACCTACGATATCACTGACCGCAGGCACGCCGAGGAGGAGCTGCGCGACAGCCAGCACTTCCTCCAGCGCCTCACCACCACCGTGCCCACGGTGATCTATGTCTACGACCTGACCACCAACCGCAACGTGTACGCCAACCGCCAGCTCGCCGACATCCTCGGCTACACGCCCGAGGAGATCCAGACGATGGGCGAAGCCTTTCTGCCCACGGTGATCCACCCCGACGACTGGGCGGCCACGCCGCCGCACATGGCCCGGCTGCTCGGCCTCGACGACGGCGCGGTGATCGAGCGCGAGTACCGCATGCGGCCGCGCGCCGGGGGGTGGCGCTGGTTCTTCGGCCGCGAGATGATCTTCGCCCGTGGCGCCGATGGTCAGCCGTGCCAGGTGCTCGGGAGCATCCTCGACATCACCGAGCGCAAGCAGGCCGAGGAGGCTCTGCGCGAGGCCCAAGCCCGCCGCCTGGACGAGCAGCAGGAGCACGCGGCGCGCCTCCAGCGGCTCAACGCCGCCTCGCTGGCGATCAACGCCGCCGCCACCCGCGACGAGGTGCTGCGTCTGATCACCGAGCAGGCCCGCGACCTGATCGGCGCCCATCAGGCCGTCACCAGCATAACGGTCAATCAGAACTGGGCCCAGGCGATCAGCGCCACATCGCTCTCCGATAAGTACGCCGCCTGGCGCGATTACGACGCCCAGCCCGACGGCTCGGGGATCTACGCCCTCGTCTGCCGCACCAACCAGCCCATGCGCCTGACGCAGGCCGAGCTGGAGGCCCACCCCGCCTGGCACAGCTTTGGCGCGGAGGGCGACCGGCACCCGCCCATACGCGGCTGGCTCGCCGTGCCCCTGGTCGGGCGCGACGGGCGCAACCTGGGGTTGATCCAGCTGTCGGACAAGGCCGAGGGCGAGTTCGACGAGGCCGACGAGGCCCTGCTCCAGCAGCTCGCCCAGCTCGCCGCCCTGGCCCTGGAAAAACAAACCTTGTACGAGCAGGAGCAGGCCGCGCGGGCCCAGGCCGAGGAGGCCAGCCGGGTCAAGGACGAGTTCCTGGCCACCGTTTCCCACGAGCTGCGCACGCCGCTCACGGCCTTCCTGGGCTACGCCCAGATGCTCCAGATCCGCAAGCGCGACGAGGCATATGTGGCCCGCACCGTCGACAAAATGGTGCGCAGCGCCCAGACCCAGGCCCAGATCATCGAGGATCTGCTCGACGTGTCGCAGATTGTCAGCGGGCGGCTGCGGATCGACCCCCAGCGGACCGACCTCATCCCGGTGGTCCGCGCCGCCCTTGACACGGTGCGCCCGGCCGTCGAGGCGAAGGGGCTGCGTGTGCAGGTGGAGCTCGACCCGGCGGCGGGGCCGATCGTGGGCGACGCCAACCGGTTGCAGCAGGTGGCCTGGAACCTGCTCGCGAACGCGGCAAAGTTTACCCCGGCAGGGGGGACGATCATGGTGCGGCTTCGGCCGCGCGGGGCCCAGGCCGAGCTGACCGTCAGCGACACGGGCAAGGGGATCAGCCCCGACTTCCTGCCCTACGTCTTCGACCGCTTCCGCCAGGCCGACGGCACCAGCCACCGCGCCCACGGCGGCCTCGGCCTGGGGCTGGCGATCGTGCGCCACCTCGTCGAGCTCCACGGCGGCTCGGTGCGGGCCGCCAGCGACGGCGACGGGCGCGGGGCGACCTTCACGGTCAGCCTCCCGCTGGCCGGTGCGGAGCCGCCCGGCGCCAGCACGGTCGCCGAGGACCTGCTCGCCTCCGGCTGCCCGCCCGAGCTGGCGGGGCTGCGCGTACTTCTCGTCGACGACCAGCCCGACATCGTGGAGCTGCTCCAGGAGCTGCTTTCCCCCTGCGGCGCCGTGGTGCAGACGTCCGGGAGCGCCCCCGAGGCCCTGGAGCTGGTCCGCGCGTGGCGGCCCGACGTCCTCGTCTCCGACATCGCCATGCCCGGCGAAGACGGCTACTGGCTGATCGAGCGCGTCCGCGACCTCCCCCCGGGCCAGGGCGGCCTGACCCCCGCCGTCGCGCTGACGGCTTATGTGCGGATGGAGGACCGGGTCCGCGTCCTCGGGGCCGGCTTCCAGCTGTACGTGCCCAAGCCCGTGGAGGCCGCCGCCCTGCGCAGCGCGATCGCCCGCCTAGCCCACGCCGACGAGGATGGCTGACATCAGGGGCTTTGCCTGCGCGCCACAACGCGTTGCCTGAGCGGCTGGGCGACACGGTTATTCTTCGCGTCGATACCCTCCAGCGGGAGGCCGATGGTCGCCGGGAAACGGCGGCCATCTTTGTGCGCCACCTGTTTCTGACAGTGCCCTGATGAATAAAGCGCCGGCCGTGGTTATACAAATTGTCATTCCCATCTCTCGGGAGCGCCACGGGATTTGTTACAAACAGTGTGTGAGGCCGCCCCTACTCACTCCATCGCGCTGGAATGCAACGCAGCAGCACCATTGCGCGGAGCACGACGTCAGTGCACCGGCCGTTGGGCTGCGCTACACCGCCTTAAATGCTACTATCAGTGACCGAGGGGAGCTTATGAAGCTGCAGATCACACCAACCACAAGCGCGGACCACGCAGCCCACAAACCAGAGCAGTACGCCGATGGGGAGGTGGTCGCGCTCATCCCGGCATACAACGAAGAGCGGTTTATTGGCAGCCTCGTGCTCGCGGTTCAGGCCCACGTCGACAAGGTGGTGGTGGTCGATGACGGTTCGGCCGACCGCACGACCGAGATTGCCCAGAAGGCCGGCGCGATTGTGGTTCAGCACACCCGCAACCAGGGCAAGGCTGCTGCGGTCAACACCGGCTTCCAGTATCTCCGGCAGCTCGCCCCGGCGGCCGTGGTGATGCTCGACGGCGACGGCCAGCACAGCGCCGACGACATCGCCGCGGTGCTCGGCCCCGTGCTTTCCGGCAAGGCCGACATCGTCGTGGGCTCACGGTTTCTCGAAGTGAAGAGCGATATTCCGGTCTACCGGCAGATCGGCCAGCACGGCCTGAACCTGGTGACGAATCTAACCTCGGGCGTCAACCTGAGCGACACGCAGAGCGGCTTCCGGGCTTTCTCACAGCACGCGGTGGAGCGGCTATCATTCAGCCAGAGCGGCTTTTCGATCGAGTCAGAGATGCAGTTTCAGGTCCGCGACCACCAGCTGCGGGTGTTGGAGGTCCCGATCTGTGTCACCTACGCGGAGCCCGCCAAGCGCAACCCGGTGCGCCACGGGATGCAGGTGCTCCACGGCATCCTCCAGCTTGTGGGGCAGACGCGCCCGCTGCTGTTCTTCAGCTGGGCCGGCATGGCGCTCCTGGCGAGCGGGGCCGGCCTCGGTGCGCACATTATCCAGACGTACGCCCGCACGCAGAACCTGGCCGTGGGGTACAGCCTGATCACAGTGATGATGTGCGTGATCGGCATGCTCCTGCTGTTCGCGGGGATCATCCTGCACTCGGTTCGCGGCATGCTGCTGGAACTCCAGCAGCACATGGCCCAGCGCATCAGCTGGCCCGACCATGGCGCGCTCACTATCTACGAGGGCCTGACGCCCGAGCCGCAGCCCCGGGCCGACGAGCTGCTCCTCGAGGTGCGGCAGTAAGCCCACCATAAGGGCCGCGAGCCAGAAAGACCAGTATGCGCGCCAGCATCATCATCGTCGCCTATAACAGCTGCGGCTATCTGAAGGCCTGCCTCGACTCGGTGCTCGCCGAGCTCGGCCCCGAGGATGAGCTGATTGTGGTCGACAACGGCTCGACCGACGGCAGCCCGGACCTGGTGGAAGGTTGCTACCCGCATGTGCACCTGATCAAGGGGAAGAACAGCGGCTACGCCGGCGGCAACAACGTCGGCGCGGCGGCCGCCCGCGGCGACTTCCTCGTCTTTCTCAACCCCGACACCGTTATGCGGCCAGGAGCACTTTCTGCCCTGGTCGAGCCGTTCGGCCAGCACCCCGCGGTCGGGCTGACCACCGCCTGTATCGTGTTGATGGACAGGCCCGACACGGTCAACACCTGCGGCAACACCATGCACTACACGGGGCTGACGTACTGCCGGGGTATGGGGCGCCCACGCTCGCACTACAGCACCTCCGGCGAGGTCGACGCAGTGTCCGGGGCGGCGTTCGCGATCAAACGCACGCTGTTCGCCGAGCTAGGGGGGTTCGACGAGCAGTTCTTCATGTACGTCGAGGACAGTGACCTGTCGCTGCGCGCGCGCCTGGCCGGCTTCCGCTGCTGGTACAGCGCCGACTCCGTCGTGCTCCACGACTACCGCCCGTCCTACACGCCCGGCAAGGCGTTCTACCTTGAGCGGAACCGCCACCTGATGCTGCTCAAAACCCTCAGCGGCGCGACGTACGCGCGGGCGCTACCAGGGCTCCTGCTCGGCGAAGTGGTGACGGGGGGCTTTATGGTGCTCAAGGGGCGCCGCTTCTGGGCGGTCAAGCCGCGCGTGTATCGCTGGCTGTGGCGGCAGCGCTCGGCCATCCGGCGGGCTCGAACGGGCGTCATCCGGCGCAAGAGCGACCGAGAACTGCTCGGGCACCTGACGTACCACCTGGAGATCGGGCAGCTCGCTGGGCGCGGTGTGGCGCGTATGGCCGAGGCCCTGCTCCACCCGGCCTTCCGGGCCGCCCGTCGCCTGCTTGTCTGGAGGGCCGCATGAGTCTGCGCATCGCCCACGTCACGGCGACCTTCCCGCCCTACCGCGGTGGGACGGGGAACGTTTGCTACCACAACGCCCGCGAGCTGGCCAGGCGCGGCCACGAAGTCACCGTGATCACCGCCACGGTGCCAGGGGCGCCCGACCACGAGGAGCGCGACAGCTTCGCCGTGCGCCGCCTGCGCCCGCTGGTCCGCGTCGGCAACGCGCCAGTGCTCCCCGGGCTGGTCGGGGCCCTGCGCGGCTTCGATGTCGTGCACCTGCACTATCCTTTCTTCGGTGGCGAGCTGACCGCACTCGCTGCGGCTCAAAACCGGTCGCCCCTGGTCGTCACGTACCATCAAGATGTGCTGCTCCAGGGGGCGATCAGCCTTGTCGGGCTGGGGCTGCGCTACACCGCCGGCCGCGCCGTGCTACGCTCAGCAGCCCGCGTCCTGTTCACCAGCGAGGACTACGGCAACGCCTCGCATATCCGCCCGCTCCTGCGCGGGAATGAGAAGCGCCTGGGTGCCCTGCCCAACGGGGTAGACACGTCGTTGTTCTGTCCGGCAATGAATGCCCACGAACTGGGCGCTCACCGTTCGGCCAGCTCGGGAAAGCACACGGTGCTCCTCGTGGCGGCCCTCGACCGGGCGCACTATTTCAAGGGTGTCGATGTCCTCCTCGACGCGCTCGCCCGCCTTCCTGCTGGGTTTCGCGGGGTGATTGTCGGCGACGGGGATTTGCGCCAGACCTATGAAGCTCGTGCCCTGGAGCTTGGCATCGGCGAGCGAGTGGCCTTTGCGGGGCGTGTTTCCGATACACAGCTTGTGCGGCACTACCAGAACGCCGACGTCACGGTGCTGCCCTCGATCACAATGGGCGAGGCATTTGGCCTGGTGCTCGTCGAGTCCTTGGCGTGCGGCACACCAGTTGTCGCCTCCGATCTCCCCGGTGTTCGCACTGTTGTCGACCATGGCCGCGACGGACTGCTAGTGCCTGTAAGGGATGACGTGGCATTAGCGGGCGCCCTCCAGAAGATCTGTGCTGGGCCAGCCCTGGGGCGGACGATGGGCGAACGAGGCCGCGTAAAGGTTGAGCGCAACTATAGCTGGCAGGCCATCGGCCGCAACCTGGAGCAGATCTACCGCGACGTGCTGGAACAGCACAGCCCCACGATGGCGCGCGTTGTTCGAGGCCGGACGTGATCGGCACGCTGCCAGTCAGCCAGCTCGCGCCCCTCGACTACCGCTATGCGCTCGACGGGGCCCTGGCACTCCTGGGTACGCCCCCGGTGGTACGCTGCGAACAGCCGGAGCTGGCGGCCGAGCTGGCGCAGCGCCTCCCCGGCCTGGGTGGCGCCGACGGCGGCGCCCTGTGGGTAGAGCCTCAGCTCGACGGCTGGCAGGCGGCGCTCCACGAGCTGGCGGCCGGGCTGGGCCCGGGCGCAGGCCTGGCGACCGTCATATCGCTGCCGCTCGCCCGCCTGCTCCCCGAGCGCCGCGCGTGGGCCGGCCGGCCCCTCGGGCTGACCTTCGGGGGGGTGGCGCGGTTACGCAGGGGGCTTGCGGCGAATGGCCTGTCGGTCGAAAGGCGCGTCGGCGCTCATAGCCTGGTGGCGATCAGCCTCAACAGTCTCGGCACGCTGCTCGCCCGCGCTGGCCGCCCCGACCTCGGCGATCGGCTTGAGTTTGCGGCGCGCCTGCGCTATGGCACCGGCGGGCCAGGGGCGGGCCTTGCGACGGTGATGGTCATGCTGGCGCGGAAAGGGGGCGGCCGATGATCGCGGCCGAGCCTGCAACCCGGGCCGGCCAGGCCGTCGCCGCGCTCGATGCCTGGTTGGAAACGATGCGCGCCCCGGGCGGGTACGGTGGCCCCGTCGCCCACTGGTGGCAGCAAAGCTTGCTGTACACCGGCGCCGGCCGTGATTGGCGCTACGAGGGGATTGTCGCCGGCTATCTGGCGCTTTGGGAGCGCACCGGCGACGAGCAGTGGCTTGCAAAGGCGCGCCGCGCGGGCGACGACTTGGTGGCCAGTCAGCTTCCCGGCGGGAACTATGCCGCGTCGGCCTTTGAGATCAACCCGGCGACGGCCGGCACTCCCCACGAAGCGGCGTGCGATATCGCCCTGCTGCTGCTCGCCTTCGCGCTGCGGCGCGCCGGCCGGCGTGGCTGGGAGGGGTACGCCGAGGCGGCGCGACGAAACATCGAGCAGTTTTACGTCGCGCGCCTCTGGGACGCCGAGGCGCGCAGTTTCCGTGATAGTCCGGAGCGGCCGTCGTTCGTGCCCAACAAGGCGGCCACGCTCTGCGAGGCCCTGTTTCTGCTAGCGGAGCTGGGGGGCGAATCGGTCTGGGTGGAGCGCTACGCCCTCCCCACGCTCGACCGCGTTCTGGCACATCAGGTCCACGGCGGGCGTCTCGACGGCGCGATCGCTCAGAACAGCATTGGCCCGCAGGTGGTGACAAAATACTTCCCGATCTACATCGCTCGCTGCGTGCCCGCCCTGCTGCGCGCCTTCACGCAAACGGCACAAGCGCGGTTCCTCGACGCAGCCATGGCCGCGATGCGCTTCGTGCTAGCCCTCGCCGACGATCACGGCGCACTGCCCACCGCAGTGTACCCCGACGGGCGCGCGGCGCGCTGGCCGAGCTGGATCGCTCCGCTGGGCGACGTGCTGCGCGCGGCGACGGCGCTCCGGCCGTACGGGCTCGTGGCGGATGTCGCACCGATCGAGGCGCGGCTGATCGCCGGCCAGCTCCCAAGCGGTGGCATCCGCACCGCCGAAGGGTTCGCGCGGCAGGCGGGCGGCCTCACCCCGCTGCCCGACTTCCGCGACCTGCTGCCCGTGGCCGGCTGGTGCGATAAGGCCTTCCGCTACCTGGCGGGGCAGGCCGGCGAGGTGCCGGGGGCAAGGCCGGCTATGTACGAGGCGGACTGCACGTTTGGCGGCCGCCGGCTGCGCTTTTATGAGACGCCGGAGCTGATCGAGGCCCGCGCGGGGCGCGAAGTGCGCTACCGCTGGCGCAAGGGCGCCGCACGCCCCGAGATCGCCCGCGAGGAGTTCTGGCTGCGATGAGCACTCCTGTCCACAGGCTGTATCGCGCTGCAAACCGCAACGCAGGCTGGCTCCTCCTGGGAGGGCTGGGCGTTGTGAGCCTGCATAACTGGCGCCTCTGGACGCACGACCGGGCCTTCGCCGAGCGGCTGCGGACCGAACGCCCCGCCGCCCCCGGCCTGAGCTTCGCGCCCAAGGTGAGCGCGCTGGTGGCGGCCTGGAATGAGGCCGAGCACATCGACGCCCACATCCGTTCGTTCCTCGCCCTCCGAAAGCTGGAGATCGAGCTGGTGATCTGCGCGGGCGGCGCCGACAACACCTTTGAGCGCGCCCGCCAGTACGCGGGGCCACGGGTGATAGTGCTGGAGCAGCGCGCCGGCGAGGGCAAGCAGCGGGCCCTTGTGCGCTGTCTGGAACGCGCCACAGGCGAGATCATCTTCCTGACCGATGCCGACTGTCGCTTCGAGGGCGCCGCGCTTCGCCACCTGCTGGCGCCCCTTGTTAACGAGGGGGAGCAGGCCGCGACGGGGGCCTCGCGCCCGCTGGAGGAGCAACAGGGCAGGCTGCTACCTGGCTACCTGTGGGCCATCGATGCGGCGGTTGCGGCGCGCCAGGGGCGGTACAGCTCGGGCCTGCTGGGGCGGAATGCCGCGCTGACTCGCCAGGCGATCGAGCGGAGCGGCGGGCTCGACTTCCACGCCCCCACGGGAACAGATTATCAGCTCGCGCGACGCTTGATCGACGCCGGCATCCCGATCCGCTTCGTCGGCGCAAGCGTGGTCCCTGCTGAGTACCCCGAAAGCCTGGCCACGTATGCCAACAAGCAGTCGCGCTGGCTCCGCAACCTGCTGCTCTACGGCCCGCGCTACGGTGCCACCGCCGACGTGCGAGCCACGGCCCAGACCGTGGCGCTCGGGGCGGCCATGACCGTAAGCCCCCTGGCCGCGCTGTTCCTCGGCCCGTTCGCGCTCGTGCTCTGGGCCGTGCTGGTGAGCCACGCAGCCCTGGCCAAGCTGCGCTATGCCAGCTTCACGGCGCGCCTTCACGGCGGACGCCTGCCGCGCGGCCTGCTGCTCGGCTTGCTCCCGCTCACCATCGCCGAGTTCGCCATCTGGGCCCTGCCCATCCGCGACATGCTCGACCGACGCCGGAGGAGCCAGTGGTAACCCGACAAGCCCGGCACAACCGGGAGGCACCGCAGAGCGCCCTTGGCCAAGGGCGTGTGACGCTGGTTGCGAAACCTGGGGGGCCAAACACCGGCGTCGGACGCTATGTGCATATGCTCCAGCGCGGCTTGGAGGCCGAGGGCGTGGCCGTCGCTCGCGTGGCGCCCGTCGCGCCGCCGCTCCCAGCGGCAGGGTACGCGGCGCTGCAGCGGGCCCGGATCGACCTGCGCACCTTTCTGATGAACTACCCGGTCTGGGCCGACTACCCACCGGCCGATGTGTACCACCTGACGAGCCAGAACCTTGCGACGGCGCTGCTGTTCCGGCGCCCGCCTGGCCGTGTGATCGTCACAGTCCACGACATCATCCCTTATATGCTGCGCGACGACCCGGCGCTTTCCACCTACCGGGGCCGCGTCGACCGGCTGTTCGACCATCTGGCGATGCGGGGCCTGCGGCGGGCCGACCAGCTGATCGCCGACTCGCACTACACCAAGCGCTGCTTGACAAAGCACCTCGGCATCGCCCCAGAGCGGATCAGCGTCGTCCACCTCGGCATCGACCACGAACGGTATCGCCCCGCGCCGGCGCCCGCAGCGCTTTCCACACGCTACGGGCTGCGCCACGACCGGCGCTATCTGATCTATGTCGGCTCGGAAGATCCGCGGAAGAATGTGGCGACGCTCGTTCGCGCCCTCGCCGCCCTGCGCCAAACTCACCCCGATGTCGAGCTGCTCAAGGTAGGCCGGGCCCATTTCGCGGCCGAGCGGCGCAAACTGGTCGGCCTCGCCGCCTTTCTAGGTGTCGGTGCCGCGATCCACTGGCTCGACGACGTGCCCGAGGCCGATCTCCCCGGCCTCTACAGCCTCGCAAGCGTGTGCGTGATGCCATCGCGGTACGAAGGCTTCGGCTTTCCCGTGCTCGAAGCGATGGCGTGCGGCACACCCGTCGTCGCTGCCGACGCTTCCTCATTGCCCGAGCTTGTCGGCGACGGGGGGGTGCTGGCGAGCCTCCACGCGCCTGATGGCACCGCCTTTACAGATGTACTTAACAATCTTCTTTCTGACCGCGCTGTGTACGAAGATGTACGAGCACGCGGACTTGCGCGCGCGGCGCAGTTCACCTGGCGCTCGACCACGCAGGCGGTACGCGCCGTCTATGCTGCGGGCGGGTAGGGCGGTTTAGCACGGGATGAAGGGAGGTTTATCCCCCAGCACAAGAAAGCAGCCTCCTGATAATCCTTTTGTCATATTCACCCCGGTAGGCCGCTCTATCAAATGGTTTAATACGCCATAGCTTCACATGTCCCGCCCAGCGGTTCGCCACGCGCCCTGTTCGCGCCACCGTGCGGCGAGCGAGGCCGCCGCGAAGCTGCATAGAGCAATTTTCCCTCAGGCGCTCAGAACCAGGAGAACGGGCCATGGTCACGACAGTTACGACAACCACCACCACCGTCACGACAGTCGCAGCGGCGACGATCACCCTGATCGCGGTGCTCGCCCTGCTCGCCCTGCTCGTCCAGAAGGAGATTTTCAGCAATATCCAGGGCGCCCGGGCCAAGCGCATCTCCCGGGCCTTGAATGTTGCGATCGTCCCGCTGGTGATTGTGTTCATCGCCACGGTGATCCTGAAGGTGTACGAGGTTCTGTACTAGCCGTTCACGTCCCGCCCAAACCACCCAAAAGCCCGGCGCCCTGTTCGACAACAAGGGCAGCCTTACCTTGTTATTGCCTAAAAGGTTGAACCGAGATGGTTGAAACTGGCACGAGCGCACCTTCGGCCCGCGCCGGGCGGCGGCGCCAACCCCACCGCCGACGCCTTTGGATCGCCATGATCCTTGTGCTCCTGGTCGCGCTGCTCGCGCTCGGGCTCAAGAGCTGGCTGATCGCGCAGCGGGCGCAAGCGCTCTACGCCGACGCCCGCGCCCTGGCGACTACCGTGGAGCCGGGGCTCGACGCAAACGCCATCGTCGAGGCTGGCCCGCTGCTTTCCCGGCTCCGGGCCGACGCGGCCGCGCTGCGGGAGGAGGCGGGCCCGCTGCTACCCGTCGGGCCGCTCCTGGCCTGGGTGCCCACCTACGGCCCCGCGATCGCCGCCGCCGGGCCGCTCCTCGACGCGGCTGTCGAGCTTTCCGCCGCGGCCGACGACGGGTACGCCGGGCTCGCCCCGCTGCTCAGCGGAAACAAGACAGGGCAGCCGCTCGGCCGGGCTATCGTTGCCCAGCTCAGCGCCGAACAGCCGCGCCTTATGCGGAGCCGGGCCGCCGCCGCGCGCGCGCTGGAGCTGTGGCCGCAGCTGCCGATCGACGCGCTCCCCGCGGGGCTGCAGCCGCAGCTGGCCCGGCTCGGCACGTTTCTGCCCGAGATGATCGAGGGGCTCGACCTGGCGATCGCCGCGCCGCAGCTCCTGGGCAGCGCGGGGCCGCGGGAGTATCTGATCTACGCCCAGAACCCGGACGAGCTGCGGCCAACGGGCGGCTTTATCTCCGCCGCAGGGACGGTCACGCTTTCCGGCGGGGTGTTCGCGGACGTCACCCTTTCCGACACCTCACAGCTCGACGACCCGACCCAGTACGCGTATCCGGACCCGCCCGCCGCACTGCGGCGCTATATGGGCATCGACCAGTGGCTCCTGCGTGACTCGAACTGGTCGCCCGACTTCCCGACCGCCGCGCGCACCGGTATGGAGCTCTACGAGCATATGCGCGGCGAGCCGGTCGGCGGCGTGGTCGCGCTCAACCCTGCCGCGCTGCGGCTGATCCTGGGAGCGATCGGGCCGCTCTCGGTCGAAGGCACGACCGTCTCGGCCGACACCTTGATCAGCTATATCCGGCAGGGGTACGACGGCGAGCAGGGCGACGGCGCCCAGCCATGGGTGGTAGGGCGCAAGTCCTTCCTCGGCCCGCTCGCGACGGCGATCGTCGCCAGGTTGGAGGGGCCGGCCGGCGTGGATCTGCCAAGCCTGGCCAACGCCATCGAGCAGGCCCTCGACGCGCGCCATATGCAGGTCGTTCTGCGCGAACCCGCCGCGGCCCGCCTGCTCGCGCGGCGCGGCTGGGACGGCGCGTTGCGGGTCGGCCACCAGGATTTCCTGATGGTGGCCGACGCGAACCTGGGCTACAACAAGGTCAACCCGAACATCCGCCAGGCGATAACGTACACCGTCGACCTGAGCGACCTAGGCGCGCCACTAGCCGATCTTCGCGTGAGCTACACCCACGTGCTGCAGGATGCCGCCCCCTGTGACCAGAAGCGGGGCTTCGAGGTCGCGGCTCAGATCGCCCGCTACGAAGACTGGATGACCGGCTGCTACTGGAACTATAGCCGGGTGTTGAGCCCCCGCGGCGCCCGGCTGATCGGCGGGGCCGCCGAGCCCACCCCCGGAACCTGGATGGTCACCGGCGAGGACGTCCCCGGCACGCCGGCGACTCTCGACGAGGAAGCGGGCGCCAGCGTGATGGCAACCTTCTTTGTGGTGCCGGCCGGCGCCCAGCGCGAGACGAGCTTGCGCTACCACCTGCCCCCCGTAACCGTCGCCGCACCCGACGGCGGGTGGAGCTACCGACTGATGGTGCAGAAACAGTCGGGCAGCGAGGACATGCCCGTAACGGTCCGCGTCCGCCTGCCCGCGGGCAGCGCCCTCCAGGCGGCCTTTCCGACGGCCGAGCTGGACTCGGCCACAGGGCTTGTCACCTTGACGTTTCGGCTGACCCAGGATCAACCGATCGCCCTCACATTTCGCTGAGCGCGCCGGCTCACACCGCCCCGACACGACTTGCTGCCTGTGGCCGAGCGCGCGGCCTCGCCACCGAAATCGATGCCACGTCTTTCTCATGGAGGGTAGGGATGTACAAGCAGATCATCTGGCGCCTGGCCCAGGGGGCACCGCTCGCACTTCTCGTCGGGCTCGTGCTCATCTTCGGAGTCGGTCCCACCGCCTGGGCGAACCACGCGCAGCAGGGCACCGTGCCCAGGCGCGGCGCCGACCTGATGATTATGAATAGCGCCAGGTGGTCCGGCGGCAATCTCCACTTCATCCTGCGTATTTCAAATATGGGCCCGACCGCGGCCCGGAACGTGGTTGTCGACAACCGTGTCACCAGCCAGCTCCGTATTCGGGGTATCACCACCTCGCAGGGGCGTTGCGTATCGAGCACCCAGCACGTGGCCTGCCGGCTGGGCGACCTGCGGGTGAACGGCAGCGTGTCCATCATCATCCGAACCCGGCCGATCGACCGGAAGCCGCGCGAGTACCGCAACACCGCCACAGTCAACTCGTCGACGAACGACCCCAACCGCTCGAACAACTCGTCGACGGCGACGGTCGGCCCGCGCAGGGCCGACGTGGCGCTCAGACAGGGCGGTATCTGGTTGAACAGCAATCTCCGCTTCACCGTGCGGGTCTCCAACGTCGGCCCGATCGCGGCCACCGGCGTGGTCGTTACCGATGACGTGCCCTCGCAGCTGCGCATCGAGAGCATCTCCACCCCGTCCGGCCGCTGCCGCGTGAGCGGCCAGCAGGTCACCTGCCAGTGGAGCACTATTCCGGTGAACCGCTCGGTCTTCGTCACGATCCGAGCCCGGCCGGCAACGAGCCAGGTGCTCGAGGTAACCAACACCGCCTCGGTCCGGATCGCGTCGCAGGAGTCCAACACGAGCAACAACACCGCTTCCATCACGCTGCGCCCCCGCTAGAGCGCTGTGCTAGAAGGCCAGGGAGGGTGAGCGCAGGAACCATGACAGCTTCGTCCCAGGCGCGGGAACCGCGTCGCCTGTCGCTCGCCCTTTCCCGCAGGAGCCTGCCCCTCTGGGCGGTGCTCGCCCTGCTAGCCGTGGTCTACGCTCGAACACTCGCGCCGAGCATCACATGGGCCAATAGCGGCGCGGATAGCGGCGACTTGGTAACGGCGGCGGCCGTGCTCGGCGTTGCCCACCCGACGGGCTACCCGACCTACCTGCTCCTCGCGCGGGCCTTTCAGCTCCTGCCGGTTGGCGACCTCGCCTTCCGCACCAATCTCCTTTCGCTGGCCGCGGCGCTCGCGGCGGTCTGGCTCACGGGGTGTACGGTCGCCACGCTCTGTGCTGGAACACCATGGGCGCCCTGGTCGGCTGCGCTCGCCGGGCTCGCGCTTGGGCTTTCGCCGCTTTGCTGGTCGCAGGCGGTGATCGCCGAGGTGCATACCCTGAACACCTTGTTCGCGGCCGCCCTTGTGCGCTTCGCTTTGGACGAAGGGGGGCCGGCGACCGTTCCCTGGGGCGAACGGTGCCGCGGGGCGATCGCCGGCCTCGCGCTGGGCAACCACATCACGATCGGCGGGCTGGTGCTCGTTTGGCTTGCCGCCGCAGCCGCCGGTTCACCGCGCGGTCGCCGGTTTGGAGCCATCGCGCGCCGCCTGGCCTGGGTTGGCGTGGGGCTTCTGGTTTATCTGTACCTCCCGCTGCGGGCCGCCGCGCAGCCGGCGGTAAACTGGGGCGGGGCAAGCAGTCTGCCTGGATTGTGGTGGGTAGTATCAGGAGCCCCCTACCGCAACCTCGTGTTCGCCGTGTCGGACACGCTGATGGTGGACCGGGCCCGCGCCTGGGCGGCCTTGCTCATCCAGCAGTTCGGGCTCGTAGGGCTCATGTTCGGCGTCGTTGGCGCGCTCTACAGCCGCGCACTCCGCCCGCGCGACCGGCTCGTCGGCGCGGTTGTCATCGCCGGCTACTCGCTCTTCGCGCTGCTGTACGACACCGCAGACTCGTTCGCCTACCTGCTGCCCGCTTATGTCATCTTCGCGATCTGGATCGGCTGCGGCGCCAACCACGCCCTTCAGCTAGCTGGCCGGTTGCCGGCGGTCGCGGCGTGTATGCTGGTAGCCTGTGCGGCCTTGCTGGCGGCGCCCACGGCTACGACGTTCCGCCAAGTGGACGCGAGCCAGGATCGCCGGGCGATCGACTTTGCGGCCGACGTGCTCGCGGCCACGCCCCAGCGCGCAATTCTTCTGACAACCGGCGATACTGACACATTCGCGCTGTGGTACGCCCACTTCGCGCTCAAGCAGCGGCCGGATATCGCCGTCGTCGTCGACTCGCTGCTAGATTTCCCCTGGTATCGAACAAACCTGCGCACAACCTACCCCTGGCTACGTATTCCGGACGCCCTGCCAGAAAGCTGGCCGGCAGAGCTTGCCGCGGCTAACACAGCACACCCCGTGTGCACCATCATCAGCACGGTGCCGGGCCGGCTGACCTGTGACGCCGACTGATGATAGCCCGCCTAAGCGGCGCCTTTCTGGCCTGGCACCTCCCACTCCCCTGGCCCCAAAAGGCCGGCTTGCCTCCCGTCCTTCAGCTCCAGGTGGTGTGTCGCCGCCGGATCGTGGGTGGCGAGCAGGACGGTCGTCCCGGCCCGCTCGGCGAGCGAGCGCAGCAGGCCGATCACGCGGCGACCCGTCGCGGCATCGAGGTCGCCGGTGGGCTCGTCGGCGACGATCAGCTCGGGGCTGGACACCAGGGCGCGGGTGATCGCGACCCGCTGCTGCCCGCCGCTCAGCTCGTAGGGCCTGTGGCCGATCCACGGCCCGAGCCCCAACGCCTCCAGGCTCGCCCGCACGCGCCCGTCCCACTGCTCCCGGGGCACCCCGCCGGACAGGCGCAGCCCCAGCTCCACGTTTTCGTAGGCCGAGGCGGCGGGCAGCAGCGCAAAGCTTTGGAAGATCAGGCCCATGCGCCGGCGCAGGGTTGCGAGCTCGCCCGCCCCAAGCCGCGCGAGATCGGCGCCGAGCAGTGGGGGGCCGACCCCGACCTGGAGCGCCGGCACCACCAGCCAAACGCACACCAGGCCGACGGACGCACCGATGGCCACACCGGCGAGCACCAGCACACCCTGCTCGATGGCGAGGGCCGCGCCAGCCGAGCGCCCGGACAGGCCGATGGCCCGCAGCACGCCGAGCTCGATCACCCGGCGCCGCGCCGTGATCGCGGTGGCCGTCAGGAAGCCGAGCACCGTCAGTAGCCCGGCGGCGACAAAACCGATCGAGAGCAGGCCGAACAGGTGCTCGCCCCGGGGCACGAACAGGAAGCGCGGCTCCTCGGTGCTCGTGCGGCGCGCCGACGAGCCATCGGCCGAGCCGCGCTCGGTGCTTTCGCCCGTCTCGATCAGCTGGGCGGCCACGCCGACGTTGTAGGCCACCGAGCGGCGCATGCCTTTGTCGAGGGTGGCGGCGGCGGCGCTGAAGATCGCCAGGCTGAGGGTGAGGATGAGCAGCAGGAGCGCGCCGCCATAGCTCGCGGGCTGGCGGGCCAGAGCTCGCAGCGCCACCAGCGGCGCGGCAGCGGGCAGCCGGCCGGCGGCGCGGGCGGCCAGGCCGAGCAGCGGGGGGCAGCAGGCGCAGGGCGAGCAGCGCCAGGGACATGCTCAACAGGGCCGGCACCAGCGCGATGACGGGGTTGGCCGTCAAGTCGCGCCCGCCCTCGGCCCCAAGCTGCGGGCCGGCGGCCCGCAGCTGGTAGACGCCGTAGAGCGCCACGACGAGGCGGAGCTGGCCGAGGAGGGGGCGCTCGCCCTCCAGGGGTGAGCCGCTGGCGGGGCTCACCCGCCGATCCGGTGCTCCGTCAGCGCTCCCTGGAGCGAGCGGCCGGCGATCTCGACGTAGAGCTGCCGCTCGGTCACGGAAAGGGCCAGCGCCACGCGCCGGTCGATCAAGCCCGCCAGGTCGCCGACGAAGCGCCGGTCGAGCGCGTAGACGGGGATCGACTCGGCGCGGTGCACGCGCTTCGCCGCGAGCTGGGCCACCAGCTGGGCGGCGTCGCGGTGGGTGTAGACGGCGGCGCGCCCGGCGAGCTTGCTGCCGCGGTGGAGCCGATCCGCGTCCGGCAGGCCAACCTCGATCCAGGCCGTGATCTGGCCCGTGCGGTCGCGCACGAGCACCGCCGGCTCGTCGCCGGCCGCGATCCCTCCCGAGAACGCGATCCCCTCCGTGTACTCCAGGCAATAGGCCAGCAGCCGGACGGCCATATACTCCGCCGACTCGGAGGGGTGGCGGGCCAGCCGCAGGTCGAGCGTCTCGTAGACGCCCCGGTCCACGTCGGCGAGCTCGACGGCGATGGTGTAGACGGTCGCGCCCTGAGCCATATGCCTCTGCCTCCTGCTGCGGCCTGCCCCCGGCGCTAGTCGGCGAGGCGCGGCCTGTAGAGCGCCCAGATCACCAGGTCGGCGTCGGGGACGCGGCGCTGCTCGCGGACGACGAAGCCGAAGCGCTCATAGATGCCGACGTTCGCGGCCGTCATGGTCTCGGTGTAAGCGGGCAGGGCTCGCGCGTCGGCGTGGGCCAGCACCGGCCGGATCAGCCGCGAGGCGAGGCCTCGGCCCTGGGCCTCGGGCACCACGCCGACGGTCGCGAGGTAGTAGTGGGGCTCGGCGGCGTAGCGGCGCCGCAGCTGCTCGAAAGCGGCGAAGATCGGGGCGGCTCGGGCGACGGCGAGGGCCAACGGGCTGAAGACAAGGGTGAGCAGGTTCGCATTGAGCAGCGCGCTGGCCGGGCCCTCTGGCTGGTCGGGCGCGCTCCAGACGGCCACGCCAGCTAGGGGCGCGCCGACGCCGTAAGCCTGCTGCCCGCTGACGAAGGCGGGCGCGAAGGTGCGGAACGCCTGGCGCACGAGCGCGGGCCGCTGGCGCGCGTCGGGGAGCAGGTAGCGCCAGAGCGGGTCGTTCGCGAAGGCGCGGGCCAGCACCTCGGCCGCGGCCTCGGCGTCGGCCGGCCCGAGGCGCCGGCGGGATTCGGTATCAGGGTGCATCGCGCGTTCACCTCGTACGCCCGCCCCTGGGCGATCGTTACAGTCTTCCGGCTCGCGCCCGGCTCAATCGTCGGCGAGGAGCCAGCCGCGGATCTGCTCGGGGGACAGGTTGCCGCCGCAAAGAACCGCGGCGACCAGCCGGCCCCGGAAGCGCCGCGGGTCGGCCAGCAGCGCGGCGAGGCCGGCGGCGCCCGACGGCTCGAGCACGAGGCCGAGCTGGGCGTGGGCCAGCCGCATGGCCTGGAGCAGCCGCGCGTCGTCGACCAGCACGACGTCGTCGACCACGCCGGCGAGGTCGTCCAGAGCCTCGGGCACGGGCACACGCACCGCGATCCCGTCCGCGATCGTGTCGACCCGGTCGAGGCTGGCCACGATGCTCGTGCGCCAGGCCCGCTCCATCGCCGGGGCGCCGGCCGCGCACACCCCGATCAGCTCGACGCCGGGCGCGTGGGCCTTGACCCAGGCGGCGATCCCGGCCAGCATCGCCCCGTTCCCCAGAGGAACGAGCATGGCGTCGGGGCGCTCCGGCCAGCGCAGCAGCTCGGCCCCGATCGTGCCGGCGCCCTCGGCCGTCTCGACATCGCGGCTGTCCTCCACGAAGCGGGCCCCGTGCTCGGCGGCGAAGGCCCGGGCGGCCTGCTTGGCCGCGTCGAAGTCGTCGCCCTGGAGGCGCACCTCGGCCCCCAGGGCCCGCATGCGGGCGATCTTGAGCGGGCTCGCCGTGGTGGCCGCGAAGACGGTCAGGGCGATGCCGCGCTTGCGAGCCGCAAAGGCCATCCCCTGCCCGAAGTTGCCCGCGCTCGCGCAGACCACCCGCGCGCCGGCCGGCAGACCGGCGCACAGCAGCTCGGCCCCGCGCCCCTTGAACGAGCGGATCGGGTTGGCCGTCTCCACCTTCACCAGGAGCCGGCAGCCGAGAACAGGCTCCAGCGCCTCGGCGCGGAACTGCGGGGTGTTGAGGAACACCGGGTCGATCAGGTCGGCCGCGCGGGCGATCCGCTCCAGAGAGATGCGGCGCTCAGGGCTCATCGGGCTCCCTTCTCCATGCAAAGCGCACGATGCGGCCGACGCGGCGGCGCCGACCGCGCCTATTATAACGGCCATCTGGCCGCCCCATGATCTGGCTGTAGCCCGTCGTCCCGGGCCGGCCGCGCATGGTGCTATACTGGCCACGGGGCTCAGCCCTGCGGTTGCGCCCGGTTTTATGTATAGTTATTTCTGGAGGTTTCGATGCCTGAGCGGGCGCGGGCCGCTGGCCCCACGGCGGAGGAGCTGCGGGCAGCGGCGGGCAACACCCTGAGCGACGTGGTCGCGCCGGGGCTGCGGGTGCTGTTCTGCGGGATCAACCCGGGGTTGTACTCGGCCTACACGGGACATCACTTCGCCCGCCCGGGCAACCGCTTCTGGCCGACGCTGCACGCGGCCGGCTTCACCCCCCGCCGGCTGCACCCCGCGGAGGAGCGCGAGCTGCTCGCCCTCGGCTATGGGCTGACCAACATCGTCGGGCGGGCCACCGCGGCCGCCGCCGAGCTCGCCCCGGCCGAGCTGGAGGAGGGCGGCCGGCGCCTGGCCGCCAAGGTCGAGCTGCTGCGCCCGCGCTTCCTCGCCGTGCTCGGCGTGAGCGCCTTCCGCGTCGCCTTCGGCCGGCCGCGGGCCGCCCTGGGCCGTCAGGAGGAGCCGCTCCACGGGGCCACTGTGTGGGCCCTCCCCAGCCCCAGCGGGCTGAACGCCCACTTTCCCCCGGCCGCCCTGGCGGCGGCGTACGCCGAGCTGCGCGCCGCGACCGAGGAGGCCCGATGAGCGTCGAGGTCCGCCCCGCCCGGCCCGACGAGGTCGAGCAGCTCGTCCCCCTGCTTCTCCAGGCCGAGGAGTCGGAGCCCGCCCTGCGCTGGAGCATCGCCAATATGGCCGACGCGATCTACCGCATGGACGCCGACGGCGAGCTGGCCGGCGCGGCCACACTGCGCTGGGACGCGGAGCCGCCCGAGATCCTTGAGATCGCCGTCGCCCCCAGGCGCCAGGGGCGGGGCCTCGGCCGGCAGCTCGTGCGCTGGCTGGCCGACGAGGCCCGCCGGCGCGGCCACGCGGCGCTCGTGGTCGGCACAGGCAACAGCAGCCTCGGCAACATCGCCTTCTACCAGAAGTGCGGCATGCGCATGGACCACGTCCGCCGCGACTACTTCTGGTACTACCGCCGCCCAGTCTTCGAGAACGGCATCCAGAAGCGCGACCTGATCGTCTTCCGGCTCGACCTGGGCCCCGAGGGCGCGGCGGCCACAAAACCCCGACGGCGCTGAGGGGCCGGCCGCGCTACGCGGCCTCTTTGCGCCGCCGGCCGCGCTGCGTCGGGCCTGCGGCGACCTTTCGCCGACGCGGCCTGGGCCCGGCCTCCTCGACCTCGTCCTGCATCACCTCGGCGGCCGTCTCCAGCAGCGGGAGCACGCGGGCCTCGTCGGAGCGCAGCCCCAGCACGCCCTCGCGCTCGGCCCGCTCGGCCGCCGCGGACAGGGCGTCGAACAGGCGGCCCTTCAGGTACAACTCCAGCACCGCCGGGTGGATGTAGGATGAGCGCGCGATCGCCGGCGTGTTGCCGAGCCGCGCCGCCACCCGCTTCACCGCCGTGTTCGCCTTTTTGCGCGCCTCGGTCACGGAGCGGAACGGCCCCTCCTCCTCCAGGGCCAGGAGCGCCATCACGGTGCCCGCCCAGGTGCGGAAGTCCTTCGCGCTGAACTCCTCGCCCGTCACCTCGCGCAGGTAATCGTTCACATCGGCCGAGCCCACCGTCTGCCGCTCGCCGTGCTCGTCGAGGTACTGGAACAGGTCGAAGCCCGGCAGGTCGCGGCAGCGCTTCACAATCTTGGCCACGCGACGGTCGCTCAGCTCGATCGCGTGGTCTTTGCCGCTCTTGCCGCGGAACTGGAAACGCAGCTTCGCCCCCTCGACCTCCACGTGCTGGTCGCGCATCGTGGTCAGCCCGTACGACTCGTTGGTCCGGGCGTACTCGATGTTGCCGACCCGGATCAGGGTCCGCTCGAGCAGGGCCACCACCGTCGCCACAACCTTGCGCCGGTCGAGCTCGGGGCGGCCCATATCGGAGTCGACACGGTCGCGCAGGGCCGGCAGGGCCCGGCCGAAGGCGAGCATGCGCTCGTACTTGCCGGCGTCGCGCACCTCGCGCCAGCGCGGGTGGTAGCGGTACTGCTTGCGCCCGCGCACGTCGCGGCCGGTGGCCTGGATGTGGCCGTCGGCCCGCGGGCAGATCCAGACGTCGTTCCAGGCCGGGGGGATGCCCAGGCCGGCGATCCGCTCCAGCTCTGCCGCGTCGGTCAGCGGCGCGCCGTCGGGCCCAATATAGCGAAACCCTTTGCCCGCCCGCCGCCGCCTGATGCCGGGCCCGTTGTCGCTCACATAGCGCAGGCCGGCGCTGCGCGCAATTGCCGCCGGGTCGAGCATGACCGTACCTCCTTCAGCGTGAAGGCCACAACCCGTGCGGTGCAACAGGTATGCCACGCCGCCACACCGCCCCTGGCTCCGGCCACGCGACGCACCGCGCCGCGGCGCGATAGGTGGTAGCCAAGCCGTGAGGCGCGATGGTACAATAGCGCGCGACGGGCCAACGCCAGGTGCGCCCGGGGAGGCAACAGACTATGACTCAGGCCACCGTCCAGATCGTGCCGCAGGCCGGGGACACGCTGTTGGACGACACCGGCCGGCGCAGGTTCGACATCTTCACTCGCACCCGCGCCATCGCCCTCGACCAGGCCCGCGGCAGCCGGCCGCTCGTCCCCGTCGCCCCCGACGCGGACGACGACGATCTGCTGTTCTCCTGGGTCAGCGCCCTGGCCGGCACGGTGCTCGCCCGCCGGCTGCTCATCGTCCACGGCGAGCAGGACACGCCGCTGGCAGGGCTGGTGCGACGCGTGGCGGCCGAGGTGGCCCAGGGAGCCGCGAACGCCGCCCAGAACGCCGCTCAGAACGCGGCCATGCTCGCCTCGCTGCTGACTGGCCAGGCCCCGCTCAACCCGCCCGAGCCGCTCCCCACCCTCGCCCTGCTCGACGCGGGCTGTGGCCTGCGCCACCTGAAGCAGATCCTGCGGGATGAGCGCAGCCCGGTCGTGATCATCGCCGAGGGCGCGAACCGCCGCCTCGCCGGCTGGGACCTCAACAAGCTCCAGGCTGACGTCAAGCGCCACGGCCACTATCTGATCCTGGCCACCACGGCGCCCCAGCTCGACTGGCAGATTCACCGCACCGAGCGGGTCTACTGGCGCGACTCGCAGGTGAGCGCCCGCTTCGACCCGTCCCGCCTCGCCAAGCTAGCCCTGACCGAGCTGTTGAGCGCCCAGCCCCCGCTCGACCAGTCGGTGCTCGCGTGGGCCCGGCGCGATCTCGGCGCGATCGTCGACAGCCTCGGGTCGCCCCTGCACATCAACGTCTTCGCCCGGGCCATCCGCGATGAGCGCCCGTCCAGCGAGGCCGCGGCCCAGTCCATCCTGAACGAGGTCGCCGGCCGCCCCATGTCCGCCGTCGTCAACCGCTGGTTCCACTCCCAGCTCGACCAGCGGACCCGCCTGCTCGCCTGCGGCCTGTGCTTCTTCGACGGCCTGTGGGAGGAAACGGCCTTCTTCTACCTCGGCCGGCTCCTGGAGCAGGTTTGGGGCTACGACACCGCCGGCACCCTCGACCACATCAGCCTGGCCGGCCTGGAGACTCTCTTCGCCTTCACCCGCAGCCGCCCGCCCCAGCTCGCCATCCGCGGCCGCTACGCGGGCCAGCGGCGCCTGATCTTCGCCGAGGCGCTGCCGCAGCTGCGCCGCCACGCCCGCCAGGCCTTGTACGCCGGGGCCGAGCTCCTGCGCAGCCTGCTCAGCCCGGGCGACGTGGGGCCTGGGGCCCATGGCTCGGACCGCAGCGAGCTCCGCCGCGCCCTCGCGGTTGGCTTCGCCGACCTCGGCCCGATCGACCGCCGGCTGCTCGACGACCCGCTGCTGCTGCTGGTGGCCGACGGCCGCCCGCCCCTGCGCGAGCTCGTCGGCGCCGTCCTCGGGCGCTGGTACGCCGCCCCGAACGACCGCGATCTGTTCTTTGAAACGGTGCGCCTTTGGCGCGACCGCCCCGAAAGCGTCGCCTTCGTCGAGGCCCTGTTCGCTAGCGGCCAGGTCGCCGGCCCGGCCGACCCGGCCGACTGTATCGATGCCGTGCTGCTCACGGCCTGCTCCTACGCCGCCAGCGCCGACCGCCCCGGCGCCATCTCCACCCGGCTGCGCGACCTGATCGTCGCCCTCTCGGCCAACCCCGGCGAGCGCACCCAGCGCGCCCTCCAGGAGGTCGCTATCGCCCAGATCGTCGATTCCCAGATCGTGCCGGCCCTCCTGCGGCCGCAGCAGCAGGCCGACTTCTGGCTCGACGACTGGCTGCGCGACCTGACGCGCTTCGACTCGCTGCGGCGCGCCGTGGCCGCCGAGCTCGCCGCCGCCGCTGAGGAGGACCATGACGCGGACGTCCAGATCGCCGGCCTCATCGCCCGCTGGCACGCCGCCGCCGACAAGGCCGGCCCCTACCAGCCGGACGGCCCGCTCACCACGCTCGACACCGCCCTGATCGCCGTGACAGAGGTGCTGAGCCGGCTGGGCCGGGCGGTCTCCCCCGCGCACACCCAGGCCCGCGACATGGTCGACGTGCTGGCCGGCCTGCGCGCCCAGCCGCGCCACCCCGAGCTCCGCCGCGCGCTCGATGGCGCCCTCCTGCGCGCCGGCGCCCGCGACAACCGCTACTGGAGCACGCTGCTCGCCGACGCCGGCCCGGACGAGCTGGCTCGCTCCATGGAGCTGCTGCGCGTGGTGCACCTGGAGGAGCGCGCCATCCTCAAGCCGGGCAACGCACAGCTCTCGCTCTACGGCCGGAGCTACGCGGTCAGCCTCAGCACCCCCCCGCCGCTCACGACGAGCAAGCAGTTCGTCGACTACGCCCTCGGCCCGAACCAGACCCGGGGCGCCTACCGGCTGGCCCTCTGCGCCGACCTGGCGATGGCCCAGGACTTCGACCTCCACGAGCAGGCGCTGATCGACCAGCTCCCCGGCGCGGGCGAGGGCCCGATAGCCCCCCCGCCCCCCCCCGCGCAGCCCAACTCGCCGGCGCGCCCCGCCTTCTTCCGCGACCGCTTCCTGCCGATCTTTGTCAGCCAGGGCGCGCCGGACCTCCGCGAGCCGATCGCGGCCCTTTTGCCGATCGCGGCCGCGCTCCCCCCGGGCGACCCTGCCCTCACCTACCTGCTGGAGCGGAGTTGGCCGGGCGGCTCGCGCCCGGCCCTCGCCCCCCTCGCCGCCCCCCTGCGCGAGGCCGTCGAGCTGGCGCAGCTCGGCCCGGTCGGCGTTGCCCCGGGCGACTACCCGCGCGCCGCCCGGGCCCTGCGCCAGGTTCTGGAGGAGGAGGGCGTCCTGCGCGAGGCGATCATCGCCGCCGTGCTCCTGGGCGCGCTGATCCTCTTCGGGCTGCTGGCGCTGATCACCGTGCTGGTTTAGCCCGTCAGAAAAAAGGCGACGAGCCGGGCGCCAGGTGCCCGGCTCGTCGCGTGGAGGCTGAGGGAGAAGGTCGTCGTGGTGGCCCCGCCGCCCGCCACACTCTCAGGAGCGCGCCGGCCCTACTTGCCGCCGCCGACCACGCCGCCGGAATCGCGGGTGATCCGGTTTGCCAGCAGGATGGGGATTACGGTGACCGCGATCACGAACAGGGCGACGACGTTGGTGACCGGGCGCTGGCGCGGGCGGGTCAGCTGTTTGAAGATCCAGATCGGCAGCGTATCCTGGTTGCCCGCGGTGAAGGTGGTGACGATAATCTCGTCGAAGGACAGGGCGAAGGCGAGCATGCCCCCGGCAAGCAGGGCGGTACCGATCGTCGGCAGCACCACATGGCGGAAGGTCTGCCACCCGGTGGCCCCGAGGTCCATGCTGGCCTCGACGAGGGAGCCGGCCATGCGCCGGTAGCGGGCGAGCACGTTGTTGTAGACGATCACCATGCAGAACGTGGTGTGGCCGACCACGATCGTCCAGAAGCTGAAGGGGATGTCGAGCAGCCCCATCCCCGAGCGCAGGGCGATCCCGCTGACGATGCCGGGCAGGGCGATCGGCAGCAGCAGCAGCAGGGAGACCGACTCGCGGCCGAAGAAGCGCGCGCGGTGCACGGCCGCGGCCGCGAGGGTGCCGAGCACCAGCGCGCAGAGCGTGGCCACCGCGGCCACCTGCACCGACAGCCAGAGCGCCGGCCACAGGTCGGCCCGGCCCCAGGCCACTCCGAACCAGCGCAGGGTCAGCCCGGGCGGCGGGAAGGTGAAGGCGGCGTCCTCGACGGTGAAGGCGTACAGCAGGATCACCGCAAAGGGGATGTACAGAAAGGCCAGCACCGCACCGGCCGCGATCCTCAGCCACCAGGGGGCCTTCTGGCGCATACGCGTGCTCGTGGTGTGCCGCAGGGCTGCGGCTTTGCTCACAGCGCCTCGAAGGCGCCGAGGCGGCGGGCGATCAGCAGGTAAACGGCCATGATCGCGATCGGGACGACGGTGAAGGCCGCGGCGAGCGGGATGTTGCCGGCGGTGCCCTGCTGCTCTAGGACGGCGGCGCCGATGAAGCGGCTGGAGTTGCCGACGATCCCGGGCACAATGAAGTCGCCCAGGGTCAGCGAGAAGGTGAAGATCGACCCTGCCACCAGGCCGGGGAAGGCCAGCGGCAGGATGACGTGGCGGAACGTCTGCCCGTCGCGCCCGCCCAGGTCGGCCGAGGCCTCCAGCAGCGAGGGCGGCACCCGCTCCAGGGCGGCCACCAGCGGCAGGATCATGTAGGGCAGCCAGATGTAGACAAAGGTCAGGAAGGTGCCGATCAGCGAGAGCGAGAGCGAGGGCCCGCCGATCGCGGGCGCCGCGAGCAGCCCGTCGAGCGCGCCGCCGAGCCCAAGCCGACTAAGCACCCAGGTGACGACGCCCTCCTTGGCCAGCAGCTGCTTCCAGGCGTAGACGCGGACGAGATAGCTGGCCCAGAGGGGCATCACCACGGCCAGGGCGAGAAAAGCTTTCATGCGCGGCGAGGCGTAGCGGGCCATGTAGAACGCCAGCGGGAAGGCCAGCACCGCGTCGGCGACGGTGACGGCGGCGGCCATCGAGACCGTCCGGGTGATGATGTCGAGGTTGCCGGGGCTGAGCAGCTGCGCGTACGTCGCCAGCGTGAACTCGGGCACCACCCGGCCGGTGAAGCCGTCGAGGGCGTAGAAGCTTTGGATCAGCAGCGTGCCCAGCGAGCCGAGGTAGACGACCAGCATGTACAGGAGCGGCGGCAGCAGCAGCAGCGCCAGCACCAGCCGCGGGCGGTTGTACAGCCAGGCCCCCGCGCGCCGCCCCGCCGAGGGGCGTGCGACTGACTGGGTGCGCTCGACGGGCATCTCGGTCACGTCAGACTCCCGTTGTTAACCGCACGGCCGCGGAGCTTCGCAGGCACGCTCGACGAGCCCGCCCCAACCCCTTTGCCCCCTCAGCGCCTCCGCGTTGAACCCTCCGGCCCAGGGTCACCCCACGAGCACGTGGATGTGCTCGCGCCGAAAGCTGAGCTGCACCGGGCGGCCGCGGGCGGCGAGGGCGTCGGCCGAGGTGCCGTCGAGGTTCTGGGCGGCGACGGTGAGCTGCTCCCCGCCCTCGACCTCGACCACGTAGCGCGTGTGCATCCCCAGGTAGATCACGTCGATCACGCGGCCGGCCACGCGGCACGCCCCCGCCTCGGCGGCGGCGCCCGGGTCGTCGATGCGGATCTTCTCGGGGCGGATGGCGAAGGCCTGGGCGCTGCCGCTGAGCCGCTCGGCGAGGGGGCCGCTGACCAGATTGCTCACGCCGACAAAGCCGGCCACGAAGGCAGTGCGCGGCGACTCGTAGATCTCGAAGGGCGGGCCGATCTGCTCGATCTTGCCGTGGCTGAAGACGGCCAGGCGATCGCTCATGGTCAGCGCCTCCTCCTGGTCGTGCGTGACGTAGATGAAGGTGATGCCAACCCGCTTCTGGATGGCCTTGAGCTCGATCTGCATCTGCTGGCGCAGCTTGAGGTCGAGGGCGCCGAGGGGCTCGTCCAGCAGCAGCACGCGCGGGCGGTTGATCAGGGCCCGGGCCAGGGCCACCCGCTGGCGCTGCCCGCCCGAAAGCTGGGCCGGCCGGCGGTCGGCCAGGCCAGGCAGGCGCACCAGGTCGAGCATCTCGTCGACGAGCCGCCGGCGCTCGGCCTTGCCCACCCGGCGCAGCATAGGGCCGTAGGCGATGTTGTCGCCGACCGTCATGTGCGGGAACAGGGCGTAGTCCTGGAACACGGTGTTGACGTCGCGCTCGAAGGGCGGCAGGCCGGCGGCCTCGGCCCCGTGGAGCCTGATGCTGCCGCTGGTCGGCTGGTCGAAGCCGGCGATCATGCGCAGGCAGGTGGTCTTCCCCGAGCCCGAAGGGCCGAGCATGGAGAAGAACTCCCCGTCGGCGACGGCGAAGCTCACGCCGTCGACGGCCCGCACGCTGCCGAAGTGGCGCGAGACATTGGTGAACTCGACGGCCGGCGTTGTGCGATCAGTCATGCCCCTGGCCCCGCTCCCGGGTGAGCTACAGCTTCACCATGACATGCTTCGTCACCTGGTAGTCGCCCACCGCCTCGACCGACATATCCTTGCCGAAGCCCGACTGCTTGAAGCCGCCGTGTGGCCCCTCGGAGGCGAGCGGCAGGTGGTCGTTGATCCAGACGGTGCCGAACTCCAGCTCGGCGGCCAGGCGCATCGCGCGGCCCACGTCGCTCGTCCAGAGCGAGGCGGCCAGGCCGTAGAGCACGTCGTTGCCCAGGCGCACCGCCTCGGCCTCGTCGTGGAAGCGGCTGAGCGTGAGCACCGGCCCGAACACCTCGCTCTGCACGATCTCCGCCTCCTGGCTGGCCTCGGCGATCACGGTCGGCTCGTAGTAGTAGCCGCCCATGTCCTTCGGCGCCCCGCCCCCCGTCAGCACCTTCGCGCCGCCCGCCCTGGCCCGCTCGACAAAGCCGGCCACCCGCTCGCGCTGGGCCTTCGAGACGAGCGGGCCCATCTCCACGCCCTCGGCGAACGGGTCGCCGAGCTTGACCTTGCGCATCGCCTCGACGATCGCCTCCTGGGCCGCGCCGTAGCGCCCCTCGGCGATGTAGACCCGGGTGGCCGCCGTGCAGTCCTGGCCGGTGTTCATGGTGGCGGCGAAGGCGGCCTTGGCCGCCACTGCCTCCACGTCGGCGTCGTCGAAGATGATGAAGGGCGCCTTGCCGCCCAGCTCCAGGTGGACTCGCTTGAGCGTATCGGCGGCCGTCTTCATCACCCGTTTCCCCGTGCCGGTCGAGCCGGTCAGGCTGACCATGCGCACGTCGGGGTGCTCGACGAGGGCCTGCCCGGCGTCGCTGCCGCCCGTGATGACGTTGATCACGCCAGGAGGGATGCCGGCCTCGGCCGTCAGCTCGGCGAGCATGAGCGTGGTCAGCGGCGTGCTCGGCGCCGGCTTAAGCACCACCGTGCAGCCGGCGGCCAGGGCCGGGCCGAGCTTCCAGATCGCCATCATAATCGGGTAGTTCCACGGGGCGATCTGGCCCACGACGCCCACCGGCTCGCGGCGGAACATGCTGGTGTAGCCGCCGGCGAACTCGCCGGCGCGCATGCCGTGGGTGTCGCGGGCCGCCGCGGCGAAGAAGCGCAGGTTGTCGATCGCGAAGGGCAGATCGCCGCCCAGGCTGAGCATGGCGTAGGGCTTGCCGGTGTTCTCCGACTCGGCCCGCGCCAGATCCTCGATCTTCGCCTCCATCAGGTCGGCCAGCTTCCACAGCGCCTTCGAGCGCTCGCCGGGCGTCAGCCGCGACCAGCGCCCGTCGGCGAAGGCCGTTTTCGCGGCGCTCACCGCCGCGTCGACGTCGGCCCGCGAGGCGTCGACCGTTTCGGCGATCGTCGCGCCGGTGGCCGGGTTCTCGATCGCCAGCCGCCCGCCGCCCTGCGTGTCGGCCCAGGCGCCGTCGATCCAGAGTTGATGCGACATGGGTTCTCCTCCTACCGCCCGCCGATCACCGCGGTGTAGCTCGTCACCCACTCGTAGTAGGGGACGCACTCGGTGCGGCCGTCGCCACAGTCGGCGGTGGGCGTCTTCCAGAAGGCGATCTTGTCGAAGTTGTCGAGGCCGTTGGTCTTGCAGCCCTCGGCGCCGAGCAAGGCGTTGCCCTCGCAGGCCGCGAGCACGGCCGGCACCGAGCCGAACCAGGCCGCCAGGTCGCCCTGGAGCTTGGGGTTGAGCGAGTGCTCCAGCCACTTGTAGGCGCAGTTCGGGTGGGGCGCGTCGATCGCCATCATCGTCGTGTCGGCCCAGCCGGTGGCCCCCTCGACGGGGATGACGCTGCCCACCGGCGCGCCGCCGGCCGCAAGCAGGTTGACCTGGAACGGCCAGGAGGAGGAGGCGACCACGCCCTCGTTCTTGAAGTCGTCGGTCTGCACGATCGCGTCGTGCCAGTAGCGCCCGACGATCTGGCGCTGGCCGCGCAGCAGCTCGAGCGCGGCGTTGAACTGGTCGCGGGTGAGCGCGTACGGGTCCTTGATCCCGAGCTCGGGGTTGTGGTGCTTCAGGAACAAAGCGGCGTCGGCCACGTAGATCGGCCCGTCGAAGGCCTGCACGCGGCCCTTGTTGCTCTGGCCGTCGGGCAGGGTCATCTCCTTGAACACCACATCCCAGCTCGTCGGCGCCTCGGGGAACACCTCGGTGTTGTACATCAGCACGTTGGAGCCCCACTGGTAGGGCACGCCGTAGTGCTTGCCGTCGACGGTGTGCCAGGGGGCTTCCTGGAGGCGCGGGTCGATCTTGGACCAGCTGGGGATGAGGGCCGTGTTGATCTCTTGGACCCGGTCGCCGGCGATCAGGCGCAGGCTGGCGTCGCCGGAGGCGGTGACGAGGTCGAAGCCGCCCTCATTCATCAGGGCGACCATCTCGTCCGAGGTGGCGGCGGTCTTCACCGTCACCTTGCAGCCCGTCTCCTGCTCGAAGCCGGTCACCCAGTCGAAGTTGGGGTCGGTGTCGCCGCGCTCGATGTAGCCGGCCCACGCGACGATCGAAACCTCGCCCTCGCCCTCGCCGACGGCCTGGCGCGGCGCGCCGGGCGCGGGGGCGGCGGTGGGCGCGGCGGACTCGCCGCCAGCCGGGGTGGCCGGGGCGGCGGAGCCGCACGCCGCGAGCAGCAGGGCCAGGGCGAGCGGGAGCGCCGTCCGAAGCGATCGTGTGATCATTCAGGAACCCCCTTAGCTGAGAGAATCTGCCTATGTTCACCGCAGCGGCGCGGCGCTGCCTGCGCCTATCGCGCCGCCGTGGCTCACCCCTGGGCTATCGCCTGCTCCAGCGCGGCGTCGAAGATCGCCAGCGCCCGGTCGAGCAGCTCCGCCTCGATCGTGAGCGGAACGAGGACGCGCACGACGTTGTTGTGCAGGCCGGCCCGCAGCAGGATCAGGCCGGCGGCGCGGGCGAGCGGCAGCATACGGTCCACGATCTCGGGGGCGGGCGCGCGGCTGGCCCGGTCCTGCACCAGCTCGATCGCCAGCATCGCGCCGAGGCCGCGCACGTCGCCGACGGCCTCGTGGCGGGCCTGGAGGCCGTCGAGGTGGTCGCGGAGCCGGTCGCCAAGGGCGGCGGCCTTGTCCAGCAGCCGCTCCTGCTCGAAGATGTCGAGCACGGCGAGGGCGGCGGCACAGGCGAGCGGGTTGCCGGCGTAGGTGCCGCCGAGCCCGCCGGGGGCCGGCGCGTCCATCACCTCGGCCCGGCCAACTACGCCGGACAGAGGCAGGCCGCCGGCCAGGCTCTTGGCCACCGTCACGAGGTCGGGCTGCACGCCGCTGTACTCGATCGCGAACAGCTTGGCGGTGCGGCCGAAGCCGCTCTGCACCTCGTCGGCGATCAGCAGGATGCCGTGCTCGGCCGTGATCGCGCGTAGGGCCTGGAGGAACGCCGGCGGCGCCGGCACAAAGCCGCCCTCGCCGAGCACCGGCTCGATGATCGCCGCGGCCACCTTCTCGGGGGCCACCTGCGTATCGAACAGCTCGCGCAGGCCCGCCACGGCTCGCTCGGCGCTCCAGCCGCGGTACTCGTACGGAAAGGGCGCCTGGTACACCTCGGGGGCGAAAGGGCCGAAGTTCTGCTTGTACGGCTTGGCCTTGCCCGTCATGGTCATGCCGAGCAGGGTGCGGCCGTGAAAGCTGTTGGCGAAGGTCACGATCGCCGGCCGGCCCGTGGCGGCCCGCGCGATCTTGACCGCGTTCTCCGTCGCCTCCGCGCCGGTCGAGAAAAAGATCGCCTTGTTGGGCCCGGGACTGGGGCTCAGGGCGCTCAGCCGCTCGGCGAGCCGGATGTACGGCTCGTACATCGCCACCTGAAAGCAGGTGTGGCCGACGCGCTCCAGCTGGGCCTTCACCGCCTGAACCACGCGCGGGTGGTTGTGGCCCACGTTGAGCACGCCGATCCCGCCGGCGAAGTCGATATACTCGTGCCCGTCCACGTCCCACAGCCGGGCGCCCTCGGCGCGGCCCACCACGATCGGGTGGGCGTTGCCCACGCCCCGCGGGATATACGCCGCACGCGCCGCCAGCAGCCCCTCCGTCCGCGTCTCCGTGACGGTCATAGGCGCTCCTCGCCCGACGCCTCCGCGCCAGGCAGCCTGCTCCACCGCAGTATCTGTTAACGGGCCATGATTAAGGATGCCTCGATTCTACCCCGCCCCCGCCCGGCCCGCCTATCGCCCGCCAGGATAAAGCCGGCGCCGCCCATTCATCTCGACCAGATAAAATGCATCTGGAACAAAGGAGCACTTCTTCTGTTCTTCTGTTCCTAACCTACTGCTCGGCCAGGGCCAGCAGCTGTGCGGCGAGCTGGAGGCGGAAGCGGGTGTCGGGGTCGTCGAGGTCGAGCCCGCTGATTTGAGCGACGCGGTCGAGGCGGTAGCTGAGGGTTTTGGGGTGGATGAACAGGGCGGCGGCGGTGCGGGCGAGGTGGAAGCCGTGGCGGGCGAAGGCGAGCAGGCTGTGCTCGAGCACGTCGCCGTGGCGAACAGCGCGCAGGGGCCCGAGCAGCTCGGCGACGAACTCGGCCCGGGCGGCGGTGTCGCCGGCGAGCACACGCGGGAGCAGCAGCCGCTCGGCGGGGGCGAACTCGCCGGGGCGCAGCAGCGGCAGCAAGGCGATCAGCTCGCGGTAGCCCTGGCGCACGCCCTCCAGCCCGCCGCGCGGCCGGCTGACGGTGAGCGCTAGGTCGGGGGCGCCGAGGTCGGCCCAGAGCCCGGCCGGGTCGACCTGCGGGGGGAGCAGAAACGGGATCTGGCCCGCGTTGAGCGAGATCAGAGCCTCGACGCCGGGGCGGCGCAGCCGCTGGCGCAGCCGCTCGGCCAGCCCCTCGCGGCGCTGGAAGCCCTCGGCGCTCAGGGGGAGCGGCAGGTGCAGCACGAACAGCCCGACGCGGTAGCTCAGGGCCGGGTTGAAGCCGAGCAGCCGCGCCCGCTCGTCGGCCTGGGGCGAGGCCTCGAAGCGGCCCTCCAGCAGCGAGTCGAGAAAGGCGTAGCCCAGCCGGGCGTCGTGCATCTCCAGCTCGCGCTGGTGCAGCATGTGCAGCGCGGCGATCGTCGCCGCCTGCTCGGCCGCCCGCAGGTCCAGCTCGCTGAGCGGCCGCCCGCCCTCGATAATCCAGGCCCAGCCCGCCAGCTCGCGGCCCAGGCGGATGGGGCAGACCACCCGGCCCGACGCGCCCAGCTCGGGGGCGGCGGGAATGCGCAGGGGGCCGCTCGCGCCGGCGATCGCCCGGTCCAGCCCCCGCTCGGCCAGGTAGCGGTCGTAGGCCGCCGGGGTGCGGCCCTCCGCGAGGGTGGCGAGCCGCAGCTCGTCCTCGGCGGCGGGGTGGCGGAAGGCGGCCAGCAAGTTGCCCTCGGCGTCCTCGATCGTCACCGCGCGGTCGATCAGGCGCCCGAGGGCGGCGACGATGTCGTGCAGACTTTCGGCCTCCACGGCCGCCCGGGTTAGCGCGCGGTGAATGCGCTCCGACTGCTCGATCAGGCGGTACTGGTCGACCACGATCGCCTGCAGCAGCTCCTCGGCGATCTGGGCGAAGGGCACCTCCCACGGGATCTCGATCAGCGGGAGTCCGAGGGCGTCGGCCTCGCGGCGCATGGCCGCCGGGAAGTGCTCGAAGAACTGGGGCACCGCCAGCCCCACCGCCGCGATCTCCCGCTCGGCGAGGGCCCGCGCCATCCCGCGCAGCTCGGCCTCGGACCGCGGCCAGGCGTAGCCCGTGGTCAGCAGGAGCATCCCCGGCCGCACCCACGCCGCCGGGTCCGGTAGGTCGACGACGTGGACCCAGCGCACCGCGCGGGCCAGCCCCGACGCGCCGGCCACCACGCTGGCCCGGCGCAGGGCATCATACTGGAGGGCGTCGCGGAGCTGCATGGCTCGCTTTCGGTTGGCGGCTGGGCGGCCCCCATTATACCGCGGCCCGCCGCGCGGCGCCTGTGGTACGATAGAAGCAGCGGCTCGCCAGGAGAAGCCTTGTATGACAGACCGAACCAACTTCACCCGCGCCGAGTGGCTGCTGCTCGCCGACGCGCCGCTCGCAGCCGCGGCGGCCGTGGCCCTCGCCGAGGAGGGCGGCGGGCACCAGGAGGCCGCCGCCACGATCAGCGGCTGGCGCGAGGCGGCCCGCGAGTATGGCACCAGCCCGCTCATCGCGTCCCTCGCCGCCGAGATGGACCCGGAGGACCGGGCCCTCGACGAGCCCCCGCGCCCGGCCCCGCCCGCCCCGCCCGGCTTCGACGCGATCTGCGACGAGGCCGTGGACCTGTGCGTGCGCGCCGTCGAGCTGCTCGAAGCCAGCGCCCCCGCCGACCTCGACGACTACAAGGCCTTTGTCATGCACATCGTCAACCGCGTGGCCACCGCCTCCGGCGGCGGCCTTTTCGGCGGCGAGCGCGTTTCGCCCACCGAGCGCAGCGTGATCCGCGAGATCGCCGCCGCCCTGCGCTTCCGCGGCTAGCCAGGAGAAGGAACGCTCGCGTATGTCGACCGAGATCGAGGAGCTCGACGCCGCCGGCGCCGCAGCCGAGCGGGCCGCGCTCGCCGAGCTGCTGCGCGACGCCGTGGACGGCGGGGCCTCCGTGGGCTTTCTGCCGCCCCTCGCGCCCGCCGAGGCCGCAGCGTACTGGGACGGTGTGATCGCCAGCCTGGGCGCCGGGCGGGCGCTGCTCGTGGCGCGCGAGCAGGGGCGGGTGGTGGGCAGCGTGCAGCTGGAGCTGGTGGGCAAGCCGAACGGGAGCCACCGCGCCGAGGTGCAGAAGCTGCTCGTCCACTCGTCGGCCCGCCGCCGCGGCGTCGGCGCCGCCCTCATGGCGGCCGTCGAGGCGGCCGCCCGCGGCCGCGGCCGCGCGCTGCTGGTGCTCGACACCCTCGCCGGCGACAACGCCGAGCGGCTGTACCGGCGCATCGGCTACCAGGAGGCGGGCCGCATCCCCGGCTTCGCCCGCGGCGCCGACGGCGGCCTGCACGCGACGGTGCTCTTCTTCCGCCAGCTCGACGGTGCCGGCTGATGCGCCGGCGCCGCGCCCTGGCCCTCGCCGCCGCCGGGCTGCTCCTGGCGGCGCTTCTGGCCTGCCCCGTCGCCGTCCGCGGAGCCACGGCCAACCCCGCCGCGCCCACCCGCTGGTGGCACTCCCCGATCGTGCTCAGCCGCCACATGCTCTCGGTCGGCCTCATCCCCTGCGGGCCGGCCGCGCCGGGCCGCCTGATCGTCGCCTACAACGCCTTTATCAGCAGCCGCTACCCGCCGCCCGGCCTCTACCTCAACGTATCGCCACCCTGCCCTTGACCCCGGCGCACGAGGTTCGGAGCCGCGGCGGCCCAGCCGTATGGAGCGATGACCGTGTTTAGCCACTACCGCGACCACGTCGGCGCGGACCCCGCGCGCTGGTTCAAGAGCACGATCTTTCTCAGCCCGCACATGCTCGTCGGCATGGATTGCCTGGAGCCCGGTCAGGCCCAGCCGCCCCACCAGCACGCCGGCCGCGACAAGCTGTACTTTGTCATCGAGGGCGAGGGCGAGTTCACGATCGGCGCGGAAACGCGGCGGCTCGGCCCTGGCGGCATGGCCTGGGCGGCCGCCGACACGCCACACGCCGTCCGCAACGCCGGCCCCGCCCGCCTCACCATGCTGATCGCGATGGCCCCCGAGCCCAAGTAACTTTGGCGGCGCAACTACGGCCGAGTTTCTGGCGCTCCGCGCCGCTGCGGTTTACTCGGGGGCGGCCCCCACCTCGACGCCCGCCAGCCGCTCGACGGCCTTGATCAGCGCGTGGTTGCCCTCGTGGCCGAGGCCGGCCTGCTGGAGCGTTCGGTACAGCTGGAAGACAATGCTCGTGCCGATCATCGGCGCGCCGACCTGGTCCGCGGCCTCCAGCACCAGGCGCAGGTCCTTCTGCTGCAGGTCGATGGTGAAGCCGGGCCGCCAGTCACGGTTGAGGATCTGCGGGCCGCGGTTGCTAAGCATCCAGCTCCCGGCCGCGCCGCCCACCACCGCCGACAGCGCCTTCTCCAGGTCCACCCCGCTCGCCTGCGCGAAAACCAGCGCCTCGCTCATCGCCAGCGTGTTGACTACCACGAGGATCTGGTTGATCAGCTTGACCGTCTGCCCGGCGCCGTGGTCGCCCACATGGGTGATCGTCTTGCCCATCGCCGCGAAGAACGGCCTGGCCCGCTCGACCTGCTCGGCCGGGCCGCCGACCATGATGCTGAGCGTGCCTTTCGCCGCGCCCTCGCTGCCGCCGCTCACCGGCGCGTCGAGCGCCTGCACCCCCCGCTCGCTCAGCCGCTCCGCCATCTCGCGGGCCGCGGCCGGGCTGATCGTGCTCATGTCCACGACCAGGCTGCCCGGGCGGGCCGTCTGGATCACGCCCCGCTCGCCCAGCGTCACCTCCAGCACGTCGGGCGTGTCGCTGACGCAGGAGAAGATCACATCGCAGCGCTCGGCCAGGTCGGCCGGGCTTGCGGCCAGCGCGGCCCCGGCGGCCACCAGCTCGTCGGCCCGCGAGGGGGTGCGGTTCCAGACCGTCAGGTCGAAGCCGGCCTTGCGCAAGTTCATGGCCATGCCGCGGCCCATGATCCCGAGGCCGATAAAGCCCAGGCGCTCGCTCATCGCAGCTCTCCATCGCATGCAAAACGGGGGTCCGCGGCCCATTGTATGCCCTGGCCCGCCGCCGCGCAACTGCCCCCGCTTCCCGTGCCCGCACGTGTATCTCCCCCCTAGACAGACGCACCATCTATCGTGTAGACTGGGCGCATGGAGACCAACGCCCAGCCGCCGATGCGCATCCTCGTGATCGTAGCCCACCCCGACGATATCGAGTTCGGGATGGGCGGCTCCGTCGCCCGCTGGGCCGACGAGGGCGCCGAGGTTTTCTTCTGCATGGTCACGGACGGATCGGCCGGCTCGAACGAGCCAGGCGTCGACCTGCGGGCCCTCGCCGAGCGCCGCCGCCAGGAGCAGCTCGAAGCCGCCGCCATCCTCGGCGTGCGCGAGGTGCGCTTTCTCGGCTACCGCGACGGCGTGCTCCAGCCGACCATGGAGCTGCGCCGCGAGCTCACCCGGCTGATCCGCGAGCTGCGCCCCTTCCGGGTGGTCTGCCAGGATCCGACCCTTGTCTTCTGGCAGGACGGCTACATCAACCACCCCGACCACCGCGCCGCCGGCGAGGCCGCGATCTACGCCGTCTTCCCCAGCGCCGAAACGCGCCCGATCTTCCCCGAGCTGGCCGACGAGGGGTTCGAGCCGCACCACGTCAGCGAGCTGTACCTGAACTTCTCGCCGCAGGCCAACCACTTCGTCGACATCAGCGCGACGATGGACCGCAAAATCGCCGCCCTCCTCTGCCACCGCTCCCAGGTCGGCCCCGAGGCCGAGCAGTGGGTGCGCCAGTGGGACGCGGAGGCCGGCAAGGCCGCCGGGTTCCCCTACGCGGAGTCCTTCCGCGTGATGCGCTTCATTCCCGACAAGTAGCCCCGTAGCGACAGCCCGCCGCCGGGAGGTTCGGCCCAATGGCCGCGCCCGCCCGGCGTATCTGTTGCTACGCCGCGCTCTCGCCTTGTGATGGCCCCCTCGCCGGGCGCCTGGAAAGGAAATACTGTTGGACGCTTGATACCCACAGCGGCGCGCCCGTGTCAGGGCCGCGCGCGCCGCCGCCACGCCAGGTGAGCCGTCGAGCTGGGCGCGTCGCTGAACACGCACCCGACGGCCGGGCCGCCCCGCGCGCCCGGGACACGTCACTCGCCGCTCGCCTCCGGTGTGCAGCCCTGGAAACCCTTGTCCGCGCCAGCGTCGGGGCACGTGCCCACGATGTGGCCCCCTTCACCCACACCTGCTGCGGAGATGCAGCCCGCCGCGAGCGCGCGGCGCGCCGGGGCCACGGACGCGGACGTATCATGGAGCCTGTATGGTTTCGCTCGACACCGCGCGGCAGCAGACCCTCGCCGAGAACGTCTGGCTGCACTTTTTCCAGATGGGCCACCTGTCCAGTACGAGCGCGCGACCCACCGTGCTCGTCCGTGGAGAGGGGTCGCGCGTATGGGATCAGGACGGCAACGAGTATATCGACGGTCTGTCCGGTCTGTTCACGGTCAATGTCGGGTATGGTCGGCGCGAGATCGCCGAGGCGGTGGCCGCCCAGCTGGCCGACATCGCCTACGTTTCCCCCTTCAGCTTCCCCAGCCTCCCCATGATCGACCTGTCGGCCAAGCTGGCCGCGATCACCACCACCGGCCCGCGCTCCCGCGTCTTCCTCACCTCCGGCGGCTCCGATGCCGTCGAGGCGGCCCTCAAGCTGGCCAAGGCCTACCAGCGCAAGCGCGGCGAGCCCGAGCGCACCAAGGTGATCGCCCGCCGGGTCAGCTACCACGGCACCAGCATGGGCGCCCTGTCGGTCAACGGCGTCACCTCGATCCGCAACGGCTTCGGCCCGCTCGTGCCCGGCGCGCGCCACGCCCCGCTCCCCTACCGCTACCGCTGCGACTACTGCGCGCTCCACGGGGCCTGCCGCAACATCTGCGTGGACGAGGTCGAGCGCCTGATCGAGTTCGAGGGCCCCGAGACTATCGCCGCGGTGATCATGGAGCCGGTGCAGAACTCGGGCGGCGCGATCGTCTCGCCCCCCGGCTACCTCCAGCGGGTGCGCGAGATCTGTGACCGCTACGGGATCATCTTCATCGTCGACGAGGTGATCTGCGGCTTTGGGCGCGTCGGCGGGTGGTTCGGCTCCGGCGAGATGGGCGTGAGCCCCGACATCATCACCTGCGCCAAGGCTCTGACCAGCGGCTACGCCCCCCTCGGGGCGATGATCGCGCGCAAGGAGCTCGCCGACGCCTTCAGCTCCGATGACGATGCCGACAAGTTCATGCACGGCGTCACCTTCGGCGGCCACCCGGCCTCGGCGGCGGCGGCCCTCGCCAACCTCGCGATCATGGAGCGCGAAGGGCTCCCCGAGCGCTCCCGCGCGCTCGGCGCCTACCTGCTGCGCGAGCTGCGCGCGGCCGTCGGCGAGCACCCGAACGTGGGCGAGGTGCGCGGCATGGGCATGTTCATGGCCGTCGAGCTCGTGCGCGACCGGGCGACCCGCGAGTCGCTGGCCGAGGAGAAGCTCATGGTCTGGGTCAGCGACCAGCTCAAGCGCCGCGGCCTGATCTGCCGCGCCGACGACCGCCTGGAGCCGGTGATCCAGCTCGCCCCGCCCCTCGTGCTTTCGCGCGATGAGGCCGACCGCTGCGTCGCCGTTGTCGCCGAGGTCGTCCAGGCCCTCGGCCGCAAGCTCGGCACCGCCCCCACCCTGAGCGCGCCCCAGCCGGCCCGCGCGGCGGCGCAGCCTGTCGCCGCCGCGGATTAGGGGACAGGGGGGCAGGGGGGCAGGGGGACAGGGGGACAGCTTCGCCGCTAGCGCGAACGGGCCTGGCGCAATAAACCACACGCCCCCTTCTCCTTGTCCCCGCACGCCCCCCCCAGTCCCCTTGTTCCCGCGGCCGCAGGCCGCTCCCCCTGTCCCCTCGTTCCCGCGCGAAGGGCGCTCCCCTTGTCCCCACACGCTCCCCTTGCCCCTGCGGACGCTCGCCCGTATACTGGATACAGGTCTGTCTAGCGCGAGCGTGCCAATGCAGCAGCGGATATTGATCGTCGAGGACGAGCAGGAGATCGCCAACTACCTGCGCCGGGGCCTGCTTCTGGAGGGCTACCAGGCGATCGTCGCCAACGACGGGCAGGCCGGCCTGGCCGCCGCGCGCGAGCAGCAGCCTGACCTGGTGGTGCTCGACCTCATGCTGCCCGGGATCGACGGGCTGGAGGTGGCCCGCCGGCTGCGCGCGGCCTCCGACGTGCCGATCATCATCCTTACCGCCCGTGACGCCGTCGCCGACCGGGTCGCGGGGCTGGAGTCGGGCGCCGACGACTACCTGGTCAAGCCCTTCGCCTTCGAGGAGCTGCTGGCCCGCATCCGCGTCCAGCTCCGCCGGCGCCAGTCCAGCCAGCAGAGCGAGGTCCTGCGCTTCGGCGGCCTGTCGCTCGACACCGCAGCGCGCGAGCTGCGGGTGGGCGACCGGCGCGTCGAGCTGACGGCCAAGGAGTATGAGCTGCTGGAGCTGTTCATGCGCCACCCCAACCAGGTGCTCACCCGCGAGGTGATCTACGACCGGGTCTGGGGCTACGACTTCGGCGGGGAAAGCAACATCATCGAGGTGTATGTGCGCTACCTGCGCCAGAAACTCGAGGCCAACGGCGAGCCGCGTCTGATCCAGACGGTGCGCGGCGCCGGCTACATCCTGCGCGAGGATTAACCCCCCTGTAATCTACGCAGCTACCCCATACCCCGCCCCCGGTGCTATTCTCATCTTCCCCTCGATGCCGCGACGCGACGGGCACGGGTGTCCCCGCCGCGCCGCCCTGGTATCGTCTTGCGGGCCGGCCCGCCCCGTGTGGGCGGCGGGCTATGTGTGGGCGCCGCGCCGCCTGTTGAGCGGCCGGCGCGGCGCCCGCCTCTTCCGGCGCCCTTGGTGGTGCCGCGATTGCGAGCACGATATGCGCTTGTTCGGCGCCGGCGGCCTCAGTCTGCTGATCCTGCTGATCCTGGGCGCTCTGGCCGCCCTCGGCCACCCGGCCGTCACCGTCGCCGCCCTTGTGGCCGCGCTCCTGCTGGTCTGGGAGCGCGCCGCCGGGCAGCGGGCGATGCGCCGGCTGGCCGCCGTGCTCGCCGCCGACAACCAGGAGGCCAAGGTCGAGGTGTCCGGCGGGGCCTGGGGCGAGCTGTGCCACGCGATCAACCGGCTGCTCCAGCAGCGCCGCGGCGAGCAGCGCATCCAGCGCCTGCTCGGCGCCCCGCCGGCTCCCCTGGCCGCGCGCCTCGCCGAGGTGGCCGTCCCCCGCGACGGGCTGCCCTGCGAGGTGGCCGTGCTCGCCCTCGGCCCGCTGCCCGGCGCCGAGGGGCCAGCCGAGCGGCTTCAGGTCGCCGCCGCGGCCGCCGCTCGCCAGGCCGAGCTCCACGGCGCCCTGCTCAGTCGCTCCGGCGAGCGCATCCTCCTGATCTTCGGCGCGCTCGGCGAGAACCGCCCCGAGGCGGCCCTCCGCGCCGCCCAGCGCGCCGCGGTCGGCCTGCGCGACGCCTGGGCCAGCCGGCCCGAGCCGCTCCGCCCCACGCTCAGCCTCGCCGGCGGCCCCGCCCGCGCCCTGCTGCTCCCCGGCCTCGGCCTCAGCGTCGTCGGGCCGCCCGTCGAGCAAGCCCTCGCCCTGCTCGACGCCGGGCAGCCTGGCGCCCTGATCTGCAGCGAGAGCGCATACGTGAGCTTGCGCCGCCTCGGCTCCGCCCCCCCCCTCTCGATCGCCCCCCGCCTCACCCCCACCGCCGGCCCCGTTGCCTACGCCGTACCGCTGTAGGCGTTGGGGGCGATACGTCAGGATGCACAGCTCGATGGCGTACGGTAAACCACACTGTCCCCTTGTCCCCTTGTCCCCCACTCCGCGCCCCTCGCCTCATACTAAACAGCGCGTCAGGATGCGCTAATCCCCCACATCCCTTGCGCTTTGCCTATGCGGGGCGTATAATGCAAAGGACTGTTCGCACATTTCCCAACCGCGTCCAGGGGTATCGCTCTCCTACTGTCAAGGGCGGCGCATGGAAGAACTGAACGGCATCGCAACCGGTTCGGACGAGCAGGGCGCGCCGGAGTTCCCGCAAAGCATCGGGGACGGGGAGACGACCGATGCCGAGGAACAGGCGCTCATGGAGCAGTTCCTCCGCGATCCCGCCCACGACTACCGCAACCTCAAGTACGGCGACACCGTCGACGGCACGATCATGCGTGTCGACCGCGACGAGATCCTGGTCGACATCGGGGCCAAGGCCGAGGGCATCGTCCCTAGCCGGGAGATGCAGTCCATGGAGCCCGCGGACCGGGCCGCGCTCCAGGTCGGGGATGTGCTGCTTGTCTTCGTCGTCCAGTCCGAAGACAAGGAGGGCCGCGCGATCCTTTCGATCGACAAGGCCCGCCAGGAAAAGAGCTGGCGCGTGCTCCAGCAGGCCTACGAGAGCAACGAGGTGATCAGCGCCCGGGTGGTGAACTACAACAAGGGCGGCCTGCTCGTCAACCTCGACGGCGTGCGCGGCTTCGTGCCGGCCTCGCAGGTTTCCGGGATCAGCCGCGGCCCCGATACCCAGAAGCAGTCGGACATGGCCCGCATGGTCAACACCGAGCTGCCGCTCAAGGTGATCGAGATCAACCGCAACCGCAACCGCCTCATCCTGTCCGAGCGCCAGGCCGTCCAGGAGTCGCGCGAGCTGAAGAAGGACGAGCTGCTCGCCCAGCTCCAGGAGGGCGGCGTGCGCACCGGCACCGTCTCCTCCGTCTGCGACTTCGGCGCCTTTGTCGACATCGGCGGCGCCGACGGGCTGGTTCACCTGTCCGAGATCTCGTGGAGCCGGGTCAAGCACCCCAGCGAGGTGCTCAAGGTCGGCGACAAGGTCCAGGTCGCGATCCTCAGCATCGACAACGACCGCAAACGGATCGCGCTCTCGATCAAGCGTACCCAGAGCGAGCCCTGGACGCGGGCCGGCGAAAAGTACCAGCTCGGCCAGCTCGTCGAGGGCACGATCACCCAGCTCGCCTCGTTCGGCGCCTTCGCCCGGATCGAGGACGGGATCGAGGGCCTTATCCATATTTCCGAGATGGGCGACGAGCGCATCCAGCACCCCAAGGAGGTCGTCTCCGAGGGCGATGTCGTCCAGGCTCGCGTAATCCGCATCGACCCCGCCCGCAAGCGGATGGGCCTCAGCCTGCGCCTGAACCGCGAGGCCGACGCCCCCGCCGGCGAGGAGGACGACGGCTAACCAGCGCAGCGCCGCGCTGGCACGCCGCTAGCAGGTGAGAGCGCCGGAGGAGCGCGGCAACCCTCCCTCGGCGCCAGCACCGCCCCCGCAGAGCCCCCTTTCACCTCCGCCGCCTACCGCGTATGAGGAGCCCCGATGCCTGCTCATACGCCCGGCTCTGCCTACCCGTCGGGCATCGGATCGCCCGTTCCCCGTCCCTGCGGTCGCCCCGGCGGTTCAACCAGGGATAGCTAGTTGGAGAATGTTCATGTCTGACCTCTACAGCAAATTCACCAAGCGGGCCAAGCAGGTGCTGCAGCTCGCCCACGAAGAGGCGCGCACGTTCAACCACCCGTATATCGGCACCGAGCATATTCTCCTCGGCCTCATCCGCGAGAGCGAGGGGATCGCCGCGCGCGTCCTCGACGATCTGGGGGTCAAGCTGGCCCAGGCCCGCAGCGCCGTTGAGTTCATCGTCGGCGTCGGCGAAAGCTCGCCCGTCACCGACCAGGAGCTCACCGCCCGCGCGCAGAAGGTGATCAAGTACGCGATCGAGGAGGCTAACCGCCTCAACCACCACTATATCGGCACCGAGCACCTGCTCCTCGGCCTCGTCCGCAACGGCGAGGGCGTGGCCACCGGCGTGCTCGATATTATGGGCGTGTCGCTCGAGCAGGTGCGCAACCAGGTGATGCGCGTCCTCCGCCACGGCACGGCCAATAACCCCGAGCAGCGTGGGGCCCCCGGCATCCCCGCCGCCCAGCGCCAGTCGAAGACGCCCTACCTCGACGCCCTCGGCACCGACCTGACCGAGATGGCCGAGGCCGGCCGGCTCGACCCGATCATCGGCCGCCAGCACGAGATCGAGCGCGTCATCCAGATCCTGTCGCGCCGCACCAAGAACAACCCGGCCCTGATCGGCGAGCCCGGCGTCGGCAAGACGGCGATCGTCGAGGGCCTGGCCCAGCGGATCATCCAGGGCGACGTCCCCGACAGCATCAAGGGCAAGCGCGTCGTCACCCTCGATATGGGCGCCCTGGTCGCCGGCACCAAGTACCGCGGCCAGTTCGAGGAGCGGCTGAAGCGGGTGATCGACGAGATCAAGGAGACCCGCTGCATCCTCTTCATCGACGAGTTCCACACGATCATCGGCGCCGGCGGCGCTGAGGGCACGCTGGACGCCGCCAACATCCTGAAGCCCGCCCTGTCCCGCGGTGAGCTCCAGACGATCGGCGCCACCACCCTCGACGAGTACCGCAAGTATATCGAGCGCGACGCCGCCCTCGAGCGCCGCTTCCAGCCGGTCATGGTCGACGAGCCGACCCTGGAGGACACGGTGCAGATCCTGCGCGGCATCAAGTCGCGCTACGAGGACTTCCACCAGCTCCAGATCTCCGATGACGCGATCAAGGCCGCCGCGGCCCTTTCCGCCCGCTACGTGCCCGACCGCTTCCTCCCCGACAAGGCGATCGACCTGATCGACGAGGCGGCCAGCCGGGTGCGCATGTACCGCTCGGCCACCCCGCCCCAGCTCCGCGACGCGCTGCGCGGCCTCGAGGCCCTGCGCAAGGAGCGCGAGGCCGCGATCGAGGACAAGCAGTTTGACCTGGCCTCCGACCTGCGCGAGCGCGAGGAGCGCATGCAGGCCCGGATCACCCAGATCGAGGCCGACATCGGCGCCGCCGGCGGCGAGGAGCGCGTCGCCGAGCGCCCCTATGTCACCGAGGAGGACATCGCCGAGGTGGTCGGCATGTGGACGGGCATCCCCGTCACCCGCCTCAAGGGCGACGAGACGGTCCGCCTGATGCAGATGGAGGAGTTCCTCCACAACCGCGTCGTCGGTCAGCAGGAGGCGATCGTCACCATCTCGCGCGCCGTCCGCCGCGCCCGCGCTGGTCTGAAGGACCCGAAGCGCCCGATCGGCAGCTTTATCTTCCTCGGCCCCACCGGCGTCGGCAAGACCGAGCTCGCCAAGACGCTCGCCGAGTTCATGTTCGGCTCCGAGGAGTCGCTGATCAAGATCGACATGTCGGAGTTCCAGGAGCGCCACACCACCTCGCGCCTCGTCGGCTCGCCCCCCGGCTACGTCGGCTATGGCGAGGGCGGCCAGCTCACCGACGCCGTCCGGCGCAAGCCCTACAGCGTCGTGCTCTTCGACGAGATCGAGAAGGCCCACCCCGACGCCTTCAACCTGCTGCTCCAGGTGCTTGAGGACGGCAACCTCACCGACGGCAAGGGCCGCAAGGTCGACTTCCGCAACACGATCATCATCATGACCTCGAACGTCGGCACCGAGCACATCCGCCGGGCCAGCCGGATCGGCTTCGGCGGCAACGCCGCCGAGATCGACATGGACGACACCCGGCGCAAGGTCGATGACGCGCTCAAGCAGCTGTTCCGGCCCGAGTTCCTGAACCGCCTCGACGCGACGATCATCTTCCACCCGCTCACCACGGAGGAGATCCAGCAGATTACCAACTACATGCTGCGCCGCGTCCAGAAGCAGCTCGACGAGCACCAGCTCAAGCTGGAGGTGCGCCAGGACGGCCTCGACCTGCTCGCCCGCCGCGGCTACGACCCGGCCTTCGGCGCCCGGCCGCTCCGCCGCATCATCACCAACCTGATCGAGGACCCCATGGCCGAGGGCCTGCTGGAGGGCCGCTTCCAGGAGGGTGACACCATCGTCGTCGACACGCAGGACGATACGCTCCGCCTCCGCTCCCGGCGCGAGATCGACGCCGAGGGCTCCGGCCAGCCCGAGTCCGAGGAAAGCCCCGCCCTCGTGTAGGGCCGCCCTTTCTGTCCCCCCGCCCCCCTTTCCCAGTGGGAAAGGGGGGCGGTTGTTTTTTGGGAGCGCAGAGCCCTCCCAAGCCCGCCCCGGGTGGTATAATCTAAGCTATGGCAAAGACCCGATCTATCTATGTGTGCCAGCAGTGCGGCGCCCAGCAGACGCGCTGGATGGGCAAGTGCCCCGACTGTGGGACGTGGGACAGCCTGGTCGAGCAGGTCGAGGCGAAGGGCCCGGCCGCGGCCCGGGCCCGCGAAAGCGCCGTCGTCGGCGCCCGGCCCGTCAGGCTGCGCGATGTGCCCACCGGCGGCTTTCAGCGCTACCCCGTCCACGCCGAGGAGCTGGCGCGCGTGCTCGGCGGCGGCCTCGTGCCCGGCTCAGTCGTGCTGATCGGCGGCGACCCGGGCGTGGGCAAGAGCACCCTGCTGAGCGAGGTGGCCGGCCACTTCGCCCGCGAGGTCGGCCCCGCGCTCTACGTCAGCGCCGAGGAGTCGGCCCAGCAGATCCGCATGCGCGCCGAGCGGCTCGGCCTCGACGCCGAAGACCTGTTCATCTACTCCGAGAACGCCCTCGATACCATCCTGGCCCAGATCCGCGAGCTCAAGCCCAAGCTGGTGATCGTCGACTCGATCCAGACAGTCTACCTGGAGGAGCTGACGAGCGCCGCCGGCAGCGTTAGCCAGGTCCGCGAGGGCGCCCTGCGCCTCATGCAGCTCGCCAAGGAGCTCGGCATCCCGGTCTTTCTGGTCGGCCACGTGACGAAGGAGGGCGCGATCGCCGGGCCGCGCGTGCTCGAGCACATCGTCGACGTGGTGCTGTACCTCGAGGGCGACCGCTTTCACCAGTTCCGGCTGCTGCGCGGCGTCAAGAACCGCTTCGGCAGCACCAACGAGGTCGGCGTCTTCGAGATGGCCGGCGACGGCATGCGCGAGGTGCGCAACCCGTCTCAGGTCTTCCTGGCCGAGCGCAACGCCGGCACCCCTGGCTCCACGGTGGCCGTGACGATGGAGGGCACCCGGCCGCTGCTCGTTGAGGTCCAGGCTCTAACCTCGAACACCGGCAACGCCCAGCCCCGCCGCACCACCAACGGCTTCGACCCGAACCGGCTGCTGATGCTCACCGCCGTGCTGACCAAGCGGGTCGGGATGCCCTTGTTCAACCAGGATATTTATGTCAATATCGTCGGCGGGCTGCGGATCAACGAGCCAGCCGCCGACCTGGCGGTGACGCTGGCGATCGCCTCGTCGTTCCGCAACCAGCGGATCGACCCGGAGCTGGCCCTGCTCGGCGAGGTGGGGCTATCCGGCGAGCTGCGCACCGTCAGCCAGATCGAGCGGCGGCTCAGCGAGGCGGCCAAGCTCGGCTTCAGCAAGGCGGTGGTCCCGGCCACGGCCCAGCTCCCGGCCCTCGGCGGGATCGAGCTGCTGCCCGCCCGCTCGCTCGCGGAAGTGGTGGACCTGCTGGCGCGCAAGCAATGAAAGTCAGCCTCAACTTCGTCGTCCGCATCCTGGGAATGTTGCTGCTGGCCTACACCGGCTGGCGCACGGGGGTAACGCTGTCCGCGCCGCAGCCCACCCCCATCCAAGACTCGGCGACGCGGCTGCTCGCCCTCGCCGGCGCCGGCCTGGGCCTGCTCGTCACCCCCCGCCTGACGATCGACCCGATCGCGAACCTGCTCGACCGCTCGCGCAGTGTGCCTCTCCCCGAGCTGCTCCTGATCGGCGCGGGGGCGATGATCGGGCTCGCCTTCGCGGTGCTGCTCAGCGTGCCCCTGGCCGCCCTGCCCGCGCCGGCCAGCCAGTTCCTGCCCCTGATCAGCGCCGGCGTGCTGGCCTATATCGGCGGCAACATCTTCGCCTCCCGCAAGCGCGACATCGCCGACATGCTCAAAAGCCTGCGCCGCGCCGCCCCCATGCTCCCTCCGCCCGCACCGGCCGAGGGCCCGCCCCCGCCCGCCCAGCGCTACCTGCTGGACACCAGCGCGATCATCGACGGCCGGATCGCCGCCGTGGTTAAGACCGGCTTCATGGAGGGCACCCTGGTCGTCCCCGGCTTTGTGCTCGCCGAGCTCCAGCAGCTCGCCGATTCGAGCGACGACCTACGCCGCTCGAAGGGCCGCCGCGGCCTGGAGCTGCTCAGCCAGATGCAGAAGCACTCGCCGCTGCCAATCGAGGTTGCCAGCGTCGAGGTCGGCGGCGCCAGCCGCGTCGACGATAAGCTGGTCGTGCTCGCCCGCCAGTCCGGCTCCCCGATCATCACCAACGACTTCAACCTGAACAAGGTCGCCGGCCTCCAGGGCGTCAAGGTGCTCAGCCTGAACCAGCTTAGCGAGTCGGTGCGGCCCCCGGTGCTCCAGGAGCAGCGGCTCCAGGTGTTCATCCGCAACGAGGGCAACGCCCGCCAGCAGGGCGTCGGCTACCTCGAGGACGGCACCCCCGTGATCGTCGAGGACGCCCGCCACCTGATCGGCCAGAGCGCCGAGGTGGTCGTCACCCGCCTCCACCAGACCCAGACCGGCCGGCTGGTCTTCGCGACCCTGGCCCAGAACGGCTCGTCCTAGGGCGAGCGCCGCCGCCGCGCCTTGGTGTCCTTGCGCTCGCCGCCCCCCGGAGTTTGTATGCGCGCCGTGATCCAGCGGGTGTCCGAGGCGTCGGTCGAGGTCGCGGGCCGGGTGGTCGGCGCGGTCGGCCAGGGCCTGCTCGTGCTGCTCGGGGTGGGCCACGGCGACGGCGAGGCTGAGGCCTGGCTGCTCGCCGAGAAGACGGCCCAGCTCCGGATCTTCAGCGACGAGGCGGGCAAGTTCAACCTGTCACTGGCCGAGGTCGGCGGCGGGGCCCTCGTCGTCTCGCAGTTCACCCTGTTCGCCGACACACGCAAGGGCCGCCGCCCCAGCTTCACCGACGCCGCGCCGCCCGAGCTGGCCGGGCCCCTCGTCGACGCCTACGCCGCGGCCCTACGCGCCCATGGCGTGCCCGTCGAACAGGGGGTGTTTGGGGCCGCGATGCGGGTCGCCCTCGTCAACGACGGCCCCGTGACGATCATCCTGGACAGCGCCGCCCTGCGCCAGCCCCGGCGCCAGGCCTAGCTTACCCAAGGCTGGTGCCGGCCGCGTGCTATAATGCGCGGGAATTGCCGGGCGCCCCCGACCTCCCGCCGCCCGTCTCCGCCACGCTCGCAGCCAACCGCGCCCTCGCCCTTCCCCGCCGGCGCCCACGGGCCGCCCGTCAGGCTTGCAGGGCCGCGCGCCGGCTGCGCGAGACGGGATGCCCGGCTCGTCACTCGTCGCTTGTCGCCCGTCAGCGCCGCTATGGAGTCGATCAGCTGCTCGATCACGCGCGAAGTCGACGTGTACGTGGCCATGAGCCGCGGGCGCGAGCTCGCCAACGCCCTTGGCCTCAATACCGTCGACCGCACGCGCGTCGAGATCGTCGTTCTCGAGCTCACGCGCAACCTGCTCACCCACGCGGGCGGCGGCACTCTCAGCATGGCCCTTGTCGACGACCCGGCCCGCGGCCGCGGCCTGTCGATCGAGGCGGTGGACACGGGCCCGGGGATCGCCGACATCGACCTGGCGATGCAGGATGGCTTCAGCACCGCCCACACACTTGGCGCTGGGCTGCCCGGGGTGAAGCGGCTGATGGACGAGTTTCAGATCGAGTCGACGCCGGGCGTTGGCACGCGGGTGCGCGCGGTGAAGTGGGCGAAGCCGCCCCGAAGGACACAGATCTATGGGAGTTAGCTGGGGCGCAGTCTGCCGGCCTAAGGAGGGCCAGTCGGTCTCCGGCGACACCTACCTGGTCGAGCCCTACGGCCAGAGCGGGCTGATGGTGGCGGTGATCGACGGCCTCGGCGGCGGCGAGGCGGCCGCCGAGGCCGCCAACCGCGCCGCGGCGGTGGTGCGGGCCAATCTGGGCCAGGAGCCAGGGGCGATCATCGCCCTCGGCCACACCGCCCTGCACAACACCCGCGGCGCCGTGATTGCCCTGCTCGACCTCGACACCCACGCGCGCAGCGCCACCTATGTCGGCGTCGGCAACATCGGCGCCCGCGTCTTCAGCAGCGTGGCGATCAAGCCGATCTCCAAGAACGGCATCCTCGGCGCCGGCCGCCTGCCCCACCTGCTCAAGCTTACCTACACCTATAATTTCGGCGATACCTTCGTTCTATACAGCGACGGGATCACCACCCGGTTCAGCCTCGACGACACGCTCGACCACACCCAGGAGCCCCAGGCGCTCGCCGAATCCATCCTAAAATCGCATGGCAAGCTCACCGACGACGCCACCGTCGTCGCGGTGCGCGTCACCTGAGTGGAAGAAAGGCTGCGCAGCGCCTCGCCTGCGATCTCCCCTATGAGCCTCGATTTTGCCCAGTGGCTGGCCGAAAGTCGGGCCGCCCTGCTCCCACGTTGGACTGTCCTGCTCGCCGACGCCCCCCCGGATGTCTCCGGCGGCGATGGCGCGGTGGCTACCCTGGCCCGCCCGGCTGTCAGCGTCGAGCCACTGTATGACGCGATCGTCGCCGCCGCCGCGGGCGACCTGCCAGCCCTCGACGCGCAGCTGCGCGGGCTGTCCGAGGGCGAGGACGGCCGCGAGCCGGAGCTGGACGGCGTGATCGGGCGAGCTTTCCAGCTCCGGCGCGCCGCCCGCGAGCTGATCCGCGACGCGAGCGAGGGCCCCGCCCAGTCCATGCGGCTGATCGATGCCCTCGACGAGCTGTTCGAGCAGGCCGTCGCCATGCTCGCCCGGGCCTGGTCCGCCCGCTCCACCGAGCTGATCCGCGAGCGCGAGTTTATCGCCGAAAGCCTCGACTCCGCCTCGGCCGCCGCCGACCAGCGCGCCCTCCAGCTCAAGGCGCTCAACGATATTTCCCAACGCCTGTCCGCCAGCCTGGAGGAGGGCCAGCTCCTCGACCTTGTCGTGTCGAGCCTCCAGCGGCTCACCGCGGTGGCCCACATCGCCGTCTGGCAGCCCGACGGCGACGCCATCGCCGCCACTCAAGCCCGCGGCGACGAGGCAACCCCCGTGCTCAGCCTGCGGCTCCGTCGCAAGGACGGGCGCGACCTAATCGCCCGCGCCTTCGCCGAGGCCAAGATCCAGTTCGAGGCCAGCCCCGACCCAGCCGCCCAGGGTCCGTGGCTCCAGCCGGGCTGCGGCGCCCTCGTCCTGCCGATGGTGGTCAACGACCTGACGGTCGCCGCCGTCAGCCTGCAGGACCCAAACCCGGTCGAGCAGCTGCGCTTCCAGCAGGACCTGGCCCTCGGCGTGATCAGCCAGGCCGCGATCGCGCTGCAAAACGCCCGGCTCTACGCCGAGGTGCGCGCGCTCAACACCGACCTCGAACGGCGCGTCGACGAGCGTACGCGCGAGCTGCAGGAGGAGAAGGACCGCCTCGCCATCACCCACGAGATCTCGACCGAGGTCAGCCAGACCCTCGACCTCGACCAGATCCTGAACACTTCGCTCAAGCTCCTGGCCGGGATCACGCGCGCCGAGCACGCCTCGATCATGCTGGCCGAAGAGGACGACAGCAGCCTGCTGGTGACGCGGGCCGTGCTCGGGGTGCCGGCCAACCCTGGCAACTACACCCGCTTCCCGATCGGCACGGGGATCGCCGGGTGGGTCGCCCAGCACCGCAAGCCCGCCCTTGTGAACGACCTGGGCCTCGACGACCGCTGGGCCTCCTTCCCCGGCGATTCCCCTCGCAAGCGCGAGGGGGCAATGATCTCGGTGCCTCTGCTGGTGCAGGGCGAGGTGCTGGGGGTGCTCACGCTGTCGCACAGCCAGGCCGGCTTTTTCCACGAGGGCCACTTGCGCATGCTCAATGCGTGCGCCGGCTCGATCGCGATCGGGATCAACAACGCCAACCTGTTCCGCATGATCAGCACCGAGGCCGAGCGGCGCTACGAGCTGCTCGACCACCAACAGAAGGAGGCCACCCAGACGGCGGCCATCCTCCAGTCGCTCTCCGATGGCGTGATCGTCTGCGACCTGTACGGCGGCGTGCTGACCACCAACCAGGCCGCGGCGGGCATCCTGCAGCGCAACGTCGAGGATCTGCTGCTGTGGAACCTCCACGACATCCTCGGCCGCTACTTCGGCCCGCGCGCCCGCGAGATCCCGCTCGACGAGCTGCTGGCCCGCCCCCTGGACCGGGCCGGCGCGCCGCGCATCTCCAGCGCCACCGTCAAGGTCGGCATGCGCATGGTCAGCTTCACCATGGGCCCCGTGCTCAAGGAGGACGGCGAGCTGCTTGGCGCCGTAGTCGTGCTGCGCGACATCACCCGCGAGGTCGAGGCCGACCGGCTGAAGACCGAGTTCATCGGCACGATGTCGCACGAGCTGCGCACGCCGATGACCGCGATCAAGGGCTTCACCCAACTCTTGGGAATGGGCGGCCTCGGCCCATTGAATGACACCCAGCGCGAGTTCGTCAACACGATCTACAGCAACACCGAGCGCATGATCGCGATGATCAACGACGTGCTCGACATCACCAAGATCGAGTCGGGCAGCGTCGACCTGGAGTGGCGCTCGCTCCACCTCGCCGAGGCCCTCAGCGGCGTGGTCGCCGAGCTCCAACCCTTGCTCGGCGGCCGGCGCCACGAGCTGACGATCGGCATCCCACCGGGCCTGCCGCTCATCCGCGCCGACTCGCACCGCCTGCACCAGATCCTGTTCAACCTGCTCTCGAACGCGATCAAATACACCCCCAAGGGCGGCCAGGTCACAGTCGAGGCCCAGGAGGTCGGGCCGGAGGAGCTGCCGGCCACCGTGCGCGACTGCCTCGCCGCCGACCGGCGCTATGTGCGGGCCAGCGTCATCGACACCGGCGTCGGCATCGGCCCGGCCGACTTGCCGCGGATCTTCGACCGCTTCTACCGCACCGAGAACCCGCTCAAGATCGAGGCGGGCGGTACCGGCCTCGGCCTCTCGCTGGTCAAGCCCCTGGTCGAGCTCCTCGGCGGCCAGATCTGGGTCGAAAGCACCCTCGGCGAGGGGAGCCGCTTCAGCTTCGTTCTGCCGGCCGCGTAGGCCAGCCGGGCGCAGCCGCAGAAGCCGCAGAGATTTTATAGTGGCCGCGGAAACAACGCCGCCCCGCTCCAGTGGGCCGAAGCCTGCCCGGAGCGGGGCGGCGTTCTACACAACATTCCACCCAACCCTCTGCCTCTCGGCGCCTTTGCGGCAAAACGGCGGCTACCCTACCCGGTAGGCCCCGAAGCGGCTGAGGATGGCCGCGCCGAGGCCAGCGCCGGCGACGAGGTAGAAGAGGGCGGCGCTCCAGAGGGGGGCGAGGGCGCCGACCAAAATCAGCGGGGCGAGGATAGCCAGAACGCCCGCGCCCGCGGCGGCGGCCGGCGGCAGGACGGCGGGGAGGCGGGCGGCGAGGGCGCGGCCCATGCCCGCGAGGCCGAACAGGTAGGGGGCCTGGAGCAGCAGCAGCAGCGGGGGCAGCAGCGGCAGCCCGACCAGGCTGAGGGCGAGGAGCGCCCCCGCCGGGAGGGCCAGCAAAGCCAGCAGCGCGGTCGAAAGCAGGCCGACGGCGGCCGAGCGGGCCGGCGCCGCGCGCAGCGCCAGGCCAACCCCCGTGGTGCGCCGCGGCCAGACGAGGGCGCACGCAGCCGCGAGCAGCAGGGCGACGAGGCCGAGGGCCACGGCGACGAGGGGCTGCGGCAGCTCGTCGTCAACGCCGCTGGGGGCGCTGAAGATGCCGGCGACGCTGGCCACCAGCCGGCCCCCGGCGACCGGCTGCTCGCCGAGCAGCGCGCCGGCCACCGCCGCGGCGCCACGCCGCTCCACCCCCCCGCCAACGGCGAGCACGCTCCCCCTGACGGCGGCCACCGCGCCGAGCGTGATCGGGCCGGCGTAGCTGACCACATCGCCGCGCACCTCCCCCTCGATCGTGATCGGCCCGCTCCAGCTTGTAACATCGCCCTCGACTGTGCCGAGCACGATGATCGGCCGGTCGACCGTGGCGACGTCGCCCCGCGCCGTCTCGCCGGCCGCGATCAGCAGAGCGCCGGGCGGGGCGGGGGGCTGGGCGAGGGCCAGGGCGGGCGCCAGGGCCAGGGCGAGCGCCAGGGCCAGGGCGAGGCGGCGGATCATAAGGGCGCCTCCGTGGCAACGGCGCCGGCGCGGACGAGGCGCCACCACAGGCCGGCGCCCGCCGCGAGCGCCACGGCGGCGGCCAGGCCGAAGGCGCCGGAGCCGAGCAGGAGGTTGACAAGGGGCTTGGCAGCGAGGGTCAGGCCGATCAGCAGCTGGCCTGCGCCGCTCTGGGCGCCGCCGGCCATGCGTGCGGGGCCGGCGCTGTCGACGAGGACGCCCCACAGGCCGAGGAGCAGGAGCGGGAGCGCGAGCAGGAGGGCCAGGCCGGGCAGGAGGGCGCGGCGGGGGCGCCGCGCGGCGGGGCGGCCCCCCAGCGCGGCCGTCACGCGGGCGGCGAGGGCCGGGGGCGGGGGCGCGGGGGCGGGCTCGCCCCAGCGGGCGAGGATGGCGCGGGTGGCCGCCTCGTCGGCGGCGAGCTCCGCGTCGCTCAGCGCTAGCTCGTCGTTGTCTCGGTGTCCCATGCGGTCGCTCCATCGGCGTCGAGGGCGTCGGCGATCATCTTGCGCGCCCGGTGCAGGCGGGTCTTCACCGTGGCCTCGGTCAGGCTCAGGGCCGCGGCGATCTCGAGATAGGAAAGATCGTGCCAGTAGCGCAGCACGGCGACGCTGCGGTAGCCCTCGGGGAGCCGCTGCAGGGCCCGCTGGACCATGTCGCGCTGCTCGGCGCGCAGGGCGCTGCGCTCGGGGCCGGCCTCGGCCGACGGCAGCCAGAAGGCCACGTCGTCGAGGGTCAGCCACTGGAAGCGCCGGCGGCGCAGCCGGTCGATGCAGTAGTTGGAGCCGATCGTCAGCAGCCAGGTGACGAAGCGGCGCTCCAGGTCGAAGCTGTCGAGGCGCCGGAAGGCGCGCAGAAACACCTCCTGGACCGCGTCCTCGGCCTCGCCGGCGTCGCCCAGCATGCGGTAGGCCTGGTTGTAGACGGCGCCGCTGTAGCGCTCGACAAGCGTGGCGAAGGCGGCCTGGTCGCCCGCGCGGGCGGCCAGGGCGAGGCGCGCCTCCTCGGCCTGCTGGTCCATCAACTACGCTCCGCTAACAGGGTTGTACGGCCGGGCGGGCGAAAGGTTTCAAGGAGGGTATGCGGTTGATGCGCGGGCGGGCCGCACTTGCAGAACGGGGCCGCATCGTGTACCATCTGCACTGTCGTAGCTGCCGGGGGCTACCAGGACGGAGCGTGCAGGCGGATCCCCGGGGCGCCTGTGGAGGTCGCAGTGGCTGTCAGCTTCAACCGAGATCAGATCCGAGCCGCGCTGGCCGAGACCGACCCAGCCTACAGCTACTACCTCGACCTTGAGACCGGCGAGGTGATCAAGGTCCCCGATACCGACGAGTCCCCCGAGGCCGACGCCCTGCGCAACCGGGTGATGGATGGCTACGGCGACCGCTACCGCTACATCCCCGGCGGCAACCCCGGCCCTTCCGAGGCCGATGTGCAAGGCTGGCTGGAGGCTGAGGGGCTGTAGGGCGGGCAGGGGGCCGAAGGCTGAGGGTTGAAGCGCCGGTGCAACAGATCAGGGTCGACGCTCTGCGGAGCGCGGCCCTTTTCTTATGCCCTCAGCCTTGGGCCATCTGCTAGCCATCAGCCCTTCTCATAGGGCTGGCCCACGGCGGCCGGGCCGACAGCACGGCCGATCAGGCCGGCGAGCACGACCATAGTGGTGATGTAGGGCAGCACCTGCATGAACTGGACGGGGATGGGGCTGCCGAAGAACTGGAGCTGGAGGATCTGGGAGCGCACCGCCAACGACTCGGTGAAGCCGAAGAGCATGGCCCCGCCGAAGGCCCCGAACGGCATCCACTTGCCGAAGATCATGGCCGCGAGGGCGATAAAGCCCTTGCCGGCGGTCATACCGTCGTCGAAGTTGCCCACCGTCTCCAGAGAGAACCAGGCCCCGGCCAGGCCGGCGATGCAGCCGCTGATGAAGATGTTGATGTAGCGGGTGCGGATGACGTTGATCCCCACCGTGTCGGCGGCGCGCGGGTTTTCGCCGACGGCGCGCGTGCGCAGGCCCCAGCGCGTATAGAAAAAGATCACATGGGTCAGGATCACGATCGCGAACATGCTGTAGAAGATCGGCTTGCCGGTGAAGAAGAGCGGGCCGAGCACCGGCAGATCGCCCAGGATGGGGATGCCGACCTCGGGGAGCGTGACCCGTCCCCCTCCCGCCTGGATGATGAACTGGCGGCGCAGGTAGCCGGTGACGCCGATGGCGAGGATGTTGATCACCGTGCCGCTGATGATCTGGTCGGTGCGGAAGGTGATCGACAGCAGGCCGTGGATGAGCGCCATCGCGCCGCCGAGCAGCACGGCCAGGGCCACGCCCAGGTAGATGTTGCCGCTGAAGGCGAACACGGCGAAGCCGAAGGCGGCACCCTTCAGCATCATCCCCTCGATCGCGATGTTGATCACGCCCGAGCGCTCGGCCCAGATCCCCGCCATGGCCCCCAGCGCGATCGGCGTGCCGAGCCGGAGCGCCTCGGCGAGCAAGCTGGTGGCGTTTGTCTGCTTGCCGGCCGCGGCCCAGATCAGCACCGCCGGGATGAGCAGCAGGCCGCTGGCCCAGAGCAGCCAGAAGGACAGGCGCCCGGCGCGGGGCACGTAGCTCAGCACGCCGCCGGCGAGAAAAATCAGGCCGATCAAGGTCATCGAGAGGGCGGTGGGCAGCACCAGGATGAGGCGGGGCGGGTCGAGGGCGAGCCGGGTGATCTGCGGCTCGGCCGCGCCAAGCTGCGGCAGATAGCTCAGCAGGGCCAGCAGTCCGAGAAGGATGAAGAAGCTGGAGATAACGCGGCGGCGCGTGCCGCCGGTGCGACGCTCGGCCATACCATTCCCTCGCTTGGTGCTTCAGGCTGCGCCCAAATAATACCACACTTCGCCCCGGCGGCCCACCCCGCGAGATCTGGTATACTTCCCGCCCGTTGCCGCCGGCCGAGCTCCGCCACGCCGGAGCGACGGAAAGGGCCCCCGAAGATCCGTGCGGGCGACGTTCATACCATGCCTCGTGCCTGTGGGGTGCGAGGACGCGCGGATGGTGGACAGCGATGAGTGACGAAACCGCCACGGCCCAGCCTCCCCTGCCGCAGATGCCGGCGCCCGCCTCGCCCCCGCGCGCCACGCTGCTGGTGGAAAGCCTGCTCTTTGTGGCCGGCGAGCCGGTCACGGTGACTCAGCTCGCCCGGACCCTGGAGCTGCCAGCCGACGCCGTCGAGGCGGCGCTGGAGGAGCTGGCCGTGCAGTGCCAGGGGCGGGGGGTGCGCCTGCAGCGCCACGCCGACAGCGTCCAGCTCGTCAGCGCGCCGGAGGCGGCCCGGGCCGTGGGGCGCTTTCTTGGCGTGCAGGCGAGCAGCCGGCTGTCGGCCGCCGCCCTGGAGGTGCTTGCGATCATCGCCTACCGCCAGCCGATCACCCGGGCTCAGGTCGACGCCATCCGCGGGGTGGACAGCAGCGGCACTGTGCGAGCCCTGCTCGCCCGCGACCTGATCGCCGAGGCCGGCCGGCTGGAAACAGTCGGCCGGCCGATCCTGTACGCCACCACCCCGGCGTTCCTCCAGCAGTTCGGGCTGACCAGCCTGGCCGAGCTGCCGGCGATCGATCTGCCCGAGCCGCCCGCGCCGTCCGCGCCGCCGAACACGGAGGTGGGCGATGTGGCCTGACCCTGCCATCCCACAGGCTTTCCACAGCAAGGCCGCACTTATCCACATGGGAAGTGAGAAGCGTTCCCCCGGCGCAGGCCCCGCGGCGAGCCCGCCGCAGCGCATGTGCAACGGTGGGAAAAGGGTTGACACTGGAACACCTTATCCACAATCTGCGCCAACAATGTTCTCAACAGAAAGGGGCGGATTTGCCGTCACAATCGAATGTATTGGCCCTGTACAACGGGCGAAATCCATAAGCAATTGCTATAGATTTGTCGCGTTATGTTTCTTGAAAGATCGGGGGTTATCGCGTATCATCAGCAGCACGTCAGCCGGACAACGGCCGCACTCCCCACACCATGAGCTACTAATTGGGGGTTTGTCTTTCGTGAACGAGTCACGCTTTCGGTGCGCTCCCGCCGGCGCGCCTCACCTTTCTGTGGGCACGAAGAGGAGGTGCCTGTGAATCTGACGCAGATCTGGCAGGCAGCCCTTGGCACCATCCAGCTCCAGACTCCGCGCCACGAGTTTGAGACCTGGCTGCGGCCGACGACGCTGCTGTCGCTGGACGCGGGCACGGCCACGGTGGGGACGATCTCGCCCTTCCACAAGGAGGGGCTGGAGAACCGCTTCCTTGCCCCGGTGCGCCGCTCGCTCGGCGACGTGGTGGGCTACCCAGTCCAGGTGCGCGTGGTGATCGCCGGCCCGGGCGGCGCCGCCACCGGCCAGCACGCGAACGGCCACGCAGCAAACGGATACGGCGGGCCCAACGGCCACGCCGCCGGCGGCTACGGGGGCAACGCCAACGGGGCCGCGGCCCGGGCCGACCTGACGGGCCAGCCGACCTTTGCCCCCGCCGCCGACGACGACGCCCGCGGCGAGCGCGCCGTCCAGCTCGACCTGTCGAGCGCGATGCGCACGGGCATGCTGAACCCGAAGTACACCTTTTCGCGCTTTATCGTCGGCTCCAGCAACCGGCTGGCCCACGCGGCCTGCCAGGCTGTCGCCGACAACCCGGGCCAGCACTACAACCCGCTGTTCCTGTACGGCGGCGTGGGGCTCGGCAAAACTCACCTGCTCCACGCGATCGGCAACCAGGTGCTCGACCGGGACCCTGAGATCAACGTCCTGTATGTCTCGTCCGAAAAGTTCACCAACGACCTGATCAACGCCATCCGCCGCCAACAAACCGAAGAGTTTCGCATTCGCTACCGCAACATCGACGTCCTGCTGATCGACGACATCCAGTTTATCGCCGGCAAAGATGCGACGCAGGAAGAGTTTTTCCACACCTTTAACACCCTGCACTCCGCCGCCAAGCATATTGTGATCAGCTCGGACCGGCCGCCGAAGGCGATCCTGACCCTGGAGGAGCGGCTGCGCTCGCGCTTCGAGTGGGGCCTGATCGTCGACGTCCAGCCCCCCGACCTCGAAACCCGCACCGCCATCCTGCGGGCCAAGGGCGAGCAGATGAACGTCTTCGTGCCCGACGAGGTGATCGACTTCCTGGCCCACAAAGTCCAGTCGAACATCCGCGAGTTGGAGGGCAGCCTGAACCGGGTGGCCGCCTACGCCGAGCTCCACGGCCTGGCGATCAGCACCGAGGTGGCCGGCATGGCCCTCGCCGACCTGCTCGGCAACGCCCGGCGCAAACGGATCACCCCCGACGCGATCATCCAGGCCGTCAGCGACCACTACGGCGTCGATGTGCGCGTGATCCAGGGCCGCGGCCGCTCGCGCAACATTGTCGTGCCGCGCCAGGTGGCCATGTACCTCCTGCGCGAGGAGACGGAAAGCTCGCTTGTCGACATCGGCCAGCTCCTCGGCGGCCGTGACCACACCACCGTCATGTACGGCTGCGAGAAGATCGCCGACGAGATCAACGCCGACACGCGCCTGCGCAACGAGGTGCTCGCCATCCGCGAGAAGCTGTACCAGCAGTGACGGGCCACCCAGCCCCAGGAGCAACAGCCCATTCCCCCCCGCGTAAAGCGTAAAGTCCCGGCGCGCACCCCGTGACGGCCAGGCCACGTTCGCCCCCGTCGACCACCAGCGGCACGCCCAACGCTTTACGAGTAGCGGCCCCCGTCGCCCAGCGCGGCGGGGGCCGCGCTGATCGCGCCCGTATCGCAACCCCGCGTTACCGAACCTTTACCGCGAGCTTATGTTCGGTTTACCGAGTGGGTGTACAATAGCCCCAACCCTGGCCCGGACATAGCCGGCGCAGCCGCGCCGCTCGCGCGAGCCCCGCCGCTCGCCGCCCGTTTCTCGTCTGTGTTACCTGGCTCAACGAGGAGGCCGCCGCATGGGCTACGAGGAGACCTACCGCCGCTCGATCGAGGACCCACAGGGCTACTGGGGCCAGCTCGCCGAGGAGCTGCACTGGTACACCCCCTGGGAGCGCGTGCTCGACGACAGCAACCCGCCCTTCACCCGCTGGTTCGTCGGCGGCGAGACAAACCTGTGCTACAACGCCGTCGACCGCCACGCCCTCGGCGCGAAGCGCGGCCAGGCCGCCCTGATCTGGGAAAGCGCGGAGACGGGGCAATCGCGCACGCTGACCTTTTTTGAGCTGTTCCGCGAGGTGAACCGGCTCGCCGGCGTGCTCCAGGGCCTCGGCGTGACCAAGGGCGACCGGGTGATCATCTATATGCCGATGGTGCCCGAGGCAATCTTCGCCATGCTGGCCTGCGCGCGGCTCGGCGCCATCCACTCGGTTGTCTTCGGCGGCTTCAGCATCACCTCGCTCGCCTCGCGTATCGACGACGCCCGGCCCACGCTCATCCTCACCGCCGACGCCGGCATCCGCAAGGGCATCCCCGTCCCGCTCAAAGAGATCGTCGACCGCTCGCTCGACGCCGCCACCGTCGACAGCGTGCGCCACGTCCTTGTGCTCGACCGTGGCCTGAGCGCAGTCGCCATGCGCGAGGGCCGCGACGTGGACTGGCAGGAGCAGCTCAAGGAGCGCGGCCAGCGCTACGTCGAGCCGGCCCGCGTTGCCGCCACTGACCCGCTCTACATCCTGTACACCTCCGGCACCACCGGCAAGCCCAAGGGCGTAGTCCGCGACACGGGGGGCTATATGGTGGCGCTCCACGCCAGCATGAGCCAGATCTACAGCTGCGGCGACGGCGACGTGTACTGGAGCACATCGGACATCGGCTGGGTGGTCGGCCACAGCTATATCGTCTACGGCCCGCTGCTCAAGGGCGTGCCCACCGTCGTCTATGAGGGCCGCCCCGACCACCCGGACCCGGGCGTTTGGTGGCGGGTGATCGAGAAGTACGGGGTCACCCACCTGTTCACCGCGCCGACGGCGCTGCGGGCCCTGCGCAAGTTCCCCGAGCACTGGATGCGCGACGCCGACATCGCCTCGCTCAAGCTCGTCTACGCCGCGGGCGAGCCCCTCGACGCGCCCACCTATGAGTGGGCCGCCGCGGCCCTCGGCGTGCCGGTGATCGACCACTACTGGCAGACGGAAAGCGGCTCGCCCATGCTGACCAACCCGGTCGGCGTCGAGCTCCTGCCGATCAAGGCCGGCTCGCCCACCAAGGCCGCCTTTGGCCACCAGCTGGAGGTGGTCGACAGCGACGGCGCCCCGATCCCGCGCGGCGAGAAGGGCTTTCTTGTCGAGCACGGCCCGCTCCCCCCCGGCACGCTGATCACACTGTGGGGCGACGACCAGCGCTTTATCGACAGCTACTGGAGCCACTTCAAGGGCAAGCGGCTATACATGACGGGCGACTACGCCATCCAGGACGCCGACGGCTACTTCTTCATGCTCGGCCGGGCCGACGAGGTGCTCAACGTCAGTGGCCACCGACTCGGTACCCGCGAGATCGAGGAGGTGATCTCGGCCCACTCCGCGGTGGCCGAGGCCAGCGTGATCGGGGTGCGCAACGAACTCAAGGGCGAGGGCGTGCTGGTGGTGGCCGTGCTCAAGCAGCACATCGCCCCCGCCGACCAGGACGCGGTGGCCGGCGAGATCCGCCAGCTCGTGCGCGAGCGGATCGGCGCCATCGCCACCCCCGACGCCGTCCACTTTGTCAGCATGCTGCCGAAAACCCGCTCGGGCAAGATCATGCGCCGCGTGATCCGGGCCGTCTACCAGGGCGATACCCTCGGCGATATGAGCACGATCGAGGACGACGCGACGGTCGACATGGTCCGCGAGGCGGTCGACGCGCTCAAGGGCGAGCTATAGGCCGGCTCAACAGCAAACGGCAAGGGGCGCGGGAAGGATCGCCGCGCCCCTTGCCGATTCCTTTACTGAAGCTTTAACCGCAGCTTACAAACACGCGCTATCCTGCACATATTCCCACGGCAGTTTGACAGCCACACCATCCAACCCTATAATTCAGTTTATCCCTTTGTGACGGCACGTTTTGCGATTCGCGTCGGCGAATCCACCCATCGACCTGTCATGGACCAAGGAGGCTACCCCATGACCGACACGCGCGAAGTGGCGGCGCCGAGCACCAGCGACGTGTACACCCCCGACCCCGCGATCGTCGAGAACTCGAACGTGATGGCCTACGCGCGCTCGAAGGGCTTTTCCAGCTACGAGGAGCTGTACCAGTGGTCGCTCGAGCACACCGAAGAGTTCTGGTCGGACATGGCCAACGAGCTGGAGTGGTTCGAGCCCTGGCAGCAGGTGCTCGACGACAGCAACAAGCCCTTCTTCAAGTGGTTCGTCGGCGCGAAGACAAACATCGTCCATAACGCGATCGACCGCCACCTGAAGACGTGGCGCAAGAACAAGCTGGCCTTGATCTGGGAGGCCGAGGACGGCGCGCAGCGCACCTTCTCCTACTTCGCGCTGAACCGCGAAGTGTCCAAGCTCGCCAATGTGCTCAAGAGCATGGGCGTCAAAAAGGGCGATATCGTCACCATCTACCTCCCGCGCATCCCCGAGCTGATGTTCGCGATGCTGGCCTGCGCCAAGATCGGAGCGGCCCACAGCGTGGTCTACGGCGGCTTCTCCGAGGCAGCCCTCGCCGACCGGCTGGCCGACGCGAAGAGCAAGGTGCTGATCACCGCCGACGGCGGCTACATGCGCGGCAAGATCGTCGAGCTGAAGAAGATCGCCGACGAGGCCCTGTCGCGCACCCCCACCGTGCAGACGTGCCTTGTGGTCAAGCGCACCGGCCACCAGGTGAACATGGAGCAGGGCCGCGACCTGTGGCTCCACGACCTGGAGAACCTGCCGATCGCCAACGCCCCCTGCCCGACCGAGCCGATGGACGCCGAGGACATGCTCTACATCCTCTACACCTCGGGCACCACCGGCAAGCCCAAGGGCGTCGTCCACACCCACGGCGGCTACATGGTCGGCACCTACACCACCTTGAAGTTCGTCTTCGACATCAAGGAGGAGGACCGCTACTGGTGCGCCGCCGACCCGGGCTGGGTCACGGGCCATAGCTATATCGTTTACAGCCCCCTGATCGCCGGGGCCACCTCCTACATGTACGAGGGCGCGCCAAACTACCCCTACCCGGACCGCTGGTGGAGCATTGTGGCCAAGGCCGGGATCACCATCCTGTACACCGCCCCCACCGCCATCCGCGGCCTGATGCGGTTCGGCGAGGCCTGGCCCGAGCGCCACGACAAGACCAGCCTGCGCCTGCTCGGCTCGGTCGGCGAGCCGATCAACCCCGAGGCCTGGAAGTGGTTCCACAGCGTGATCGGCGGCGAGCGCTGCCCGATCATGGACACCTGGTGGCAGACGGAGACGGGCCACTTCATGATCACGCCCACCCCGGCCGTGCCGCTCAAGCCCGGCAGCGCCACCCGGCCCTTCCTCGGCATCGAGGCCGACGTTGTCCACGAGGACGGCACCTCCTGCGGCCCGAACGAGGACGGCCTGCTGGTGCTCAAGCGCCCCTGGCCGGGCATGATGCGGACGATCCTGAACGACCCGCAGCGCTTCGTCGACACCTACTGGACAAAGGTGCCCGGCAACTACGCCGCCGGCGACAGCGCCCGCAAGGACGAGGACGGCTATATCTGGGTGATCGGCCGCCTCGACGACGTGATCAAGGTGTCCGGCTACCGCCTTGGCACCGCCGAGGTCGAGAGCGCCCTGGTCAGCCACCCCGCCGTGGCCGAGGCCGCCGCGATCGGCCTGCCCCACGAGGTGAAGGGCAACGCCATCCACGCCTTCGTCATCCTGCGCGCCGGCCACGAGGGCAGCCACGACCTTGAGGAGAAGCTGCGCGCTCACGTCGGCCACGAGCTCGGCCCGATCGCCCGCCCCGACAAGATCAGCTTTGTCCCCTCCCTCCCCAAGACACGCTCGGGCAAGATCATGCGCCGCGTGCTCAAGGCCCGCGCCCAGGGCCTCCCCGAGGGCGATGTGTCCACCCTGGAGGAATAGCATCCAGGCGCCACGGCCGCACATATCGAAAGGGGTCTCCACGATGTGGACGGCCCCTTTCGATTCGCCTGGCACTCCCACCCGCCCTACTCTCGTCGTGGCGCCCGCCCCGCCGGAGGCCTACAGCTTTACGATCAGCCCCATGAGGTTGCGCCGGTAGGTGCCGCCGCCGACCTTCTCCCAGCGCGCGGTGAGGGCGCCCCTGGCCCGCTCCGCCTCCGCCTCACGGAGGGCGAGGTAGCCGACAAGGGCGGCATCCGCCTCCTCCCCCCTGGCGTGGGGGGCGAGAATGTCACGGGCGACCGCGCTGTCCTGGAGGGTGCCGAGGTGGTCCTGAAAGGCCACGAGTGGATCGACGACGGCGGCCGCGCGGGCGCCGAAGGTGTCGGCGAACAGCTCGACGAGGTAGCGCAGCCGCTTGCCGGCGATGCGCATCGTGTGCAGCTCCTCAGGGTCGTCGGGCAGGCCGCCCCGGTCGAAGGCGCGCAGGTCCTCGTAGTGGCGCCAGAGCGTGCTGCCGGCGATGTCGCGGACGCGCACGCTGTCGTCCCAGCCGTCCCGGCGGCTGATCAGGGCCGCGAACCCGCGCGTGAAGTCGGCGTGGGCGCCGCCGTCCAGCAGGCCGATCAGCTCGCGGTGGGCCGCCGCCCGGGCCGCGCGCAAGCCCGCGCACAGCTCGTCCAGGCCGGGGCGCAGGGCCTCGGGCATCCCGCCCGCCCGGGCCTCGAGGTCTGCCAGGAGCACATCGCGGTCGCGGACGGCGCCGGCCACCTGGGCCAGCCGGCGGATGGCCTTGACGTGGGGGCGCAGCTCGCCGCGGCCGGACACCGGCTCGAGCAGCCGCAGCGCCGCGCGCAGCCGGCGCGAAGCCACGCGCAGGGCGTGGACAGACTCGATCGCGCGGTCGGCGCGCACGTCGCGCTCGGCGGCCAGCAGCTTGCGCATGTACCGGCGCAGCAGCACCCGGCCCAGCTCGGCGAGGGGCGCGTCGGGGGCGGCGTACCAGGGCGCCAAGATCTGGGCCGGGTTGTCCTGGGGAACCTCTGCGGCCGCCCCGTCAGCAGCGGGCCGCGGGTCGGCCACGAGTCGCTCGCCGAACACCTTCGCCCACAGGTCGGCTTTGGCGGCGGCCCTGGCCGCGTCGAGAACGGCGTGAGGGCCGGCCACGGCCAGGCGCAGCCCGCCCTCGGCGGGCTCCAGGGCCAAAAGGCGCGTCGTCTGCGACTGGGAGTAGTCAAGGCCGTCGCCCACGCGCAGGATGGCGGCGAGGCGCAGGGCCAGGGCTCGCCCGTTCTTGCCCAGGCTCAGGTAGGCCGGCTCCTGGCGGGGGCGGACTCGCTTGCGGTGAAAGGCGACCATCGCGGCGACGATCGCCTGGGCCCGCGAGTCAAGCCCGTCGACCGCCTCACGCAGCACGATGTCGCGGCCGACAATGTGGTGGGCCGGCGGATCGGTGGCCAGGCCGACGTTGTGGAGCAGGCCGCCGAGCTCGACCAGGCGCCGCGCGCCATCGGGCAGATCGTAGCGCTCGCGCACCGCGTCGAACAAAGCCAGCGACATGTCGGCGACGTGGCGGGCGTGGGCAACATCGACCCGGTAGGTGTCGAGCACAGCGGCGACATCCATAACATCGGCTCCTAAGGGCGAGGCAGCAGCAAGGCGTAGCGGCGGACGAACAGCGGGCGCGCTGACCGGCCAGCTACGGGCCGCCCCGGCCTCGCTCTAGCCCGCGTCGAGCAGCGCCAGGCCGCGCATCAGCTTCGACTCCGGCTCGGGCACAAGCACGAGGTGGGCCATGAGCTCGGCGGCGATGGCCGCGAGGTCGGCCGGCTGGCCGGCGGGGCGCAGCTCGACCTCGATCTCGCAGATCGGCGCCTCGCGGCCGCCGGCACGGATGGTGCCGCGGTCCAGGCTCAGCTCGGCCACCTCAGCGCCATCGCGCTCGACGTGCATGATCCGGCGCTCGGTATGGATGGTCAGCAGCTCGACCAGGGGGGACGGGCCGATCAGCGCCGACGCAAGCTCGCGGGCGGGGCCGGGCGGCCAGGCTGCGGGGTGAGGGTCATCGCCCGGGAACTCGAACTCGGCGCGGCGGTGAACGCCGTCGGCGCTGACGTTCGCGGGGCCCTTGAGTGTGATCAGGCTGCGGTCGGCCAGCTCGCGGACGCGCAGCCCGTGGCGGGCCTGGCGCAGGCGGCCGTCCGGCGTGTCGAAGTAGCGATTGCGTTGCAGCTCGGGGGCGGGCGCCGGCAGCAAGGTGTAGGGGCCGAGCGCGCGCAGTGGCGCGATCCGCTCCATGTCGTCAGGGGAAACGCGGTATTTGGCCTCGATCTCCATAGGCCTAAGCATACCACAGCTTTTGGCCGCCTCCCCGGCGCATCCGCGCGACTTGCGGGTACAATACAGGCCACGAAGCGGCCACGCGCCAGCGCAGACCGCCCAGCTCCGCACGGCGCTGGACGAGCTGCGGATACGAGAGCAGCCCATGTGGGAGTCCATCCGCCGGCGCGCCCGGGCCCTCAAGCGGGAAAGCCACGCCCTCTACCTGGCCGCGGGCCACCCGGCGACGCCCTGGTACGCGCGCCTGCTGGCCGGGCTGGTGGTAGCCTATGCCCTCAGCCCGATCGACCTCATCCCCGACGTCATCCCGCTGCTCGGCTATCTCGACGACGTCATCCTCGTCCCGGCCGGGATCGCCCTGGCCCTGCGGCTCATCCCCCCGGCGGTGATGGCGGAGTGCCGGGCGGCCGCCGACGCGGCGCCGGCCAGGCCGCGCAGCTTGCTCGGCGCCGCCGTAATCGTCGCACTCTGGCTGGCTGGTGCCGTGCTCACGGGCTGGTGGCTGTGGGGCATGTTCGCGGGGTAGGGGCTTCCGCGCTCGTGTCCAGCGCGGCCCCCGCGCGCTCCCCGCGCGGGGTGAGCAAAACAGGACAAAAAGGATCACTCTATGGCGGGCGCGCTCGACGGGCTGCTGGTGCTGGATCTGAGCCGGGTGCTGGCGGGGCCCTACGCCACCATGCTCCTTGGAGACTATGGCGCGCGGGTGATCAAGGTGGAGCAGCCAGGTGCCGGCGACGAAACGCGCCAGTGGGGGCCACCCTTCGCCGCCGGCGGCGAAAGCGCCTACTACCTGAGCGCCAACCGCAACAAGGAAAGCATCGCGGTCAACCTGAAGCACCCGGCAGGCCGCGCGGTCGTGCGCGCGCTGGCCCAGCGGGCCGACGTGTTCGTCGAAAACTTCAAGGCCGGCGCCCTCGACGCCCTCGGCCTCGGCTACGCCGCCTTGCGCGCGGAGAACCCCGGCCTAATCTACTGCGCGATCACCGGCTACGGCCAGGACGGCCCCTACGCTGCGCGCCCCGGCTACGACACGGTGATCCAGGCCCAGGGCGGGCTGATGAGCATTACCGGCCCAACCGAGGGGGAGCCGCACAAGGTCGGCGTGGCCGTGGTCGACATCACGGCGGGGCTGTACGCGGTTGGCGCGATCCTGGCCGCCCTGCACCACCGGCAGCGGAGCGGCGAGGGCCAGCAGATCGACATCGCTCTGTTCGATGTCCAGCTATCCTGGCTGGCCAACGTCGGCAGCGCCTACCTCGTCTCGGGGCAGCCGCCGCGGCGCCAGGGCAACGCCCACGCCACGATCGTGCCCTACCAGCCCTTCGCCACCGCCGACGGCCACCTGATGGTCGCCGTCGGCAACGACGGCCAGTTCGGGCGCCTGTGCGCCGTTATCGGCCGCCCCGAGCTCGCCGCCGACCCCCGCTTTGCCACCAACCCGGCCCGCGTGCGCGCCCGCGACACGCTCGTGCCGCTCCTCGCCGCCGTCTTCGCGGGCCGCCCCACGGCCGACTGGGAGGCCGCGCTGCTCGCCGCCGGCGTCCCCTGCGGCCCCGTCAACGACGTGCCCGCCGCACTCGACGATCCACAGGCCGCCGCCCGAGGGATGGTCCAGGAGGTGCAGCTCGCTTCCGGCGAGGCGGCGCGCCTGGTCGGGCCGGCCCCAAAGCTGAGCGCAACGCCGGCGCAGATCCGCTCCGCGCCGCCCGCCCTCGGCGCCCACACCGCGGCGGTGCTCCAAGAGCTCCTCGGCTACGACGAGGCCACCATCGCCCGGCTTCAGGCCGAAGGCGCGCTCTAGAGCCAGGGCAAGCCATCCGCAGAGGCGCAAAGGCGCGAGGGTTGGAGCTAGCCGCAAACAGGCGCGGCTTACCTCCCCAGACGCAGGCGGAGCAGGATCACAAGCCGGTCGCGCCAGAAGAGGAAGTAGCGGGTCAGGAAGTAAACAAAGCGGTAGAGTGGGCCGCGGCGCACGAAGTCGTAGTCGATCAGCACCGCCCGGCCGGCAGAGCCACCTGTCCACATGAGGTTGTGGGAGTGGAGCAAGGTGCGCTCGACCAGGAAGCTCCACAGGCGGCGCGGCAGCTGGCGGGGCGAGCGGTTATGGGTGCGCTCGGCGCTGCTGGCGCTGGTGCGGCCATACAGGTCGGGCATCTCGCCGTGGCGCCGATAATGGCGCAAGGCGTGCCGGATCACGCCGTCAAGCTCGTTGGCGAGGGCCTTGCGCTCGTCGCGGCTCAGGCGGTCGAGCGGGAGCTGGGCGATCTGGTGGGAGTCGGCGAGGTAGGGCTGCACCACCAGCACCTGGACCCGGCCGTTGTCGTCGCGGGCGAGCAGGAAGAAGCTCGGGATACTGTGGCGCGGACCAAGGCAAGCGGCGAACCGGTCGGCCGCGTCGCGCATGCGCCTGGCCTCGTCGAGGGCCGCCGTCACGCCGCTGCCCAGGTCGCCCTTGAGCTTGACCACGAAGCGCCCGTCGTCGCTGCGGTACACCTCGGTCTCGTTGCCGCCGGCCACCCGCTCAAGGGCGTGGTCGAGGTCGACGGCCGCGAAGACGCCGTCCGTATAGTGAGTCATATCGCTGCTACCAGTGGCATTGCTCGTCGGGCGCCTCGCCCGCGCCGCCTCCTCCGCCTGCTTTGACGGTCGCCGCCCGTGCGGAGTTGCGCCCGGCCTCCCCCGCTGCCGGCGCTACCGCCGGTGGTACGCACGGGGGAGGTAGGTCGTGAAGGGGGGGGCGGCCGCCTGCGTCCGCACGTCGAGCCGGATCTCGGGGCGCAGCGGGTCGTTGGTGCGCAGCGCGAACGCGCCGAGCGCCGGCCGGCCGCCCACGGGGCGGGCCCAGCCCACCTGTACCGTCAGCGTGGTAGCTGCGCCCGGCGCCAGGCTGCCCTCGGTCTGCGCCGCGCTCATCCACTGGTCCGCGCTGGCCTGCGGCCGCAGCTCCACGGTCAGGCCGTCGCCGATCGCCAACCCTTCCTCACAGCCCAGGCTTTGGTAGTCGACCAGGCTGTTCTGCACGCCCACGCTCGCGTTGTCGGCCAGCGAAAGCTCGGGGAGGTCGCGGTAGTTGAGGCGGATCTTGCCGTCGCGCAGCAGGAGCGCCTGGAAGCTCACGACGCGCTGCTGGTCGCCGGATAGGGGCACGTTCTCCCAGGTGGCGAGGAAGCCCTCCGACACCTGGGCGTAGCTCACGCGCCCGGCCCGCGACGGATCGAGGTCGGCGTGCAGCGCGACGACGGCCGGGCCGTCCAGGTCGGTGAGCGGCACGCAGGTGCGGGTGAACAAGCTCGCCGTCGCGGGGATGGCCTTGAAGGACAGGTAGCCGTTGGCGCTGATCTGCAGGGTGGTGTGCTGGCGGTCGTAGAACGGAAAGGCGAAGCCGATCGGCAGCGGCTCGCTGACGCCGTCGTCGTCAAGGCGGACGGTTACGGCCCCCGCCGGCGGCGCGATCCAACCCGCTTTTGGCCCGCCCGGCCGGTCGCTGCGCCAGGCGCCGAACGGCTCGCGGAGCAGCTCCAGCGTGTAGGTTAGGGGCCGGACGCCCTCGTTGCGGATGGGGATCTGGACGGTCGCCGTTTCCCCGAGGCGGACGTCGGCCCTGCGCTGGGCCGCGTCGAGGGCGACCTGGGCGGCGGCCAGGGGCAGGGCGAAGTCGGCCCGCGCCGTCTCACCCAGCGCGAGCACCCGGTCGGCGCTGCGCGAGGCGTGGCCGAGGGCGCTGGCGGAAAGGCTGTAGGCGGCGCCGCGGGCGGGCAAGGTCAGCTCGTAGCGCCCTGCCGCGTCGGTCCGCACGGTTGGCCCGTCGTCCACGCGCACCTCCGCGGCGAGGGGCGTGCCGTCGTTCGCCCGGGTGACGATGCCGCGCAGGGTGGCGTGGCTCGGGTCGGCGGGGACGCGCATGGTCACGGGGACGACGAGCGGGGCGGCCCCAAGGCCGGCGCCGTGGACGACGACCTGGGCCCGGTAGGTGCCCGGGCCGGGGACCATGCGGGCGTCGAGGGTGACGCTCGCCTGGGTGGAGCCGCCCGGGGCGACGCTGGCGAGCGAGGCGCCACCGAGGCTGAGCCAGGGTACGTCGACCCGGCCGCGGGCGACGGCCGCGTAGCTGTCGAGGCGCCCCCAGCCATAGATATTGTTCGGCCGCGACAGCGGCCGGCACAGCGCGTGGGCGTCGTCCTCGTAGCGCGGGTCGCCGACGAGGGGCTTCGCGCTGCGCGTGAGCAGCTGGTAGGTTGCCTCGTAGTCGCCGATCAGGGCCGGGTTAGCGGACCACAGCAGGGCCACGGCGCCGGCGACGTGGGGCGCGGCCATTGAGGTGCCGTCGAGGGTGTTGTACAGCCGGCTGAACCCGGAGACGGTCGACAGGATGCCCAGGCCCGGCGCCGTCAGGTCGGGCTTGAGCCGGCCGTCGGCGCTCGGCCCGATCGCACTGAAGCTGGTGAGTCGGTCGTCGCGCCCGACGGCGCCCACGCCGACTACGTCGGCGTAGTCGCCGGGCGAGCGGACAAGGCCGCAGCCCGCAAGGTTGCCGCCGTTGATATTGCCGGCGGCAAACACAGGAAAGATCCCGGCGGCGCGCCAGGCCGCGGTGTAGCCGACGTACATATCGTCGTCGCCGCGGCTGTTCGCCCACGAATTGTTGACAATGTTCGGCCTGAGATCGGGCCGGGGGTTGCGGTTGCTCACGTCGGTCGGGGCGACCATCCACTGCGCGGCGCGGATGAGCGCCGCGTCGCTGCAGCTGGCAACCCCCAGCTGCGGGACGCAGCCCCGGGCGGCGATCCAGCGGGCGCCCGGCGCGACGCCGACCGCGGGCGCGGCGCTGCTTGCCGTGCCACGCGCGACCATCGTGCCCATGGTGTGGGTGCCGTGGCTACGGGCGTGCAGGTCGACCGGCGTGTCCGACAGGCCGTAGCCGTCGAACCAGTTGTAGTTGTGCTCAAAGGCGCCGTCGCCGCGGTTGCCGCGGTATTGCCCGACAAGGGCGGGGTGGGTGTAGGCCACGCCGGTGTCGATGTTCGCCACCACGACCCCATCGCCGCGCACGCCGAAATCGCGCCAGACCCGGTTCGCCCCAACCTGGGCGATGTTCCAGCACACCTTGTCGGCGCCAGCGTCGCAGTCGGTCGACTGGTCGGGCCCGGGCTGGGCGGCTCGGCCGGCGGGCTCGTTCACGGCGACCTGGCGGTCGGCGCGGACGAGCGCGACCTCGGCGCGGCCGGCCACGGCGGCCACGTCGGCGGCGCCGCCGTCGTGGACGAGGATGGCGTTGACGGCCCAGAGCGGGTCGTAGCGCAGGCCGCGGGCGGCGAGGGTGGCGCGCAGGTCGGCCTGGGTCCGCTCCGCGTGGTCGTGAAGGGTGCGGTAGACGAACCAGCCGCGCTGGGCCCAGTCGGCGATCTGGTAGGCGGCCGACAGGTCAGGCTGGTCGGCCAGGAAGATCAGAAAGTCGTCGCGGCCGTCGGGGGCGGCGTCGAGGTCCGCCTTGAGCTTGGGGTCGATCCGCTCCTCCTGCTGCGGCAGGGCCACGCGGGCCAGCTCGGGTTCGACGGCGGCCCGCGCGGTGGTAGCGGACTGGCCGACGAGGGCCTCGAACAGCCGCGGCTCGATCGCCGCGCCGCCGGTGTTGGCGAGCGTGAACGAAAGCTGGCGCGTCGCCCCGAGGGCGACGGTGGCGTCGATGGCGGCGGGGGAGCTGTTCAGAGTGGTGTCCGCCTGCTGAGCGGCCGCGCGGGGCAGCCCTGGGCCGAGGAGCAGCAGGGCGAGCAGGCCGAGGAGAAGGTCGGCGGTGCGACGGGACAAAGGGTTCATCTTCCTGTGGTGTGGTTTGGCCAAAGCAACAACGCCGCAGCACCGACGCGCGCAGGCGCCCGAACAGCGTACCAGGGGGCCCTGGCGCTGTCAACGGGACTTGTGGGCCACCCCGCGGCGGCGCCGGAGCCACAAGGAAGCCGGCGCGATCATAGGCTTGCTGCTGGTGTGGCGGCCGCCCCGAGCTACGCCGCGGCCTCGAGCCGGGAAACCAGGCGGTCCAGCTCGGCGAGGGTGTGGGCGAGGCCGGCGGGGGCACTGTGGAGCGAGCCGTCGGCGACGAGGGCGGCCCTGGCGCTGCGCGGGTCGGCGCTGACGGCGGCGAGGTTGGCCAAGTCCTGGCCGAGGCGGCGGTTGTCGATCCGGACGCCGTGGCGGGCGAGCATCTCGCGGTAAGCGGCGTAGTTGGCGTTCAGGTGGGTCGCCACCGTCTCGTAGCCGTGGCGGGCGATGGTCATGCGCGTCTGGTAGCGCATGGTGTTGTCGGCGAACATCACCCGGTCGTCGCGGGAAGGCTCGATCAGGACGATGTCGACCTCGGGGTGGCGCCGGCGCACCTGCTTGATATGGTAGTGCAGGCCGGCGTGGACAAAGGTGCGGAACACCTGGTTGCCGATCCGGTTCACGCCCTCGTCACCGATGCCGTGGCCGGGGCGATGGGCGTGGTTATCGAAGGGCACCATCGGGTTGATGCACACGATCAGCCGGGCGCCGCGCTCGATCGCGACGTCGAGGCTGGCGGTGCCGCGGATGCCGCCGTCGATATAGTCACGGCCGTCGATCCGGACCGGGCGGTAGAAGAGCGGGATGGCGGCGGAGGCGCAGACGGCCAGCGAGATCGGCACCTCGTCGAGGGGGGGCGCGCCGAAGACGGCGCGCTCGCCGGTGTCCAGGTCCGTGGCGATGATCGCGAGGGGGCGCTGGAGGTCGGCGAAGCGGTTGGCGCGGCCCGGCATCGTCAGGGCGGCGCGCAGATACCGCTCGAGGGCGCGGCTGTCGTAGAGGCCGGTGGGCAGGCCGGCGGCGAGCGACTCGATCAGGTCGAGCAGGGAGGCGGCGTTGCCCTCGCCGACGAGGCGGCGGGCGGCGCTGGCGAGGGCCGCGGGCAGGCGCGTGGCCCGGGCGAGGGCGTCGGGGAGGTTGAGCGAGAACAGGTGCTGGGGCTCGAGCTGGTCGACGCCGAGGAGCGAGCTGTCCAGGAGCGAGAGCAGGGTGCGCGGCGAGATGTTGTTGGCGAGGCAGGCGGCGATCAGGGCCCCGGCGCTGGTGCCGACATACATATCGAAGGCGTTGACCGACGTTTGCTCCAGGAGCTGGTCGATCGCGCACAGGGCCCCGATCTCATAGGCGGCCCCGGCGACGCCGCCGCCGGCGAGGACGAGCGCAGTGGTGCTGCGGTGCATGGCGACCTCGTTGTGCCTGGTGAGCGCTGTCTACGGCTGTTGCTTGCGTAGCAGCTGCTCGACGATCGCGGACAGCTCGTCGACCTGGGAGTGCAGGCGGACCATGTCGTTGCGAGTGGATACCTCGTCGCCCTCGGGGAGCTCGGAGGCGGCCGTCTCGGCGAACTCGCGGCGCAGCAGAAGCGCGCGCCAGCGGACCGCCTCATCAGGGCTGATCTCGCCCGAGTCGACAAGATGGTCGATCCGGCGGCCGATCTCAGCCTCGACCACGTCGGCGCCGCCGAGCGAGGCGAACAGCCGGTGCCGCAGCGAGCTGAGGGTGTCGCCGCCGACCTGGATCAGACCGGTGAGCAGATGGGTCGGCAGCTGGGGGCCGCTGCGCCCGCGGGCCTGGAGCACCACCTGGGCCAGGATGCTCGGCGTGATGTCGGCGCCCGTTTCGTTGTCGAGCACCTGGACTGGCTCGCCGTTCTGGACGAGGCGGGCGATGCCGTCGAGGGTAATATACTGCTTCTTATTGGTATGGTAGAGCTTGCGGTTCGCGTACTTTTTAATCGTATGCATATAATCAAAAACCATAGGTGTGCGGTGTTCTCGTAAGTATAACACACTGTGTTATCGGGCGACCCCCGCGGATACAAAAAGCCCGCGGGCGAGCCGCGGGCCGGGGCGCATCGGGCGGGGGCTAGGCGGCGGGCTCGTCGGCCTTGGCCTCGGCGCGGGCGATCTTGCTCTTGGCGGGGGCCTCGTTGCTGCGGCGCAGCTCCTCGTCGCGGGCGGCGAGCTGGGCGATCTTGGCGCTGAGCTCGTCGATGTCGCGCTTCGAGGGGACGTTCAGCCGGTTCAGGAACTGCTCAAAGCCGTTCTCGACCTGAGTGCTCAGGTTCGTCACGTTGCTCTGGAGCTGGTTCGCTGGGGGCTGGGCCGTCTGGCGGAAGCGCTCCATCGACTCGTCGATCAGGCGCTGGGCGTCCTTCTGGGCCAGCTCGCCGCGCTCGACCAGCCGGTTCAGGAACTGCTCGGCCTCCTCACGGCTCAGGGCGAGCGCGCCGACGCCGGCGAGCATCAGCTTGCGCAGCACCTCGAACACCTGCACACTCGGGTTGGGCGTGTGGCCGGCCTCGTCGATCTGGCGGACGTTGACCTCGATCTCTTCTGCGGTGGTCATGGGCTCCTCCTCGTATGGTCAGTCGCGCCGCGAACCTCGCAATATAATACCACACTCGCCTCGGCCCGTGCGCGATGCATAACGCAGTGCGTTATATGGCGAGTATAACACGGCGCGTCATCAGTGTCAAGGTGGGCCTAAACGATGGTACAATCGCGAGGGGCGGCCGCGCGCCGCGGAGCGAGCAGAGAGGGGAGCACAATGGCGATCATCGACCTCAGCCAGGCGATCACCACCGACATGCCGCTGTTCAGCGCCGACTGGCCGCGCCCCACCGTCACCCCCTACCTGAGCCACACCCAGGCGGCCTTCAGCGGGCGCTACGCGGGCACCACCGTCGAGATCAGCTTCGCCCAGTTCATCACCAGCATCGGCACCTACCTCGACGCGCCCTTTCACTTCAACCCCCATGGGGCCACGATCGACAGGCTCGACCTGGGCCAGCTCGTCCTGCCTGGCGTCGTACTGCGCCTGCCCGGCCTCCCGCCCCGCCACCCCATCCCGCCCGACGCCATCGCCGGCCGCGATGTCGCCGGCAAGGCTGTGCTGTTCCAGACGGGGTGGAGCGCTTACTGGGGCCGCGACCACTACGCCGAGCACCCTTTCCTGAGCGAGGAGCTCGCCGTCGCCCTGCGCAACGCCGGCGCCAGGCTCGTCGGCGTCGACTTCATGCTCGCCGACGACCCCGACAACCCCCGCCGCCCCGCCCACGTCACGCTGCTCAACGGCAACATCCTGATCGTCGAAAACCTGACCGGCCTCGCCGACCTGCCCGACGGCCCCTTCACCTTTCACGCCGTCCCGGCCAAAGTTGCCGGCGCCGCCGCCTTCCCCGTGCGCGCGTACGCGATCACGCCGTAGCGCTACTTGAACTCGTAGGCCCCGATATCCTCGCGGAAGTGCCGCCCCGGGAAGCGGACGCGCTCGGCGTTGACCAGGGCCCGGCCGCGGGCCCCGTGCAGTGTGGCGCCGCGGGCGACGACGGTGAGAACATGGCCGCCCGTCACGGAAAGGCCGCCGGCGCTCGGCCCCGTGCCGAAGATCAGGTTGCCTAGCATGGAGCCGGCGCGGGGCTGGGGGGCGTAGCGCAGGCCAGTGGCACTCTCGGTCTGGTCGTGGAAGACGAGCACGCCCTCGTCGATGTCGGCCAGCCCATCGACCTGGCCGCCGACGGGGTAGTGGTGGGGGTAGCCCTGGGAAACAACGGCGATCCCCACGCTGGCCTCGTCGCGCCAGGTCAAGCCCGGCACCCGGTCGAGCCGGCGGGCGATCGCGGCCTGCACCAGCGGGACGAGGTCGTCCTCCAGGCGCGGCAGCATCACCTGGGCCTCCATGTCGCGCAGGCCGCAGCGCAGGGCGGCGACGCGCGGGCCCTGCTCGGTGATGATGCAATCGACCCCGATCACGCCCCAGTAGGGCAGCCCCTCGCGGGCCATCGCCGCGACGATCGGCTGGATCATGTGGGCGTGCAGATAAGCGCCAAGCCGCTTGGCGTAGGCCGAGTTGCTGCAGATCGCGCCCATGCCGGGCGCGGCGCCGCTGTCGGGCTCGGGGCCGAGGCCGTCATAGATCCGGGTGGGCAGGAAGGGCAGAGCGGTGGTGCCGTCGGTCAGCGCCGAGCAGCTCACAACAACGCCGGGCAGGTGCTCCTCGATCACCACGCCGTGGCTGCTGCCCTCCACCGGCCGGTCGACGAACAGCCGGCGCAGGGCCTCCAGGGCGGCGTAGCGGTCGTGGAACACGCCTTCGCCGCCGGCGGGGTGGTCGGCGCGCAGCACCACCGGCAGCGGCTGGGCGGCCAGGTACTTTTCGGCAATCGGCAGGCTGGCGAAGGCGCGGCCGTGGGGGGTGGGCAGGGCGTACTTCAGCAGAAACTCTTTGGCCGAGCAGCGGCTCCACTCCAGGCGCGTGCTGCGCTGCGACGCGCCGCACACCCCGATGTGCGTGCTCACCACCTCGTCCACCAGCCCGGCCCAGAGCGGGCGGCTGTCGGCCGGGATGATCAGGTCGACCCCGGCGGCGAAGGCCCAGCGGGCCACCTCCACGACGTCGCCAGGGTCGAGGTCGACCGCGGGCGCGAGCTGGCCCGTGCCGCCGTTGCCCGGGGCGCAGAGCACATCGGCCGCGGTGCTGTTGAACAGCTTCCAGACCAGGGCGTGGGCGCGGCCGTCGGCGCCGAGGACGAGGATCTTCATGCCGCCCTCAGCCGTTGATCCGCCCGCGCACGATCGCCACGATCCCGTCCGTCTCCTCGTTCAGGCCGATCACCAGATCCTCGACCTGGGCCCGCACCTCGCGGGCGTACAGCTGGTCGTCGAGGGCGGCGAGGTTGATCTCGGCGCTCAGGATCGCGCTCTGGACGGCGGCCCGGGCGAGCACCGCGGCGACGCCGACGTTGCTAACGATCAGGCGCGAGCAACGGCTGGCCAGGGCCGTGCAGAGCGGGAGCAGCCCGGCCGCGGCCTGAGCGGTGTGCAGTGGGGCCTCAGCCGCCTGGCGCGTCACCCTTTGGATGGCGGCCTGGCGCGTGGCTGCGTCGGCGTCGGTCGTGCGAGGCAGCCGGTAGGCGGCCGAAAGCCGGCCGAAGACCGCCACCTCCTCGTCGGCCAGGGCCTGCAAGCTGTGCCGCAGCGCCTCGGCCCGGTCGAGGATGCCGCGCACCTCCTCGTCGTGCTCGGCGTACTGCTGCTTGCCGAGGGTCATATGGCAGACCATGCTGACCAGGCCGGCGGCCATGGCGCCGCCGAACGCGGCCGCGCTCCCGCCGCCCGGCGCGGGCGAGCCAGAGGCGAGGGCGTCGAGAAACACCCCCGCCGGCTGTGTCGCGATCGACTCGGGCATCTGTGGCTCCTTCCGCTTGCCGCCCGCCTGACGGCGGCCCCTGTGGCCATTATAGCAGCCAGCATTGCCCGGGGCTTACGGCGAGCGTCGGCCCCGCCGGCCGGCCTGTCCGCCGCCCATGTAACAATCTCGTCATTGCGGGGGGCAAGTTATGTGAATCCGCCGGGGTAGCAGATCGCCTCGCAGCCGCGTCCTGATCGCGTTCCGTCTGGCGCCCACATTACGACAATCTCCGCCCCTGGCGCGGCGGCCCGGCCTCGCTGAACCCGCTGTTATTGACCAGCGTGATACCTTGATCTCATCGGCTAAGGCTTGGCCGGCCATCACCGCGCGCATGCCCTCCCTGTCCCCCTCTCTTGAGGCGTGGCTGCGGGTTATCGTGCTAGAACTAAGGAGTACCAGATGAGCACGCGGCAGCGCTCTGGCGCAATCACCGCACCCTTGGGTAGGCTGGCGGGACAGGCGGCCGACATGTTCGCCCGAGCCCGGGCCGCCATGGCCCGCCCCGTCGCCCAGCTACTGCTCCTCGTCATCGTCAGCCGGCTGCTGCTGCTCGCCTGCGGGTCGATCGCTGTTGTCGCCCAGGCCAACCCCGACGTCGAAGTGCTCCCGCCCGGCCAGCCCTCCCTCAGCCAGATCCTGCGCCCGTTCAGCTACGCCGACGTCGCCTGGTACACCGAGCTCGCTACCAACGGCTATGAGCAGCGGCCGTACTCCGACGCGGAAAAGGGGAACTGGGCCTTTTACCCGCTCTGGCCGCTGATCCTGCACGCCTGCAACATCCTGTTCGCTGAGATGGTGCTGCCCGGCATGGTCCTGAGCAGCGGGCTGTTCGCGCTGGCGGCCTTGCTGCTCTTTCAGCTGCTCTCGCAGGATGGCGACGAGGCGATCGCGTTCACGGCATCAACGCTGATGATCACGTTTCCGTCGGCGTATTTCACGCTGCGGCCCGGCCCCGAAGCACTGTTCATCGCGCTGGTGGTCGGCGCGCTGCTCAGCGCGCGGCGCCGCCACTGGCTGATCGCGGGCCTCCTCACCGCCCTCGCCGCGCTGACCCGGATGCAGGGCGCGTTCTTGCTGCCGGCGCTGCTCGTGATCTACTACCGCCAGTACCAGGAAACACGCCAGCACGCACCGGCCGTCCTCGCCCTGGGCCTGGCGCCGCTCGCCATGGGCCTGCTGATGCTGCACATGTACCAGCTTACGGGCAACCCGCTGGCTCACTTTGCCACCCAGCGGGCGTGGGGGAATAGGCTCGTGCCGCCCTTCGCCCAGGTGATCGGCTTTCTGCACAACCCGTCGATCCTTGGCTATTACGGCTGGGACCTGGTGCCCATCAGCGTAGCGGCGATCTGTGCCGCCGCGCTCGGGGTAGCCCTGATGGCCCGCGACCGCACAATGCCGGCCGAGTACACGATCTACACTGCGCTCAGCCTGCTCGTCATCGTCATGCGGGACAACAGCAACGGGACGCTGCGCTACCTCCTGCCAATGTTCCCGCTGTTCCTCCTGACTGCGCGGCTCATTCACGCGGGGCGGCTTCCGCGCACGCTGGTCCTGTACAGCTTCGCGGCGCTCCAGATGTTCTTCTTCGTAGCCTACATGCAGCTGTACCGCTGGGCGCAGACCTGACCCGCGCCGTCGATCGGGGCGGGCGCATCCGTGTTACACTGGCCCTATGCAGACGCTGATCTTTACCGGCGCGGCCCCCGCCGCAGCCATTGCCGCGGCCGCGAGCGCCGCTGCAGCCGCCGCTCAGGGCCAGCGCGCTCTGGTCGCCAGCTTCGGGCCGGCCCACCCGGCCGCCGCCCTCGCCGGCGGGGCCCTCGCCCCCCAGCCCCGCCCGCTCGCCCCCGGGCTCGACCTGTGGACGCTCGACGCGCTCGGCGATCTGGGCGGCATCTACAGCGCGCTGCGGGCCCTCAGCAGCGGCGGCCCGGCCATCGGCGCCGACGAGCTGCCGGTCATCCCCGGCAGCGACCTGTTTCTCGGCGTGGCCGGCCTGCGGCGCCTGGCCGACCAGTACGACGTCGCCTGCGTCGACGCCGGCCCGCCGGAGGCTCTGCTGCGCGCCCTGGCCGTTCCCGACACTTTTCGCTGGGTCGTGCGCCTCCTGCTCGGCCTCGACCGCGGCCCAGGCCGCTCCCCCGCCTCGCTCGCCCGCGCCCTCATCCCCACCGGCCTCATCCCCTTCCCGCTGGAGTGGGTCGGCCAGGTCCAGGACGCGCGGGTCAACCTGGAGCGCCTGCGCGACGAGACAATCGACCCCGCCGCCGTGCGCGTGCGCTACGTGCTGCGCCCGGACCGGGCGGGGCTGGACGAGGCTCGCGTGGCCCTCCCGGCGCTGCAGCTGTTCGGCCTCGCCGTCGACGCCCTGGTTGCCGGCCCGCTGCTGCCGGACGGCGCCGAAGCGGCTGGCCTCGGCGAGCTCGCCGCGGAGCAGGCCGCAGCCGTCGAAGAGTCGGTGGCTTTGTTCGCCCCGCGCCCCCTGCTGCGCCTGCCAGCCGCGCCCACTCCGGCCGACGCCGCGGCGCTCGCACCCGTCGGCGCCGCGCTGTACGCCGGCGCGGGCCCCCTCGACGTGCCGGCCCCCGCGCCGCCGCTGCGCCTCGGCGGCCCGCCCGACCCGTTCGTGGCTATGAGCCTGCCGGGCCTGCCCCGTGAGGCCCTCGGCCTGACCCTGAGCGGCGACGAGCTGATCGTGCGCGCCGGGCCCTTCCGCCGCCACATCCTCCTGCCCGACGGGCTGCGCGGCACCACCAAGATCAGGGCCGCGCGCCAGGGCGACGAGCTTGTGATCCGGCCAAGGGCCTGACTTGACGTCCGCCAGCCCGATCGCCTAGAATCGGCGCCGGTTCCGCGTTTCAGCCATAGGTTGAGGTATGTCCCGGCAGCCAGTGTCGTTACGGGGGCGGGTCGCGGTGGTCACGGGCGGCACGCGTGGGATCGGCCGGGCGATCGTCGAGGCCTACGGTCGGTCGGGCGCCCGGGTGATGCTCGCCTCCTCGCAGGAGTCCGCCGTCGCCCGCGCCGTGGCCGAGCTGCGGGCCGCCGGCCTGGATTGTGCCGGGCAGGCCTGCGATGTGAGCCGGCGCGAGCAGGTGGAGGCGCTGCTCGCGGCCGCCCTTGACCGCTTCGGCCAGGTCGACATCTGGGTCAACAACGCCGCCATCTCCGGGCCCTTCGCCTACGCCCTCGACGTGCCGCCGGCCGACTGGGAGCGAGTGATCCAAGTCAACCTGCTCGGCACCTACCACGGCAGCACCGTCGCCCTCCCACATATGATCGCCCGCGGCTACGGCAAGCTCATCAACCTCACCGGCGGCGGCTACAAGCGCGCCCAGCGCGGCCTGAGCGCTTATAGCGCCTCGAAGGCCGGGATTGTCCGGCTGACGGAGGGCCTCGCCCGCGACTACCGCGACCGCCGCTTCCTGTCGATCAACGTGCTCGCCCCCGGCATCGTCCCCACCGACATGACCACCCAGTGGCAAAGCTACGGCCCCGCCACCGAGGCGCTCAAGGCCTTCCCCCGGATCATGAAGATCTTCGGCACCACCGCCGAGGAGACGGCCGAGCTCGCCCTGCACATGGCCTCGCCCGCCACCGACGGCGTGAGCGGCCGCGTCTTCGAGGTCATGCCCCGCCGCCGGGCCCTGTGGCGGCTCGCGACGGCGGCCTTTCGCCGAGCATAAACCGCCGAGGCGCGGCGGGTCTGGTGCGGCCTCGTACAGCGCGCCTTTGCGCCCCGCCGTGAAACGAAGGAGCACCCGTATGGCGACACTGAACGAGCGGATCGGCGAGGTGATCAAGCGCAAGCGCCAGCGCGACCGGCTCACCCAGAGCGAGCTGGGCACGCGGATCGGCGTGAGCGGCTCGTACATCTCGAGCGTGGAGGCGGGGACGACCGGGGTGCGGATCACGGAGCTGGAGGGGCTCGCGGTGCAGCTGCGCACCACCGCGGTCGAGCTGATCAACGAGGCGGCCGGCCGCGACGAGTACCGCTTCACCAGCGAGAACCGCGAGCGCGACGCCTTTCTGACCCTGTACGACGCGCTTTCCCCCGAGCACAAGAAGCAGGCCCGCACCTACCTGCTGTTCCTGCGCGAGCTCCAGAACCGGCCCGAAGCGAGCGACGAATAGGCCACGTTGCGGGGCTGTCGCCGCACAAGGGCCGTCGCGGGCGTGAATCACCAGCCGCCAGCGGGCGCACAGCCCGGCTGGCGGCTAGGGGGCGGGGCCCGGCGCCCCGCTACTCGACGGTAATGCTGCCGACGGTGGTCCACTCGCCGGCGTTGCCCGCCACGTCGAGGGGCTGGAGGCGCACCACATACCGGCCGGGCTGGAGGGCGGGCGTCTTTACCGCGTTCTCGGCAGTGAACCACTCGCTCTTGCCGTTCGCGTCGGGGCCGACGTAGATCCGGTAGCCGGCCGTGCCCGAAAGGGCGTCGCGGCTGGCGGCCCAGCTCAGCTGCACCGGGGCGCCGGCGGCCGAAGCGATCTCCCCCACCCGGCCGGGGGCCGGCGGCGGTGTGGCGTCGTAGCCGATGGGCCCGTACTGCACGGTGGTCTGCTTCCCGTCGGGGCCCCAGACGCGCAGGAACAGGGTGCTCATGCCCTCGCCGGCGTCCTTGAGCACGGCGTAGCCGTCCACGGCGCGCGGGAACATCGGCGTGTCGGCGGGGGGCTCCTGATCCCACTTCTGGCTCAGGCCCCCGCCGGACCATGCGGTCGTGAAGTCGATGCGCTGCTCGCCGTCCTTGTACCACTGGTCCGGCTGGAGCGGGCTGCTGAAGGTCACTTGCGGGGGCTGGACGGCCATCGCCGTCATCACCTCGCCGCCGTGCTGGTTGCAGCCGCCGACGTCGGGCAGATCATAGCCCTCGGCGAAGCTCAACGGCACGGACTGCTTGTTGCTCCAGCCGTCGCGGCTGGCCGTAAAGGCGGTGAAATGCAGGTGGGGCACCCCGGGCGAGCCTCTGTCGCCGGCAAAGCCGAGCGTTTCGCCGGCCGCGTAGCGGCGGCCGCGCTGGGTGCTCGCGGCGCTCTGCAGGTGCGTGTACATCGTGAAGAAGTTGCCGCCGTGGGACAAGATGATCGTCCCGCTGCGGGCCTCCCAGTGCCAGATCTCGCCGGCGGCGGCGGCCCGCACGGTGGCGCCGTAGGTCGGCCCGTCGACCTGGGCCAGGTCGAGCGAGTAGCGGTCCCAGGCGTTGTGGGTGCCGCAGCCATAGCCCTGGATGATCCGCCAGGCCTCGCCGGGCGCGGTGGGCAGGATCAGCTGGGGAGCGGCGTGGGAAGCGGTCGGGGCGAAGATGCTCGCGGACAGCGCGAGCACCGTCAGCAGCCACCAGGCGAACAGCCCGATCATGGGGCGTCGTGCCGGTGCGCGGCCGCTCGGCAGAGTCGTACGGAGACTCGTCAAGCAAACCTCCAGGTTGGGTTGGGGCGGGCGGAGCCCCAGCGATCAGACAGGGATCGGGCCGGCGCGATCATGGCGTCCGGCCGCGATGGGTGAGCCGTTGCCGGCTCGTGGGCTCAGGCAACCAGGCCTGGTCTCCTCGGCTTGATAGTCACCTGTGCCCAGGGTTCACGCAGCGAGGGCGATCGACGGGGATCACACCGCCGGCGAACGAGGGCGGCGGCGCGCAGAAGATAGCACACGGGCCGCCTTTGGTCAAATCTGTGTTAAGAGCGCGAAATAATCGCGTCAACTTGTTAAGCCTGTTAAGCCCGGCGATAATAGCACAGAGCGATTACCGGAGCCTGACCTGCCGCTCAGCGAGGACACTATGGAGCCTGCCCAGCCGCTAATCCTCGTCGTCGGCGCCGCCGACACCGGCCGCGCGCCGATGACCGTGGCCCTGTTGAGCCGGCTGCTGCGCCGGCGCGGGCTGGCCTGGTCGGTCGAGTCGGCCGGCGTGGTCGGCCACGACGGCGAGCCGGCCGAGCCCGAGGCCCGCGACACCATGGCCGCCCTCGGCCTCGACATCGCCGACCACCGCGCCCGCTCGCTCGACGACGAGCTGGCCGCCGCCGCCGGCCTCCTGCTCGCCGTCGACCGCGGCGTCGCCCGCGTCCTGCGCGAGCGCTCCCCGACCGCGCCCGTGATCGCCCTCAGCGAGCTCGCCCCCGGCAGCCGCGACATCCCCGACCCGTTTCGCATGCAGGTCGGCGCCTGGCTGCTCTACGCCCGCGAGATCGAGTCGATGCTCCAGGCCGGTCTGCCGCGCCTCGCCGGCCTGCTCGCCGGCGACCAGCCCGACACCACGCCGGGCCCTCCCGACACCGCCAGCGACAATCCCCCGGCCGAGGAAACGGAGCCGCCCGCCGCCGTCACCATCCCGCCGGCCCGCGCCGCGGCCGTCGACCGCGTGGAGCGGCTGCTCGGCCTGCTCGTCGACGCCCCCGGCGCCATCGACTGGGCCGGGGCCCGCGCGCAGCTCACGGCCGACCTCGCGCAGGCCGCCAGCCGCCCGATTACCGCGGGTGACCTGGCCGAGCCCTACGCCGCGATCGTCCAGGCCATGCTCGGCCTTACCAGCGCCGCGCCCACCCCTGGCCAAACCGCCGCCCTGCGCGCCGCCATCGCCCGGCTGCGCGGCCCCGTCGCCGCCGCCGACCTCGCCAGCTTGTCCGCCGCTCTTCCCGGCTACCCGGCCCTGTAGGGTGCTCGGGCCGTCCGGTCGGCGCCAGGCACGCCCTGTAGCAAGCGGCGAGCACATCGGGAGCCGATTATGAGCCACGAAGGCCACGAAGCGCACGCAGGCGTTGAATGCGCCTCCTGTTGCACCATCTTCGTGGTCTTCGTGGTTCAAATGCGCGGCGGGCCCGCCGCCTCCCGCCCTAACACTTGCTCAGCGCGGGCAGATACAGCGTGTTCGGCAGGTCGCCGGCCTGTTGGAGGTCGAGCGTGCGGCTGGTGAAGTCGGGGGACAGGGCGGCGCCGGCCATCAGGCCAAGGCCCGCGCCGTACTCGGCCGCCGTGAAGCCGGGGAAGATTGTGCCGAGCTGGTTGTTGCCCAGCCGCTTGAGCAGGATCTCGCTGAAGACGGCGCGGAAGTCGGTGGTGATCCGCAGGTCCTGGTCCTGGTCGAGGTCGGCCAGGCCCGGCCAGGTGCCGTAGACTTTGCCGCCGTTGACATTGTCGCCGAGCACCATCATCACCCCGCCGTGGCCGTGGTCGGTGCCGTTGCTGGCGTTGCGGCCAAGGCGCCGGCCGAACTCGCTCAGGACGGCCACCGTCAGGCGACTGTGGAAGGGCGCCATATCGTTGTAGAAGGCGAACAGGCCGGCCGACAGCTGGCCCAGCCGGTCGGGCAGGTAGCCGCCGCCGTCGCGGTTGGCCTGGGACTCGTGGGTGTCCCAGCCGCCGAAGTCGACCGTCGCCACGCGCAGGTTCATGTCCGGCAGCTTGGCGATCTGGGCCACCGTCCGCAGCGCGTCGCCGAAGCCGCCCATCGGGTAGCTGACCCCGGGGGCGGGCGTGTAGCTGCCCGCGCCGCTGCGGCGGACCGCCTCGATCGTGTCGAGAGTGCGCCGGCCGGCCCGGTCGAGCGGGTTCAGCCCGCCGCCGGGGTACATCGCCTTCAACGTCTTGAACATCGGGTTGACCGCCTGGTCGCCGTTGTAGCGCCAGTGGGCGTTCAGCCCGAAGTCGCGCGGGCTCCCCATCGCCACCGCGTTGCTGTAGCTGAGCAGCGAGGCCGGCACCGACGGCTGCGCGGACAGCACCGGCAGGAAGCCCGCCGGCGCCGCCGAGGTTTGGAGGTGGCGCGTGATCCAGCCGCTGCCGGTGGTCTTCTCGCCCGGCGTGCCGCGCTCGATGTAGTCCATCGCGTCGAAGTGCGAGCGGGTGTCGTCGGTCTTCAGGCCGGCGGCGTGGACGAAGGCGAGCTTGCCGCTCCCGTACAGGTCGCGCAGGTGCGGCATCTTGCCGTTCAGGCCGAACCCGGTGCCGGCGTAGGTCGGGTTGTTCGGGTTGATCGCCCAGGCCCCGTTGAGCGCGCCGGGCAGCGGCACCGCCAGCTCGCCGCGGGTGGCGCGGTAGATCGGGTCGCTGAACGGCGCCAGCATAGACAGGCCGTCGCAGCCGCCGCGCAGAAACACAACGACCAGGAGCTCGTCGCTCCCCGCGCTCTGCGCCTGGGCCGTGTCGCCCAGCACGAGCTGCCCGATCCTCGCCCCCGACATCGCGGCGATCGCCGCGCTACAGCCCATCAGAAACTCTCGGCGCGTGAATGACACGGCGTTGCTCCTCGGTGTGGTGGTGCGGTGTGAGCGCAGGTCGGGCTACCGGAGGCTGAACTCCGGCGAGGCGGCGATCAGCTGGACCAGGGCGCGGATGCGGTCGCCGATCGCGGCCGGGTCGTTCCAGTCGGGGGCGCTGCGCAGGGGCCGCGGCGGCTGCGCCGGGTCGCCGCCCTGGGAGACAAAGTCGACCAGGGCCGCGCGAACCCAGGGGGCGACGGCGAAGCCGACCATGCGGCCCAGCCAGAAGTCGACGATCTGGGTGCAGCTCGCCCCCGCCGGGGTCTGGGCCACCACGTCGACCGCGACGTTGCCGCCCCAGGGCTGAACCACGTTGTAGGTCATGTTCCAGCGGGTCAGCAGGCTGTTGGTGTTCACCCAGAACGAGGCCCGGTCCGGGTGGCCCGTGGGGGTGTCCCAGCCGAACAGCCGGTGGCCGCTCTGGTCGGCGCCCCAGAACAGGCCCGACCAGAAGCCGCCCTGGGTGGCGTCGCCGTCGATCGCGGTGACGTCGCTCGGCAGGTCGGCGCCGGTGGCCCGCAGATAGGCCCAGATCGCCTCCAGCGGGCGGCGCACCTTCTCGCCGAAGGTGCGCCGGCACGCGTCCGAAAGCAGGATGTGTTCGAGCACCCGCTTGATCTGGTCGGGGGCGTCGCGGTTGGCCATCCACACCTCCACCGCCGCGTCGACCAGCTCCTCCGGCGGGTCGTCGGCGACGAAGCGGCGGGCCAGCTTGGCGCACAGGTTGCGCGCGGTGCCGGGGTGGCGGGTCAGGCGGCGGATCACCTCGTGCCCCTCCTGGATCGGGTTGGCGCGGCTCTCGATGATGTCGTCGAGGTCGCGGATCAGCACCCGCTTGCCGCCGCCCTGGTGCCAGCTCAGGTCGAACAGGAAGCTGCCGTCGTTGAGCGCAGGCCGCTCCCAGTGGCCGTCGGCGATCGTCCAGCCGGTGAAGGCGAACGAGGCCTCGTACACATCGTCGTCGATGTAGCCGCGCACAAAGGTTTCGTCGCCCCAGCTCACCGTCCCGATCTGGCTGCGCCGGTCGTAGAACTTGAGGTAGTTGTCGGAGCCGAGCGTGTGCAGCTCGAACAGCTCGCGGGCGAAGTTCTCGTTGCCGCCCTCGCCGCCGGAGACGCGGTTGCTCGCGTTGTCGAGGTAGTACATCATCGCCGGGCTCTGGGCCACGGCGGTGACAAAGGCCGAAAAGTTGCCCAGGGCGTTGGCCCGGATGAGCCGGTCGTAGATCGGCCAGGTCGCCGCGCAGCGCGGGTCGGCGGACGCCTTTACGTTGAAGTGGTTGTGCCAGAAGTCGACCAGCACCTCGAACAGCTGGCGCTGGCTGTAGACGGCCCGGATCCAGGTCGCGACGCGCACCTCGTCGTACGGGCGCATGCGCTCCTCCCAGGGCAGGCTGCGCGGGACAACCCGGGTGCTCCACAAGGCCTGCACCGCCACGTCGGGCCGGATCAGGGCGAGCGGGCGGACTTCGTTGACTGTGCCGTAGCGGATTTTGAGCCGGGTCGCCTCCAGGCGCTGGTCGCAGGCCGCGTCGGGGATGCGCGCGGGGTCGAGCTGCTGGCGCACCCAGCTGGTGTAGCGCTCGTCGTCGGTGCCGGGGAGGGCGCGAAAGGCGGCCACCGCCGCGGGGCTGGGGCCGAATGAAAGCCGGCTCATCGCGACCGCCTCGGGGGTGACCACCGGCGTCACCATGCAGGCCGCCTCCGCCGGCTCGGGGCGCACAAGGGCGTCAACGGTCGCCGCGGCCAGGGTCGCGCCGCCGCCAAGCAATCGCCGTCTGGTCAACGTCATGCTGCGTCGCTCCTTACACTGGGGCTAGATCGTTAAGAAAAGTTGAAAATTGGTAAATGAGCCCGCATATGAGTATAGGCTGTGCGGCGGGGCCTCTGCAATGGCCTCAAAGTCCTGCAGCCCAGCGCTTTCGTTAGGCCGTCCGTACGAGCGGGCGGCGCAGGCAGGTTGCCGGGTGGGCGGTTCTATGCTAGGATCGCCCGTCGTGCCACCCGGCCACCGCGCCGCAATCCCCCCGAGCCGCCAATGGACTGGATCGTCGTTCGCGGCGCCCGCGAGCACAACCTGAAGAATATCGACGTGCGGCTGCCCAAGCACCAGCTCGTGGTAATCACCGGGCTGTCGGGCTCGGGCAAGAGCACCCTGGCCTTCGACACGATCTTCGCTGAGGGGCAGCGGCGCTATGTCGAAAGCCTGTCGACCTACGCGCGCCAGTTCCTCGGCCAGCTCGAAAAGCCCGACGTCGACGCGATCGACGGGCTGTCGCCGGCGATTGCGATCGACCAGAAGGCCGGCTCGCGCAACCCGCGCTCCACCGTCGGCACCGTCACCGAGATCTATGACTTCCTGCGCCTGCTCTTCGCCCGCGTCGGGCGCCCCCACTGCCCGATCTGCAACCGCCCCCTGGAGCGCCAAACCGCGACCCAGATGGTCGACGCCGTGCTGGCCCTCCCGGAGGGCAGCCGCGTGCTGATCCTGGCCCCGCTCGTGCGCGAGCGCAAGGGCGAGCACCAGGCCGTGCTGGACGACGTGCGCCGGCGCGGCTTTGTGCGCGTGCGCGTCGACGGCGAGGTGCGCGAGCTCGACGAGCCGATCAAGCTGGAAAAGTACCGTACCCACAGCATCGACGTCGTGGTCGACCGCCTGATCGTCCGCGGCCCCATCAGCGACGACGCCCGCATCCGCCTCGCCGACTCGGTCGAAACGGCGCTCAAGCTCGGCGAAGGGCGCCTCGGCGTCCAGACCGTCGGCGGCGCCGAGCTGACTTTCTCGGAGCAGTACGCCTGCCCCGTCCACGGCCCCGTCAACCTCGGCAGCCTGGAGCCGCGCGACTTCTCCTTCAACAGCCCCCAGGGCGCCTGCCCCACCTGCGGCGGCCTCGGCGTCGTCCAGGAGTTCGACCCGGCCCTGATCGCCCCCGACCGCTCCCGCTCCCTGCGCGAGGGCGCCATCCTCCCCTGGAGCGAGGGCGCCAGGGCCAGCCGCCGCCACTACGACGACCTGCTCGAGTCCCTCGCCGAGCACATGGGCTTTTCGCTCGACGCCCCGCTGCGCGAGCTGGCGCCCGAGGCGATCGGCGCCATCCTCTACGGGACCAACGGCGACGTGCTCACCCTGCGCTACCACGTCGGCGGCAAGCTACGCACCGTCCAGGGCAGCTTCGAGGGCGTCATCCCCTCCCTGCGCCGGCGCCTCGGCGAGGCCAAGGACGACGCCGAGCGCGAGGCCGTCGCCCTGTACATGACCCCGCGCACCTGCCCCGACTGCGGCGGCGCCCGCCTGCGCCTCGAGGTCCGCGCCGTCACCGTCGAGTCCCACACTATCGCCGACATCGCCCGCATGACGGTCGACAGGGCCGGCGTCTGGGCCGATGAGCTTCTTGCCGCGTCGTCGCTCTCCCCGCGCGAGCGCGCCATCGCCCTGCCCATCCTCAAAGAGGTGGCCGCCCGGCTGGCCTTTCTGCACGACGTGGGGCTCGGCTACCTAGAGCTGGACCGCTCGGCGGCCACCCTGTCCGGCGGCGAGGGGCAGCGCATCCGGCTGGCCACCCAGATCGGCGCCGGGCTGTCCGGCGTGCTCTATGTCCTCGACGAACCGAGCATCGGGCTCCACCCGCGCGACCACGGCCGCCTGCTCGACACGCTGCGCCGCCTGCGCGACCTCGGCAACAGCGTGCTGGTGGTCGAGCACGACGAGGAAACGATCCGCGCCGCCGACTGGGTCGTCGACATCGGCCCCGGCGCCGGCGAGCAGGGCGGCGAGCTGCTGGCCAGTGGCCCCCTAGAAACGATCGTGGCCGAGCCGCGCTCGCTCACCGGCCAGTTCCTCAGCGGCCGGCGGCGCATCCCCGTGCCGCGAGCCCGCCGCGGCGGCAACGGGCGCAGCCTGGAGCTGCGCGGCTGCCGCGAGCACAACCTGCGCAACGTCGACGTGCGCCTCCCGCTCGGCACCCTGGTGCTGGTGACGGGGGTGAGCGGCAGCGGCAAGAGCAGCCTGATCATCGACACGCTCTACCCGAAGCTGGCCCAGCTGCTCAACGGCGCCCGCGCCCGCGCCGGCGACCACGATGCGATCGTCGGGGTCGAGCATCTCGACAAGATCATCGCGATCGACCAAAGCCCGATCGGGCGCACGCCGCGCTCCAACCCGGCCACCTATAGCAAAGTGTTCGACCCGATCCGCAATCTGTTCGCCGCCACCAACGAGGCCAAGGCCCGCGGCTACGACGCCTCGCGCTTCAGCTTTAACGTCAAGGGCGGGCGCTGCGAGAACTGCGGCGGCGAAGGGCTGATCCAGGTCGAGATGCAGTTCCTGCCCGATCTGTTCGTGCCCTGCGAGGTGTGCGGCGGCGCCCGCTACAACCGCGAAACGCTCGACATCCGCTACCGCGCCAAGACCATCGCCGAGGTGCTGGAGATGACGGTCGAGGAGGCCGCCGCCTTCTTCGAGCGCGTCCCCCAGGTCGCCGAGCGGCTGAACACCCTGCGCGACGTCGGCCTCGGCTACGTCCGGCTCGGCCAGCCGGCCACCACCTTGTCCGGCGGCGAGGCCCAGCGGATCAAGCTGGCCGGCGAGCTGGCCCGCCGCGCCACCGGCCGCACCATGTACATCCTCGACGAGCCGACCACCGGCCTCCATTTCGCCGACATCGAGCGGCTGCTCAGCGTGCTCCAGCGCCTCGTCGACGCCGGCAACACCGTGCTGGTGATCGAGCACAACCTCGACATGGTCAAGGCCGCCGACTGGGTGATCGACATGGGCCCGGAGGGCGGCAGCGGCGGCGGCGCCGTCGTCGCCGCCGGCACCCCTGAGCAGGTCGCCGCCACGCCCGCCTCCCACACCGGCCGTTACCTGCGCCCCTTACTCAACCCCGACAGCTAGCCGCCCCAAGCCCCAAATACTATACGCGGTAGTACGCTCTACCTACGACTACACTAGCCGGAAGTCCAGGGTAGATTCATTGACTCGCCCCTGTGCATTGGGTACAATGAGCCAGGGGCAAAAGGCGTTATCCCGCGTTCCTATCGTGTAATCCGTCTGTAATCTCCCATGCTTGTGGACCGCTTTCTCTACAACATATAGTACAGAAAGGGAGGGGACCACGACCACGCCTGCATCCGCGGTTCGAGAAAGGGGTTCTCAATGGAGCGGATCATCATCAAAGATCAGACGATACTGCCCCCCTTTGCCGAGCCGGCCCGCGAGCTGCGCATCCTCAACAAGCCCCTCTGGCTGCTCCAGCGTGACGTGCTGAAGGCCTTCTGCAAAGGTAGCGCGGAGATCAGCTCGATCGACGAGGTCGCCGACTACGCCGCCCCCGATCAAGAGCTGCTCGTCCACCGCGACAACCTGTTCTTCAACGCCCAGCTGATCGAAAGCTTTATCGCGGCGGCCCGGGCCAGCGGCCGCCCCTGCCAGATCGCGTTCCGCGCCGGCCACCCCGTCACCGGCCGCGGCGGCGACCCGAGCATCGAGCGCCACGCGCTCCAGCTGTGTGCGGGCATCCGCCGCCAGAACGGCGTGCGCCACCTCCGCGACGGCCAGGAGCAGGAGGGCGATGTCCACGTCGCCGACATGTTCTACTTCCCGGCCGGCCGCCGCGACGCGCCCACCCCGCTCGTGATCGACACCCTCAGCCGGGAGATGGGCTACTACCACATCCCCAGCTACATGGTCAACAAGGGCGACCTGACGTACCAGATCCCGCTGCGGGCCTTTCTTTCGGTCGAGAGCTGGATCCACGTCTTCATGGCCAATATCATCATGGGCGTCTTTTCCTGGGCCGCCGACCAGGACTCGCGCATGGGCAAGGCTCCCCTGCTCCAGCTGCCGAAGTGGTCCCGCGAGGACTGGAAGCTGTTCCCCGGCAAGCTGCGCTTTGCCATGGCCGCGCTTTGGGAAAAGATCAACCCGCTCGAGGAGCAGTGGCGCAACCACTTCCTGGCCTCCAAAGCCCTGGTCAAAGTCGGCAAGCGCTGCTCGATCGACCCGAGCGCGATCATCCACGGCCCGACAGTGATCGGCGACGATGTATACATTGGTCCTGGTGTGGTTATAGCCAACAGCTATATTGGCAACAATGTGAATGTCATGCAGGGCTCGCAGATCATGCTCAGCGTGGTCAGCGACCGCTGCTTTCTGCCGTTCAACGCCGGGCTGTTTATGACCACGCTCATGGAGAACAGCATGGTGGCGCAAAACTCCACCCTGCAGCTCTGCGTGATCGGGCGCAACACCTTTATCGGCGCCAACAACGTTTTCACCGACTTCAACCTCCAGGGCGAGCCGATCAAGGTGATCCACGGCGGGCGGCCGGTGGCGGTCAACCTGCCCGTGCTCGGCTCGGCCGTCGGCCACAACTGCAAGGTCGGCAGCGGCTTCGTGGTTTACCCCGGCCGCATGATCGAGTCGAATGCTGTTATAATCTTTGATAATGAGAAAAACCTGATTCGCAAGACGGTCCCCGGCCACGACCTCGACGACATCGACGAGGCCAGCGGCGAGCCGCGGCGGATCGTCTACCACTGGCCGAACGTCTACGACGACCCGGCCGCGGGCACGGCGCCCACCGCCCCCACCGCCGAAGCCCACCCCGCGGCGCCGCCGGCCACCAATGGCCACCATCACCACGGCGAGGCCGCCGTCCCGATCGAGCGCGAAACCACCGCAGTACGCGTACCTGCAACGCGAGGAGGATAGCCCGGTGAGCAAAGAGCGCATCCTGGTCGTCGAAGACCAGCCAGACATCTCCAGCTTGCTCAAGATCTACTTCACGTCGCAGGGCTACGAAGTCTTCACGGCCATGCGCGGCTCGGTCGCCCTCGAGATTTGCAGCAAAACGCCGCCGAACCTCGCGCTGCTCGACGTCAACCTCCCCGACATGGAGGGCTACGACATCGGCAAGGCGCTGCGGGCCAGCCCGCGCACGCGCCACATCCCGATCATCTTTCTCACCGCCCGCGGCGAGCGCCGCGACCGGCTGATCGGCCTCGGCGAGGTCCAGGCCCAGTACTATATCGTCAAGCCCTTCGACATCGAAGAGGTTCACACGATCGTCAAGAACCAGCTCGACGAGGCCAGGCGCAAGAACCAGCTCCACCCCGTCACCAACCTACCCACCGCCGAGCTGATCAATGAGCAGATGCGCACTCTGCTCGCCACCCAGGGCTGGGCGATGGCGCTGCTGCATATCAACGGCTTTGAAACGTTCACCCAGGTGTACGGCGCTGTTGTCGGCGAGGACGTGCTCAAGTTCACCGCCCTGGTGCTCAACGAGGTCGTGAACGACCTCGGCTCCAACGACGACTTCGTCGGCCAGATGGTGGTCGGCCCCGACTTTGTGGTCACGTCCAACCCCGAGCGCATCCGCGCCATCGCCGACCGGCTGATCTCGCGCTTCGACGAGGAGATCGATCTGCACTACAACTACAAGCACCGCAAGCAGGGCTTTATCGAGGTGCAGGACGACTCCGGCGCCATCCGCCAGATGCCGCTGATGTCGCTGTCGATCGGCGTGCTGTCCAGCCAGGACGGCCCCTTCTACGACATCCGCGAGCTGAGCGAGACGGCGGAGGAAACGCGCCAGCGCGCCGTGCAGCAGGCCCGCGAGCAGGGCAAGCGCAGCGCCGTCGCCTTCGGGCGGGCGGTGAAGTAGCCGCCACACCGCAGAAACGCGGCGCGCAGGAGCGGCCAGGGCTGGTCGGTAAGGCACCCACAGCGTGGGTGCCCTGCCATCTGTCCGCCCACGGCCCACCCCCGCGCCGGCCCGACCGTCCCCCCGGCCAGGGCCTGCCAGAAACGGACGCGCGGCGCGTTTATTCTTCAGGGGCCGCGGACCGCCCGCGCCCGACCGGTTGTGTCACTCGCTGACACCCCCGCGCCCTACACTCAACCCCGGCGGTTGTTACAGGAGCTGCGCTGAGCCACATGGACGCCACGATCGCCTCGACCTCCACCTCTGGATGGGAGCTGCTCGCCGAGCTCGCCCGCTGCGGGCAGCAGGGCGCCGCCGAGGCGGACGCGACGAGCTGCGCCCGCACCCTGGCCGACCTGCTCGGGCGCTACCTGCCCGGTGATGGCGGCCGCCTCGAGATTGTGGAGAACGGGTCGGCCCTCGCTAGCGCCGGCTGGGGCACACCTCCCCTCGACGGCGAGGCGCCGCTCCCGCTGCGCGCCGAGGGCGCCGAGGTGGGCCGGCTGCTGCTGGCCGCGCCCGGGGCCGCCGCCCTCGACCGCAGCTTCGCCGCCGCGCTGACCGCCCAGCTCAGCCTGCTGCTGGTCAGCCGCAGCCGGGCCGAGGAGAACGCCACGGCCGAGCGGCTGCGGGCTCTTGTCGCCGGCAGCCTCGAGCAGATCGGTGTGCTCGACCCACGCACCCTGGTCGGCGCGGCGATCACCCACGCCCTCCCCCTCGTCGGCTCCGAGAGCGGCGCGATCTACGCCGCCGACTCGGGCGAGGCCCAGCTCAGCCTCCTCGGCCGCTCCGACGGCGGCCAGGCCTTCCCCGCCAGCATGCCGGCCGCCGGCGACGGGCTCGCCGCGCGGGCGATCGCGGCCCGCACCCCCGTCGCCGGCGTTGTCGCGCTCCCCCCGCCGCGGCGGCGGGGCGGGAACGGCGCCCACGCCGGCGAGCGCGCCGCCCTGGCCCTGCCGCTCCTCGCCCACGAGCAGGTCGCGGGCGTCCTCCTCCTCCTCGGGGCCGCCGCGCCCACACCGCGCCAGGCCCGCCTGGCCGCCACCTTTGCGGAGCAGGCCACCCTGCTGGTGCGCAACGCCCGGCTATTCAGCCAGCAGCAGCAGCGGGCCCGCGAGCTGTTCGTGCTGTACGAGAACAGCCAGGAGATCAACGCGGCCAGCCAGGTCGAGCCGATGCTCAACCGGGCCACGGAGAACATCGCTCTGGCGCTCCAGGCCGACTTCTGCGCGGTCAAGCTGATCGACCCCGAGCACCCCGACGCCCTGCGCGTCGCGGCGATCTACAGCGACCACGCCCTGGCCGAGCCGGCGGAGGGCGCCAGCCTGGCAGGCGCCGGCGCCATCCTGGCCCAGATCGGGCGGGCCGAAGCGATGGTGATCGAGGATGTGGCCGCGATCGCGCAGCAGAACGCGCTCGCCGCCGCCATCCTCGCCCACGACTGCCGCTCCGCGATCGTGTTGCCCCTGCGCGGCAAGGACGAAACGCTTGGCCTGCTCGTGGTCGGCTTCGCCCGGCCGCAGCGCGGGGTCATCCAGGCCGAGCGCAACCTGGCCCAGGTGCTCGCCGCCCAGGTCGCCACCGCGCTCACCAACCGCCGGCTATACCTGGCCGAGCAGCAGCGTGCCGCCGAGCTCAGCCTGCTCCAGCTGATCAGCCAGCAGCTCAGCGCCGACCTGTCGCTCGACGAGACGCTGGCCTCGATCCTCGAGGGCGCCCAGGCCCTGGCGCCCTTCGCCGGCGCCCGCGTGATGCTGTACGAGGCCCGCGACCGCAGCCTCGACCCGGCCACCAGCGTCGGCCTCGCCGCCGGCGCCCAGGCCGACGCGCTGTCGAGCTGGCTGCTGCGCCACCAGCGCCCGCTGCGCCTGGCCGACCTTCAGCAGCCGCCGCCGCAGCTCGGCGACCTTGGCGACCTCGCCGCCCTGCGGCTGGAGGACGGCGCCGCCGCACGGGCCTACCTCGGCGTGCCGCTGCGCCTCGGCGACGAGCTGTTCGGCACCCTTGAGCTGGTGGCCGCCCGGCCCAACGCCTTCAGCGCCGACAACGAGCGCCTCCTGAGCATCGTCGCTGGCCAGGCCGCCCAGGCGATCGCCAACGCCACCCGCTTCGAGGCCGCCGATACCAGCCTGCGCTCACGCCTCGAACAGCTGCGCGCCCTCCAGCGCGTGTCCAGCCAGCTGGCGATCAACCTCGACCAGAAGGAGATCCTGGCCTACCTGCTGGAGCAGGCCCTGCGGGCCACCGGCGCCAGCCACGGCCTGATCGCCCTGCGGGCCGCCCAGAACCAGGGCGACAACGAGGTCGCGCTGACCGCGCTCGGCGGCCAGCAGGCCCCCGAGATCTACCGCAAGGCCCTCGCCGACAACGAGCTGGCCGAGCAGGCCTTGTACCAGGTGGTCGAGGCGGTCGGCTATGTGGACCCGGACCGCACGGGGCTGCTCGGCACCCTGCTCCCGTCCGCCGCCCGCACCGCGCAGCTCGCCCTTCAGCACCGCGAGCCCGAGCTGAGCGACCATATCGACGCCGAGGAGTGCGCCGCCGTCCACTGCGAGGACGCCCGCGCCGCCCTCGCCGCGCCGATCTTCTACCAGGCCGGGGTGTATGGCGTGCTGCTGCTTCTGAGCCACGAGGAGGGCAGCTTCGACCACGACGCGGTCGAGTTCCTGCGCGCCCTGACCCACCAGGCAGCCGTCGGCATCGGCAACGCCCAGCGCTACGCCGAGCTGGAGAACCTGTCGCGCACGCTCCAGCGCCGCGCCGACATCCTCAACAATGTGCTCGAGATCGGCCAGGCGCTGCGCGTCGACCGCAACCTGGAGAACCTGCTGGAGCAGGTCGGCTATGCGGCGATGGAGTCGGCCAACTACCGCACCATCCTGTTCCTGCTGGCCGACCCCGACAACCCCCAGCAGCTGCGCCCCCTGGCCGCCGCCGGCATCCCGCTCAGCGAGCTCGACCGCATGAGCCAGAGCCCGCTGCAGGTGGAGCTGGCCACGCGCTACCTCGACCCGCGCTTCCGCATCGGCCGGAGCTACTACGTGCCCGCCGCCGAGGCCCGGGCCTTCGAGCGGGGCTTCACCACCGCCGTCTTCAGCTACACCCCGTTTGACGACGAGCGCGCCCCCGGCGAGTGGCAGCACGACGACCGGCTGTGCGTGCCGCTCTACTCCACCGAGGGCACCATGCTCGGCCTGATGTTCGTGGGCGACCCCCACGACCGCCAGCGCCCCACCCTGCGCTCGGTCGAGCCGCTCGAAATCTTCGCCGACCAGGCCGCGATCGCGATCGAGAACCACCAGCTCCTGCGCGACGCCAGGGCTCGCGCCGAGCAGATGGCCGCCCTGTATCAGGTCGGCACCGCGGCCACCTCCACGATCGACCTCGACACCCTGCTCCAGCGCGTCTACCAGGAGATCGTGGCCTACCTCGGCACGCCCTCCTTCTTCTACATCGCCAGCTACCAGGCCGAGCGCGAGGAGGTGCGCTTTGAGCTGTTCATGCGCCAGGGCGAGCCGCTCCCCGGCGAGCACAAGACGACCACCGGGAAGCACGGCCTGACCGGCCTGATCATCGACAGCGGCAAGCCCCTGCTCGTAGCCGACATGCCAAGCCAGACCGAGTACGCCAAGCAGGCCATCCCCGTCGCCGACAGCGCGGTCGAGGTGCGCTCCTGGATCGGCGTGCCGCTGCTCAGCCAGGGCCAGGTGATCGGCGTGCTCAGCGTGCAGGACTTCAAGGCCCACGCCTTCACCGAGCGCGACCTGCAGTTCCTGTCGGCCCTGGCCAACCAGCTCGCGATCGCCCTGGAGAACGCGCGCCTGTTCCGCGAGCGCGAGCGGCGCATCGCCGAGCTGGACGTGATCTACCGGATCGGCCAGATCACCAGCTCGACCCTCGACCTACGCCAGATGCTGCGCCTCGTCCACGCCCAGCTCGCCGCCTTCCTCCACCAGGACTCGTTCTTTATGTTCCTGTACGACCAGGCCGCGAACGAGATCGGCCTGTCGTACGAGGTGGACCAGGGCCACGAGGAGATGGACGAGTCGGTGCGCGTGCCCGGCGCGGGCAGCCTGACCGAGCGGATCATCCAGACCCGCCAGCCCCTCCAGTTCAACAACCTGGCCGAGGAGTATGAGGGCCAGGGCTTCCGGCCGATCATGTTCGGCAGCGACCGCCAGTCCGCGGGCTGGATGGGCGTGCCCCTGGTGGTCGGCGACGAAAGCGTCGTCGGCGTGATGGCCGTGATGAGCTATACGCCGGCGGTCTATGGGGCCCGCGAGTTGTCGTTCCTGACCACGGTGGCCAACCAGATGGCCCTCGGCGTACAGAACGCGCGCCTGCTGGCCAGGGCCCGCGAGCAGGTCGACCAGCTCGCCCTGCTCAATCGCGTCTCGGTGCTGGCCAACGCCGCCACCGACGTGCGGGCGATCTACCAGATCATCGTCAACGCGATGGCCCAGGCCACCGGGGTCGACCAGGCTCGACTGGTGCTCTACGACCGTGCGGCCGGGCTGGCCCCGGCCGTGGCCGAGCACCGGCCAAGTGGCCGCCTGGCCGAGCTGATCGTCCCGATCGCCGACAGCCCCGCCGTGCAGTGGGTCGACACGCACCGCCAGCCGCTGATCGCCGAGGACGCCCAGCGCGACCCGCGCTTCGTCGTCTCATGGCCGCTGTTCAGCCAGCTCGACATCCGCTCGATCGCGCTGGTGCCGCTGATCGTTGGCGACGAAGTGATTGGCGCGGTCGGCCTCGACTTTGTGGGCCGGAACGGCATGTTCCGCCCCGAGGCGATCGAGCTGTGCCTGACGATCGCCAACCAGACCAGCACCGCCATCGCCCGCGCCCAGGCCTTCGCCTCGGCCAGCGCCAGCGCCAACGCCCTCGGCCAGAAGGTCGGCGAGCTGACCACCCTGCTCGACGCGGCGCGCATCCTGTCGTCGCTGCTGCGCCCGCAGGAGGTGTTGAACAAACTGATGGAGCTGGTCAGCCGGCAGCTCAGCGTCACCACGGTGGCTCTGTGGACGATCACCGACGAGCAGGTGCTGGTGCCGGCCGCCCTGGACGGCATCCCCGCCGAGCGCGGGCGGATGATGCGCGTGCCGCTGGGCCAGGGCCACACCGGCAAGGTGGCGGCCACCGGCGCGCCGCTGATCATCGACGACGTGCGCGAGTCCGGGGGCTCGCTCTACCCGGCCTACGAGGAGGCCAACAACCTGATCTCCTACATGGGCGTGCCCGTCGTCTACCGGGAGCAGACGATTGGCGTGCTCAGCGTGATGACCAGCTACCAGCGGCAGTTCAGCGACGACGAGATGCTGCTGCTGGTCGGCCTGGCCGACCAGGCCGCGGCCGCGCTGGAGAACGCGCGCCTGTTCGAGGAGCGCGAGCGCCGGATCAACGAGCTGTCCACGATCAACCGGATCAGCCAGGCAGTCAATGCCACGCTCGACGAGCATGACCTGCTGGAGAAGCTGCACCGCGGCGTCGGCGAGATCATCGACACCAGCACCTCGCTGATCGCCCTGTACGACGAGGCCACCGACTGGCTGCACTACCCGCTGGCCTTCGACAGCGGCAAGCGCGTGGAGCTGACCCCCGCGGCGGTGGGCGGCGGCCCGAACGCCTGGGCCATCCGCAACCGCCAGCCGCTGCTGCTCGGCAGCGACGCCGAGGCCCGCGCGCGCGACATCCTGACCAGCGACGACCGGGTTGGCCAGGAAGGGCAGCTCGAGGAAAGTTTCATGGTGGCGCCGATCATCTTCGGCGACCGCCTGCTGGGCGTGATCAACATCCAGAGCTACGAGCGCCAGGCCTTCGACGAGAACGACCTGCGCTTTCTGTCCACGGTGGCCAACCAGGCGGCCGTGGCGCTCAACAACGCCCGGCTGTTCAGCGAAACGCGCCAGAACGCCGAGGAGATGGCGACCCTGTTCGAGGTCAGCCAGAACCTGTCCGGCACGCTCGACCCGGACGAAACCCAGCAGCTGGTGGCCGACGCGGCCCTGCGCCTGCTCGGCGCCGAGCTGTGCGCCGTGCTGCGGCTGGACGATCAGGGCCGGATCGAGCGGCAGGTACTCGCCGATACCACGGGCACCCGCGACGACCTCCAGATCGACTTCCGCAAGGATGGGATGACCCGGCATCTGCTGGCCAGCGAGCAGCCGTTCGCCGTCGCCGACCTGGCGACGGTCCGCGGGGCCAACGCCCACGCGCTCAAGATCGGCGTGCGCAGCGCGATGGGCATGCCGATCGGATCCCACGACGAGCGGCTGGGCGTGCTCTGGGTCGGATCGCGCTACCCCCACGAGTGGACGGAGCACCAGCGCTCGCTGCTGTCCATCCTGGCGAACCAGGCCGGCCAGGCCCTCAAGAGCGCCCACCTGTTCCAGCTAGAGCAGCAGCGCCGCCGCCTGGCCGACACCCTGCGCGACGTGGCCCAGTCGTTCACCAGCACTCTGGCCCTGCGCGAGATCCAGACCTTGATCCTGGATCAGCTCAGCCGCGTGGTGGCCTACGACAGCGCCGCCGTCCTGCTGCGCGACGAGGGCTACGGCCACCTGCAGATCACCGAAACGCGCGGGCTGAGCGAGCGCTCGCTGCTCGACGCCGACTTCGAGGTGGAGCATAACGCGCTGTTCCAGCTCATGGCGCTCGACCGGCGCCCGCTGCTGATCGACGACACCCTGGTCGACCCGCGCTTCGCCCCAATGCTGCGGCTGGGCTGGCGGGCCCGCTCCTGGATCGGCGCCCCGCTGCTCGTCGACAACGAGCTGGTCGGCATCCTGACCATCGGCGCGAACGCCCCCGGGGCCTACGCCCCCGACGACGTCGAGGTGACGTTCGCCCTGGCCAGCCAGGCCAGCCAGGCCATCCAGAACGCCCGCCTGTTCGACCAGATCTCGAACCTGGCCGCCGACCTGGAGCGGCGGGTGAGCGAGCGCACCGCCGAGCTGGAGCGGGCCACCCGCCAGCTGTCGGAGGAGAAGGACCGCCTGGAGGCCGTCCACGCGATCACGCTGGAGCTGACGACCCAGCTCGACCTGAACTCGATCATCCTGCGCGCCCTGGCCCAGATCTCGAAGAACCTGGGCGTGAGCCGCGGCAGCATCATGCTGCGCGACCCGGAGGGCGGCCAGCTCGTCTGCCGGGCCGTGCTCTATGACCGCGGCGACGTGCGGCCGGCGCACATCCCGCTCTTGTTCACCAGCGGCGAGGGGCTGGCCGGCTGGGTGATGCAGCACCAGGAGCCGGTCAACATCCCCGACGTGCTCCTTGACCCGCGCTGGGTGCGCGAGCCCGGCCGGGCCGACGACGTGCGCTCGGCGGCCGGCGTGCCGCTGAAGACGAGCGACACCGGCGTGGGCGTGCTCATCCTGTCCAGCCCCGAAGTCGGCTACTTCACCGACTCGCAGATGAACCTGCTCGGCACGATCGCCAGCGTGGTCGCCTCGGCGGTGAGCAACGCGCAGCTGTACAGCTTTATCACCGAGCTGGCGACGAAGAACTCGGCCCTGCTGGAGGAGCAGCGCGAGGAAAGCTCGAAGAGCGCGGCCGTCTTCCGCTCGGTGACGGAGGGCGTGATCGTGCTCGACCCGCAGCAGCAGATCACGCTGTTCAACCCGGCGGCCGAGCAGGTGCTCGAGATCGCCGCCAGCGACGTGATCGGCGGGCCGCTCGCGGCGCTCAACGAGCACGGGGGCACGCCGATCGAGCGGGCCAGGGCCCACGCGCTGTACGCGGGGCTGATGAACGGGCTGAAGCAGGTGCGCAACGGCCAGGGGATCTACACCACCTCGATCGACCTGACCGACCCGGCCCAGGTGATCTCGGTGAACATGGCCCAGGTGACGGGGCCGCGCGGCGAGCGCTACGGCGACGTGGCGGTGCTGCGCGACATCACCCGCGAGATCGAGGCCGACAAGGAGAAGCGCCAGTTCATCTCCGACGTCAGCCACGAGCTGCGCACGCCGCTCACCGCGATTAAGGGCTATGTCGACGTGCTGCTGCTGTCGGGCGCCGGGTCGCTTAGCGAGGACCAGGCGAGCTACCTGGGGATCATCAAGAACAACACCAACCGGCTCAAGGCCCTGATCGAGGACATCTTGGAGTTTTCACGGCCGGACTCGAAGCAGAAGCTGAACTTCACCCAGGTCGAGGTGCCGGCCGTGATCGACGAGGTGGTCAAGTCGATGCGCCTGGAGGCCGAGCGCAAGGGCATGGCGGTCGAGGTCGAGGTGGCCGATGGCCTGCCGCGGGTGACGGCGGACCAGAAGCGGATCACCCAGGTGGTATTCAACCTGTTCTCAAACGCGGTAAAATACACCTACGAGGGCGGCCGGATCAGCGTCCGGGCCTTCCTCAACCGCGCCAACATGATGCAGGTCGAGATCGAGGACACCGGCGTCGGCATGTCGCCGGACCAGATCAAGAAGCTGTTTCGCCCCTTCTACCGCGCCGACAACCCGCTGCGCGACGTGGCGGGCGGCACCGGGCTCGGGCTCTCGATCGCCAAGTCGTTTGTGGAGATGCACGGCGGCGAGATGTGGGTGACGAGCGAGCTCGGGCGGGGCAGCACCTTCAGCTTTATCGTCCCCCTCCACCAGTCGGACGCCGGCGACGCTGACGAGGACTCGCAGTGAGCGCGATCCATCTCGACAACCGGCTGGTGCACTACGAGGTGTTCGGGCGCGGCCAGCCAATCATCTTTCTCCACAGCTGGGTCGGCTCGTGGCGCTACTGGGTGTCGACGATGGACCTGGCCTCGGAGCGGCACCGGGCTTACGCCCTCGACTTCTGGGGCTTCGGCGAGAGCGACCGGCGCGGCCAACAGTTCAACGTCCCCAGCTATGTCGAGATGCTGTGCGGCTTTATGGACCGCATGGGCATCGCCTCGGCCAATCTCGTCGGCCATGGCATGGGCGGCATGGTGGCGATCAAGGCGGCCAGCGCGCGGCCCGAGCGCTTCACCCGGGTGATGACGGTGTGCACGCCGATGAACGGCGAGGTGCTGACCAGCCAGATCAAGCCGGGCACCTTCTCCAAGCTGCTCGGCCGGGCCGGCTCGACCAATGTGTGGTCGCGGCTCCTGCGCCAGATTCCGATCGCCGACCCCGAGGTGCAGGCGGAGATCTACGAGGACACGGACAGCCTGAGCGAGGAGGTGCTCGCCAGCGTCCAGGAGTCGCTGCTGGCTACCCACCTCCGCCCCGACCTTCAAACGCTCAAGGTGCCGCTGCTCGCCGTCTACGGCGGCAAGGACTCGATCGTCCCCCCGGAGCACGCGGCCTTCCTCGGCGAGACGGGCGAGCAGCCCATCCAGATGCTCGTGCTGCCCAAGGCGAACCATTTCCCCTTTCTCGAGCACGCCAACACTTTCGGCCGCCTCCTGCTCGACTTCCTGGTGTCCCAGGGCACTCCGGTCGAGATCAAGGAGGAATGGCGCCGGCGGGTGAACCAGCGCGAGTATTTATAATATCAGGGCGCCCGAAATCAGTGCACTTTGAGTATTACATCAGTGCACTCAAGATGGCTGAAATCAGTCCACTCTGATTTCAGCCATCACCTTTTTGCGTGGCATCACTCGCGTCACTTGGGGCGGGCCGCGGTGATTGCACGGCTGCGCCGAAGAAAGCTGTCGGAGACGATTGTGCTGGTGTACGTAAGCGGTATTCACGGCGGCCCCAAGCCCTCGCCGGGCATCGGGGTCGCCCGCTCGCTCAAGGCCGCGTTTCCTACCTGTCGGACGATCGGGGTTGACTATTCGAACGCGAGCCCCGGCATCCACCTCGAGCTGTTCGACGACATCCTGCTCCAGCGCGCGTGGGGCCAGATCGACCTCGACACCTTTCAGGCCCAGGTGCGGCGCCTCCTCGGCCCCGACGCCGCATGGATCCCGGGCCTCGACCACGAGGCGGCCCTGCTCTCGACCATCAGCCACCCGCGGGTGCTCGCCCCGCCGCCCCCGGCCCTCCAGCAGACGGCGCAGCCGGAGATCGACGCCCACCGGATGCTGCCACTGCGGGCACCCGACGCCCTCCCGCTGATGGCGTCGGACCAGGAGCTATACGCCTTCTGCCGCCTGAACGACTGGCAGATCTGGCTCAGGGGCGCCCCCGGCGGGGCTCGCAAGGTGCGAAGCTGGCCGGAGTTCGCGCTCCACAGAGACGAGCTGGCGCACGCGTGCGGTTCGGAAGGGCTTTTTCTCCAGGCGCACGTCGCGGGCTATGAGGAGTCGCTGGCCTTTTGCGCCTACCACGGGGCGCTGCTCGACTGCGTCGCGATGCGAAGGCGCGCCGTCACCCCGGCGGGCACCACATGGTCGGGCAATGTGGCCGAGGCGCCTCCGGCGCTGCGGGCCGCGCTCGCGCAGGCGGCCGCCGAGCTGGGCTGGACCGGCGGCGGCGAGATCGTGAGCGTGCAAGATCGGGATGGCGAGCGCTGGGCGATCGACTGGCGCCCGGTCTTCCCCGCCTGGATCTACGGCGCGACGCTGGCGGGACGAAACTTGCCGGCCGCGCTGGCGGCGGCCGCCTTCGGGGTGCCGGCGGCTCAGGCGGCGCAGGTGTCGACGGAGTTCACCCGGGTTGTCGTGGAGATACCCGTAAGGCGCGCCTACCCGCTGCCGCCGCTGGCGGAGCTAGGCCGAGGCGACTTCGGCGGGCCGAGGGCGGGCCAGCCCGCGGTACCGGCGTGGCCGAGCACGACCCGGGCAGCGCTCGTGGCGGAGGGAAGCCAGGCGCAGGGGATGGCTCCGGCAGTGGTCCGCCTCGCCGTGCCAGCCGATGACGCTCTCCACACGCCCGCCCGGATCAGCCTGGAGAAGGACACCGGCCGGCTCTACGCCGAAGTGATGCGGCAGGCGGCCCAGGTGGCGGAGCAGAGCGGGATCGCGTTCAGCGTCGCCTATAGCATCAAGACTGACCCGTCCGTCGCGCTGATCCGGCTCGCGCGCGACGCCGGCATCCTGGCCGAGGCGATCAGCCAGAGCGAAGTGCTCCACGCCGTGCGCTGCGGGTACCGCCCCGGCGAGATCGTTTTGAACGGGCCGGCCAAGTTCTGGCCCGTGACGGATCGGTCGCTCCTGCCATCGCTCCGGGCAGTCTTCTGCGACTCCCTGTCGGAGCTCCGATCCCTCGCGCGGGCGCTGCCCGCGGAGGGGCTGATCGGGGTCCGCCTGCGCCCGCCGGCGGTTGCCTCGCGGTTCGGCATCCCCGTCGCCACGCTCCACGACTACCGGCGCCTCATCTGGGTGCTGCGCGAAGAGGTCCCGCAGCACCGGATCGGGGTGCACTTCCACATGGCGAGCAGCAGCGTGGGCATCGACGGGTGGTGGGGGCTGTTTGAGTCCGTCCGAGCCTGGGCCGAGGCGATCCAGGCCGACGCGGGAAAGGCGGTCGAGATCTTGGACCTGGGCGGGGGCTGGGACCCGGACGATTTGCAGCCGCACTTTCTGTCGCGCCTGAGCGGGGCGCTGCGTGGGGCGCGGGCCGGCTTGCCGCGGCTCACCGAGGTGATCATCGAGCCGGGCAAGGCCCTGAGCCAGGCCTCGGCACTCCTGCTGGTGCGCGTGCTGGATGTGCGGCGCGGCGCCGACGGGGCGAGCGACGTCGCCGTGGACGGCGCGATCGCCGATATGCCCGAGATCTTCTCCTACCCGCACCGCGTGCTGGCGCGGCACCCCTCGGGCCTGTGGTTTGAGCTGCAGCGGGGGCGGGACCGCATCCTCGGGCGGACGTGTATGGAGATGGACATGCTCGCCACGGGCGTGGCGATCCCCGACTTTGTGGCCCAGGGCGCCCTGCTCGCCTTCACCGACGCCGGCGCGTATAACAGGAGCATGGCCTATGCCTTTGGACAGGGTGAGTAGGGACGACGTCGAGCGCCGCGCCTCCAGCTACGAGCGCCAGGAGCCGTCGCGCCTGCTCGACCACGGCGCCGCCTGCTGCCGTGAGGCCCGGCGCTGGTTCGTCGCGCTCGACGCGTCGATGGCGCAGCTCCGCCTGAGCAGCCCGGCCCCGGCCTGGATCCGCGAGCAGTACGAGTGGGGGCCGAGCCCGTGGCCGCTCCACTGGTGCGAGGCCCTCGGGCGCGACACTCTCGACAGCGGCGCGCTCGCGTTGCTCTACGCCGAAAGCTTCGCCGCGCGCGGGCTCCGCGTCTACCAGGCGCAGACCCTCCAGCTGTACAGTGCGCAGGACTGCGAGCACTGGGGCGTCACCTGGGAGGGCCGCGAAAGCGGCTGGATCCACGCGCCGCTCGTCTACCGCGAGGTGAACGTTGTGATCGCCAGGGGGGGCGAGGCCAGCGTGTGGGACCCCGCGGCGGGCGGCTGGGTGGGGTACCCGCAGCCCTACGGCTACGCAGGCATTCTCGCGCTGCGCGTGGCGAGCCCGGGCGATGAGCTCATCCGCTTTCGCGGCGCCGCAGTGCCGACGAACCAGTGGCACTTCTCGGAGGAGCTGGAGTAGCGCGCCGCCCGGTGCCGCGCAGGTCTACAGCTCATCATGGCTAACCAGGCCGTAGCGCACCGCGAGCAGCGCCGCCTGGGTGCGGTCGGCGACGGCGAGCTTGGCCAGGATCTCGCGCACGTACGCCTTCACCGTGTTCTCGGTCAGGTCGAGGGCGAGGCCGATCTCCTTGTTGCTGCGCCCCCCCGCCACCAGCCGCAGCACCGCCTGCTCGCGCTGCGAAAGCTGGGCGATCGGGTCCGCGGGCGGGGCGGCGCGCTCCATGAGCCGCCGGGCGACCTTGGGGTGTAGCTGCGGCTCGCCGCGGGCGGCGCCCCGCACAGCCGCCACCAGGGCCGCCCCGCTCATCTCCTTCAGCAGGTAGCCCTGCACGCCGGCGCGCATCGCGGCGTAGACCCGCGCGTCGTCGTTGAAGCTCGACAGGATCAGCACCGCGGCAGCGTGCGCGGCGCGGATCGCGGCCGCGGCGGCGATCCCGTCCATATCCGGCATCTGGATGTCGAGCAGCACCACGTCCGGCCGGGCCTCCCGCGCCAGGGCAACGGCCTCGGCGCCGCTCGCCGCCTCGCCGACGACCACCAGGTCCGGCTCGGCCTCCAGGGTCAGCGCGATCCCGCGCCGCACCACCTCGTGGTCGTCGGCGATCAAAACTCTGATGGTGTCGCTCCCGTCGCTCGCGCCCATCGCGTCATCCCCTTGCTCGAAACGGCGGCGGCGGTCAGGGCAGCGGGCGGGTTGCCGCCGGGACGCTCGCCCGCACCGTCGTCCCCGCGCCCGGGGCCGCGGCGATCGTGAGCGCGCCTCCCAGGGCGGCCACGCGCTCGCGCATCCCGCGCAGGCCGTGCCCCGCCGGCGACGGCCCCGCCAGGTCGAACCCGCGCCCCTTGTCCGCCACCACCACCACGATCTCCCCCGTCTCCGCCGCCACGTGGAGGCTAGCGCCGCGGGCGCCGCTGTGCTTGAGCGCGTTGTGAAGGGCCTCGCGGGCGACGGCCGTCAGCTCGCGGGTCGCCGGCGCGCCCACCTCCAGCGCGGGCGGCGCGTCGAGGGCGACGGGGAACCCGTGCTGCGCCTCCAGCTCGGCGGCCTCCCGCCGCAGGGCCGCGACCAAGTCGGCGGCATCGCCCGGCTCCGCCCGCAGGTCGCTGAGCAGGTCGGCCAGATCGCTTTGGGCCTGCACCACCCGCTCGGCCTGCTGCGCGATCAGCGCGCGGGCCCGCTCCGGGTCGCGCGGGGCCAGCCCCGCCGCGGCGTGGAGGTTTAACCCCAGGCTGAACAGCGTCTGCTTCAGCGAGTCGTGCAGGTCACGGGCGAGGCGCTGCCGCTCGGCCACCGCCGCGAGCTCGCGCTGGTGGGCGAGGAGCTGCTCGGTGCGGGCCGCCACCCGCGCCTCTAGCTCGCTGTTGAGCGCGGCCAGGGCCTCGTAGCTTTCGGCGTAGGCCAGGGCCAGGGCGGCCTGCTGGACCAGGCCGCGCAGGGCGGCCAGCTCGTCGGGGGCGTAGGGCAGGCCGGTGCGCCGCGGTCCCAGCCAGTAGACCCCGAGCTGGCGCCCGCCAACCGTTAGCGGGGCGCTCCAGGCGAACCCCTCGGGCGGCGGCGGGTCCGGCAGGAGCTGGAGCCAGGCCCGCTCCGCCCCGAGGCGGGCCGGCAGCTCCGCCATGAGCAGGGTCGCCACCTCGTCGCGGCGCACCACGCCGCCGAGGCGCTCCTGGGCCGCGGCGAGCTCCCGCTGGAAGGCGAGCCGCTCCGGGTAGAAGGCGCGGGTGATCAGCCGGGCGGCCCGGCCCTGGAGCCAGGGGAAGGCCGAGGCCGCGCCGAGCACGCCGAGCACGGCGCTGAACTGCGCCGAGGCGGGGGACAGATCGCGCAGCAGGGCGGCCAGGCCCAGGGTCAGGCCGAAGTAAAGCGCCAGGAGCCCGACCGAGGTGGCCGCGTAGCCCAGGGCCCGGCGCAGGGCCACGTCGATGCCGAGCAGGTCGCGGCGCAGGAGGGCGAACAGGACGGCGGCCGGGAAGCAGATCTGCACGGCCAGCAGCAGCGCCGGCGGGACGGCCCCGCCCACAAGCCGCGCGGCCGGCAGGGCCAGTACCGGGGCGACGGCCATGAGCAGGCCGACGAAGAGCAGGCGGGCCTGGGCGAGCTGCTGCCGCCCCGCCGGGCGCGGGTCGCGGATCGCCCAGACGAGCAGCCAGCCCGCCACGGCGAACACCCCATACACCCCCGCCGCCAGCAGGGCCAGCAGGGCCACGCGCCACCCCGCCGGCGCCAGGATCGCCGCGGCGGCGGCCCCACCGAAACTGGCGTAGGCCGCGGCGAGCAGCCAGCCGGGGACAGCGCTGCGCCGCGGGAAGCGGGCGACGATGTGGAGGGTCAGGGGGAGGGCCAGGGCACCATTCAGCAGGATCAGCGCCGCCCGCGGATCCGGCAGGAGGGCGGCCAGGGCCGTCAGCGAAAGCGGCGCAGGGGGCGGCAGAGCGCCGGCGTGCCAGATCAGGGCGGCGAGGAGCACCTGAAGGGCGGCGAGGCGCGCGCTAAGCCAGCTCGGCCGCAGCAGGGCCGGGGCAAGGCCGAGGGCCAGCATCCCGCTCGCCGTGAGCAGGGCGGCCTGGCCGGCCGGGGCCGGCCGGAGCGCCCACACCGCCGCAGCCGCCAGGGCCTCGGCCAGCACGAGCAGCAGCAGCAGCGCGAGGGGCGCGCGCCGGGGCCGGGCCGCCCGGTCGGGCGGCCCAGCGCTCAGTTCTGCGGGTTGGCGTGTCTCGACCATGCTGCCCTCAGCCCCGCTCGGCGCCGGGCGGACGTGGGGCGCCGCGGCCTCTGTGCCGCCCCGTCGCGCGACGAGGCATTGCCACGTGCCCGCGCCCCTACGGCTCCACCGTCACGGTCGCGCTCATGCGCCAGCGCAGGCGCTCGTCCCATTGGTCGGGCGTGACGACGACAGTATAGGTGATGTCGCCGAAGCTGTCCTCGCCGATCGGCCGGATCGCCGTGACCCGCCCGGGCAGGCTGAGGCCGGGCAGGGCCTCGAAGGTCAGCGTCGCCGGGGCGCCGACCACAAGTCGCACCACGTCCCGCTCGGTGAGGTCCTCGGTTTCGATCTGCCAGCTGCTCGTGTCGGCGAGCACCACCGCCGTGGCGCCGGCGGCTCCCGCCCGCTCGCCCAGCTCGAAGCCGAGCTCGCCGACCGTGCCCGCGAAGGGCGCCCGCAGGGTCGCCTTCTCCAGCTCCCGCTCGGCCTGGCGCAGCGCCACCTCCGCCGACTGGACCCTGGCCAGCGCGGCGGCCAGGTCGACCTCGCGGGAGGGCCCGCTGAGCTGATCGAGGCTGGCCTCGGCCTCGCGCAGGCCGGCGGCCGCCGCGCCAAGCTCGCCCCCGCGCCCCGAGCCACGCAGCGCCGCCAGGTTGGCCTCGGCCTGGGCGACCTCGGCCTCGGCGGCCGCGAGGTGCGGTTCACCAGCCGTCGCGACGACATTTTCCACCTCGGCCCTGGCCCGGGCGACCTCAGCCTCGGCCGCCGCCAGCTGCCGGGGACCGGCCGTGGCGACAACGTTGTCGAGGTCGGCCCGGGCCTGCTGCGCCTGAGCCTCGGCCGTCTGGATGCCGCTGACCTCGCTCTGGCGGGCCTGCTCCAGGGCGAGCTCGGCCTGGCGCAGCCCTTCCTCGGCATCCTGCACCGCGCGCAGGGCCGCCGCCTCCTGGTCGATCAACGCCTGTGGCAGATCGTCGCGCTGCTGCTCCAGCTCGCGGTTGTCCCAGTACACTCGGCTGTACTCGTCCTGGGCGTTGCGCAGCGTGTTGGCGGCCTGGGCGAGCCGCGACTCGGCCTCGCTCTTCGCCGCCGACAGGGCGTCGCGCCGGCCCCGCAGCTCGGCCTCGGCCTGATCGACCCGGGCCTGGGCCGCGGCGAGCAGGGCCGGCTCAGCGCCCCGTCGCAGCTCCTCCAGACGCAGCTCGGCCTCGCGCAGGCGGGCCCGGGCGGCGGCGAGCGACGCGGGCTCGGGGCCGCGGCGCAGCTCCGCCAGCCGGGCCCGCGCCTCGCGCAGGCGAGCCTGGGCGGCGGCGATGTCGGCGGGTGTGACGCGCCCCTGCGTCTGGGCTAGCTGCGCGGCCGCCCGCTCGACCCGGGCCTGGGCGGCGGCGACCTCCTCGGGCGTGGCCCCCGCCTCCAGCTGCCGGTACGAGGCCCGGGCCTCGGCCAGCGACGCCCGAGCTCGGTCCACGGCGAGCTGGAGGTCGCGGCTGTCGAGCCGGGCCAGGGGAGCGTCCGCGGCGACGGCGTCGCCCTCGGCAACGAGCAGCTCGGCGACGGTGCCGGCGATCTCGAACTGGAGGTTGCTCAGGCGGACCGGCCTGATGGCGCCGTCGGCGATGATCGCGCCGGGGGGCGCGGGGGGCTCCACGGCGGTGGGAGCCGCAGCCGGCTTGGCCGCGGGGGCGCCGGGCGGCTGGGGGAGCGAGCAGCCGGCAAGGACCGCGGCCAGGGCGGCCGTGACAAGCGTACGGGCGGTCCTGGAAGAAGGGTAGATCCGCATCTCAATGCACCTCGTCGCGAATAATCCGGCCGTCGGCAATCTCGATCGTGCGGCCCGTGCGGGCCGCGAGCTCGCGGCTGTGGGTGACCATCAGCATCGTCTTGCCGGCGGCGACCCACTCCTGAAACAGGGCGAACGCCGCCTCCACGGAGCGCGGGTCCTGGCGGCCCGTCGGCTCGTCGCCGAAGATCAGCGGCGGGTCGTTGGCGACAGCTCGGGCGATCGCGGCCCGCTGCTGGTCGCCGCCGCTGATCCGCGACGGCAGCCAGCCCGCCCGGTCGGCCAGACCCACCCGGCCCAGCAGCTCGGCCACCCGCGTCCGCCGCGCCAGGGGCGGGACTACGCCGGCCAGGTCCATCGGCAGGCGCACATTCTGGGCGAGGGTCAGCCCCGGCACCAGGTTGAAGAACTGGAAGACGATCCCGATCTCGGTGCGCCGCCAGACGGCCAGCGCGTCCTCGCTCTTGCCGCCCAGGGCCGCCCCGGCGACCGTCACCGCGCCGGAGGTCGGGCGGTCCACACCGGTGAGCATGTTCAGCAGGGTAGACTTGCCGCTCCCCGACTGGCCGACGATGGCGACGAACTCGCCCGCCCGGACCTGGAACGACACGTCCTTGAGCACCTGCACGGTCCCTGCACCCACGGGGAAGCTCTTGCACACGCTCTGGAGGTCGATCAATACATCACTCATACGCGAGGCTTTCCTGCACGCTCATCCGGATCGCCTGCTGGGCCGGCGACAGGCTGGCGACGACCGAGATCGCCGCGGCCAGGGCCAGCCAGACCCAGACCCCGAGCCACTCGTACTGGAAGATCACGCTGACCCGCAGCGAGGCGCCGATCAGCCCGGCGGTGGCGAGGCCGGCCGGGTAGCTGAGGGCAAAGGCGATCAGCCAGCTCAGCAGCCCCATCAGCAGCCCCTCGATCACGAGCTGGCCGCGAACGCCACCTGGCGTCGCGCCGATCGCCCGCAGCACGCCGATCTCGCGCCGCCGCTCCAGCACCGCGATCGAAAGGGTGCCGTTCAGCGAGATTGCGCCGACACCGGCGACAATCAGGGCCACCAGCAGCAGCAGCGCGATCACCACCGAGGTGTTGGCGAGCTGGGCCTCGCTGCGCTCGATCACCGTGGGGGCGGTGGCGACCACGGTTTCGAGCCCCTGGGCCGCGAAGAAGGCCCGCGCCCGGGCCGCGAGGACGGCCGTCGCCTCGGCCGAGCCGTCGGCGCTGCGCAGCTGCACCCGGTTGACCCCCCGGCCGCCGAGCTCGTCGAGCAGGGCTGCGCGGGGGACGAGGGCGCTGCCGGCCGAGGTGATGTCGATCAGCACGCCCACCACCTGCCAGCGCTCCTGGCTGGCCCAGCGGCGTTCGCCCGCCTCGTCCGGGATGCTCACCAGCACCCAGTCGCCGGGGCCTACACCTAGCTCGTCGGCCTGGCGCTCGTGCAGCACCAGGGCCCGGGCGTCGCCCGGCTCCAGACCGCGGCCCCGCTGGATGGTCGGCCGGTAGCTAGCCGACGGCAGCGGCACGCCCGTGAGGCTGACCGTCGGGTCGTCCACCCGCTCGGGCGCGTCGGCCCGGCGCAACGTGGCGCCCTGGAGCCGCCAGCCCTCCACCCCCGACACGCCGGGGAGGCCGGCCGCCTGCTCCACCCGCGCGAGGGAGGCCGGCCGGGCCAGGTCGAGCTGGACCTGATAGGGGTACGCCTGGACAAGGACCCCGCCGAGGGTGTAGACCAGGGAGGCCCGCGCGCTCAGCACGGCGATAAAGGTCAGCCCGGCGCCGGCCAGGGCGAGCTGAGTGGTGGCGACCCGCCCCAGGTTGCGGAAGGCGTTGCTCAGGGCCAGGGAGACGGTGCGGGGCAGGGCGCCGGCGCGGGCGAGCAGACTGTCGATCCGGCCGCCGCCGCTCAGGCCGTAGGAGCTGATCGCCTCGCGCACCGTCACCCTTGCACCCCGCAGCACGGGGATAGCCGCGACGAGCAGCGGGGCGGCCACGCAGATCAGCACCTGGTAGATGATCGGCCCCGGCAGGACGATCCAGTCGGCGGGGGTGAGGCCCAGCATCGCCACCATGCCCTGCCGCAGCCCGTTGCCTGCAAGAAGGCCCAGGGGCACCGCGACGGCCAGGGCGATCAGGCCGTAGGCGAGGACGATGGAAAAGTAGACGAGCAGGATCTGGCCGCTCGTCGCGCCGATCGCCTTCAGCTCGCCAATCTGAGACGTCTGCTGGGCGACGATGGCCGTGACCGTGTTGTAGATCAGCAGCAGCCCCAGCAGCACCGCGATCACCCCGATCGACTGGAGGATCACCCCGACGCTCTCAATCGGGTCCTGGAAAAAGGCCCGGTTTGGGTCGGCGACCTTGGTGTTGTCGATGCTGGCCGGCTGGACGTCGAAGCCGTAGCGGCGCAGCGCGTGCTGGAGCGCCTCGGCCGCCGCGGCGGCCCGCTCGGGGGTGTAATCGGGCACCGCGGCGATCACCTGCACGAAGCCGTCCTGGCCCGTGAGCCGGGCGAACTGGGCCCGCGAGGCGTAGAAGATTGGGTCGCCGCCGAGGTTGGCCGAAAGCTGGCCCAGGTTGTACAGGCTGCCGCCGATCTCGGCCCCCGCGGTGCGACCGTCGATCTGGAGCTCGACCCGGTCGCCCACCTGAATGGGGAAGCCGCGCTCGACGGCGAGCCGGCGCCCGCCGGGCCAGGCCCCGGCCTCCAGCTGCACTAGCGCGAGCCGCTGGCGGTCGTAGTCGTCGCGGGCCTGGAGGATGGCGGGCCGCCAGGGGGCGTCGGGGCGGGGGCGCCAATTCACACCCGCCACCATGACGCCCTCGACGGCAGCGAGCCGGGGGTCGGCGCGCAGGGTGCGCAGCAGCGCGTCGTCGGCGGGGGGCGAAAGCCGCAGCGCGATCGACGGGGGGCGGGTGGGCAGGTAGCTGCGGCGCGTGTCCTCGGCGATGCCGCCCCAGGCGGTGAAGATCGCCCCGATCACAAACGCGCCGATGCCGATGGTGAGGATGGCCTGCAGCGTGCGCTGCTTGCTCCCCCACAGGTCGAACCAGATCTTGTGGCGCAGGGCGGTGGAGAAGATGCCGAACATGGCTACACCCCGCCCCGGCCGTGGTGGCGCTCGATCACCGCCACCGCCCGAGCCACACCGTCCTCGGCCCTGATCCGCGCGCCGAGGGCGGCGGCCCGCTCGCGCATCTCCCGGTCGGACGTGGCGGCGCGGATGGCCTCGGCCAGCCTATCGGCCGTGAGGCTGCGGCGGGGGATGGGCCGTGGCCCCACGCCGAGGGCGTGGACCCGGGCGCCCCAGAACGGCTGGTCGCCGAAGAACGGCGTGACCACGGCGGGGACGCCCGCCCACAACCCGGCCGCGGTGGTGCCGGCGCCGCCGTGGTGGACGACGGCGGCCATGCGGGGGAAGAGCCAGCTGTGGGGCATCGGGCCAGCCATGTGGACGTGGTCGGGAAGCGACTCGGGGCGCAACCCGCCCCAGCCGCCGTAGAGCAGGCCGCGCTGCCCCGCGCGGTCGAGAGCCTCCACGACCATCGCGGCCGCCTCGCCGGGCCGGCTGCTGGGCATGCTGCCGAAGCCGATGTAGACCGGCGGCGGGCCCGCCTCCAGAAAGCGCAGCAGGTCGGCGGGGGGCGCCCAGCCCAGGGGCGGCTCCAGGAGCCAGTAGCCGGTGACGTGGATGCCGGCACCCCAGTCGGGGGGCGGGGGGAGCACGTGGGGGCTGTAGCCGTAGAGGACGGGCCGGGCGGCCCGCAGCGCGCCGAACGGGCCCCAGAAGGGCGCCGGGGGCAGGCCGAGCACCTCGGCCCGCGCCCGGGCGTCGGCGCCGCGGAACATCTGCCAGAGCATCTGCTCGGCCGCGCGGTGCGACAGGCGGTTGGTCCAGGCGGCCGGGAGGGCGGGCAGGGGCGGGGCCAGGACGCTGGCGAAGGCGCCGGTCGGGGTGAGCGGCACGACGTGGGCCTGGAGGAGGGGCACGCCCAGCTTCTCCGCGAGCGACCAGGCGACGAAGAGGCCGCCGAGGACGGCCACGATCAGGTCGGCGCCCTGGGCGGCGAGGCCGTGGGCGGCCGCCTGGCGGGCCAACTCCTCGGCGACGCGGGCCTGGGCCGCGAAGACCTTGAGTGTCTGCCCCTGCTCGACAAGCCGCTCCATGCTGCGGGCGACGGCCTCGCTGCTGCCGCCGAGGGCGGTGAACTCCAGGCCGTTGGCCGTCACCAGGTCGTCGAAGTCGGCGGAGGCGAGCAGGCGCACCGTGTGCCCCGCAGCGCTGAGGCCCTTGCCGAGAGCCACGTACGGCTGCACGTCGCCGCGGCTGCCTAGCGCGAAAATAACGATCTTCATCAGGCGTGAACCTCCGGCTGCGTGCGGACGGCGCCCGTCGCGGGCGGTGCGGGCTGCGTGTCGCGGAGCAGGCGGCCCTCACACAGCTCGATCTGGCGCGGCACGCAGGCCGCCAACCCCTCGTCCTGGGTGACCATCAGGATGGTCTTGCCGTCGGCCACCAGGCGCTCGAACAGCTCGAACACCACCGCGGTCGAGCCCGAGTCGAGGTTGCCGGTGGGCTCGTCGCCGAGGACGAGGGGCGGGTCGTTGGCGATAGCGCGGGCGATGGCGGCCCGCTGCTGCTGGCCGCCGCTCACGCGCGAGGGGAGCTTGTGGAGGTGGTCGGCCAGGCCGACCTGATGGAGCAGGGCGGCGGCCCGCTCGCGGCGCTCGCCGGGGGCGTACTTCCCGGCCAGCTCCATGGGCAGCATCACATTGTTGAGCAGGGTCATGGTCGGGAGCAGGGCGAAGAACTGGAAGACGATGCCGAGCGTGGCGCCGCGCCAGCGGGCGCGGGCCGCCTCGCGCATCCGGTGGATCTCCTGGCCGTCGACGCGCACCGAGCCCGCGCTGAGCCGATCGACCCCGGCGATCAGGTTGAGCAGGGTAGATTTGCCGGCCCCCGAGTGGCCGACAATAGCGACGAACTCGCCGCTGGCGACGTGGAACGAGACGTCGCGGAGGGCCGGGATCTGCGTCGGCCCCACCTGGTACGTCCGCTGGAGCCCGGCGACCTCGACGAGTGGGGGCGCCGGCTGGGTGCTGGTCATCGCGTCTCCTGTCTCGGTCGTGCCGCCCCGCCGGGCGGTCAGAACCAGCATACTGCCGCGGGGCGCCTGGGGGCACCCCCGTTGGAGGGGGGCGAGCGCACCTCCGTTTGAGCGCATCGAGGGCCACAGACCGCCGGGGTTCGCCTCCTGATCGCGCCGGAGTAGTGCGATAATAGGGGCCACGGCGCCGAGCCCATCGGCGAGCAGATCACCCCCATCTGACAGGGAGGAGGCAACGATGCCGACGGTTGTGCTTATCGGCACCCTCGACACAAAGGGGGTGGAGTATGACTACCTGCGCCGCAGGCTCCAGGCATCCGGCTGTAGAGTGGTGCTGGTCGACGCCGGGGTGCGGGGCGAGCCGCTCGCGACGCCCGATATCACCCGCCAGGAGGTGGGGCGGGCGGCGGGCGTTGCCGTCGCGGAGCTTGCCGCGGCTGGTGACAGGGGCGCCGCGGTGGAGGCGATGGCGCGGGGCGCCGCGGCCGTGGCGCTCGACCTGCACCGGCAGGGACGGCTCCACGCCGTGCTGGGGCTCGGCGGCAGCGGCGGCGCCTCGCTGGTGGCCCACGCGATGCGGGCCCTGCCGATCGGGGTGCCCAAGCTGATCGTGAGCACGATGGCCTCGGGCGACACCCGGCCCTACGTCGGCGCGGTGGACATCACGCTGATGTACTCCGTTGTGGACATCGCTGGGATCAACCGCATCTCCGAGCGCATCCTGAGCAACGCGGCGGCCGCGGCCGCGGGCATGGCGGTCGCCTACGAGCAGGCGCCGCCGCCGTCGTCGGGCCGCCCCTTGATCACCGCCACTATGTTCGGCGTGACCACGCCCTGCGTCACGGCCGCGCGCGAGCGGCTGGAGCAGCTCGGCTACGAGGTGCTGGTGTTCCACGCGACGGGCGCGGGCGGGCGCTCGATGGAGGCCCTGATCGACGGGAGGTATATCGCCGGCTCGCTCGACATCACCACGACGGAGTGGGCCGACGAGCTGGTCGGCGGGGTGCTCGGGGCCGGCCCCGAGCGGCTTGACGCGGCCGGCCGCGCGGGGATCCCCCAGGTCGTCTCGCTCGGCGCGCTCGACATGGTCAACTTCGGCCCGATCGAGAGCGTGCCCGAGCGCTTCCGCGGCCGCACCCTGTACCGCCACAACGCCACGGTGACCCTGATGCGAACCACGCCCGAGGAGTGCGCCGAGCTCGGCCGGATCATCGCCCGCAAGCTCGGCGCCGCCCGCGGCCCGGTCGCCCTGTTCGTGCCGCTGCGCGGCGTCTCCATGATCGCGGTGGAGGGCCAGCCGTTCCACGATCCGGCGGCCGACCGGGCCCTGTTCGACAGCCTGCGGGCGCACCTTTCGCCCAACGTCGAGCTGGTCGAGCTCGACATGGAGATCAACGACCCGCGGTTCGCCCACGCGATGGCCGAGCGGCTCCACGAGCTGTTGGCCGGGCAGCCGGCCAGGGTGAAGGAGAGCCGATGATGGAGCGAACCGAGGCGTTGGAGCGGCTGCGGGCCACGGTGGCCGCGGGCGGTGTGATCGTCGGGGCGGGGGCGGGCACGGGCCTGTCGGCGAAGTGTGCCGAAGCCGGCGGGGTGGATCTGATCATCATCTACAACTCGGGCCGCTACCGGATGGCGGGGCGCGGCTCGCTGGCCGGGATGATGCCTTACGGCGACGCGAACGCGATCGTGATGGAGATGGCCGGCGAGGTCCTGCCGATCGTGCGCGACACCCCCGTGCTGGCCGGCGTCTGCGGGACGGACCCGTTTCGGCTCATGGGCCGCTTTCTCCGCCAGGTAAAGGAGGCGGGCTTCACCGGCGTGCAGAACTTCCCCACAGTCGGGCTGATCGACGGTGTGTTCCGGGCCGGGCTTGAGGAGACCGGCATGGGCTACGGGCTGGAGGTGGAGATGATCGCCGAGGCCCACCGGCTGGACCTGCTCACCTGCCCCTACGTCTTCAACCCGGAGGAGGCCCGCACGATGGCCGAGGCCGGCGCGGATGTTTTGGTCCCCCACATGGGCCTCACCACCAAAGGCGCGATCGGGGCTCGCACCGCGCTGACGCTGGACGAGTCCGTGGCCCGCATCCAGGCGATCCACGACGCGGCCAAAGCGGTCAACCCGGAGATCCTGGTGCTGTGCCACGGCGGGCCGATCGCGGAGCCCGAGGACGCCGCCTACGTGCTGGCGCGGACCGCCGGCGTGGTGGGCTTCTTCGGCGCGTCGAGCATGGAGCGTCTCCCCACCGAGGTGGCGATCACCGAGAACGCCCGCCGCTTCAAGGCCCTGCGTCCAGGTTAGACCGCGCTCTGAACACAGCCGGCCTGGCCGCTATAGATGGCGCAGAGCGGGGAGTCTGTGCAAGTTCGGTGAGGGGCCTTGACAGGCCCCCTCCTTGTCTGCTATACTTTTTCCGTTCCCAAGAACACATTTCTCTATACAGAACACACCGCCTATGGCGACCTCCCACGCCGGTAACGGGCAGGAGGCCCGCGCAGGGGCAGTCGCGGCTCCGGCGTTGGAGCGGGGCCTCCGTCTGCTGCGTATCCTGGCGCGAGCCCGCGAGCCGATGTCGCTCAGCGAACTGAGCGCCGCGATCGGCGTTTCGCGGAGCACCGTCTACAGCCTTCTGGCGACGCTGCAGGAGCACGGGTTCGTCGAGAAGGATCTGCGCTTCAAGCAGTACCGGCTCGGGCTGACCACCTTCGAGGTGGGCAGCGCCTACCTGCGCGGCGTCGACCTGGTGCGGGCCTTCGACGAGGTGGCCAAGGAGCTGGTGCAGCGCTGCCAGGAAACGGTCAAGCTGGCCGTCCTCGACGGGCGCGACGTGGTCTACCTGGGGCGCCAGCAGGGCTCCGGCCACTCAGTGCAGCTGGTGGCCCGGGTGGGCAGCCGCGTGCCGGCCCACGCGACGGCGGTGGGCAAGCTGCTGCTGGCGGCCATGAGCGACGCGGAGATCGACCGGCTGTACGAGGGGCACGAGCTGGGGGCCCTGGCGCCCAACACGCTCACGGACCTGGCCGCGCTGAAGATCCGGCTCCACACCGTCCGCCGTGAGGGCGTGGCGTTCGACGACGCCGAGTCGAGCCCGGGCGTCCACTGCGTGGCGGCCCCGATCTATGACCACAACGGCCGCCCCGTGGCGGCGATGAGCATCGGCATCCCGAACGACCGCTATACGCAGGAGCGTATGGCCGAGCTCACGGCGCTGGTGCGGGAGCACGCTGATCTGCTTTCCCGCACCCTCGGCCAGCCACAGTAGCGCGGCCCACCACTCGCGGTCGGAAGCGGGGGCGCCGGAGCGGCGCCCGCCCGACCCGCATAGACACACCCCAGCGGAAAGGAGGGCGTCGAGCAGCACGCGAGGACATCCAGCCGCGGTTCTTCACCGACGAAGGGCTCACAGTGTACTTACAGCGCCACGTAAGGAGTCAGCTATGCTTCGGCGTTACCTTTCGCTCTGCGCCATAGCCAGCATCCTCGCGTTCCTCCTCGCCGCCTGCGGCGCCAGCACCCCGGCGTCGCCCCCTGCCGCCTCCTCGGGCGAGCAGCCCGCGGCCTCCGCGGGCCAGCAGCCCGCCACCTCCGGCAACGTCAAAGAGCTCACCATCCTGTGGGCCGAGTGGGACCCCGCAAATTATCTCCAGCAGCTCGTCAACGAGTACGAGTCCGTCGCGGGCGTCAAGGTCAAGGTCGTCCAGGAGCCGTGGCCCTCCTTCGGCACGCGCACCTTCGCCGAGTTCGCCGCCAAGGGCCAGTCGTACGACATGGTCGTGGGCGACAGCCAGTGGCTCGGCCAGGGCGCCACCCAGGGTCATTATGTCGAGCTGACCGACAAGTTCAAGACGGACCTGAACGGCGACTCGCTGGCCCCGGCCACGGTGACGGCCTACGCCGAGTACCCGAAGGGCTCGGGCAAGTACTGGGCCTACCCCCTCGAGGGCGACGCCTGCGGCTGGGCCTACCGCAAGGATCTGTTCGAGAACCCCACGGAGCAGGCGAACTTCAAGGCCAAGTACGGCTACGACCTGGCCGTGCCCACCACCTGGGCCCAGCTCCGCGACATCGCCGAGTTCTTCACCCGCCCCGACGAGAACCTGTACGGCCTGTCGCTCTACACCCAGAAGGAGGGCGACGCGATCACGATGGGCTTTGAGAACGTGCTGTTCAGCTACGGCGCCGACTGGGGCGACCAGAACACGTACAAGGCCGACGGGGTGCTGAACTCGCCCGAGGCCGCCCAGGCCCTTGAGTTCTACAAGGAGCTGTACAAGTTCGCGCCCCCCGGAAGCTCCAACGATTTCTGGCAGGAGGGCGTGAACAAGTTCACCTCGGGCCAGGTGGCGATGAGCATGAACTACTTCGCCTTCTTCCCCGGCCTCGCCAACCCCGCCACCAACCCCCTGGCCGACAAGACCGGCTTCTTCGCCAACCCGTCCGGCCCGAGCGGCCAGAGCTACGCCGCGCTCGGCGGCCAGGGCATCAGCATCGTCAACTACATCTCGGACGAGAAGAAGGCCGCCTCGCTGGAGTTCCTCAAGTGGCTCGCCACCGACGAGACCCAGCAGAAGTGGGCCGAGCTCGGCGGCTACACCTGCAACAAGAACATCCTCAACTCCGAGGCCTTCCTTTCCAACACGCCCTACAACCAGGCCTTCAGCGACTCGATGCAGAAGGCGAAGGACTTCTGGGCCGTGCCCGTCTACGGCGAGCTGCTGACCGTTTCCCAGGCCGAGCTGCATAAATATGTCGTCAACGGGGAGGGCGACGCGCAATCGGCCCTGAACACGATGGCCCAGCAGCACGACGAGATCTTCAAGAAGAACGGCCTGCAGCAGTAGCCGGGCCCACCGGCGGGGCGAGCCTGCTCGCCCCGCCGGCCCCCACCAGCGCCCGCCGCCTACAGCGGGAGGACCTAGACGCCATGGCCAAGGCACACGACCAGGCCCGGATCGCCACAGCCACGCCCGCCGCCGCGGGGCGGCGCGCCTTGAGCGACGAAGCCTTGAAGCGGCTGTTCCTCTGGCCGACCCTGGCACTCCTGATTGTCTTCAATATCTTCCCGCTGCTGTACAGCCTGTTTCTCAGCTTCACCGAGTACCGCGCGATCGACCCGAGCCAGGCGCCGCGCTGGGTGGGGCTGCAAAACTACCGCGACCTGCTCGGCGACCCGCGCACCTGGACCTACTTCCGGATCACCGGCTTCTATGTCGTCGCCTCCGTGCTGCTGGAGATGGTCGTCGGCTTCGGGCTGGCCCTGCTGCTGCGGCGCAAGTTCTGGGGCAGCGGGCTGATCACCACCCTGATCCTCGTGCCGATGATGCTGTCGCCCGTGGTGGTCGGCCTGTTCTGGAAGCTGATCTACAACCCGACCTACGGGATCTTCAACTACCTGCTCGGCTTCCCCGCCGGCCGCGGCCCCGACTGGCTGGGCAACCCGACCCTGGCCTTCTGGAGCGTGGTGATCGTGGACGTGTGGATGTGGGCGCCCTACGTGATGCTGCTCTGCCTCGCCGGGCTGTCCGCCATCCCCGACTATCTGTACGAGGCGGCCGAGATCGACCGGGCCAGCGGCCTCTACACCTTCTGGCGGATCACGCTGCCAATGGTGGCCCCGCTGCTGCTGATCGCGGTGCTGTTCCGCACCATCGAGGCCTTTAAAACCTTCGACCTGGTGATGGGCCTGACCGGCGGCGGCCCCGGCGACTCCACCAACATGGTGGCCGTCAGCCTGTACCGCACCGCCTTCAACGAGTGGCAGACCGGGCGGGCCAGCGCGCTCGCGTATATCGTGCTCGTGCTGATCATCGGCGTGAGCAACATCTACGTGAAGTACCTCAACCAGATCAAGACGGGCTAGCTCCGGGAGGCCACGATGCCCAAGGTCGAGAATGTCGCCCGCGCCCGCGCCCTGACCGGAGCGCGCGCCGCCCTCGCCACGGCGATCTGCGTGATCTTCCTGATCCCCGTGCTCTGGATGGCCCTGACCGCCTTTAAGCCCCGCGAGGCGATCATCAGCGTGCCGCCGCGGTTCACCTTCGCGCCATCCCTGGAGGGCTTTGTCGGCCTGCTGACGCAGCGCAGCACGCTCACGCGCATGCAGATGGAGCGCTACCAGCAGCGCACCGACCTGACCTGGGTCGACCGGATCGCGCTGGAGCGCGGCCTGGCGATCATCGGCCCAAGCCAGTACGTCAGCCGGCTCACCAACTCGGTGATCATCGCCTTCTCCTCCACCGCCCTCGCGGTGACCCTCGGGGTCCTGGCGGCCTACGCCTTCAGCCGCTTCCGCGTCCGCGCCACCGCCGACTGGCAGTTCTTCATCCTCAGCACCCGCATGCTGCCGCCGGTGGTCGTCACCATCCCGATCTTCCTGATGTACCGCGCCGTCGGGCTGTTCGACACCCACATCGGGATGATCCTGCTCTACACCGTCTTCAACCTGTCGCTCTCGGTCTGGCTGCTCAAGGGCTTCATCGACGAGATCCCGCGCGAGTACGAGGAGGCGGCGCTGGTGGACGGCTATAGCCGCTGGCAGGCCTTCACGCTGATCGTACTGCCCCAGGCGATCACCGGCATCGCCGCAACGGTGGTCTTCTGCCTGATCTTCGCCTGGAACGAGTACGCCTTCGCCCTGATGCTGACCAGCGATACGGCCCGCACCGCGCCGCCGAGCATCCCGAGCGTGATGGGCACCGCGGGCGTCGAGTGGGCCGCGATCGCCGCCGGCTCGCTGCTGTTCCTCATCCCGGTCGTGGTTGTCACCTTTGCGCTGCGCAACTACCTGCTGCGCGGCATCACCTTTGGAGCGCTGCGCCAATGAGCACCACCCCCCAGCGCCGCCCCGTTCCCCGCCCGGCCAGCCGCAAGCGCCGGCTGGAGCGGATCGCCATGGCGATCATGGCCCTCGGCGCCCTGATGATGTTCCAGCCCTTCGCGCTGGCGATCTACTCGTATAGCTTCATCGTGATCGTGGCCGGCACGCTCATGTTCATCGTGGTCAGCCACTTCGCCGACTGAGCGGGCGCGGCCCGTGCCGCGAGCCCTTGTCTAGCACGGTAGCAGCGTATGGCAACCATCGAGCTCAAGCAGGTCGAGAAGCGCTTCGGCGAGGCCTACGCCGTGCGCCCGATGGACCTGACCATCCACGACGGCGAGTTTCTCGCCCTGCTCGGGCCCTCGGGCTGCGGCAAGACCACGACGCTGCGCATGATCGCCGGCCTGGAGACGGTGAGCAGCGGCGACATCCTGTTGAACGGCGAGAATGTCACCCAGCGCCGGGGCCGCGAGCGCGACATCGCCATGGTCTTCCAGCTGTTCGCCCTGTACCCGCAGATGTCGGTCCGCGAGAACGTGGCCTTCCCGCTCCAGGCCCAGCGCGTGCCGCGCGACCAGATCGAGCGCCGGGTGGACGAGGTGATCCGCATGCTCGACATCGGCCACCTGCAACACCTGCGCCCCCGCGCGCTCTCCGGCGGCGACCGCCAGCGGGTGGCCCTGGCCCGCGCCCTTGTCCGCCGTCCGGCGGCCTTTCTGATGGACGAGCCCCTCGGCGCCCTCGACGCCGAGTTCCGCGAGGTGATGCGGGCCGAGATCAAGCGCCTGCACCTATCGCAGCAGGCCACCACTGTCTACGTCACCCACGACCAGGTGGAAGCGATGGCGATGGGCGACCGGATCGTAGTGATGTCGGCGGCCGTCGTCCAGCAGATCGGCACCCCCGCCGAGGTGTACAACCGGCCGGCCAACACCTTTGTCGCCCGCTTCATCGGCAGCCCCGGCATGAACCTCATCCCCGGCCGCTACCGCGACGGCGCCGTGGAGCTCCCGGGCGGGAGCGCCTACCCGCTGCCCCCGCACCTGCGCCAGGCCCTCAACCGCGAGGATCTGCCCGAGGGCCGGGTGACGCTCGGCTTCCGGCCCGAGGCGGCGGCCCTGCGCGCCGACGGCCCGATCCACGGCGTCGTCTACGCCGACGATCTCCACGGTCCCTTCTCGATGCTGCACCTGTCGCTTAGCGACGACACGCCGGTGGTCCACGTTCAGGCCGGCCGCGACGCCGCGTACGCCATGGACACCCGCCTCAGCTTCGACCTGGACCCGGCGCGGGTTTCGTGCTTCCACCCGACCACCGAGCGGGCGATAGGTTAACTCTATGGCAGACGTCGCCTTCCAGAAGATCACCAAGCGCTTCGGCCGCACCACCGCCCTGGATGACGTATCGTTCACCGTCCGCGACGGCGAGTTCTTCGTGCTGCTCGGCCCATCCGGCGCCGGCAAAACTACGACGCTGCGGATCGCTGCCGGCCTGGAGCGCCAGGACGCGGGAAGCGTGCTGTTCGACGGCGCCCCCGTCGACGCCCTCAGCCCGCCCGAGCGCGACGTGGCCTTTGTCTTCCAGCAGTACTCGCTCTACCCGAACATGTCGGTCTTCGACAACCTGGCCTTCCCGCTCCGCGCCCCGCAGCGCCGCCTCCCGCCCGACGCCGTCAAGGGCCGGGTGGAGGAGGTGGCCGAGATCCTGCGCATCGGCCACCTGCTGACGCGCAAGACCGCCCGCCTGTCCGGCGGCGAGATGCAGCGAGTCTCGATCGGCCGCGCGATCGTGCGCTCGCCACGGATCTTCCTGATGGACGAGCCGCTCTCCAACCTCGACTTCAAGCTGCGCGAGTCGCTGCGGATCGAGCTGAAGCACCTCCAGAAGACCCAGGGCAGCACCACGATCTTCGTCACCCACGACCAGATCGAGGCCCTGACGATGGCCGACCGGATCGCCGTGCTGCGCGAGGGCCGGGTCGTCCAGATCGGCAGCGGCCACGACATCTACGACCGCCCCGCGACCACCTTCGTGGCCCAGCTCGTCGGCACGCCGCGGATCAACCTGCTGCCGGCGGAGCGCGAGAACGGCACGATCCAGGTGCTGCGCAGTCCGATCGCCCTCCCCGCCGACGGGGCGGCCCAGCAGCTCGCCGGCCCCTTCACGGTCGGCGTGCGGCCCGAGGATGTGCAGCCGCGCCCGGGCGGCGCCTTCGCGGGCCGGGTCGCCCTGGCCGAGCCTCTCGGCGCCGAGACGGTGCTCCACATCCGCTCCGGCGAGCAGACGGTGATGAGCATGGTGCCGGGCCTGGCGCCCTACGCCGTGGGCGACGAGCTCCAGTTCGACATCGGCCGCGAGCGGCTGCACCTGTTCGCCGCGGACGGCACCCGGGCGGTGTAGCCCGGCCTGCACAAACGAACGGTTTTCTTTCAGCCGCAGCGTCCGAAGGAACAAGGAGGTTCCCGTGCGGATCGGAGTAAACGCCTGGGTCTGGTCGTCGCCGGTGACGACGGCGGAGCTGGAAGCGCTGCTGCCGCGGGTGGCCGGCCTGGGCTTCGACTGGATCGAGCTGCCGATCGAGGGCGAGGGCGATCTGGACTACGGCCGCGCGGCGACAATGCTGCGCGAGGCGGGGATGGGCGTCAGCGTGTGCGCCGCCGTCGGCCCGGACCGCGACCTGATCCACCCCGACGCGGCGGTGCGTGCCAACGGCGCCGCCTACGTGCGCCACTGCATCGAGGCCGCGGCCGCCCTCGGCGCCCGCAACGTGGTCGGCCCGCTCTACTCGGCGGTCGGCCGCACCTGGCAGATGACGGCTGAGGAGCGGGCCCGCGACACGTCGCTGCTCGTCGAACAGCTCGGCGGGCTGGCCCGGCACGCCGCCGACCACGGCGTGTGCCTGTGCGTCGAGCCTCTCAACCGCTTCGAGACCAGCTTTCTCAACCTGGTGGACCAGGCGATCGCGGTGGTGGACGAGGTGGGCAGCCCGGCCTGCGGGCTGCTGCTCGACACCTTCCACATGAACATCGAGGAGCGCTCCATCGGCGCCGCGATCCGGGCGACCGGGCCGCGCCTGCGCCACTTCCACGCCTGCGAGAACGACCGCGGCGCCCCCGGCTCCGGCCACGTGCCCTGGGCGGAGGTGGCGGCGGCCCTGCGCGACGTCGGCTACGACGGACCGGTGGTGATCGAGTCGTTCACCAGCAAGGTCCAGAGCATCGCCCGGGCCGCCGCGATCTGGCGGCCGTTGGCCGACAGCCAGGACGCCCTCGCCCGCGACGGGCTGGCCTTCCTGCGCGAGCTGCTGGGGTGACGACGCTTCGCCCGAGCCGGGCCTGAACCCGCTGCGTTCGCCGCGCCTTTGCAACAAAAAGGCTACTATGCGCATCGTCGACGTCGACGCCGTCTGGCTCCACTGCCCGATCCCGCCCGAGCGGCAGCACGTCTCCGACTACGGCCGGATCGCCAGCTTCGACGCCACCCTGGTTAGCGTCACCACCGAGGACGGGCTGACGGGCTACGGCGAGGCAAAGGCCGCCGTCGGCAGCGCCGGGGGCTGCGCCGCGATCGTCTCCTACATCAAGCAGGACTTGCGCCCGATGCTGGTCGGCCAGGACGCCGGCCGGATCAGCCAGCTGTGGGAGCGTATGTACAACGGCCCGCGCGACCACTACGCGATCGCGCGCGGCCGCCCCTTCCCCATCCTGGGGCGGCGCGGGCTCAGCGTCGCGGCGATCGGCGGGGTCGACACCGCCCTGTGGGACCTGCTCGGCAAGCGGCTGGGCGTGCCGGTGGCCCAGCTCCTCGGCGGCGCCGTGCGCGAGCGCCTGCCGGCCTACGCCAGCGGGGGGTGGGCCGGTGTGGATGGCATCGGCCAGCAGCTGCGCGGCTACTGCGAGCGCGGCTTCCGCGCCGTGAAGATGCGGGTCGGCGTGATGGACGGCGATGTCGCCACCAGCGTGGCGCGGGTGCGGGCCGCGCGCGAGGCGCTGGGGCCCGGGGTCGGGCTGATGTGCGACGCCCACGGCACCTACAGTGTGCCCGAGGCCCGGCAGTTCTGCCGGGGCGTGGCCGACTGTGAGCTGGCCTGGTTCGAGGAGCCGGTCGGACCCGACGACCGGCGGGCGATGGCCGAGGTGCGGGCGGCCACCGACATCCCGATCGCGGCGGGCGAAAGCGAGTTCACCCGCTTCGACTTCCGCGACCTGATCGAGGCCCGGGCGGTGGACGTGCTCCAGCCGGACATGGCGATCTGCGGCGGACTGAGCGAGGGCTGGAAGGTGGCCCAGCTCGCCGCGGCGCACCAGCTGGCCCTGGCGCCCCACTGCTGGGGCTCGGCCTGCTCCTTCATGGCCGGGCTGCACCTGGCCTTCGCCAGCCCCGCGGCCACCGTGATCGAATTTTCCCTCGGCGCGAACCCCCTACTCCACGACATGGTCGAGGAGCGGATCACGGTCGAGGACGGCTTTATCGCCGAGCCGACAAGGCCAGGCCTGGGGATCACGCCGCGGCCCGAGTTCATCGCCGAGTTCGGCGTGCGCGCGTAAGAACGTCCGCCGCGAAGAAAGGAGAACCCCATGGCGAAGGTGCTCCAGATCCAGCATGTGACGGTGATCGTCGACAACCTCGAGCGGGCCTGCGCCTTCTACGAGCGGGAGCTCGGCCTCGAGCCTCTGCCGACCTTTAACCTGGACTTTCCGGCCCAGTTCTTCCGCCTCAACGAGCGCCAGCAGGTCCATGTCACCGAGTGGCCGGACCAGCCCTCGTTCCGCGGCCATGTGTGCCTCCAGGTGGACGACTTCAACGCCTTCTTCTACCGCATGAAGGAGCTGGGCGCGATCGACACGGCGCCCTGGGGCAAGGTGCGCCGCCTGCCCGACGGCGCGATGCAGATGTTCGTGCGCGACCCGGCGGGCAACCTGGTCGAGATCTCCTGCGCCCCCGGCACCCCGGTGGACGAGGCGATCCTGGCCGACGAGCTGAGCCAGGGCGACGGCGTGTACGTTTCCGAGCGGGGCGACGGGCGCGGGCTGCGGGGTGAGGGGGCGACCCTGTACCACGAGCAGGCCGAGCAATGACCATCCTGCTGCTCGAAACCATCCACCCCGACGCCCACGCGCTGCTCGAAGCCCACGACCGCGTGCGCCTCGCCACGAGCGCCGACGAGGTGCAGGAGGCCGTGGCCCAGGAGCGGATCGTGGCGATCGTGACCAGGGGGCGCGGGCAGATCTCGGCGGGGCTGATCGCCGCCTGCCCGGCGCTGCGGGCGGTCGCCCGCTGCGGGGTGGGGCTCGACAATATCGACAGCGCGGCGGCCGCGGCCCACGGCGTCGCCGTCGTGTACGCCCCGGGCAGCACCACCGCGGCCGTCGCCGAGCACACGCTGCTGCTGATGCTCGCGGCGGCCCGGCGCCTTGTGGCCGCGGCCAACGGGGTGCGCGCCGGCCACTGGGAGTTCCGCAACGGCTACCAGGGGTTCGACCTGGCGGGGCGCACGCTGGGCATCGTGGGCATGGGCGCGATCGGGCAGCGGGTGGCGCAGCTGGCCGAGGGCCTGGGGATGGAGGTGATCTACTGGAGCCGGCGGCGGCGCAGCCCGGGCGACCGCTATGTGGAGCTACCGCAGCTTCTCGCCGCCGCCGATGTGATCAGCCTCCATGTGGAGCTGACGCCTGAAACGAGGCACCTGATCGGGGAACAGGAGCTATCCCTGCTCAAGCCCGGCGCCATCCTGGTCAACACCGCCAGGGGCGCCGTGGTCGACCAGGGGGCCGTGGCGGCGGCGCTGCGCGACGGGCGGCTGGCCGCCTTCGCCGCCGACGTGCTGGAGGCGGAGCCGCCGGCCCCCGACGAACGCCTGATCGCCGACGAGCGCGCGATCGTCACGCCGCACATTGCGGCGCTCACCGATGTCACCTACCGGGCGATGTGCCTGCGCACCGCCGCCAACCTTCTGGCCGTGCTGCGCGGAGAGCAGCCCGAGCCGGAGTCGATCTACCGGGTCCGCGAGAACGGGGCAAACGCAAGCGTGTGAGGCCGGCGCGCCTCACCTATCTCAGAGGAGCAGACCATGCGCGTCTCTATGCACAACTGGATGCGGGCCGAGCCGGTCGAGATCACCATCCGCCGCCTCGCGAAGTACGGCTACGACGCCATCGAGATCAGTTATGATAGCGTCGAGCTCGCCCCCGGCGCCCCGGGCACGGCCGCCGTGCGCCAGATGCTCAAGGACAACGGGATCGCCTGCTACGGCTCGATCAGCCTGATGTTCGCCGGCCGCGACCTGATCCACGCCGACCAGGCCGTGCGGGCCAGCTCGGTGGAGTACCTGAACAACTGCGTGACGATGGTCAAGGAGCTGGGCGGCGAGGTGATGAGCATCGTCCCCTCTGAGGTGGGCAAGGTGAAGGCCATGGCCTCGCCCGAGGAGGAGTGGCAGTGGGCGGTCGAGGGGCTGAAGGAGGTCCACGTCCACGCCACCCGCGAGGGCGTGCGGGTCGCGATCGAGCCGCTGAACCGCTTCGAGACCAACTTCCTCAACCGCCACGACCAGGCCCTCGCCCTGGCTGAGGCGGTGGCCCCCGATGTCGGCGTCTGCCTCGACGTGTACCACATGAACATGGAGGACGCCGACATGTTCAAGGCGATCAAGAACGCGGGGAGCAAGCTGTACGACCTCCACGTGGCCGACAACAACCGCATGGCCTGCGGCATGGGCGCCCTGAACTGGGAGCGGCTGCTCGCCACCTGCAAGGAGATCGGCTACGAGGGCTCGCTGACGGTGGAGTTTGTGCCGCCGATCGACCGCACCCCGGCCAACCCGTACAAGAACGCCCTGGCCGCCGCCGACGCCACGCTCACCCCCGAGCAGCTGAAGTTCATCGAGGACCACGGCAGCGGCGTGCTTTCCGAGGAGTTTTACTCCTGGCTGGTGGAGGAAAGCATCAAGACCCTGCGCAAGCACATGTAGCCTGAGGATGGGATGCAGCAGCTCCGCCCCGCCGCCATCCATTGACAGGGAGAGGACCCAATGCCTGAGACGATCAACGTAGGCCTGGTGGGCTACAAGTTCATGGGCAAGGCCCACTCGAACGCCTACCGTCAGGTGGCCCACTTCTTCCCCGACGTCGCCCTGCGCCCGGTCCTGCACACGCTGTGCGGCCGCGACGAGGGCGCCGTCCGCGCCGCCGCCGACCAGCTCGGCTGGGCCAACGTCGAGACTGACTGGCGCGCCCTCGTCGCCCGCCCCGACATTGGCCTTGTCGATATCTCGACGCCCGGCGACAGCCACGCCCCGATCGCGCTGGCCGCCGCCGCCAACGGCAAACACATCTTCTGCGAGAAGCCCCTCGCCAACACCCTCGACGAGGCCCGCCAGATGCGCGACGCCGTCCAGCAGGCCGGCGTGGTCGGCATGGTCAACTTCAATTATCGCCGCGTCCCGGCCGTGCAGCTCGCCAAGCGCCTGATCGACGACGGCCGCCTCGGCACGATCTACCACTGGCGCGCCGTCTACCTCCAGGACTGGATCATGGACCCGAGCTTCCCCCTGGTCTGGCGCCTCCAGAAGGACCAGGCCGGCTCCGGGACGCTCGGCGACCTCGGGGCCCACATCGTGGACCTCGCCCGCATGCTCGTCGGCGAGATCACCGACGTGACGGGCATGACCGAAACCTTTATCAAGCAGCGCCCCCTGGAGGCCAGCAGCGACAGCGCCCTCGGCGCCCGGGCCGGCGAAGGTATGGGCGAGGTCACCGTCGACGACGCCGCCCTGTTCATGGCCCGCTTCGACGGGGGCGCCGTCGGCACCTTCGAGGTGACCCGCTTCGCCAAGGGCCGGGCCAACTTCAATAGCTTCGAGATCAACGGCAGCAAGGGCAGCCTGCGCTTCAACCTGGAGCGTATGAACGAGCTGGAGGTGCTGCTGGAGGACGAGCAGGCCGACGTCGCGGGCTTCCGCAACGTGCTGGTCTCCAACGGCGCCCAGCACCCCTACTGGAGCGCCTGGTGGCCCGCCGGCCATATCATCGGCTGGGAGCACACCTTTACTCACGGTGTCCTCGACCTGCTCAACGGCATCGCCGCAGGCCAAAGCCCCGCCGCCACCTTTCAGGACGGGCTGCGCTGCCAGGCGGTGCTCGACGCCGTCGAGCGCTCGGCGGGCAGCAAGCAGTGGGTCGAGCCCGCGTACGCAGGGTAAAGGAGGAGGAGTATGGCGCGTCCCGTTACACTGTTCACCGGCCAGTGGGCCGACCTGCCGCTTGAAACGCTGGCCCAGAAGGCCAAGGGGTGGGGCTTCGACGGGCTGGAGCTGGCCTGTTGGGGCGACCACTTCGAGGTTGACAAGGCGCTGGAGGACGACAGCTATGTGCGGGGCAGGCGCGAGCTGCTGGAGCGGCACGGCCTGCAGTGCGTCGCGATCAGCTGCCACCTGGTGGGCCAGGCCGTGGCCGACAAGGTGATCGACGAGCGGCACAAGGGGATCGTGCCGCCCCGGATCTGGGGCGACGGCGACCCGGAGGGGGTGCGCCAGCGGGCCGCCGAGGAGATCAAGAACACTGCCCGCGCGGCGGCGGCCTTCGGGGTCGAGATCGTCAACGGCTTCACCGGCTCGCCGATCTGGCATGTGCTGGCGATGTTCCCGCCGGTCCCGCCGGAGATGATTGAGGCGGGCTACCAGGAGTTCGCCGACCGCTGGAACCCCATCCTGGACGTGTTCGACGAGGTCGGCGTCAGGTTCGCCCTTGAGGTCCACCCAGGCGAGATCGCCTACGACTTCTGGAGCACGCAGCGGACGCTGGAGGCGCTGAGCCATCGGCCGGCCTTCGGCATCAACTACGACCCGAGCCACCTGTACTGGCAGATGCTGGACCCGGTGGCCTTCGTCCACCAGTACGGCGAGCGGATCTACCACGCCCACGTCAAGGAGTCGGTGCGCAACCTGGACGGGCGCAACGGCATCCTTGGCTCGCACCTGTTCTTCGGCGACCACCGCCGGGGCTGGGACTTCGTCTCGCCGGGGCGGGGCGGGGTGCCGTTCGAGCGGGTGTTCCGGGCTTTGAACGCGGTGGGGTACCGCGGGCCGCTGTCGATCGAGTGGGAGGACAACGGCATGACCCGCGACCAGGGCGCGCCCGAGGCCCTGGCGATGGTCCGCCGCCTCGACCTGACCCCCTCCGATGTGGCCTTCGACGCCGCCTTCCAGCAAGGGTAGCACCGGCGACGTCGTCTGCGCCGGCGCGCTCGCCCTCGGCCGGAGGCCCGGCGCAGAGCACAACCGCGTGGCCCGCTTAGGATCGACGACTGTTATGGCCGCGAGCCCCAGCCATCCTCTGGCTGGGGCTCGCGGCCGTTCGTCCCACCCTGGCTGTGCTGGCACTCCCTGGGGGCTGGCGCGCCTTCTTCGCGGAGCAGCTCGCCAGGCTGTCTGCGGCCTGAGCCGCTGCGACGGCGCCAGCCACCCAAATCCCTCGATCATGGCCCAAGCTCTCTGGTACACTGCACGCACACTCCTGACATCTCTCAGGAGATCGCACCGTGTAGTCCGCTTGCTACGCTCTGCTGACGGCGTTCCCAAGGGTAGCGGAGAAAGGAGGCTCACATACGATGGAAGCCGATGCATTCCAGCCAACACCTCCACCGTCAGTGGCCGCCCCTTCCCGCGTCGCGCCGCCGGCCTCACCCTTCGCCGCGCTGCACCACCAGCTGATCATCGAAAACTGCGGCCCCAGCGCCATCGTCGACTCCACGTACACCATCGTCCACGTCGCCGGCGACTTCGGGCCCTTCCTTCGCCTGGACAGCGGGGGGCCACCTTCCAACCTGCTCACGGCCATCCACCCCGACCTGCGGCCCCAGCTCCACGCGGCGCTCCTCGACGCCGCCCGGCGGAGCCTGCCCGCAGCCGTTTCCCACCGGCTCGCTCACGAGGACGGCACGGAGCGGCTGGTCGCGCTTCATGTCCAGCCCATCCAGCGCCAGGAATGGGCACAGGGCTTCCTGTGGGTGCGCTTCACCGACCTCAGCCCGGCCGGAGCGTCCCCCCCCCAACACATCGACGAGAGCCGGCGGGCCGGAGCGGCCCTGCGGGCGAGCGAGGCCAGGTATCGGGCGCTGTTCGAGGCGATGGAGGCGAACCTTGCCATGCTCGCCGAGATCAGCGCGGAGTTCGCCACCGGCGCGAGCAGGGACGAGCTCATGGAGCGGGTTGGCGAGCGGCTTGCCCGGCATCTCCGGCTGTCGCGCTGCACCATCTCCATCGTCGACGAGCCGGCCGACCGCATCACCATTGTGTACGACTGGCGGCACGACTCCGCGGCGCCCAGCGCGCTGGGCCAGCACCCCATCTCGACCTTTCTCTCCGAGGCGGGGCGCCAGCGCTGCCGCGCCGGCCGCGTCTCCGTCGTGCACGACACCACGGCCAGCCCGCTCCTGAACGGCTCGCCCGCCGTGTTCCAGCAGCTTGGCATCGGCGCCGTCGTGGACGCGCCGTTTCTGGATCAGGGGCGCTGGGTTTTTCTCCTCAGCGCCTGCCGGGCCGAGCCCTTCCCATGGCGTGACGACGAGGTCGAGCTGATCCGCGAGGTGGCCGCCCGGGTCTACCTTTGGCTTGAGCGCGCCCGCATGGAGGAGGCCTTGCGCGAGTCGGAGGCTCACCTGTCCGCCATCTTTGAGCAGGGACAGGTTGGCCTCTCGGAGATCGGGCCCGACGGCCGCTTCCTGCATGTAAACCCCAAGCTGTGCCGGCTGCTCGGCCGCACGCGCCAAGAGCTGCTCGCCCTTGGTGTGGCCGACGTCACCCTCCAGGAGGATGTCCCCCAGAGCATCGCCGCGGTGCATCGCCTCCAGGAGACTGGCACGCCGCTGTCGCTCGACAAGCGCTATGTTCGGCCCGATGGCACCATCGTCTGGGCGAACACCTCACTTTCACTGCTCGCGCGCCGCCCGGGGCGGGCGCCGGCCATCCTCGCCGTGACGATAGACCTGACCGAGCGCCGGCGGGTCGAGCAGGCGGTGCGCGACACCGCGGCACAGCTGCGGATCGTGATCGAGGCGGCCACCATCGGAATTTGGGAGTGGACCCTGCCCACGAACAAGGTGCGCTGGAACCCGCAGCACTTCCGGCTGTTCGGGATGACGCCGGCCGAGGAGCTGGTCAGCCCGACCACCTTCTTCGCCCATGTCCACCCGGACGACCGGGACGCGGTGGAGTCACTCCTTGCGCAGGCCCTCCGCGACAACACTGTGTTTCGAGCGGAGTTCCGCGCGGTCCTGGCCGATGGGACCGTCCGCTGGATGAGCGGTTACGGGCAGGGAATCGAGGTGGTCGCCGACAGCATCACGCGGATGAGCGGCGTGATCCTGGACATCACCGCGCGCAAGGAGGCGGAGCTCGCGCTCCAGCAGGCGAATCTGGAGCTGGAGGCGCGGGTCGCCGAGCGCACCGCGGCGCTGGAAGCAAGCATTCAGGCCCACCAGGAGCTCCTGCGCCGGCTGACAACCGCGCAGGAGGAGGAGCGCCTGCGCCTCGCCCGCGACCTGCACGACGAGCTGGGCCAGCAGATCACCGGGCTGCTGCTCGGGCTCAAGCAGCTGGAGGACCAGGCGCAGGGCGGGCCGCTCGCGCCACTGCTCCCGCCGCTCCAGGCCCTGGCCCACGACCTCGCGAAGGAGTCCCACCGCCTGGCGACAAATCTCCGCCCGACCGCGCTCGACGACGTCGGCCTGGTCCCCGCGCTGGAGCGGCTGGTCGCCGACTGGAGCGCCAAGGCCAGGGTCAAGGCCGAGTTCCACAGCCTCGGCCTCCAGCAGGGCCGGCTGCCGCTGGCGATCGAAACCACGTTGTACCGCGGGGTGCAGGAGGCCCTGACCAACATCCGCAAGTACGCCGATGCGCGCACGGTGTCGGTGCTGCTGGATCAGCGCGGCGGCGAGGTGGTGGCGATCGTGGAGGACGATGGCTGCGGCTTCGACCCCGACGCAATCTCCGCCGACGAGCAGCGGCCCCGGCTTGGCCTGCGCGGGATGCGCGAACGGGTGGCCCAGGTTGGGGGGGCGCTCGAGATCGAGTCGTCGGGGAGCGGGACGACCGTGTTTATCCGCGTCCCACGCTAGGCTTGATCTGCTCCAAGCGCTCCACGCCGAATCGGCTGGTCTGTCTTCAGGCCGGCCGATGCGCTGCACCAGCCAGAAGCGTTGACGATCTGCTGTCGGGAATGCGCCCCTGGGCGGTGAGGAGAATGCCGGCTTCTGGCACAACTCATGCTATCTTTGTCTGCTGACAACTCCCTTTTGTCCGCAATGACAACGAGAGCCATGCCAGCAGCCCAGGACGCACCGCTCTACCAGCAGGTAGCCAACGAGTTCGCCGCGCGCATCCGTGACGGCTCGCTCGCACCGGGGGCCGCGCTGCCAACGGTTCGCACCCTCGCCGAGGAGCGCAACATTGACCGCAACACCGTCACGCGGGCCTACGCGCTCCTTGCGTCCTGGGGCCTGGTGACGACCAACGGCCGGCGTGGCACACGCGTCCGCCCGCTCGCCCTGCCACCACTCGCGGCGCCCGACGCACGCGCCGACAGCGTCGTGCGCTGTGTCGGCAGCCACGACTTTTGTCTCGACGTGCTCGCGCGGCTCCTGCGGCCCGCAGGTGTTCGCCTGGAGGCTCGGCCCACCGGGAGCACGGCGGGCCTGCTGGCGCTCGCGGCCGGTGAGGCCCACCTCGCCGGGGCCCACCTGCTTGACGACGACGGCCTTGGGTACAACCAGGCCGCGGCGCGCCGGCTCCTTCCTGGCCGCGATGTGCGCCTGGTGACTCTTGTCGAGCGCCAGCAAGGGCTGATTGTGGCTCACGGCAACCCGCTCGGATTGCACACCGCGGACGACCTGGCCCGGCCCGGCCTGCGGCTCATCAACCGGCAGGCGGGCTCGGGAACGCGCCGGCTCCTCGATGCGCTGCTCGCCCGTGTGAAGATTCGCCCTACGGAGCTGAATGGCTACACCCGCGAGGCGGAAACGCACCTCGCGGCGGCGGCGGCCGTCGCCGCTGGCAGCGCCGACGTCGCGCTCGGCGTAGCTGCGGCCGCCCGCGCCCTCGATCTCAGCTTTGTTCCGCTCGCCAGCGAGCGCTACGACCTCGTGCTCCTCGCCGAGTCGCTGCCGGCGCCCTGGTTTGGCCCGCTCATTGAAACGCTCGCGTCGCCCGCGTTCCGCGCCGCGGCCGAGGTCCTGGGCGGCTACGACGCCGCTCAAAGCGCCTGGATCCGCCGTGTGCCGGCTGAGCCGCCCTCCTAAGCTCGGTGGCGCCGCTCCCCACGCCGCGCGGCCATCGCCTCGAACGAAAGGTGCTGCTATGCTCCGGTCCCGTCCGCTGCCCTTGATTGCGCTGCTGGCGGCCGCGTTGCTCGCGGCCTGCGGCACACCCAGCGCCACCGCGCCCACAGACGCACCTCCTACCGCCGCACCCACCGCGGCCGCCGCCGCTGCGCCCACCACAGCCTCGGCCGCCGAAGAGCAGCAAGTGCTCCAGCTCGCGACCACCACCTCGACCGCGGACTCCGGCCTGCTCGACGACATCCTGCCCGACTTCGAGCAGCAGTACAATGCCCGCGTCGAAGTGATCGCCGTCGGCACGGGGCAGGCCTTGGAGCTCGGTAAAAACGGCGACGTCGATGTGGTGCTCGTCCATGCACGGGCCCGCGAGAGCGCCTTTGTGGAGGAGGGCTACGGGATCAATCGCCGCGATGTAATGTATAACGACTTCGTGATCATCGGCCCGCCCGACGATCCAGCCGCGGTCGCCGGCGCGGGCAGCGCCAAGGAGGCGTTTACGGCGATCGCGAGCGCGGAGGCGCCCTTCGCCTCGCGCGGCGACGAAAGCGGCACCAACACCAAGGAGCTCAGCATCTGGGCCAGCGCGGGCATCACCCCGACAGCCGAGCTGGCCTGGTACAAATCGCTCGGCCAGGGCATGGGCGAAACCCTGAACACGGCAAACGAGCTTGGCGCCTACACGCTCGCCGACCGCGGTACCTGGCTTTCGCAGCAGGAGAATCTGCCGAGCTTGAAGATCGTCTTCGGCGGAGAAATGATCGAGCAGAACCCTGACAAAGCGCTGTACAACCCCTACGGGGTTATCCCCGTCAACCCCGCGCAACACCAGGGCATCAACGGCGAGCTCGCCGAGCAGTTCGCGGAGTGGCTCGCCAGCCCTCAGACGGCGGAGCTGATCAGGTCGTTCGGCGTGGAGGAGTTCGGCCAGCCGCTCTTCTTCCCCTGCGTCGCCAGTTCTTAACGCTCGGGCGAGCCGGGAGGCGCCTGTAATCCGCGCCCTGGCCCGCTCGCCCTGATTCGGTGACTGACGCATGGATGATCTGCTCGACGGCCTGCTCGAAGCCATACGGCTCCTGCTGGAGCGAGACTCGGCGCTGGGCGAGATCGTCTGGCTTTCGCTGTATGTCTCGGGGGTGGCGCTTGTGCTGGGCGCCCTGATCGGCCTGCCGCTCGGCGTGCTCCTGGCCCTGAGCCGCTTCCCCGGCCGGCGGCTGCTGATCGCCCTGGTCTACACCGGGATGGGGCTGCCGCCCGTGGTCGTGGGGCTGGTGGTCTACCTGCTGCTTTCGCGCAGCGGGCCGCTCGGCGGCCTTGCCTGGCTGTTCACGGCGCGGGCGATGATCCTGGCCCAGACCATCCTGAGTATGCCGCTGATCGCCGGCTTCACCATGTCCGCGATCCAGGGGATCGACCCCGCGCTGCGCACCCAGCTCATCTCCCTGGGCGCGAGCCCGCTCCAGATGTCGCTGGCGCTGCTGTGGGAGGCGCGGGTGGGGGTGCTGGTGGCGATCATCGCCGGCTTCGGCTCGATCATCTCGGAGGTAGGGGCGGTGATGCTGGTGGGCGGCAATATCGAGGGCTCGACCCGTGTGCTCACCACGGCGATTGTGCTGGAAACCCGCAAGGGCGAGTTCGCGCTCGCCATCGCCCTGGCCGCCATCCTGCTGGCGATCGCCTTCGCGATCAACGCCCTGGCGCTCCAGCTCCAGCAGCGGATCGCCCGCCGGTGACGATGTACGAGCTGGACCGCGTTGTGAAGCGCTATGCGGGGCGGACCGTGCTCGACGTGCCGCGCCTGAGCGTCGCCGAGGGCCGCACCCTGGCGGTGCTCGGGCCGAGCGGGGCCGGGAAATCGACCCTGCTGCGCATCCTCAACTTTCTGGAGCCGCCGGACGCAGGCGCGTTGCGCTTCGACGGGGTGCTGGTGCCGCCCGCGGGCCCGCCGCTCGCCGCGCGGCGCATGGTGACGACCATCTTTCAGCGCCCGCTGCTGCTGGACGCCAGCGTCTGGGACAACGTGGCCTACGGGCTGCGCATCCGCCGCCGCAATGACAAGGAGCGGGTCGCGGGGGCGATCGAGCGGATCGGGCTGAGCCACCTGGCGCGCGCGGCGGGCCGCACGCTTTCCGGCGGCGAGCAGCAGCGCGTGGCGCTCGCGCGGGCGCTGGTCTTCGCGCCGCGGGTGCTGCTGCTGGACGAGCCGACCGCCAACCTCGACCCCAAAAATGTGGCGCTGATCGAGGCGATCGTGCGCGAGCAGCGGGCGGGCGGCACCACCGTGGTGATCGTCACCCACAACCTGTTCCAGGCCCGCCGCCTGGCCGACGACGTGGCCCTGCTGATCGACGGCGCGCTGGTCGAGGCCGGGACGGCCGCAACGCTGTTCGAGCAGCCGCGCGACCCGCGCACCGCGGCCTTTTGTCAGGGCCGCATGGTGTACTGACCCCGGCCAGCGTGCCGTTCAGCTCGGGAAGACGATCCGCTGATCGCGTAGCACCGGGCCGTGGCCGCAGCAGACCATGCCCGGTTGAAGCTCGGCCTGAAGCCGCACAGACTCGCGCCCGCGGGCGTAGTCCCAGGTCACGGGCCCGTCGACAAAGCTCAGACGCCCGCCGAAGGCAGTCATCGAGTCCCCCGCGAAGAGCACCCCATAGGCCGGGGCAAAGAACGAAAGGTGGCCGGGCGTGTGGCCGGGCGTGGCGATAACCTGCAATCCGCCGAGGATCGGCAGCTCGTCGCCTGGCTGGAGGATATGCGTGGCTTCGACGGGGCGGATGGGGGTCAAGCGATTCATCAGGCCGAAGAGCGGGGCGGTCAGCGGGGTGCTCTTCGGGTCGCGCGAGGCCCTCCCGCGGGCCATCGCCTCGGCCTCGATCTGGCCGGCGTAGAGCGCGGCCCCCGATAACGCGCGCAGGTCGGCCGCGCCGCCGATGTGATCGGGGTCGGCGTGGGTGATCAGGATATGCCGAAGCTCCGCGAGCTGGTGGCCCCGTCGCCGCAGCGCGCGCTCAACGTGGCGGGGCCCGCCCGCGGTTCCCGCGTCGACCAAGCTCAGCCCGGCCGGCTCACGGATGAGATACAGGTTGACGAAGCCGTTCCTGACCTGCTCGACCTGTACAGCCATAGATCCCTATCCAGGATGTGACAATAGGCCTGTGCGTGGGCCGGCGCGGCCGTCAGCCCTTGAGGCTGGCCGCGAGCGCCGCCGTAAGCTGCGCTCGCACCGTCGTCACGGTGCTGCCCCGGCACACCTGTACCTGCGGCTGGTCCTCCACGCGGCCACAAAAGCTCTTGCCGGCCTGCCAGATAAAGGCGCGGTACTCCGCGTCGGCGACCCGGAGGTGATAGATCCGACCTTTACGCACAATGCGTTTAGGCTCAGCCATGGGAAAGAGCTCCTTCTTCAGGGTCGCGCATATCGCTGCGGCCAACCCAGAAGTGATGGGGCTGCACGGTGCGCTCGCTGCGCACCTCGATATCGGCCAGCTCGGTGGCGTCGGCGGCATTGACCAGAACGAGATTGGGCGCCAGGTTGAAGCGCCTGGCGTAGGCAGCCCGCGCGTCCTGAATCTTCTCGCTGACCGAACGTCGCGCGTCGGCGTCGTACCAGACCAGATACAGCATCTACGCCTCCTCGCCGCCGTCGAGCAGGCCACCCCTGCTTTCTGGCAGCGCTCATACAGCGCCGCGCCGACGCTAAACACGTCTCGGCTAGAACATTGCAGCGGCACATACGCCGCCGCCGGTATGCGGGGCGGAACTGGGAAGCGCAACGCAAGGTCGTTCGACGCAAACCCGATACGCGGGTGATCGCAGCATAGCACGGATAGGGGCCGGCCGATAGTGGCAACATCGAGGCAAAACCACCACGGATTGGCCCGTTTCCACCATTGCGTTTCGCGCAAAGCATGGTAGGCTGAAATAAGGACAACACCATCCGCTGTGAGATCCCACCTCCCCTCCCCCTACTGGTCCCACGGTCGCCCTCGGCGCTTGAAGCATGTTGTGTCCGCCAAGCGGCCGCGCCGGGCGCGCGGCTAGCCGTCGGCTACTCGCGCATGCATCCCCTGACGGCGCTACACGAAAGGCCAATGAATGACTACCCTTGACATCAGCACCCCCGGGACGCTTCGGCTCATCCTCCGTGGGGCCGCAGAAAATGCCATCCTGAACACGCTCCGCTACTGGCCCTACTGGCAATCCGTCGAGGTCGAGCACGACCCGGACGATACCGCCCGCCACCTTTCCGTGACCCTGATCACTGGGCAGAATCACGAGGTGGTGCTCCGCGAAATCCTGCGACGAAGCTTCGGCATGACCTTCCCCCCCGAGGGCGGGGAGCGCGCGCTCGTAGTCGAGCCGGCCCCCCAGCCGGTGCGGCGCAGCTTCGCCGGCAAGTAGGGCGGGCCAGCACACCAGGGGCCGGAGGTGTCGCCCCGGTTTGGTGTTGCCCTTTTTCGGATCCGTGCTATACTGTCCGGGCTAGCCAACATCATCCACTGTGAGACTCCTCTGAACTGCCACCGCCATTGTCCCACGGTCACACTTCGTCGCTCGAAGTATGTTGTTGTGTCGCCGGAGCGAGCGCGTCAGGTTTATGCCTGGCCACCGGCCGTTCGAGCTTTGACGGGTGTTCTGTGAGGCGGCTTCGCCGTGCTCACCAAGTGACTGCGCAATGACGCAGAGGAGTGTTGAGATGCAGGTGAAACTGTTTGTTGGGAATCTGCCCTGGAGTGTCGGCGACGCGGAGCTCACCGAGATCTTCGCCAACCACGGCGAGGTGCAGAGCGCGCGCGTGATCAACGACCGGGACACCGGCCGCTCGCGCGGGTTCGGCTTTGTTGAGATGGAGACCGAGGACATCGGCGCGCTGATCCGGGCCACCGACGGCTACGAGGTCGACGGCCGCAACCTGCGGGTCAACCAGGCCGAGGACAAGCCTTCCCCAGGGCGCGGCTCGGGCGGCTCGGGCAACCGGGGCGGCTTCGGCGGCCGGCGCGACCGCTACTAATCAGGCGGCGCCAGCAACACGCGCGAGCAGAGGCGGGGCTTCGGCCCCGCCTCCGTGCATGTCAGGCCCCCCACGCCCACACCCCTCACTTCCAAAGCGGCGCACTTCTTGCACGCCTGTTGCAGAGCGTCTACGCCTGTCCCCCAGGCCCAATGCCGTCAAGGGACCACAAGAAGTACCGTATGTACGCAGCATCAGACGCCGAGTTAGCCAGGCCCTTTGTCGCCCCCGACTCGATCGTGCGCGCGATCTGGGGCGACGCGGACACGATCCTGCTCGTCTTCGCCGGCGCGGCGGCCGAGTTCGCCCTGAACCGCGCCGTCGACTGGCTGTTCTTCACCAACGCCCTGCCCCGTGACCCTATCGGCCGGCTCTTCGCGACCGCGGCACACGCCCAGCAGATCGTGTTCGCCGACTGCGCGGCAGCCCACCAGACCCTCGCACGCATCGCACGCATCCACCGGGCAGTCGAGCGGCAGCGCGGGCAGCGTATCCCCGACTGGGCCCATCGCGACGTGCTCTACCTGCTGATCGCCTACTCGGAGCAGGCCTATGCGCTCCACAGGCGCCCCCTGACGCCCGCGGAACGCGACGAGCTGTACAGCGTGTTCCGACGGGTGGGCGAAAGCCTCGGGGTCGAGCAGCTACCGGCGACCTATGCGGCGTGGCAGCGTGACCGGGCGGCACACCTGCGGCGCGATCTGGCGTACAGCCTGCTGACGCGGCGGCTGTACCGCCGCTACCGCGAGGTGCTGGGGTGGTGGCGGTACAGCCTGATCCTGGCGATCCAGGGCATCATCGTCCCACCTGAGGTTCGGGGCTTGCTTGGCCTTCGCCCCTGGCCGTTCCTCCGCCAGGCCCTCGGGCTGTACCGCGTGCTCGTCAGACTCGGGCTGCGGCCGCTCATCCACCGGGCGCTGATTCCCAAGCAGTACCTCGCGCCCCTGCGCCGGATGGACGCCCCGGGGCTGCCTTCTTGATCCCGTCCCACTCGGAGCCCGCGGCGACTAGCGCGCCCGCGTAGCTCAGGCGGCGGGCCCGATCCGGCCGAGCCAGGCGGAGATGTCCGCCTCGTGCTCCTCGTGGAAGTGGCCGAAGGAGTACCCGACGACGACCCCCAGGGGCTCCCCGTGCATCCAGGGGTAACGGCCGGGGTCGGTCAAATCGTCCTCCGACAGCGCGAGGACGTCGGCGCGCATCTGGTCGAACGAGCGGCGCGACTCGTCCAGCACCTCCTGCAGCGTGCGCTCCCGGCCCGTCCGCTCGATCCAGGCGTTGATCTGGGTGAGCCCGGCCTCGGTGTCCTCGTCGAGGCCGGCAGGCCAGGGCGGCGGTGGGGGCTCGACGCCGGCCCGGGCCGCGCCGAGGCGGGCGAGGGTGCGGGTGCGCCACCCGTTCAGATGGGCGACTACGTCCTTAAAAGTCCACGCGCCGACGACGCCGGGCTGCTCCATCCGCGCCTCGCCCACGGTCGCCAGCAGCTGCTCCCAGTTCGCACGCTCGCGCTCGATCTCGTCGAGCAGCCCGGCCTTGCTCATCGCCGTGCTCATCGCGTCCCTCCGTACAGTTTCGCGGCCCGGGGAGCCGACAGGCGGCGGGATGTGCTCCCACCAAGCGGCGTCCCTCGCACCGCCGAAGCATACCATCGAAAGCGGCGACATGCGATCCGCATTAAGCCGCTCGGCTGGCCGCTCCAGGAGAGGCATGGTTTCCCGCGCCGCTCAATACGGCTATTTGTCATACAATGGTCGCCACACGATCCGGACGTGCCGCAGGCAAGTCATAGCTCCAGGAGCAGCCCCATGCGCCCACACCTTTCGTTGCTCGGCGTCCCCGTGACCGTACGGCCTACGGCCACGGCAGCCGGCCTGCTATCCGCGCTGGTCGTCGCGCTCCTCGCACGAGAACGCCGCGCGACGCTGAGCGTGGCCGCGGGCGTGCTCTGGTACACCGCGGATTGCGCTCACGTCGTCGGGCATATCGTCTCGTCGCAGGCGGCGGGAGCGCCGATGGACGCCGTCGACTTCGGCCTGTATCCGATGAGCGTGTACGTCGACCACGACGTGTCGCCGGGGCAGCATATCGGGCGCGCCTGCGGCGGCGTCGTGGCCTCGCTTGTCGCCGCGCTGGCGCTCGCGGCGCTGGCCCGCACCGTTTCGAACCCGCAGGCCAGGCGGCTGCTCACCATCGCCGCGGCCCAGCACGGCCTGCTGTTCATGGTGAGCCTGCTCCCGCTGCGGCTCGTCGACGGCGGTGTGATCTACGCCAATCTGCCCAGGCTCTGGCGCTAAGCTGCCGGCCGTGCCGGCGCCTTCGGGGGCGCCATAGGGCCCGCCCGAGGCTGCCAAATATGCCTGTCGCGCTCGGCCTTGCGCCTTCAAGCTCGAGGTCGGGGTGCCACCTGGGGCGTACCGGGAGACGGCCGGCGCCGTCTATAGCCCGCTGCGCCGCGAATAACGAGGCCGGACATCTGGTAGGATGTCACCACTTCCTCGCACTGCCCTACCGGAGACCACCTTATGCCCGACGACGCCGCGCTGCCGCTCCTGACCCTGGCAGGGGCGCCCACCTGGCAGCAGCCCCAGCTCACGCAGCTCAACGCCCTGCCCCCGCGCGCGACCCTGACGCCCTACCCGACGCCGGAGGCGGCCCGGTCGTTCCCGCGCGAGGCCTCCCCGTGGTTCCTCCCCCTCGACGGCACCTGGGAGTTTCAGCTGCTGGCCCGGCCCGAGGAGGCCACCTGGGCGCGCATCTCCAGCGGCTCGTGGGCGCCCATCGCCGTCCCCGGCGTTTGGACGATGCAGGGCTTCGGGCGGCCCCACTACACCAATCTGGTGATGCCCTTCCCCGAGTCGCCCCCGGCCGTGCCCGCCCACAACCCCACCGGCGTCTACCGGCGCAGCTTCTCCGCCCCGGCGGCGTGGCGCGGGCGGCGGGCGGTTGTGCACGTCGGCGGCTGCGACGGCGCCCTCTACCTGTACCTCAACGGCCAGCCCCTCGGCCTGAGCAAGGACGCGCGGACGCCGGCCGAGTTCGACGTCAGCGGCCTGCTGCGCTTCGACGGGCCGAACGAGCTGCTCGCCGTGGTCGTCCAGTGGTCCGACGCGACTTACATCGAGGACCAGGACCAGTGGTGGCACGCGGGGATCAGCCGCGAGGTGTTTCTTTACAGCACCGGCACGCCCCACATCCAGGACCTGTTCGCCCGCGGCGACCTCGCCGACGACCTGCGCGACGGCGTGCTCCGCCTGACCTGCCAGGTCGGCGCGCCCGGCGCGGACCTCGCCGGCTGCAGCCTGGAGGCCCAGCTCTTCGACCCCGCCGGCCTGCCGGTCCTCGCGGAGCCATTGCGCGCCGACTGCGCGCCCCGGCGCTACCTCGCCCCTGACGACCCAGGCCGGCGCACCGACGTGCGGCTGGAGGCCGCCGTCCCCGCACCGCTGCGCTGGTCCGCCGAGACGCCCGACCTGTACACGCTCGTCGTCACCCTGACCACGCCCGCGGGCGCTGAGAGCACCCGCTGCACGGTCGGCTTCCGGCGCGTCGAGGTGCGCGGGGGGCAGCTCCTCGTCAACGGCGCGCCGGTGCTGATCAAGGGCGTCAACCTCCACGACCACGACGAGCGGACCGGACGGGCTGTCGGCCGCGAGCTGGCCGAGCGCGACATCAGGCTGATCAAGCAGCACAACCTGAACGCCGTCCGCACCGCCCACTACCCGAAGGACCCCCACTTCTACGACCTGTGCGACCGCTACGGCGTCTACGTCGTGGACGAGGCCAACATCGAGGCCCACGCGTTTTACCACGAGCTTTGCCGCGACCCGCGCTACACCGCCGCCTTCGTGGCCCGCGTGCAGGCGATGGTCGAGCGCGACAAGAACCACCCCTGTGTGATCGCCTGGTCCCTGGGCAACGAGAGCGGGTACGGGCCCAACCACGACGCGGCGGCCGGCTACGTCCGCGGCGCGGACCCTTCGCGCCCGCTCCACTACGAGGGCGCGATCGGCGGCCCCCCCGGCGTGAACTGGGGCGGCGGGGGCCACGCGACCGACATCATCTGCCCGATGTACGCCCCCGTCGAGGCGATCGTCGCCTGGGCCGAGGCGGGCGCCGGCGACCGGCCCCTGATCCTGTGCGAGTTCTCCCACGCGATGGGCAACAGCAACGGCGGCCTCGCCGACTACTTCGCCGCCTTCGAGCGCTACCCGCGGCTCCAGGGCGGCTTTGTCTGGGAGTGGCTCGACCACGGCATCCGCCGCGAGGTCCCCGACGGCACGGCCCACTGGGCCTACGGCGGCGACTTCGGCGACACGCCCAACGACGCGAACTTCTGCGCCGACGGCCTCGTCTGGCCCGACCGCACCCCCCACCCCGCATTGTCCGAGCTGAAGTACCTTGCCCAGCCCCTGCGCGTCGAGCCGGCCGACCTCGCCGCAGGCGTCATCCGGCTGATCAACCGGCGCGACTTCCGCCCCCTCGACGATCTCGACGGCGCCTGGACCCTGCTGCGCGACGGGGAGGCTGTGCGCGCCGGGCCTCTGCCCCCCCTGGACCTCGCGCCCGGCGAGGCCCGCGACCTCGCCCTCGACCTCGGCCCTCTGGACAGGCCGGGCGAGTGGCTACTGACCCTCCGCTTCACACAGCGCGAGGCGACCGCCTGGGCCGAGGCCGGCCACGAGGTCGCATGGGCCCAGCTCGTGCTGCGCTCCGCCCCGCCGCGGCCCGCCTCGCGGCCTTGCAGGGAGGTGGCCGTCGAGCAGGACGAGCGCGCGGTCAGCTTGCGAGTCGGCGCCGTGCGCGCTTCGGTCGACGGGGAAACGGGCCTGCTCGCCTGGCTCGGCGCCGGCGCCGACAACCTGCTGCGCGAGGGGCCCCGCCTCAACCTGTGGCGCGCCCCGACCGACAACGACGGCCTCAAACTCCTCCCGCCCGACCCGCACAAGGCGCTCTGGCGCTGGGTAGAGCTGGGCCTCGACCGGCTGGAGCTGCGGCTGGACCGCATCGGGCTGGCGGAGGGGCCGGGGGGCACGCCCGTGGTCGAGGTGTTTCATCGAGCGAGCGGGCGCGGCCGCTGGGACGACGCGCTGCTCCGCTCCGTCTATGCCCTGGCGGACGGCGGTGCGCTTGAGGTCGAGCACGAGGTGACCTTGGCGCCGGACCTGGTCGATCTCCCCAGGGTGGGCGTGGCGCTCGCCCTGGCGCCGGGGCTGGAGCGGCTGAGCTGGTACGGCCGGGGGCCCTGGGAGAACTACCCCGACCGCAACGCGGGCGCGCTGGTCGGCCGGCACACGAGCACGGTGGCGGGCCAGTACGTGCCGTACATCGTGCCCCAGGAGCACGGCCTACGTACCGAGGTCCGCGAGCTGAGCCTCACGCGGGACGACGGCTCCGGCCTGCTGGTGGTCGGTCGCCCGCACCTGGCCTTCTCGGCGAGCCACTTCAGCGCCGCCGACCTGTTCCGCGCGCGGCACAGCCACGAGCTGGCGCCCCGCCCCGAGGTTATGCTTTGTCTGGACGCGGCTCACCGCGGCCTCGGCACAAACAGCTGCGGCCCCGACACGGCCGAACGCTTTCGCCTGGGCGCGGGCGTGTACCGCCTCGCCTACACCCTGCGGCCGCTCGGCGCCGCGGGAGGGGACTAAGCCATGCAGTTCACGCTCGAAAAGCTGACCGCCCGGATCCCCGAGATCGTCGCCGCCGCTATCCGCGACAGCCGCCCCCTCGACGACGTCCAGTGCTGCATGGCGCCCGGCCCGGTCGCCGAGAGCGCGATGGCCCCGCCGCCGCCCGAGTCGGCCGGCTGGGCGCCGATCCGGCCGGGCGAGCTGTGGGGCGGCCCGCCCGGCGCCACCGCGGCCACTGTGCTGCCGGACCTCGGCTGGGGCGTGCCCGAGCAGGGCGGCGGCACCTACTGGCTGTGCGCCAAGTTCGAGGTGCCCGCGGCCTGGCGCGGCCGCTCCGTCTGGCTGGCCCTGGACTGGGAGGAGCGCGACCAGGCCAGCATCGAGGCGATCGTCTACCTCGACGGGCACGCCCTTTCCGGCCTGGACGACTTTCACCGCAGCGTCCTGCTGCCGGAAACGGCCCACGCCGGGGCCCACCAAGTCCTGCTGCGCTGCTTCGTGCCCTACCACAAGCCGTTCGGCGGCCTGCACCTGCGCCTCCGCGACGAGACGATCTTTCAGCTCGGGCAGGCCATGCGCGCCGTGAGCGAGGCCGTGCCCACCTACCGCGACAGCGACGTGACCGGCCACGCCCTGCTCGCGCGCTTGAACCAGGCCTACAACACCCTGGACCTGCGCGAGGGCTGGCGCAGCGAGCGCTTCGCCGAGTCGGCCGGGCGCGCCCTCGCCGGGCTGAAGGAGGGGCTGCCCCGGCGGCCGCCGGGGGGCGAGCGGGTTCCCACCATCATCGCCACGGGCCACGCCCACCTGGACGTGGCCTGGCTCTGGCCCCTCTGGCGCACGCGCCAGAAAGTCGCCCACACCGTGGCGAACGCCCTGCACCTGATGGAGCGCTACCCCGACTACCACTTCAGCATGTCGCAGCCCCAGGTCTACGCCTACCTCAAAGAGGACGACCCTGAGCTCTACGCGCGCATGAAAGCGCGCATCGCCGAGGGGCGCTTCGAGCCCGTGGGCATGATGTGGCTGGAGCCGGACTGCAACGTCACCGGCGGCGAGTCGCTGGTGCGCCAGCTCGTCCACGGGGCCCGCTTCTTCAACCAGGAGTTCGGCGAGGGCCGGCACGTCGTCTGGCTGCCCGACGTGTTCGGCTACAGCGCCGCCCTGCCCCAGCTTATGCGCGGCTGCGGGATCAGCTGCTTTATGACAACCAAGATCAGCTGGAACCAGTTCAACCGCATGCCGCACGACACCTTCCGCTGGCGTGGGATCGACGGCAGCGAGGTGCTGACCCATTTCATCACGGCCACGGCGCAGCCGGTGAAGCACCTGTCGGAGGCCCAGTTCTACACCTACGTGGGCAATATGAGCGGCGGCGAAGCGTTCGGCCTGTGGAACCACTACCGCCAGAAGGCGATCAACGACGAGGTGCTGTACAGCTACGGCTGGGGCGATGGCGGCGGCGGCCCCACCGAGGAGATGCTGGAGGCCGCCGCCGTCCTCGGCGACCTGCCGGGCTTCCCACAGGTGCGGCTCGGCCGGGTGGAGCAGTTCTTCCAGCGGCTCTACGAGCGGGTCTGGGACGACCCGGGCCTGCCTACCTGGGCGGGCGAGCTGTACCTGGAGTATCACCGCGGCACCTACACCAGCCAGGCCCGCACCAAGCAGGCCAACCGCGCCGCCGAGCTGCGCTTCCGCGAGGCCGAGTGGCTGAACGCCTGGGCCGCGAGCACCGGCGCCCCGAGCCGCCAGGCCGACCTCGACGCCGGCTGGCGCACCATCCTCCTGAACCAGTTCCACGATATCCTGCCGGGCAGCAGCGTCAGCCAGGTTTATGTGGACAGCGCGGCGCAGTACGCCGATGCCCTGCACGTCGCCGGGTCAGTCTGGGCCGCGTCCGCCGCGGCGGTGCTGGGGGCGGCCGAGCCGGCCGAGTCGGCGGGGAACGCGCCCGGCTACGCGGTCGTGAACAGCCTGCCCTGGGAGCGCCACGAGATTGTGCGGATCGCCCTGCCCGCCGATGGCGAGGCCCCCGCCCTCGCCGCCGAGGCTCCGGTGAGAACCCAGGCCGTCGAGGATCAGGGCGGCGAGCGGGCCCTCCTGGCCGAGGTGGTCGCCCCTGGCTACGGCTACAGCCTGCTAGGCCCAGCCCCGTCGGCGGGCGCGCCCGCCCCCGCCGGGTCGCCGGCGGCCGAGCGCACGGCGCTGGAGAACGACGAGCTGCGGATCGCGCTCGACGAGCACGGCGAGATCGTCTCGCTCTTCGACAAACGCGCCGGCCGCGAGGTCGTCCCCCCCGGCGGGCGCGCCAACCAGCTCGTGCTGTACGAGGACCGGCCCCTGAGATGGGACGCGTGGGACATCGACATCTTCTACGAGCAGAAGCCCTATCCCGTCCACGAGATCGTTGACTGGCAGGTGGTCGAGGCCGGGCCGCTGCGGGCCGCCGTCGAGATCACGCGGCGCTGCGGCCAGAGCGTGATCCGGCAGCGGATCTGCCTGTGGCGCGCCTCGCGGCGGGTGGACTTCGTCACCACGGTCGACTGGCACGAGCGCCAGATGCTGCTGCGGGCCCTGTTCCCGCTCGACCTCAACGCGGCCAGCGCCACCTGCGAGATCCAGTTTGGCGCGGTGGAGCGGCCCACCCACCGCAACACCAGCTGGGACGTGGCCCGCTTCGAAGTGTGCGCGCAGCGCTGGGTCGACCTGAGCGAGGGCGACTACGGCGTGGCCCTGCTCAACAACGGCAAGTATGGCCACAGCCTCCACGGCAACGTGCTCGGCCTTTCGCTGCTGAAAGGCCCCGTCTTCCCCGACCGCGGAGCCGACCTGGGGCGGCACCAGTTCACCTACAGCCTGTACCCGCACCAGGGCGACTGGCGCGCGGCGGGGGTGGTGCGCCGGGCCTACGAGCTCAACGCGCCGCTCGTCGCCGTACCCCTCGCAGAGCGGCCGGCGCCCGGCGCTCCCGGCGCGCACTCCTTCCTGAGCGTCGCCAGCGACCACGCGGTCGTCGAGACGATCAAGGTGGCCGACGACGGCGATGGCCTGATCGTGCGGCTGTACGAGGCCCACAACCAGCGCGGGCGGGTCGGCCTGCGCTTCGGGCGGCCGGTGGCAAGCGCGGAGGAGACCGACCTGTTGGAGCGCACGGTCGGCGGGCTCGCCGTCGACGGGGAAACGGTCGAGGTGGCGGTGCGCCCGTTCGAGGTGAAGACGTTGCGCGTGCGGCTGGGCTAGGCGGCGGGCCACGGGCCGGGTGCTGGCCGAGCGGGGCGAGCAATGCCCGCCCCGCCTGTCCCCGCGGCGCCGCTACGCGGCGAGGTAGCGTGCGAGCGTTTCCTCTCCTCGGGCTAGCATACGGCACCGGCGCACGATAGCACACGGGTCGCCGCGCCGGGATGACGGCGAGCTGGCGCAAGCGTGAGCGCTGCGGCACCTGATGTGCTATCACTGTCGGCGATGATCGAAGTGATCCCGTGTGGGTCAACCGGTGGCCCACGCGGCGCGCCGTGTCCGGATCCTACGCTGGGGCGGCACCCAGAAGGAGGTGATATGAGCGAAGAGCAGCTGCGTGAGGCCCTGACGCGGCTCCACGTGATCCTGGTGGAGCTGCACCGGGCCCTGATTGAGGCGACCCGCTACGAGTTCGAGCGGGCCCACGGCCGGATCGAGAACCCCTACGAAGTCTTGCAGCTTGTGGAGAGCGACCCGGTGTTCGCCTGGCTGCGGCCGCTCACCGCGCTGGTGCTGCGCGTCGACGAGCTATCCGAGCAAGACACGCTGAGCCTCGGCGAGGTGGCCGAAGCCCGAGCCGCCGCCGAGCAGCTGGTGCAGCCGTCCGCGAACGCAAGCTCGCCATTCCACGACCGGCTGCGGGCTCTGCGCCAGAGCGCGCCCTCGCTCGTCGTGCTCCACACCCACGTGCGGCAAGCGCTCGCCGCTCTGCCGCGCGCCGCGGCGCCAGGCGATCCGCCCCAGCCCCGCTAAAGCCCGCGGCGTAAAAGGCGCAGAGCAGCCGCCCCCTTGCGCTACCGGTCGGCGTTGATGCGGAGCCAGCGGGAGCCGTAGGCCTCCAGCTTCACCTCGTGGTTCTTGTCCTCCACGGGGATGTGGGTCAGCCCATCGAGCAGGTCGGTGAAATACCGCACGCCCTCGCCCACGTCCACCAAGGCCTTGCAGCTTTTGCCGCTCAGGTTGTGCAGCGCGATCAGGCCGTGGCCGTCGAGCTCGTAGCGCAGGCCGAGCACCGAGCGCTCGCCGGTGTCGAGAATCGTCACCTTGCCGCGCCCGATCTCGGGGCACTGGCGGCGGACGCGGATCATCTGCTCGAAGCGGTTGAGCAGGGAGTCGGGCCGGCGCTGCTGGGTCGATACGTTCACCTCGTGGTAGCTGAATGGCCCCTCGTCGATCACCTTACGCACCAGCTCCTGGTCGGGCGCGGTCGAGAAGCCGGCGTTCGCCTCGTCGGACCACTGCATTGGCGTGCGGACAGGAGCCCGGCCTTCCAAGGACAGGTCGTCGCCCATGCCGATCTCCTCGCCATACCAGACCACCGGCGTGCCGGGCAGGGTCAGCAGCAGATTGTAGGCCTGCGCGATGCGCCGCTCGTCGCCGCCGAGAATGGCGGGCAGCCGCCGGGCCACCCCGCGGTTGTACAGCCACATCTCCTCAGTGAAGCCAAAGGCCTGCGCCACCTGCTCGCGCTCGCGGTCCGACAGGCGCTCCAGGGCCAGCTCATCGTGGTTGCGCATAAACACGGCCCACTGGCACACCTCGGGCTTGGGGGGGATCATGCGCAGCGCGCGGGTGATCGGCTCGGCCTCTTCCCGGGCGAACGCCAGGTAGGTGAGCTGGTTGAGGAAGAAGTTGAACAGCATGTGCATGCGGTCGCCGTCGCCGAAGAAGTGGGTGATTTGATCAAGGTCCACATTCGCTTCGGCCAGCAGCATGGTGCCCCGGCTGCGCCAGGCCAGGTGCGAGTGGAGCTTGCTGATGTACTGGTACGGGTCGACGATGTTCTGGGTGTTCACGTCGCGCAGCTCGATCACAAACGGCGCCGCGTCGATACGGAAGCCGTCCACGCCGAGCTGGAGCCAGAAGCTCATGATCTTGGCGAACTCCTGCTGGACGTGGGGGTTGGCGATATTGATGTCGGGCTGGTGGGGGTAGAAGCGGTGGTAGTAATAGGCCTTGGCCTGCTTGTCGTAGGTCCAGGTGGTTTCCTGCTTGCCGGGGAAGATCATGCCCTCGTGGGCGTCGTCGGGCTTTTCCTTGGACCAGATGTAGAACTCGCGGAAGGGCGAGTCGGGGTTGGCGCGGGCCTGCTGGAACCAGGGGTGCTGATCCGAGCTATGGTTGAGCACGAGGTCGACCACCACGCGGAGGCCGCGGTCGTGTGCCTGGTGGACGAACTCGACGAAGTCGCCGAGGGTGCCCAGGCGTGGGTCGACGTTGTAGTAGTCGGTGATGTCGTAGCCATTATCCTTGTTCGGGGTGGGGTAGAAGGGCAGCAGCCAGATGCAGGTGAAGCCGAGCCCCGACAGGTGGTTCAGCCGGCTGGTGAGCCCGTTGAAGTCGCCCACGCCATCGCCGTTGGAGTCGGCGTAGGTTTCGACATCCAGACAGTAGATAATCGCGTCCTGATACCAGCGCTCAAACACAGTTATACCTCCAATATTCTGAAGAGCTACCCCGCGCACCCGTCCGCTGCTCGACGCCTCAGCGCGACCTGACTGAGCGGGCGCTGCTGGGCGAGCTCTACGTGGCCGCCATCCCAACGCGGGGCGAGGCCTGGCGGCGCCGGCGCGCGGCCGGCTGTCCGTGCTGAACCGGCTGGCGCCGGGCCGGCTACCGGGCGCGAGGCGGCTTGACGCAAGCCCCGCGCTAGGCGGGAAGCAGCGCGCTGAGCGCCCGCCGCACAAGGGCCTCAGCCAGGGGGAGCTTGTAGCCGTTCTGCGCAAGCTGGCGCGCACCGGCGAGGGCCGCCGGCGCGGCGCGGGCCACCGCCCCATCGTCGAGCTCGGCGCCGACCAGCACCTCCTCGGCGGCCGTCGCCCGCCAGGGCACGGGTGCCACGCCGCCCAGCACCAGGCGCGCCGCCTCGACCCGCTGCCCCCCCGGGCCGCCCAGCCGCAGCGCGGCGGCCACCCCGACCAGGGCGAAGGCCCAGACTTTGCGGTCCATCGCCTTCAGGTAGATGCTCCGCGCGCCCTCGTTCAGCGCCGGCAGCTCGACCCCGAGGATCAGCTCATCCTCGGCCAGGGTCGTCTCGGTGCGCCGATCGTCCGTAGGCGGGGCGAAGAGGTCGGCGAGGGGCAGCCGGCGCTCGCCGCCAGGCCCACGCAGCCGGACAACGGCGTCGAGGGCGACCAGCGCCGTAGCCAAGTCGGAAGGGTGGACCGCCACGCAAGGGCTGAGGTCGAACAGGGCGTGGAGCTGGTTCTCGCCGTCGCGGGCCTGGCACTCGTCGCCGCCCTGAAGCCAACAACGGACATCAGGGCTGCGAAAGTACCAGCAGCGCGGGCGCTGGAGCAGGTTGCCGCCGATCGTGGCCATGTTGCGCAACTGCGGCGTTGCCGCCAGGGCGGCGGCCTCGGCCAGGGCCGGGTAGCGCCGCTGTAGCAGCGGGTCGCGCTCAAGCTCGCTGAGCGTGGTCAGGGCGCCGATCGAGACGCCGGCCGGGCTCTCGGCGATCCCGCGGGGCAGATCCGCGATCTGCTTGATGTTGACGAGCCTGCCGGGCGCGACGATGTCGGTCTTGATCAGGGTGATCAGATCGGTACCGCCGGCCAGGGGTCGGACGGCGCCAGCCCCGGCCTGGCCGATCTGGGCGAGGGCCTCCTCGACCGTCCCGGCGCTGGTGTAGTCGAACGCTTTCACGTAGCACCTCCATCCTGACCGGCCCGCTGTGCGGCCAGCGCCTCAAGCATATGCCGCCGTGAAAGTGGCCCGTCGCACACCCGCACCCCCACGGCGTCGAACACGGCGTTGGCGATGGCGGGCGCGGTCGGGATAAGCGGCGGCTCGCCGACGCCCTTGGCCCCGGTCGCGTTCGCCTCCACGTCGGGCAGGTCGAGCGGGGCGAGGGTGATCGGCGGGATGTCGGCCACGGTGGGGATGTGATACTCCTCCAGGTTGGCGTTCAGCACCAGGCCGCGGGCCGCGTCCACCACCCGCTCCTCAGTCAGGGCGTAGCCGATGCCCTGGGTTACCCCGCCGATCAGCTGGCTTTCGACCATGGTCGGATTGATGATCCGCCCCACGTCGTGGGCAGCCGCCACGCGCAGCACCGTCACCTCGCCGGTCTCCGTGTCCACCTCGACCTCGACGCACTGCGCGCCGACGGTCCTGATCGCCTTGTCTTCCGGGTTGGGGCCGCGGGCGCCCTGGCCCTGGATCATGTGCGGGGCGATGCGCTGCGCCACCTCGGCAATGCTCACCCCCGTACCGGGCTGGCCGGCCACACAGACCATGCCGTCGCGCACGACCAGGCGCTCCGGCTCCTCCTCCAGGATCGGCGCCGCCGCCTGGCAGAGCTGGCGCTTCACCTCGATCGCCGCTTCGCGGATGGCCGGGCCGAGGGTGGCCTGGGTGGCGCTGCCGGCGCTGGCGGGCGAGTAGGGGCCGCGGGCGGTGTCCCCGAGCCGCAGGATCACGCGATCCGTGGGCAGGCCCAGCTCCTCGGCGGCGACCATGAGCAGGCCAGTGCGCGTGCCCGTGCCGATATCCTGGGTGGCGGTGATCACCTCGGCGCTGCCGTCGCCATTGAGCTGGATGGAGGCGTAGCCGGGCGGGTGGCCGCTGCCGGCCGGCCAGTCGTGGGCGGCGAAGCCGACGCCGCGGCGCCTGGGACCATCGGGGGCGGGGCGCTGGTAGCGCGCCCAGCCAAACGCCTCGGCGACCGCCGCGTAGCAGCGCCGCAGGCTGTCGGGCAAGGTGTAGGGCTTGCCGTTCTGCTGGTTCGTATCGGCGTAGTTCCGCTCGCGCAGGGCGATCGGGTCCACGCCGAGCGCGCGGGCGAGCTCGTCCATCGCCTGTTCGAGGGCGAAGGCGGCCTCGACGTGGCCGGGAGCGCGGAAGGCCACCGCCGGCCCGGCGTTGGTGTAGACGCCGGTCTGCTCGGTGCGCACATTCTCACAGCGGTAGAGCGTCTGGTAGGCCCCGCTGACGTCGCTAGCCTCGCCGCCGGTCATGTAGGCGCCCACCTCCTGCTGGATGCGCGCGTCGATGCCGGTGAGCGTGCCGTCGCGGCGAGCGCCGAGGCGTAGGGTCTGGCGGGTCGCGTTGCGGTTTCCGGCGGCCAGGTTCTCCGCGCTGCGGTCGTGCATGAGCTGAACGGGGCGCCCGGCGGCCCTGGCCAGCAGCGCGGCGAGGGCGTCGGGCTTCCACGCGATCTGCTTGGCGCCGAAGCCGCCGCCCATATGCTCCTTGATCACCCGCACATGGTTGGCGGGGACGCCGAGCTTCTTGGCCAGCTCCTCGCGCACCGTCCAGACCGACTGGGTCGAGCAGTACAGCGTGAGCTCGTCGCCCTCCCACACAGCCGTCGAGCCGTGGGGCTCGAAGGCGTTGTGGAGCGCCGTCTGCGTGGTGTAGGTGTGTTCGATCACCACATCGGCCGCGCGCAGCCCGGCCTCGACATCGCCGCGGGTGTACACCTTCGGCTCGCCGGCGATGTTGCCCCCCGGGTGGAGCGCGGGCGCGCCGGGGCGCAGCGCCGCCGCCATGTCGCCGACGACGGGAAGTAGCTCGTACTCAACCGCGATCAGGCGCAGGGCGTCCTCGGCGATCTCCTCGCTTTCGGCAGCCACCGCGGCGACCTCGTCGCCCACAAAGCGCACCGTCCGGTCGAAGAGCTTGCTTTCCTGATACCAGTCGATGTCGGGGGCGTTCTCGACGCTGAGCACCGCGTGGACACCGGGGAGGGCCTCGGCGCGGGCGGTGTCGACGCGCACGACGCGGGCGTGGGGGTGAGGGCTGCGCAGCACCCGGGCGTAGAGCTGGCCAGGCAGGCGCACGTCGTAGGTGTAGCGGGCGCGCCCCGTGACCTTCACCTCGCCCTCTACCCGCGGGTGGGGCTTCCCCACCACGCGCAGCGGCGCGCCCTGGCCCCAGGGCGGTAGTTGGGCGCCCTCAACAACCGTGTACTGCACCTCCTCGCCCTCGCCCTGCTTCTCGACGCGCTCAATCGGCATGGCCACCCTCCTGGCTCGTCGTGGGGCGGCCGGCCGCGCGCCGCCCAGCCTCCAGAATGTGGCGGTAGGCGCCGCAGCGGCAAAGGTTGCCGCTCACCGCCCGCATGATCTCGGCGTCGCTGGGCGCGGGCTGCGCGTTGAGCAGCCCGCGCAGGCTCATGATTTGGCCGGGCGTGCAGAAGCCGCACTGGAAGGCGTCGGCCTCGATAAAGGCCGCCTGGACGGGGTCGAGCTTGCCGTCGATGCTCAGCCCCTCAATCGTGGTGATCTCGCGTCCCACGCAGTCGACCGCGAGCAGCAGGCAGGCGTACATCGCCTGGCCGTCCACCAGCACGGTGCATGCGCCACAGTTGCCCATATCGCAGACCTTTTTGGTCCCGGTCAGCTGGAGGTCGACGCGCAGCGCGTCGAGCAGCGTCCGGCGCGGCTCCAAGAGCATTGTATGCTCAGCGCGGTTGACCTTTAATGAACAAGGAACACCCTCACGTGCCATGGACGGCTCCTCTCCACGCTCGGCGCAGCCCCCGGCCCGCGGGGGCGATCATCCTTCTCGCGGGCGGCAAGAGCTATGCCAGAGGGAGCGCTCCCCGTTGAAAGCCCGCGGCGTTTCCCATCTTGCGCCCGATTGAAGCGGCCTCGCGGCAGGGTATGATGCTTGAGTCAAACCCTTTGTGAACATCTGTCTCGGTGGTACCCTCTGCGGTTGAGAAAGGATGCATGTGGACACGCTCATCCCACGGCGTGCGGGGCGGCGGGAGTGGCTCGGGCTGGCTGTCCTGATGCTGCCCACGCTGCTGATTGTGATGGATCTTACTGTGCTGCACCTGGCCGTGCCGCATCTGAGCGCCGACCTCCGGCCGAGCGGCGCCCAACTGCTCTGGATCGTCGATATCTACGGCTTCCTGATCGCCGGCTCGCTGATCACCATGGGCACGCTCGGCGACCGGATCGGCCGGCGGAAGCTGCTGCTGATCGGCGCGGCGGCGTTCGGCTTCGCCTCCGTGCTGGCCGCCTTCTCCCCGAGCGCCGCGCTCCTGATCGCCAGCAGGGCCCTGCTCGGCGTCGCCGGCGCAACCCTGATGCCCTCGACCCTGGCGCTCATTCGCACTATGTTCCGTGACCCTGCCCAGCGCAGCGTCGCGATCGGGATCTGGATCTCGGGCTTCTCCGCGGGAAGCGCGGTGGGCCCGCTGATCGGCGGCGCGCTGCTGGAGCAGTTCTGGTGGGGCGCGGTGTTTCTCCTCGGCGTGCCGGTTATGCTGCTGCTGCTCGTGCTCGGCCCGCTGCTGCTCCCCGAGGCCCGCAACCCCAGCGCCGGGCGCCTCGACCTGACCAGCGCGGCGCTGTCGCTTGCGGCGGTGCTGCTGGTGATCTATGGCGTCAAGCACGTGGCGCAGGAAGGGGCGGACGTGATCGCCGCCGTCACGATCATCCTCGGGCTGGCCCTCGGCACCGTCTTTGTGCGACGGCAGCGGCACCTGGCCGACCCGCTGATCGACTTGCGCCTGTTCCGCATCCCCGCCTTCAGCGCCTCGCTCATGATGTACACGCTGGGAGTGTTTGTCTCCTTCGGCGCGTTTCTGTTTATCGCGCAGTACCTGCAACTGGTGGTCGGGCTTTCGCCGGTGCAGGCGGGCCTGTGGTCTGTGCCGGGGGCGCTGGCGTCGATCGTCGGCTCGAATGTAGCGCCAGTGCTCGTGCGCTGGCTCCGACCCGCGTACGTGGTGGCGCTTGGGCTGGGCCTGGCGGCCCTTGGCTTCGCCCTGATGGTTCCGATCAGCACCACCTCCCTCGCCCTTGTGGTCGCCGGGTGGGTCATCATCTCGCTGGGCTTCGGGTTCACCTTCACGATCAGCACCGATCTGGTGATCGGCAGCGCGCCGCCCGAGCGTGCCGGGGCAGCGTCGGCCATCACCGAGACCGGCGCGGAGCTGGGCGGGGCGCTCGGCATCGCCGTGCTGGGCAGCCTGGGCATGGCCGTGTACCGGAGCCGGCTCGCCACCAACCTCCCGCCGAATGTGCCGCCGGAGGCGTCCGCCGCAGCGCAGGACACCCTCGGCACGGTGGTGGCGCAGGCGGCGCAGCTCCCCGACGCGGTCGGCGCCGCGCTGCTCGCGGCGGCGCGCCTGGCCTTCACCCAGGGGCTGCAGCTGCTCGCGCTGATCGCCGCGGTCGTTATGGTCGGCCTGGTCGCCCTGGCGCTGGTGATGCTGCGCGACGCCGTGATGGGCGAGGAGCCCCCCGAGCACATGGGCGACGAGCCGCCGGGCGGCCAGCTTCACGTCGAGCGGGAAACAGCGGAGGTGTTGCCGGCGCCCACGAGGTAAGTGCCCTCGCTGGTTTCGCTCCAGAGGGGGCCAGCGAACGGCGATATGGGATGCGGCGGGAGCGGAGGTAGGACGCTCCACGCGAAACCCCCAGCCGCCGCCCGTGTGACCCGGCGCCGCCGGCTCACACGGGCAACTGCCATGCCGAGCGGCTATCCGGCGGCCCGCTCCCGTTCCAGCGCCGCCCGCGCGTCCTCTAGCATCCGCCGCGTCGCCTCGTCGGGCTCGGGGTAGTCGGCGTGCAAGGCCTGGAAGTGGTGGACCAGCACCGACGCGACGGCGGCGTAGGTGAACGCGCGCTGGTTCGCGGGGATGACGTACCAGGGCGCCCAGGGCGTGCTCGTCCTGCTCAGCATCGCCTCGTAGCTGCGCTCGAAGGCGTCCCAGTCGTGGTGGTGCTTCAGGTCGGACTCCGAAAACTCTCCCTGGAGCTCGGGCCGCGCGATCCGTTCCAGCAGGCGCTCCCGCTCGACCTCCTTCGAGATGTGGAGAAAGAACTTGAGCACCGGAAAGCCGTTCTCCACCAGATGGCGCTCGAAGCTGTTGATCTGGGCGTAGCGCTTGTCCCACAGGTTCTCGCGCGCCTGCGGCGGCAAGCCCCACTGGTCAACCTTCTCGGGGTAGACCTGCTCGGCGGTGACCTGCTCGTAGTACGAGCGGTTGAAGACGGCGATGTGGCCGCGGGCGGGCAGCGCCTGGACCGCGCGCCAGAGGAAGTCGTGCTCGGCCTCGGCCGTCGTCGGCGCCTTGAACTGCCTGGCGTGGCAGACCTGCGGGTCCAACACGGTAAACACGGTCTGGATGGTTTCGTCCTTGCCGGCGCCGTCCATCCCCTGGATCAGCACGAGCAGCCCGTACTGGGCGTGGATGTGGAACATGTGCTGATAGCGCCGCAGCTGCTCCATCTGGGCGTCGGCGTGGGCCTGGGCCGCCTCCTCGGCGGCGTGCACTCCGCGGGGGTCGGCCGGGTACGCCGACAAATCAACCTGCTGGTCCGGCGGCACGCGAAAATCGTCTGGAGTCATGGCGAAGGCTCCGTGATAGCACGCGGCTCCTGTCCTACAGTTACGGGGCGGAAGGCGCAGGTTGCGTGCCACAGGCCGGCGCGCCTGCTGCGAGTGGCGCCCCCGTCGCCTGGCGCGGCCCTCGTGCTACCCCGCTCCTTATGGTTGTTACCCGTTTCCCCCAGGTGTTCAGAAATATACTTCACGCCCGGGGTCTCCCCGCTATACTTCGTGACAGGAAACGCGAAAATCGCAGACGCAATGAGGAGGCTCCAGTGAACGCTCTACGGCTCTTCCCGAAGATGGTGATCGTGGTCGGCATCGCCTTTGCCCTCGCCGGTGTGGTCGCCGCAGGCGCCGGGATCTACATCCGCAGCTTTGTCGGCCAGCAGCTCGCCGCGCAGAACATCGTCACGCCCGACGACGCCTCGATCCCGAACGCCCCGGTCAACAGCATCGCCACCGCCCTGAGCATGGCCGACATCATCCAGCACCACGCCGCGGCGAGCGGCAACGGCCTGACCTACGCCCAGATGGGCCGCTTCGCCATCGAGAGCGGCGACCCGGCCGGCACGAACAACGCCGACGAGGCCCTGAAGGACGCCAACGGCAAGCCCGTCGCCAACCAG
>Ga0164290_1000250_pt1 | contig 203718 bp, 201 predicted proteins | sample Micstemetagenome_FD_108782 | JGI IMG/M metagenome (GOLD analysis project Ga0164290, IMG submission 108782) | Contaminated culture microbial community from soil near Moab, Utah, USA - Microcoleus steenstrupii SON62 (Illumina Assembly) | ecosystem: Environmental > Terrestrial > Soil > Soil crust...
ACTTCGCCAATGGCGGCGAGGACGTGACCTCCGGCTGGCTCTCCTCGATCGGCTATGGCCCGGGTGACGGGCGGATCACAGTGACCGAGGTGCGGTTCACGCCTTGGGACGGCGGCCCCGCGCCGGATGCCGGTCCGGCGCCCGGCCCGATGCCCGATCCGGTGCCGCCGCCGAACGCCTATCCGGGTCCGGCCCCGCAGCCTGATGCGGTGCCCGCGCCAGAGGCGCCGCCGGTCGCCGAGGCCCCCGAGGCGCCGCCCGCAGCGGAAGCCCCCGCGCCCGCGCCCACGCCGGCTCCGTCCGGTCAGGTGCTGCAGGCGACCGAGGGCGCAGACGTCTTCGCCTTCAAGCCTGGTGACGGCTGGCTGGCCGGCAATGTGGCTCCCTTCGTCGTGGAGGGTTTCACCCTCGGCCAGGACCGCCTGGAGATCGCGGCCGACCCGATCTACTCGCCCTGGATCTGGGAGGACGGTGAGGGCAGCACCTTCGTCGGCTGGTGGTGGGGTGCGGGCGAGCTGGTCAAGCTCGCTGGCGTCACCGGCGCGACGCTGGACGCGGTGATGAACCCGGCCGCCGCGGCGCCGACAATCCCGACGGAACCGGAACCGGCACCAGAGCCGGCACCGACGCCGGAGCCTGACTCTGAGGCGGAGCCTGAGCCGGCACCGACACCGGAGCCTGACTCTGAGGCGGAGCCTGGGCCGGACGTGGTGCCGGAGCCTGAGCCTGCGCCGACGCCCGCCCCTTCGCCGCAACCCGCGCCATTGCCGGAGGCCGAGCATACCCCGGGCGTGGTTCTGCAGGGCTTGGCCTCGCGCGACACCCTGGTCGGCGGCCTCGGCGACGACGTGCTCGATGGCGGCGCCGGCGCCGATCTCCTGCAGGGAGGCGAGGGCGACGACAGGCTGGCTGGCGGGGCCGGCCGTGATTCGCTGGAGGGTGGCGTCGGCGATGACACGCTCGAAGGCGGCCCGGGTGCCGACCTGCTGCAGGGGGGCGAGGGTGACGACCTCCTCCTCGGCGGTACCGGCCGTGACTCGCTTGAGGGCGGCCTCGGCGAGGATGCGCTTCTCGGCGGCGCCGGCGTCGACGTCCTGCGCGGCGGCGAGGGCGAGGACGTGCTCACCGGCGGTTCGGGCCCCGATACCTTCGTCTTCGCCCGCGGCGACGGGGCGGACTGGGTCATGGACTTCAAGCCCGGGACCGACCTGCTGCGCTTCGAGGCCATCATGGAGGGCGAGATCGCCCAGGCGCTCGCGACCCGCGACGGCCAGGCCGGCCTCGAGATCAACCTCGGCAGCGGCGACGAGGTGTTCCTCGCCGGCGTGACCCAGACGCTCGCCACCACGGACATGGTGTTCGCCTGAGACGGGCGGGGCCGGGGACTCCCGGCCCCGCTCCCCCCGCGCGCCGCGGCTCCCCTCGACCGCGGCGCGCGGTTTGCTTAACTCCCTGTCATGACCATTTCGCCCATTGCCTTCACGCTGAATGGCCAGCCGATCGTGCTGCCGGCCGGCACCTCGCCCACCCTCTCGGTGCTCGACTGGCTGCGCGCCGGCGGCCTGACCGGCACGAAGGAAGGCTGCGCGGAAGGCGACTGCGGCGCCTGCACCGTGGTGCTGGAGGAAGCCTCCGGCGCGCGCGTTCCGGTGAATGGCTGCATCACCCTGCTCGGCCAGTTGCACGGTCGCGCGCTGCGTACGGTGGAAGGGCTGCGTGCGCCGGACGGCTCGCCGCACCCGATCCAGGTCGCGATGGCCGAGAGCGACGGCACGCAATGCGGCTTCTGCACGCCCGGCATCGTGATGTCGGCCTGGGCCCATGCACGCGCCGGCGGCGATGTGCATGAGGCGCTGGCGGGCAATCTCTGCCGCTGCACCGGCTACCGCCCGATCGTCGAGGTGCTCGGGCGGCTGGCCGATGACGACGCGCCCGTGCCCGCGAGCACGCCGGCAGTGTCCGCGGTGTTCGAGGCGCGGGGCCAGGTCTTCCGGCTGCCGGCAACGCTCGACGAGCTGCTGTCGCTCCGCGCCGCGCATCCCGCGGCCTGGCTGCTGGCGGGCGGCACCGATCTCGGGCTGCGCGTGTCCGATCACCGGGAGGTCCCGGCTTCGGTCATCTGCCTGCTCAACGTGCCGGAGCTGCATGTGGTGGAGGCGACGGCGGGGGGGCTGGGTATCGGCGCCGCGGTTTCCTATGGCCGCCTGCTCGACCTCTGCCGCGCCGAGCCGGGCTTCGCGCCCCTCGCGGCGCTGCTGGCGCGGCTCGGCTCGCGGCAGATCCGCGGGCTCGGGACGCTCGGGGGCAATCTCGGCACCGCCTCGCCGATCGGGGATTCGCTGCCGCCGCTGGTGGCGCTCGGCGCCGTCGTGCGCGTCGCGTCGCTGCGCGGGGCGCGGGAGATGCCGGTGGAGGCGTTCCTGACCGGCTACCGGCAGAACGCGCTGGCGCCGGACGAGGTCATCGTCTCCGTCTTTCTCCCGCGCCCTGCCGCCGGCGCGCATTTCGCCTGCGAGAAGATCAGCAAGCGCCACGACCAGGACATCGCGACGGTCGGCGCGGCGATGCTGGTGCGGGAGTCGGCAGGCGTGGTGAACGAGGCGCGGCTCGCCTTCGGTGGCGTCGGCGCGACGGTGATCCGTGCGTCGGGCGCCGAGGCGGCGCTGGTCGGGAAGCCCTTCGACGCGGGCGCCGTCGCGGCGGCGGCCGAGGCGCTGGCGCGCGACATCGCGCCGCTGTCGGACTGGCGCGGCTCCGCCGCCTATCGCCTGGCCGTCGCGCAGGGGCTGCTGCGGCGGCTGCACCTGCGGGTCACACGGCCCGACCTGCCGCACGAGGTCGCCGCATTCGCGGAGGTGCTGTGATGGACGGCCCCCGGACGCTCCCCGGCAAGGCCGCCGGCGCCGCGCTGCGCCACGATTCCGCGCTGAAGCACTGCACCGGCGAGGCGCGCTACGCCGACGACATCCCGGAGGTGCCGGGCACGCTGCACGCCGCGCTGGTGCTCTCAACCATCCCGCATGGCGTGCTGACCACGCTGCACACGGACGCCGCGCGGGCGATGCCGGGCGTCGTCGCAGTGCTCGGCCCGCGCGACATCCCGGGCGAGAACGACATCGCCCCGGCCGCGAAGGGCGAGCCGCTCTTCGCCGATCCGGTGGTGGAGTTCGCCGGCATGCCGCTCGCCCTGGTCGTGGCACGCTCGCGCGACGAGGCGATGCGCGCGGCGGCCGCGGCGACGGCGGAGATCGTGGCGCGTGAGCCGGTGCTGACCATCGAGCGCGCGCTGGAGCTCGGCCAGAACGTCGTGCCCCCGCAGGTGATCCGTCGCGGCGACGCGGAGGCCGCGATCGCCGCGGCGCCGCGCCGCCTCTCGGCCGAGTTCCGCGCCGGCGGGCAGGAGCATTTCTACCTGGAAGGGCAGGTCGCGCTCGCGACGCCGGGGGAGGGCGGGGACATGACCGTCGTCTCCTCGACCCAGCACCCGTCCGAAGTGCAGCACGTCGTCGCGCGCGTGCTCGGCTGCGACTACAACCGCGTCACCGTGACCTGCCGGCGGATGGGCGGCGGCTTCGGCGGCAAGGAAAGCAACGCGAGCTGGGTGGCCGCCGCGGCCGCCCTCGCCGCACGCGTCACCAACCGGCCGGTGAAGCTGCGCCTGCCGCGCCGCGCCGACATGATCGCGACCGGCAAGCGCCACCCCTTCCTCTATCGCTGGACGGCGGGCTTCGACGGGACGGGGCGGATCTCGGGCCTCGACGCACTGCTCGCGGCCGATGGCGGCTGGAGCCTCGACATGTCGGGCGGCGTGGTGTTCCGCGCGGTGACACATGCGCTGAACTGCTGCGACGTGCCGGCGGTGCGGCTCGCCGCGCAGGCGGTGCGGACCAACACCGTCTCCCACACCGCCTTCCGCGGCTTCGGCGGGCCACAGGGCGCGCTGCTGATCGAGGACGTGATCCACCGCGTCGCCGCCGCCACCGGCCTGCCGCCGGAGGAGGTGCGGGCGCGCAACTTCGCCGGCGCCCCCGGCAATGGCGACGAGACGCCCTATGGCCAGAAGCTGGAAGGCGACCTCATCGCGCGCTGCTGGGCCGAGGCGAAGCGTGATTCCGACTGGGACCGCCGGCGCGCGGAGATCGCCGCCTTCAACGCATCCCATCCGACCTTGCGCCGCGGACTGGGGTCGATGGTGCTCGCCTTCGGCATCTCCTTCGGCATCCAGCACCTGAACCAGGCCGGCGCGCTGGTCCATGTCTATTCCGACGGCTCGATCCGCCTGAACCACGGCGGGACAGAGATGGGGCAGGGGCTCTTCATCAAGATCGCGCAGGTGGTCTGCGACGTCTTCGGCGTCGATCTCGACCGCATCGCCATCACCGCGACGAGCACGGCGGAGGTGCCGAACACGGCGCCGACCGCGGCCTCCACCGGCTCCGACCTGAATGGCTGGGCGGCGCACAACGCGGCGACAGCGATCCGCGGCCGCATGGCGGAGGTGGCAGCGGCGAAATGGGGCATCGCGCCGGAGGCGGTGGTCTTCGCCGACAACCGCGCCTGGGCCGAGCGCGTCGGCGCCAACAGCAACTTCGAATTCGCCGAGCTCGCGAAGCTCTGCTTCCTGGAACGCGTCAGCCTCTCCGCCACCGGCTTCTACAGGACGCCCGACATCCATTGGGACCGCGAGGCGATGCGCGGCCATCCCTTCTTCTACTTCTCCTACGGCGCGGCGGTGGCCGAGGTGATCGTGGACACGCTGACCGGCGAGCACCGGTGCCTCCGCGCCGACTTGGTGCAGGATTGCGGCCGCAGCCTCAACCCGGCCGTGGACCGCGGCCAGATCGAGGGCGCCTTCGTCCAGGGCATGGGCTGGCTGACCTGCGAGGAACTGTGGTGGGACTCGCAGGGGCGACTACGCACGGTCGGGCCCTCCACCTACAAGATCCCGGGCTCGCGCGACGTGCCGGTGATGAACCTGCGGTTGCTGGAGGGCGCGCCGGCCCGCGTCGAGACGATCTTCCGATCGAAGGCGGTGGGCGAGCCGCCGCTGCTGCTCGCGACCTCGGTCTGGAACGCGCTGAAGGACGCGATCGGCACGCCCGATCTGGACCTGCCCGCGACGCCGGAACGCGTGCTGATGGCGCTTCGCCGGAGGGGGTGACGGCGGCGGCCCGGAGTGCGTTATCCTCCCCCGAGCCAAGGCGGGAGGAACGCATGGCACCGATGGCCGGCCCCGGGATACGCGCCTTGTTCGACGAGGCGACGAACACCGTCAGCTACCTCGTCTGGGACCGCGCGACGCTGCGCGGGGCGGTGATCGACCCGGTGCTCGACTGGGACAACCGCAGCGGCGAGGCCGACCTGCGATCAGCGACGGCGATGCTGGATGCCGCGAGGGAAGAAGGCGTCACGGTGGAATGGGTACTCGAGACCCATGTCCACGCCGACCACCTCACCGCGTCTCCCTGGATCAAGGCGCAGACCGGCGCGCGCATCGGCATCGGGGAGGGGGTGAAGAGGGTCCAGACCATCTTCCGCCCGGTCTTCGGGCTGGAGGACATGCTGCCCGATGGCGGCGACTTCGACGTGCTGTTCCGCGACGGCGAGCGGTTCCGCATCGGGAGCCTCGACGTCGAGGTGATGCACACGCCCGGCCACACGCCGGCCTGCATCGCTTACCGGGTCCTGCCACCCCAGTCGGAGCCCGCTGCCGCGTCGGACGTCTTCGTCGGCGACACGCTCTTCATGCACGACTACGGCACGGCCCGCTGCGACTTCCCCGGCGGCGACGCGCGGATGCTGTACCGCTCGATCCGCCGCCTGCTCGACCTTCCGCCGGAGACGCGGCTCTGGATGTGCCACGATTACAAGGCGCCCGGGCGCGACAGCTATGCATGGGAGAGCACGGTCGCTGCGCAGCGCGCGCACAACCCGCATGTGAAGGACGGCAAGACGGAGGAGGAGTTCGTCGCCTTCCGCACCGGGCGCGACGCGACGCTTTCCGCCCCGGCGCTGCTGCTGCCCTCGATCCAGGTGAATGTCCGCGCCGGCCGCTTCCCGAAGGCCGAAGCGAACGGGGTGCGCTACCTGAAGATTCCGGTCACGGCGAAGCGCCCCGACGCCGCCTTGTCCTGAGCCGTCCACCCCCGCAATCTCGCGGGAACGGGTAGGGAGGAGGCGATGCGCCTCGGCATGGTGGGTCTCGGCCGCATGGGCGCCAATCTGGTGCGCCGGCTTGCGGAGGCCGGCATCGGAGCGGTGGTGTGGGACCGCGATCCCGCCGCCGTCGATGCGCTCGCGGCGGAGGGCGCGGAGCCTGCGACGGACCTCGCCGATCTGGTGCGCCGCCTCGCCCCGCCGCGCGCCGTCTGGGTGATGCTGCCGGCGGGCGATGCGACCGAAGGCGCACTCACCGAACTCGCCGCGCTGCTCGCGCCGGGCGACGTCGCCATCGATGGCGGCAACGGCATGTGGAAGGACGCGGTGCGGCGCGCGGAGATGCTGCGCGCGCGCGGCCTGGACTTCCTCGACATCGGGACGTCCGGCGGCGTCTGGGGGCTGGCGCGCGGCTACTGCCTGATGATCGGCGGGCCGGCGGAGCCGGTCGCGCGGCTCGATCCGGTGTTCCGCGCGCTCGCGCCGGGCGATGCCGCCGCGCCGCCGACGCCGGGCCGCGATGCCGGCGCCGATCCGCGCCCGCCGCAGGGCTATGTGCATTGCGGGCCGAACGGCGCCGGGCATTTCACCAAGATGGTCCACAACGCCATCGAGTACGGGATGATGCAGGCGATGGCCGAGGGGCTCGAGCTGCTGCATGCGCATGACGCGGACCTGCCCGTGCCCGACATCACCGAGGCCTGGCGGCGCGGCTCCGTCGTCGCCTCCTGGCTGCTTGATCTGACAGCGCAGGCGCTCGCCGCCGATGGCGAGTTGTCCTCCTACTCCGGCCGCGTCGGCGATTCCGGCGAAGGGCGCTGGGCGGTGCAGGCGGCGATCGAGAGCGCGGTGCCCGCGCCCGTGCTCTCCGCCGCGCTCTATGCGCGTTTCCGTTCGCGCCAGGAGGGACCGTTCGCCGATAAAGCGCTGAGCGCGATGCGCAACGCCTTCGGCGGGCACCTCGAGCCAAGATGAGTTACTCGGTCGTCGTCATGGGCGTGACCGGCGCGGGCAAGAGCACCGTCGGCACGCTGCTCGCCGAGCGCCTGGGCGTCAGCTTCCGCGACGCCGACGACTTCCACCCGCCCGCCAACATCGCGAAGATGAGCGCCGGCCAGCCGCTGACCGATGCTGACCGTTGGCCCTGGCTCGACGCGATCGGCGCGCATCTCGCCGCGCATGCGGGGCGGGGCTGCGTCGTGACCTGCTCCGCGCTGAAGCGCGCCTATCGCGACCGGCTGCGCGCCGCGGCGCCGGGGCTGCGCTTCGTCCACCTGCATGGCGACATGGCCCTCGTCGCCGCGCGCCAGGCGGCGCGGCAGGGCCACTTCATGCCGCCGAGCCTCGTTGCCAGCCAGTTCGCCACGCTGGAGCCGCCGGAGGACGAGGCCGACGTCATGGTCCTTGACGTCGCAGCCACGCCCGAAGCCTTGGCGGAGGCCGCGGTTGCGGCCCTCCAGGAGACCGCACCATGACAACCCCGTTCCGCGGGATCTATCCCATCCTCTACGCCTTCTTCGGCGCCGATGGCCGGCTGGACGAGGCCGCGATGCGACGGCAGGTGCGCCTCTGCTTGGCCGGCGGCGCGCATGGCCTCGCGGTGCTCGGCCTCGCCACCGAGGTGAACAAGCTCAGCCCGGCCGAGAAGCGCGACGTGGTGCGCTGGAGCGCCGAGGAGATCGCCGGCCGCGTGCCGCTCGCCGTCACCGTGGCCGAAGCGACGGCGGAGGACGCCGCCGCCTTCGTGCTCAACGCACAGGCGCTCGGCGCCGCCTGGGTCATCCTGCAGCCGCCGCCGGTGCGCGGCCTGCCCGAATCCGAATACATTGCGTGGTACGGCCGCGTCGCCGACCTCGTCGGGCGGCGCAGCGCGATCCCGCTCGGCATCCAGAACGCTGCCGCCTATATCGGCGTCGGCCTCTCGCCCGGCGGCGTCGCGACGCTCGCGCGCAACCACGCCAACGTGAAGCTGATCAAGGCCGAGGACAGCGCTGTGGACGTGCAGCGCCTGATCGAGGCGACGGGCGGCGCGCTCACCGTCTTCAACGGCCGTGCGGGCCTGGAGCTTCCCGACTGCCTGCGCGCCGGCTGCGCCGGGATGATCCCCGCGCCGGAATGCGCCGACCGCCAGGCCCGGATTTTCGACCTGATGGCCGAAGGCCGCGACGACGAAGCCGCGGCCGAATACGCGCGCATCGCGCCGATGATCGCCTTCGCCATGCAGGGCGTCGCGATGTTCCTCTGCTACGGCAAGCGCATGACCGGCTGGCGCATGGGCCTGCCCGAGGTGATCGAGCGCCCGCCCGCGCTCGCCCCCACGCCCTTCGGCCTCGATTGCGCGAGGCGTTTCGCCTCGGCGCTCGGCCCCTATCCGGGCGCCTGAGGCGGTGCTTTGATCGGCAGCGGAGGAAGGATCTGCCAGGGACGTCCGCCGCGGCGCCGGCCGGGGACGGAGGGTTCCGCATGAAGATCGCCGTCCTCACCGACATCCACGCCAACCGCGAGGCCTTCGAGGCGTGCCTCGCCGACGCCGACCGGCGCGGCGCGGCGCGTCTCGTGCTGCTCGGCGACATCGTCGGCTATGGCGCCGACCCGGCCTGGGCGGTGTGGCGCACGGTCGAGCTCGCCAATGCGGGCGCGATCGTGCTCAAGGGCAACCACGACGAGGCCGCGGTCGTGGACCGCGGCGGCATGAACCCCGATGCGACCGCGGCCGCTGCGTGGACGCGCAATGCGCTCGACGCGGAGGCGCGTGCCTTCCTCGCCAACCTGCCGCTGGAGGTGGAGGAGGAGGACCGGCTCTATGTCCATGCCGACGCGCACGATCCGGCGAAGTGGCACTATGTGCGCGACGCCGAGGATGCGCGGCGCAGCCTCGACGCCGTGCAGGCCCGGATCGTGCTCTGCGGGCATCTGCACGTCCCCGCGCTCTACGGGCTGACCGCCGCGGCGAAGCTCGTCAGCTTCCGACCGGTGACCGACGTGGCGGTTCCCCTGATGCGCCCGCGCCGATGGCTCGCCGTGCTCGGCGCCGTCGGCCAGCCGCGCGACGGCGATCCCGCCGCGGCCTGGGCGATGCTCGACACGGCGAGCAGCGAGCTGACGCTGCACCGCGTTCCCTATGACGTCGCGGCGGCGGCGGAGAAGATCCGCAACGCCGGCCTGCCCGAATCGCTCGCGGCGCGGCTGGCGCGGGGCCGCTGAGGATGGCGCGCCAGATGTTGACCGAGGGCGAGGAACTGGACGGCTTCCGCATCGGCACGCGGGTGCATGTCGGCGGCATGGCCGTGCTGTGGGAGGCGACCCATCCCGACCACCCCGGCGACCTGCTGGTGAAGGTGCCGCGCCTGGCGGAAGGGGAGGATCCGGCGGCGATCGTCTCCTTCGAGATGGAGCAGATGATCCTGCCGCGCCTGGCGGGTCCCCATGTGCCGCGCTTCCTCGGTGCCGGCGGCTTCGAGAGCCGGCCCTACATCGCGATGGAGCGCATCCCGGGGCCGAGCCTGCTGCCGCTGATCGAGAATCTCCCTCTGCCCTTCGCGCGCATCGCGGAGGTCGGCGCGCGCGTCGCCGACGCGCTGGACGCACTTCACCGCCAGCACGTCGTGCATCTCGACGTGAAGCCCTCGAACATCCTGACGCGCCCGGGCGGCGAGGCGGTGCTGATCGATTTCGGCCTTTCGCGCCACGCCCAGCTGCCCGACCTGATGGAGGAGGAGTTCCGCTTGCCCTACGGCACCGCGCCCTACATGGCGCCGGAACAGGTCATGGGCGTGCGGAGCGAGCCGCGCAGCGACCTCTTCGCGCTCGGCGCCATGCTGTATTTCTTCACCACCGGCGAGCGCCCGCATGGCGACCCGCAGCGCCTGTCGGGCCTGAAGCGCCGGCTCTGGCGCGACCCGAAGCCGCCGCGGGCGCTGCGCCGCGACTGCCCGGACTGGCTGCAGGAGATCATCCTGCGCTGCCTCGAGGTGATGCCGGAGCGGCGCTACCCCACCGCTGCGCAACTGGCCTTCGACCTGCGCCACCCCGAGGGAGTGCAGCTGACCGCACGGGCCCAAAAGGAACGCCAGGATGGCTGGGCGAAGACGATCCAACGGCGCTTCCATCCCGACCACCAGCCGAAGTTCCGCCGCCGCGTGGACGCGGCGGAGGCGGCGGCGAGCGCGCCGATCGTCGCGGTCGCGGTGGATCTATCCGCTCCCGACCCGGTGCTGCACGAGGCGCTGCGGGGCACGGTCGGGCAGATCATGGCGACCCTCCCGGGCGCGCGGCTCGCCTGCCTCAACGTGCTGCGGCAGAACCGCATCGCGATCGACACCACGCTCGACGAGGCCGGCAACAACAAGCACCTGCAGCGCCTGGTGGAGCTGAAGCACTGGGCACAGCCGCTGGCGCTGCCGGAGGGGCGCGCCACCTTCCATGTGCTGGAGGCCGTGGACCCGGCGGGCGCCATCCTGGAGCATGCGCGTGTCAACGGCGTGGACCACATCGTCATGGGCGCGCGGGCGCAGTCGCTGCGCAAGCGCGTGTTGGGCAGCGTGTCGGCCGAGGTCGCCGCGGGGGCGCCGTGCAGCGTGACCGTGGTGCGGGCGCGGGGCGCCCTCGCCGAACAGCCGGCGCGCGTGGCTGAGGCGGCCGACACGCCGTTCTGACGCTCAGCCCCGGAAGGCGCCGTAGTCCGCGCGCCGGCTGCCCTCGAGCCGGCGCAGCAGCGCGACCCAGGCGGCGACGCCTTCCGCGAAGGCGCCCTCGCGCCAGTTCTCGTTCGGCGCGTGGAAATCCTCGTCGGCGGTGGCGAAGGAGAACATCACCGTGCCGATCCCGAGCACGCGTTGCGCGATGTCCGACAGCGGCAGCGTCGCGCCCATGCGGACCATCAGCGGCGCGCGGCCCGTCGTCTCCTTCAGCGCCGCGGCGGCGGCGCGCAGCAGGGGGTGGTCCGTGGCGAGCAGCGTGGCGACGCTGCCGTCCCGCGTCGGCGTGACCTCGAGCGTCGCATCCTGCGGGCAACGGGCGCGGAGATGCGCCGCAACGGCCGCGACGACGCGGGCCGGCTCCTGGCCGGGGACGAGGCGCATCGAGAGCTTGGCATGGGCCTCCGCCGGGATCACGGTCTTGCCGCCGGCGCCCGTGTAGCCGCCCCACATCCCGTTCACGTCGAGCGTCGGGCGTAGCCACAGGCGCTCCAGGAACTCCGCCGCGCTGCGCCCGCTCGGCGCCATGCCGATGGAGGCGTCGTGCGCCGCCACGTCATAGGGAATGGCAGCCAGCGCGGCGCGGTCGGCCTCGGTCACCGGCGGCACGCCCTCGGTGAAGCCCGGGACGAGGATGCCCCCCGCGGCGTCGTGCAGCGTGGCGACCAGGCGCGCCATGGCGTGCAGCGCGTTCGGCGCGACGCCGCCATAGCGGCCCGAATGCAGGTCCTTCGCCGCGGTGCGTAGCGTGAGCGTCATCGCCGCGAGGCCGCGCGTGCCGATCGTCAGCGTCGGCAGGTCAGCCCGCCACCGTGCGCCGTCAGCCGACAGCACGGCGTCGGCCGCGAGCGTGGCGCGATTCTCGTCCAGCAGGCGGGCGAGCGTCGCCGATCCGATCTCCTCCTCGCCTTCCAGCAGGATCGTCACGTTGACCGGCAGCCGACCCTCGGCGGCGAGGAAGGCGCCGAGGGTCTCGATCGCAAGCAGCGAAGGGCCCTTGTCGTCGGAGACGCCGCGCCCGTAGAGCCGGCCGTCGCGCGACGTGAGCCCGAAGGGCGGCGAGCGCCAGGGCTCGACCGGGTCGGGCGGCTGCACGTCGTAATGGCCGTAGACGAGCAGCGTCGGCGCGTCGGGACCGGCTCCGTGCCAGCGCGCGGTCACGGCCGGATGGCCGCCGGCCGCAATGTCACGAACCTGCTGGAAGCCGAGCTCCGCCAGGCGTCCGCGCCACCAGGTGCGGGCGCCCGCCATGCCCTCCGCATAGGCGGGATCGGTCGAGACCGAAGGACAGGCGACGAGCTGCGCCAGCCGCGCGACGAAGCCCTCGCGATCCCCCAGCAGCCGCGCGGCGACGGGGTCGCTCATCGCAGCGCCTCGATCAGCGCGCCGAAGGTCTCGCGCGACTGCTCGCGCCGGCCCTCCTCGATGTCGGCGATCAGGCGCCCGACGGCCGAGAGCGCCGGCGTCGCGATGCCCTTCTCGGCGGCCAGGCGCGGGATGATGTCGAGCTGCGCCTCGGCCTCGGTCTTGCGCTTGCGCACGGCGAGGTCACGCCAGATGCCGGAATGGGTCTTGGCGCCGACGGCGGTGTAGTCGCGCAGCCAATGCACCACCGCGATCCCGTCCGCGTCGGAACGGCCGGGCGCGAAGGCCATCGGCTCGAACCCGCCGAAGCCGCGCGGGGTGACGCCACGCGCCAGCGCCGTTGCGACGACTTCCCGCCCGAGCGCCAGCCACGCCTTCATCCGCGCCGGATCGGCGAAGTTCTCGCTCATGCTGTCGTGGTTCAGCGCGGTGGCGAAGAGCATCGCGCCATAGGCCATCTTGCCCCAGAGGTATGACCAGATGTCGTCGGTGAGCACCGCATCCGGCTCGAACTCGCGGGCCAGCGCGTGCATGGCGCGCGTGCGGTCGCGGATCGTGCCGTCGATCTCGCCCACCACCAGCGCGCCGCGGTTGCCATACAGGATGCGGCCCGGCCCATGCCAATCGGCGCCGAAATTGACGAAGCAGCCCATGGTGCACCCGGCGCCGACCGCTTCCGCGATCGCGATCTCGTTCAGCCCGTTCTGCGCCGAGAAGACGAAGCCGTCGGGCGCGAGATGCGGCGCGAGCATCGGCAGCGCCGCCTTCGTCGCCTGCGCCTTCACCGCCAGCACGATGCGCGAATAGGTGCCCTTCAGCTCAGCCGGCGTGACGGCCGGCACGACCTGGGTGAACTCGACCACCGGGCCGAAGACCGTCAGGCCCGTGGTCCGGCACGCCTCGACATGCTCGGCCACCGTGTCCACCAGCAGTACGTCGTGGCCCGCCCGCGCCCAATGTGCGCCGAGCGTGCCGCCAATCGCGCCGGCGCCCCAGATCAGGATCGGGTCGCTCATGCCCAGGGGCCTTCCAGCGCGGCGCGGGTCTCCGCGACGCCGGCGGCCCAGAGCTGCTCCATCTGCTCATCCGGCTTGCGCCATTCGCCGCCGAAGGAGCCGTCGCCGAGCATCTCGCGCACGCGGGCCGGCGGGCTGGCCTTCATCGCCGCCATGTCGACCGACGCCTTCGACCCGGACGGCGACGGGGCATTCGCCAGGCGCGTCCAGGGGAAGTTCTCCATCCAGTTGCCGTGGCTGCCGGAGCGGTCGATGCCCATCGCCGTCTCCCAGGTCTTGGGCTGGTTGTACCAGTTGTGGAACTTGATCGAGAGCCGCGGATCCTCCGTCATCATCTGCAGCGCCAGCGCACCGACCGGCGCATTCCCGCCATGCCCGTTCACGATCAGGATGCGGCGGAAGCCGGCGCGGGCCACGCTTTCGATCAGGTCGCGCGCGACGGCCAGCAGCGTCTCGACCCGCAGGCTGACGCTGCCGGGAAAGGCGGCGAAATAGGGCGCGAGGCCGAAGGGCATCGCGGGATAGACCGGCACGCCGAGCGGCTCGGCGGCTTCCACCGCCACGCGCTCCGCCAGGATCGCGTCCACGCAGAGCGAGAGCTGCGCGTGCTGCTCCGTGCTGCCGAAGGGCAGCACGCAGCGGTCGTCGCGGCGGAGATACGCCTCCACCTGCATCCAGTTCATCTCGGCGATGCGCATGGTCTTGTCCGTGGTGCTGGAACGGAAACGGGCCGCCGCAGGATGCGACGGCCCGTGAAGCAAGGCCCGAAGGATCAGCGCGCCGCGACGGGCGTCACGTCCCAGGCATAGGTCTCCTCGTCGGCGCGGCCGGCGGCCATGGTGGCGCGATCGCGTCGGACCGCCCAGGCCGAGTTGACGGAGGCCAGCGGCAGCGCGACGCGCTCGCGGTTGAACAGCGCGCCGATCTGCTGCAGCAGCTCGCGCCGGCGGTTGTCGTCCAGCTCGAACTCCGAGGCCTGGATCAGCCGGTCCATCTCCGGATTCGAGTAGCCGTGCCAGTTGAAGGCGCCGAGGCGGAGCTGCGGGTTGTTCGTGTGCGCGTTGGACGAATAGGTGTAGCTCGCCTCGCCGGTCAGGGTGCCCCAGCCGGCCATGATGTTCGACAGCTCGCCGCGGCTGCGCGCGGGGAAGATCACCGCGGCAGGCTGGCCTGCGGCCTGCACCTCGATGCCGATCCGCGCCAGCATCTGCGCCAGCGCGGTGCCGACGCCGCGGTCGCCCGGCAGGCGGTCCACGGTGAAGTTCAGCGCCATGCGGAAGCCATTCGGGAAGCCGGCCTCCGCCAGCAGCTGGCGCGCCCGCTGCACGTTCGGCGTCGGGATCGGCAGGTTCGGGTTGAAGCCGAAGATGTTTGCCGTGACCATCTGGCCCTGCGGCGTGCCCATGCCCTCCATCGCGACCTCCGCCAGCGCGCGGCGATCGATGGCGAGGTCGATCGCCTCGCGCACCCGCGGGTCGCGGTAGGGGTTGGAGGCCAGGCGCGACCCGTCGCGCGCGGTCACCTGCGGCGTCTGCTCGCGGAAGTCGAAGGACAGGTTGAAGACATAGACCGTGTCGGCCTTGACGATCTGCAACGTGCGCTCGCGCTCCAGCGTCGAGACGTCGGCGGCCGGCACGCGGACGATCATGTCCACTTGGCCGGTGCGGAGCTGCGCGACGCGCGCGGCGTCGTTCGGGATCTCGCGCCGGACATGGCGCGCCCAGGCCGGGCGGCCGCCCCAGTAGTCGTCGAAGCGGTCCACCGTGAACTGCTCGCGCGGCGTCCAGGAGCCGAAGCGGTACGGTCCGGTGCCGATTGCGGCGCGGCCGGAGTTGAACGCCTCGTTCGAGGTCTCCGGCGTCAGCCCGGCGGTGGCGCGGGCCGATGTGACGAAGAGCCGGATGAAGTCGTTCGGCAGGGTGGGCGAGGGGCCGCCCGTGACGATGTGCAGCGTGTGCGGATCCACGATCCGCACCTCCTGGATGCGGCGGACATAGATGCGCGTCGGATTCGGGCCCGAGAGCGTCTGCATCCGGCGGATCGAGGCGGCGACGTCCTCGGCCGTCATGTCCGAGCCGTCGTGGAACTTCACGCCGCGGCGCAGCCGGAATTCCCAGGTGGTCGGGTTCACCACGCGCCAGGATTCCGCCAGCCCCGGCTCGATCTGCAGCTGCGCCCCGAGGCGGGTCAGCGGGTCGAAGACGTGGATCAGTGCCTCGGCATGGGTGCCGGTGGCGGTGAAGTGCGGGTCGATGCTCTCCGGCCCGGCGCGGACCCCCATGGTGAGGGTCTGGGCGGTCGCACTGCCCGCCATCAGGGCAATCGCGGCCGTGGCGAGGGCGAAACGGCGGCAGTCTCGACGCATCCTTGTTCTCCCCGGTGAGGTCCCTTGCGGAAGGATGCTAGGGACGGCTTGCCCGCCCTGTCCACGGGGCGATACTCGGAAAAAGATGCTCGGCTACGTCATCCAGCGCCTGCTGCAGGCCTCGCTCGTCATGCTGGCCATGTCGGCGCTGGTCTTCGTCGGCGTCTACGCGATCGGCAACCCGATCGACGTGCTCATCTCGCCGGACGCGACGCAGGACATCCGCGCGGCCGCGATCCGGCATTACGGCCTCGACCTGCCGCTCTGGCAGCAATACCTGGCCTTCCTCGGGCGGCTGGTGCAGGGCGACCTCGGGCGGTCCTTCGTGCTGAACATGCCGGTGCTGGACCTGGTGATGAGCCGCCTGCCCGCGACGCTCGAGCTCGCGCTCGCCTCGGTGCTGATCGGCGCCTTCATCGGGATCCCCTTGGGCATCTATGCGGGCTACCGGCCGGAGAGCCCCGTCGCGCGCGGGATCATGGCGGTCTCGGTGCTCGGCTTCTCGGTGCCGACCTTCTGGGTCGGGCTGATCCTGATCCTGACCTTCGCGGTCAATCTCGGCTGGCTGCCGGCGGGCAACCGCGGTCCGACGGTCGAGGTGCTGGGCGTCGGCTGGTCCTTCCTGACCTGGGAGGGGATCCAGTTCCTCATCCTGCCGGCGCTGAACCTCAGCCTGTTCAAGCTGGCGATGATGATCCGCCTGGCGCGGGCGGGCACGCGCGAGGTGATGCTGTCCGACACGGTGAAGTTCGCCCGCGCCGCCGGCCTGTCGGAGATGACGATCCTGCGCCGCCACGTGCTGCGGCTGATCTCGATCCCGCTGGTGACGGTGTTCGGCCTGGAATTCGGCTCGACGCTCGCCTTCGCGGTGGTGACGGAGACGATCTTCTCCTGGCCGGGGGTGGGAAAGCTGATCATCGACTCCATCACCTCGCTCGACCGGCCGGTGATGGTCGGCTACCTCGTGCTGGTCGCGTTCCTCTTTGTGACGATCAACCTGGTCGTGGACCTGAGCTACGCGCTGCTCGATCCGCGGCTGCGGCGGGGGGGGCGCGCCGCATGACCGCGTTCTGGAACGAGTACCGCGAGAACTGGGTGGCGGTGATCGCGCTCGCGGTCGTCGTCATCGTCGTCTCGGCGGCGCTGCTCGCGCCCTGGATCGCGCCGCAGGACCCCTACGACCTTGCGAATCTCGACCTGATGGATGCGCGGCGGGCGCCGGGCTTCGTCGGCTCGAACGGCTATGTCCACTGGCTCGGCACGGATGCGCAGGGGAGGGATTTGTTCTCCGCCATCCTCTACGGGCTGCGCATCTCGCTGCAGATGGGCGTTGCGGCGGGCGCGGTGGCGATGGCCATCGGCGCCACGCTCGGCATCCTCGCCGCGCAGGCGGGCGGCAAGCTCGAGCAGGCGATCATGCGGGTCGTGGACCTGCAGCTCTCCTTCCCCGCCATCCTGCTCGCCCTCGTGCTCGTCGCGGTGCTGGGGCAGGGCAAGGTGCCGCTGGTCATCGCGCTCGTCGCCGCGCAATACGCCTACTTCGCCCGCACGGCCTATGGCGCGGCGACGGCGGAGCGGCAGAAGGACTATGTGGAGGCCGCGCGCGCCACGCCGCTGCCAGGGCGTCGCGTGGTCTTCCGCCACATCCTGCCGAATTGCCTGCCGCCGCTGATCGTGGTCGGCACGGTGCAGGTGGCGAATGCCATCGCGCTGGAGGCGACGTTGTCCTTCCTCGGCCTCGGCCTGCCGCCGACCGAGCCCTCGCTCGGCATGCTCATCTCTAACGGCTTCCAGTACATGATGAGCGGGCGGACCTGGATCTCGGTCTACCCCGGCATCGCGCTGATCATCCTGATCGTCGCCATCAACGTGGTCGGTGACCAGCTGCGCGACCAGTACAACCCCCGCCTCCGCCGATGAGCGCGCCCCTGCTCGAGGTGCGCGAGCTGCGCACGCATTTCCTGACGCGCGCCGGCGTGGTGAAGGCGGTGGAGGGCGTCTCCTTCTCCCTCGACCGGGGCGAGATCCTCGGCCTCGTGGGCGAATCCGGCTCCGGCAAGTCGGTGACGGGCTTCTCGCTGATCGGCCTGGTGGACCCGCCGGGGCGCATCGTCGGCGGCTCGATCCGCTTCGACGGGCAGGAACTGGTCGGGCTTACGGTCGGCGAGCTCCGCAAGCTGCGCGGGCGGCGCATCGCCATGGTCTTCCAGGATCCGGCCGCGACGCTGAACCCGGTGCTGACGGTTGGCGCGCAGATGTCGCTCGCGGTCCGCGCCCATGATGGGATGTCGGAGCACGCGGCGCGCGACCTCGCCGCACGCACCCTCTCGCGCGTCGGCATCCCCGAAGCCGCGGCGCGGCTCGATGCCTATCCGCACGAATTCTCGGGCGGGATGCGCCAGCGCGTCGCGATCGCCACCGCCCTGCTGCACGGCCCCGACCTCATCATCGCCGACGAGCCGACCACCGCGCTCGACGTGTCGATCCAGGCGCAGATCCTGGCGGAGATGCGGAAGCTCGCGAAGGAGTCCGGCACCGCGCTGGTCTGGATCAGCCACGACCTCGCCACCGTCTCCTCCCTCGCCGACCGGGTGCTGGTCATGTATGCCGGCCGGATCGTGGAGAGCGGGCCGGTCGGCGCGGTACTGCGCGCGCCGCTGCACCCCTACACGCGCGGCCTGCTCGACAGCCTGCCGGCGATGGCGGAGCCGGGGCAGCGGCTGAACCAGATCCCGGGGAGCACGCCCTCCCTGCTCAGCCTTCCCCCCGGCTGCCCCTTCGCGCCGCGCTGCCCGCGCGCTGCCGAGATCTGCCGCACCGACCCGCCGCGGGTCGAGCCGCCGGGCCGGATGGCGCTCTGCCACTTCCCGCTGGAGGCGCCATGAGCGAGGTGCTGACCGCGCGCGACGTCACGCGCCGCTTCGCGCCGCGCGTCACGCTCGGCGACCGCATCGCGGCTGCCCTCGGCGCGAAGGTGGACCGCCGGCCGGTGCAGGCGGTGACCGACGTCTCGCTCGCGGTCCGGCAGGGCGAGACGCTGGGGCTGGTCGGCGAATCGGGCTGCGGCAAATCCACGCTCGGGCGCATGCTCGCCGGCATCCTGCCGCCAAGCGCGGGCGAGGTGCGCCTGCGCGGCGCGGCGCCCATGCGCGGGCGGCACAAGACGACGACGCGCATCCAGACCGTCTTCCAGGACCCCTACGCCTCGCTCAACCCGCGCATCCGCATCGGCGAGGCGATCGCCGAGGGGCCGATCGCGCATGGGTTGGTCACGTGCGCGGCGGCGCCGGCGATGGTCGCGGAATGGCTCGCGCGTGTCGGTCTCGACCCTGCCTACGCGACACGCTTCCCGCACCAGTTCTCGGGCGGGCAGCGGCAGCGCGTCGCCATCGCGCGCGCGCTCGCGATGCAGCCGGAGGTGCTGGTCTGCGACGAGCCGGTCGCCTCGCTCGACGTCTCGATCCAGGCGCAGATCCTGAACCTGTTCCTCGACCTGCGGCAGGAGCTCGGGCTCACATGCCTCTTCATCTCGCACGACCTCTCGGTGGTGCGGCATGTGTCGGACCGGGTCGCGGTGATGTATCTCGGCCGCATCGTCGAGATCGGGAAGGCAGGGCGGATCTACGCCGCGCCGCGCCATCCCTACACGCAGGGGCTGCTCGCCTCGGTGCCGAAGCTCGTGCTCAGCGGCGACCCGGCGGCGAGCTTCCTGCCGATCCCGGGCGAGCTGCCGTCGCCGCTCTCGCCGCCGCCCGGCTGCGCCTTCCATCCGCGCTGCCCGAAGGCGACCGAGATCTGCCAGCAGCAGCGCCCGCCGCTCTCACCCCGCGAAGATGGCACGCTCGTCGCATGCCATCATGGGTGATCACTCGGCGGCGCCGACGAAGTGCTCCAGCCGCACGACATGGGTGTCGGAGATGAACATCACGCCCGAGCCCTTCTCGAAGAGCGGCTTGAGGCCTGAGGCGATGCGGCGGATCACCGCCTCGGTGCCGACCGCCATGAACATCATCACGCTCGCCTTGTCGTTCCACAGCAGGCGTCCCTCATGGAAGCCGTGATGGCCCTGGCCCGCGACATCGCGGAACATCGTCCAGCCGGTGCAGCCGCTGCGCTCGAGCAGCTCCTTCACGAAGGCCTGGCGCTCGCCGGGCAGGATGATCTCGATCTTCTTGAGCTTGTGGAAGACGAGGTCGTCAGCGCTTTCCATGGGTTCCTCCTCAAGCCGCGATCAGCGCGGGCGCGGCTTCGGCCGCGGGCACCGCGTCATGCCAGTGGCCGTCGCGCGCGCGGCGCAGGAAGCGGCCGGTCTCCGGGTCGGCGACCATCAGCGCCACCCAGCCATTGTTGAACAGCGTCTGCAGGATGCGGTGCCGGGCGATCAGCGCCTCCACCCGCGCCAGCGGCGCGCGCACCACGGTCATCAGCCGCAGCGGCTCGTGGTAGGGCACGCCGTCGGCGGACTGCACCGATTGCGCCGGAAGCCCGGTCATCAGGTCGCTCGCATTCCCCTGCATCACGCCGAAGCCGCCGACGACGTTGTGCGTCACCTTCGATCCGGCGCCGAACACCGCATTGTCCACGGTGGAGAAGTAGTACTGGGTGTTGATCCAGTCCGCGACCACCATCGGCGCGGTCAGGATCACCTCGAGCGCGCTGCCCTCGGTGTCGGCCTGCCAGTCGTAGGAGTGCAGGAAGCAGCGGCCCTCGAGGTCGAGGTGCCGCGTGAAGCCCCGATCGGCGACGATGAAGGCGGCGTTGCGCGCCAGCGCCCATTCGACGCGCGGCTGCGCCCAATCCGCCGCGCGCTCCACCGCGCCGGCGACGGCATCGCCCACCGCGCCGCCCGGCAGCCGCGCCAGCCGCTCGGCGGCGGCGCGCGCCCGCGCCGTGGCGAGGTCGGCCCGCAGATGGGTCAGGATCGCGGCGTGCCGCGCGGCGGCCTCCGTCTCCCAGATCGTCAGCTCGTCGGTGGTGGTGTTGTGCTCGGCGGCCAAGAAGACGGTCTCCGCCGGAATGGGGATGCCGCGCGCGGCCAGCCCCTCGCGCACGCCGGCGTCGTTCAGGATCGCAGCCATGATGCGCGCATTCGGCCCGCCGCGGTTCCCGCCGCAGGCGCCGCAATCGAGGCCGGCCGCGAAGGGGTTGTTCACCGCCTCGCCGCCATGGCCGCAGAGCAGGACGAGCGGCGCAAAGCGCGCGGTCAGGCCCATGATGCGCAGCGCGCCCTCGGCCGTCGCGACCTGCTCCGCCGGGCTGAGGCCGGTCGGCGCCGCGGCCCCGTCGTCGCAGGCCAGCCCGACCCGCGGCGCGGTGCGCGCGTCCGGCGCGACCAGCCGCGAGAGGTCCTTCGCCACCGCCATCGCCCCGCGCGGCGCCACGGTGCGCGCGACCATCGCGGCGCCGAAGGCCGCCCCCGTCGCCTCGACGAAGCCGAAGGCGCCGGCGACGCTCTCCTTCAGCGCGCGCAACCCTGCCTTCATGCCCTTGAGCCGGTTGAGCCCGGCCAGCGCCGCGGCACCCTCGGCCGGGTCCGCCGCGACCTCCGGGATCACGTGGCGCGGCTGCAGCAGCACGGGGCAGGAGGCATAGGCGCCCTCCGCCCCGAAGGGCTGCACGGCGACGGCAGCGCCGAAGAAGCCGGCGAAGCCGAGCGTCTCCCAGGGCCCCGTCCGCTCCAGGTGGCGCCGCAGCACCTCCGACCGCACATCGATGCAGAAGACGAGCTGCGCGAGCGGCTCGGCCCCGGCGGCCGGCGCCGGCGCCGCAAGGCGCGCCGCGAGCCCGCGCCGCCAGGTCTCCTCCCAGGCCTCGAGCCAGATTGCCTCGGCCTCGGCGACCGCCGGGGCAGGGGGGGCCGCCGGCGCCTCGCCGAACTGCCGCGCGAGGAACAGCCGCAGCGCGAGGAGGTCGGCGAGCGTCGCCGGCGCAGCCTCGGCCCAGGGGTGCGACGCTTCCTGCGCGCGCCACTTCACATAGCCCGCCCAGCCGGCGAGTGCGGCCAGGTGGCGCGTCATCAGCACCGCGCGCTCGCTCTCCGGCACGTCCGCGAGCAGCGTGTGCAGCGCGGCGAGCGGGTCGGAGGAGAGCCGCTCCGCCGCCGCCCCGTCCGGGATCTCGTCGTCGTGCCGCGCCAGCGCGCGCACCGCGGGCCAGAAACCCGTCTCGCGCCCCGGCATCGGCCAGGCGGCCTGCCCCTCGTCGAGGAAGGCCGCAAGCCAGCGGATCAGCACGCGGTTCACCGCGGAGGGCTGCGCCACGCCGCGCGTCGCGGCGGCGTCGAGCGCGCCGTCCCGCGCCGCCTCGGGCCGTCCGTGGCGCAGCGCGACCTCCTGCAGCACGGCGGGGTCGATCCGGCCCTCGGCGAGCGCCTGCATCAGCAGCGCGGGCGCGGGGTAGGGGCGGCCGCCGAACAGCGCGGCGGCGGTGCGCGCCGCATGCTCGAAGGGCTGGTCCTCGAGGCCCTGCAGCGGGTTGGCGGCGATGAAGCTGCGCAGCGGCCAGTAGGGCGTGATGTGGCCGGCCGCGATCTCGATCTGCGCGGCGAGGCGGGCGAGCTCAGGCATGGTACGTCTCCCGGCGATCGGTCACGGAGGCGGCCGCCGGCTGGCCGAGGCGCAGCGCGCGGACATAGAGGGCTGCGGAGCGGCGGTGCCAGCCCGCCTGGATCGCGATCCAGGCAAGCAGGAAGCCCAAGGCCACCAGCAGGTGCAGCAGGTTGAGCGGCTGCGGCGCCACGAGCCCCGGCGTGCCGGCGAGCAGCGCCTCCGCACCGCGCACGACCAGGCCGTAGAACAGCCCGGCGACGCCGAGCGCGGCCGGCACCGCGACCCAGCGCGTCGCCACCGCGCCGGTCGCCGCAAGACCCGCCTGCGCCGCGGCGAGTGACGCGAAGAGCACCAGCAACGCGCCCGCGCCCGCGTCGAGCTTGCCCGAGGTCAGCGCGAAGCCGGCGCCGGCGAGGATGGCGGCGAACGCCGCGGGACCGGCCGCCGCCGATGGCGCGGCGGCCGGCTTTGGCGCCGCGGCATTGGCGAGCGCCGATCCGGCGCCGAGGAAGAGGCTCGCCTTGTAGAGCCCGTGCAGCACGAGATGCGCCATCGCCGCGGCGTGGAAGCCGAGGCCGCATTGCAGCACCATGAAGCCCATCTGCGCGGTGGTGGAGGCGGCAAGCCCCCGTTTCACATCGGTCTGCACCAGCGCCGTGACCTTGCCGAGCAGCGCGCTCGCCGCACCCGCGGCGAAGACGATCAGCAGCACGGCCGGCACCGCGTCGAAGGCCGGGGCGAAGCGGGCGATGAGGATGCCGCCGGCATTGACCAGCCCCGCATGCATGAAGGCCGAGACCGGCGTCGGCGCGACCATCGAGGACATCAGCCAGCGCTGGAAGGGGAAGAGGCCGCTCTGGATCGCCGCGGCCAGCACCAGGGCCAGCAGCCCGGGCGCGACCAGCCAGGGGCTGGCGCCGGCCGCCCCGGCCGCGACGCCGGCGATGGAGAGGCTGCCGGCGGCGAGGCTCAGCAGCACCAGGCCCGCGGTCAGCGCCACGCTCCCGCGCAGGAAGGCGGTGCGCGCCGCCGCCGCCGCCGCCGCGGCCTGCGGCCAGGACCGCACATGGCCGATCGCATCCGCGAGCAGCCAGCCCATCAGCACCCAGAGCCCGGCGAAGAGCGGCACGGCGTCGGTGACGAGCAGTGCCAGCACCGTCGCCGTCAGCCCGGCCAGGCGCCTGAAGAAGATGTCGTACCGCGAGTCGCCGTCCATGTGTCGCTGCGAGAAGCCCAGCACCACCGCGGCCACCAGCAGCACCGCGCTGCCCAGGAACAGCGCCATGGCGTCGAGCCGGAAGGGCCCGAACGCCAGCGCCGGCTCGCCCGCGCGGGCGATCAGCAGGACGAGGCAGAGGCCGAAGGCGGCCCAGCTTCCTATGGTGAGGGTCCGGGGCATGAGACTCCGATCCGGGTGCGATGCGGCGCGGCCTTCTGCGCCCGGATGCGGCTCATAGGAAACGAATTAATCTGCGTTCGGTGATCTGTTTTGCCGATAAGACGCGACCCGCTCCCCGATGAAGCTGGCCAGCGCGGTCGTCGCGTCCGAGACGCGGGGGGCGGCGAGAAGCGCGATCTCCACCTCCGGCAGGCTCGGCCAGCCCTGGCCGCGGTCGAGCGCCGCGAAGCCCTCCGGCACCATCGCGCGCGGCAGCACGCTGACGCCGAGCCCCGCCCGCACCGCGGCGAGCGTCCCGGCGAAGGACGGGCTGGTATAGGCGATGTCCCAGGGCAGCCCAGCGGAATCCAGCGCGTTCACCGCGCGGCGCCGGTAGACGCAGGGCGCGGGGGAGACGACGAGCGGCAGCCGGTGCTGCGGATCGTTGACCGCGGGCAGCTCGACGCTCCGTTCCCGCGCGACGAAGACCGGCCGCTCGCGCCACAGCGGGCGGGCGCCGGGATAGGGCTCGGCGGGGTCCTGCTTCACCACGATCAGGTCCTGCTCGCCGCGTTCCAGCGCCTCGACCAGGCGCAGCGTCAGGTCGCAGGTGACGTGAAGGCGCACGCGCGGGTGCTTCGCGCTGAAGGCGGCCAGGATCTCCGGCAGGTAGGCGGTGGCGAAATCCTCGGGCGAGGCGAAGCGCACCTCGCCCTCGATCTCCGGCGCGCGCATCCGCCCGACCATGCCGTCGGCGATGGCGAGCATCCGGCGCGCATCGCCGAGCAGCGCCTCGCCCTCCTCGGTGATCGCGACGTGGCGCTTGTCGCGGCGGAAGAGCTGGCAGCCGAGGATCTCCTCGAGCCGGCGGATCTGCATCGAGACCGCCGATTGCGACCGCCCGACGCGGTCCGCCGTGCGCGAGAAGCTGAGCGTCTCGGCGAGGCCGACGAAGGCGCGGAGCAGCGCGGTGTCGAGGTCGGGCATCATTCGTGGTCGGCGAATTGCAGAGCGGCGAGCCGGGCATACAGCCCCGCCTCGCGCACCAGCTCGTCATGGGTGCCGGAGGCGGCGATACGGCCACCGTCGAGGACCAGGATGCGATCGGCGCGCCGCACGGTGGCCAGGCGATGCGCGACCACCAGCGTCGTCCGCCCGCGCGAGAGACGCTCCAGCGCGCCCTGCACCGCGCGCTCCGATTCCGCGTCGAGCGCGCTCGTCGCCTCGTCGAGCAGCAGCACGGGCGCGTCCTTCAGGATCGCGCGCGCGATCGCGATCCGCTGACGCTGCCCGCCGGAGAGCGTGACGCCGCGCGCGCCGAGCGGCGTGGCGTAGCCGCCCGGCAGCGCCTCGATGAAGCCGTGCGCGGCGGCGGCCTCCGCGGCGCGGCGGACCTCCGCATCCGATGCGTCGGGGCGGCCGTAGCGGATGTTCTCGGCCGCGGTCGCTCCGAAAATCAGCGGCTCCTGTGGCACGAGGCCGAGGTTGCGACGGAGCTCCGCCGGGTCGAGTGCCGCGATGTCCACGCTGTCGAGCGCGATGCGGCCCGATTGCGGGTCGTAGAAGCGCAGCAGCAGCTGGAACAGCGTCGTCTTGCCCGCACCCGAGGGGCCGACGAGGGCGACCGTCTCGCCTGGCGCGACCTCGAAGCTCACGGCGTCCAGCGCGCGCTGCTCGGGGCGCGTCGGATAGGCGAAGCGCAGCTCGCGGAAGGACAGCGCGCCGCGCACCGGGCGGGGCAGCACCGCCGGGCGCGCGGGCGGGCGCACCGCGGGCTCCACTGCCAGCACCTCCGCGATCCGGTCGGCGGCGGCGCCGGCGCGCTGGATCTCGCCCCAGAGCTCGCTGACCGAGGCGCCGGCGCTCGCCGCCAGCACGGCGTAGAAGACGAAGGCGGCGAGGTCGCCGCCGCTCATCCGCCCCGTCACCACGTCGTGCCCGCCGGTCCAGAGCGCGAAGGTGATGGCGCCGAAGCCCAGCAGGATGACCGCCAGGATCAGGGTGGCGCGCGACCGGATCCGCCGCAGCGCGGCGGCGACCGAGGCCTCGGTTTGAGCGCCGAAACGGGCGCGCTCGGCCGGCTCCTGGCCGAAGGCCTGAACGGTGCGGAGGCCGTTGATCGTCTCCTCGGCGCGTGCGGCGAGGTCGGCGACGCGCTCCTGCGCGGTGCGCGACAGGCGCCGCTCCCGCCGGCCGAACAGCACCAGCGGCGCGATCACCACCGGCAGCACGAGCAGCACGATGCCGGCGAGCTTGGCCGAGGTCGCGACCATCATCACGATCGCGCCCGTCCCCGTGACCGCGTTGCGCAGCCCCATCGAGACGGCGGAGCCGACGAGCGACTGCAGCAGCCCGACATCGGCCGTCATGCGCGAGAGCAGGTCGCCGGTCCGCGCCGTGTCGAAGAAGGCGGGCGACAGCGACAGCACATGGTCATAGAGACGCCGCCGCAGATCGGCCGCCACGCGCTCGCCGAGCCACGAAACCAGGTAGTACCGGGTCGCCGTGGCGAGCGCGAGCGCGCCGACCACCGTCCCCATCAGCGCCGCCGCGCCGTCCAGCCCGCGCGCATCGCCCGCCGCGAGCCCGCTATCCACCAGCCGCGCGACCCCCTGGCCGAGCGCCAGCGTCAGCAGCGCCGCGACCAGCAGCGCCGCCCCCGCGCCGAGCGCGCGGCCGAGATAGGGCCGCAGATGCGGCAGCAGCAGGCGCAGCGCCAGGACGGGCGCGCGCGACGGGGTCACTTCGGGCACCGCCGCAAGTTGGCCGCGCGGCGCCGCGGCCACAAGCCGGCCGCGACTCAGGCGCCGCGGTAGAGCGAATAGCCGAAGGGGGTGAACTTGATCGGCAGGTGGTAGTGCGGCGCGACATCCGCGACGCGGAACCGGAAGGGCACCGTGCCGAGGAAGCCGGCCTCGAGCCCGGTCGCCGCGTGCCAGGCGCCGATCTCGAACAGGACCTCGTACTCGCCCGCGACCACGCCCTCGCCCCGCGCCACCGGGTGGTCGAGCAGCCCGTCGCGGCCGATCCGGCCCTCGGCCACGGTCACGCGCGCCGTCCCGGCCAGGCGCTCGATCCGCACGGCAAGCCCCTCCGCCACGCGGCCGCGGGCGACATCCACCGCATGCACCGAGATCCCGCCCGCCATGACGCCCCTGTCGTCTGTGCACGGCATCCTGCCGCGCGGCGGTCGCACCTGCCAAGATGACGACGGCGCAAAGCTTGCAGGGTGACGAGCAGGATACAGGGAGATCCCGCATGCGCCGCCGCCAACTGCCGCTTGTCGCGGCAGCCGCTGCCCTCGGCCTGGCCACGCCCGCCCTCGCCCAGGGCGAATGGCCGACCCGGCCGATCCGGATCGTCGTCACCTTCCCGCCCGGCGGGTCTTCGGACATCGTCGCGCGGGTGCTCGCCGACGTGCTGTCGCAGCGCCTGCCGCAGCGCGTGGTGGTGGACAACCGCCCCGGCGCCGGCGGCACGCTGGCGGCCGCGCATGTCGCGCAGCAGCCCCCCGACGGCTATACATGGCTGCTGTCGAACACCGCGCCGATCGTGCTCTCGCCGCCGATCTATCCCAATGTCGGCTACGACCCGGTGACGAGCTTCACGCACATCGCCTATCTCGGCGCGGCGACCACCGCCGTCCTGGTCAACCCGCGCGTTGCGCCGGTCGCGGACATGGCGTCGCTGATCGCCTGGATCCGCGCGCAGCGCACGCCGCCGGGCTTCGGCACCTCCGGCGCGGGCTCCGTCGGCCACATCTTCGGCGAGCAGTTCCAGGCGCGCGCCGGGGTGCAGCTGACGCATGTGCCCTATCGCGGCAGCGCGCCGATGCAGGCCGACCTTCTGGGCGGCAGCATCCCGCTTTCATTCGACACGCTGCCGCAGAACATCGAGCACATCCGCGACGGGCGGCTGCGCGCCATCGCGGTGACCGCGCCGGTGCGCCAGCGCATGGCGCCCGACGTGCCGACCACCGCCGAGGCCGGCTTCCCCGGCCTGCTCGCCGACAACTGGGTGGCGATCTCCGCCCCGGCGCGCCTGCCGCCTGCGCTCACCACGCGCATCCATGCCGAGGTCTCCGCCGCTCTCGCGCTGCCGATCGTGCAGCAGCGGCTGGAGGAGCACGGCTTCGATCGCCGCGACATGACCCAGCCGGCCTTCGCCGCGATGGTGGAGGAGCAGGTGCGGATGATCGGCGGCGCGGTGCGGGCGCTCGGCATCACGGCGCAATAGGCTTGTGGGGGCCGCAGCCGCGGCCCCCAGCACGTCAGGCCCGCGGCCTCGCCTTCAGCTCGTCGCGGATCTCCGCCAGCAGCGCCTCGGTCGGCGTCGGGCCCTTCGCCTCCTCCTTCGCGCGGAAGCGCGACAGCACCTTCAGCAGCCAGAAGATCGCCATCGCGACGATGACGAACTTGATGATCGCGTTGATGAAGACGCCGACCGCGAGCACCGAAGCGCCGGCCTGCCGCGTCGCCTCCAGCGAGGGCCGGCGCTCGCCCGACAGCACGACGAAGAGGTTCGAGAAGTCGATCCCCCCGACCAGCAGGCCGATGATCGGGTTGATCAGATCCTCGACGAGGCTCGAGACGATGGAGGTGAAGGCGGCGCCGATCACGATGCCGACCGCGAGGTCGATCACGTTGCCCCGCATGATGAAGGCCTTGAACTCGCGCAGCCAGGCGGGCTCCTTTAACGGGATCGGGGATTCCATCGCTCGCTCCTCTCGCGTGCGGGCCGGGATGGGCTCACGCGACCGAGAGCCTAAGCCGTCGTTGCTGCGCCGCACCAGAGGCACGCAAGCGCGGCGATGACGACGACGCCGCGGCGGTAATCTGCCTCGTCCACCCATTCGTCGCAGCGCCCGTTCTGCGTCAGGTCGCCGCAGAGCGGGCCCAGCCCGACGCAGGGGATGCCCGACTGCACCATCGGGTTGCGGATGTCGGACGAGGTGTGCAGCGGGTTCACCTGCGGGACCTCGCCCGTGCCGATCCGCACCGCCTCCGCCGTCGCGTGCCACAGCGCGTGGCCTTCCGGCACCTCCGCGCCGGTCACGCCGGACAGGAACAGCAGCGTGGGCGGGGTCTCTCGCAGGAAGGCGTCGGCGGCCGCGGCGTCTGCCACCGCCGCCTCCACCTCGGCCTTTACATCCGCCAGCCGCTCGCCGGGCGGGAAGGCGAGGGCGCAGGAGAGCTGCACCGCCGGCGCCACGCGGCTCGCGCGCCCGTCGCCGAGTGTGCGGATGTCGCCCACCAGCAGGTTGGTCGAACGCCCGACGGCCGCCTGGAGCACCGGATGCGAGACACGCGCGCCGCGCCGCGCATCCAGCGCGCGCAGTGCCTCGATCACGCGCATCGCCTTCTCCACCGGGTTGACCGCGAGATGCGCGAAGGCGGCGTGCCCGGGTTCCTCGGTCGGCGGCAGGCGGCCGGGGACGACCACGCGGAAGACGAGCTGGCCCGGGGCGAGCGCCTTCACCTCCCGCATGCCGAGGCCGGATTCGGCCGGGTGGAGGTAGACCGCGGCATCCGCGGTGACGCCGCCATGCAGCAGCGCATGGACGCCGCGCGCATGCCGCTTCGACGGCGTGCTGGCCATGATCAGGTCGCCCTGCAGCCGTATCCCGGCCTCGCGCAGCAGCCGCGCCGCCGCGGCCATCGTCGCCACGCCGGCAAGGTCGTCCGCGACGCCCCAGCCATAGAGCCGCCCGCCCTCGGTCACGCCGGCGAAGGGGTCGCGGCGCCAGCCGTGGTCGAGCTGGAGCCGTTCGCTGTCCGGATGGGCGAAGAGGATGAGGCTGCGCCCGCCGCCGGCACCCGGCAGGCGCGCCAGCACCGCCTCCCGCTCCTCGCCATCCATCGCGGAGCCGTCGGCGAATTCCTCCCGCAGCCGGACCTCGGCGGGGCGGTAGCGGCGGCGCTCCACCGCGCAGCCGGCGGCGGCGAAGGCGTCGCCGAGGCAGGCCTGCACCGCGGCCTCGCCCTCGCGCTGCAGCCCGATCAGCCGGCGCAGCAGCGCGACCGACGCCTCGCCCGAACCGTCCGCCGCCCGCAGCCGCCCGATCGCCTGATCCATCGCCATCCATCCGGAACCCGAGGCGCGATGGTCGGTTGGGCGCGGGCGGCGGTCAACGCGACCCTTGCCGGCCGCGCAACGGCGTGACCATGCTGCGCCGTCACGGGCGCTGCTGGGGAGCATGCGAACGGGCGATGATGCGCCTGATCATCGGGGCCAAGTGGTCCTCCACATGGACGATGCGCGGCTGGCTTGCCTGCCGCCTCTCCGGCCTGCCCTTCCAGGCCGAGACGCTCTTCCTGTCGCGCCCCGACAGCAAGGAGAAGCTCGCCCGCGCCTCGCCGACGGGGCTGATCCCGGTGCTCGACCATGACGGCTTCCTCGTCACCGATACCATGGCGATCGCCGAGTACCTGTGGGAGCTCGCGCCGGGCTGCGGGATCTGGCCGGCGGAGATCAAGGCGCGCACCGCGGCGCGGATGTCGGCGGCCGAGATGCACGCCCATTTCGCCGAGCTTCGCGCGGCGCTGCCGATGAACCTCGTCAAACGCTGGCCGATCGCCAATGGCGTCCCCTCCAACGCGAAGCTGCTCGGGCGGCCGGGAGTGGAGGCGCAGGTGGCCCGGGTGCAGGAGAGCTGGCGGCAGACCCGCGCGGCCTGGGGCGGGGGCGGGCCCTACCTGTTCGGCGCGCGCTTCTGCTTCGCGGACGCCATGTGGGCCCCGATGGCGAGCCGCTTCCGCACCTATTCCGTCACCCTCGCCCCCGACGCGGCGGCCTATGCCGAGGCGGTGCTCTCGCACCCCCATGTCACGGAATGGGTGGCGGGCGCCGAGGCCGAGGCGCGCGAGATCGGCTGGGAGGCCTGCGCCGCCTGGCCGTGATGGCGCCGGGCACGCCATGTGCCGGGGACGGGCCGCCATGCGCGCCTTGCCCCTGCCGCTGGGCCGCGGCCGTGCGATAAGCCCGCCGCACCTCCACAGCCCGGGCCTCGATGATCCGCCTCGACACCATCGGCAAGCAGAACGGCCGACAGATCCTGTTCGTCGAGGCCTCGGCGGCGCTGCAGCGGGGCGAGAAGATCGGCCTGGTGGGGCCGAACGGCGCCGGCAAGACGACCCTGTTCCGCATGATCACCGGCGAGGAGCCGCCCGACGAGGGCCAGGTGCTGGTCGACCGCGGCGTGACCATCGGCTTCTTCAGCCAGGATGTCGGCGAGATGTCCGGCCGCAGCGCCGTGGCCGAGGTGATGGACGGCGCCGGCCCGGTGAGCGAGGTCGCGGCCGAGCTGCGCGAGCTCGAGCACGCGCTGGCCGATCCCGACCGCGCCGACGAGCTCGACGCGCTCGTCGAACGCTTCGGCGAGGTGCAGGCCCGCTTCGAGGAGCTCGGCGGCTACGCGATGGAGGGCCGCGCGCGGGAGGTGCTGGCGGGCCTCGGCTTCAGCCAGGAGATGATGGACGGCGATGTCGGCGCGCTGTCGGGTGGGTGGAAGATGCGTGTCGCTCTGGGGCGCATCCTGCTGATGCGCCCCGACGTCATGCTGCTCGACGAGCCGAGCAACCACCTCGACCTCGAGAGCCTCATCTGGCTGGAGGGCTTCCTGACCGGCTACGATGGCGCGCTGCTGATGACCTCGCACGACCGCGCCTTCATGAACCGCATCGTGCGGAAGGTGATCGAGATCGACGGCGGCACGCTGACCACCTATGCCGGCGACTACGAGTTCTACGAGGCGCAGCGCGCCATCGCCGAGCGCCAGCAGCAGGCGCAGTTCGAGCGCCAGCAGGCGATGCTGGCGAAGGAGATCAACTTCATCGAGCGCTTCAAGGCCCGCGCCTCCCACGCCGCGCAGGTGCAGAGCCGGGTCAAGAAGCTCGAGAAGATCGACCGCGTCGAGCCGCCGCGGCGCCGGCAATCCGTGTCATTCGAATTCCCGCCCGCGCCGCGCTCCGGCGACGACGTGGCGAGCCTCAAGGGCGTGGCGAAGCGCTACGGCAGCCGCGTCATCTATGACGGGCTCGACCTGCTGGTGCGCCGGCGGGAGCGCTGCTGCGTGCTTGGCGTCAACGGCGCGGGCAAGTCCACGCTGCTGAAGCTCGTCACCGGCGCGACAGAGCCGGATGCGGGGACGGTCGCGCTCGGCGGCAGCGTCAAGCTCGGCTATTTCGCGCAGCACGCGATGGAGCTGCTGGACGGCGACCGCACCGTGTTCCAGGCGCTGGAGGACGCGTTTCCGCGCGCGGGGCAGGGGTCGCTCCGCGCGCTGGCGGGCTGCTTCGGCTTCTCGGGCGACGACGTGGAGAAGCGCTGCCGCGTGCTCTCGGGCGGCGAGAAGGCGCGGCTGGTGATGGCGCGGATGCTCTACGACCCGCCGAACTTCCTCGTGCTGGACGAGCCGACGAACCACCTCGACATGGCGACGAAGGAAATGCTGATCGCGGCGTTGGCGGGCTACGAGGGCACGATGCTCTTCGTCTCGCACGACCGCCACTTCCTGGCCGCGCTGTCGAACCGCGTGCTGGAGGTGACGCCGGAGGGCATCCACGACTACGACGGCGGGTACAGCGAATACGTTGCCCGCACGGGGCAGGAGGCGCCGGGGCTGCGGATGTAGGCGGCGCGGCAACCTGGCGACGCGCCAGCCGTTGCGCTCGGAGCATGGTCGCCGTTACCGTTCTCGCGAGGCGGCCGCGCCGGCCGGCCGCGGCTGGGATCCCCGCATGGCGACGTACCTGCTCTATGGCCTGACCTCGGACCGCGCGCCGCCGCGCGTCGCGGAATATACCGGATACAAGCTTCCGCTCATGGTGGAGGTGCCGACGGGCTATGGCGGCGCGGGGCGCCCCATGAAGGTGGACGAGGTGTTCAAGGCGGCCTTTGCGGAATTGGGGCAATGCGCGACGCGCAAGCGGTGCGACGAGCATTTCCGCGCGCTGGGTGCAGGGCTCGGCCTGTCCGACATCCTGAACAGGTGGAAGCTCTACTTCTTCGCCTTCGCCCCGCGTGGCCAGGAGAACCAATGGCCGACTTCCGATGCCGGGCTGACGCTGGCGCAGGTTGTCGGCTCCTACCCGGCCACGTCCTTCGCCGAGATCGGCGTGCATGTCACGGCGTTGCGCAGCGCGGCATTCCTGGCGGGCACGATCCTGCACGAACTCGCGCATCTCGCCGGGGCGCCGGGGGCCTCGACCGAGGATCACGCGCTCCATGACCGAAGGCGGCTGCCCAAGGCGGATTTCCAGCGCCTGCACCAGGCGGAGAGGGCGGTGCATGTCTGCGGGCTGCGCGACCAGTACAAGCAGCAGGTGATCGGCGCGCTGGACCGGATGAGCCGTCAACCGGGACGCGGCCGGCTAGTCTGAGGGCGCCGCGCGGAGGCCGCCACGGTGCAGGCGGACGACCTGGGGCTCGGGCAGGCGCCGCCGAACGTTGCCACAAGACGGCATGGGCTGGGCCGCCACGCGTCGTGGCGATGGCGGATGGGGTGGGATTCGAACCCACGAGACGCTTTCACGTCTACACACTTTCCAGGCGTGCGCCTTCGACCGCTCGGCCACCCATCCAGCGCAGGCCGCGGGTTCTAGCCAGCCGGCCCAGGACCGGCAACCCCATCAGGCGGCACGCCCCGCCCGCCCCCGGCGCGGACCGGGGGCGGAGCGGGTCGGCTCAGTCGGCAAACTGGCCCGCGGCCTGGATCAGCGGCCGCCACTTGGCGACGTCCGCCTGCCAGAACTCGCGATGCACCTGCGGCGTCGCGCGGGCCACCGGCACCGGCTCGGTGCCGAGGTCGCCGAAGCGGCGCGCGATGGTCTCGTCGCGCAGCGCAACAACCAGGGCGCGGTTCAGGCGCTCCACGATCGGGGCGGGCGTGGCGCGCGGCGCGTAGAGGCCGTGCCAGACGCTGACCTCGAAACCCGGCAGCCCGGCCTCGGCCGCGGTCGGCATGTCGGGCAGCGCGCCGACGCGGGCCGGCGTCGTCACCGCGAAGCCGCGGATCGTGCCGGCGCGGATCTGCTCCACCGTGTTGGTGGTCTGGTCGCACATCACGTCGACGGTGCCGGCGACCAGGTCGTTCATCGCAGGTCCCGTGCCGCGGTAGGGGACGGTGGTCACGCCAGTGTCGAGCGCCTTCTGGAACAGCAGGCCGCAGAGATGGCTCGCGGCACCGACGCCGGCATTGGCCAGGTTGATCCGGTCGCGCTCGCGGCGGATCACCTGCACCATCTCGGCCAGGTTGTTGGCCGGGAAGTTGCGGCGCGCGACGAGCGTCATCGGCACCTCGGTGACGAGGCCAACCGTCTCGAAGCCGTTGACCGGGTCGTAGGCCAGGCGGCGGTAGAGCGTCGGGATGGTGCTCATCCCGATGTGATGCAGCAGGACCGTGTAGCCGTCCGGCCGCGCCTGGGCGACGCGCTGCGCGCCGAGGGTCCCGCCGGCGCCGCCGACATTCTCCACCACCATCGGCTGGCCGAGGTCGTTGCCCATCACCTGCGCGATCAGCCGCCCGACCGTGTCGGTCGGCCCGCCGGCCGCGAAGGGGATGATCATGGTGATCGGGCGCGTGGGGTAGGTGCCCTGCGCGAGGGCCGGCGCCGACAGGGCGAGGCCAGCGGCTGCGCCCAGCAGGGCGCGCTTGCCGATGAGGATCATGGACAGGCGTCTCCGGATTCATGTTGGCCCACCGGTCGGAACCGGATCGGGCAGGTGGGCGGCATGTAGGTGAAGCAGGAGGCTCGTGCCAGTTCCTTCCGGCACAGCAACCGGTCACATCGACGCATGCCGCTCGCCAGGAAATGTAACATTTGCAGGCCAACTGGCCGGATCAGGTGGCGGCAGCGCTGCCCGCCAACCGAAGCTCCTGTCCGCACGGGAACCCTGAGGCGCCCTCGCGGCAGACCGGAAAGGCATACTCCACTTTTGCAACCTTGGCGCGCATCTCGCCCGCATGGCAATCTGGGCGGGCCAGATGCGCCGGGCGGCGGCGCGTCCCCAGCCGAACGGAGGCGACGATGTCCGGTGCGATGGTGCTGAAGAAGCGTTTCTCGCTGCCGCAGTCCGTCATCGACCACATCTTCGAAGGCGACAAGAAGGGCAGCGAATTCAGCGGCTTCCACAGCGAGGCCGAGCACAAGGTGGACGATCCGGTGAAGCCTTACGCGAAGTTCGATGGCCAGCTCTCGGCGGCGATGCAACTGGCCCGGGACGAGGGCAAGCCGTACCAGGCCATGGTGAAGCTCGCGAAGGGCGGCGATTGGACCACCGCCAAGCTCTGCACCCTCTTCCCGAATCCGCACAAGGCGAAGGGCAAGAAGTGGACCAAGGACTACATCATCCTGAAGATCGAGCAGGCGCTGACCGATCCCGCCGACAGTGTCCGGCACTCGCGCGCGGCCTGGGAGTCGCAGAAGCGCGGCATCCGCACGACCGGCATCCAGGGCGCGCAGGACCTGGTCAGGATCCGCGTCGCCGGCATCAGCTGCCACGTGCAGTACACGGACGGCGTCATCACCTCGGTCTATCCGGCGACCTTCGGCTGACGAAGCCGTCCCGCGTCAGGCGTCCATCTTGAGGGCGGCGATGAAGGCGCTCTGCGGGATCTCGACCTTGCCGAACTGCCGCATGCGCTTCTTGCCCTCCTTCTGCTTGTCGAGGAGCTTGCGCTTGCGGCTGATGTCGCCGCCGTAGCACTTGGCGGTGACGTCCTTGGACATGGCGCTGATCGTCTCGCGCGCGATGACGCGGCCGCCGATCGCCGCCTGGATCGGGATCTTGAAGAGCTGGCGCGGAATCAGCTCCTTCAGCTTCTCGCAGATCTGCCGGCCGCGCCGGTCGGCCTGGCTGCGATGCGCCATGAAGGACAGCGCATCCACCGGCTCGGCATTCACCAGGATCGAGATCTTCACGAGGTCGCCTTCCTCATAGCCGTCCATCGTGTAGTCGAAGCTCGCATAGCCACGGCTGATCGACTTCAGCCGGTCGTAGAAGTCGAACACCACCTCGTTCAGCGGCAGCCGGTAGACCGCCATGGCGCGGTTGCCGACATAGGTCAGCTCCACCTGCCGCCCGCGGCGCTCGTTGCAGAGCGTCAGCACAGGGCCGAGGTAATCGTCCGGCACCATGATGGTCGCCTTGATCCACGGTTCCTGGATCTCGGCGATGACGCTGGGGTCGGGCATGTCGGCGGGGTTGTGGAGGTCCATCTCCTCGCCGTTCGTGCGCTTCAGCTTGTAGACGACGCTCGGCGCCGTCGCGATCAGGTCGAGGTCGAACTCGCGCGACAGGCGCTCCTGCACGATTTCCAGATGCAGCAGGCCGAGGAAGCCGCAGCGGTAGCCGAGGCCGAGCGCCGCGGAGGTTTCCATCTCGTAGTGGAAGCTGCTGTCGTTCAGCCGCAGCTTGCCGACGCTCTCGCGCAGCTTCTCGAAGTCGTCGGCGTCCACGGGGTAGAGCCCGCACCAGACCACGGGGATCGAGGGCTTGAAGCCCGGCAGCGCGACAGCGGCGGGATTGCGGTCGTCCGTCAGCGTGTCGCCGACATTGGTGTCGGCAACCGTCTTGATGGCGGCCGTCACATAGCCCATCTCGCCCGGCCCGAGGCTGTCCACCTGCACCATCTTCGGGGTGAAGATGCCAACCTGGTCCACCGTGTGGACGGCGCCGTTCGACATCATGCGGATGCGCTGGCCCTTGCGGAGATGCCCGTCCTTCACCCGCACCAGCACCACGACGCCGAGATAGGCGTCGTACCAGCTGTCCACCAGCAGCGCGGTCAGCGTCTTCGACCCATCGCCGGTGGGCGGCGGCAGGCGGGTCACGATCGCCTCCAGCACGCCCTCGATGTTCAGCCCCGTCTTCGCGCTGATCATCACCGCATCGGAGGCGTCGAGGCCGATCACGTCCTCGATCTGCTGCTTCACCCGGTCGGGCTCGGCCGCCGGCAGGTCGATCTTGTTGAGGACCGGCACGATCTCATGATTGGCGTCGAGCGCGTGATAGACATTCGCCAGCGTCTGCGCCTCGACCCCCTGGGAGGCATCCACGACCAGGAGGCTGCCCTCGCAGGCCGCAAGGCTCCGGCTGACCTCGTAGGCGAAGTCCACATGGCCGGGCGTGTCCATCAGGTTCAGGACATAGGTCTCGCCGTCCTTGGCCTTGTAGAGGATGCGGACGGTCTGCGCCTTGATGGTGATGCCGCGCTCGCGCTCGAGCTCCATGTTGTCGAGGAGCTGTTCCTTCATCTCGCGCGCCGCCACCGTGCCGGTGGTCTGGATCAGCCGGTCGGCAAGCGTGGACTTGCCGTGGTCGATATGCGCGATGATCGAGAAGTTGCGGATGCGCGAGAGCGGGACGTCGGTCATGCGGGGGCCTGAGGGTTCGCGGATCAGATAGGGGGTCGGCGGCCCCCTGGAAAGCGTCGCTTCAGCGGGGATTGGCCAGCAGGGGCCGCAGCCGCCACATCGCCCAGGCGCCGAGGAAGGGCCCCGGCGCGAGCACCGCGAAGGCCCAGGTCCAGCCCAGCCAGCCGACGGCCGCCGGCACGATCCCGATGGTCAGCACGGTCAGCAGGAAGCCGAGGCAGGTCTGCACCGTCAGCATCGTCCCCACGTAGTCGGGCGGCGAGAGGGTGACGATGCAGGCGCTGAACTGCGCCGAATCCGCCACCACCGCGAAGCCCCAGACCAGCGCCACCAGGATCACCAGCCACACCCCGACGGCGGAGGCCGGCCCGACCAGCAGCGCGCAGCTCCCCGACACCAGCATGCAGAGCGCGGCCGTGGCGGCCCGGTCCCAGCGATCCGCGACCACCCCGGCCACCACGCAGCCAACCGCGCCGGCCGCGAGGACGGCGAACACCCAGGGCCCCGCCGCGCCCGGTGGTCCGCCCATGACGCCGGCCAGGAACAGCCCAACCCAGGCCCAGGCCGCGTAGAGCTCCCACATGTGCCCGAGATAGCCGAGGTTCGCGAGTCGCAAGCCCTTGTTCCGCCACGCTTCCAGCGCCTGTGCCGGCCGGAAGGGCGGACGCGACCCCAGCAGCGGCCCGGGCCGGAAGGCCAGGATCGACAGCCCGCCCGCCGCCGCCAGCACCCCGGCGCCGAGATAGGCCGCCCGCCAGCCGATCCCGCCGAGCAGCGTCGGGATCAGGTGGGGCAGGGCTGAGCCGAGCGTCAGCGCCCCGACCAGCAGCCCGATCAGCAGCCCGAGATCGCCCCGCGCCCAGGAGGCCGCGAGCTTCATCCCCACGGGATAGACGCCCGCCATCGCCGCCCCCGCGACGAAGCGCAGCGCCAGCGCCGCGCCGCCGGACGGCGCGACCTGGGTCTGCGCCAGCGTCGCCGCCGAGGCGAGCAGCGCGGAGGCGAGGAAGAGACGCCGCGGATCCCACCGGTCCGCCAGCGACAGCAGGGCGGAGACCAGCGTCCCCGCTACGAAACCGAGCTGCACCGCCGCCGTCAGCCACCCCGCCCGCGCCGGCGTGACGAGCCCCGCCGCGAGCAGGTCCGGGACCGCCGCCGTGCCGGCGAACCAGACCGACAGCGTCAGCACGACGGCGAGGCACAGCACGAAGAGGTGCCACACCTTGCCGTCGGGCGCGGTCACGCCCGCAGGCTCGCGCCCGTCGCCTTCGCCACGGCCGCGACGACCTTCGCGCCGGCGGACTCGATCTCGGCATCCGTCAGCGTCCGCTCGCGCGGCTGCAGCGTGACCTGGATCGCGAGGCTCACCTTGCCTTCGGGCAGCTTGTCGCCGGCATAGCGGTCGAACAGCACGACATCGGCGATCAGCGCCTTGTCGGCGCCGCGTGCGGCGCGCAGCAGCGCCTCGGCCGGCACCGTCGCGTCCACGAGGAAGGCGAAGTCGCGGCGGACCGGCTGGAAGGAGGGCAGGTCGGGCACGCCCTTCTTGCGCCGCTTCGGCTCGGCGATCGCATCGAGGAAGACCTCGAAGCCGACCGCAGCACCCGGTATGTCGAGCGCCGCGCGCACCTTCGGGTGCAGCTCGCCGAAGGTCGCCAGCACCGTCTTCGGGCCCTGGCGCAGCACGCCGGAGCGGCCCGGATGATAGAAGCCCGGCGCATCCGCCGTGACCTGCACCGCGGCCATCGGCACGCCGAGCGCCGCCAGCACCGCGAGCGCATCGCTCTTCGCGTCGAGCCAATCCACCGCGCGCGCCGGCGCGGCCCAGCTTGCGCCGGTCGTCCCGGCCCGCACGCCGGCCGCCACCGCAAGCTGGCTGCTGCCGGAGGCGGGCTCGCGATAGGCGCCCCCGATCTCCGCGAGCGCCACGTCGCCGAAGCCGCGCGCCGCGTTGCGCGCCGCCGCCATGGCGAGGGACGCCACAGGGGTGGGGCGCATCTGGTCGAGGTCGGAGGCGATCGGGTTCTCGAGGCGCAGCGAGTCCGGCGTGTCGCCGAACAGCGCCGCCGTCTCGCGCGCCAGGAAGCCGTAGGTCACGCAATCCTGCATCCCGCGCGCGGCCAGCACGCGCCGCGCCAGCCCCGCGCGCGCCTGCTTCGGGCTCAGCGCCGGCCGCGGCACCGGCGAGGCTACGGGCAGGGAGACGGGCGGTACCGCATCCAGCCCGCCGAGCCGCAGCACCTCCTCCACCAGGTCGCATTCCGGCTCCACCGCCGCGCAGCCCTCGGCGGCCCCGCGCGCACGGTCGGCCGGCAGCGCCGGATCCTGGTCGAGCGCGCCATGGCCCGCGATGTCGTTCCGCCAGGGCGGCACCGCGACGGTGATCCGATCCGCCTCGCGCGACACGGTGCAGAGGCCAAGCGCCGTCAGACGCCGCTCTGCCTCCTCCGGCGCCAGCTCCAGCCCGCCGAGCCCCGCGATCCGCTCGAAGCGGAGCATCGCGTTGCGCGCCCAGGCGGGCTCCGTCCCGGCCGCCGAGACCTCGGACGCCTCGCCGCCGCAGAGCTCCATGATCATGCGCGTCGCGGCGTCCAGCGCCTTGGGCAGAAGCGCCGGGTCGATCCCGCGCTCGAAGCGGCTCCGCGCATCGGTTCGCACGTCGTGGCGCCGGCCCGACAGCGCGATGCGCACCGGGTCGAAGAGCGCGCATTCGATGAAGCACTCGGTCGTCGTCTCGTCGCAGCCCGAATGCTCGCCGCCGATCACGCCGCCCAGCGCCTCGACGCCGCTGGCGTCGGCGATCACGCCGTCCTCCTCCGTCAGCGCATAGGTCTTGCCGTTCAGCGCGACCAGCTCCTCGCCGGGGCGGGCCATGCGCATGGCGAGCGTCGGGCCGACCGCCTTCGCCACGTCGAAGACATGCAGCGGACGGCCATAGGCGAAGGTGAAGAAATTGGTGACGTCCACCAGCGCATTGATCGGGCGAAGGCCGATCGCCGTCAGCCGGTCCTGCAGCCATTTCGGGCTCGTCCCGTTGCGCAGCCCCCGCACCGCGCGCCCGAGCACCCAGGTGCAGGCGCGCTTGTCCTCGATCTGCCACTGCAGCGGCGACGGATAGGCCGCCTTGACGGGCTGCACGTCCCACGGCTTCAGCATGCCGAGGCCGGCCGCCGCCAGGTCGCGCGCGATGCCGCGCACGCTCAGCGCGTCGCCGCGGTTCGGCGTGACCTTGATCTCGATCACCGGGTCGTCGAGGCCGGCGTAGTCCACGTAGCGCGTGCCGACCGGCGCATCCTCCGGCAGGTCCACGATGCCAGAGTGGTCGTCCCCGAGCCCCATCTCGCGCGCCGAGAGCATCATCGCTTCCGACTTCACGCCGCGGATTTCCCCCAGCTTCAGCGTGATGCCCGTGCCTGGAATGAAGGCGCCGGGCAGGGCGAGCACGCCCTTCATGCCGGTGCGCGCGTTCGGCGCGCCGCAGACGACCGAGTATTCGCGTCCATCGCCGAGATCCACGCGCAGCGCGCGCAGCCGGTCGGCATTCGGATGCTGCACGGCCTCGATCACGCGCGCGATGCGGAAGCTGCCGAGCTCCGCCGCCGGATTGTGCACGCCTTCGACCTCGATGCCGATGGCCGAGAGCGTCGTCGTGATGCGGTCAAGCGGCGCGTCGGTGTCGAGATGCTCGCGCAGCCAGCTGAGGGTGAACTTCATGGGGTCAGATCCCCTCGCTCAGGCTCGCCGGCGCGAGCGGGTCGGCGGCGTAGTGGCGCAGCCAGCGCAGGTCGCATTCGTAGAAGGGGCGCAGGTCCGGCATGCCGTGCTTCAGCATGGTGATGCGCTCGATCCCCATGCCGAAGGCGAAGCCCTGCCACTCGCGCGGGTCGAGCCCGCAATTGGCCAGCACCTTCGGGTGCACCATCCCGCTGCCGAGGATCTCAAGCCAATCGCCGCCGCCGCCCAGTTCGCCGGTCCTGCGGTTCCAGCCGATATCCACCTCCATCGAGGGCTCGGTGAAGGGGAAGTACGACGACCGGAAGCGCACCGGCAGGTCAGAGATGCCGAAGAAGGCGCGCAGGAAGTCGATCAGGCAGCCCTTCAGGTGGCCGAGCGTGATGCCGCGGTCGATCACCAGACCCTCGACCTGGTGGAACATCGGGCTGTGCGTCGCGTCATGGTCGGCGCGATAGGTGCGACCGGGCGCGATGATGCGGATCGGCGGGTCGTCCCCGAGCATCGTCCGGATCTGCAGCGGCGAGGTCTGGGTGCGCAGCACGGTGCGGTGCCCATTGGGCATCGTCCCCGGCAGGTAGAAGGTGTCGTGGTCTTGCCGCGCCGGATGGTGGTCCGGGATGTTGAGCGCGCCGAAATTGTGCCAGTCGCTCTCGATGTCCGGGCCTTCCACGACCCGGAAGCCCATCGCGCCGAAGATCGCCGTCAGCTCCTCGATCGTGCGGCTGATCGGGTGGATGCCGCCCTCGGCCGAGGTGCCGGGCGCGAAGGGGCGCGGGGGCAGCGAGACGTCCACGCGCTCCGCCTTCAGCTTCGCCTCAAGCTCGGCCGCCTCCAGCGTCGTGCGGCGTGCGTCGAGCAGCGCCTCGATCTCCGCCTTCAGTCGGTTCAGCGCCGCGCCGCGCTCCTTGCGCTGTTCGGGCGCGACCGCGCCGAGGCCCTTCAGCAACCCGCTCAGGCTGCCCGACTTGCCAAGCACGCCGACGCGCACCGCATCGAGGGCGCGCAAATCGGCCGCCGCGGCCAGCGCGGCCTCGGTCTCGGCGCGGAGTGTCGCGAGATCGTCTGACATCGTCGGCTCCGGATACGCGAAGGGCCGCCCCCAAGGGGGACGGCCCTCACTGTCTCGATCAACCGATCCGCGATGCGGATCAGGCCTGCGCGGGGAGGGCGCCCTTCGCCTTCTCGACGATGGCGGCAAAGCTCACCGCGTCGTCGAAGGCGATCTCGGCCAGGACCTTGCGATCCATCTCCACCCCGGCGGCCTTCAGGCCCGCGATGAAGCGGCTGTAGGTCAGGCCGTGCTCGCGCACCGCTGCGTTGATCCGCTGGATCCACAGGCCGCGGAACTCGCGCTTCTTGTTGCGGCGGTCGCGATAGGCGTATTGCAGCGCCTTCTCGACGCGCTCCAGCGCGGGGCGGTAGGCAGTGGAGGACCGGCCCACATAGCCCTTCGCGAGCTTCAGGACCTTCTTGTGACGGGCGTGCTTGGTGACGCCCCGCTTGACGCGTGCCATCTCTCAGCGCTCCCTCAGCGATCCAGCCCGTAGGGCAGCCACTGCTTCACCGTGTCGCCGTCCTGCTTCTCGAGCACGAAGGTGCCGCGGTTGTGGCGCTTCATCTGCGGGGACTTGCTGGCCAGCATGTGGCGCTTGAAGCCGTGGCCGGCCTTGACCTTGCCGGTGGCGGTGAGTCGGAAGCGCTTCTTCACGCTCGACTTCGTCTTCATCTTGGACATTTGGCCCTCCTCGACGGGGTCATGCCCCCCACCTTGCGCCCCGGCGGAACCGGGGGCCGCACCATGCGGCGGGGGGGCTGGGCCGGCCGGGCATGTCCAGGGGCCACGGCGCGGGGAGCGGGGCGTATAGTCCGGCCCCGTCCCGACCGCAAGCGGTTCAGGCCGCGAGCGGGACCCCCCGGCGCAGCAGCTCCGCCAGATGCACCGCCACCGCCGCCATGCCGGTCCGCGCACCCTCGCGCCCGGCGCGCCGCTCGGCCTCGGCATTGTAGTTTGTGTTGGTGTTCACGTCGTAGGCGAAGGTCCGGCCCTCGCGGTCAGTGATGAACTCGATCGCGCCCACCCCGATGCCGTTGGCGGTCAGGAAGGCCTCCATCCGGTGGATCAGCGGGTGGTAGAAGCCCTCGACGATGCGGAACTTCTCGCCCGGCGCCACGGCGGGGCAGGCCGCGCCATCCCCCGCTTGGCAGGCATCCGCGGGGCAGAGCTCGAAGCCCTCGGAGGTGTCCACCCGCACCGCGTAGAGGAACCGGCCGCCGATGAACTCGGCCCGGGTGATGAAGGGCTCCGGCGCCTCGATATAGCGCTGCACCAGCCAGACCCCGTCGCGCGGCTGGGCGTGCGGGTCGGCGTCCTGCGCGAGCGCCCGCAGCGCCTCGCGCAGCCCGTCCTCGCTCCGCACCAGCCGCACGCCGAGCCCCTTGCCGGCGCGGTTGTGCTTGAGGATCAGCGGGTAGCCCAGCCGCGCGGCGGCTTCCGGAATGTGCCCCGCGCCGACGACGGCGATCGTCTCCGGCGTCGGGATGCCGTGCAGGGCGAGCGCCGCGTATTGCGCCACCTTCGAAAGCTCCAGTTGCAGCGCACGGCGGCCGTTCACCACCATCCGTCCGTGCCGCTCCAGCCATTCGATCACGGCGCCGGCGTATTCGGGGGCGTGGGTGTGTCCGCGCGTGTGGGAGGAGGCGCTCATCCGGTTGTAGAACACGCCGGCGGGCGGCGGGCGCGTCAGGTCCACCAGCCCGGTGTCGAGGAAACACTCCTCGTGGGGTGCGCCGATCGCCCCGAAGGCGGCGCGCAGAGGCACCACCCAGGCCTCGTTCTCGTGCAGCACATGGATGCGGGACATGGCGGGGTCCTGGACGGGATCGTGGAATATCCGTCTATTCGGCTGCCGGAAGCTGCGCAAACGGAAGAAAATCTGTTCACAAGCATGGCGCTTGGAGGTGGCGGCGATCTCCCATCGAGGCGCCACGCACCACACCCACCTCCGCCCGGCCGCGGAGGCCGTGCGGGTTCCTGCGACCCGTCCCTCGCTCTATATCCCGCCAAGCATGATCGCCTTCCGGAAGATGCACGGCCTCGGCAACGACTTCGTCGTGCTGGATGCGCGTGCCCGCGACCTGCCGGTCTCGCCGGCCCTCGCTGCGGCCGTCTCCGACCGGCACCGCGGCGTCGGCTGCGACCAGTTCATCGTCATGGAGCCCCCAGGGCAGGGGGCCGACGTCTTCATGCGCATCCGCAACCCCGATGGCTCCGAGGCTGGCGCCTGCGGCAACGCGACGCGCTGCATCGCGAGCCTCGTCGCCGACGAGCTGGGCCGCGACCGCGTCGTGGTCCGCACGATCGCCGGTGACCTGCCCGTGGAGCGGATGCCCGGCGGCCTCTGGCGCGCCGACATGGGCCCCGCGCGCCTGTCCTGGCGCGACGTGCCGCTTGCGCAGGAGATGGACACGCTGCACCTGCCGCTCGCGCTCGGCCCGGTCGCGGACCCCGCGGCCTGCTCGATGGGCAACCCGCATGCGACCTTCTTCGTGGACGATCTCGACGCGATCCCGGTCGCGGAGATCGGCCCGCAGCTCGAACGTCACCCGCTGTTTCCCGACCGCGCCAATATCGGCTTCGCCCAGGTGCTCTCGCCGCAGCGCATCCGGCTGGTGATGTGGGAGCGTGGCGCGGGCATGACGCTCGCCTGCGGCTCCGGCGCCTGCGCGACGGTCGTCAACGCCGCGCGCCGCGGCCTGACCGGCCGGCGCGCGACGGTCGAGTTGCCGGGCGGCGCGCTCGAGATGGAATGGCGTGACGACGGGCACGTGCTGATGACCGGCCCCGTCGCCACCGCCTTCACTGGCGAGCTGGACCTCTCGCGCTTCGCATGACGCCGCATGTGCTGACGTTCGGCTGCCGGCTCAACGCGCAGGAATCCGACGCGATGCGTGCGCTGGCCGCCGGGCGCGACGCGCTCATCGTCAACACCTGCGCCGTGACGGCGGAGGCCGAGGCGCAGGCGCGCCAGGCGATCCGCAGGGCCGCGCGGGAGAACCCCGGCCGCCCGATCCTGGTGACCGGCTGCGCGGCCGAGATCGCGCCCGCCGCCTGGGCCGCGCTTCCCGGCGTCGCGCGCGTCATCCCCAACGCGCGCAAGCTCGACCCGGCCGAATGGGGCGTCGCCGCCGCGCTGCCCGCGCCGCAGCCGCGCGCCCGCGCGCTGGTGCCCGTGCAGACCGGCTGCGACCATCGCTGCACCTTCTGCATCATCCCCTTCGGCCGCGGCCCGTCCCGCAGCACGCCGGCCGGTGCGGTCGTCGCGCAGGTGCGCGCGGCGGTCGAGGCTGGCGCGCGAGAGGTGGTGCTGACCGGCGTCGACATCGCAAGCTGGGGCGCCGACCTGCCCGGCCACCCGCGCCTCGGCGCGCTCGCGCGGCGCGTGCTGGCACTGGTGCCCGAGCTGCCGCGGCTGCGCCTGTCGTCGCTCGACCCTGCTGGGATGGACGACGATCTCTGGCTGCTTGTGGCGGAGGAGCCGCGCTTCATGCCGCATCTGCATCTTTCGCTGCAGCACGGGGCGGAGCTGATCCTGAAGCGCATGAAGCGCCGCCACACGCGGGCCGACGCCATCGCGCTATGCCACCGCGCCCGCGCGCTGCGGCCCGACATCGCCTTCGGCGCCGACCTCATCGCCGGCTTCCCGACCGAGACCGCGGACCACTTAGCCGAGATGCTCGACATGGTGGAGGAAGCTGGGCTGAGCTTCCTGCACGTCTTTCCCTATTCCGAACGCGCCGGTACGCCCGCCGCCCGCATGCCGCCGCTGCCCGTGCCGGTCCGGCGCGAACGCGCGGCGCGGCTGCGGGAGGCCGGGCGCCGCGCCGCGCGCCGGCTCTACGACAGCCGGCTCGGCCGGACGGAGCGCGTGGTGCTGGAGCGTCCCGACCAGGGACATGCGGAGAACTTCGCCCCCGTCCGCCTGACCGCGGCGGGACGGCGCGGCGAACTCGTCACCCTGCGCGTCGTTGGCGCGGACGGCGACGGCCTGATCGCGGAGGTTGCGTAATGGCCCTCAAGGGCTTCTGGGACCGGCTGCGCGGCCGCGGCACGCCGGAGGAGGGGCCGCAGACTCCCCACCCCGATCCCGAGCCGCCGATCCCGCCACCCGCCATCCCGGTGATGCCGGACGTCAACGCGCCGCCGCCCTACGAGGCGCCCGCCGCGCCCGTCAGCGTGCCCGCCGCACCCCCGCCCGTACCGGAACCGCCCGCCGCTGCCGAGGTGGCGCCGCGCGACGACGCCACCGCGCTCCGCGAGGCGCTGGCCGACAGCGTGCCCGAGGAACCGCCGGCGCCCGAACCGGCGTCCGAGCCCGGGCAGAAAGGCGGCTGGTTCGCCCGTCTCAAGGCGGGGCTGTCGCGCTCCACCGCCAAGCTCACCGACGCGATCACCACCGTCTTCTGCAAGCGCCGCCTGGACGAGGAGGCGCTGGAGGAGCTGGAGGAGACGCTGATCGCCGCCGATCTCGGCCTGCCCGCCGCGCAGCGCATCGTGGACGGTTTCCGCAAGACCCGCTTCGGCAAGGAGGTCACCGATGAGGAGGTGAAGGCCGCCCTCGCCGACGCCATCGCCGAGATCCTCGCTCCCGTCGCGCAGCCGTTGGAGATCGAGGCGTCACGCGCGCCGCACGTCGTGCTCGTCGTCGGCGTCAACGGCACCGGCAAGACGACCACCATCGCCAAGCTCGGCCAGCAATGGCGCCGCCGGGGGCTGAAGGTGATGTTCGCCGCCGGCGACACCTTCCGCGCCGCTGCCGTCGAGCAGCTGCAGATCTGGGGCGACCGCACGGGCTGCCCGGTCGTCGCACCCGCGAAGATGGGGGCGGATGCCGCCGGCCTCGCGCATGACGCGCTGGCGCGTGCGCGCGCCGAGGGCATGGACGTGCTGCTGGTCGACACCGCCGGGCGCCTGCACAACAAGGCCGCGCTGATGGAGGAGCTGCGCAAGGTGGTGCGCGTCATCCGCCGCCTGGACGAGACCGCGCCGCATTCCGTCCTGCTGACGCTCGACGCCACCACCGGCCAGAACGCGCTGAGCCAGGTGAAGGTGTTCAAGGAGATGGTGGACGTCAGCGGGCTTGCCGTGACGAAGCTCGACGGCAGCGCCAAGGGCGGCGTGGTCGTCGCGCTCGCGCAGGAGTTCGGCCTGCCCGTGCATGTCGTGGGCGTCGGCGAGACGGCCGACGACCTCCGCCCCTTCACCGCGCGCGACTTCTCCCGCGGCCTGGTCGGGCTCGACTGAGGCTCAGCGCCCGGCCGTGAACAACAGGCCAATCGCCACGAAGGCGGTGACGAAGAACGTGCCGGGCACCGCGACGAGCGCGAGCAGCGCCGTCGCGCCCCCGATCCGCCCCTCGCGTCGCAGCGTCCCGGCACGGCTGACGAGCAGAACGCCGAGGCCGAGCACGGCCAGCCAGCCCAGGACGGCGGCGCCCGCCCCACCATCCGCGGCGGCTCCCGCCACCTGTGCGAGGACGCCGAGCGCGGCCGCGGCCAGCGACAGCACCGCGAATGCGTGGACCAGCCGGTAGAGCGTCACCGGGCTGGCCGATCGGGACGGGTGTCGCTGACGTGCATGCGGGGAGCGTAACGGCAGGTCGGCGCGCCGCGCCAGCCGGCTCTTTCCGCTCATTTCGCCATGAATGCGCCGATCACCACGGCGACGAGCGCGAGGCCGAAGAGTCCAGGCAGGGCGACGATGCCGGCCAGCGCCGCCGCCAGGCGCGTCCAGCCGCGCCGCCGGAGCAGGATCGCCGCCAGCAGCAGGGGCGTCCCGATCGCGACCGCGACGCCCCAGGCGATGATCTCCGGGACATCGGCGCTGTTCGCCGCGAGCGCCTTCGGCAGGTCGGTCGCCACCAGGCCGCCGACGAGCAGCAGCGATGCGGCCGCGATCAGCAGGAACAGCCGGTAGAGCCAGAGACTGATCACCGGCTCAGTTCCACCGCTCCACGGTCAGCAGCATGAACAGCGCGACGAGCCCGCCGAGCGCCGTCGGCACGGCGACGACCGCCAGCACGAGCTTCGACCAGCCCGGCCGCCCGCGCCGCTGCAGGACGACGCCACCGGCCAGCACGGCGCCCAGCACAGACAGCACGAGCGTCCAGGAGCCGATGTTGGCTGCCGAGACGGTGCCATCGGCGATGCCGAGCAGGAAGAAGTAGACGAAGACCGCCGCGGTCAGTGCGGCGAGGCCGAGAAGGCTGCGATAGACCACCATGCCGGAACGCTAGCGGCATCGCGGCCGCGCGCGGAAGACCTTTGCGACGGAGTCGGAACAAATGCTTGCCCCGGGCGCGGCTTCCAGCGGGCCGCCGCGCTTGCGATGCTCGTTCGACAGAAGGGATGGAACAATGGCCGAAATCCGCTGGGAACGCATGACTGCGCCGGAGCTGCGCGCGCTCGCCGGGGGCGACCCGGTCGTCGTGCTGCCGGTCGCCGCACTCGAGCAGCACGGGCCGCACCTGCCGGTCTGGACCGACAGCATGGTCGGCCACGCCGTCGCGGTGCGCGGCGCCGAGCTGCTCGGCGAGGGAAGGGCGGTGGTGCTGCCGCCGATGTGGACCGGCCTCTCGGAGCACCATTTCCCCTTCGGCGGCACGATCAGCCTCGACTACGCGACCTTCGCCGGCGTGCTGCGCTGCGTGACGCGGTCGATCCTCGCGGACGGGTTCCGGCGGCTTCTCCTGCTCAACAGCCATGGCGGCAACATCGAGCCGCTGGCCGTCGCCGCGCGCGAGCTCGCGCATGAATTCGCGATTCCCGTCGTGACCACCACGATAACCCGCCTGGCGCCGGCCGCGATCAAGGCGGCGCTGACGACGCAGCCCGGCATCCAGCACGCCTGCGAGGGGGAGACGAGCCTCTGGCTGCATCTCGACCCCGCGCAGGTGCGGCGCGACGAGATCGCGAACACCGTCTCGCCCGGCGGCTTCTCGGCCGGCGACGCGGCGGCGACGCGCTTTTGGTCGTTCAGCGAGCGCGCGCCCGTCACCGGCGTACGCGGCGACCCGCGCGCGGCCACGGCGGAAAAGGGGGCCGCGATCTTCGAGGCGATGGCCGAGGGCCTGGCCGCGATGCTGCGCGACCAGGCGATCTGGTCGAAGCCCGACCCGGTCTGGATGCCGGGCCGCGCCGAAGGGCCGCGCTGACTACTCGAAGGGGATTCGCAGCCGCGCGCCGGGGACGATGTTGTCGAAGGGCCGGTCGGGCCCGGTGTCGCGGAGATGCTCGCGGCCGAAGGTCATCCCCTGCCGGCGGTCCGGCGGGATCAGCATCGGCTCGAGCGAGGGGTTGCGGTCGGCGAATCGGTCGCGCGGCGCCTCGATGCTGCGGTTGGGCATCGGCGCCGCCTCGTAGGGTCGATAGGGCGTGGCGTTGCGCGGGCCGAGGCTCCAGGGCTCGGTCACGGTCTTGGGCAGGCGCGAGGGTGCCGCCGGTCCGAAGGGCCGCGCCGCGGGGCCGGGCGCGCGGGTGGCCGGCCGCTCGGCCTGGGCCGCTTCGGCGCGCCCCTGCGCCGCGGCCTGGGCGGGCACGAGGCCGGCCAGGACGGGGGCGAGCCAGGCGAGGAGGACGGGCGCCCGGCTCATGCTGCGCCCCCCGGCGCATGCACGCCGCGCCGATCCTCCGGCGGGTTGGTCGCCGGCGCCCCGAGCGGGCCCGCGCCTGCCTCGCGCCAGGCCCGCAGCACCCAGTGGACGGAGGGGAAGGCGAGGTCGTCCCATGGGATCTCGTCCCAGTCGAAGAAGCGCACCTCCAGGCTCTCCTCGCCGGCGGCGATGCCGGGGGTCGCGAGGTGGGCGCGGAACAGCACCTGCACCTGGCCGATGCGGGCGATCGAGTAGATCGCCAGCACGCCCTCGATCGCGATCTCGGCGCAGGCTTCCTCGAACGCCTCGCGCCGCGCCGCTTCCTCGACCGTCTCGCCGAGTTCCATGTAGCCGGCCGGGATGGTCCAGAAGCCGCGCCGCGGCTCGATGGCGCGCCGGCACAACAGCACCTTGCCGTCCTGGGCGACGACGGAGCCGGTGACGACCTTTGGATTCTCGTAGGCGACGAAGCCGCAATCCGCGCAGGTCAGCCTTTCCCGGTCTTCACCGGCAGGGACGCGGCGCACGAAGTTGGTGGTACCGGCCGACATGCCCCGAGGGTGGGGTGCCGGCCGCGGCGGTGCAAGTCGAAGACGCGGACGACGCGCAGCCGAATCGAAGCGCGTTGCGCGTCAGACGCGGAGGTCGAGCAGGGATCCGCGCGGCAGTGGCGCGCCGGGCGGCGGCGGCACCGCGTCGAGCCGCCGCGGTGCCTCCGGCGCAGCCGGTGCGGTCGCCGTCGGCGCCGAGGTGGCGCCCCGTGCCGGGGTGGCGCCCTGGAGGCGCGAGACCTCCGCCGTGAAGGCGGCGAGGGAATTCAGGCTGATCATGCGCACCACCATGCCGCGGAGCCCTGAACGGCCGGTTAACGCGGACGGGAAGGGCAGGCGGGCGCGGCGGGGCGGCAGGCCGATGGGCTGCATGGCGGCAGCCTGTCCGCCGCCGCCGTTAACACTCAAGCAACCAATGGTGGCAGGCGTGCGATTCTTGCCGAGGGCTTAGCGTTCCAACGCCGCAACCCCCGGCAGCGTCTTTCCCTCCAGCCATTCCAGGAAAGCCCCGCCGGCGGTCGAGACATAGGTCATGCGGTCCGCCACCCCCGCATGCTTCAGCGCCGCCACCGTGTCGCCGCCGCCCGCGATGGATTTGAGCCCCGAGGAGGCGGTCAGCGACGCCACCGACTGCGCCACCGCGACGGTCGCGGTGTCGAAGGGCGGCGTCTCGAAGGCGCCGAAGGGGCCATTCCAGACGAGGGTGGAAGCCTTGCGCAGCCGGGACTCCACGAGGTCCACAGTCTCCGCCCCGACATCGAGCGCCATCATCTCCGCCGGCACGGAGTCCACGCCGACGGTGCGCGTCGTGACGTTCGGCGCGAACTGCGCCGCGACGACGAGGTCGAGCGGCAGAACCACCTCGCAGCCCGCGGCCTTCGCCTCCTCCAGGATGCGCCGCGCGGTGTCGTGCATCTCCGCCTCCTGCAGCGACTTGCCCATGGCGTGGCCCTGCGCGGCGAGGAAGGTGTTGGCCATGGCGCCGCCGATCACCAGCACATTGACCCGCTTGACCAGGTTGCCCAGCAGCTCGATCTTCGTGGAGACCTTGGCGCCGCCCACGATCGCCACCACCGGCCGCGACGGGTTGCCGAGCGCCGCGTTGAGCGCCTTCAGCTCCGCCTCCATCAGCCGTCCCGCGAAGGAGGGCAGCAGATGCGCCACGCCTTCGGTCGAGGCATGCGCGCGGTGCGCCGCGGAGAAGGCGTCGTTCACGAAGCAGTCGGCGAGCTTCGCGAGTCCCTGCGCCAGCGCCGGGTCGTTCTTCTCCTCGCCCGCGTGGAAGCGCGTGTTCTCGAGCAGCAGCACCTCGCCGTCCTGCAGCCGCGCTGCCGCGACCTCGGCCTCCGGCCCGACACAGTCTTCCGCGAAGGCGACGGGGCGGTTCAGCGCTGCGGACAGGGCGTCCGCCATCGGGCGCAGCGACATCTCCGGCACGCGCCTGCCCTTGGGCCGGTCGAAATGGCTGCACACGATCACGCGCGCGCCCTTCTCGGCAAGCTCGCGGATGGTGGGGGAGAGGCGTTCGATGCGGGTGCGGTCGGTGATGACGCCGTCCTTCACCGGCACGTTGAGGTCGGCGCGCAGCAGCACGCGCTTGCCTGCTGCATCGAGGTCGTCGAGGGTGCGGAACATGGCTTGGATCCTGGCGGATGGCAGCATGACGGCGCGGATGTGCGGGGCGCTTGCGGCGCTCCTTCTGGCTCCGGTCCTAGCATCGGCCCAGCCGGGGCTCCAACCGCCCCCGCAGGCCTTCCAGACGCCCTCCGGAAACGTTCATTGCCGGCTGGCGGGCGGGGCGCTGCGCTGCGAGGCGCTGGAGCGCGACTTCCCGCCGTCGGCCGCCGCGGCATGCCAAAACTGGGCCGGGTTGCTCGCTCTGCGCGAGACGGGCGAGGTCGCTCTGCCCTGCGACGGCGCCTCGCTGCGCAACGACGAGGCTTTCGTGCTGGGCTACGGCGCCCGGTGGAGCCTCGCCGGCGTCACCTGCGAATCCCAGGAAGCCGGCCTGCGCTGCGCCAACCGGGCCGGCCACGGCTTCCAGGTATCGCGCGCGCGGCTCACGCTGTTCTGAGCACGCCCTCCCCCTCAAGCGGGGGAGGGCGGAAGCGTGTCAGAGCTTTCCGAGAAGCGCCGCGGTGTCAGACATGCGGTTCGAGAAGCCCCACTCGTTGTCGTACCAGGCCATCACGCGCACCAGCGCGCCGTCCACGACCTGCGTCTGCGTCGCGTCGAAGGTCGAGCTGTGGGCATCGTGGTTGAAGTCGATCGAGACCAGCGGCGCCGTGTTGTAGCCGAGGATGCCCTTCAGCTCGCCCTCCGCCGCCTCCTTCATCGCCGCGTTGACCATCTCCTTCGTCACGCCCGGCGTGTTCAGGTTCACGTCGAGCGAGATCAGCGACACGTTCGGCGTCGGGATGCGGATGGCGGTGCCGTCCAGCTTGCCCTTCAACTCCGGCAGCACGAGCCCGACCGCCTTCGCCGCGCCCGTCGATGTCGGGATGGCGGACACCGCCGCGGCGCGCGCGCGGTGCAGGTCCTTGTGCAGCGTGTCCACGGTGTTCTGGTCGCCGGTATAGGCGTGGATCGTCACCATGTAGCCGCGCGCGATGCCCCACTTCTCGTGCAGCACCTTCGCCACCGGCGCGAGGCAGTTCGTCGTGCAGGAGGCGTTGGAGACGATCTTGTGGGATGGCTTCAGGATCTTGTGGTTCACGCCATAGACGATGGTGGCCTGTGCCGTCTCGTCCGCATGCGCCTCCGCCCAGGTCACCGGCGCGCTGACCAGCACCTTGCGCGGGCCGGCCTGCAGCAGCAGCGCCGCCTTGTCGGAGTTGGTGAAGATGCCGGTGCACTCGGCCGCGACGTCCACCCCCTGCCAGGGCAGCTTCGTCGGGTCGCGTTCCGCCGTCACCTTGATCGGCGCGTAGCGGCGGCCATTCGCATGGATGACCATGCTGTCGCCCTCGACCATCACCTCGCCGGGGAAGCGGCCATGCACGCTGTCGAAGCGGAAGAGATGCGCATTCGCCTCGACCGAGCCGAGGTCGTTGATCGCGACGCATTCCACGTCGTCGCGCCCGCTCTCGATCATCGCGCGCAGCACGAGCCGCCCGATGCGCCCGAAGCCGTTGATCGCAACCTTCACAGCCATGATCGTCCTGTCCTTCCCCGGTTCGTTCAGCCCAGGCGCTTGCGCACCGCCGCCACCACGGCCTCCGCCGTGATGCCGAAATGCCGGTAGAGCGCCTCGGCCGGCGCGCTGGCGCCGAAGCCCGTCATGCCGACAAAGACGCCGTCGCCGATCCAGCGCTCCCAGCCCATCGGGCCGGCGGCCTCGATGCCGACGCGCAGGGCATCGCCGAGCACTCCCGCCCGATAGGAGTCGTCCTGGAGGGCGAAGAGTTCCCAGCAGGGCAGGGACACGACAGCGGTCGGCACGCCCTCGGCCTCCAGCGCCTCGCGCGCCGCGAGCGCGAGGTGGACCTCGGACCCCGTCGCGATCAGCGTCGCCCGGCGCGGGCCTGACGCCTCCGCCAGCACGTAGCCGCCGCGTGCCGAGCGGTTCTCCCCGGCATCGCCCCGCAGCGCCGGCAGGTTCTGCCGCGACAGCGCCAGAACGCTCGGCCCGTCGGCGCGCTTGACGGCAAGCTCCCAGGCCTCCGCCGTCTCGATCGCGTCGGCGGGGCGGAAGACGTGCAGGTTCGGCATGGCGCGGAGCGACGCCAGGTGCTCGACCGGCTGGTGCGTTGGCCCGTCCTCGCCGAGGCCGATGCTGTCATGCGTCAGCACGTGGATCACCCGCTGGCGCATCAGCGCTGCCAGCCGGATCGCGGGGCGCAGGTAGTCGGCGAAGACGAGGAAGGTGCCGGAATAGGGGATGATGCCGCCATGCAGCGCCATCCCGTTCATCGCCGCTGCCATGCCGTGCTCACGCACGCCGTAATGAATGTAGCGGCCCGCATAGTTTCCAGGCGTGACCGCGAGTACGCCCTTCACGTTCGTGTTGTTCGACCCGGTCAGGTCGGCCGAGCCGCCGACCATCTCCGGCACCGCCGGCACCAGCGCCTCGAGCGCGCGCTGGGAGGCGACGCGCGTGGCGAGCTTCGGCTTGGCCTCGGCCTGGGCCGCGCGCAGCTCGGCAAGCTTTTCGTGCCAGCCCTCGGGCAGGCGGCCGGCGACCGCGCGGTCGAACTCGTCGCGCAGCGGGTGCTTGGCCAGGCGCTTCAGCCAGCTCCGCCGCGTGCCGCCGCCGCGCCGGCCGGCCTCTTCCCAGCGGGCCTTCAGCCCCTCCGGCACCTCGAAGGGCGGGTGGTTCCAGCCGAGCGCGGATTTCGCCGCCGCAGCCTCCTCCGCGCCCAGCGGCGCGCCGTGGCTCGCCGCCGTGCCCGCCTTCTTCGGCGAGGAGAAGCCGATGATCGTGCGGCAGGCGATGAGCGTCGGCTTGCGGCTGCGCATCGCCCAGGCCATCGCCGAGGCGACCTCCTCGTGGTCGTGCCCGTCCACGCGGCGCACCGCCCAGCCATAGGCGGCGAAGCGCTTCAGCGTGTCGTCGGTGAAGGACAGCGCCGTGTCGCCGTCGATGCTGATGGAATTGTCGTCCCACAGCACGCAGAGCCGGTCGAGCCTCAGGTGGCCGGCCAGCGAGGCCGCCTCGTGGCTGATCCCCTCCTGCAGGTCCCCGTCGGAGGCGATCACCCAGGTCCGGTGATCCACCAGCGACTTGCCGAAGCGCGCCGCCAGGTGCCGTTCCGCCAGTGCCATGCCGACCGCCGTCGCGATCCCCTGGCCGAGCGGGCCGGTCGTCGTCTCGATCCCCGGATGCTCGCCGAACTCCGGATGGCCCGCCGCCGGGGAGTGCAGCTGGCGGAAGTTCCGGATCTCCTCGATGCCCATGCCGGCCTGGCCGGTCAGGTGCAGCAGCGCATAGAGCAGCATCGAGCCATGGCCGGCCGACAGCACGAAGCGGTCGCGGTCGGGCCAGCGCGGATCGGCGGCGTCGTATTTCAGGAAGCGCGTGAACAGCACCGTCGCGACATCCGCCATGCCCATCGGCATGCCGGGATGGCCGGACTTCGCCGCCTCCACGGCATCGATGGCAAGCGCGCGGATCGCATCCGCCATGCGTCGCGTCTCGGTCGCGGGCCTGGCGAGGATCGCGGCCTGCCGCGCCTGCGCCGCGGTCGGCTCGGCGCGCGGCTGGGTGTCGGGTTCGGTGGTGGCCAAGCGGGGGTCCCTGGCAGGTCTCTCGGGCGGGGCCGCTATAGAGGCGCCCCGCCCCCCGGACAACCCGCCGGGCCCCGGACCGGTCCGAGGGCGGAGCGGTCGTCAGCGCATCAGGCCACGCCGCTCCATCCAGGCCTGGATGCGGCCCGCCACTTCGTCGCTGTTGGTGTCCATCATGATCATGTGGGAATTGCCCGCGACGCCCTCGGCCGGCATGTCGAGCGTATCCGCCACGCCGCCGGCGTCCCGGACCTGGCCCTGCCAGCGCTCCACATTGCCGCGGATCCGCTCCCAGAAGGCGTTGCCGCGGATGAAGTCGCCCCAGACCACCAGATGCGGGACCTCGCGCAGCCGCGCCGCCTCCGCCGTGTTCGGCGGCGCGCCGGACGGCTCCACCGCGATCACCGCGCGCACCTTGTCGGGCGCATTGAGCGCCATGTTGAAGCCGAAATTGCCGCCCTGGCTGTGCACCAGCACGACGCAGGGGCAGACGCGCTGAACCAACGCGTCATAGGCGGCCTGGATCTGCCGGTCCGTCGTCACCCAGCGCGGCACCGACTGCATCATGAACTGGTTCCACGCCGCGACCGGGAAGCGCGTCGTCTCGAAGGCGCGCCGCTGCGCGGCATCGAGGTTCCAGCCATCCGCCGGCCCGACGCGGAAGAGGCCCCAGCCCTCGCCCATGGTGCGGAACACCGGCTCGCCCGCGAAGACCTGGGGGAAGCGCGCGAAGCCCGACCGGCCGCGCTCCACCGCGTCGGTCACGAAGACGTCGTGGCCGGCGCGCAGGAAGAACATCTGCCAGCCCGGGCGGCCATCCGGTGTCGTCTCGTAGGTCACGCCGGTCAGCCCGCCGCCATGCGCGAGGATCAGCGGGTATCGCGCCCGCGGGTCCTGCAGGCGCACGAACTGGGCGTACATCTGCTCGACCTGGAAATTGCCGTTGGGGTTGACGCGCAGCGGCGGTGCGCCGGGCGAGAAGACGATCTCCTGCTCCGGCAGGCCTGAGATCTCCGCGACCCGCCCACCGACATGCAGGCTGCCGATCTCGCGGATCTGCAGCGGCTGCGCCCCGGCCGCGGCGGCCCAGCCGCACAGCGCCAGAGCCGCGAGAATGCGTCGCATCACCATCTCCTCCCCCACTCCGCCCGCAGCATGGCGCGCGACAGGGCGCGCGGCTACTCTCAGCGCATGAACGACGCCCCGATGGAGCCGACGCGCGACGGGCTGCCACCCATGCCGCCCGGCCCCCCGCACGAAGAGAAGCACTTCACCCAGAATGCGACGGTGCGCGACCTCGTCATCGGCACCGCCGACGGGCTCACCGTCCCCTTCGCGCTCGCCGCGGCGCTCTCGGGCGCGGTCGCAGCCAACCCGCTGATCGTCACCGCGGGCCTCGCCGAGATCGCCGCCGGCTGCGTCGCGATGGGCCTCGGCGGCTACCTCGCCGCGCGCACGGAGGCCGACCACTACGCCGCGGAGCGCCGCCGCGAGGAGGAGGAGACACATCTCTACGCCGACCGCGAAAAGTGGGAGGTCGCGGCGATCCTCCACCGCTACGGCGTGCGGGGCGAGGTGCTGCGCCAGGCGGTGGACGCCATCGCGTCGGACCGCAAGAAGTGGGTGGATTTCATGATGCGCTTCGAGCTCGACCTCTCGGAGCCCGACCCGAACCGCGCGGCGAAGTCGGCGGCGACGATCGGCGGCGCCTATGTCGTCGGCGGCCTCATCCCGCTGTTCCCCTACATGATCTTCGACACCACGCGGCCGGCGCTGCTGCTGTCGAGTTCGCTCACGGCCGCGGCGCTGCTGGCCTTCGGCTGGCTGAAGGCGCGCGCGACGGGTCTGCCGCCTCTGCGCGGCGCGTTGCAGACGCTTGCCATCGGCGGCGCGGCGGCGGTGGTCGCCTATCTCGTCGCGAGCCTCTTCGGCGGCTGATCAGGCTGCGACCGCCAGCGCGGCGAAGCCGAGATGCGTCCCGGCATGCGCCGCCATGGCGGAGAGCAGGTCGCGCCGCCAGAAGAGCCAGCCGAAGACCAGCCCCGCCACCAGGTTCAGCCCGAGCGTGCGCAGCAGGAGCGCCGGCGCGGGTTCCGCCCCGGCGATCAGCAGCGCGGGCAGGTGGCTCGCGGCGAAGACGGCCGCTGAGACAACCACCGCGCCGAGCATGACGCCGCGTGGCGGCACGGCGGCGCGGCGCGCGAGCAGGCGCCAGGATCCGAGCGCGACGAGGCTCATCACACCCCAGCGGAACATCACCTCCTCCGCCACGCCGCCGTAGAGCAGGCCGAGGACGAGCATCGCCGGGCTCCAGCCCTCCACCACCGAGGGCGGCTGCGCTGGTGCCGCCTGCCATGCGCCGCGTGTCGCATGGTCCAGCCCGCCGAGGGTCAGGCCGAGCAGGACGCTGCCACCCAGCACGGCCAGGGCGCCGCGGGCCGAGGCGCAGGGCGCCCGCAGCCGCAGCCCCGCGCGTGGTGCCGCGAAGCTGCCGGCGAAGGCGAGCGCGACGACCAGGAGCAGCGGGTTCAAGAGGAGAACCAGCCGCGGCACCCCTGGCACCTCCGGCGGCACGAGCAGCAGCGAGGCGAGCCCCGGAAGGCTCGCCAGGATCAGGCGCAACGACATTCCGCCGGCTTTACCGGCGAACCTCTCCGTTGGCACGAGGCGGCCCTCGGACGCCGGCGCTTCGCCGCCGACGGTCCGCATCACGTGGTCGGAACGGCGAGGGCGGCTTCACGTCGGATCGGCCTGTGGCGCGACCGGTGCCGCACGGCAGGCGCAGGCGGGCCGGGGCGACAGGCGCCCCGGCCCGGCCGGCTCAGTTCGCCCCGGTGGTCGCCGGTGCCCGCTGGTCCTGCAGGCGCCGCTCGGCGTCGCCGATGGCGCGGCGCAGCTCCGCGAGCCGCCCATCGGCCTCGCGCGCCGCGGCCTCGGTGCGGCGACCCTCCTCGGCCAGCGCAGCCGCGCGGCGCTCCGCCTCGGCCAGCGCGCGCCGCCGCTCCTCGAGCGCGGCCGTCGCCCGCTCCAGCTCGCCGCGCGCGGCCGTCAGGCGGCGATCCTGCTCCTCGGCGTTGCGCGTCAGCCCCTCGGCGCGCTGCTGCACGGCGGCGAGCTGGCCGTTGGCCTGCTGGAGCTGCGCCTGCGCCTCCTGCGCCGCACGCTCGGCCTCGGCGCGCTGGGCGGCCAGGCGCTGCGCCTCCGCCCCGGCGCGTTCGGCGGCCCCGCGCCGTTCGGCCACCGTCGCCTCCAGCTCGGAGAGCTGCGTGCGCAGCCGTGCCGCCCGTGACTCCGCCTCGGCCGCCGCGGCGCCCGCGCGCGTCTCGTCGGATTGCAGCGCGGCGAGGCGGGTCTGTGTTTCCTCCGCGGAACGGGTCGCCTGGGAGAGCCGCGCCTCGGCCTCGGCCAGCGCGCCGCGACGGGCGGCGAGGTCGGCCTCGGCGAGCGCGATCTGGTCGTTCAGCCCGCGCAGCCGTTGCTCCGCCGCGGCCCCCGCGGCCTCCCGCGTCGTGAGCTGTTCCTGCGCGCGGCCAGTCTCGGCCGCCAGCGCGGCGATGCGCGCTTCCGCCGCCTGCACCGCGGCTGCCGCCGCGGCCGAGCGGCCCTCCAGCGTGCGCAGCGCCTCCGCGGTCGAATCGCGCGCGGCCGCGGCGCGCAGGCCCTGCGCCTCCGCCTCGCGCAGCGCATTCGTGCGCTCGCCCAGCTGCGTCTCGGCTTCCTGCAGCGCCTGGCGCAGCTGCGCGAGCCGCGCCTCCGCCTGGCGCAGCTGCTCGCCGACCTGCTGCGCCGCCGCGGCGTCGCGCTGCGCGGCCTCGAGCTGCTGCCGCGCCTGTGCGAGCTGCGGCTGCACGGTGCCGAGTTGCTCCTGCGCCCGCGTCGCCTCGGCCGAGAGCTGCTGCGCACGCGCCTCCGCTTCGGCGCGGGCGCGGTCGGCCGCCTCGCGCCGCTGCGTGATGGCGGCAAGGTCGCCGGCCGCCTGCCGTTCCTGCGTCAGCGTCCCCTCAAGCTGCCCGGCGCGCGCCTGTGCCGCCCGCTGCGCCTCCCGCGCCTCGGCCAGCGTGCCGCCCCGGCTGAAGGCCAGGCCCCAGCCCAGCAGCGTCAGCAGCAGGAGGATGCCCGCCGCGATCTGCGACGGACGGGTCCAGTCGAGCGGGTTCCAGCTTTGCTCGGTCATGCGGTCGTCCCCTGGCGTGAGGCGCCAAGGAACGACCGGCGCGCCGCCCCCGCCACTCACGTGACGGTAGCGTCCCGTCACGCTTCCGGGAGCAAGCCTCTCGCGGGGTCAGTTCGCCTGCGGCAGGGGCAGGGATTGCAGCCGGGATTCGGCTTCGGCGATCGCCCGCCCGATCTCGCCCATCCGCGTCTCCGCCGCGGCCAGGGCGGCCGAGACCTGCTCGCGCTGGGCTCCGAGGCGCGTGACCTCGACCTGCGCCGCCTCGACCGCCTGGCGCCGCGCCGTCAGCTCGGCTTCCGCCCGCGCCGCCTCGGCGCTGACGCGCTGCAGCTGGCCCTGCGCCGCTTCGGCCGCCTGGCGGGCGCCGGCGCCGGCTGCCTCGGCCTGCTCCAGCGCCTGCCGCGCCGCGACGATGCGCGGCTGCAGCGCCTCGAGCGCTTGCTGCGCCTGCGAGGCCTGCGCCGTCAGCTCGCGCGCCCGCGCCTCGGCCGCGGCGAGCGCCTGCTGCGCGGCGTCACGTCGGCCGGTGACGACGTTCAGCTCGCCGACCGCGCGCTGCTGCTGGGCGAGGCTCTGCTGCAGTTCCGCGACCCTGGTTTCGGCCGCGCGCAGCTGCCCGCGCAGCTCGGACATCGTGCCGCCGCGGTTGAGGGCGAGCCCCCAGCCCAGCACCACGAGCAGCACGAGCACCCCCGCCACGAGCTGGATCTGCCGCGGCCATGTCATCGGATTCATGCGGTCGCCCCCCATTGCCCGGCCGCGCCCCCGTGGCGGCCGGGGCGGACGCTACAGCGCCCGGTTGGCGCGCGCCACCACCGCCTCGAACAGCACCTGGCACCCTGCCTCCGCCTCCTCCGGCAGGATGCTCTCCGCCTCGTTGTGGCTGAGCCCGTCCTTGCAGGGGGTGAAGATCATCGCGGCCGGCACGCGGCGCGCGACATAGACCGCGTCGTGCCCGGCGCCGGAGACGATGCGGCGCGAGGGATAGCCCAGCCGGTCGGCTGCGCCCTGCACCAGCGCGACGCACTCCGCGTCGAAGGGCTGGGCGGCGAAGCGGAAGAGTTCCGTGAGTTCCAGCCGGCAGCCGGTGCCCGCGACGGCGGCCTCTGCCTCGGCCGGGAAGGTCTCGGCAAGGTGGGTGATCTGCGCGGTGTCGGGGTGGCGGAACTCGACGCTGAAGGTCACCTCGCCGGGGATGACGTTGCGACTGTTCGGCAGGACCTTGAGGAAGCCGACGGTGCCGCGGCCATCGTCGCCGCGCTCGCGCATGCGCCGGTCCACCAGCTCGATCACGCGCGCCGCCGCGACCAGCGCGTCGCGGCGCGCATAGGGCGGTGTGGTGCCGGCGTGGCTGTCCTGGCCGACGATGCGCGCATCCCACCAGACCTGGGCTTGCGCGCCGGTGACGACGCCGATGGCCTTGCCTTCCTTCTCCAGAATCGGGCCCTGCTCGATATGCAGCTCGAAATAGGCGTCGGCGGGGAAGGGCTCGGCCTTGTGCGGGCCCTTGTAGCCGATGGACTCCAGCGCGCTCTCGACCGTCACGCCGTCCACATCCGCCAGGCCATAGACCTTCGGCAGCGGATAGACGCCGGCCCAGGCGCCGCTGCCCATCAGCGAATGGCCGAAGCGGCTGCCCTCCTCGTCGGTCCAGTTCACCAGCTCGAGCGGCGCCTCGGTCGTGATTTTCAGGTCGTTGAGCGTGCGCATCACCTCGAGCCCCGCGATGACGCCGAGCGCGCCGTCGAACTTTCCGCCCGATGGCTGGCTGTCGAGGTGGCTGCCGAACAGCACCGGCTTGCGGGTCGGGTCGCGGCCCTCCCGGCGCGCGAACATGTTGCCGATGGCGTCCACCCGGACCCTGAGGCCGAGCGCCTCGCACCAGGCGCGGAAGCGCTCGCGGCCCTCCCGGTCCACTTCCGTCAGCGTCAGCCGCTTCACGCCGCCCTTCGGCGTCGCGCCGATCTCCGCCATCGCCATCAGGCTGTCCCACAGCCGGCGCCCGTCGATGCGCTGGTTGGTCGCCATCGGATCAGCGCCCGATCTTCTGGAACTCGGCGTTCGGCTTCAGCTCGATCGCGTTCGCCAGCCGGTTCGACATGGAGAAGAAGGCGGCGATGGCGCCGATGTCCCACAGCTCATCCTGCGTCATGCCCGCATCCAGCACCGCCTGCCGGTCGGCCGCGGAAACGAGGTGCGAGGCGGTGGCCACCTTCGTCGCATACTCCAGGATCGCGCGCTGCCGCGGCGGCAGCGGCGCCTTGCGCCAGTTCGCCGTCACCAGCTCGCTGATCGCCGGGTCCTTGGCGCGCACCCGCAGGATCGCGCCATGCGCCACCACGCAATACTGGCAGGAATTGCCGATCGAGACGGCGACCACGATCATCTCGCGCTCCGCCGCGGTCAGACCTTCGCGCTTGTTCATCAGCGCGTCGTGATAGGCCATGAAGGCGCGGAACTCGTCAGGCCGCCAGGCAAGGGCCAGGAACACGTTCGGCACGAAGCCCGACTTCTCCGCCACCGCCTCGATGCGGGCGCGCACATCCTCCGGGAGGCTGGCGAGGTCGGGGACGGGGAAGGCGCTGATCGGATCGGACATGAGGGGCACTCCTTGCCGGCCGGGCCGGGGGGAACGATCATCACCGCTGCCACCGGGAGGACAAGACCATGGCCCATGCCCTCGGCGCGACCGCGCCCGCCATCCTGCGCAACTCGGACCTCGATTCCGAGGCGGTGCGGGCCGCCCGCGTGGACCTCGCCGCCTGCTTCCGCATGGCCGCCCGGCTGGGCATGCATGAGGGCATCTGCAACCACTTCTCCCTCGTGGTGCCGGGGCGCGAGGACCTGTTCCTGGTGAACCCCTATGGCTGGGCCTTCGCCGAGGTCACCGCCTCACGCCTCCTGATCTGCGACTTCGAGGGCAATGTGGTGGCCGGCGAGGGCGTGCCGGAGGCGACCGCCTTCTTCATCCATGCCCGCGTGCACAAGAACGTCCCGCGCGCCAGGGCCTGCTTCCACACCCACATGCCGAACGCCACCGCGCTGGCGATGGTGGAGGGCCCGCCGCTGCTCTGGGCAGGCCAGTCCTCGCTCAAGTTCTACGGCCGGACCGTGGTAGACGACGACTACAACGGCCTTGCACTCGACACCGACGAGGGCGACCGCATCGCGGCATCCATCGGCGAGGCCGACATCGTCTTCATGCGCAACCATGGCGTCATGGTCTGCGGCCGCAACGCCGCCGAGGCCTGGGACGACCTCTACTACCTGGAGCGCGCGGCGGAGGCGCAGCGCCTGGCGTGTTCGATGGGCCGCCCGCTGAAGCCCGTGCCGCCCGACATCGCCGCCAAGACCTATGCGCAGATGCAGGAAGGCGACCGGGAGAGCGCGCGGCTCTTCCTCGACAGCGTGAAGCGCATCCTGGCCAAGGAAGAGCCCGATTTCGCGGATTGAGGCGCGGGGCCCGCGCCCCGACCCGACCGGGCTTCTCCTTCTCCTCGCGACCGTTGCCGGCTGGGGCTTCAACTGGCCGGCGATGAAGCTTCTGCTGGCCGAGGTCCCGCCCTTCTCCATGCGGGTGGCCTGCGCCGCGATCGGCGTGTCCCTGCTGGTGGCCATCGCGCTCCGGCGGCGCGAGGCGATGGGCGTTCCGCGCGGCCTCTGGCCGCGGCTCGCGATCGCATCGCTGCTGAACGTCACCGCCTGGATGGGGCTGGCGAGCTTCTCGCTGCTTTGGCTCGCCGCCGGCGAGGCGACGATCGTCTGCTACACCATGCCGATCTGGGCGACGCTCTTCGCACGCGTCGTGCTGAACGAGCGCATCACGCCGCGGCGCGTCCTGGCGCTCGCAACGGGCCTCGCCGGCCTGCTGGTCCTGGTGCTCGGCCGCGGCGTCGAGGTGGGCCTGGAAAAGCTGCCCGGCGTTGCCGTCGCGCTCTCCGCCGCCATCCTCTTCTCCGCAGGCACGGTGGTGACCAAGCGCTGGCCGCTCGCCATGCCCCCGGCCGCCTCCGCCGCCTGGCAGATGGCGGTCGGCTGCGCGCCGCTGCTGGTCGCCGCGGCGGTCTTCGAACGCCCGGAATTCGGCGCCCTGTCCAGCGGGGGCTGGTGGCTGCTGCTCTATGGCGGCATCGGCCCGCTCGGCCTGTGCTACCTTGCCTGGTTCGCCGCGCTGAAGCGACTTCCGGCCTCGGCCGCCGCGGCGGGGACGCTGTTGACGCCGGTGGTCGGCGTTGTCTCCGCCGCGCTGCTCCTGGGTGAGCCGCTGGGGCTGCGAGAGCTCCTGGCGCTGTCGCTGACGATCGCGGGCGTCGTGCTGGCGATCCGCCAGTGAGCGACGCGGACGATCCGGCGAAGCGGGAGAAGGCGGAAGCGGCCCAGCTCGCCCGCGCGGGCTACGCCACGAGCGAGCTCGAGCGCATGGCCGGGCACGCGCTGGGCTTCGCGCTGCGCCTGCGCGCCGACGGGCAGGGGAGGGCCTGGCTTGATTGGGGCAACGGGCTGGAATTCCCGCTCGACGTCCCGATCGCGGTCGCGCGGCGCAACCTGCTGCAGTTCTCCCGCACCTTGGGCAAGGCGGCCGAGCTGAGGGGACGGCGTGCGGATCGCGACCAGCTCGCCTTCCGCTTCATGGCCGAGGTGCCGGAGAAGCGGCGCCCGAAGCGCGGCTGACCGAGTCGCGCCTTCCTCTCGCCCTCCGCCGCGTCTACAGCCCCGGCATGACCGACAGACCTCTGATCCGCCTCAACCCCGGCGCCGACCGCCGGGTGAAAGCGGGGCACCCCTGGGCCTTCTCGAACGAGATCGCCATGACCGCCGCCGCACGTGCGATCCCGCCCGGCAGCGTCGTGCGGCTCGAAGGCGATGACGGCGTGCGGCATGGCGCCTGGCACTTCAACCCGCACAGCCTCATTGCCGCGCGCTTCCTCGACCCCGACCCGGCGGCGCCCTGCGACGCCGGCTGGTTCCGCACGAAGCTTGCCGAATGCCTGGCGCTGCGCGAGCGCCTCTTCGACGCGCCTTTCTACCGTCTCGTGCATGCCGAGGCGGACGGGCTGCCCGGCCTGGTGCTGGACCGCTACGGCGATGCGGTCGCGCTGCAGGCGAACACCGCCGGGATGGACCGCGCGACGCCCGACATCCTCGCCGCGCTCCGTGGCCTCGTCGGGCCGCGCATCGTCGTCGCGCGCAACGACGCGGCGGTCCGCAAGCTGGAAGGGCTGGAGGAAGGGGTCGCATTGCTGCACGGCACGGACGGCACCGCGACCGTCGAGGAAGGCGGGCTCTCCTTCCCCGTGGACCTGCTCGCCGGCCAGAAGACCGGGTGGTTCTTCGACCAGCGACCGAACCGTGCCCTCGTCGCGCGGCTCGCCGCTGGCCGCAGCGTGCTCGACGCCTTCTGCCATCTCGGCGGCTTCGGCCTCTCCGCCGCGGCGGCCGGCGCGCGGGAGGTGACGCTGCTCGACCGGTCCGAGCACGCGCTCGACCTCGCCATGCAGGCCGCCGCGCGCGCCGGCTTCGCCGACCGCATCACGCCGCTGAAGGCCGAGGCGCTGGAGCATTTCGAACGCATGGCGGCGTCGGGCCGCCGCTTCGAGGTGGTGGTCGCCGACCCGCCCGCCTTTGCCAAGACACGGAAGGACATCCCCGCCGCGCTCAAGGGCTACGCCAAGCTCGCCCGCCTCGCCGCTTCGGTCACCGCGCCAGGCGGAGTTCTCTTCATCGCCTCCTGCAGCCACCATGTGGGGCAGTCCGACTTCGCGGAGGCGGTGGCCTGGGGCGTCCACCGCGCCCGCCGCCGCGCCCGCATCCTGGCGAGCACTGGGGCCGGCCCCGATCACCCCGTGCATCCCGCGCTTCCCGAAAGCGCCTATCTCAAGGGCCAACTGCTCGCTCTGGACTGATGCACAGACCAAGGCTCTCTCCCGCCATGCGCGCGGCCTATGCGCGCACCGATTACGAGGCGGGCGGCATCGCCACCCGCATCGGCCGTCGCAGCGCCGCGCTGGATGCGCTGCTGCGCCGGCAGCGCACGCGCCAGGCCGGGTTCGTCACCGCCTGGAATCCGTTCAGCCGCGCCATGCCGCGCGGCTGGAACGACCGCATGCTCGCCAGGCTGCGCGAGGCCGCGCGCGGACACGTCCTCGCCGAGGGGTGGGGCAGGGGGCGCGGCTGGGCGGAGCAGCATCTGCTGCTCGCCGGAGATCCGCGCTGGATCGCGCGCCTCGCGCGCCGCTTCCGCCAGCATGCGCTGGTGATGGTGGCACCCGGCCGCCCGGCGCGCATCGTGCTCGGCCTGCGCCCGCCTGCGACGGCGGCGCCGCCCGGCGCACGCACGAAGGCGGAACTCGGCGGGCCGGCGTGACCGCTCAGAGAAAGCGGTCGCGAATGTCCACCGTGCTCTCGCGGCCGAGCTTCGCGAAATTCGTCGCCAGCCAGCGATCCGCCGCCTCCCGCCCGTAGCGCCGCAGCGTCGAGAGGAAGTCCCAGTCGCCGTTCAGCTTCGTCGAGAGCTTGAACTGGCGCATCCGCTCCTCGTCCTCGATCATGTGCAGGAACAGCCGCCGGTAGCGCGGCTGCTCGAGCCGCCCGGCATCCAGCAGTCGCTGCACGAAGTCGATGGCGCGCATCTCCGCCATGAGGGACGCGTTGAAGCTGATCTCGTTCAGCCGGTTCGAGATGTCGGTCGGATGCGTCGGCAATTCTTCGCGCACCGTCGGATTGAGCTGCACCAGCACGATGTCCGGCGCGCCGCCCTGCTCGTAGAGCGGCCAGAGCGCCGGGTTGCCGAGATAGCCGCCATCCCAGAAGGGCTCGCCGTCGATCTCCACCGCCTTGAAGAATTGCGGCAGGCAGGCGGAGGCCATGACGACGTCCACCGTCACCTCCTCGCGCGCGAAGACGCGCGGCTTGCCGGTGCGGACCGAGGTGGCCGAGATGTAGAGCTTCGGCCCCTTGGCATGCTTCAGCACCTCGACGTTGATCGCGTCCTCGAGCACAGCGCGGAGCGGGTTCCAGTCATAGGGCGTCGGGTTCAGCTGATAGGGCGAGAGCACGCGGGTCAGCGTCTCGAAGGTCTGGTAGGCGAAGGACCAGGTGAGGTCGTGGCCCCAGAGCGCCTTCTCGAAGGGCGTGTTCTGCAGTGGCGAGACGGCGAGCCGCGCCGCCGCGTCGCGCCAGACCCGTTCCAGCGCCGCGCGCGCGCCGTCGCGCCCGCCCTCGCAGAGCCCCTGCACGAAGATCGCCGCGTTCACCGCACCAGCCGAGGTGCCGGAGACCGCCTCGAACTCCAGCCGATCGTCCTCCAGCAGGCGTTCGAGGACGCCCCAGGTGAAGGCACCATGCGTGCCGCCGCCCTGCAGCGCGAGGTTGACCCGGCGCGTCGCGGCAGGCTTCGCCACCGCCGGCCGCGAGAGCGGGGCGGTGCCGTTGCCCGCCGCGAGCGTCTCCGCAGCTTCCCGCTTGAACTCGTCCTCGATCATCGGGCCATGCTCAGCGCCATCGGCGCGCGAGGCGCGCGCGCAGCGACGGACAGCGCCGCCGGGCGCGCCATGCCTGAGGCGCGCAAGCCAGGCGCGTCGTGCGTCGGCGCGCCTTCGGCACGACGCGCGCGCCGGGCGCTCGGGGGCACGAACATCACTGCGCCACCCAGCCACCATCCACGCTCAGCGAGGTGCCATTGACCGACCCGCTGTTCGGCCCGACGAGGAACATCGCCGCCTCCGCGATCTCCTCCACCTCCACCCACTTCTTCGTCGGCTGCCGCTCCAGCAGGTGATCCGTCAGCGCTGCCTCCTCGCTCACCCCGTGCTTCTCGGCGAGCGGCTTCACCTGCGCCTCGGCGAGCGGCGTGCGCACGAAGCCCGGGCAGATCGCGTTGCAGGTGACGCCGGTGCGCGCGACTTCCAGCGCGACCGACTTGGTCAGGCCGAGCACGCCGTGCTTCGCCGCGACATAGGCCGTCTTGAACGGACTCGCGACGAGGCCGTGGGCGGAGGCGACGTTGATGATCCGCCCCCAGCCCTTCGCCTTCATCCCCGGCAGCGCCGCCTTGATGGCGTGGAAGTTGGAGACGAGGTTGATCGCGATGATCCGGTCCCATTGCTCGTCGGGGAAATCCTCGATCGGCGAGACGTGCTGGATCCCCGCATTGTCCACCAGGATGTCGCAGCCGCCGAGCTCGGCGATGCAGCGCGCCACCATCTCGCGGATCTCGGCCGGCTTCGACATGTCGGCCGGGGAGTAGGGCGCCTCCGCCACGCCCATCGCCGCCCCCACCTCGGCGCGCGCGCGGGCGATGTCGTCAGGCTTGCCGAAGCCGTTCAGCATCACCTTCGCCCCCTCGCGCGCATAGCGCGCCGCGATGGCCAGCCCGATGCCGGAGGTGGAGCCGGTGACCAGGGCCACGCGCCCCGCGAGCGATCCCGCCATGTGCCGATAGGTCCTTCCTCGTTCCTGCGTCCCGCGTCGCGGCCGCACGGTCATGCCGCGACGCAACAGGACGGTTCGGAGGGCGGAAGGTTGCTCAGGGCAGGCGCCAGAGCAAGCCGACGAGCCGCTTCGTCGCCCCCGACAGCAGCTTCGGCGCGTAGAAATCCCCCGCCGCGCGCTTCGCGGCCTCCGCCAGCGTCGGATAGGGCAGCACGAGCCCCGCCAGCGCCGATAGCGGCAGCTTCCGCCCGATCATCAGCCCGAAGATCCCCGCCATCTCGCCGGCATGCGGCCCGAGCACGCCCGCCCCCAGCAGCCGCCCCTTGGGCGAGACGACGAGCTTCACCAGCCCGTCCTCGATCCCCTCCGCCACCGCGCGGTCGGTCTCGGGCAGCGGGAAGCGGTAGGGGCGGGGGTCGAGCCCGGCCTCGCGCGCCTCCGCCTCCGTCATGCCGACCTGGGCGAGCTCCGGCCCGGTGTAGGTCACGCGCGGCAGGGCGGCGTAGTCCACCTTCGCCGGCAACCGGAACAGCATCCTCCTCACCAGCACCCCGGCATGCTGTGACGCCACGTGGGTGAAGGCGCGCGGCCCGATCCCCTGCGGGTCGGCGATGTCCCCCACCGCCCAGACCCGCCGGTTCGACACCGATCGCAGCCCCGCATCGGTCGTGATGCCCCTGGCCGTCGCCGCGATCCCGGCGGCGGGCAGGTCGAGCCCCGCCAGCCGCGGCGCCCGGCCCACCGCCAGCAGCAGGTGGCTGCCCGCGATCCGCGTCCCGTCCTCCAGCACCGCCGCCAGCCCAGGCCGCTCCGGCTCCACCCGGGCGAGCTTCGCACCCTCCCGCAGCTCGATGCCCTCGCGCGTCAGCACGCGGCGCAGGCCCTCGGCCAGCTCCGGGTCGTCGCGCCCGGCGATCCGCCCCGCCTCGATCACGGTGACCCGGCAGCCGAGCCGCCGATGCGCCTGCGCCATCTCCAGCCCGATCGGCCCGCCCCCGAGGATCACGAGGTGCTCCGGCTTCTCCTCGAGGCCGAAGATCGTCTCGTTGGTCAGCCAGGGCACCGGGCCCAGCCCAGGGATGTCCGGCACCACCGCCGCGCTGCCGGCCGCGATCACGCAGCGCCGGAAGGTGATCCGCCGCCCCGCGGCCTCCACCTCGTCCGGCGCGGTGAAATGGGCGGAGGCGCGGATCACCTCCACGCCGAGGCCGCGGAACCGCGCCTCGGAGTCGGTCGGCGCGATGCGGGCGATGGCGCCGTGGACATGCGCGCGCACCGCCGCCCAATCCACCTCCGGCTCGGCCACCCGGATCCCGAGCCGCCCGGCCTCGCGCACCGCCTGGGCCGCGTGCGCGGCGGCGAGCAGCGCCTTCGACGGCACGCAGCCCCAATTGAGGCAGTCGCCGCCCATCTCCGCCCGTTCCACCAGGGCCACCTTCAGCCCGAGCGCGGTCGAGACCGCCGCCGTCGAGAGGCCGGCCGCGCCGGCCCCGATCACCACCAGGTCGAAATCGGGCATTGGGTCTTCCGTGCTGGTCCGGGGGCAGCCGCCGCGTGTTGACGCGGCCCCCGCCCCCTTCCTATACGTCCGGTCCTTCGCCGGGGCACGCCTGGGGGTTACCCCTGCCTGCCGCCGGCGGTTCCGTTTGCTTGTTCCGCCGGGGCGCCGGCCGCCCTGGCCCAGGCGCCAGGCGGGCCGACGGTCCCGGACGCCGCAGGAGTCGTGTCGTGAAGCGTACCTACCAGCCGTCCAAGCTCGTCCGGAAGCGCCGCCATGGCTTCCGGACCCGCTCCGAGACCGTCGGCGGCCGCAAGGTCCTGGCCAATCGCCGGTCCAAGGGGCGTCGGCGCCTCTCGGCCTGATCTCCGTCCGGGCGAGGCGCGTGCCATGCCGGCGCGTCCGCCGCGCCTGAAGCAGCGACGCGACTTCCAGCGGGTCGCGGGGAAGGGCGTGCGCGCCGCGCGTCCGGGCCTCGTCCTCCAGGCGCTGCCGGCCGCCGGCCAGATGCTGCGGGTCGGCTTCACCTGCACGAAGAAGATCGGCAACGCCGTGGTCCGCAACCGCACCAAGCGACGCCTGCGCGAAGCCGCGCGGCTGATGCTCGGCAGCGGAGAGGTCGCGGGCTTCGACCTCGTCCTCATCGGGCGCGAGGCGACGGCGGCGCGGCCCTGGCAGACCCTGCTCGGCGATCTGCGCGGCGCGCTGAAGCAGGCGGGCGTCGCCGACATCACGCGGGCGGCGCAGCCGCCCGACGCCGCGAATGCGGCGTGCGCGCAGGCAGACGGAGCCGGCGCCCGGCGTTCTGGCGGGCTGACATGAACCTCCCCCAGCACCTGCTGCGCGGCACGATCCACGCCTATCGCTACACCGTCCGCCCGATCATCGGCTGCAACTGCCGCTTCTACCCGCATTGCAGCGACTACGGGCTCGAGGCGGTGGCCGCCCATGGCGCGCTCAAGGGCGCCTGGCTGACCGGCCGCCGCATCCTCCGCTGCAACCCCTGGCACCCGGGCGGCTACGACCCGGTGCCGCCCGCCGGGCTCCCGGCCGGGACGAAAGGCTCCACCGCCCCGTGATGGACCAGAAGCGCCTCTTCATCGCGATCGCGATCTCGATCGGCATCCTGCTGCTCTTCGACCTGTGGAACCGACCCGCGCGTGAGGCCGAGCAGCGCCGGCTCGAGCAGCAGCGCGTCGCCCAGCAGGCGCAGCAGCCGGCGCCCGCCGTGCCCGTTCCCGCGGCACCGGCCGGGACCGCGCTCACCGCCGCCCCCCCGGCCGAGGGAGCCCAGGCGGTCCCGCAGCGTGCCGCCGAGCAGCGCCTGCCGGTCGAGAACCCGCGCGTCTCGGGCACCGTGAACCTCCGCGGCGCCCGCATCGACGACCTGCTGCTGCGCGACCATTTCGAGACGATCGCGCGCACCACGCCGGTGCGCCTGCTTGCGCCGCGGACCGACAGCCACCCCTATTTCGCGCAGTGGGGCTGGACCGCGGCCGATGGCCGGACCCGCGTGCCCGATGCCGACACCGATTGGACCGCGGAAGGCGGGCGCCTCGCGCGGGGCAACCCGGTGACGCTGCGCTGGGACAACGGGCAGGGGCAGGAATTCCGCATCCGGCTCGAGCTCGACGACAACTACATGGTGCTGGCGCGCCAGTCGGTGGTGAACCGCGGGGCGGAGCCGGTGCAGGTGCTGCCCTGGGCGCGCATCCGGCGCGAGGCGACGCCGCAGGTCGCCGGCTTCTTCATCCTGCATGAGGGCTTCGTCGGCGTGCTCGACGGCCGCCTGCACGAATGGACCTATTCGGACGCGCGGGAGGAGGCGACGCGCCGCCGCGGCCCCGCCTTCGAGCAGGAGAGCACGGGCGGCTGGTCCGGCTTCACCGACAAGTACTGGCTCACCGCGCTGACGCCGGAGGACCAGTCCATCCGCATCCGCACCGCCTATCGCCACGTCGCCGATGGCGGCGACCGCTGGCAGATCGACATCGCCCCGCCCGCGGCGATGACGGTCGCTGCCGGCGCCGAGAGCACGCTCGGCACGCGGCTGTTCGCCGGCGCGAAGGAGGTCAACCTCCTCGACGCCTATATGAACCGCTACGGGATCGTGGATTTCGACAAGGCGGTGGATTTCGGCTGGTTCTACTTCCTGACCAAGCCGTTCTTCCACATCCTCCACTTCCTCGGCGTGACCTTCGGCAATTTCGGCGTGGCCATCCTGGTCTTCACGCTGATCCTGAAGATCCTGTTCTTCCCGCTCGCCAACAAGGCGTACAAGTCGATGGCGCGGATGAAGGTCCTCGCGCCGAAGATGACGGAGATCCGGGAGCGCTACAAGGACGACCCGGCCAAGGCGCAGGCCGAGATGATGGCCATGTACCGGACGGAGAAGATCAACCCCGCTTCCGGCTGCCTGCCGATCCTCATTCAGATCCCGGTCTTCTTCGCGCTCTACAAGGTGCTCTTCGTCACGATCGAGATGCGCCACGCGCCATTCTTCGGCTGGATCCACGACCTCTCGGCGCCGGATCCGACGAACCTGTTCAACCTGTTCGGCCTGCTGCCCTTCGACCCGATGCAGGTCTCGGCGCTGTTCCACATGCCTGTCTGGGCCATCCTGATGGGCATCACGATGTTCCTGCAGTACAAGCTGAACCCGGCGCCGCCCGATCCGATCCAGGCCAAGATCTTCGCCTGGATGCCGCTGATCTTCACCTTCATGCTCGCCTCCTTCCCGGCGGGCCTGGTGATCTACTGGACCTGGAACAACCTGCTCTCGATCGGCCAGCAATGGTACATCCTGCGGCTCGACCAGCAGCGCCAGAAGTCATCGGGCACCTTCGCCGCGCCGGCGAAGGTGGAGAAGGCGAAGAAGGGCTGACGGGCGGCGCGGCGGAGATGCCCGGCCTTCCCGCCAGCCTCCTTGAGGCGAAGGACGAGGCGGAGCGCGCCGCGCTGATCGAGGCGGGGCGCCTCCTCTTCGCGCGCCCCTGCCGCTTCTTCTACGCCGCACAGCGCATCGACCAGCTCCCACCCGTCACCGACGTGCCGGAGGTCGCGCTCTGCGGCCGGTCGAACGTGGGCAAGTCCTCGCTGATGAATGCGCTGACCGGGCAGAACGCGCTCGCCCGCGTCAGCCACACGCCGGGCCGCACGCGGCAGCTCAATTTCTTCGACCTCGCCGATGGCCGCATGACGCTCGTGGACATGCCGGGCTACGGGTACGCCCAGGCGTCGAAGGTGATGAAGGCCGACTGGCAGGGGCTGATGTTCGACTTCCTGCGCGGCCGCCCCTCGCTGCGGCGCGTGCTGCTGCTGATGGACAGCCGGGTCGAGACCAAGGCCGCCGACCGCACCGCGATGCAGCTGCTCGGCGAGGCCGCGGTCGCCTACCAGTTCGTGCTCACCAAGGCCGATGCCGTGAAGCCGCCCGTGCTCGCCGCCCGCGTCGCGGAGGTCGAGGCGCTGGCCCGCCGCAACACCGCCGCCCATCCGCTGGTGCTCGTCACCAGCAGCGAGACAGGGCAGGGCATCCCGGAGCTCCGCGCCGAGCTCGCCGCGCTCGCCGGCTGAGCTCGCATCCACGTCCTGTGTCCTGTGCCGCAGATGGCCGCCGCGACCTCCCGCGCGAGCCGCACGCGGATCGCGCTACCGGCCGGCGAATGGATCTGGCGTGCTCGCGCGGGCCATGCAGGTCACCCGACGCAGCTCGCGCCTGCAACGGGCCCAACGCCCGGTTTCATCTCTCAGTGACGTGAGCGCGTCGCCGAAGGGTTGAATTCCGGCCCGGCACAGGGTCCCATTCGCTCCATGCGCCGCGCCATCCTCGCCCTCGTCGTGTCGCTCACCGCCTTCGGCGCGCAGGCGCAGGACACGGTGCTGATCCTCGATGCCTCGAACTCGATGGCGGCCAGGCTAGATGCCCGACCGCGCATCGACGTGGCGCGCGAGGCGGTGGGTGGGCTCGGCGCCGCGCTTCCCGCCACGGCCCGCCTCGGCCTGATGGCCTTCGGCCACCGGCAGGCCGCCCATTGCGGCGACATCGAGCTGCTCTCGCGGCCCGGACGGCCCGATCCGGTGGCCTTCGCCGCGGCGGCGACGCTGACCCCCCGCGGCCGCTCCCCGCTGGCCGAAAGCGTGGCCGCGGCATCGCGCGTGGCGCCGCGGGTCATCCTCGTCACGGATGGCGAGGACACCTGCACCTTCGATCCCTGCGGACGCATCCGCGCGCTGCGGCAGGGCAATCCGCGCCTGCAGGTGAACATCGTCGGCTTCGACCTCCGCACCACGCGTGAGGCGCAGCTGCTCCGCTGCATGGCGGAGGCCGGTGGCGGCCGCTTCATCCCCGCCACGACCGGCGCCGACCTCGCCCGCGCGCTGGCCGAACTCGCCGGCGCACCGGCCGGCGCGGCCACGACCGCGCCGGCGGCGCGCGGCGCGGCGCCGGGCCTGACCACGCTCGTGCTGGAGGCGGCCGAGGACGAGGGCGGCGATGCCGGGCCGGTCGGCGACTGGACCCTGCTGTCGCTGGCCACCGACCCGCCGCGGGCAGTGTTCTCCGGCAGCGCCCAGGCGCGACCGCGGCTGCGCGTGGCGCCGGGCCGCTACGAGGTGCGCCTGCGCGCCGGCGCCGCGCGAGCCGTGGAGCGCTTCGAGGTGTCGGGCGCGCAGCAGACCCACCGGGTGGTGCTCGGCCTCGGCACGCTGCGCCCGACAGGGTTCCTCGCGCCCGACGTGCCGGCGCGGATCGGCCAGTGGACCGTCTGGGCCGACGAGGTGCCGGGCTTCCGCTTCGGGGAGCAGGTCGCGACCGGGACCGGCGATGCTCCGACGCTGCGCCTCACCGCGGGCAGCTATTGGGTGCGCTTCCGTGCCGGGGAGGCCGCCACCGAGACCGGTGTCGTCGTCGTGGCCGACCAGGCGGCGCGCGCCGTCCTCAACCTCGACGCCGGCATCGCCAACCTGGCGCTTCGCCGCGGCACCGCGCTGGTGGCGCCGCAATTCTGGGAGCTCCGCCGCGCCGACGTTCCCGCGCTGCGATCCTCCTTTGCCGAGCCCCAGCCGCGCCTGATCCTCCCGGCCGGCGCCTGGGTGGTTCGTGCCCGCGTGGACGACATCCTGTACGAGGTGCCGCTGACGGTGGAGGCCGGCCGCACCACCACGCTCGACATCCCGGTGCGCTGACCCCGCCAGCTTGACCCGCCGGGGTCACGACCCTATGCGCGCGGCACTTCTCCGCTGGAAACGCCCATGACCGACGACGCGCTCGACCAGATGGCGACCCTCGCCGGCGCGCTGCCCTTCCTCAAGCGCTACGACGACCAGACCGTCGTGGTGAAGTATGGCGGCCATGCCATGGGCGAGGAGGAGACGGCGCTGCGCTTCGGCCGCGACATCGCGCTGCTGGAGCAGGTGGGGGTCAACCCGGTGGTCGTGCATGGCGGCGGGCCGCAGATCAACGCGATGCTCAAGCGGCTCGACGTGAAGTCCACCTTCGTCCAGGGCCTGCGCGTCACCGACGAGCAGATGCTCGACGTGGTGGAGATGGTCCTCGCCGGACCGGTGAACAAGCAGGTCGCCGAGGCGATCACGCGCGCCGGCGCGATGGCGGTCGGCATCTCCGGCAAGGATGGCGGGCTGGTCCGCGCGCGCAAGGTGACGCGGCGCGTCAAGGACGAGGCGACGGGCGAGATGCGCGAGGTCGATCTCGGCTTCGTCGGCGAGCCGGAGACGATCAACCCGAAGATCCTGAAGCTGCTGATCGGCGCCGACATCGTCCCGGTCGTCGCGCCCGTCGGCGTCGGCGCAGACGGCCAGACCTACAACATCAACGCCGACACGGTGGCCGGCGCGATCGCTGGCGCGCTCGAGGCCGAGCGGATGCTGATGCTGACCGACGTCCGCGGCGTGCTCGGCCCCGACGGCAAGCTGATCCCGGAGATGACGGTCGCCGAGGTGCGGCGCGGCATCGCCGATGGCTGGATCTCGGGCGGCATGATCCCGAAGGTCGAGACCTGCATCTACGCCGTCGAGCGCGGCGTGAAGGGCGCCGTCATCCTCGACGGCCGCGTGAAGCATGCGGTGCTCGTCGAGCTCTTCACCGACGCCGGCGCCGGCACCCTGATCCGGCCGTAGGCCGGATCAGCTCTCGCTTGCCCTCAGGCGCCGGGCGCGCGCTCCGCGCGCTTGGCTTGCGCGCCGCGCGCTGACGTACCGCCGGCACGGTCGGTCTGGGAGCGGGCCGCATTCGCGGCCTCGGCCCGCTGCAGGCGGGCCGCCAGCCGCTACCCGCCCGCCTTCTCCCTGCACCACTGCGCCACCTCCGCGTGGGTCCCGAACCACACGCCGGGCTGCGACTTCATGTACTCCACCAGCCTGTCGAGCAGGGCGATGCGGCTGCGATGTCCGATAACATGCGGGTGCATCGTCAGGAGGAACAGCCCGCCCTCCGCGAGCGCGCCGTCGAACTCCGCCCGGAAGATCTCCTCCACCGCCGAGGGCGGCGTGTAGGGGCGCAGCGCCGAGAAGCGCAGCATGTTGAAGTACACTGCGTCGTCGCGGATCCATTCCGGCGGCAGCTCCACGATCCCCGTCGGCTCGCCGCCATCCAGCAGCTCATACGGATCGTCGTCGGCCATCAGCGAGCTGTCGTAGAGCAGCCCCATCTCCCGGATGATCGAGAGCGTGTCCACGCTGAAATCCCAGCTCGCCGTGCGCATGCCGACCGGCCGCTGGCCACTCAGCTTCTCGAGCGTGTCCGCCGCGCGCAGCGTCAGCTCGCGCTCGACGCCGGGCGGCAGCTTCGTGTTCGCCTCGTGGATCCAGGAATGGATGCCGATCTCGTGGCCCTCATCGGCCACGCCGCGGATCTCGCCGGGGTGCAGCAGCGCCGAGACGGCGGGGTAGAAGAAGCTCGCCTTCACCCCGTGGCGCGCGAGAAGCGCGCGGATGCGCGGCACGCCCTGGCGCGCGCCGTACTGGCCCTGGCTGATGCGCATCGGGCTCTGGTCGGCATCCCGCAGCGGGATCGTCTCGTGATCCGCGTCGAAGGAGAGGCTGACCGCGCAGCGCGCCCCGCCCGGCCAGGCCTTCGGCGCCAGCGACCGTCCGGCGCGCGCCCGGCCGACGACGTGCCGCCATTCCGGTTCTGACCATTCCCAGGGTTTGTCGCTCAGCTCTGGCATCGGGGTTTTCCTGCGTCGCCTGTCCCGCCATGCTGCCGCCCCGACGCCGCGCCCGGAAGCCCCGCATGACCCAGCCCAGCGATCCCGCGCTGATGTCCGCCGAGCAATTGCTCGACCTCTACGCCCGCCGCGCGCTGAGCCCGGTCGAGGCGCTGAAGGCGGTGACCGAGCGCGTGGCGCGCTACAACCCCTGGGTCAATGCCTTCGCCGCGATGAACCCGGGGGCGCTGCGCATGGCCGGCGAGAGCGAGGCGCGCTGGATGGCCGGCCGCCCCATCGGCCGGCTGGACGGCGTGCCGGCGACGGTGAAGGACCTGCTGCACCTCTCGGGTTTCCCGACCCGCCGTGGCAGCCGCACCACGGATGCGGCGCCCGTGGCCGAGGATGCGCCCGCCGTGCTCGGCCTGAAGGCCGAGGGCGCGGTGATCCTCGGCAAGACCACGACGACGGAGTTCGGCTGGAAGACGCCGGGCGACTGCCCGCTGCACGGCATCACGCGCAACCCCTGGAACCCGCGACGCACGCCTGGCGGATCGTCGAGCGGGGCAGGGGCGGCGGGCGCGGCCTGCTTCGGTCCGCTGCACATCGGCACCGATGCCGGCGGTTCCATTCGCATCCCCGCAGCCTATTGCGGCCTGGTCGGGCTTAAGCCGAGCTACGGCCGCATCCCGCAATGGCCGCATGGCGCCTTCTCCGCCGTCGCGGTCGCGGGGCCGATGACGCGGGGCGTGCGCGACGCTGCGCTGATGTTCTCCGCGATGGCGCGCCACGACCTGCGCGATCCCGTCAGCCTGCCCGAGGATCGGCGCGACTGGCGCGACGGCATCGAGGACGGGGTGAAGGGGCTGCGCGTCGCCATTGTCCGCAAGTTCGGCTTCGAACCGCCGCTCGACCCGGAAGGTGAGGCCGCGCTGCGGCTCGCCGCGACGCTGCTGCTTGAAGCCGGCGCAATCGTCGAGGAAGCCGATCCCGAGATGCCTGATTGCCGCGCGGTCTTCTCCCGCGTCTGGGGTGTGGCCATGGCCCGCCTCTGGGAGTCGACGCCCGCCGAGAAGCGCGCGCTGCTCGACGCCGGCATCGGCGAGGTCGCCGACCGGATGGCCGGCATGACCGCGGCCGAGTTCCTCGCGGCCGACATGCTCCGCGTCGAATGCGCGCACGCCATGGCCCGCTTCCACCAGCGCCACGACCTGATCCTCACCGCCTGCACGCCGACCGCCGCCTTCGAGGCCGATGCGCCGACCCTGCGGCCTGTCGAATCGCTCTGGCGCGACTGGGCACCCTGGACCTTCGCCTTCAACCTCACGCGACAGCCCGCGATCTCGGTCCCGATCGGCCTCGACGATGCCGGCATGCCGCGCGCGGTGCAGATCGCAGCGCCCCTCTACCGCGACGATCTGGTCTTCCGGGCCGCCCGCGCGATCGAGCGCGCCGCGGGCCTCCCCCTGGCGGAGCCCGCCGAAACCGGGCAGATGCGCCCGCCTGTCCACTGAAGCCTGGAGAGCAAGGATGCGCCTCGTCACCTACACGCGCGCCGGCCGCGTGCAGCAGGAAGTCGGGGCGCTCGCCTCGGATGGCGCGGTGCTCGACCTCGGCGCGGTGGAGCCGGCGCTGCGCGGTCAGACCATGTGCGACCTCGCCGGCGCGGAGCCCGCGATGCTGGAACGCCTGCGCGCCGCCGTGGCGAAGGCGCCGCCGGTCTCGGGTGCCAAGCTCTGCGCGCCGATCCCGCGCCCGCCGAAGAACATCTTCTGCGTCGGCAAGAACTACCACGAGCATGCGAAGGAGTTCGCCGGATCGGGTTTCGACGGTGGTGCGAAGGACGTGGTGCCACCCCATCCGGTGGTCTTCACCAAGCCGCACACCGCCGTCATCGCGACCGGCGAGCCGATCCTGTCGGAGCTCGATCCGACCGGCGGCCTCGACTACGAGGGCGAGCTAGCGGTGGTGATCGGCCACGGGGGGAGGGGCATCCGCAAGGCCGACGCGCTGCGCCACGTCTTCGGATACACGATCGTGAACGACGTGACCGCGCGGCACCTGCAGAAGCGCCACAGCCAATGGATCCTCGGCAAGGGCCTCGACAGCTTCTGCCCGATGGGGCCGGCGATCCTGACCGCCGACGAGGTGCCGGATCCGACCAAGCTCGTGCTTACCACCCGGGTGAACGGCGAGCAGCGGCAGCGGGCGCCCGTCGCGGACCTGATCTTCGACATCCCGACCCTGGTCGAGGCGATCAGCGCCGCCATCACGCTCGAGCCCGGCGACGTGATCGCCACCGGGACGCCCGCCGGCGTCGGCATCGGCTTCAACCCGCCAAGGTTCCTGATGCCGGGCGACGTCGTCCGCATCGAGGTCACCGGCATCGGCACCCTCGAGAACGCCGTGACCTGAGATGAAGGGGACCACGATGCGCCGCCGCACCCTCCTCGCCACCGCAGGCGTCCTGCCGATCGCCACCCCGGCCCGCGCCCAGTCCGACTTCCCCTCGCGTGCCATCACGATGGTCGTGCCCTTCCCGCCTGGCGGCCAGGCCGATCTCGCCGCCCGCCCCGTCGCGGCCGCGATGGAGCGCATCCTCCGCCAGCCCGTGGTGGTGCAGAACCGCGCCGGCGCCGCGGGCGCGATCGGCAACGCCTTCGTCGCGCGCAGCACGCCCGATGGCTACACGCTGGTGATGGCGCTCTCCTCCCTCGCCGTCATCCCGGAGGCCGAGCGGCTGTTCAACCGCGCGCCGCCCTATACGGCAGACCAGTTCGCCCCCGTCGCGCTGGTGAACTCCGACCCTACCATGCTCGCCGTGCCGGCTTCCGCGCCGTGGCGCACGATGGAGGAGTTCATCGCCGCCGCCCGCGCGCGTCCCGGCGAGATCCCCTACGGCTCCTCCGGCACCTACGGCACGCTGCATGTCGCGATGGAGATGCTGGCCTCCGCCGCCGGCATCCGCCTGCTGCACGTGCCCTTCCAGGGCGCCGGCCCCGCGATCACCGCGCTGCTCGGCGGCCAGATCCAGGCGCTCGCCTCCGCGCCCGGCACGCTGACGGGGCATGCGCGCGACGGTCGCATCCGCGTCCTCGGCTGCTGGGGACGCGAGCGCGTTGCCGCCTTCCCCGAGGTGCCGACCTTCATCGAGCGCGGCTTCGCCGATGTCGAGTTCTACATCTGGGCCGGCCTCTTCGCCCCCGCCGGCACGCCGGCGCCGGTGATGACCGTGCTGCGCAACGCGGTGCGCGGGGCCGTGCAGGACCCGCAGCTCGTGCAGGCCTTCACCGCCGCCGGCGCGCCGGTCGCCTACCTCGACGCGCCCGACTTCGCCCGCTTCTTCGCCGAGGACAGCGCCCGTCTGGTCCGCGCCGTCAACCGCATCGGCCGCGTGGAGTAGGGCGTCTCTGCCCCTCCCGCGCAGCAAGGGACTCAGCATGCCGACCACCGAGACCGAAATCACCACCTGGCTCGCCGAACAGCACGAGGCGATGGTCGCAGCACTTCGCGAGATGGTGGACACCGACGGCGGCAGCTACGACAAGCCAGGCGTGGACGCGGTCGGCGCGCAGGTCGCGCGGTTCATGGCGCAGCACGGCATCCCCGTGCAGACCGTGAAGCAGCAGCGTTTCGGCGACTGCCTGCGCGCCTCGGTGGGCGCCCAGGACGGCGCCGAGAGCGGCGCGGCGGGGAATGACCGCCGCAACATCGTCCTGATGGGCCATCGCGACACCGTCTTTCCCAAGGGCGAGCCGGCCCGCCGTCCCTTCACGATTGAGGGCAACCGCGCCTTCGGCCCCGGCGTCGCCGACATGAAGGCCGGGCTGGTGATGAACATGTTCGTCCTGGCCGCCTTCCGTAAGTTCGGCGGCGCCCCCGGCCCGCTCGTCGGCCTCTTCACCGGCGACGAGGAGATCGGCTCGCCCGAAGGCCGCCCCGTCATCGAGGCAGAGGCGCGCGCCGCCCGCGTCGTCTTCAACTCCGAGCCCGGCCGCCCCGACGGCGGCGTCGTCACCGGCCGCAAGGGCGGCGTCTTCATGGCCTTCGACATCGAGGGCAAGGCCGCGCATTCCGGCGGCAATTTCGAGCAGGGCATCAGCGCCATCGGCGAGCTCGCCGCCAAGATCACCGCGATCCACGCGCTGACCGACCTCGCGCGCGGCATCACGCTCAATGTCGGCCTCGTCTCCGGCGGACAGAGCGTCAACACCGTCGCACCCTGGGCGCAGGGCCAGATCGACCTGCGCTACGTCGAGCCCGCCGACCGCGACGAGGTGATGGGGAAGATCGAGGCGATCGTCGCGAAATCCTTCGTCCCCGGCACGCGCGCCACGCTCTCGATCCGAGGCGAGTTCCTGCCGCTGACGCAATCCCCGGCCAGCGCGCGCGTCTTCCACCTCTACCGATCCGCCGCGCGCGACAGCGGGCTCGCTGTGGAGGGCCGCTTCTCCGGCGGCTGCGCCGATTCCGGCTTCACCGCCGCGATGGGCGCGCCGACGATCTGCGCCGTCGGCCCCGTCGGCGGAAAGGCGCACAGCCCGGAGGAGTACCTCGAGCTCGACAGCCTCGTCCCGCGCGCCCAGGCGCTGGCCCGCGCGATCCTGCGCCTCGACGCGGGCGGGGTCTGACCGATGCCGCCGCGCCCGCCCAAGAGCGACACGCCGCCCGAGGGCCCGCCCGTGCTGCGCACCGTCGCGATGCCCGCCGACGCCAATCCCTCGGGCGACATCTTCGGCGGCTGGCTGCTCGCGCAGATGGACCTGGCCGGCGGCAACGCCGCGATCCGCCGCGCCCGCGGGCGCGTCGCGACGATCGCGGTGGATGCAATGGTCTTCCACCGCCCGGTCTTCATCGGCGACGAGGTCAGCCTCTACGCGGATGTCGTCGCGGTCGGCCGGACCTCCATCCGCGTGCATGTCCAGGCCTGGCGCCGCCGTATGTCAGAAGAAGCGATGCAGCAGGTGACGGAGGGCGTCTTCACCTTCGTTGCCATCGACGCCGACCGGAAGCCGCGCCTCGTTCCCTCCGGCGAGGTGGCCGGCGGATGAGCGAGCAACCTTGGGCCATCCTCCGCCCGCACCGCATCCGCTGGATCGAGTGCGACCTCTACGCCCACGTCAACCACGCCGCGTACCTGACGATGTTCGAGGATCTGCGCGTCGATCACTGGCAGGCCCTGACCGGCCGCGCGATCTCCCGCGACGCGCCCAATCCCGTCGTCGGCCAGCTCGAGGTGCGCTACCTCCGCGCCGTCGGCTTCAACGACGAGGTCCGGCTCGGCTGCCGCGTCGCGTCCTTCCGCCGCACCTCCTTCGTGCATGACTACGCGCTGCTGAAGGATGGCGAGCCCTGCTGCACCGCCCGCGCCGTCTGTGTCGTCACCCGCCAGGACACCGGCGAGAAGGTCCCCCTCTGGCCCGAGCTCCGCGCCAAGCTCCTCGCCGAAGGCGCCACCGAAGCCTGACGTCCATCTCCCTCCCCCTTCATGGGGGGTTCGACGCCAAGGGCGTCGGACGCCAGAGTAGCGGTGGCTTGCCGCCGCTTGCGCCGGCTGGTCGGGGAGGGGGCATTGCCCGCGCCGCCTCCCGAGATCAGGAACCGCCCCCATGATCCCCACCCGCCCCTACCGCCTCCTCCTCAACCGCCGCCACGGCACGCCCGGCATCGTCGTCCTCCCCGATGGCGGCTTCCGCCGGGCACGCCGCGAGATCGAAGCCTGGCCCGGCTATGCCCCGACGCCGCTCCTCCCCCTCGAGGACGTCGCGCAATCCGCGCGCGTCGCCGCCGTCCACTACAAGGACGAATCCCCGCGCTTCGGCCTCGGCTCCTTCAAGGCGCTCGGCGGCGCCTATGCCGTGCAGAAGCTGCTCACCACCGAGCTCGCCCGCCGCGGCGCCGCCGACAACGCGACCGCCGAAGCGCTCGAATCCGGCGAGCTTCGCGAGGCGACCCGCGCCATCACGGTGACCTGCGCCACCGACGGCAATCACGGCCGCTCCGTCGCCTGGGGCGCGGGTCGCTTCGGCTGCCGCTGCGTCATCTACGTCCACCAGGGCGTCTCGCAGGGCCGCCGCGACGCGATCGCGAAGTACGGCGCGGAGATCCGCGTCGTCCCCGGCACCTACGACGATGCCGTACGCGCCTGCGCGCACGACGCGGAGCGCGAGGCCTGGTTCGTCGTCTCCGACACCTCCTGGGAGGGCTACACGGAGGTCCCGCGCGACGTCATGCAGGGCTACCGGCTGATGGCGGAGGAAGCCGCCGATGAGCTGGACAAGCCGCCCACCCACGCCTTCGTCCCCGGCGGCGTCGGCGGCGTCGCAGCCGCCGTCTCGGTCCAGCTCCGCGCGCGCTACGGGGCCGCGGTGAAGCTCGTCGTGGCGGAGCCCGAGAAGGCCGCCTGCCTCCTCGCCTCCGCCGAGGCCGGCCAGCCGGTCGCAGTCCGCGGCGAGCTCGATACCCTCATGGCGGGCCTCGCCTGCGGCGAGCCCAGTCTCCTCGCCTGGCAGGAGCTCGAGCGTGGCGCCTACGCCTTCGTGTCGGTCAGCGACGACAGCGCGGTGGATTGCATGAAGCTTCTCGCCCGCCGCACGCCGAGCGTCGTGGCGGGCGAGAGCGCGGTCGCCGGCCTTGCCGCGCTGCTGCTCGCCGCGCGCGATCCCTTCGCCCGCGGGATGCTCGGCCTCGACGCCGACAGCCGCGTGCTGCTCTTCGGCACCGAGGGTGCAACGGATCCCGAGACCTACGACAGGCTGACCCGCGCCGACTGATCCGCAACCGCGGCGGCGCTGACGCGCTCTCCGGCCCGACAGTCGGAGACGCCACCATGTTACGCCGCCAGATCCTCGCCGCCGGTGCCACGCTGAGCCTGCCCGCCATCGCACGCGCCCAGGCGCCCTGGCCCAGCCAGCCGCTGCGCCTGATCGTTCCCTTCGCCGCCGGCGGCCCGACCGACATCCCGGCCCGCCTCTTCGCCGAGCGGATGGGCGAGGCCCTGCCCAATCGCGTCGTGGTGGAGAACCGCACCGGCGCCGGGGTCGTCGTCGGCAGCGATGCGGTCGCCAAGGCGCCGAAGGACGGGCTGACGATGCTCTACACCACCGTCGCCCACGCCTCGCTCCGCCCGCTGTTTCCCCGCCTGCCCTTCGACCCGGTCGCCGATTTCACGCCCGTCGCCCTCGTCGGCGTCATCCCGATGATCGTCACGGTGAACAAGGACGTCCCCGCCCGCACGCTGCGCGACCTGGAGGGGCAGCTGAAGACCGCTCCCGGCGGGCTCGACTACGCCTCCTCCGGCAATGGCGGCGCGGTGCACCTGGCGGCGGAGCTGATGCTCAACCGCATGGGCGCGCGCGCGAACCACGTGCCCTATCGCGGCACCGCGGCCGCCATGCCCGACGTGCTGAACGGCACCATCCCGATCATCGTGGACGTCGCGACCTCCGCCGTCACCTTCGTGCAGCGCGGGGAGACCCGCGCGCTCGCCGTCATGGACGACCGCCGCCTGCCGCAGTTGCCCGACGTGCCGACGACGGAGGAAGCGGGCTATCCGGGTCTCACCGCCTTCACCTGGCACATGGTGATGGCCCCGTCAGGCACGCCGGATGAGGTGATCCGCGCCGCCAACGCCGCCTTCAACCGCGCCGCGGCCGAGCCCGCGGTGCAGTCCCGCCTCGGCGACCTCGCGATGCGCGTCGTCAGCGATTCCACCCCCGCCTCCGCCGCCGCCTGGCTCCGCGACGAGACCGCGAAGTGGGAAGGCCTGGTTCGCTCGGCGAATATCCGCATCGAATAGCATCCGCCGGCGGAACGCCGGCAACCTTCGATCGCGAAGCAGAGTTGCTGGATGGCAACTCTGCTTCGGACCCCCTGTGTCGCTTGCCTGGATCGGACGCACGCCCGGCGCGCCCTATTTCGCCGACGAGACCGGCACTGCCTTCACGCCGGTCGGCCAGAACGACGCCATCACCTGGCCCGAGCTCGCCGGCCTCTACCGCCGCCGCGACCTCCCGGCGGTGGAGCGCCACCTGCGCCACCTGCGCGACCACGGCGTCTCCGTGTTGCGCCTGATGCTCGAATACTGCCACCGCGAGCACCGCTACCTCGAACGGCCGGCGGGGCGCTTCGTGCCGGCGATGGTGGCGCTCTGGGACGACCTCGTCGGGCTGTGCCGCAAGCTCGGCATGCGCCTGCTGCTGACGCCCTTCGATACCTTCTTCCTCTGGCGGCGCTGGCGCTTCCACCCCTATGCGCAATCGAACGGCGGCCCCTGCGCGGCGCGCACGAGGCTGCTCACCTGCCGCGCGACGCGGGAGGCGGTGAAGGCGCGGCTCGGCTTCGCGACCGCGCGCTGGGGCGGCGACGGCACCGTCTTCGCCTGGGACCTCTGGAACGAGATGCATCCCGCCCATGCCGGCGGCGACGAGTCGGCCTTCAACGACTTCATCGGCGATGTCGGCCCCTGGCTGCGCGCCGCCGAGATGCGCCTGCACGGCCGCGCCCACCTGCAAAGCGTCTCCGTCTTCGGCCCCGAGCTGCGCGCGACGCCGGCGCTGAACGCGCCGATCTTCCGCCACGACGCGCTCGACTTCGCCTCCTCGCACTTCTACGCGCACGGCACGATCAACGATCCGCGCGACACCGTGGCACCCGCGCTCGCCTGCGGGCGGCTCGTGCAGGAGGCGCTGGCCGAGATCGCCGACGACCGCCCCTTCCTCGATTCGGAACACGGCCCGATCCACGCCTTCAAGGACCGCCACCGCACGCTGCCCGAGCCCTTCGACGACGAGTATTTCCGCCACATGCAGTGGGCGCACCTCGCCTCGGGCGGCGCCGGTGGAGGGATGCGCTGGCCGAACCGCCACCCGCATGTCCTGACGACGGGAATGCGCCGCGCGCAGCGCGCCATGGCGGCGTTCCTGCCGCTCCTGGACTGGCAGTGCTTCCGTCGACGCAACCTGACCGACGAGATCGATGTCTCGGCGCCCGATGTCGCCGCGCTCGGCTGCGGCGACGCCCGGCAGGCGTTGGTCTGGCTGCTGCGGCGCGGCCCGCTCCTGCCGGATGGGCGGCTCGATCCGAGGCGGACGGGCCCCGTGTCGCTGCGGGTGCCCGGCCTTGCGCCGGGGCGCTACCGCGTCACGCCCTTCGACACGCGCGAGGGCAGGGCAGGGGCGCCGGCCCACGCCGAGGCGACGGGCAATGGCGTGCTGGCCACGGCACTTCCCCTGCTCGGCCCCGACCTTGCCCTCGCCATCGTGGCGGCACCCGGCGGGCGCGGCGATTGACTTGTGGCCGCCGCATCCCCATCCGTTGCGCTGTCCGACACGAAGCGGCCGCAGCGCCGTTGGGGAGAACGCGTCCATGACCACCCAATTCCGGCGCCGCCACCTGCTCGCCCTCGGCACCGGCGCGATCGCGGCACCCGCGCTCGGCCTCCGGCCCGCCGCCGCCCAGGCCACCTGGCCGACACAGCCCATCCGCATGGTGGTGCCGTTCGCCGCCGGTGGTCCCACCGACGTCCCGGCCCGCCTGCTGGCGGAGACGATGTCGAACGCGCTTCCGCACCGCATCGTGGTGGAGAACCGCACCGGTTCGGGCGTCGTCGTCGGCACCGACATGGTCGCCAAGGGCCCGCAGGACGGCACCGTCGTGCTCTACACCACCGTGGCGCACGCCGTGACACGCGCGCTCTTCCCGCGCCTGCCCTTCGACCCGGTCGGCGACTTCACCCCCGTCGCGCTCGTCGGCCAGGTGCCGCTGGTCCTGCTGGTGAACAACAACTTCCCCGCCCGGACCTTCGAGGATTTCGTGCGCGTCCTGCGCGAGAATCCGGGGCGCTACGACTACGCCTCCTCCGGCAATGGCGGCGCGGTGCATCTCGGCACCGAGCTGCTGCTGCACGCCGCGGGCGGGCTGCGCGTGAACCACATCCCCTTCCGCGGCTCCTCCCTCGCCATCCCGGAGGTGATCGCCGGCCGCATCCCGATGATCTTCGACATCGCCGCCTCCGCGCTGCCCTATGCGCGCTCGGGCGAGCTGCGCCCGCTCGGGATCAGCACGCGCGAACGCTCGCCGCTCGCACCGAACATCCCGACCTTCCAGGAGCAGGGCCTGCCCGGCTTCGAGACCTACACCTGGCACATGGTGCTGGTCCGTTCCGGCACGCCGCAGCCGGTGGTGGAGGCGATCCACCGTTCGGTCGTCGCAGCCGTCGGCCAGCCTGCTGTCCGCCAGCGCCTGACCGAGCTCGCCATGCAGATCCCGCCCGCGACGACGCCGGAGAGCGCCGCCGCCTATCTGCGCAGCGAGATCGGCACCTGGGAGCCGCTGGTCCGCGCGGCCAATATCCGGGCCGAATAGCCCATCCGCGCGGGGCGCGGCGCGGCTAGCCTCGGCGGGTGACCTCCGGGACGATCCCGCTCCGCGCCCTCCTGCTAGCCGAGCGCCTCGACGCGCGCGGGCTCGAGCGCAGCGCCGATGCGCTGCCCGGCGTGGTGGCGATCGCGGAAGCCGCAGAGGGCCAGGCTTTCGGCTTCCGCTGGGGCGCACTCGTCACTGTTGGCATGGCCGAGGCCGCGGCCGACCGGCTCGCGGAGCGGCTGCGCCCGCGCCTCTCCGACCCGCTGGCGGAGCCCGTGGTCGAAACCGCGCTGGTCCGGCTCGACCCGGCGGCGGATGGCCCTGACAAGGATGGCGTGGTGCGGCTGCGCGATCTCTCCGCCCCGCGCGTCGCCCTCGTCGCGGAGGCGCTCGCCCGCAGCGCGTTGCTCTCCCATCAGGAAGCGATGCTCGAACGCGCGCTGGACCGGCTCGACCCCGTGCTGGCGCGGCTGCGCCAGGGCAGGCTCGGGCCGTCCTCCTCCGTTATGCTGCGCTCGATCGGCGAGGCGGTCGCCGCACGCTCGCGGGCCGGCGCGCGGGTGGACACGGAGGCGAAGCCGGACCTGCTCTGGGACCATCCGGACCTTGCCGGGCTCTACGCCGCACTCGACGATGAATGGGAGATCGGCGAGCGCAGCGCGGCACTCGCACGCAAGCTGGAGATGATCCGCGAGACCTCCGAGACGCTGCTCTCGCTCGTGGAGGCGCGCCGGTCCCGCGTGCTCGAGCTCGCCGTCGCGCTGCTGATCGCGACCGAGGTCGCGACGACGCTCTACGGCCTCTTCAAGGCTTGACCCGGGATCACCCGCCGAGCCGCGGCACGGCCTCCGTCACCGCCGCGGGCGCCGGATGCACCACCACCTGCCGCAGCCCCTGCGGCCCCGGCTGCCATTGGCACAGCAGCGGCTGCGCACGCGTGTTCTGGCCGCGCGCCTCGAACCGCGCGCCCCAGCCCGCCGCCGTCGCGCCCTCCGGCAGGTCGAGTGCGAGCACGGCGGCGCGCACGCGTTCCTTCTCCACCCCGCCGCCCCGGTGCATCGCTTCGAGGAAAAGCCGCGTGCCGACGCAGGCCGCGAGGCTGTGGCCGGACCGCTGCTCCGCCCCGTAGCGGCGCAGATAGGCCTCGGCGAAGGCGCGCGCGCCCGGGGCGTGGCGCTCGTTGACGGCGAAGGGAGGCAGGTCCGCGCTCATCGCCCCGGCCAGCGCGTCGCCGAGGCTGCGCACCGTCTCCGCCAGCCCGTAGCCGCCCGCCGTGCCGATCACCATGCGCGGCCGCCAGCTCGCGTCGCGCAGCGCGCGGAACAGCAGCACCTCGTCCCCCGGCGCGCCGGTGTGCAGCAGGATGTCGGCCTCGAGGCCCCGCAGCCGCTGGACCAGCGCGTTCAGGTCCGACGCACGCGACGCATAGGCCGCGCGCTCCACCACGTTGAGCCCGCGCGACCGCGCCAGCCCCTCCTGCGCCGCGGAGACCGAGAGGCCGCCCGGCGCCTCCTCATGCGCGATGGCGATCCGGAGGTCGCCGGGCGCGACGCCGAGCTTCGGCGCCAGCACCTCCAGCACCGCCTCGACCGCCACCGCCGCGAAATCGGCCGCGGCGGGAGAGGCGCGGAACACCCAGCGGAAGCCGCGCTCCACCACCGCGTCGCCGAGCGCGCCGAGCTCGAACCACGGCACGCCCGCGCTCTCCGCCACCTGCGAGCCCGGCAGCGCGACGGAGGAGGCGAAGCTGCCGAACACCGCCGCGACGCGGTCATTGCCGCTGACGAGCCGACGCGTCTCGGCCGCGGCCGTGGCCTCGTCGGAGGCGTCGGCGCGCAGCAGCCGGAGCGGCCGGCCAAGCACGCCGCCCGCCGCATTGCGCTCCTCCACCGCGATCTCGACGCCGCGGAAGCTCTCGTCGCCGAGCAGCGCGAGCGGGCCCGAGAGCGGGAAGATCGCGCCGAGCCGAAGCTCGGCCGCCGCCTGCGCCAGCGCCGGCCGTGCCAGCGTCGCGATCACGGCGGCGCCGAGCGCGCGTCGGCCGAACCGGCCGCCGCTCCCGCTCGGCTGCATCGCGCAAGAATTGGACATCGGACGCTACCTCACATCCGCGTCGCGTGGCGCGCAACCCTCGCGCCGCGCCCGCCGCAGGTCTGTCCCGCCGCGGCCGGTGGCTTGACGCGGCACCGCGGCGCGTGATCCCTCCCGGGCGGACGAGGATCACACGCGATGGTTGCGCTTCCCGACGAGATGACCTTCATCGCGCATGGCGCTGGTGGCGGGCCCGAGGTGCTGGTGCCCGCGCGCGGCCCCGTGCCGCGGCCGCGCGCTGACGAATTGCTGATCCGCTGCCTAGCGGTCGGCGTGAACCGGCCCGACGTCGCGCAGCGCAGCGGCAGCTACCCGCCGCCGCCGGGCGCTTCGCCTATCCTCGGCCTGGAATGCGCCGGCGAGGTCGTGGCGGTCGGTGAGGCGGTGCGGCGCTTCCGCGTCGGCGACCGCGTGGCCGCGCTCACCAATGGCGGCGCCTATGCCGAGTACTGCGTCGCGCCGGAGGCGCAGGCGCTGCCCTGGCCGGAGGGCTACGACGCGCTGCGCGCCGCGGCGTTGCCCGAGACCTACTTCACCGTCTTCGCCAACCTCTTCGGCCATGGGCGCCTCGCGGCCGGCGAGACGGTGCTGATCCATGGCGGCACCAGCGGCATCGGCGTCACCGCGATCCAGCTCGGCAAGGCCTTCGGGGCGACGGTTTTCGCCACGGCGGGCAGTGCGGAGAAGGTCGCCGCCTGCCTCGAGCTCGGCGCCGACGCCGCGGTCGACTACCGCGCGCAGGACTTCGCCGAGGAGGTGAAGCGGCTGACCGGCGGCAAGGGCGTGGATGTGGTGCTCGATATGGTCGGCGCGCCGTACTTCGCGCGCAACATCCGCAGCCTGCGCCTCGACGGGCGGCTGGTGATGATCGCCTTCCTGCAGGGCCATGTCGCGGAGGCGGTGGATCTGCGCCCGATCATGGTCAAGCGCCTGACCGTCACCGGCAGCACGATGCGGCCGCGCACCACCGCGGAAAAGGGTGAGATCGCCGCCGCGCTCGAAGCCAAGGTCTGGCCGCTGCTGGCGAAGGGGCAGTGCGCGCCGCGCATCTTCCGCACCTTCCCGCTCGATGCGGCCGCCGGGGCGCACCGGCTGATGGAGAGCAGCGCGCATATCGGCAAGATCATGCTGACGCTCGGCTGATGGCCGGCTGGCTGCTGATCGTCGCGGGTCTCGCGGTCTTCGTGCTTGCCGTCCGCGTCGACAGCCGCCGCGCGCGAGGCGCGACGCAGGGCGCTGGCGTGCTGGCTGTCGCGATCGGCGCCATCCTGCTGCTGCGCCGCCCCGGCTCTAGCCTCCAGCTCCCCGGCTACGGCCCCCGCCAGTGGCGACAGCCGTGAGGGACCGTGGGCAGCGCGTCGTGCCGGCAAGCATCGCGCCACTCCGCCTCCCCACCACCCAGGACGCGCCCGCATGAACCTCCACCGCCTGCTGCTCGCGCGAGCCGACGACCCCATCCGCGTCGCCGTCATCGGCGCAGGCAAGTTCGGCTCCATGTTTCTCCACCAGGCGCCGCGCACGCCGGGGATCATCATCCACGGCATCGCCGATCTCTCGGTCCCACGCGCCCGCGCCGCCCTCGCGCGCATCGGCTGGGACGCCGCGCTGATCGACGCCACGCCGATCACCGAGGACGCCGCGGCGCTGATCGCCGACCCGCGCGTCGAGGTGGTGGTGGAAGCCACCGGCGACCCCTCCGCCGGCCTGCGCCACGCCCGCCATGCCATCGCGCATGGCAAGCACGTCGTCATGGTGAACGTGGAGGCCGACGTCCTCGCCGGACCCGTCCTCGCACGTGAGGCGCAGAAGGCGGGCACCGTCTATTCCATGGCCTATGGCGACCAGCCCGCGCTGGTGGCCGAGATGGTGGACACGATCCGCGCCGCGGGCTTCAGCGTCGTCGCGGCGGGGAAGGGCACCAAGTACCTGCCGCGCTACCACGCCTCCACGCCCGAGACGGTCTGGGACTTCTACGGCCTGACGGCCGAGCAGGCGCGCGAGGGCGGCATGAACCCGCGCATGTTCAACTCCTTCCTCGACGGCACGAAGTCGGGCATCGAGATGGCGGCGATCGCCAACGCAACCGGCCTCGCCCCGCCCGAGGACGGCCTCGCATTTCCACCCTGCGGAACGTCCCACCTGCCGAACCTGCTGCGCCCGCACAACGAGGGCGGCATCCTGCCGCGCAAGGGCACCGTCGAGGTGATCTCCTCCCTCACCCGCGACGGCGCCGAGATCCCCGACAACCTCCGCTGGGGCGTCTATGTCGTGTTTGAGGGCGAGACCGACTACGCGCGCCGCTGCTTCGCCGAGTACGGCGTCGCGACAGACAGCACGGGCCGCTACGCTGCGCTGTGGCGGCCCTATCACTTCATCGGGCTAGAGCTCGGCGTCTCCGTCGCCTCCGCCGCGCTGCGCCGCGAGCCGACCGGCTGCTCCGTCGACTGGGCTGCGGATTGCGTCGCCATCGCCAAGCGCCCGCTCCGCGCCGGCGAGGTTCTGGACGGGGAAGGGGGCGCGACCGTCTGGGGCAAGTGCATCCCCGCCGCGCGGTCGCGCGCGCTCGGCGCCATCCCGATCGGCCTCGCCCATGGCGTGGCGCTCGCGCGCGACGTGGCGGAAGGCGCGATGGTGACGGAGGCCGACCTCGCGCCCCGCAAGCCGGGTGCCGAGGATGCGCTCGCGCTCCGCGCCGCCCTGACGCCCGCCTGACGTGTCGGGTGCCGCGCCCGCGCAGATCGGACTGGGCGCGGCCTTCCGGCTGCTGCTGATCGCCATCGTCCTGTTCGGCGGCGCCTGGCCGGTCACCAAGGCCGCGCTGGCCGATGCGACGCCGCTCTGGTTCGGCACCAGCCGTGCCGGCTTCGCCGCACTCATCGCCGCCGTCCTGCTCGCGGTGCTCGGGCGCCTCCGCCTGCCGCGGCGCGAGGACCGCAACGCGGTGGTCTTCCTCGGCCTCTTCCAACTCGGCGGGTTCTTCGTACTGACGCATCTGGCCGTCGCGCTGGTGCCGGCGGGGCGCACGGCGGTGCTGTCCAACGTCGTCGCCTACTGGCTGATCCCGCTGTCCGTCTTCTTCCTCGGAGAGCGCGTTTCGCGGCTGCGCTGGATCGCGGCCGGCGTCAGCCTCGCCGGCGCGCTCGTGCTGATCGGCCCCTGGGCGGTGGATTGGACCGACACGCAGGTCCTTGCCGGGCACCTGATGCTGATGGCCGCCGGCCTGTCCTGGTCCATTGCCATCATCGCCAGCCGCAAGTGGCCGCCGCGCTCCTCCATGCTCGACCTTCTGCCCTGGTGCTTCGCCATCGGCACCTGCGTGCTGCTGCCGCTCGCGCTGGTGCTGGAGCCCGATGGCGGCATCGGCCGGTCGTCCTGGCCGCACATGCTGTTCATCGGCTTCGTCGCGGCACCGATCGGCACCTGGTGCGTCATCGAGGCGAGCCGGAAGCTGCCCGGCGCCGTCGCTTCGGTCTGGTTCCTGCTGGTGCCCTTCATCGGCGTCGTCGTCGGCGCGCTCTGGCTCGGCGAGCCGATCGGCTGGGACGTGCTGCTGGGCGGCGCGTTGATCGTCATCAGCGTCATCATGGCCGCGCGCGGCTGATCTCCCTCTCCCCTCGCGGGAGAGGGCCGGGGTGAGAGGGCAACCACCACATGCAACTCGCCGTCACCGAACTCGGCTCCGGTCCGCCCGTCGTGTTCCTGCACGGCCTGCTCGGCGCCGGCCAGAATTTCGGCGCGGTCCAGAAGGCCCTCGCGCCGCAGCACCGCGTGCTGGCGCTGGACCTCCGCAACCACGGCGCATCTCCACACGCGCCCACAATGTCCTACCCGGAGATGGCGGACGACGTGGCCGGGACGCTGCGTGCCGAAGGCGCCTGGCCCGCTGCGGTGATCGGCCATTCGATGGGCGGCAAGGTCGCGATGGCGCTTGCGCTCGCCCATCCCGAGGCCGTCGAGCGGCTCTGCATCGCCGACATCGCGCCGGTGGCTTACGCGACGCCGCTCTTCACCCGCTACGTCGCGGCGATGCGCGCGATCCCGCTCCGCCCCGGCCTGACCCGCCGCGACGCCGACGCTGCGCTGGCCGAGGCGGTGCCCAACCCCGCCCTCCGCGCCTTCCTGCTGCAGAACCTTCTCTTCTCGGAGGCCCCGCCGCGCTGGCGCATCGCCCTCGACGCCATCGCGGAGCAGATGCCCATCATCGGCGGCTGGCCCGACCCGCCCGGCCGCTATGACGGACCGACCCTCGTCCTCGCCGGCGACGCGTCGGACTACATTGCGCCCGACCACCACCCGCGCTTCCGCGCGCTCTTCCCGGCCGCGCGCTTCGCCACGATCCACGCCGGCCACTGGCTGCACGCCGAGAACCCGCGCGACTTCCTCGCCGAGGTCAGCGCGTTCCTGGCAGGGTGACCGCGTCCGGGTCGTCGGTCAGCCGCGCCCGCGTCGCCGCGTCCAGCCTCTCGCGCAGCGCCGCCAGAAGCGGATGCGCCGCCGTGTCGCCCCGCCCGTAGCCGAGGTTCCAGCCGAGGTCGAAGGTCGGCGGGTTCACCCCCTGCGCGTGCTGCAGGATCGTCTCCAGCTTGTCGATCCCGCGCGCCGCCCGCCCCTCCGGCGTCGAGCGCGCCTCGTACTCCTCCCACAGGGCCAGCAGCCGCTCGCGGTGCCGCGCCGACAGCGTCATGGTCAGCGTCGCCATCGCCTCGCGCTCCCGCGCCTCCTTCACGCCCGCCTTCCGTGGCGCGGGCGCCGGCAGGTCGCCGGTCAGCGCCTCCGCCAGGTCGTGCACGAGGCAGACCTGCACGAGGCGCCAGGGATCCACGCGGAGCTCCTCGCCGAACAGCAGCGCCATGAGGCACATGCGCCAAGTGTGCTCGGCCGTGCTCTCCGTCCGCCCCGCGGAGGTGCGGCTGTTGCGCAGCGTGTCCTTCAGCCGCTCGGCCAGCGCGAGGAAGGCGATCGCGCCCCCGAGCTCGTCATCATCCATGCCGCCATCCTGACCACGGGAGGGCCGCAACGCACCAGCCCCGGTCCCGTGCGTTCACGAATCGATCACGTCGCGAGCGGTTGCCCGAACGCCGCCTCGATCTCCGCCCGCCACAGCGCCTCCCGCCCGAGGTAACGGGGCGACAGGTGGAACGGCTCGACCCGCCGCACCCCCGCCGCGCGCGCGATCCCGCCGGCTGCGGCCGTGGTCAGGTGCATCCGGTCCGCGGCAATCGCCGCGTCCTCGGCCAGGAAGGGCGCCTCGATGAACAGGGTGTCGGCACGCGTGGCGAGCGCGACCGCCGTCGCGCGGTTCGCCGGCGTGTCGGCGAAGTCGGTCAGGTAGGCGACGCGCTGCCCCGGCGTGACCGTGACGAGGTCGCGCAGGCTCCCGAGCGGCTGGACCGGCGCGCCAAGGCGCTCGCCTGCACGCGCGAAAACCGGCACCGCGTGGCTGTCCGGCAGCTCCTCGGCCACCGCCCGCTTCAGCTCCGCGAGCCACGGGCCCGCCGGCAGGCCGCGTGCCTCGAGCTTCGTCCGCCAGACATTGAGGTGAATCGCCTCCTCCAGCGCGAAGCCAAGGGAGGGCGTGCCGTGGTCCAGCGCCGCCGCGCGCAGCCGCAGCGTGCCGAGCCGCAGCACGGTCCCGTCCGGCTCCCGCTCCAGGGGCGGCAGCGCCTCGGCCGCGAAGCCGCTGCGCAGCCGGAAGCGCGTGCGGGGGCAGGGGCCGTCCGTAACCTCGGTCACCTCGATGACGAGCTCCGCCGCGATGCGGTCCACCAGGTTCCAGGTGTAGCTCGCCAGGCGATGCCCGACCTGCGCCGCGAAGCCCGGCGGCCCCACCAGCTGCAGCCGCGCCGCGCGGCCCACCAGCAGCCGCAGCAGCCGGTCCGCATCCGCCCAATGGTCCATATGCGCATGGCTGACGCAGAGCGCCTCCACCCGCAGCAGGTGCCGCGGTGAGAGGGAGGAGAGGTCGCCGCAATCGAACAGCACCGCGCCCGGCGCGTGCATCGCCTCGACATAGACGCCCGGATCCCCCGCGATCCCGTTCAGCAGGCGCGGGTGCAGCGTCGGGTTCATCGTGACCCGACCTCCTCCGCCCTTGCGGGGGAGGGCTGGGGAGGGGGGACGTGCCTCAGCCCACTCAAGCCGCCCGCCGCCTCACTGCGGCTTGAACCGGCTCGCCTTCGCCGCATCCGCCGCGCGCCACAGGTACCACGCCGCAATGGACCGGTATGGCGTCCAGCCCTCGCCCAGCGCCGCGAGTTCCTTCGGCTTCACCTGCGCCTCCGCCCCCGTCGCGACGCGCCAGCCCTCGCGCACGCCGAAATCGTCCACCGGCAGCACGTCCTCGCGGCCGAGCGTGAAGATCAGCAGCATCTCGACGGTCCAGCGCCCGACCCCGCGGATCTGCACCAGCCGCTCGATCAGCACCTCGTCCGGCATGCGCGCTGCCGCCTTGCGCGTCGGCACCAGGCCGCCAACCGACTTCTCCGCGATGTCGCGGATCGCCGCGACCTTCGATCCCGACAGCCCGCAGCCGCGCATCGCCTCCACCGGCGTGTCCAGCACCGCCGAAGCGGGCGGAAACTCGTGTCCCGGATAGAGCGCGATGAAGCGCCCGAGGATCGCCTCCGCTGCGCGGCCATGCACCTGCTGATGCGCGATGGCGCGCACCAGCGCCTCATAGGGCTCGCGGCGCACCGGCCGCAGCGTGCAGGGCCCGATCTGCCGGATCACCGCCTTCAGCACCGGGTCGCGCCGCAGCTGCTTCAGCGCCTCCGGACCGCCAAGTGCCGGCGCGGGCCGGAGCGCCTTCGCCACCAGCGCCGGGGGCGTCATCGGAAGACCAGCGTCGGCAGCGCCAGCGTGATCCAGGGCACGAAGCTGAGCACCATCAGGCAGGCGAAGATCACGCCGATGAAGATGGGCAGGTAGCGCATCAGCTTGTCGATGCTGGTCCCCGCCACCTGCGCGGCGGCAAACAGGTTCACGCCGAAGGGCGGCGTGATCATTCCCATCGCCAGGTTCACCACCATGATCGTGCCGAAATGCACGCTGTCGATGCCGAGCCGCCCGGCCGCCTCCGCCAGGATGGGGGCGAGGACGATGATCGAGGCCGAGGTCTCGACGAACATGCCGACGATGAACAGGAACAGGTTCACGCCGAGCATGTACCAGCCCGCGTTGTCGAAGGCCTCGACCAGCCACTCGGCCGCCATGTCGGGCACGCCCTGCCGGTTCAGCAACCAGGAGAACAGCGTGGCAGCGGCGATGATGAACATGATCACCGCGCTGCTGATCACCGACTTCTTGAAGATCGGGTAGAGGTCGCGCAGCCGGATCTCGCGGTGGATGAACATGCCGACGATGATCGCGTAGATCACCGCGACGACCGACGCCTCGGTCGGCGTGGTGATGCCGCCATAGATGCCGCCGAGCACGACGACCGGCATGAACAGCGCCCAGCCTGCTTGCCTGGCCGCCACCAGGAAGGGCAGACGGCCCTCCCCGTCGCGCTTGCCCCAGCCCTTGATGCGGCACCAGACCAGCACCGTTGCGACCAGTGCCGAGGCGATCAGCACCCCTGGGCCGAAGCCCGCGATGAACAGCTCCGGGATCGAGGTCTGCGTGCTGACGCCGTAGAGGATCATCGGGATTGAGGGCGGGATGACCACGCCGAGTTCCGCCGCCGTCGCCTGCAGCGCCGCCGCGAAGCCCACCGGATAGCCCGCGCGCACCAGCGCCGGGATCATGATCGCGCCGATCGCGAAGGTGGTCGCCACCGACGATCCACTGATGGCGGCGAAGATCATGCAGGTCAGCACGCAGGTCGCGGGCAGCCCGCCCTGGATGCCGCCCACGATGGACTTGGCGAACTCCACCAGCCGGCGGCTGATGCCGCCGACATCCATCAGGTTGCCGGCCAGAATGAAGAAGGGGATCGCCGCCAGCGGGAAGCGGTCGATGCCGACGAAGAGCTGCTGCGCCGCGACGATGAGCGGGAAGTTGGTGTAGCCGGCGATGCCGACCACGGCGGCGAAGCCGATGGCGACCGCGACGGGGATGCTGGCCGCGAAGAGGACCAGCATCACGGTGAGCATCGCGCCGCTCATACCGCGTTCTCCAGCTCTTCGGCGCGGCGGTCGAGGAAATGCGCCGTCGCACCGACCATCGCGAACAGCGCCCCCAGCGGGATCGCCGCATACGCATAGGCCATCGAGAATTCGAGTCCGGCGATGGTCTGGAACTGCACGCGCTCCGTCATCGCCCAGCCGAACCAGAACATCACGCCCATGAAGGACAGCACGAAGGCCAGGGTCATCGCCTCCACCGCGCGGCGCACGGCTCCCCGCGAATAGCGGTGCGCGACGTCGATCGAGACCAGCGCTCCCGCGCGCAACGCGACGGCCACGCCGAGGTAGCACATCCAGATCAGCGCCATCCTCACCAGCGCCTCCGACCAGGGGGAGGGGGTGGCGGTGGCGAAGCGGGAGAAGACCTGCCAGGCCCCGGCCGCGACCGCGACCGTCAGCGCGATGCAGGCAACGATGGCGGCGATCTCGGTCGAGAAGCGGTCGACCGCCAGGATCACCCGTCGCACGGCCGCGCGCGGCCCACCGCCGCGCCCATCCCGGCTGCCTGCCCACAGCGCGACGCCGACCGCGACCACGGTCGCGGCGACGGTCACCTGCAGCGGCATGACGTTCATCGCGTTCATCGGCTCTCCCGCCCAAGAAGAAGGGCGCGGGGGAGGCTCCCCCGCGCCCCGGTCAGCCCGCGGCGTCGGGACTTACGAGCCCGGGCGCCACTCTCGGATGCGACGGATCAGGGCGCTGTCGAGACCCGCTTCGATCTGCGCGGAGCCGGTGGCCAGCGCAGCCTGGAAGGCGGCGCTGTCCACCTGCGTCACCACCGTCATGCCGCGGCGGCGCAGCTCCTCGACTCCGGTCTGCTCGTCGGAGGTGACGCGCGCGCGGTTCGCCGCCGCCGCGTCGCGGCCGGCCTGCATCAGCGCGGCGCGGTCGGCCGCGTTCAGCCGGTTCACGAAGGCCGGGTTGCACAGCAGCATCGCCGGCGAATAGACGTGGCCGGTCAGCGTCAGGAAGCGCTGCACCTGGTTCAGGTTGTTGTTCAGGATCACCGGGATCGGGTTCTCCTGCCCGTCCACCGTGCCCTGCTGCAGCGCCGGCACCAGCTCGCTGAACGCCATCGGCGTCGGCAGCGCGCCGAGCGTCTGGAAGGCGCGCATGTGGACCGGGTTCTCCATCGTGCGCACCTTCAGGCCCCGCACATCGGCCGGCGTGTTCACCTCGCGCCGGCTGTTCGTCATGTGGCGGAAGCCGTTCTCGAGCCACGCCACCGCGAAGATGCCGCGCGCCGGGAAGCGCTGCAGCATCTCCTGGCCGATCTGGCTGTCCAGCACGCCGCGGGCATGGGCGGTGTCGCGGAACAGGAACGGCACGTCGAGGTTGCGCGTCTCGGCCACGAAGTTGCCGACCGGACCGGTCGAGGTGATCGTGCACTCGATGGTGCCGATCTGCACCGCCTCGATCGTCTCGCGCTCGTTGTCGTTGCGCTGGTAGACGACCCGGAAGCGGTTGTTGGTCATCCGCTCGAAGGTTTCCTTGAACGCCGTCGTCCCGGCCCCGTAGTGGCTGTTGATACCGATCGGGTGCTGGAAGGTGACCTGGGTCTGGGCCAGCGCGGGCCCGGCCCCAAGCGGCATCGTCACGGCGGCGGCAAGCGCCAGGCGGCGGGTCAGAGTCATGGATCGCGTTCTCCCCGGAACCGGGGCGCGGATCCGCCCCTTGGCTGCGGGTATAGGTTAACCCGCCGCAACGCTTCAATCCCGCCGCGTTGCGGCCGCGCTCAATGACTCCGGCCTCGTGGGGCGCCGGCAGGGGCAGGCCGAGCTGCAGGGTGGCATTGGCCATCACCAGCCACTCCCACAGCAGCTCCACGCCGATATAGGCGATCAGCGCCAGCCCGATCCACGCGATCCATTTGTAGCGGTCCAGCAACCGCGCCAGCGCGCCCCCCCAGCAGGCCCATCAGGATCATCGAGACCAGCAGCCCGACCACCAGCATCGGCAGGGTGCTGCGGGCCACGGCTGCGACGGCCAGCACGTTGTCGAGGCTCATGGACACGTCGGCGATGATGATCTGGCACAGCGCCTGCATCAGCGTCTTCTCGCGATGCTTGCCGCCGTGCTCTTCCTCGTCCTCCCCGCCGCGCAGCTCCCCGCAGAAGCCCCAGGTGATGCAGAACAGCGCGAGGCCGCCGACGATGTCGATCCACCACAGCGTCAGCCGGAAGGTCGCGAAGATCGAGAAGACGACGCGCAGCACCGCCGCGGCGAGGATGCCGAACAGCACCGCTTTGGCCCGCAGCTTCTCCGGCAGCCCGGCCGCCGCCAGGCCGATGACCACCGCGTTGTCGCCCGAGAGGATGACGTTGAGCCGCAGGATCTCCCGGAACTGAGGCACCTGGGCAAGCAACCCGTCCATACACGCATCTCCGCCGGCGGCGACGCCAGCGGCCGCGCCCGCCCGGGCCGGACCCTAGCCGCGCCTCACGCCCGGGTGACCCTTCTTCCCCGGGTCAAGACCGATACGGCGGGAAGACGCCGCCGTGCATCCATGGCACCTTCTCCCCCGTGACGGAGCACCGCGAGATGCCCGACGCGCTCGAAGCCCTCATCCTCGACCTCGTGGAAGGCCTGCTCCGTCCACGCTCCTATGCGGAGGTGATCGAGGCCTGGCGCACCTCCTGCCCGCGCCTGACCGTGTGGGAGGAGGCGACGGAGCGCGGCCTCCTCGCCTTCCGCCCGGGCGATGACGGCCTCCTGCTCGTCGCTGCGACAGCGGCGGGGCGGGAGGCGCTCGCCGCCGCAGGCCGGCTCAGCCCAGCCACGCCACGCTGATCCACCCGATCAGCAGGACCGCGGCCAGCGACGGCGCGAGCAGCCGCCAGAGCGCCGCCGGCCGCGTCCCGTCGCCGAGCAGCCCGCAGATCATCGCGGTGACCGCGAAGGACATGCCCGCGCCCGCCGCGCCGGCGAAGTTGTGCAGGGCAGGGGCCAGCAGCTCCGGCAGCCCCGCTGCCCGGCCGAGCGCCGCCTGCACAGGCATCAGCGCCGCGTTGGAGCCGACATTGCTGCCCGTCACGACCCCCGAGGCCAGCCCGAGCACCGGCACCGCATAGGGCGCCGCGGGCCCGAGGCCCTCCGCCGCCGCGCCCGCCAGCGACGCCGCGATCCCCGACCCCGCCATCCAGCGCGCCAGCACGACATACAGCAGCATCACGAGCGCCGGCCGCTTCGCCCGCGCCAGCGCGACGCGCGCCGCCGCGCCGCCATCCGCGCGCAGCAGCAGCAACGCCCCCGCGAAGACCCAGAGCACGACGGCGACATGCGTCGCCGGGAACCCCGGCAGATCCGCGAAGGGCCGCCACTCCGGCGCGCCCGGGATCCCGTGCGCCACCAGCAGCGCCGCCGTCAGCCCTGCATAGGGCGCGAGCAGCCGCGCCGCGCGCCGCCACGCCGCCCCGTCCTGCGGCGGATCGAGCCGCCACAGCAGCACCAGCAGCGGCAGGCCGGTCGCGACGATCCCCGCTGCCTCGAAGGGGAAGATCGCGTGGCTGGCTACCAGCAACGCGCCGACCGCGGCGAGGCTCGCCATCTGCGCCACGCGTTCCCGCGCCGGGACCGCAACGCCCGCCGCCGCGCAGAGCCGCCACAGCACCGGCCCGAGGCACAGCAGCCAGATTGCGTTCGGCGGGGCCGTCGCCGCCGCGATGGCCTGCGCCGGCATGCCGATCAGCGCTGCGCCCAGCGCCGTCCCCGGCCCGAGCCCGCCCCAGGGCACGAGCGTCAGCGCCAGCAGCGCCATCGCCCCCGCCGGCGCGCCGCCGATCCCCATGGCGCGCAGCGCCGACAACGCGAAGACCGCGCCGACGCCGAAGCCCGTCACGCTCTCGAGGAAGCCGCCCGCCAGGATCGTCGCCACGAACACCCGGCGCGGATCGGCGCGCCGCGCCACGACGCCGGTCTCCCGCGTGACCGCGGCGTGGAACAGCAGCCCGCCCGTCACCACGCCGATCGGCTTCAGCGCGAGGAACGCGCCGCGCGCCGTCTCCTCCGCCAGGAAGGGCAGGGGCGCGCCGCCCGCCGGCAAGGTAAGCAGCACTGCCGGCAGCGCTGCGGCGAGTGCCGCCAGCACCGCCGGCACCGGCCCGGCGCGGCCGGAGGCCAGCAGCGCGACCAGCAGCAGCAGCGGCGCGGCCTGCAGGGCGAGGATCATCGCTGGCTTGCCGCGGCCGGGCGGGCGCGCCAGCCTCGCGCAGGATGTTCGACCCGCTCCCCTACGCCGCCTACGGCTCGAATCTCTGGCACGCGCAGATGCGCGCCCGCTGCCCCGGCGCGGAGGTCGCGGGCGCGCTCACGCTGACCGGCTGGCGCCTGGTGCTGCGCAGATACGCGCTGGTCGAGGCCGATCCCGCGGCCGCCGTGCCGATCGGCCTCTGGCGCGTGACGCCCGCCCATCTCGATACCCTCGACGAGGTGGAGGGCCGCCACACCTACGCCCGCCGCCGCATCGCGCTGCCGGACGGGACCGAGGCCTGGATCTACCACGAGATCCGCCACCGCCCCGGCCCGCCCGCGGCGGAGTATGTGGACCGCCTCCGTCACGGCTACCGCGACTTCGCCTTCGACGCGTCGCCGCTCGACGCCGCCATCGCCGCATCGGGCTTCGCAGGCTGAGGGATCAGTGGCGCGGGCGCCAGCGGCGCCGCCTTCCGCCCTGCCACCTTCGCCTCGCGCCCCGTGATGTAGAGAGCGCTGCCGACGATCAGCAACGCACCCAGCCCGAGCCACGCATCCGGCACCTCGCCGAACAGCGCGACGCCGAAGCCCGCCGCGAAGACCAGCCGCACATAGGAGATCGGCGCCACCACGCTCGCATCCGCCAGCCGCAGCGCATTGATCCAGAGATGCATCGCGAAGGGCCCGCAGGCCGCCGTCGCCAGCAGCAGCATCGCGTACCACCACCCCGGCCAGGCGAGCCCCGGGATGGCGAAGGGCAGCGACAGCGCCGTAGTCACGAGGCCGATGTAGAACATGATCGTCGCCGTGCGCTCGCTCCGCGCCAGCATCTTCGTCGTCAGCACGATGCCCGCGCCGAGGAAGGCCGACCCGATCGCCGCCGCTACCGGCCAGCCGATCTCGACCGCACCGGGCCTGACGATCGCAAGCACGCCGAGGAAGCCGACGGTCGTCGCGCTCCACCGCCGCCACCTGACCCGCTCGCCCAGCACCGGGCCGGCCAGCGCGGTGACGAACAGCACCGAGGTGAAGGACAGCACCGTGGCGGCGGCCAGCGGCAGCGCCGCGAAGGCCAGGAAGTACATGTACCAGGACACGCCCGAGAGCAGCCCGCGGAACAGGTTGAGCCGCAGCTGCGACGTCCGCACCAGCCCCGCCGGATCGCGCGCGAAGGCCGGCAGCGTCCAGGCCAGCTGCCCGAGCGAGCGCGCGAGCACGATCGTGGCCAGCGGCACGCCCTCGATCGCCTTCACCACGACGGTCTCGAGCGTGAAGAGGAAGGCCGAGCCGACCGCCAGCAGCCCCGCCTTCGCCAGCGGGCTCATCGCTTGCGCGCCTCCGCGAGCGTTACGACGACCGCGCCGCCGACGATGATCGCTGCGCCCAGCCACCCCCAGGCATCCGGCGCCTCGCCCCAGATCAGCCAGGCGGCGAGCGCCACGAAGACGAGCCGCAGGTACTGGAAGGGCGCGATGGCGGAGGCCTCGCCCGCGCGCAGCGCTTCCGTCACCAGCCAGATGATCGAGGGCGAGACGGCGGCGACGCCGAGCAGGATCGCCCAATCCGCCGCCGAGAGCGGTGCCCAGGCCAGCACCGCGACGGGCGCGCTGCCCGCAAAGGTGACAAGGCCCACCCAGGCGAGGATCGTCGCCGTGCTCTCGGTGCGCGTCAGCCGCCGCGAGGTCAGCGTGATGCCACACCAGGCGACCGCCGCGCCGATTGCCAGCGCCGCGCCGAGCGGATCGACCCCGCCGCCCGGCCGCAGCATCACCGCGATGCCGAGCAACCCGGCCAGTGCGCCCGCCCAGCGCCAGCGATCCACCCGCTCGCCCAACACGGGCCCGGCCATCAGCGTGGTGAAGACGACGTTGGTGAAGGACAGCACCGTCGCGGTCGCCGCATCCAGCCGCGCGAAGGAGCCGTAGTAGCCGCCCCAGGTCAGCAGCGAGGCGAAGCCGCGCAGCAGGTGCAGCCCCGCGCGTCGCGTGCGGAACACCATCAGCCCGCTCGCGAGGATCGCCGGCACCGTCCAGAGCAGCTGCCCGCCCGCCCGCGCCGCGACCTGCATCTCGGTCGGGATGCCGCGCGAGGTCATCCAGCGGATCGCCAGCGCCTCGGCGGCGAAGATCACCGCCGCGGCCGACATCAGCGCAGCGCCGCGCAGGTTGTCGTCCTTCATGAGCGACGCATTGACGTCTGGCGGGTCCCGGCTAGCGTGGGGGTCATCTGATCCGCCGCCGGCGGGGCGCGCAAGCGCGGCCGGCGCATGAGGGAGTTGCGCAGGCGTGGCCAAGGACGCCGAGACGGCCGAGGCGCGCGCCGCGCTCGATCGCGGCCCGATCCTGATCTGGGGCGCGGGCGCCATCGGCGGCACCGTCGGCGCGCATCTTGTTCGCGCCCGGCACGCGGTGGTGTTCGTGGACATCGTGGAGGATCACGTCGCCGCCATCCGCGACCCCGCGCGTGGCCTGGCGCTGGAAGGCCCCGTCGCGTCCTTCACGATCAGCGCGCCTGCCCATACGCCCGCGACGCTCCAGGGCGTGTTCCGCCGCGTCTTCCTCTGCGTGAAGACGCACGATACCGAATCCGCCTGCCGCGCGCTGCTGCCGCACCTCGCCCCCGACGGCTACGTGCTGTCGCTGCAGAACGGCCTCTGCGAGCGGACGATCGCGGCGGTCTGCGGCGCGCATCGCACCATGGGCGCCTTCGTCAATTTCGGCGCCGACTGGCTCGGCCCCGGGCGCATCCTCTACGGCAACCGCGGCGCGGTGGTGGTGGGCGAGCTCGACGGCGCCGCGACGTCCCGTGTCGTCGCCCTCCATGCCCTGCTGCGCGACACCTTCGAGCCGGATGCGGTGCTCACGCCGAACATCTGGGGCTATCTCTGGGGCAAGCTCGCCTATTCCTCGCTGCTCTACGCGCAGGGGCTGGCCGAGAAGGGTATCGCAGACACGCTCGCGCGGCCGGAGTTGCTGCCGCTCATCCGCGCGCTCTGCGGCGAGGTGATGGCGACTGCCCGCGCCGAGGGCGTCGCCCCGCTCGGCTTCAACGGCTTCGACCCCGCGGCCTTCATGCCCGGCGCGACGGAGGACGCCGCGCGCGCCTCCGTCGCCGCGGTGGTCGCCTTCAACCGGCCGAACGCCAAGACGCATTCCGGCGTATGGCGCGACCTCTGGGTGCGCCGCCGCGCCACGCCCGCCGATGCGCAGATCGGCGCGGTGATCCCGATCGCCCGCGCGCATGGCATCCCAACCCCGGCGCTCGCGGGGCTGATCGCCATGATCCACGGATGCGAGCGCGGGACGCGTCCGATGTCCGACGACAACCTGACTGAGCTGACGAGGGCCATCGCATGAACATCCGCTTCGACGGCACGACGGTCGCCGTCACCGGCGCCGGCCACGGCTTCGGCCAGGCCATCGCGCGCAGCTTCGCCGGGCTCGGCGCGCGAGTCTTCGCCTGCGACCTGTCGGAGCGCGAACTGGCGGAGACGGCGGCGGGCACGACGATCGCGACCTCCGCCTTCGACCTCACCGCCAGGGGCGCCGCCGAGGACTGGATCAGGTCGATCGAGGACACGACCGGCGCCGCCATCGGCGTCCTCGTCTCCAACGCCGGCGGCGTGCGCGGCCAGGTGATGCGCCCGGTCGAGGAGGTGCCGGAGGAGGACTGGCACGCCATCTTCGACATCAACACCCACGCCGCCTTCCGCCTCGCCAAGGCCGCGGCACCGGCGATGAAGCGCGCCGGAACCGGGCGCATCGTGACGATCAGCAGCGGCGCCGGCCTCAAGCCGAGCAAGACCGGCATCCAGGCCTATTGCGCGGCGAAGCACGCGCTGGTCGGGCTGACGAAGCAGCTCGCGCGCGAGCTCGGCCCCTTCGGCATCACGGTGAACTCGGTCGCCCCCGGCTTCGTGCTCTCCAACCCCTCCACCCTCGTGCAGTTCGAGAGCTACGGCGAGGCCGGCAAGAAGGCGCTTGTCGAGGGCTTGGCGCTGCGCCGCCTCGGCACGGCGCAGGACATAGCCAACGGCGTGCTCTTCTTCGCCAGCTCCTACGCGAACTGGGTCACGGGTCAGATTCTGTCGGTGGATGGCGGATCGTGAGTGATCCCGCCGGCTACCTCGGCCGGCTCTTCGGGCTGACGGGCCAGGTCGCCGCGGTCACCGGCGCCGGCCGCGGCATCGGGCAGGAGCTCGCGCTGGGGCTGGCGCGCGCCGGCGCGGCCGTCGCGGTGCTCGACCGTGACCTGCCCGCGGCGGAGGCAACTCGCGACACCATCGCGGGCGAGGGCGGCACCGCCCTCGCCCTCGCCTGCGACGTGACGGAGGAGGCGGCGGTGACGGCCGCCTTCGACGCGATCGCCGCCCGGCTCGGCCGGCTCGACATCCTGGTGAACAATGCCGGCGCCGCGCTGCGTCGCCCGACTGCCGAGCTCTCTCTGGATGACTGGCAGAAGGTGATCGACGTCAACCTGACCGGCGTCTTCCTCTGCTGCCGCGCCGCCGCGCGGCTGATGCTGCCGCAGCGGTCGGGTAGCATCGTCAACCTCGCCTCGATCATGGGGCTGTCGGGCGGCGGGCTCTATCCGAACATCTCCTACCAGGCGACCAAGGGCGCGGTGGTGAACATGACGCGCGCGCTGGCGGTGGAGTTCGGCCCCTCCGGGATCCGCGTGAATGCCCTCGCGCCCACCTGGGTCCGCACCGGCTTCATCGCGCCGCTGCTGGGCGACGCCGCGCTCGTCGCGCGCATGGAAGCGATGATGCCGCTCGGCCGCCTGGCCGAGACCTCGGACCTCGTCGGCGCCGCGCTGTTCCTCGCCGGGCCTGCCGCGGCGATGGTCACCGGCCACACCCTGCCCGTGGATGGCGGCTTCCTCGCGCAGTAGCGCGGGAAGCCGCCCGCCGCCTCACCCGATCGGACTCAGCTGCGCCGCGCCGCGCCCGCCCGCGGCGACCGCGACGAGGTCCGCGAAGGTGAAGCTCCGATCCGCGCCCGGCACCACCAGCCCCGGGATCGGGTCGCCGAAGCGCCACTTGGGATTGCGGCCGAGGATGCTCGTCGGATCGCCGTCGAGCAGCCCCACGAAGGTCTCCGCCACGATCCGGCTGCCGAGCGGCCCGAGCCGCGCGCCGCCCTGCGTGACCGCCGCTTCCTTCAGGATGTAGTACCAGAGCGGCGTGCGCAGATGCATCCCGTGCCGCCGCGCGGCGACCCCATCCGGCGCACCGTCGCCGATCTGCTCCTCGGTCAGCGCCGGGATGCCCATGAAGCGCGCCAGGTCCTGCGCCGCGGGCAGCCGCATCTTGGCCCCGCGCCGCAGGTTCATCACCGCGAGGCTCGTGCTGCCATCCTCCGCGGGGCGCCGCGCCTCCGGCGGGCCGGGCGGCACGCCGAGCAGGTGCAGCTCCGGCGCCAGATACGGATCGATGTTGCGGCTGAGGTTGATCCCGAAGCCGGGCGAGGCGTTCCGCGGCGTCTGGAAATCAAGGTAGCGCCGCCAGTCGATGATCCAGTCGCCCGGCAGCGTCGGCTTGTTCGCCGGCGTCGGGCCGGGGACCACGCCGATCTGCCCCGACTTCGCGGTGAACAGGAACAGCAGGTCGAAGCTGCCCGGCGGCAGCGGCGCGTTGTTCGGGCGGAAGATGCGGTTGTGGTTGTACACCTCCCGCACCATCGAATGCCCGAGCCTGTAGGCCGCGACCGAGAACTCGACCGGCATGTAGGGCTGGCCGAAGGCGCCGAAGGTCTCGAAGCGGAAGAAATCGCGCCGCTCCACCGCGAGCGCGATGTCGTTCACGTCGCAGAGCTTGCCGAGGAAGTCGCGCAGCACCATCGCCTGGTAGAGGTCCACCACCGCGCGCCGCGTGCTCTCGAACAGCCGCCCGCGCGGCACCTTGCCGTCAAGCCGGTCGGCGATGGCGTTGTGGAAGCGCAGGAAGCTCAGATGCGTCTGCGCGACCAGCAGGTTCTCGTCGTTGCGCTCGTCGCCGATGATCGCGAAGCCCTGCGCGTTGCGCGGCAGGTCGTGCGGCAGGTCGCCGAAGGCCGCTTCGGCGCCGCCGATGCTCGTCCGCCCGACCAGCAGCTTCACCGGCGCGGAATCGCCGCCCATCCCCTTCGTCGTGCGGTCGTACATGGACGGCTGCGCCCGCGGCCCGAAGCCGTAGACGCTGTCGAGCTCGAGCCGCGGCGTGCGGAAATTCTCGACCGCCGTCGGATCCTCCGCCATCTCGCCGAGCGTGGTGGTGTCGAGCGTGATGTCGTGGTCGATGAACTGCCCGAGATAGGTGAAGCCGGCCGGGATGTTCGGGTTGTCGCCGGAGGGCCGGCCGCGCGCGCCGTCCACCATCGCCAGCCCGAGCTCGACCAGCGCCGCATCCGGCACGTCTAGCGGCGCCGTCAGCTCCGGGATCATCCGCCCGAAGCGCCCCGCCGGCACCTTGCTGCCGAGCGGCGGCACGATGTCGTGCCGCAGGCCCTTGCCGTGGAATCCACCGGTCGTCTGCACGCTCATGTCCCGTCTCCCTTGACCCGTCCTGGGTGGGGCGGAGACTGCGCGAACCGATGGTTGTGGCGTTAGCGAAGTCTGGCGAAGGAGCGGCGAAACTTCGCCGCTTCCGCGATCACCGCTGCGTGAGCGCTCGGAATGCGTGCGCTGTGCGCATGATTTCGCCCCTGGCCCCGCAGCGCGACTATGACAGCGTGGCGAACAGCCCCGCCAGCAGGCGCGCGCGCGGCACCAGCGACGCGACCGCGATGTGCTCCTCCAACGTGTGCGCACCCGCGCCGCCGACGCCGAGCCCGTCGAGCGTCGGGATGCCCATCGCGCCGGTGAAGTTGCCGTCCGACCCGCCGCCGCTCGACTGGTGGGAGATGTCGAAGCCGATCGCGCGTGCGATCCCGCGCGCATGCTCATAAAGCGCCATCACCTTCGCATCCGGCTCCCAGACCGGCCGCGTCACGCCGCGCCGCACCTCGAGCGCGACATCGGCGGTGGAGGACTGCAGCGCCAGCATCCGCTCCACCCCCGCATCCAGGTCCGCCTGCCGCTTCGCCATCGACAGCACCTCGAGGTCGCAATGCGTGGCGACGCAGTTCACCCATTGCCCGCCGCGGATCACCCCGGCCGAGAAGGTGCAGGATTCGGTCGTCATCGCCTCGATCGCCAGCACCTGGCGGCACATCTCGCGGATGGCGCTGCGCCCTTCCGCCAGCGTCCAGCCCGCATGGCTCGGCCGCCCGGTGGTGCGCAGGTTGAAGCGCGCTATGGCGTAGCGCCCGCTGACCACGCCGCCATCCGGCCGCGCCGGCTCCGGCACCAGCACGAAGCGGGCGCGCGATGCCTCCGCCTCGATCAGGTCACGGGTCGAGGGGCTGCCCACCTCCTCGTCCGAGGTCAGCAGGATCGTCACCGGCAGCGCCGTCGCGACGCCGGCCTGCGCCATCCGCCGCAGCGCCTCGACCGCCAGATAGGTGCCGCCCTTCATGTCGAAGATGCCGGGCCCGCGCACCAGCCCGCCCTCGCGCCGCCAGGGCATGCGCTCCAGCGTGCCGACCGGGTGCACCGTGTCGAGATGCGCCAGCACCAGCACGCCCGGTGCGGCGTCTCCCGCCGCATGCGGGAACCGCGCGCGCACGCAGTCGCCGAAGGCCATGCGCCCGGCGATCCGCTCCACCCGCGCGCCCAAAAGCGCAAGCTCGCGCCCCGCCAGGTCCATCATGCGGTTCACCGCCGCCGCGTCGAAGGTCGGCGATTCGCATTCCACCCAGGGCCTGAGCCCGGCCAGGATCGCGTCGGCGTCGAAAGGCAGGTCCAGGGCAGGGTGGCGCAGCGCGTCCATGCGGTCTCTCCGTCTCGGTGCAGCCTGCGGCCGCGGCCCACGCACGTCCAGCCTGACGGATCGGTCATGTGCCGGGTTGTGCGGCACCTGCTAACCTCGCGCCGATGACCGTCCCCCCGACGCCTGCCCGCCGGAGGCTCGTGCCCCAGGCCGGCCCCGCCGTGTGGCACGCGGCCGATCTCCGCCCCTCCGACTGGATGCTGCCGCTCGGCGCCGAGCATGCCGCCGAGCTCCAGGCCGCGGTCGTCGCGCTCGACGGCCGCGCGCCGGCGGGCGCGGCCGACGCCCCGCTGCCGCTGCTCGCTGCCGTGCTCCGTCAGGCTGCCGCGCGGCTCGACACCGGCCGGGGCTTCTGCCTTCTCCGTGGCCTGCCGCTGGAGCGCTTTGACGGCGACGCGGGGGAGGCCGTGCTGCTCGCCCTCGGCGTCCATCTCGGCCGCACCGTTCCGCAGGGCGCGTCCGGCGAGGCGGTGCAGCGCGTCGCGACCCCGGCCGCCGGCGCGCGCTGGCGCTTCCATGCGGATGCCGCCGACGTCGTCGCGACGATGATCCTGAGCCAGCCGCCCGATGCCGATCCGGCCATGCTCGTGGCGGCCGCGGCGGTGCACAACGCGCTGCTCGCACGCGACCGCGCCGCGCTGGAGGTGCTGCACGCCCCGCTGCCGCAGCTGCTGCGCAGCCAGCCTGGCGCGGCACCGCAGGTGGCGGAACTGCCGGTCTTCACCATCGCCTCCGGCGCCTTCGTCGGCCGCTACGCCCGCGATGCCATCGAGGCCGCGCAGCGCCTGCCGGAGACGCCGCGCCTGACCGCCGCGCAGGTCGCCGCGCTGGACCTGCTGGATGCGGTCTGCGCCGAGCCGGGGCTCGCGGTGCGCCTCGATGTCCGGCCCGGCGACGTGCTGCTGTTCAACCCGCTGCAGGTCTGGAAGCGGCGGGCGGAGGGCGCGGAGGCGGGCGACGCCGCGCGCCAGGCGCTGCGCCTGCTGCTGCTCACCCCCACCTCGCGCGCCCTGCCTGCCGGCCTCGTCGCGATCGGCGAGGAACCCGCGGCCGGCACGCCGGGGCAGGGGATGGTCGGCGGCTGAGCGGCGTTGCGCCGATGCGCGGGCGGCGCGAAGCTCGCCCCATGCGCCTCCTCGTCGCCAACGCCAACACCACCGAAGCCACCACGCAGCTCTGCGCCGCAGCCGCGCGCGCCGTGGCCGCACCAGGCACGGAGGTGATCCCCGCCACCCCTGCCTTCGGCCCGGCCACGATCTCCACGCGGGCCGAGAACGCCATCGCCGGCCATGCCCTGCTGCAGCTGCTGGCGGACCATGCCGGCAAGGTGGACGCGGTGATCCTTGCCGTCAGCCACGACACCGCGCTCGAAGCCGCGCGCCAGCTCATGCCCTGCCCGGTGGTCGGCATGACCGAGGCGGCCTGTCTGACTGCCTGCCTCCTCGGAGCGCGCTTCGGCGTGCTCACCCTCGGCAATGCCGCGCCCTATGAGGAGCTGGTCGCCCGCCACGGCCTTTCCGGCCGCTGCGCCGGCGTGCTCGGCCTGCCCATCGCCCCGCCCGAGGTGCTGCGAGACCCCGCCGCCGCGCATGACCGCCTCCTGGCCGGGATCGCCGAGCTCGGCACGCGCGCCGACAGCGTCATCCTCGCCGGCGCCGTCCTGGCCGGCATGGACCGCGCACTGCAGCCGCGCGCCGGGGTCCCGCTGCTCGACGGGATCGCCTGCGCGGTGAAGCTGGCCGAGGCGCTGGTCGCGCTGAAGCTGCCCAAGCCCACGGCCGGCAGCTTCGCCGCGCCGAGGGCGCGCGAGACCCTGGGCCTCAGCCCCGCGCTCGCCGCCCTGCTCCGCGGCTGAACCCGGCGCCGCCACCCACGTTCCCCTCCCGATCCGGAGGACACGATGCGGCTCGAGGACGGACGCGAAAGCAGCAATGTCGAGGACCGGCGCGGCGCCGGCGGCTTCGGCCGCGGCGGCATGGGCGGTGGGCGCATGATCGCCGGCGGCGGCATCGGCACCGTGGTGCTCGTGGTGCTCGCCCTGCTCTTCGGCGTGGACCCCGGCGTGGTGCTGCAGGGCGGCGGTCCCGCGCCCGCCCCGCCAGCAGCCGAGCGCGGCCCCTATGCCGGCGCGCCCGGCCAGGCGGGCGGCACGCTGGGCGGGGGTGGCGCCGGGCCCGGCACGCGGCCGGCCGGCGACGACCCGGCGGCGCGCTTCGTCTCCCGCGTGCTGGCGGAGACCGAGGATGTCTGGAACCCGATCTTCCAATCGGTCGGCCGCCGCTACCAGGAGCCGCGGCTGGTGCTCTTTTCCGGCGTCGTGCAGTCGGGCTGCGGCACGGCGCAGGCGCAGGTCGGGCCATTCTACTGCCCGGCCGATTCCCGCGTGTACATCGACCTCGACTTCATGGCGCAGCTGCAGCGCAGCCTTGGCGCGCAGGGCGACTTCGCCGCCGCCTACATCATCGCGCATGAGGTCGGGCACCATGTGCAGAACCAGCTCGGCATCCTCGCGCGGGTGGATCAGCTGAAGCGCCAGGCGAGCGAGGTGCAGGACAATGCGCTGCAGGTCCGCGTCGAGCTGCAGGCGGACTGCCTCGCCGGCCTCTGGGCCCGCCGCGCGCACGAAGCCCGCCAGATCCTGGAACAGGGCGACCTCGAGGAAGGCCTGAACGCGGCCGCGGCGGTGGGCGACGACCGCATGCAGCGCCGCGCCCGCGGCACGGTGCAGCCCGAGAGCTTCACCCATGGCAGCTCCGCCCAGCGCGTCCGCTGGTTCCGCGCCGGCCTCGAATCCGGCCGCCTCGAAGCCTGCGACACCTTCGCGACCGATCGCCTTTAGCCCACGATCGTCTCCCTCCCCCTTAGCGGGGGAGGGTGAGGGGCATGGGTCAGCGCCACACGGCCGGCCACGGCCCCAGACCCGTCGCCACCCACGCCTCCTTCCCGTAACCTCCGGCGATGCCCCGAATCGCCGTCGCCCGCCTCTGGTTCGAAGGCAACTCCTTCACCCCCGGCGTCACGCCGCTCGATGCCTTCCACGCCCGCGAATGGCTCGCCGGCGCCGATGACCTCGCGCGCATGGCCGGCACGGCGACGGAGCTAGGCGGCCTCCATGCGTTCCTCGCCGACCATCCCGACTGGAACGCGACCCTGATCCGCGCCGCCTCCGCCCAGCCCGGCGGCCCGATGGCCCGCGACGCCTTCGCCGCCTGGCTCGACGAGGTCCTGCCGGCGCTGCGCCAGGGCGCGCCCTGGGACGGCGTCTACCTCTCTCTCCACGGCGCCTGCGTGGCGGAGGACGACCCGGAGGCCGACCTCACCCTCCTGCGCGCCGTGCGCGAGGCGATCGGCCCGACCCCGCTCGTCGCCAGCTTCGATTTCCACGCCAACATGGCCGAGGAGATCGCGGTGCTCCTCGACGGCGCCAGCGTCTATCGCAGCTACCCCCACACCGACATGGCCGAAACCGCGACCCGGGCGCTGCGCCTGCTGGAACGCGTGATGCGCGGCGAGCGCCTCCACGGCGCGATCGAGAAGCTGCCCGTCGTGCTGCACAGCTTCCACATGCGCAGCGAGGGCGGACCGATGGCCGAGGTCTGGCGCGCCGCCGACGCGATGGAACGCGCGACGGTCCTGGAGGCCGCGCCCTTCGGCGGCTTCGCCTGGGGCGACAGCCCGCATGCCGGGCCCTGCGGCATGGCCTGGGCCACCGACGCCGCGGCCGCCCGCAACGCGGCGGCCCGCATCGCGGAGGCGATCGCCGCGCGGCGCGCCCGCTTCGCCGTCGCGCTGCCGACGCCGCAGGTGGCGCTGGCAGAGGCGCTGGCCGCGCCGCCCGGCCTCGTCGCGCTGCTCGACCCGGCGGACAATCCCCTCTCGGGCGGCGTCGCCGACACGCCCGGCCTGCTGCGCGCGCTGCTCGAGGCCGGCCCGCCGGTGCCGACCGTGCTGGCCTTCCTGCACGACCCCGTGACGGTCGCGCAAGCGCGCGCGGCGGGCCAGGGCGCCAGCGCGTGCTTCGAGCTCTGCGCCCGCGCGACCGACGCCTTCGGCCCGCCCATAGCCTGGAACGCGACGGTCGAGCGCCTGACGGATGGCCGCTTCGTCAACGAGGGTCCGATGGAGCGGGGCACGAAGGTGGATCTCGGCCCGAGCTGCGTGCTGCGGGCCGGCGATCTCCGCGTCGTCGTCACCTTCCGCAAGGAGGCTGCGGTGGACCCCGGCTTCTTCGCGCTGCACGGCATCGACCTCGGCGCGACGCGCATCCTGGCGAACAAGGCGAAGAACCACTTCCGCGCCGCCTTCGCGCAGCGCTGTGCCGCGATCGTCGAATGCGACTGCCCCGGCCCGGCCGCGCTCGACCTCGCCGCACTTCCCTTCCGCCATGTCCCGCGCGCGATGCTGGCGCAGCCCGCGCCGCCGACCTAGCATCGCGCGACGAAGAGGGAGGACGCAGATGCGACGCAGGACGCTGCTGCTCGCAGCCGCCACGCTGCCGCTCGCGCGCGCCGCGGGCGCGCAGGACCTCACGGGGCGCACTGTCCGGCTCATCGTCCCCTTCGCCGCCGGCGCCTCCTCCGACACCATCGCCCGGATCGTGTCGGTGCGTCTCGCCGAGGCGCTCGGCGCCACTGTCCTCGTCGAGAACCGCGCCGGCGCCGGCGGGCTGCTCGCCGCGCAGCAGGTGGCGCGCGCCGCGCCCGACGGGACGACGCTGCTCTGGGGCGGCGGCACGGCCATCACCCATGCCGTCATCGGCCGCGATCCCGGCTATGACGTGCTGCGCGACTTCACGCCGATCGCCACCATCGTGGAGAATCCGGCGCTGCTGGCCGTCCGCCCCGCCGCCCCCTGGCGCGACATCGCCGCGCTGATCGCCGCCGCGCGCGCCGATCGCGGCGGGCTGCGCTACGGCTCGGGCGGCGTCGGCACGCCGGCCCATATGGCGGCTGCTGCGATGCTGAAGTCGATCGGCGCCGAGGGCACGCATGTCCCCTATCGCGGCGCCAACCAGGCGACGCTCGCCGTGGAGACCGGCGAGGTGGACTTCGCCTTCGCCATCTCCAACATCGTCATCCCTCGCCTGCAGCAGGGGGCGGTGCGCGTGCTGCTTTCCACGGCCGCGCGCCGCATCCCGGCACTGCCCGAGGTGCCGACCATGGCGGAGACGGTGCCCGAAGGCCCCGTCATCACCTCCGGCAGCTCCATCGTCGGCCCGGCCGGCATGAACCCCGCGCTCGTCGCGCGCATCCATGCCGCGGTGAACCGCGTGGTGACGGAGGACACGGCGCTCCGCGAGACGCTGACGCGTGAAGGCGGCGACATCACCCTCGCGCCGACGCCCGCGGCCTATGCCGCCGAATGGGGCAACGAGGTCGCGCGGCTGCGCCGCCTCGTCGAAATCTCCGGTGCGCGCGTCGAATGAACGCCGCCGAGTTCTTCGCCGCCTATGACGCGCACGGGGAGCGACGCGCCGGCACTCCCGGCGACGCGGCCTCCGCCGCCTGGCTGCGCGAGCTTGCCGCCGCGACAGGCGCGGCGGCCGAGCTCGCGCCCGTCGCCTTCTCCCGCCTCATCCCGGGCTTCTCCGCGCTGATCGCCGACGGACGCGAGGTGGAGGGGCTGCCGCTCTTCGACGGCGGCACGACGGATGGCGGCGGCCTCGTCGGCACGCTTGGCCCGCTCGAGGATCCGACGCGCTTCGCAAGCGGCCATCGCATCGCCGTGGCCGAGATGGAGCCGCGCGCCGCGAGCCTGCCCGACAACGACTTCGCCCGCGCCCGCCGCGACAGCCGCGTCGCCGCCATCGTCGTCGCGCTGCGCATGCACACCGGCAGCCTCGCGCCGCTGAACGCGCATGACAGCCAGCTTCCCTTCGGCCCACCCGTCCTGCAGCTGCCGGGACGGGAGGCGGCGTGGCTGCGCGAGCTGGCCGAGCGCGGCGCGCCGGCGAAGCTGCTCGTCACCGGCCGTCGCGCCTCCGCCCGGTCCGCCAATATCCGCGCGACGCTGCCGGGCGAGGGGCCGCCGCTCGTCCTGCTGACGCCGCGCACCTCCTGGTGGACGAGCACGGCGGAACGCGCGGGCGGCATCCTCGCCTGGCTCGCGGCGCTGCGCGCGCTCGCGGCCGCGCCGCGCCGGCGCGCGGTGGTGGCACTCGCCACCTGCGCGCATGAGCTCGGCCATATCGGCGCGAAGCGCGCCTTCGCCGCCGATCCCGACCTCGTGCCGGAGGCGCCGCTGGTGCTGCATCTCGGCGCCAATCTCGGCTGCGCCGGGGCGGAGCGGCTCGTCGTGCGCAGCAACGTGCTCGGCCTCGCCGACCGCATGGCCGATGCGCTCGTCGCCGCGGGCCACCCCCGCGCCGCGATCGAGGCGGTCACCGGCGGCAAGGCGAACGGCGAGGCGCATGAAGTCGAGGAGCGGGAAGGCCGCTATCTCTCGCTAATCGGCGACAACCCCTGGTTCCACGCGCCCGAGGATCGCTGGCCCGCGACGGTCGACCTCGCCCGCGCCGAGGCGATCGCCGGCGCCGCGGCGGCGATCGCCCTCGAGCACGTTGCCTGACGGCGGCGCCTGGTCCTCAGTCCAGCTTCGCGCCCGAGACCCGCACCACCTCGCGCCACTTCTCGTTCTCGGCACGAATGAAGGCCTCGAACTCGGCGGGGCCGAGGAAGCGCGGCTCGCTGCCGATCTCGCGCAGTCGTGCGATCATCGCCGGGTCTCGCATGATCTCCGCGATTCCCGCGGCGTAGCGCTCCTGCACGGCGGCCGGCATCCGCGCCGGCGCCTGCACGCCGAACCAGGCCACCGCCTCGAAGCCAGGGATGCCGCCCTCGATCACCGTCGGCACCTCCGGGTCGGTGAACCAGCGCTCCCGCGAGGTGACGGCGAGCAGCCTGACGCGTCCCTCACGGATGTGCGGGATGTAGGCCGGCAGATTGTCCACCGCGACATGCAGCGTGCCGGAGATCAGGTCGGGGATGACGCCGCCCGTGCCGCGATAGGGCACGTGGGTCAGGTCGATCCCGGCGCGCGCCTTCAGGTACTCGCCCGACATGTGGCCCGAGGTGCCGTTGCCCGGCGTGCCGTAGTTCAGCCGCCCCGGATTGGCGCGCGCATGCGCCACGAACTCCTGGAAGCTCCGCGCCGGCACGGCCGGGTTCACGACGATGCCGTTGGCGACGAGGTTCACCATCGCGACGGCGGCGAGGTCCTCCGGCCGGTAGGGCATGCGGCTGTAGAGGAACTGGTTGATGCTCGCCGTGCCGATCGTGCACATCAGCAGCGTGTGCCCGTCCGGGTCGGACTTCGCGACGAGGTCGGCGCCGAGGTTGCCGCCCGCCCCCGGCCGGTTGTCCACAACCACCGGCTGCCCGAGCAGCGCCCCGAGCCGTTCCGCCAGCAGCCGCGCAGTGAGGTCCGTCGCCCCGCCGCCCTGGAACGGCACCACCAGCCGCACCGGGCGCGACGGCGCCCAGGGTGCGCCACCCCCTTGCGCCCGCGCCCCTGACAGCGCCGGCATGGCGAGTGCCACCCCCATGATCGCGCGACGTCCGACCGTGATCATCCAACTCTCCCTTCGAGATCCATCCGCCCCCCGCTGCCCTGCCGAGGCTCTGCCTCGGCAGGATGAGCCATCACGCTAGGATCAGCGCCGATCCGGGGCCCCCGCGGCAACGCGCAGCGTTGTCGTGGGGATCTGGGCGGCGCCCCGGCGGCAACGCGAGCGTTGTCGTGGGGAGTTCAATCCGCGCTCGCGCCGGAGCGTCGCACCACATCGCCCCATTTCGTGATCTCGGCCTTGATGAAGGCGTCGAAGGCCTCCGGGCTGGTGCCGCCATCCGGCGTCAGGTTCGGCGCCATGCCGCCGAGATCGGCCAGCCGCCGCTGCATCTCCGGCTCGCGGATGATCGCGTTCACCTCGTCGGAGATGCGCTGGATCGCCGGGCGCGGCGTGCGTGCGGGCGCCTGCAGCCCGAACCAGGCCGTCGCCTCGACATTCGGGAAGCCCGCCTCGGCGGTGGTCGGCACCTCCGGCATGGCCGGCGACCGCTCCCGCGTCGTGACCGCAAGCGGGCGCAGCCGCCCCTCGCGCAGATGGCCGATGACGCTCGGCAGGTTGTCGACCGCGACCTCGATCCGGCCGGAGATTGCCTCCTGCAGCATCGGCCCGGCGCCGCGGAAGGGCACGTGGGTCATGTCGATCCCGGCCTCGAGCTTCAGCAGCTCGCCCGTCATGTGCAGCGAGGTCCCCATGCCGGACGACCCGATGTTGAGCTGGCCCGGCCGCGCCTTGGCGTGGTCCACCAGCTCGCGCAGCGTGCGGACCGGCAGGTTCGGCGTGACGAAGATCGCGTTCGGCACGCGGAGCATCAGCGCGACCGCGGCGAGGTCCTCCGGCTTCACGGGCATGCGTGGCCCATACAGCGAATAGTTGATCGCGCCCCCGCTGATCGTCTGCATCAGCAGCGTGTGACCGTCCGGGTCGGCCGTCGCGACGACCTGGTTGCCGATGTTGCCTCCGGCGCCAGGGCGATTCTCCACCACCACCTGCTGGCCGAGCCGCCGGCCCAGCGGCTCCGCCAGCAGGCGCGCGGCGATGTCGGTGGTGCCGGCCGGGGTGAAGCCGACGACGATGCGCACCGGGCGTGCGGGCGCCCAGGCGCCCTGTGCCCGCGCCACGGCAGGAAGCAGGAACGGGGCGCCGAGGCTGGCGCCGAGCGCGGTACGGCGGGTGATCGTCACGGTTGTCTCCTCCAAGGCGGGAACTGGCGCCCCGCTGCAACGCTGGTCCGCTGTTCCTGCCGCAAACCTGCCGCGGCTTGCAAGCCAGCGGCTTCCGCGCGAGTGCTTGGCCGAAGGATCCCACGCTCCCTCCGGAGCGTCCCGGCCAGGGACGCCCGGGGGAGCGTGGCAGGTCGGACGGGGACCGCGCGCATGCACTTTGTTCGCCTGTACTGGAGGGTGCTCGCGCTCCTCGCGCCCGACAGGTGGGTGGCGATCGGGCTGGCCTTCGCCGCCTTCGCCCTCGCCGGGCTGTCGTTCCTCGAGCCCGTGCTGTTCGGCCGCGTGGTGGACCTGCTGTCGCGCTCCGACAGCATCAGCCGGGAGCAGCTCTGGGCCGAGGCTTTCGCGCTGCTCGCGCTCTGGGGCGCGGTCGGGCTCTCGGCCATCGGCGCCAATGTCGCGGTCGCGCTGCTGTCGGACCGGATGGCGCACCGCAACCGCCTCGTCGTGATGGGGCGCTACTTCCAGCACGTCCTCTCCCTGCCGCTCTCGTTCCACGGCGACACCCAGTCGGGGCGGCTGATGAAGATCATGCTGATGGGGTCCGACAACCTCTTCGGCCTCTGGCTCTCCTTCTTCCGCGACCACCTGGTCACCTTCATCGGCGCGCTGGTCCTGCTGCCGCTGACCCTGTTCCTCAACTGGCGACTTGCCCTGCTGCTGATCGCGCTCGTCATCGTCTTCGCCGTCGTCTCCGCCTTCGTCATCCGCAAGACCGAGGCCGCGCAGGGCGAGGTCGAGATGCTGCAGACCGAGCTCGCGGGCAACGCGCAGGACGCGCTCGCCAACGTCGTCGTCGTGCAGTCCTTCTCCCGCCTCAGCTCCGAGGCGCGGATGTTCGGCGACATCGTCCACCAGGTGCTCGACCGGCAATTCCCGGTGCTGAACTGGTGGGCGGTGGTCGCCGTGATGACGCGCGCCGCCTCCACGATCACCGTCATCGCGATCTTCGTCCTCGGCACCGTGCTGCACCTGCGGGGCGCGGCGAGCGTCGGCGACATCGTCTCCTTCATGGGCTTCGCGATGCTGCTGATCTCGCGCCTCGAGGGCGCGGTCGCCTTCGTCTCCCGCCTGGTCTTCCAGATGCCGGCGATCGAGCAGTTCTTCGCCGTGATGGATGCGCAGACCACCGTGCCGGAGAAGCCCGATGCGATCGCCCTCGGCCGCGCCGCCGGCGAGGTTCGCTTCGAGAACGTCGCCTTCGCCTATCCGGGCGGGCCGCGCATCCTCGACGGCATCGAGTTCGTCGCCCCCGCCGGCCGCACGCTCGCCCTCGTCGGCCAGACCGGCGCGGGCAAGTCCACGGCGATGGCGCTGCTGCAGCGGCTCTGGGATCCGGTGGACGGGCGCATCACGCTCGACGGCCACGACCTGCGCGACATCGGCCTCGACAGCCTCCGGCGCAATGTCGGCGTGGTGTTCCAGGAAGCGATGCTGTTCAACCGCTCGATCCGCGACAACCTCCTCGTCGGCCGCCCCGACGCCACCCAGGAGGACGTCGAGCGCGCCTGCCGCATGGCGGAGGCGCACGACTTCATCAGCCGCAAGCCGCATGGCTACGACACGCTGATCGGCGAGCGCGGCACGCAGCTCTCGGGCGGCCAGCGCCAGCGCCTGGCGATCGCGCGCGCCCTGCTGAAGGACCCGCCCGTCCTGATCCTCGACGAGGCGACGAGCGCCCTCGACGCCGCGACCGAGGCGCGCGTGCAGAAGGCGCTGAAGGCGCTGATGGCGGGGCGGACCACCTTCATCATCGCCCACCGCCTGTCCACCGTGCGCGACGCCGACGAGATCATGGTCTTCGAGGGCGGCCGCGTGGTGGAGCGCGGCGCCTTCGACGAGCTCGTCCGCCAGGGCGGCCGCTTCGCCGACCTCGTCCGCACCCAGCTCGCCGGCGCCGAGGCGATGCACGCGTAGCTGGCGCCCCCTCCTCCCCCCTCGCCGCGCAGGGTCGGGGAGGGGGTCATTCACCACCCCGCTCCACGCAACGCCCAGTTGCGCGCTGCGCTGCAGCACAGCCTTTCCTTGCGTCGCGCGGCGCAGCGCTGGCAACCTTCCGCTCCCCCTGGAAGGAGCGCGCCGATGACCATCGCCACCATCCTCCGCCGCAAGGGCAACCGCGTCGTCTCGGTCGGCGCGGGAGACGAGGTGGGCACGATCGCCCGCATCCTGTCGGAGAACCGCATCGGCGCCGTCCTCGTGCAGGACACCGGCGGCGACGTGCTCGGCATCATCAGCGAGCGCGACATCGTCCGCTGCATCGCCGCCCATGGCGCCGACGCCGTGACCCTGCCCGCCGCGCGGCTGATGACCCGCGCGCTCCACACCGTAACCCCGCGCACCCGCATCACCGACGCGCTGGAGATGATGACCGACCGCCGCGTCCGCCACCTTCCGGTGCTCGAGGAGGATGGCAGCCTCGCCGGCATGGTCTCGATCGGCGATCTCGTGAAGGCCCGCATCGACGAGGCGCTGCACGAGGCAGAGGAGCTCCGCCACTACGTCGAGACGGCAGGGTAGGGCCTCTCGCCGTCCGTCTTGATCCGCATCAAGGACCACCCGTGCCGGCGGGCCGACACTCGGCCCGTCACATCCACGGGGAGTCCCTGATGAACCACCGCCATCGCAAGGTGCTGCACGCCCTCTTCGCGCACCCGGTCAGCGCCAACATCGACCCGAAGCACGTCGTCTCGGTTTTCCAGGAGCTCGGCGCCGAGGTCAGCCATGGCGGCCATGGCGGGATCAAGGTGACGTTGAACGGCCGCACCCACGGCTTCCACGACAGCCGCCACAGCCTCTCCAAGGACGAGGTGTCGGAGATGCGGAAGTTCCTCGAAGGCGCCGGCGTCGACCCCGCAGCCTACCCGGTCTGACCCAGGGCTCTTGCCTGCGCGGCGGCCGGCGGCGAAGCTTCGAACCGGAAGACGATTTTCCGGGGACCCGAGCCATGCCGAGCCGCCGCCACCTTCTCGCCCTGACGGGCGCCGCCCTCGCGACGCCCGCGCTCGCGCGCGGCGCGGCCGCGCAGGCCGCCATCCGCTGGCAGATGGCGACCCCCTATCCGGACGGGAACTTCCACACCCGCAACATCCGCACCTTCCTCGAGGAGGTGCAGTCCGCCTCCGGCGGACGCATGTCGGTCCAGCTGCATTCCGGCGCCTCGCTGCTGCCGATGCCGCAGATCAAGCGTGGCGTGCAGACCGCCCAGGTCCAGCTCGGCGAGATCCTTCTCGCCGCCTATTCGAACGAGGACGTCTTCTTCGACGCCGACAGCATCCCGCAGCTCGTCAGCAACCTGGCGGAAGCCAAGCGCCTGGCCGACCTGCAGCGCCCCTTCATCGAGGCGCGCCTCGCCCGCCAGGGCCTCAGCCTGCTCTACATGGTCCCCTGGCCGCCCGCCGGGCTCTACGCGCAGCAGCCGATCACCTCGATTGAGGGCCTGCGCGGCCTGCGCTTCCGCACCTTCTCGCCGGCCACCAACCGCTTCGCCACCATCGTCGGCGCGCAGCCGACCCTCGTGCAGGCCGCCGAGCTCGCCCAGGCCTTCGCGACCGGCGTCGTGCAGGCGCAGATCACCTCCGCCCAGACCGGCGTCGACACCTCCGCCTGGGACTATGCGCGCGTCTTCACCCCGCTCGGCTTCACCATGACGAAGAACGCCGTGATGGTGTCGCGGCGCGCGCTGGATGCGCTGCCCGCCGACCTGCAGCAGGCGCTCCGCGCCGCCGCGGAGCGCGCCGAGGCGCGCGGCTACGAGCTCTCGGCCGAATCGCAGACCGCCTCGGAGCGCACGCTCGGCCAGCGTGGCATGCAGGTCATCCCGCCGACGCCCGAATTCATGGAAGGTCTGCGCCGCGTCAGTGCGCAGATGACCGACGAATGGGTCCAGCGCGCCGGCGAGGACGGCCGCGCCCTCGTCGACTCCTACCGTCGCGCCGCCCGCACCTGACGGACCTGCTCCTTCTCCCTCCCCGGTTCACGGGGGGTTCGACGCCGATGGCGTCGGACGCCAGCGTAGCGGCGGCTTGCCGCCGCCTACGCCGGCTGATCGGGGTGGGGGCGTGACCCGGCACCACACCGCAGCAAAGCGGAACCCCTCGCCATGCCCACACGCCGCACCACCCTCGCCGCGCTCGCGACCCTCGCCGCCACGCCGCTGCGCGCGCAAACCGCTCGCTGGCAGGCCGCCTCCGGCTTCGGCGACGGCAACTACCACACGCGCAACCTCCGCGAATTCCTCGCCGAGATCGCGCGTGCCACCGACAACGCCGTGCAGGTCACGCTGCACTCGAACGGCAGCCTCCTGACCCAGCCACAGATCAAGCGCGGCGTGCAGACCGGGCAGGCGCAGATCGGCGAGATCCTCCTGACCGCCTACGGCAACGAGGATCCGCTCTTCGACGCGGACGCGGTGCCGGGCCTCGTGCAGGACCTCGCAGATGCGCGCCGCCTCGCCGCCGTGCAGGCGCCCTTCGTCGAGGCCCGCCTCGCGCGCCAGGGCCTCATGCTGCTCTACATGGCGCCATGGCCGCAGGTCGCGATCACGGCGAACGTCAACATCGCCGACCCCGCCCAGCTGCGCGGCATGCGGCTGCGCACCTATTCGCCGATCTCGACACGCCTCGCCGCGCTGCTGGGCGCGACAGGCACGCTCATCACCGCGCCCGAGGTGCCGCAGGCCTTCGCCACCGGCATCATCGGCGCGCAGCTGACGACCGCCCCTGTCGCCGCCGACACCGCCGTCTGGGACTACTCCCGCTTCTTCATCAACGCCTCCATCGCGACGAGCAAGAACGCCGTCTTCGTCTCCCGCCGCGCCTTCGACGCGCTGACGGAGCCGCAGCGCGCCGCGATCCTCGCCGCCGCCCGCGCCGCCGAGGCACGCGGCTGGCAGATGGCGGCGGAGGCCCAGGCGGAAGCCGAGGCCCGCATGACCGCGCGCGGCGTGCAGGTCGTCGCGGCATCCCCGGAACTGCTCGCCGCCATCCGTCGCGCCGGCGAGACCATGATCGAGGAATGGGCGACCCGCGCCGGCGAGGATGGCCGCCGCATGCTCGCCCAGTATCGCGAGGGCCGGGGCTGAGATGACCGCGCTGCGACGCGGCCTCGACGGTCTGTACCTGCTCGGCGGCATCGCCGGCGGCGTCTCGCTCGCCGCCATCGCCGGCATCATCGCCGCGCAGGTGATCGGCCGTTACCTCGGGCTGACGCTCGCCGGCGCCGACGATCTCACCGCCTTCGCGGTCGCGGGCTCGGCCCTCCTGCCGCTGGCTTATGCCTTCCGCCACGGCGCGCATATCCGCGTTGACCTCATCATCGGCCATCTGCGCGGCGCGCCGCGCTTCGTGATGGAGGCGATCGCGCTGACGCTGACCGCGGGACTCTGCGCCGTGCTCGCCTATTCCATGGCCGACCTCGCCTTTGATTCCTGGCAGTTCGAGGACGTCGCGCAGGGCACGGTGCCCTGGACCCTCTGGTATCCGCAGGCCGCCGTCGCCGCCGGCTGCGCGCTCTTCGCCGTCGCGCTCCTCGACGACCTGGTCGTGCATCTCTCCGGCGGCACCCCCTCCTATCGCCGCGCCGCCGAGCAATCCGCCCTCCAGCGCGCCGCCGAGGAACTGTAGATGGACCTCGCCCAGACCGAGGCGGGCCTCATCCTGCTCGGCTTCCTCTTCGCCATCCTCGCCTTCGGCGTCTGGATCGGCCTCGGCCTGCTCGCCACCGGCCTCGTCGGCGTCGTCGTCTTGCCGATGCTGATGCCCGGCATGCCGGCCATGCCGCCCGAGAAGGTGCTCGGCTCCGCGGTCTGGGGTGCGCTCGCCTCCTGGACGCTCGCCGCGCTGCCACTCTTCATCTGGATGGGCGAGATCCTGTTCCGCACCCGGTTATCCGAGGACATGTTCAAGGGCCTCGCGCCCTGGGTGCAGCGCCTGCCGGGCCGGCTCATGCACGTGAACGTCATCGGCTGCGGCATCTTCGCCGCCGTCTCTGGCTCCTCGGCCGCGACGTCGGCGACCATCGGCAAGATGTCGCTGCCCGCGCTGACGCAGCGCGGCTATCACGTGCCGATGGCGATCGGCAGCCTCGCCGGCGCCGGCACGCTCGGCCTGCTCATCCCGCCCTCGATCGTGATGATCGTCTATGGCGTCGCGGCCGAGGTCTCGATCGTCCGCCTCTTCATCGCCGGCATCGTCCCCGGCCTCATGCTGATGGTGCTGTTCAGCGGCTACATCGCGATCTGGTCGCTGCTGAACCCGCGCCTGACCCCGCCGCCCGATCCGCCCATGGCGTTCGCCGAGAAGATCCGCGCCTCCGGCCAGCTCTTCCCCGTGGTGCTGCTGATCGGCTTCGTGATGGGCAGCATCTATTTCGGCTGGGCCACCGCCACGGAAGCCGCGGTCTTCGGCGTGGTCGGCGCGCTCGCGCTTTCCGCCTGGGGGCGCACGCTGACCTGGAAGAGCTTCACCGACAGCCTCATGGGCGCGGTCCGTCTGTCGTGCATGATCAACCTGATCCTCGCCGGCGCCGCCTTCCTGACGAAGGCGATGGCGTATTCCGGCATCCCGGCCGCGATGGCCGAGTGGGTCGGCGCGCAGGGCTTCTCGCCCTTCACCATCATCCTGGTGCTGACGCTGATCTATCTGGTGCTGGGGTGCTTCATCGACGGGATCAGCATGATCGTGCTGACCGCCTCGGTCGTTCTGCCGATCATCGCCGCCACCGGCTTCGACCTGATCTGGTTCGGCATCTTCATCGTGCTGGTGGTCGAGCTCGCCCAGATCACGCCGCCGGTCGGCTTCAACCTCTTCGTGCTGCAGGGACTGACCGGCAAGGACATCCTGACCGTCACGCGCAACACGCTGCCCTTCTTCTGCATCATGGTGCTTGCGGTCGCGCTGGTGACGATATTCCCGGCGATCGTCACCTTCCTGCCGAACACCATGTTCGGCGCGTGACGGAGAGCGCCCGGCGCAGCGCGACGCCGCGGGGTGCGAGCCCTCGGCATCGCGCCCGCTGAAGCGGGTGGGGTCCGCGGCGCCGCCGCGGACCCCGGCACGTCAGCGGTTGGAACCGCCGTCGCGGTTGTTGTTGAAGCCAGGGCGGTTGCCCGCGCCCGAGCCGCCGGTCGGATCGCCGAGCGGGTTGTTCGACGGCGAGGGAACGGCCACGCCGCTCGTGCCGCCGGACGGATCCGGCCGCACGGTGCTGCCCACGCCGCCGCCGGTCGCGCCGCGCGTGGTCGTGCCGGCACCCGTCGTCGTGCCGCCCGTCATGCCACGGTTCTGATCCACCGCCATGCCGCCGCCCTGGAAGGCACGGTCGCGGTCATTCTGCGCCGTGCCGCCCGTGCGGCTCATGCCGCTGCCCGCGCCGCCTGCGACGCCGAGGCTGCTCAGCATCTGCGAGTCCGCACGACCGGTCGCCTGCATGTTGTTCTGGCGCTGGTAGTCCATGATCGCCTGGCGCGTCTGCGGGCCCATGCGCCCGTCGATCGGGCCGGGGTCGAAGCCGCGGCTCGCCAGCGCCTGCTGGATCTGCCGCGTCTGGCCGGAGCTGGCGGCCATGCCGCTGCGGCTGCCGGACCGCGAGCCGGAGCTCGCGACCCGCTCGCCGCCGACGCGCACCTCCGGGTCGTTCCACACCGGACGGCCCAGATTGACCTGGTCCGGCGTCGTCACCGCACCGGTCACCGCGCCGACGCCGCCGCCGATCGCAGCCCCCGCGAGCGCGCCGGGCGGCCCACCCAGGGCACCAACCGCCGCACCCGTCGCCGCACCCGCGGCCGCACCGCCCGTCGTCCGGTCGGTCGGATTCGTGCCGCACGCCGCGGCCAGCAACCCGAGCGCGACCACGCTCGCCGTCCTCATCTTCATCACCATCGCTCCTCGCCTGTCGGCCATGCGGCATCGGCACCGCGTGGTCCGTACATCGGGAACGCCAGCGGACCGGATTTGGTTGCGGTCGCGATGGCTGCGCGGTCAGACGCGCAACGTTACGACACCGCTTCCCACCAGCGCTGCGATGCGCGCCGCAACAGCCGGCGTCGCATTCGCCTCAAGACCGAGCAGCCGCACCACGCCTGCCGCGAGCTCCTCCTCCGTCGCCACCGGCATCGCGCCGAGCAGCGCGCGGCACGCCGCCTCGATCTCCGCCGGCGCGACGCTCGCCGCGCGCCGCAGATGCGCGGCCGCCGCACGCCGGTCGCGCGGCACGACAGGCGGCGCATCCTCCGCCGACCAGAATCCGCCGCGCTCCGCGACGCCCTGCAACTGGCCCGCGAGCCGCAGCGCCTGCTGCATCGCCGCGCGCTCCGCCGCGTCGAGCTTCTCCTTCCCCCACAGGATCCGCGCGCGCTCGAACACCGCATCCGCCGTCACCGGGCCCTCGGCACGGATGATCGCGGCGAGGATCTCCGACAGCTTCGCGAAGGGCACGGCGGGGATCGCGCCCTCCTTCGGCACCTCTACGACCGCCTCCGCATAGGGCTGCGCGAGCCCAGGATCCGGCCCTGCCGTCACTGGCGCTTCGGCGACCGCATCCGGCGCCGCGCCGAGTGCGGCGCGCAGCCGCGCGCGCTCCGCCTCCGGCCGCTGCAGCCAGGCGAGCGACCAGGCGCGGTGCAGCTTCCACCCCATCATGCCGAGCGCGGAGGGTCGCCCGCGCTCCCGGTCGCGCGCCGCGCGCACGGACGCCCAATCGCCCGCATCCGCCTCCACGCCGAGCACGAAATCCGCGCCGTCGCGCGCCGCGACGTCGAGGAACAGCCCCGCGATCCCGACCCGCGCCAACGGCTCCTTTCCCAAGGTCGCGATCTCCCGCGCGATGACGGAGGAGAGCGGCGCGGTCGCCGCTTGCGCCGCGACCTGCCGCATCTCGCCCTGCGCGGCGAAGCGCAGAAAGGCCTTCAGCGCCTCCACCCCGCGGCCCGAGGCACGTTCGAGGTCGATGTCCTCGGCGGTGATCCCGCTGAACACGATGCAGCGCTTCTTCGCCCGCGTGATCAGCACGTTCAGCCGCCGCTCGCCGCCATCGGCCGAGAGCGGGCCGAAGCGCATCGCCACCTTGCCGTCCGCGCCGCGCGCATAGCCGACGCTGATCAGGATCGCGTCGCGCTCGTCGCCCTGCACGTTCTCGAGGTTCTTGACGAAGAAGGGCTCGTCCTCGTGGCCCGCGAAAAAGCCCTCGGTCTCCGGGCTCTCGCGCCGCAGCTTCTCGATCTCGTCGAGGATTGCGTCGCGCTGCTTGATGCTGAACGCCGCGACGCCGAGCGAATCCTCAGGCGTCTCCTTCGCGTGCCGCATCACCGCCTGCGCGACCGCCGCCGCCTCGACGCGGTTGGTGCCCGCACCCTCCTGCCACTGCCCGTCGACGCGCACGAGGCCGAGCCCCAACCGCTCGCTCCGCGCCTTCGGGCTCGGCAGCACCATCAGCCGGTTCTCGTAGAACTCGGCATTCGACGTCGCGATCAGGCTCTCGTGCCGGCTGCGGTAGTGCCAGCGCAGCATCACGTTCGGCACGCCGCGCGCATTGGCCAGCCCCAGGATGCTCTCCACCTCCCGCGCCGCAACCGGCCCCTCGGCGAACTCCTCCTCCGTCTCCTCCTCGCTCGTCATGCGCTGGAAGAAGCGGGTCGGCGGCATCTGCCGGTCGTCGCCCACCACCACCACCTGCCGGCACCGCGCGATGGCGCCGAGCGCGTCCACGGGCTCGATCTGCGACGCCTCGTCGATGACGAGCAGGTCGAAAGTGACGCCCGGCTTCAGCCCATGCGGCGGTGCGAGGAACTGCGCCACGCTCAGCGGCGACATCATGAAGACCGGCTTCGCTGCCTGGATCGCGCGACCCGCGCGCGTCAGCAGCTCGCGCACCGGCAGGTGCCCGCGCTTCTTCTCGAACTCGCCCTTCAGCACCTCGTAGCCCGGCATCCCCGCGCGCACCCGCGCCAGGGCATCGGCATGCGTCCATGCGCATTCGCGCCGCGTGAGCTCGACGCGCGCGCGGTCGGCCTCCGCGAAGTCGGCGACGAGCCGGTCGAACGCCGCGCCGTCAAAAGTCGCGAGCTCCGGCCGCGCGCGCATCGCCGCCTTCATCAGCGCCTCGTCCAGCGCATAGTCGAAGGCCGCGAGCGCGCCTTCCGGCGCCAGCCGCCCATCCGCCAGCCGCTCCGCGACCGGCGCCAGCTCCGCCCCCGCGGCCTGGACCGCCCGTTGCCAGCCGACCCAGAGCGGCAGCGACTCCGGCGCCGCCGCCCAATCGCCGAGTCGCGCCGCGACATCCGCGAAGGACGGATCGGCCGTCCCGAAGGCCGCCGCCGCATCGAGCGCCGTCGTCGCGACCAGCTCCTTCCACGCGCCGAGCGCGTCTCCCTCTCCCGCGGTGCGGGGGAGGGCCGGGATGGGAGTCGGTGCTGTCCCGAGGAGTGCGATCACCTCCCGCCGCTGCGCTTCCGCCCAGCCGAGCAGCGCCGCCATCGCCGCTGGATCGCCCCACAGCGCGCCGAAGGCCGCGCGTGCCGTCGCCTCCTCCGCCCGCAGCGCCGCGCGCGCTGCCTGGCCGGTCAGTGCCGCGTCCATCGCGGGCAGCGGGTCCTCGGCGTTCCGCGCGACCCGTGCCGCGACCGCCTTCGCGTTGCGCAGCGCCGAGGAGAGAAAGCCGAAGATGCCTCCGCCCTGGGCCAGCGTCGCGCGCGCCTCTGCAATTCCCTCCACCTCCAGCGCGCCCGGCAGCAGCCGCGGATCGCGCTCCGCCGCCGCGACGGCCTGCGCGGCCTGCACCGCCGCTCGCAGCCGCCCCGGCTCCGCCCAGGCCGGATGCGCCATCGCTGCCGTGTCGTGCCGCGGCGCCGATGCCGCTGCAGCTGCCTGCGCCTGCCGCGCCTGCACCGCGCCGGGACTGCCGGCGCCACCCGCGAGCGCCCGGATCAGCGCCGGCAGCCGTGCCAGCAGGCGTTCCTGGTCGGGCGCGGACAGCGCCGCGGCCACGCCGCGCCAGGGGCTGCCCGTCGCGCCCTCCGCCGCCCGCGCCGCAAGCTCCGCCACCGCGTCCCGCGCCTCTGCGATGCGCGCTGCATCCCAGTCGCCGGCCGGAAGCGCGAAGTCCGGAGCCTTCACCTCCGCCGCCCGCAGCGCGACGAGGTTGCCGACCACCGCATGCAGCGCGCGACCGCTCGCTCCGACCGGTGCGGCCATCGCCTCCGCATGGGCATTCAGCCGCGACCGCAGCGCGCCCAGCCGCTTCACCAGCGCCTCGCGATCCGGCTTCGCCACGCCCGGCAGCGCGAGCGTCGCGCGCAGCTCGTCGAGCACCGCGCGCTTCGACTGCTTCTCCGAATGCAGCTCGAGGCAGGCGGCGCCGAGCCCCGCCGTGCCGAGCCGCCGCTTCACCACCTCCAGCGCCGCGAGCTTCTCCGCGACGAACAGCACGCTCCGCCCGTCCAGCACGGCCTGGGCGATGATGTTCATGATGGTTTGCGACTTGCCCGTCCCCGGCGGCCCCTGGATCACCGTATGCCCGCCACGTCGGACCGCTTCGGCCGCCAGCGCCTGGCTGCCATCAACGTCCATCACATGGTCCAGCCGCTCGACCTTGATCTCGGCATCGACGTCGGCGTCGTCGGCAAAGGGCGGCGGTCCCGACAGCATCTCGCCGCCGACCAGCGCGCGGATCACCGGATGATCGGCCAGCCCCGGGTTGGCTGCGGGATCCAGGTCGCGCCACATCAGGAACTTGACGAAGCTGAAGAGCCCGAGCGCGAGCCCGTCCGGATCGACGCCCCAGCCCTCGCGCTCGCCGATAGCGGCCGCGACGGCCTCGGCCCACTTCGTCGGGTCGTAGCTCTCGGCGTCGAACTCCGGCAGCGTCAGCTTGAACTCGGCGGCGAGCTTCTGGCGCAGCGAGAGGTTCTCCTGCACCTCGAGCCCGCTCGCGCGGATCCGGAACTTCTGGCTCACCCCCTCGCGCTCGAGCGTAACCGGCAGCAGCACCAGCGGCGCCAGCCGCTCCGTCCCCGGCGTGCCCGGATCGCGCCACGACAGCGTCCCGATGCCGAGCGACAGCGTCGCGACCCCCGTCTCCTCCCGCGCCGTGCGCGCATCCGTCATCAGGTCGCGCAGCCGCTTCGCGAGATCGCCCGGCGTCAGCCGCGCGCGCAGCAGCCAGTCCACCTGCCACTGCTCGCGCGTCTTGCCCGCGGCCGCGGCCTCCACGCCCTCGGCCTTCTTCGGCTTCGCCGCGCGGCGCCGCTTCGGCTTCGCTTCCGGCGCGGCGTCCTCGGGCGGCGCGGCAGGGGCAGGGGCAGGGGCGCCCTCGGCCTCCGCCGCCTCGAAGCCGAAGGGCTTGCCCGCGCAGAGCTCGGCGACGACGAAATCCGCATCCTCGTCGGCCAGCATCACCACGCCGCGCGACCGCCCCGGCTTCGGCAGCGCGAGCAGCCGGTTGCGCGTGGAGAGATCGAGCAGCCCCCGCCGCGCCTCTTCCAGCCGTATCGCCAGCGTGTCGCCCATGCTCACCCCTGCATCCCGGCGCCGAGCAGCCGCAGGATCCGCAGCTCCTCGAGGTCGAGCTCCGCCTCCAGCGCCGTCAGCGTCTCGTCCGACCACCCGTCATTCGCATGATGATCGAGCAGCGCGCGTCGTCCCGCCCGCAGCGCGCCGAGCCTGATGCGAAGCCGCGCCTCCAGCTCCGCCTGCGCCCCGCCCTCGGCGACGCCGTGCAGGACGCGGTGGTTGTCGCGGTACTCGGCCAGCAGGTCCTGCGCGACCGGCCCTTCCAGCACATCCGCCGCGCGCTCCTCCACATGGCCGAGCTTGGCGCGCCAGACATGCCGCCTCGCCTGCACCTCGGCCGCCGGCATGCCGGGCCTGCGCCGCTCCTCGACGCCGAGGCGGGTGATCAACCAGCCGAGCGTCGTTCCCTGCACCACGAGCGTGGCGAGGATCGCGCAGAAGGCGAGAAACACCAGCAGGTCGCGCTCCGGGAAGCCGAGCGGCAGCGCGAGCGCGGCGGCGAGCGAGACGACGCCGCGCATCCCCGCCCAGGACAGCACCGTCACCCAGCTCCAGGGCGGCATCGGGTCGGCGCGGCGGACCGCCGGGATCCGCCGCGGCAGCCAGGTGGCCGGGAAGACCCAGACGAAGCGCGACACGATCAGCGCCAGCGAGATCGCGATCGCCAGCTCCACCAGCTCCAGCACGCCGCGGTCCAGCCGCTCCAGGATGCCGCGCAGCTGCAGGCCGACGAGGATAAAGACGAGGCTCGTCAGCACGAATTCCACGAAGTTCCACACGGCGACGGAGGCCATGCGCGACTCGGGCGTCAGGCTGCGGTGCTGCATCTGCCCGAGCACCAGCCCGCAGGTCACCACGGCGATCACGCCCGACAGGCGCAGCTCCTCCGCCAGCAGGAAGGCGAGGAAGCAGACGATGAAGCTCGCCGCCGTCTCCAGCATCGGGTCGCGCAGCCAGCGGAAGCAGTAGTTCACCACCCAGGCCAGCGCCCAGCCGACGAGGATGCCCCCCAGCGCCACCAGGAAGAACTGTCCCGCCGCCTCGACCGGCGCGACGCCGCCCACCGCCACTGCCGCGATGGCGAAGCGGTAGAGCACCAGCGCCGTCGCGTCGTTCACCAGGCTCTCGCCTTCGAGCACGGTCACGATGCGTCGGGGGATCGGCAGGCGCTTCAACACCGCCGCCGCCGCCACCGCATCCGGCGGCGCGACGATCGCACCCAGCGCGACGGCGGCCGCCCAGGGCAGGCCCGGGATGAGCCACTTCGCCACCACCGCGACGAAGGCCGCCGTGAACAGCACGGCGCCCACCGCCAGCAGCAGGATCGGGCGCAAGTTGGACCGGAAGGCCCGCCAGTCGGTCCGCCAGGCGCTCGCCATCAGCAGGGGCGGCACGAAGAACGCCAGCGCGATCTGCGGGTCGAGCGTGACGGTGGGCAATCCCGGCACGAAGGCCAGCGCCATGCCCCCCAGCACGAGGATCACCGCATAGGGCAGGTCGAAGCGCCGTGCGATCAGCGCGAAGCCGATGCAGGCCGCGATCAGGACCAGCACGGCCTCGACGATCGGCATGGCCCGAGCATAACCGCTGCGCGGAGTTGGGGGAGGGTAGGGGCCTTCCCATATGGGACAGCCGAAAGGCCCTACCCATGCTCGACGCTCCCATTCCCCCCGACTCCATCCTCCTCGACGCCTATTCCAACGCCGTCACCGCCGCGGTGGAGCGCGCCGGCCCGACCGTGGTGAACGTCGCCATCCGCAAGGGCCGCGGCGGCGGCGCGGGCTCCGGCGTCGTCGTCTCGCCGGACGGGCTGATCCTGACGAACAGCCACGTCGCGCGCGGCGCCGAGGAGGTGGTGGTGGCCACCGCGGAGGGCCGCCGCTTCCCCGCCCGCCTGCTCGGCGACGACCCCGACACCGACCTCGCGCTGCTGCGCGCCGAGACCGATGCCGCGCTGCCGGCCGCGACCCTCGGCGATTCGGGCCTGCTGCGCCCCGGGCAGGTCGCGATCGCGATCGGCAACCCGCTCGGCTTCTCCTCCACCATCACGGCGGGCGTCGTCAGCGCGCTCGGCCGGACCTTGCGCGGCGCGGGCGGGCGGCCGATCGAGGACCTGATCCAGACGGATGCCGCGCTCAACCCCGGCAATTCCGGCGGCGCGCTGGTGGACAGCCGGGGCGAGGTGATCGGCATCAACACCGCGATGATCGGCGGCGCGCAGGGCATCTGCTTCGCGGTCGCGGCCAACACCGCGCGCCTCGTGCTCGGCCAGCTGGTCCGCTTCGGCCGCGTCAGGCGCGCGCAGCTCGGCCTCTCCGGCCAGCTCGAGGCGGTGCCGCGTCGCTTCGCGCGGCTGCACGGCCTGGCTCAGGCCACCGCCATCCTGGTGATGGAGGTCGCGCGCGGCAGCCCCGCCGACCGCGCCGGTGTCGAGCGCGGCGACCTGTTGCTCTCGGTAGCCGGCGAGCCCATGCTCGGCGTCGACGCGCTGCTGCGCTGGCTGAGCGGCGAGCGCGTGGGCGAGGCGGTGGAACTCGTCTTGCTGCGCCGCGGCGACCTCAGGCGGGTGGTGGTCGTTCCGGAGGAGCGCGCCTGACGTCCCGAGCGCAGCGAATGTGAATGAATGTCACGTCTGCGCAACCAACCGATCGCGCCTCTCCGCAGCGCGAGGAAGCGCGCTACGATCCGGCCGTGGCAGACCCGCTGATCGACAACACGAGCCTGTCCCCGCCGCGTCCGGCACGGTTGCAACGACGGGTCTGGTCGGTCCCCGTGCGCCTGCATGTCAGCCTCCTCGTCCTCGCCGCCGTCCTGCCCCTCCTCCTGCTCGCCGGGATCTTCGCGACCCGCTACGTCGCCGCGGAAACCGAGCGCTTCGAGCGCGGCGTGCGGGATGCGGTCTTCGACGCCGCCCTGATCCTCGAGCGTGATCTCGGCGGCACCGTCGCGACACTCCAGGCGCTCGGCACCTCTCGCGCGCTGAAGTCGGGCGATCTCGAGGCGTTCCACGCCCAGGCCGTCGCGGTGAAGGAGGCGACGGGCGCGGACATCATCCTCCGAGACGCGGGCGGCCGACAGCGCGCGACCACCTTCGTCCCCTGGGGATCGCCGATGCCGGAGCGCAGCGCCCTCGCGCGCTGGGACGCCGAGATCCGTCAGGGTGGGCGGCCCTTCGTGACCGGGCACTACGTCGGCGTCACCAATGCCGAGCACAGCTTCGCCGTCGTCGTGCCGGTCCGCCAGGACGGCGAGATTGCCTGGATGCTGCATGTGGCCCGGCCGGCCACGCATCTGCGCGATCTCATCCGCTCGGCCCGGTTGCCGGAGGGTGCCGGCATCGGCATCGCCGACCGCGACCTGGTCACCCTAGCCCGCCGCGAGCTGCACGAGCAGGCCGTCGGCACGCCCGCCGCCCCCTCGGCCCAACTGGACCGCATGACCGAAGCGGAGGAGACGCGGCGGCATGTCGCCCGCGACGGGCGCGAGGTGTTCAGCGTGTTGCGCCGCTTGCCCTCCTCCGGCTGGATCGTCGCCGCCAGCGTGCCGATCGAGGTCCTCCGCGAGCCACTGCGCCGAACCCTCTGGGCCGGAGCCGCCGCGGCGGGCGGGCTTGTTGCCGTCGCCTTCGCCGGCGCCTGGTTCTTTGGCCACCGCCTCGCCGAGGGCATCCGCCACCTCGCGGTCTACGGCGCCGCGCTCGACGGGGCGCAACCCGTCGCGCCAACCCGCATCGGCATCCGGGAGGTGGACGAGGTGGCCGAGGCACTCGCCACCGCCGCATCCCGCCACGGCCTCATGCTGCACGAGCTGAACCACCGCGTCCGCAACACGCTCGCCACGGTGGACGCGATGTCGCGCCTCTCGGCCCGGCACGCCAGCAGCGTCGCCGACCACGAGGCGCGCATGTCGGAACGCATCCGCGCGCTCGCCCAGACCCATGTCCTGCTCAGCGGTTCGCATTGGACCGAGGCGCGGCTGGATGAGGTGCTGCGAGTCGAGGTATCCGTGCATGACGAGGCAGGCCAGCAGCGCGTCATCCTCGAAGGCCCGCCGGTCATGCTTCCGGCGCGCCAGGCCGTCGCGATCGGGATGCTCGCGCATGAACTCTGCACCAACGCCGCGAAGCATGGCGCGCTCTCCGTCCCGACCGGTCGCGTCGAGATCACCTGGGCGCTCCGCCCGTCGCCGGCGGGCGCGCCGCCGCGGCTCGACCTGACCTGGCACGAGCGCGGCGGACCCCGCGTGACGCCGCCGACGCGGCGGGGCTTCGGCACCCATCTGATCGAGCGTGGCATCGCCCGCGACCTCGGGGCCGAACTCGCCGCCGACTACGCGCCGGACGGGCTGCGCTTCCGGCTGTCCTTCACGCCTGGCGCCAACCCCGCCCCGGAGCCCTGGGCCGCCGCGCGGACGGCGCCGGCGCCGGCGCGCCTCCGCGAACCGACCGCGTCCTGACGTCCGGGCGCATCACTTGCGCCGCGTCACCGCCAGGAGGAGCACGGCTGCCGCGATCATCGCGACCGCGACCATGCCCTGCACGACCGTGAAGTTGTCTGCATCCCGCGCCACGAAAAGCGCCGTCACCGCGCCTGCCGCGACGAGGATGATCCGCACCATCCACCCGAACATCCGCGCCTCCCGCCCTCAGCGGCCGCGGCGCGACCGCGGCCCGTCACCTTCCGGCAGGCCTCTCCGTCGAGGCCCACCCGTGCCCGTCTCCGCTCCCGCCCCCTCGAGGCGTCGCCGTGGCTTCGCCACGGCGGGATGAGCCGTCACGCCAGGATCAGCACCGATCCTGGGCGCCCGCGGCAACGCGAAGCGTTGTCGTGGGGAAGTCCCACCGGAGCCCCCGCGGCGTTGCGAAGTGGCGCGCCGGAGGTGCGGCGCGCGAATGCTGCGGGGAGGATCAGTGCGGGAAGCGTCGCGTCCCGCCATCCACATGCACCACCTGGCCGGTGATGTAGCGCGCCCGCGGCGAGCAGAGGAAGGCGACGAGCACCGCCAGGTCCTCCGCCTCGCCGATATAGCCCACCGGCACCTCCTTCTCCGCCCAGACGCGGCGCGCCTCCTCGGTCGGCAGGATGCGCGCGTCGATCTGCTCGGAGCGGAGCCGGCCGGGCGGCACGGAGTTCACCGTGATGCCGTCGCGCCCGAGCGCGCGGGACAGCGCCTTCGCCCAGATATGCACCGCGCCGTTCGGCGCGCTCGCCGCGTTGATGTTGTGCACCTCGTCCTGGCCGGTGAGGTTCACGATCCGGCCGAACTTCTGCGCCTGCATGGCGGGGACGAAGGCGTGGGTCATCCGGCGCCCGGCGTGGAAGTTGAGCTCCATCGATTCCATCCAGACCGCCTCGGGCCCGAGGTCGGTCTGCGGGCGTGACCCGCCGGCGTTGTTCACCAGGATGTCGCAGCGTCCGAAATGCCCGAGCACCGCGTCGCGCGTGCGCTCCGCAGCACCCGGGCTCGTGATGTCCTCCACCACGACCAGCGGCTCCGCCGAGGCGGGCAGGGTGGCGGCGAGCTCCTCCAGCAGGTGCCGCCGCCGCGCGAGGATCGCGAGCCGGCATCCCTCCTCGGCCAGCACGGTCGCGATCGCGCGCCCGAGCCCCGCCGAGGCGCCGGTCACGAGCGCCACCTTTCCCGTCAGCCGCAGATCCATCGTCGGCCCTCCCGCGTCGCATGGCCGGAGCCTGCGCCGTGACCCGCCAGACGAAAAGGGCCGCCCCTTGCGGAGCGGCCCCCTTCCGGTTCGGCCTCGGCCTGGCCTAGCCGGCCATCGCCGCCTCCTTCTTCTTCCGCATGGTCGGAAGCAGCATGGTGAGCAGGGCGATGCCGCCGATCGCCAGCAGCGTCGCCGAGATCGGCCGCTCGATGAACACGGCAGGGTCGCCGCGCGACAGCAGCATGGCGCGGCGGAGGTGCTCCTCCATCATCGGGCCGAGCACGAAGCCGATCAGCATCGGCGCGGGCTCGAGCCGCAGCTTGCTGCAGAGATAGCCGAAAATCCCGAACAGCAGCGTCTGGTAGACGTCGAAAACGTTGTTGTTCAGCGAGTACACGCCGATCGAGCAGAAGATGAGGATCGACGGGTAGAGGTACTTGTAGGGCACCTGCAGCAGCTTAACCCACAGGCCGATCATCGGCAGGTTGATGACGAGCAGCATCAGGTTGCCGATCCACATGGACGCGATCAGGCCCCAGAAGAGGTCCGGCTGCGCCTCCACCATGCGCGGGCCCGGCTGGATGCCCTGGATGATCAGCGCGCCGACCATCAGCGCCATCACGGCATTGGCCGGGATGCCGAGCGTGAGAAGCGGGATGAAGCTCGTCTGGGCGGCGGCGTTGTTCGCCGCCTCCGGACCCGCCACGCCCTCGATCGCGCCGGTGCCGAATTCATGCCGGCCCTTCGAGATGCGGCGCTCCATCATGTAGCTGCCGAAGGCCGCGAGGCTGGCGCCGCCGCCCGGCAGGATGCCGAGCGCAGAGCCGAGCACGGTCCCGCGCAGCACCGAGGGGGTGGCGCGCTTCCACTCCTCCTTCGTCAGGAACAGGCTGCCCACCTTGGAGGACAGCACGTTCCGCGATTCTGGCCGCTCGAGGTTCAGGATGATCTCGGCGATGCCGAACATGCCCATCGCGATCGAGACGAAGCCGATGCCGTCCGACAGCTCCGGGATGCCGAAGGTGAAGCGCTGCTGACCGGTCTGAACGTCGGTGCCGACGAGGCCCAGTCCGACCCCGAGCACCACCATGCCGATCGCCTTGATCACCGAACCCTGCGCGAGCACGGCGGAGATGATCAGGCCGAGCAGCATGAGCGAGAAGTAGTCCGCCGGCCCGAAGCTCAGCGCCACCTGCGTCAGCAGCGGGCCGGAGGCGGCGACAAGCAGCGTGGACACGGTGCCGGCGAAGAAGGAGCCGAGCGCCGCGATCGCGAGCGCCGCGCCCGCGCGGCCCTTGCGGGCCATCTTGTAGCCCTCGAGCGTCGTGACGACCGACGACACCTCGCCCGGCAGGTTCAGCAGGATCGAGGTGGTCGATCCGCCATACTGCGCGCCGTAGTAGATGCCCGCGAGCATGATGATGGCGGTGGTCGCCGGCTGGCCGAAGGTGATCGGCAGCAGGAGCGAGATGGTGGCCACCGGGCCGATGCCCGGAAGCACGCCGATCGCCGTGCCGATCACGCAACCGAGCAGCGCGAAGAGCAGGTTCTCGAAGCTGAGCGCGACGCCGAAGCCGTGCGCCAGGTTGCTGATGAGCAGTTCCATGTTTCGATCTCCAGCTTCGGCGCGTCAGGGACCGAGGAAGACCGGCCAGAGCGGCACGCGGATGTCGAGCTCGCGGATGAAGACCCACCAGCAGAGCACGCAGAGGAAGATGATCATGCCGATCACGCCCTTCACGCGGTGCGTCGGCTCCGCAAGCGCGGCGACGGCGATGGTCGCGGCGAGGGAGACCATCAGCCCGAACTGTTCCAGCATCAGCCCGAACACCGCCATCCCGGCATGCACGAGTCCGATCGGCCGCCAGCCCGGCGCCACCGACACGGCGAGGCAGCCGGCCAGCAGGGCGAAGCCGAGCGGATACCAGCCCGAGAAGCCGGCCGCGGCCGCGATCGGATAGACGACGAAGGCGGCCACGATCCCGAAGGGAACCGCGAGCACCTCGAGCTTCGTCCAGCGGTCGAGCGGGTCGGGACCGTTGAACAGCCCGGCGATCACGACGAAGGCGCCAAGCCCGCCGAGCAGCCAGAAGGTCAGCATCGGCATGTAGCCCGGGCCCATGCGCCGCGCACTGCCGAGGTTGTGGTCCTGATTGAGCCAGAGCCCGATCAGCGCGAGGGAGAGCAGCATGCCTCCGCCGATCAGATCTTTCGTGTTCAGTCGCATCGCGTTCTCGTCCTCAGCCGGCACAAGCCGACACCCGTTCCGTCCGCCCCGTCAGGATCGCGGTCCCGGCGGTCTGCCGCCGCCTTGCCCACGCACCCTCGCCGTCCTGCACGAACCGATCCTTCACGCAATCGTGAGCAGGATCGGCAACCCGTCAAGCATGCGCCACCCGGCCGCCGCAAGCCTGCGCCTTCAGTCCACCGTCGCGCCCGAGGCGCGCACCACCGGCGCCCAGCGCTCGACTTCCTCTGCCACGAAGCGCGTGAACCCCTGCGGTGTCATGTCGCCGGGGCTGCCGCCCAGTTCCGCGAAGCGCGTGCGCGACTCCGGCGTCGAGATCACCGCCATCACCTCGCGATGGATCCGCTCCACCACCGGCGGGGCCATGCCCGCCGGGCCCGACAGGGCGAACCAGGACGTGCTCACCAGGTCGAAGCCCTGCTCGCGGAAGGTCGGCACCTCGGGGAAGGAGGGGTGGCGCTCCGCGCTCGACATCGCGATGGCGCGCACGCTGCCCTGCCGGATGTGCCCCGCGGCGGAGGGCAGGCTGTCGGACATCATCGGCACCTGCCCGGCGATCACCGCGGTCATCGCCGGGCCGGCGCCGCGGAAGGGCACGTGGGTGTAGTCGATGCCGACCTGCTGCGAGAAGCGCACGATCAGCAGGTGGTTGGACGAACCGGAGCCGGAGGAGGCCATGTCGAGCCCGCCGCGCCGCTCCCGCGCGATGCGCACCAGGTCGTTCAGGTTCGCGATGCCGCTGTCGCGGTTCACCACCCAGACCGAGGGGTTGGTGATGACCATCGCGATGTGGGTGAAGCTCCGCACCGCGTCGTAGCGCAGGTTGCGGTAGAGGTGCGGGCTGATCGCGTGGCTCGCGATATTGCTCATCACCAGCACCTGCCCGTCCGGCGGCGCATCGGCGACGAGCTGGCTGCCGGTGGTCGCACCCGCGCCCGGCCGGTTCTCCACCAGCACCGGAACGCCGAGCCGCTGCGACAGCCCGTCCGCCACGAAGCGCGCCGACAGGTCCGTGCTGCCGCCGGGGGCGAAGGGGACGACGATCCGCACCGGGCCGTTCGGCCAGGATTGCGCAAGCACCTCCGACCGCGCCGCCAGCAGGGCGGGCACGGCGAGAATGACGGAGCGTCGCGCAACCTCGTGCGTCATCTGCGATCCCGGACGTTACCACGGCGTATGGCATGCGGTTTCGAAGACTCGCAAGCTGCCGGCGGGCCGCGCGCCTTGCCATGACCACTTCTTCACCCGAGACTGCCCGCCATGGCCCCTCCCGACCTGCCGAACGATCCCGGCCGTCGCATCCGCGACGCCGCCGAGCGCCTCGCGCCGCGGCTGACCGCGATCCGCCGCGACATCCACGCCCACCCCGAGCTCGCCTTCGAGGAGACACGCACCGCGGGCATCGTGGCCGCCGAACTCGCGCGCCTGGATATTCCGCACAGCACCGGGCTGGGCCGAACCGGCGTGCTCGGCGTGATCGAGGGCGGCCGCCCCGGCCCGACGCTCGCCATCCGCGCCGACATGGACGCGCTGCCGATCCACGAGGAGACCGGCCTCGATTACGCCTCGACCGTGCCGGGGAAGATGCATGCCTGCGGGCACGACATCCATACCGCGACGCTGCTCGGCGTCGGCGCGCTGCTGAAGGGCCTCGCCCCGATGCTGGCGGGCCGCGTGCTGCTGGTCTTCCAGCCGGCGGAAGAAGTGCTGGAGGGTGCCGCGGCCATGATCGCCGACGGCGCGGCCGATGGCGTGGACCTCGCGCTCGGCTTCCACAACCAGCCCGACATGCCGGTGGGCCGCTTCGGCTTCGCGCGCGGCGCCTGCCTCGCCGCCTCCGACCGCTTCGACCTGGTGGTCCGCGGCAAGTCGGGCCACGCCGCGCACCCCTACGCCGCCGTGGACCCGATCGTCGCGGCCTCCGCCTTCGTGGCGCAGGTGCAGACGGTGGTGAGCCGCGAGATCAAGCCGATCCACCCCGCCGTGGTCACGATCGGCAGCTTCCAGGGCGGCGCAACCTACAACATCATACCCGAACGCGTGCACCTCAAGGGCACGGTCCGCACCCTGCACGAGGAGGCGCGCGACGCCGCCGAGGCGGCGATACGGCGCCTGGCGGAAGGGCTGCAGGCGATGATGCGCGTGCAGTGCAACCTCGACTATCAGCGCAAGGTCCCGCCGCTGGTCAACGACGACCGCGTCCTGGAACCCGCCCTCGCCGCGGTGCGCGCGCAGTTCGGCGAGGTGATCGACGAGGGCGAGCCCAGCATGGGCAGCGAGGATTTTTCCGAGTTCGCCGCCCGCGCGCCTGCCTTCCAGCTCCGCATCGGCAGCGGCGCGCCGGGCCGCGACGACCGCCTGCACAACGCCTTCTACCAGCCCGACGAGCGCTGCATCCCGCTCGGCGTCCAGGCCCTGACGCGCGCCGCGGTCGAGATGCTGTCGTGAAGCTGTGCGTCTATGGCGCCGGCGCGATCGGCGGCCACGTCGCCGCGCGGCTGCACCGCGGCGGCACCCAGGTCTCGCTCATCGCCCGCGGCCCGCACCTCGCCGCCATCCGCGAGCGCGGCCTGACCGTCCACACGCCCGACGGCATCGTCGAGGCCCGCATCCCCGCGACCGACACGCCCGCCGAACTCGGCCCGCAGGACGCCGTGATCGTCACGGTGAAGACCCCAGCGCTGCCCTCGGTGGCCGCCGGCATCGCGCCGCTGCTCGGCCCCGACACGCCCGTGCTCTTCGTCATGAACGGCATCCCCTGGTGGTATTTCGACCACCATGGCGGCCCGCATGACGGGCTCCGCCTGCCGGAAGCCGATCCCGGCGATGCGCTGCGCCGCGCCGTCGGCATCGCGCGCACCCTCGGCGGCGTCGTCTATTCGGCGTCGGAGGTCAGCGCGCCCGGCGTCGTGCATTGCGAGCGCGGCAACAGCCGCCTGATCCTCGGCGAACCCGATGGCCGCATCACGGACCGCGCCCGCGCCATCGCAGCCGCGCTCGAGGCCGGCGGCATGGCCGCGCCCGTCTCTCCCGACATCCGCACCGAGGTCTGGGCGAAGCTGCTCGGCAATCTCGGCTCCGGCCCGCTCTGCGTCCTGACGCGCATGGGCGTGCGTGACACCTATGCCGACCCCCTGCTGCGCGAAGCGGCGTGGCGCAGCGCGGAGGAGGGCAGGGCGATCGCCGCCGCCCTCGGCCGCCCCCTGCCGGCGGAGGCGTCGGAGCGCATCCGCAACGCGACCATGGCTCACAAGCCCTCGATCCTGCAGGACCTCGAACTCGGCCGCCCGATGGAACTCGACACGCTGTTCGGCCTGCCACTGAAGCTCGCGCGCATCGCCGGCGTGCCGACGCCGCAGCTTGACCTGCTGGTGGCGCTCGCGAAGCAGGCGGCGCGGGCCCGCGGTCTCTACCCGTCGATCGGATAGGGCAGGGCCGCCAGGTCCGGCGCCACCCAGCCCCGCCGCGCCGCAACCGAGAACAGCAGCGCCTCCGACCAATGCGCCGCCATCACGCGCTTCCCCGCGCCGAGCGGTCCCGCGAGCAGCGCGTTCACGCGGCGATGCGCCGGCCGCGTCGCATCGTCCCGCGCCAGCGCGTCCCGGATCGCGGCGAGGAAGAAGCGCGTGATCGTCTCATGGTAGCCGCGCGTGTCGCTGTTCGGCACGCCATGGCTCGCGTTCAGCCGGCGGATCAGCCCCGGCAGCTCGCGCGCCGCATCCATCCCCGGCCGCAGCAGCAGAAGCCCGGCGGTCGCCGCCAGGTGCCCCGCATGCGTCCAGCGTGCCTTCGGCAGCGTCGCATCCAGCAGCGCCACGACATGCGCCTCGAGCGCGTCGTCGTCCGGGAAGGTCATGCCGCCTCCCGCGGCAGGTCCGTCTGCCCTAGCACCCACCCCTCCCATCGCCGCACCCAGGGATCGTCGGGCACGATATCCGTCCGCGCGCCGTCCAGCACGGCGACCAGGTTCAGCAGCCCCAGCACGCAATCCAGCCGGTCCTCGCCCGCCGCATCCGCCCCGAAGCCGTCCGCCACCATCACGGAGAGCGAATGCGAGGGCCGCACGCGCAGCCGCGCCATCGCACCTCGCAGCCCCGCCGCCAGCGCCACGCGCGGCGCCTGCGCGCGCTTGCTGCCCGGCATGCGCAGCCCGAGCTGCCGCAGCGCCTCCGCCGGATAGACCTCCGCCAGCACGACGCGCCCCGGCGCCATCAGCGCGTGCAGCGGCCCCGCAAACGGCCAGATCGACACCGGCGCGCCCGCTGCCACCGCGGGCGCCAGCCAGTCCCGCCATGCCGCGATCGCCGCCTTGCCCGACTGGTTGGCGCCGAGCGTCCAGAACACCGGCGCCCCCGCGGGCCGCGCCGCCGTCGCCCGGTCGCACCACCGCGACAGCCCTGCCGGCGACGCCAGGCCGAGCGCCGCCGCATGCCCCGCCCGCGTCATCCCCTTCACCCCGCGTGCCGGATAGAAGGGCCGCGCCGGCGAGACGGTGTCGAGCGTCGCGCTCACCTCGAAGAAGCCCGGATCGCGCACCAGCCCCGCGAGCAGCGCCGGGAAATCCGGCTCGGTCCGCGACGCCGCCCAGTCCCGCGGCACGCCGAGCGGCAGGTCGAGCCCGAGCACCGCCGGCCCGCCCTCCGCCATCATCGCCGGGATCAGCATGGCGGTGTCGCCCACCAGCCGCGGCGCCTCCGCGCTCCAGCCCGACGAGCCTCGCCGCGCGACGCAGATCCACCGCTTGCGCGGATCCACGCTCCAATCCGCATGCGCCGCCATCACGCGCCGTCTCTCCCTCCCCCGTTCACGGCGGGGCTCGACGCCGCAGTTGCGGCGGCTCACTGCCGCTTACGCTGGCTGGTCGGGCTGGTGGTTCGTGACTTAACGCAAGCCCCAGCTGCGCCACCGCGCTAGCCACCCCTATACGCGCTGTCGAAGAACGCCCGCTCCAGCCCCGCCGCGCGGGTGAACAGCCCGCGCACCCGCGCGCGTCCCGCCGCATCCAGCGCCTCCACCTCGCGGTCCAGCGCCGCGCGCAGCCCCTCCACGAAGCCCTCGAAGAAGGGGCTCGCATGCAGGTCCACCCATTCCGCGCACCAGAAGGGCGCGTCGGGCCGCGTGTCGCGCGCCGGAAGCGCCCAGCCGAGATAGACCCACTCCGCCACGCAGAGCACCGCGAGCTGGTCGGCGTGATGCGTGCTCTCCGCCGCCTCGCGCATCAGGTCGCGGAAGCCGCGCGCGGCCTCCGAGAGCGGCGGGTCGCGGCGCAACGCCTCCGGCACGCCGAGCGCGTCGAAGGCGCGCACGAAATAGGTGTTCTCCTCCGAGCACACCAAGCCCATGAACCGCCCGAGCGGCAGCCGGTCCGCCAGCCTCGGCGCGGTGTGGATCGCGCGCCCGAGAAGCGCCACGAAGGTCCCGATGAACTGGTAGTCCTGCACCAGGTAGCGCCGCATCACCTCGGGCTCCACCGCGCCCGCATTGCATTCGCGCCCGAAGCGGTGCCCGACCGCGGCGCTCCAATCCGGCTCCGCGCAATCGCGCAGCCACTCCGTCGGCCGCGCCCCCGGATGCGCCGCGCGCCACTCCGGCCAGTCCATCGCGTTCATTCCGCCGTCTCCCCGACGCGCCAGCTCATGCCATATTGGCGCTGCTCACGGGAGAGACCGATGGACCAGACGCCACCCGCCATCGCCCGCGCCGCGATCGAGCCGATCCGCGGCCAGGACGCGCTGCACCCGGACGGCCAGTACTCTTCCCTCGCCAAGTGGTTCCACTGGACCACCGTGCCGCTGCTGTTCCTCGCCATCGCCACGGGCCTCGTCATCCGCTTCATGAAGGACGACGCCAAGATGGGCTTCTACGCGCTGCACGAGAGCACGGGGCTGATCATCCTGGCCCTCGCGATCGCGCGCCTCGCCTGGCGCGGCTTCAGCGCCCCGCCCGCGCTGCCCGCGCACATCCCCGCACCGATGCGCCGCGCCGCGTCGGGCGTGCACCACGCGCTCTACGCCGCGCTGATCATCCAGCCGATCCTCGGCTTCCTCACCACCAACGCGTATGGCTTTCCGATGCAGGGCGCGACCGCCTTCCTCGGCTTGATCGACATGCCGAAGTTCATGGAGCCCTGGACCGCGCTGGCGGTCCCGCTCCACTGGGCGCACAGCCTCCTCGGCTGGACGCTGCCGGTGCTGCTGGCGCTGCATATCGGCGGCGCGATCTACCACCATGCGCTGCGCAAGGACGGCACGTTGCTGCGGATGCTGTAGAAGGCGGCAATGGCCGAGGACCGGCGAGCACTGAACCACGCCAACTGGGACGAGCGCACGCCGCTGCAGCTGCGCTCCGCCTTCTACGACATGACGGCGCTCCGGGCCGCTGCGACAGCTACTTGAGCGGCTGGTGCGCCTTGTCGAGCAGCCGCCCGAGCCAGCCCTTCCGCGCCGGCTCCGCCGCCTTCGCCTGCGCGGTGTCCTTCGCCGCCTCGGCCGCCTCGACCTTCGCGCGCTTCTCCTTCTCGACCAGCCATTTCTCGAGCGTCATGCCTGCCTTGGCGGCGCGCCGCGCCTCATAGGCGCGCTGGCCTTCCGTCAGGTCGCTGGGCTTCGTCATCGCATCGTCTCCACGGGCCGCGCAGGCCCGGAGGGTCAATTCGCCCGGTCAATGGCCCCGCGCCGCCGCCGCCGCAAGAGGCCGTGCGCCCCGCGGGACGCCCTTGCGCCGCCGCGCGCGGAGGGGGAAAGGTCCGACCATGGAACCGCGCGTGAAATCCGGCATCTGGGTCTCGATGGCCACCCGTCTCTCGGACGCCGCCGGCCGCCCGGCCGCGGTGATCCGCAAGGGCGACCCGGATTCGGGCGGCATCCTCTGCATCCTTCGCGGCCGCACCGGCCTGGTCGTGCTTTCCCAGGTCCGCGACGCCGAGGGCCGCCCCGCCTGGCTCCGCGCCACCGGCGCGGCGCCGGTCGATGACCCGACCGCCGACGCCTATGTCGAGCGCCAGGTGAAGCGCGACCCCGACCTCTGGGTCGTGGAGTTCGAGGCCCCCGACCACAAGCCGCCCTTCGAGGCGCGGCTGCTCTGACCGGGCGACGCTACCCCCCGAACAGCCCGTCCAATTCGGCCCCTGGCAGCCGCGCGCCGAGCGCGTCGAAGCGCCCCTCCTTCAGCTCCGCGACCGCGCGGGACAGCGCGCCCCAGGCCACCCCGGCCAGCGCCCCGCCGAGGCTGACGCGCCGCACGCCGAGCGCCGCGATCTCCGCCAGCGTCAGCCCGATCGGTCGCGCGACCAGCAGGTTCACCGGCTTCGGCGCCGCCGCGCGCACCACCGCCGCGATCTCCTCGCGCGTCGTGATGCCCGGCACGTAGAGCACGTCCGCCCCGGCCTCGGCATAGGCGGCGATCCGCCGCAGCGATTCCGCCAGCGCGTCCGGGTGGCCGGTCAGGACGCACTCCGCGCGCCCGACCAGGATCCCGCGCCCCGGCGCCGCATCCGCCGCCCGCCGCGCCGCGCGGAGCCGCGCCACCGCCACCTCGATCGGGTAGAGGGTGCGGCGATCCGCCTCGTCCGCGTCCTCGACCGACAGCGCGGCGGCGCCGGCGGCGTAGGAGCGCGCGCAGGCCGCCTCGACCTCGTCAGGACCCGCGCCCTGGCCGTCGCCGAAATCGACATTCACCGGCAGCGCCGTCGCCGCCGCGATCTCCGCCACATGCGCGAGCGTCGCATCGAGCGTCATCGCGCCGTCGCGCAGCCCGCGCGTCCAGGCCGCGCCGCTGCTCGTCGTGGCCAGCGCCTGGAAGCCCTGTGCGGCGAGGTAGCGCGCCGTGCCGGCGTCCCAGGGATTGGGCAGCAGGAAGCAGCCGGATGCGTGCAGCGCGCGGAACGCCTCGCGCCGCTCCGCCAGCGCCTCGGGGCTCATCCTTCCGTCCCGAAGCAGCGGTCGCCCGCGTCGCCGAGCCCCGGCACGATGAAGCCCCGCTCGTTCAGCCGCTCGTCGAGCGCCGCGGCGAGGATCGGCACGTCCGGATGCGCTGCGCGCAGCGCCGCCACGCCCTCGGGCGCCGCGACGACACAGACGAAGCGGATGCTGGGCGCGCCCGCCTCCTTCACGCGGCTGACCGCGGCCACCGCGCTGCCGCCCGTCGCGAGCATCGGGTCGAACAGGATCGCGCCGCGCGTCGTCACCTCGGGCGGCATCCGCAGCAGGTACTGGCTGGGCTTCAGCGTGTGCTCGTCCCGCACCAGCCCGACATGGCCGACCGGCGCTTCCGGCAGCACCTGCATCGCGCCTTCCAGCAGCCCGAGCCCCGCCCGCAGCACCGCGACCAGCACCGGCTCCGGCCCGGCGAGCCTGCGGTGGTCCATCTCGGTCAGCGGCGTCGTGATACGGGCGGTGGCGGCGGGCAGGTCGCGCGTCGCCTCGATCGTCAGCATCGCGCCGATCTCGGCGAGCAGCCTGCGGAAGCGCGGCGAGGGCGTGGCCACGTCGCGCAGCTCCGCCAGGCGATGGCTCAGCAGCACATGGTCCGCGACCTTCAGCCTGTCCATCGTCCCTCTCCCTTCCGGCCGGCCGCGCATCGCACCAAGGGCGGCCGGGCGCAAGGGTCGGTTCAGGCTTCGGCGACCGGCCGGATGACGAAGCCCTGGAGCTTGCGCGCGACGAGCAGGTCGCGCAGCGCGTTCGAGATGAAGAAGTAGCCGTCAACGCCGTCCGTCTTGCTGTGCCAGAGGTGCCGCCCGGCCACCGCCTCGCGCGAGATAACGAGCCTGTCCTCCCGCGCGCTGAAGAACACGCCGCCACGCTCCCGGCGCTTGAGCAGCGGCCCTGACGACAGTTCCGGGATGACGCAGTCCACTCTGGCAGTTGATCAGGAAGAAGTCGTCCGGCCCCGCCTCGCGCCCGTCGAGACGCAGGATCGGCCCGCCCTTCGGCCGGCGGATGCGGATCGGGAAGAACTGGTGCAGCCCGGGCTCGAACTCCTCCACCGCCGCGCGGAACTCCGCCGAGACGCCCCAGCACCCGCAGACGGAGAAGGTGTCCGACAGAGCCTTGTGGCGCGAGCGCAGCCAGAACTCGGTGCGGAGCTCGGACGGCTCGAACCGGTCCCCTCACTCGCCGAAACGCATGCTTCGCCAGCCATCCATCTCGACAGCAAAGGGGCCGCCGCCCTTCTTTGCGTCCGCGCTGGCGTTGATGTCCGGCACCCATCGCTCGCCCGGCCGCCGATGGATCAGCGCCGCCATCCGCCCGCCCTCACCGCGTCGCGAAGACGAGCCGGTACACCGGCACGCCGTCGCGCTTCGCCAGCCGCACCGTGATGCGCTGCGCCCTCCGCATCACGCCTCCCGCACCTTCCGCATCTCGAATCCGCGCAGCCCCGCCGCCCTCAGCGCCGCGCCGAGCGCCTCCGATCCGGAAGCCGCACTGCACCGCGGCAGCCGCCAGCATCAAGGCTAGCGGCCCGTCGGACGGAACAGCCCAAGGTCGATGCTGTTCGCCATCGCCGTGTACCCCGCCGGGCTCGGGTGCAGACGATCGCCGGAATCGTGCTCGGCACGCATCCGCGTCGGCCGGGCCGGATCCTGCGTGGCCGCGGCGAAGTCGAGAACCGCGTCGTAGGCCCCGCTGGTCCGGATCCACTCGTTGAGCGCCTGGCGCTTGGCCTCGCCCTCCGGGGTCCAGTACGCCGCCCCCTCGAAGGGCGTAAGGGTTGCGCCGTAGACCCGGAGGCCGCGCGCACGGGCACGTTCGATGAACTGGCGGTGTCCGGCGATGAGCTGGGCCACGCTCGGCTCGGGCCGGGCTCCGCCATTGCCGATGTCGTTGATGCCCAGCATGACCGTGACATGCGTCACGCCGGCCTGGGCCAGCACGTCGCGGTCGAAGCGCGCAAGGCCGTTCGGGCCCACCCCGTCCTGGAGCACGCGGCCGCCGCCGATGCCGCCATTGACGACGCTCATGCGGATCCCCGCCTCGGCGACACGAGCCGCGAGCAGGTTAGGCCAGCGCCGGTTCTGGTCCATGCCGGACTGCGTGCCGTCGGTGATGGAATCGCCGAACGCCACCAGCACTCCGGTCGGCTGGCTCGGCACCACCTCGACCCGGCTCAGGAAGAACGAGGAGGCGGAGGGCAGCCCATCGCCGCGCCGATAGGCCGTCGTCGTGGCGACCGGGAAGGCGACCGCGCCCGCGTGGTTGCCGCGGGTCGACACGTAGTTGGTCTGCCAGGACGCCGGGTGATAGGTCACCGGCGACGCCGATGCGGCGGTGTCGTCCGGCAGGTAGAGGTCGACGACGACGTCGGCGAAATCAGCCACCGCCAGGTCGACCGGATCGCTCACCATCAAGGCGCCAGGCGGGACGGCCGGCTCTGCGAGTCCGCCGAAGGTGAGGACACGGTTCGTGCCCGCCACGATGGATGCGCCGCTCTCGCGGAGCGCGACTTGGGCGGCACCGATGCGCAGCGGCACGGTTCCGAAGGTGTTCGTCACGACGACCCTGATGCGGTTCCCGCCCGTGGACACACGCGCGATCTGCCGGAGCGTCTGGTCGTTGACGTGAAGCCGGGAGCCGCCAGCCACCTCGAGTTCCTGGGCCGGTGCCGCCTCCCGCACAGCCTCCGGGACGTCGTTCACCCACGGGAAGGCACGTGCAGCAGGGCTCAATGCCCCTGCGGGTTGGTCGGTTCGGGCAACGTCGGGCGCGGCCCATGTCGGGATCCAGCGCTCCGGCGGAGACTGGGCGTGCCCCGCAGATGCCATGGCAAGCGCGAGCGCCGCGGACGCGACAAGATGACGGAACGTCGGCATTCGACTTCCTCCCTATCCGGGATGGGTCGTTCGGTCGTGCGGATGCCACGCTGCGGTATCCACCCCGTGCCCATCCCGTCGGCGGGATCATCCTCAGATCGGCGGATGACTGGCAAGGGGCGATATCCGCAGTCGTCGTCGCCTCGGCGCTGCGACTCCATGGCAAGGCGACCGTCGTTGCCTGGGAGGAAGCGAAGCTCCGTGAATGCGTCGTGGCCGCGGCTCTGTCCGGCGTCCATGCTATCGCTGCGCTCGACGCCAGCGAGGCAGCCGACACCGCTCTCCGTAATGCCTTGATTCGAGGTGTCGGAAATTATCCACGCCGGTGGCGGCTGGATCCTGCGACCTCAGACTGGACCTACCAGGGCACAGCTCGCCACTCGGCGGCGGTTATCCGGCCTGGCCAGAGTCCAGGCTTCGCCGCCCTGCGACGCTCCGGCCATTGCTCGGCTGCCTTCGTCGGGCGTCACGGGTGGAACCGCGCTCAGCGATCCGTCAGCCGCAGCTCGATCCGCCGGTTGCGCGCATAGGCCTCCGGCGTGTCGCGGTCATCGAGCGGCTGCGTGTCGCCGAAGGCCGCGGCGGCGACGCGGTTGGCCGGCAGCCCCTCGGCGATCAGCAGCTGCGCGACCGCGATGGCGCGCGCCGCGCTCAGCTCCCAATTCGACGCGAAGCGCCCGCGCACCGGCGTGCGGTCTGCGTGCCCGTCCACCCGCAGCACCCAGGGCAGGTCGGCCGGGAACTGACGCGACAGCTCGATCAGCACGCGCCCCAACTCGCGAAGCTGCTGCTGCCCCGCCGCCGAGAGCTCGGCGCTGCCGACCGGGAACAGCACCTCCGACTGGAAGACGAAGCGGTCGCCGACGATCCGCACCTCCGGCCGGTCGCCGAGCACGCGCCGCAGCCGCCCGAAGAAGTCGGAGCGGTAGGTCTGCAGCTCCTCGACGCGGGCCGCCAGCGCCGCGTTCAACCGCTGGCCGAGAAGCGCGATCTGCGCGTCGCGGTCGCGCCCGTCCGTCTCCGCCACGTCGAGCGCGGCCGAGAGGCGCGCGATCTCCGCGCGCAACGATTCGAGTTGCCGCGTCAGCAGCGCGACCTGCGCCCGCGCGCTCTCCGACAGCCGCGCGAACTCGCCCGCTTGCGCCTCCGCCGCCTGCCGCCGCCGCGCCTCCTCCTGCGCTTGCGCCGAGGATTGCCCGACCAACGCTTCCGCCGCGGCCCGCGCGCGCTCTGCCGCCTGCCGCTGCCGTTCCTCGTCCCCGGCGCGCGCGATGGCGTCGCGCGCTTGGCGCTCCAGCTGATCCCGCAGCGCCTCCAGCGCGCGGACCTGGTCGTTCAGCCGCGCGATGTCCGACAGCCGCGCCTCGATCGTCGCGCGGTCGGCCTGCACCGTGCGATCGAGCCGTCCCGCCTCCTCCCGCAGCGCCGCGATGTCGCGCCGCGCCTGCTCAAGCGTCTGCCGCGCCGCGGCAAGGTCGCGCGCCAGCTGTTCGGCCTGGCTGCGCTGCCCGGCGAGGTCGCGTGCCGTCGCCTCCGCCTGCGCACGGCTCGCGGCAAGGTCGCGCGCCGTCGCGTCGCGTGCCGCGCGCGCCTCGGCCAGTTCGCGCGCCGTCTGCTGCCCCTGCTGCTGCGCCGCCGCCAACTCGCGCGCCGTCGCCTGCTGCTGCCCCTGCGTCGCCGTCAGCTCGCGTCGCGCCGCCTCAAGCGCCGCGCGTTCGGCGGCCAGCGCGCGCTGCGCCTCGGCGAGCGTGCGCGCGGTGCGCGCCGCGTCGCCGCCCACCGTCTCGGTGCGCGCCTGCGCCTCCGCCAGCCGCGCCTCCAGCTCCGCGATGCGCGCCGCCGATCCGCGCGACGCGCCCTCCAGATCCGCGAGCCGCGCCGCCAGCCGGTCCCGCTCGCCGCGCGTCGCGTCACGCTCAGTCGCCGCGCGATCACGCTCCTCCCGCAGCAGCGACAGCGAGCGCAGCGCCGCGTCGCGCGCCCCGGTCGCCGCGCGCAGCTCCTCCGCGGTCCGCCCGAGCGATCCGCGCAATTCCTCCGCCTGGCCGCGTTCCAGCGCCAGCAGTTCGCCGAGCTCGGCCACCTGCCGGTTCAGCCGCTCCAGCGCCCGGTCGCGCGACGACAGCGCGACGGAGAGGAAGCCCTGCGCCAGCACGAAGACCAGCAGCACGAAGATGAGCACCATGAGCAGCGTGGACAGCGCGTCCACATAGCCCGGCCAGGCCTCGATCCCGCCCCGCTCCCGCCGCTTCCGGCCGATGGCCATGGCTTATGCGGCCCGGCGCCCGCGCGCGCTCACTGCCGCGGCTCGTCCGCCAGCGCCGCGATGGTGCGGGCGAGCACCTTGATCTCGCTCCGGATCTCGGCGGTCGCCTGCATCCGCCCCTGCGAGACCTCCTCCAGCATCCGCGCCATGTAGAGCTCGAGGTTGCGCAGGTGCCCGCGGCTCGCCTCGTCGAGCGCGCCCTGGCCCGCGGCCTCCGCCATCCGGCTCAGCACGGGCTGGAGCTGCGCCTGCGCCTCCGCCATGCGGCTCATCAGCACCTGCGACGCGCGCATCTGCTCCGCCAGCACCGCCAGCCGCTCCGTCAGCCCCATCAGCGCCTGGGTGCCGACCGACCGGCTCTCCTCCCCGCGCGCGATGGTGCGCTGCAGCTCCTCCATGTTCTCGGCCGACTGCTCGAGCAGCGCCTGCACATAGGCCGGCATCGAGCCCTCGCCCTCGCCGCCGAGCGCCCCGCTCGAAAGCCGCGTCGCCGCCGCCAGCCAGTCCTCGAGCTCGGTGTAGAACCGGTTCTGCGCCTGACCCGCCTGGAGATCGAGGAACCCCAGCACGAGCGCCCCCGCCAGCCCCAGCATCGAGGAGCTGAACGCGATCGCCATCCCCCGCAGCGGCTCCGCCAGCCCGGATTTCAGCTGGTTGAACAGCGCGTTGATGTCGCCGGTGCCGACGCTCATGTCGTTGATCACCTGGCTCACGCTGCCGATCGTAAGCAGCAGCCCCCAGAAGGTGCCGAGCAGCCCGAGGAAGATCAGCAGCCCCGTCGCGTAGCGCGAGATCTCCCGCGTCTCGTCCAGCCGCGACGAGATCCCGTCCAGCACGCTCCGCATCGCGATGGCGCTGAGCGAAAGCCGCTCCGACCGCCGGCTCGCCAGCATGCTCGCCATCGGCGCGAGCAGCTTCGGCTCCGCATCCGTCGTGCCGCCCGGCGTGCGGAACGCCTCGATCCACGCCACCTCGCGCGTCAGCGCCAGCACCTGGCGGATGTTCCACGCGACGCCGAGCAGCAGCACGATGACGATGACGCTGTTCAGCATCGGGTTCGCGGCGAAGGCCTGCAGGATCTCGCCCTGCAGCAGCACGACCAGCACCAGCACCGCGCCGAGGAACCCCAGCATCCGCCACAGGAACAGCGTCGGCCGCGTCATCGCGCGCCCCCTCCCGCCGTGCGCGCCGCCGGCGGCACGACATCAGCGCAATCGAGCCCCGCCGGCGTCCGCCCGAGCGGCCGCAGGTCCACCCGCGTCTCCTCCAGGCCCCCCGCGACCAGCGCCCCGCGCACCGCGGTCGCCCGCGCCAGCGACACCCGCCGCGCCACCGAGGCATCGTTCGCCGGCCCGCTCGCCTGGCCCTCGACCGTGATGCGTCCGAACCCCGCCGGCGTCGCCGCGAGCCGCCGCCCGATCTCGCGCAGCGCCTCCGCCGCACCCGCAGGCAGCGTCGCGTCGCCGGCGCGGAACTGCACGCGCCAGGCGCCCTGCGGCAGCGGCGACATCCCCGTCGGCAGCGCGAGCGGCGGGGCAGGGGCCCCACGCGGCGCCTGCGCGCGGACCTCGGGGGCCAGCGCGAGCAGGGGCAGGGCAGCGAGACTCCGGCGGCGAATCATTATCCCCACCCTAACGGCGCGCCCGCGCCCGCGCCATGCGCGGTCCCGTCAGCCCTGCGGGAGCGTTTCTCCCTTCCCCCATGGAGGTAAGGGACAGGGTCGGGGGCTCCGGGTTCAGCGCCCCCGCGCCTCCCTCACTCCCGCGCCGCAGCCTTCGCCGCCTCGGCGCTCGCGATCCCGTCCGCGACCACCTCGCGCAGCTTCGGCTGCAGCGTCGGGTTGCCGCACACCACGTGCCCGCTCTCGTAATAGCCCTCGCCGCCGGCCGGGTCGGTCACCATCCCCCCGGCCTCGCGCACCATCACCAGCCCCGCCGCGATGTCCCAGCGGTTCAGCCCGAGCTCCCAGAACCCGTCGTATCGCCCCGCCGCCACCCAGGCGAGGTCGAGCGCCGCCGAGCCGAAGCGCCGCACGCCCGCCACCTGCGGCATCAGCTTCGCGAGCGTGAAGGTGAACTCCGCCTTCCGCTGCACCTTCGCGAAGGGAATGCCCGTGGCGAAGACCGCCTGCAGCATGTCCCGCCGCCCCGACACCCGCAGCCGCCGGTCGTTGAGGAAGGCGCCGACGCCTTTCTCGGCCCAGAAGAGCTCATTGGCCGCCGGGTTGTAGATGCACCCCGCCATCAGCTCGGTCCTGTCGTCTGCGATCCGCTTCTCGACGCCGACGCTGATCGCCCAGTGCGGGATGCCGTGCAGGAAGTTCGTGGTGCCGTCGAGCGGATCCACCACCCAGCGCCACTCCCAGTCCCCCTGCGCCTGCCCGCCTTCCTCGCCGAGGAACGCCCAGCCCGGCCGCGCCTTCGCCAGCTCCTCCTTCAGCGTCTGCTCGGCGCGGAGGTCCGCCTGGGAGACGAAGTCGCCCGGCCCCTTCGACGACACCTGGAGGTTCTCCACCTCCCCGAAGTCGCGCAGCAGCCGCCGCCCCGCCTTCTGCACCGCCTGGTGCACGACGTTCATGGAGGCGGAGATGCGCGGCGAGACGGCCATGATCGGAAGTCCTGAAAGAGCGAAGGCCGCCGCAGATGACCCGGCCCGCCCGGAATGACAAGCCGCGCCGGCGGGGGCCTGCCCCGCGTGGGTCAGCGGGTCGGCCGGCGCGGGATATCCGGCAGCCGGTCGAGCCAGGGCAGGGCGGAGCCGCACCAGATCTGACCGACCGGCACCAGCTCGGCGCGCTGGCGGCAGGTGCCGGTCCGCAGGCTGTGCACCTTCGGCTCCGGCCCGTCCGAGGTGGAGGTGAGCCGCGAGCCGCAATCGGGGCAGAAGCTCTGCACCCGCCGCGCCCCGCTGTCGGCGACCTTGACGTAGGTGGTGGGCGTCCCGGCGAGCAGCCGGTAGCCGCCGGGCACGGTCAGCGCGACGGTGCGGAAGGCGCTGCCCGAGGTCGCCTGGCAATCCGTGCAGTGGCAGATCAGGATCCCATCCGGGTCGAGCTCCGCCTCGTAGCGGATGCGCCCGCAATGGCACTGCCCGTCCACCTGCATCGCCGCCTCCCTCCCCCGCATCATGCCACGGGAAGAGGGCGGGGCACGATGATCACGCGGCCGGCGAAGCCGGCCGAGGCCGCGGATCCGGCCCCGGGCGAAGGGCTGCTGCAGGGAAGCCTGCGCCATGTCCGAGGCGCGCAAGCGTCATGCCGAAGGCGTGCCTCCGGCACCACGCGCGGAGCGGGCGCCCGGCGTTCTAGGGCGCCAGAGAACCTCAGCCCTTCGCGCGCTCGTAGTAGCTGCCGTCCTCGGTCTTCACGACGATCTTCTCGCCGGCGGTGATGAAGGGCGGCACCATCGTCTTCACGCCGTTCGACAGCATCGCCGGCTTGTAGGAGGAGGAGGCGGTCTGCCCCTTCACCACCGGATCGGCCTCCGTCACCTCGAGCACCACCGTCTCCGGGATGTCCATCGAGACCGGCTCGCCTTCGATGAGGCGGACGTTGACGGTCATGTTCTCCTGCAGGAAGGCGAGGCGGTCGCCGAGGATCTCCTTCGGCACCTGGGTCTGCTCGTAGGTGGCCGGGTCCATCAGGACGAGCATGTCGCCGTCGGCGTAGGAGTAGGTGAATTCCTTGTCCTCGGTGGTCAGGCGCTCGACCGTGTCGGCGGTGCGCCAGCGCTGGTCCTTCTTGGCGCCCGACTTGATATTCCGCATCTCCACCTGGATCACGGCCGCGCCCTTGCCGGGGATCATGATGTTCTGCTTGAGGATGGTGTAGCGCTGGCCTTCGAACTCGATGACCATGCCGGCACGCATCTGGTTGGCCTGCATCTTCGCCATGGGGGCGGGTGTCCGTGATCGCGGGGTGTAGGGGAGAGGGGCGCGGATACAACGCGCGGGTGGGGGAGGGCAAGCGCAGGCCAGTTTGCCCCGTTGAACTTAGCCACTCTGCACGCCTTCGCCCTCGCGGCACTCCGCGCTTAACTAGCCACGAATATACCTGCTCCCGCAAAAAAAACGGAGTTAGCAGCTAAAGCGTGCTGTAATAAATATAGCCTTGCGCATTCCGGATAGCCAAGTCGCATCCGGAGGCCTCGGCGAAGCTTGCGTTTTCGATAAATACGTCTATGTATTCACCTCTCGTTTCGAGCACGACGTCGCCTGCCTGATTGCTGGTAATGAAATGCAAGTCTCTTGCATGCCATTCACCATAGCTGATGTGTCGCGATGGTGCGCATCCAATCAGGGTGAGTTTTGGGCGAACGGCGTCGAGAAAATCATACTTACGGTCTGAGTCACGACCATGATGCGGGGCAAGCAAAAACTTACAATCGTTTAGACTATCCGGGTCTGTATTCATAATGAAATCCCAGGTCGCGTCGTGCGCATCGCCTGGCAAAAGAATTTTTCCGCCGCTGGATTTATAAAGAACGACGTAGGATGCTTCGTTAATGTCGTCGTCTGGATTAAGATCCTTTACGAGTTCTTCATTTGGGGCAAGGATATGAAGCCCGTCCACGCTGCCATCTTCGTCCTTAACGTTCGCACAAGGGAATCTGTCGCCCGCTTTTACTCTCATTACGTTGGTTCCGGGATTCGTTCCGTCGCGCATAGCGACGTACCGATCCCAATCTGCCTCCTCGAAAGGAGAGTTCGTAAAACTCGGCTTTGTTCGGCGGTATCCCGAATCCCAGAAGTTTACGATTTCGTAGCGAGCGGCCAATGCATCTAGGCCATCCATATGGTCCATATCTGGATGCGATAGGATGAAGCGGTGGATTGAGTTTATCTTCAGGTCTTCCATATACGTCAGAGGGTTAGTGGATTGCTCACACATGCGAAAGTTGCCTAGTGGGCGCTTTGACGCTTCAGTCTTGATTGCCTTCTCCAGCAACTTGCTGACGAGAGCCCGTGGCTTGGCGCAGCAGACATCCATCATGGTGACGCGGCCGCTGTTGTGCTGAATGATCGTGCAGTCGCCCGGTTTGACGTTAAGTAAGTGGATAGTGGCCATCACCTTTCTTCCCTCATCCGTTCGCGCGTCGAGGTTCGAGACTTTTCAATCCCCCATGCCGCTTGCGCAATTTCTTCAATCTTTGCCACGAATTTATCGACATTCAGGCCGGCGACGAAGGCAAGCGCATAAAAGCCAAGCTCGCTCGCATTCGGTCTGGGAGCAGATTCAAGGACAAGAAGGCCGGCGCTTAGGAATAAAAAGCTAACAGCGCCACATACTGCGCTTATAATAGGCCTGATGAAGTACCAAACATGCCAGCTCGGGTCCCATTGTCCTCGCACACAAAAATTGATGTAGACGCCGCGCAGGCAGTACACACACCCTCCGATTCCGCCCACGATAGCGCAGCCGATGACAGTTTGGCTCGTGGGCGAAATGTAAGGGGGTGGAAACAGAAATATCTTTATTGCCGCGGAGGTGTAGAGGAACAGAATGAGCGCTACGTAAGAGGCGACCTTGGTCATGGCAGCTCGCGCGAACGGAACCTCTAGGTTGTATATCGAGGCTCGGGAATCAAGCCTTACGGTGGCGGCTCTCGAGCGTCTGCCGGAGCCGTCGCGGAACCCGGCCGGGCGCAGCCCACGCGAAGAAACCCACCCCACCCACGCCCGCGTTACCTCCCGGTCCAGAGGGGAGGCTGTGGCATGGCGCATGGGCAACTCGACCAGCGACTCCGCCCGGTCGCGCGCGCGATCCGCGACGCGCTCCGGCCCGACCCACCGCCCTTCCCGGACGACGCGCCGCCCGACCGCGTCTTCCCCTTCCGCCTCGGCGGCCTCCGCCTCGAGGTGCCGCGCGCCGTCCTCGGGCCCGACACCTGGCGCGCCCTCCACAACCGCACCTATGAACGCAACGAGCTCGACCTGCTGCCCCGCCTCCTCCGCCCCGGCGACACGGTGCTGGAGGTCGGCGCCGCGCTCGGCCTCGTCTCCGCCCGCGCCGCCCAGCTCGGCGCCCGCGTCGTCGCGGTGGAAGCGAACCCCGACCTCATCCCCATCGCGCGGCGCACCCACGCGCTGAACGGCGTGCAGGCGGAGCTGGTCCAGGCCGTGGTCGGCCATACGGAGGGCGAGGCGGATTTCCACCTCCACCGGGAATTCTGGGCCTCCTCCGCCAAGCCGCAGGACGGCACGCGCCACCTCCGCCTGCCGGGCCGCGCCCTCGCCCGCCTGCTGGCGGAGGTCCGGCCGGAGGTGCTGATCGTGGACGTGGAGGGGGGCGAGGTCTCCTTCTTCGCCGGCGAGGCGCTCCCCGGCCTCCGGCATGTGGTGGTGGAGCTGCACACCTGGCTCACCGGCCTCGCCGGCATCGCGCGGGTCTTCGCCGACCTTGGCGCGGCGGGCTTCGCCTACGACCCGGAGCTGTCCTGCGGCCAGGTCGTGACCTTCGGCGGGGTGGAGGAGGCGCATTGAGACGCGGCGCTCGCGCCGGCCCTGTCGTTCGTGCTATGTTCCGGATGCGGCGCGCGGCGCCGCCGCTCTTTGACCCGTCCCCATCCGTCCCCCCTTCAGCCTTCCCCGGCCGCGCGCCCTGGGCGACCCCGGCGCATTTGTCCGAAACAGCGATCCGCCGCACGCGTCACGCGCGCCCGGTCCAGGCGACAGGCACCTTCCCCCCACCCGCCGGCGTCTCCACCACATAGGTCGGCTGCGCCAACCCGCTCAGCCGCCCGCGCAGCCCCTCCACAAGCCGCAAGCCCTCCGCCGGGTCCACGCGGAAGCGCGCCGTCCCCGGCGCCTTGTCCAGCTGGTGCAGGTAATAGGGCTTCACCCGCGCCCGCAGCATCGCCCGGAACAGATCCTCCAGCGCCTCCGGGGTGTCGTTCACCCCGCGCAGCAGCACCGACTGGCCGAGCAGCGGCGCGGCCCGCGAAAGCCGCCCCAGCGCCGCCCGCGCGGCCTCGGAAAACTCCCGCGCATGGTTCGCATGCACGCAGACGAAGACCGCGCGGTCGCTCTCCAGCGCCGCCACCAGCGCCTCCGTCACCCGGCCCGGATCGGCCACCGGCACGCGCGTGTGCAGCCGGATCACCTCCAGATGCGGGATCTCGCCGAGCGCCCGCACCAGCCAGGCCAGCCGGCGGGGGCTCAGCATCAGGGGATCGCCGCCCGTCAGGATCACCTCCCGCAACTCGGGCGTCGCGGCGATCCAGGCGATCGCCTCGCGCAGCTCGGCCTCGGTCAGCAGCCCGCCATCCGGCCCCACCGCCTCGCGCCGGAAGCAGAAGCGGCAATAGACCGGGCAGGCCAGCAGCGGCTTCAGCAGAGCCCGGTCCGGATAGCGCCGCACCACCCCCTTCACCGGCGTGAAGGGGCCGTCCGCGGTCGGGTCGTCCAATTCGTCCGAAAGCGTCACCGCCTCCGCCGCGTCCGGCACGTATTGCAGCGCGATCGGGTCGTCCGGCGCCTCGATCAGGGCGGCGACCGCCGGCGTCACCGCCACCGCATAGCGCGCCGCCACCGCCTCGATCGCCGGCACGTCGCCGGGCGCGATCAGCCCGGCCGAAGCCAGCTCGCGCGCCGTCCGCAGGGTGCGGGATGTCTGATCCTCGGGCATACCGCGCCGGTAGCCCCGAACCGCCCCCGAGGTCCATGCCCCAGACGCCCCCGAAGGCCCAGCCGACGCCCCAACCGACGCCCCCCTGGCACCCGGAAAGCCTGGCCGCGCGCCTGCCCTTCCTCCGCCGCCGCGCCCGCCTGACGGCCGCCACCCGCGCCTTCTTCGCCGGGCGCGGCTATGCCGAGGCAGAGACCCCTGGCCTCGTCCCCGTGCCCGGCATGGAGGTCCACCTCCGCGCCTTCCGCACCGAATTCCGCCCCCATCTCGGCGCCGGGCGCGAGGCGTCGCTCTGGCTCCGCACCTCGCCGGAACTGGCCCTGAAGCGCCTGCTGGTCGGCGGCGCCGGCCCGGTCTTCGAGCTCGCCCGCGTCTGGCGCAACGGAGAGCTCAGCCCCCGCCACGCCCCCGAATTCACCATGCTGGAATGGTACCGCCCCGGCGCCACCCTCCACGACCTGATGGAGGAGACCGAGGCATTTGTCCGAAGCGTGCTTCCGTCGCGCGTCTCCCACGCTGGCGTCACCACCGAGGTTGCAACCCGCTTCGAGCGCCTGACCGTCGCCGATTCCCTCGCGCGCCACGGCCTCGACATCCTGGCCACCGTGGACCCCGCGACCGGGCAGGGCGATGCCGCGGCCCTCCACGAAGCCGCTGGCCAGGCCGGCCTCGGCTTGCCCGCCGGCCTCGGCTGGGAGGATGCCTTCTTCCACCTGCTGCTGACCCATGTGGAGCCCGCCATCGGCCGCGACCGCCCCACCTTCCTCACCCACTGGCCCGCGCCCCAGGCCGCGCTCGCCCGCCGCGACCCGGCCGACCCCCGCGCCGCGCTGCGCTTCGAGCTCTTCGCCGCTGGCCTCGAGCTCGCCAACGCCTTCGACGAGCTCACCGACCCGGCCGAGCAGCGCACCCGCTTCACGCGCGACGTCGAGGCCCGCGAGGCCCTGGCCGCCGGGGAAGGCTGGCCCGTGGACGAGGACTTCCTGGCCGCGCTGGAACACGGCATGCCCGCCGGCTCCGGCATCGCGCTGGGCTTCGATCGCCTGGCGATGCTGGCGTCAGGCGCCGACCGCATCGAGCAGGTGCTCTGGCTCCCGACGGCTCTCTGACACGCCGAGCGCCCGCAGCGCCTCCGGCACGGCCAGCAGCCGCAGAGCGCCCGCGTGGAGACGCTGTCGAACCCGGCCCTGGCCAGCGGCGCGAGCGGCAGGGCAGGGCTCGTCCCCGCCGGCGGGCTGGCCTCACCCCAGTTGCGCCAGCACCTCCGCCCCCCGCTCCCGCGGCCAGGCGTAGAAGGTGAAGACATAGGGGTCGCAGGCCCCGAACACCGCCGGGTCGGGGCTCGCCACCTGCATCGTCGCCGCGTCGAACTCGGCCAGCGGGCGCATCGCCCCGCCGAGCCAGAACCGCGTCTCGTTGCCGAGCGAGGCGAGCAGCGCCGGCACGTCCCGCGTCGCGCCGGCGCGGTGCCGCTCCTCGACCTCGAGGCTGAGCACGGGGCGGCACCGGGTGAGGGTCGCGGCGGCGCCGCGCAGCACCTCCTCCTCGAAGCCCTCGGCATCGACCTTCAGGTGCTGCAGGTCGGGCAGGCCGAGCTGATCCACCGTGATCACCGGGACGTCGTGGCGCTGCGTCGTGACGGAGCCGAAGGCGGCGTAGTCCTTGGCGACGCTCGCCCACTGCTCCTGCGCCACGCCGTCGAGCACGGGGACGGAGAGCGTCAGCGTGCCCGGCTCCGCCCCCAGCGCCTCGGCCCGCAGCTCGACCCCCAGGCCGGATGCCGCGACGGCGGCGCGGAGCCGCGCGAAGGCCGAGGGCAGGGGCTCGAAGGCCATCACCCGCGCGCCGGGCAGCCGCGCGAGCGGGATCGCCAGCAGCCCGTCATGCGCGCCGACATCGAGGATCGTGCCCGGCCGGTGCAGCCGCGTGTGGAAGGTGATCTCATCCATGGGAGGCAGCCGCGATCGCCTCGTTCATCGCGCGCACGCCCGCTGCCGGACCCTTGGGGTGCGACCACACCGCGCCGATCACCGCCAGGAAGTCGGCGCCCGCACGCACCAGCGGCGCGCAGTTCGCGGCCGTGATGCCGCCGATCGCGACGCAGGGAATCTCGAACATCTCCGACCACCACTCCAGGATCTCCGGCTCCGCATGGTGCTGCACCTCCTTCGTGCCGGTCGGGAAGAAGGCGCCGAAGGCGACGTAGTCGGCCCCGGCCTCGCCCGCCTCCATCGCCAGGTGCCGGGAAGCGTGGCAGGTCACGCCGATGGTGGCCTCCGCACCGAGCAGCTTCCGCGCCGCGACCGGATCGCCGTCCTCCTGCCCCAGATGCACCCCGTCGCAGCCGGCGCGCTTCGCGAGATCCATCCGGTCGTTCATCAGCACCGCCACCCCGCGCGCCTGCGCGACCGGCAGCATCGCCTCGGTGGCGCGCAGCACCTCCTCGTCGGAGGCGCCCTTCAGCCGCACCTGCACGGCCGCCACGTCCCCGCCGTCGAGCGCGCGCGCGAGCGCGTCGGGAAAGTCCGGCGGCAGGGCAGGGGGGGTGATGAGGTAGAGGAGGCAATCCGGCATCCGCCGGCCTTACCGGATCGCGCCCGCCTACGCCACGGCGCGCCAGGCGAGCGCCGCGCCAAGCGCGAGCAGCCCGAGGAAGAAGGCGCGCCGGAACGCCGCCGCCGAAAGCCGCGCCCTCAGCCGCGTGCCGACCCATTGCCCCGCGAGTGCCGGCGCCACCGCCAGCACCGACCCGCCCGCCAGCCCCGCATCCAGCACGCCCTGCCAGGCGAGGCTCAGCGCCAGCGCCAGCGTCGCCACGAGGAAGCCGAGGCCGAGCGCCTGCACCATAGCGTCCCGCGGCAGCCCGAGCGCCGCCAGCCACGGCACGACGGGCATCACGAAGATCCCCGTCGCCCCGGTCACCACCCCGCCCGCGAGCCCGACCGGCACCGCGCTCCGCCGCTCGAGCTCGGCGGAGATCGCGAGCGGCGGCGCCGCCAATCCCCAGGCCGCATAGGCCACCAGCGCCACGCCGAGCGCGGCCAGTGCCGCCCCGCCCCCGATCACGTAGCCGCCCACCAGCGTCCCCGGCAGCAGCGCGAGCAGCATCGGCCAGAGCCGCCGCAGCAGCGGCCGCAGCGCCGGGCCGCGCGCCTGGGCGATGTTGGTCAGCAGCGAGGGCAGGACCAGTAGCGCCGCCGCCTCGGCCGGCGGCATGAAGAGCGCGAGCAGCCCGACCGAGATCGTCGGCAGCCCGAGCCCGATCACCCCCTTCACGCCACCGGCGAGCAGGAAGACGGTGGCGACGAGGGCGAGCGTGAAAGGATCCATGCGCGCCATCCTGCACCCGATGCGCGCCGGATGCTTCGGCGCGCGCCGAAGCGTCGGTCAGGCCGGAACCCAGTTGCCGTGGAAGCCGAAGGGCACGCGGTGCGGCAGGTGCACGGAGGCGACCGGCCCGCGGCCGATGTCGCCGGTGTCGAGCACCAGCAGGTCGCTCCGACGCTCGCGCCCGCGCCAGGCGACGGTCAGCAACCATCCGTCGCCCTCCGGCGCCTCGGCGCCGCGCGGGACGAAGACGGCTTCCGACAGCGCGTCGCCCGGCGGCACCTCGAAGGCGTCGGCGCGGCCGCGCAGCAGGTCGCGCCACAGCAGCCGGTCGAAGATGCCGTCGCCATGGCGGCTCACGACATAGGCGCCGTAGCGGTTGGGCAGCCCGGTGGTGCGCTCGTCGATGCGGGGGAACTCGCCGTTCTCGTCGTCGAGCTCGGCCACCCGCACCGCGTCGCTCGCGCCGTCGAGGTCGAGCGTCCAGCGCACCAGCCGCGCGCGCGTCGCCGCCGGATCCGGCCGCCGACCGTCGCGTGTCGGAAACAGCGGCGGCGCGTCGTACTGCATAACGTCGGCGACGATCCGCCCGTCCTCGTCCCAGGCATTCATCACGTGGAAGACGTAGCAGGCCTCCGCGCGGAACCAGCGCAGCGAGGCGACGCCGCGGTCGCGCCGGATCACGCCGACATAGCCGCCGCGCTCGGGCTCCCAGGCGAAGGGACGGCCCTTCGTCACCGCGCGCCAGCGGCTGCCGGTGAGCGGCAGGATCGGGAAGAGCACGTGCCGCCGCGTGATGGCGAAGTCGTGCACCATCGCGCAATAGGGTGCGAGGAACTGCTCGAGCTTGCCGATGCGCCCGTCGGGCTGGACGGTGCCCCAGCTCATCAGCGGGCTGAGCGGCGCGTCCGCCGAGTAGCCGAAGAAGACCAGGTCGCCCGTCTGCGGATCGTGCTTCGGATGAGCGGTGAAGGGACCGTTGAGGATGCCGCGGAAGCGCTCCACGCCGCGCGTCTCGAGCGTGCGCGGGTCGAGCTCGAAGGGCAGGTGGCCTTCTTCCAGCGCGTAGAGCTTGCCGGCGTGCCAGACGACGTTGGTGTTGGCGACGCCGGTGTTGCGGATGGCAAGGCCCTGCAGCGTCGGCTTCGGGTATTCGGGGAGCAGCGGCCGTCCGGCGGCCTTCTCGGCCTGCCATTTGTGGGTGCGCACCCAGCGGTTCCGGTAGCTCGCGCGCCCGCCCTCGAGCCGGAAGGCGTGCACCATACCGTCGCCGAGGAACCAGTGGCAGCCGGCGCCGGCGGGGTCGGAGAACTGCGGATTGGGCCCGTTGCGGTAGAGCGTGCCGCCGAGGTCGCGGGGCAACTCGCCGGTGATCTGCAGCGTGTCCAGATCGTATTCGCAATCGAGAGGCGCGAAGTTACCCGCGCGGTGAAACACCGAGCCGTCCGGCATGCCCGCATCTGCTCCAGGGAACCTGCTGCGGGGTACAACGCGTCGGCGCGGTCCGGCTTTTTGCGCCGCTGGCACGATGCAAGTCACAGTCTTGCCAGGACGACCGCGCCGCGTTGCCGGGCGTGTCACGAAGCGGCGATGGGCGGACCGCTCGCGGTTCCACGCGCGCAACCCCGCCCGCCGCGCTGCCACGCGGCGCCCTGCGCCGCGTCACGCGAGAGGCTCCGGGTTACGCGGCCGCGCCCGTCCGCCCCCGGTGCCCTGCCGCGACGTCACGCCGGAGGCGTGCCCTCGGCGCGACGCCGCGGAAGGATGAACCTCGCCTCGAACAGGAAACGACGATCCGGGGTCCCCGCGGCGCCGCGCAGGCGACGCCGCGGGGATCGGGATCAGCCCTGGTAGACCGCGATGATGTCGGACAGCAGCTTCACCGCCTCCGCCTTCGGGCGCTGGAAGGCGTTGCGGCCCATGATGGATCCGTTGCCGCCTCCCGCATGGATGGCGCGGACCTCCTTCAGGATGTCCTCGGTGCCCTTCGCCTCGCCGCCCGAGAAGACGACGAGCCGCCGGCCGCCGAAGCAGGCCTGCACCACGTGGCGGAAGCGCGCCGCGGCATCGTCCTCGATGGCATGCTTCTCATAGGTCTTCTTCGCGGCATCGAGGCTGATCGCGCCGGTCGGCGGCTTCACCTTGATGATGTGCGCGCCCACCAGGGCGGCCATGTGCGCGGCATAGGCGCAGATGTCGAGCGCCGTCTCGCCCACCTTGTCGAGCATCGGGCCGCGCGGGTAGCTCCACACCACGACCGCCAGGCCGACGGCCTTCGCCTCCGCGGCGAGCTCGCGCAGCTCCTCCATCATCTCGAACTGGTATTCGGAGCCCGGATAGATGGTGAAGCCGATCGCCGAGCAGCCGAGCCGCAGCGCGTCCTGCACCGTCGCGGTCACGGCCTGGTCCTTCGTGGTGGACAGGCTGTTGGAGCTGTTCACCTTCAGGATCGTCGGGATGCAGCCGGCATAGGACCCGGCCGCCGCCTCGATCATGCCGAGCGGCGCGGCATAGGCGTTGAGGCCGGCTTCCAGCGCCAGCTCGAACATGTAGCGCGGGTCATAGCCGGCCGGGTTGGGGGCGAAGCTGCGGGCCGGGCCATGCTCGAAGCCCTGGTCCACCGGCAGGATCACCATGCGACCCGTGCCGCCGAGCTTCCCCTCCATCAGGATGCGGGCGAGGTTCGCCTTCGTCCCGGGGTTGTCGCTCTCGTACCAGGAGAGGATCTCCTGGACCTTGGGCGTCAGGCGCATCTTCTGGCTTCCTCTATGCTCGTGTCGGCGGGTGGGGCGCGTCCTACCCCTTGATGGCGGCGCTGTCATGGGGGTGGGACGCCAACCATCGCGCGAGCGGGACCCGCGCCCCCTGCCGGCGGAGGTCGAGCGTGCCGAGGTCGAAGGCGGGTGGGCGGGCGGGCAGCAGCCCGGCACCGACCTCCGCCGTCGCCGCCATCACGGCCGGGAAGGCCGGGCAGGCGCCGTCCAGCACCAGCAGCCGGCAGCCGGCGCGCAGCGCGACCAGCGCATGGCCCGGCGCGTCGCCGCAGCAGAGCGCATCGGCGAAGTCAGCACCTGGCGCCTCGGCTGCGGCGCGCGCGATCAGCGCCCGCCAGGCCAGCGGGCCGAGCGACCCGGCAGCGCCCGGCGCGGAGAGCAACAGGACGGGCCGGTGCGCGTGGCGCAGCGCGAAGGCGGCCTCGGCCGCCGAGCGGACGAGCAGCGCCGGCGCAACGACCGAAGCCTCCGCCCGTTGACCGCCTGCGCCACCCATGCAAAGCCTCATGACGGTCGGCGAAACGCGCGGCAAGCCCTTGTCGGGAGCCACGATTCGCCGGGGACATCCGGGCTGGGGACGGGTCGTGTCGGGCGCAGGAAGCACGAACCGCGGCGGGGCCGGCGGAACCACCGACACCGCCCAGGCGCTCGCGCGGCTGGAAGCGGCGGTGGAGCGGCTGGCAACCGCCGCCACCCGGGCGCGCACCCCCGCGGGCGAGGGCGTGTCCCGCGCCCAGGTCCAGGCCATCGCCGACCGCCTCGACGAGACCATCGCGCGGCTGCGCGTGGCGCTCGGCGAGGACAGCTGAACACGGAGCATCGTTCGCATGGGCCAGGTGACCGTCCGCGTCGGGGGCTATTCCCATCCGGTCTCCTGCGAGGACGGGCAGGAGGCGCATCTCGTCGCGCTCGCCGCCGAGGTCGACAAGCGGGTGAATTCCATCAAGGCGATGGGCGGCCAGTTCCCGGAGACGCGGCTCCTGCTGCTCGCCTCCCTGCTGCTGGCCGACGAGGTGCACGACCTGAAGGTGGCGGTGGCGCAGGCGAAGACCGGCGCGCCGGCTGCAACCGTGGCGGATGACCCGCGGCTGGCCGACCGCATCGCCCGCATCGCCGATCGCATCGAGGGCATTGCCGCGAACCTCGACCGGACCTAACTCTTCCGGGCGAGGCTGCCCGGTGCGTGTGGCATCTCAACCCCCGGGGCCAATAAGCAACCTCCGGGGGCTGGCTCTGCCCGGATCGTGGTCCGGGTACCTGGCTCCCACCTGCAACAGCAGGTCTCAGGAGGGTTGTTCCGCCCACGGCCATGGCGGCTTCGCGCTCTTTCCGCCTCAGGCGCCGTCGCCGCCTCCGGCGGCTTGGCTGGCGCGCCGCAGGCATGATGCGCCCGGCGGCGTGGTCGGCCGCGGCGCGGCGGCCGCCTTGCGGCCGCATCCTCGTGGGTTGCCGCTTCCTTTCCTCTGTCGCGCTCGTTGCTCCCTCTCCCGCTTGCGGGGAAGGGTTGGGGTGGGGGTCATCCGCGCCCAGATTGTCGGCGCATGACCGCGTTCTGCCCCGTCCTGCTCGCCGAGCTGAAAGCCGAGGCGCGGAAGCTCGCCCTGGCGCGGCGCGAGGCGCTGGACCCGGCGGTGGGCGCGGCGCTGACCGACATCGTGCTGCGCGGGTTGCCGCCGGCCCCGGGCGACGTCGTCGCCGGCTTCTGGCCGATGGGACGCGAGATCGACATCCGCTCGCTGCTCCAGGCGCTGCACGACCGCGGCCACCCCGTCGGCCTGCCGGTCACGCCGAAGCGGGGCCTGCCGCTGGCCTTCCGCCGGTGGCGGCCGGGCGACGAGCTCGCCCGCGGGCCGATGGGCACGCGCCAGCCGGGGCCGGAGGCCGAACCGCTCACCCCGGGCTACCTGCTGGTGCCACTGCTCGCCTTCGACCGGGCCGGACGCCGGCTCGGCTACGGCGGCGGGTACTACGACCGGACGCTTGCCGCCCTGCCCGGCGCGACCGCGATCGGGGTCGCCCATGCGGCGCAGGAGCTTGACGAGGTGCCAGCCGGGCCCGAGGACGCGCGCCTGACCGCCATCGCCACCGAGGCGGGCCTCATCCGACCCGAAGGCTGACCGCTTTGCGCATCCTCTTCCTCGGCGACGTCGTCGGCCGCAGCGGCCGCGACGCCGTCACCGAGGCCCTGCCGGGCCTCCGGCGCGACCTCTCGCTCGACTGCGTCATCGTGAATGGCGAGAACGCCAGCCACGGCTTCGGCCTCGCCCCCGACATGGCGCGCGCGCTGTTCGCCGCGGGCACGGATGCCATCACGCTCGGCAACCACAGCTGGGACCGCAAGGAGATCATCCCCTACATGGAAGGGGAGCCGCGGCTGCTGCGTCCGCTGAACTACCCGCCTGGCACGCCCGGCCGGGGTGCAGCGGTGATCGAGACGGTCAGGGGCGCGCGGGTGCTGGTGATGAACGCGATGGGGCGGCTCTTCATGGACGCGCTCGATGACCCGTTCCGCGGCGTGCAGGCCGCGCTCGCCCCGCACCGCATGGGGGTGGGCGGCACGGTCGCCGCGGCGGTGCTGGATTTCCATGCCGAGGCAAGCAGCGAGAAGCTCGCCATGGGCCACAGCTTCGACGGCCGCCTCTCGCTCGTCGTCGGCACCCACACACACACGCCGAGCGCCGACCACCAAATCCTGCCGGGCGGCACCGCCTACATGACGGATGCCGGCATGTGCGGCGACTACGACAGCGTGATCGGCATGGAGAAGGGCGGCGCGTCGCTCCGCTTCTGGAAGAAGGTGCCCGGCGAGCGGCTGGCGCCGGCGGAGGGACCGGCGACGATCTGCGGCCTGCTGGTCGAGACCGACGACGCGACCGGCCTCGCAGTGCGCGCGGAGCCGCTACGGCTCGGCGGGCGGCTGAGCCAGGCGATGCCGCGCTGACGATGCCGGACGCGGTGCTGTTCGACTGCGACGGCACGCTGGTGGACAGCGAGACGCTCTCCTCCGAGGTGTTCTGCGAGCTGCTCGGCGGTCTCGGCCACGCGGCGGAGCCATCGGAGATCCTGCGGTCCTTCCGCGGCCGGCAGCTCGCGACCTGCCTCGCCGAGCTCGAGCTGCGCTACGGCGTGCTTCCGCCGGATTTCGAGCAGCGCTTCCGCGCGCGCTCCGCGGAGGTCTATCGCGCACGGCTGCGCGAGATGGCCGGCGCGGCCGAGCTGCTCCGCACGCTGTCGCATCCGGCCTGCGTCGCCTCCAACGCGCCGCGCGCGAAGATCGAGCTGTGCCTCGAGGCGACTGGCCTCTCGCAGTTCTTCCATCGGCGCATTTTCAGCGCCTACGAGGTCGGCGCCTGGAAGCCCGATCCGGGTCTCTTCCTGCACGCGGCGGAGGTGATGGGCGCCGCGCCGGCGCGCTGCCTCGTCGTCGAGGACAGCGCGCCGGGTGTTGCCGCGGCGCTCGCGGCGGGCATGCGCGTCGTAGCACTGGTGCATGAGGAGGCGCCGCGCTGGGTGCCCGAGGGCGTGGCGAAGATCCGCGCGCTGCCGGAGCTTCGCGCGCTGCTCTGACGGGGCGCTGCCCTGGCTCAGGCAGCATGCGGTTCGGCGGCCTCCCCGGCGATCAGGGCCCGCGCCTGGTCCGCGCGCATCGGCCGTCCGAGCAGCCAGCCCTGGCCGTGCTCGCAGCCGAGCGCACGCAGCCGGCAGGCCTGCGCCTCCGTCTCGATCCCTTCGGCGAGCACGGCGACGCCGAGGCTGCGGCCGAGGGCGAGGATGGCGCTCACCACCGCCGCGACGCGCGAATCGGCTTCCATGTCGCGGACGAAGCCGCGGTCCATCTTGATCAGGTCGACCGGCAGGTGCCGGAGATAGGCGAGGCTGGACCAGCCGGTGCCGAAATCGTCGAGGGCGATGCGCACGCCGAGCCGCTGCAACTCCTCGAGCGTTGCGGCGACGCGCTGGCTTTCCTGGATCAGCACGCTCTCCGTCACCTCGAGCTCGAGGCGGCCGGGGGACAGCCCGGCAAGGCGCAGCGCCTCCGCGACCTGTTCGACAAGCCCCTCCGCGCGCAGCTGCAGCGCCGAGAGGTTGACGGCGAGGCCCAGCGACGCGGGCCAGGACGCGGCCTCCCGGGCCGCCATGCGCAGCACCCAGGCGCCGAGCGGGACGATGAGGCCCGTCGCCTCGGCGAGCGGGATGAACTCCCCGGGCGGGATCATCCCGCGCGTCGGATGCGGCCAGCGCAGCAGCGCCTCGAAGCCTGTCAGGGCGCCGTCGGACAGGCGGCGCTGCGGCTGCCAGTGGATCTCGAACCGGCCGTCCGCCACGGCCTCGCGCAGGTCGCGTTCCAGCTGGCGCCGGTCGCGCAGCAGGGCGTTCTGCTCCGGCGCGAAGCACTGGATGGCGGGTTGCGGCGCGGCGCGGGCCAGCGCCAGCGCCTCCTCCGCGCGAGTCAGCAGGGTGCCGGCGTCCTGCCCGTCGGGCGGCGCGATGGCGACGCCGATATCGGCGGCCAGCAGCGGTGCGGCGCCGTCGAGCGGCAGGGGTTCGGCGATGACGGCGGCCAGCCGCTCCGCCAGGCGCAGCACCACGGCCGGATCCTGCACGGCGGTCTGCGCGACGGCGAAGCGGTCGCCCGCGAGCCGCGCCACCAGATCCTCGAGCCGGACGGCGTTGCGCAGCCGCGTCGCGACGAGCCGGAGCGCGAGGTCGCCGGCCGCTTGGCCGTGCAACTCGTTCAGCTCCCGGAAATGCCGCAGGTCGAGGACGAGGACGCCGACCTGCCAGCCATGCCGGCGCGACAGGGACAGCATCTCCGCCAGGCGCTCGCGATAGCAGCCATGGCCGGGCAGGCCGGTCAGCGGGTCGCGCAGCGCGCTGCTGGCCTCATCCCGCGCGGCGATCCGGCGCGACATGCCAAGCGCGCCGAGGCCGGCCAGCCCCGCCAGGGCCAGCAGCGCCGCCGCCGCCTGCGCATGGCCGAGCGAGGATGCGCCCGGCGCGGCCTCGACGCCGACCAGGCCGAGGGCGGCGCCCGACAGCAGCAGGGCAACCGCGCCCGCCATGAAGGGAAGGGCACGGCCAGGAAGCACGGAGCGCACGGGTCCTGCCATGCCACCCACTTTGCAGGGGAGACATGAACGAGGGGTTCATGGAGGCGCCCCGCCGCTCTCCGGCGGGCGGATTTGCCGCCCGCCGGGCAGGGCCGGTATAGGGGCGCCACATTCCCGACATCGCCCGTGCGCCGATCCGCGCGGGCCCGCGACGAGACGGAGCTTGGCCATGGCCGGCCATTCGCATGCGAAGAACGTGATGCACCGCAAGGCGGTGCAGGGCGCGAAGCGCGCCCGCGCCTACGGCAAGCTGATCCGCGAGATCACGGTCTCCGCCAAGGCCGGCCTGCCCGATCCGGCGCACAACCCGCGGCTGCGCGCCGCGGTCAAGGCGGCGCTCACCGCCAACATGACCCGCGACACGATTGACCGCGCGATCAAGCGCGTCGCCCAGGGCGCGGCCGGCGAGAACTACGAGGAGGTCCGCTACGAAGGCTACGGCCCGCACGGCATCGCGGTGATCGTCGAGGCGCTGACCGACAACCGCAACCGGACCGGCGGCGACCTGCGATCCATGTTCGCCAAGGGTGGCGGCGCGCTTGGCGAGACGGGCTCGGTGGCGTTCCAGTTCGAGCGCAAGGGCGTGCTGCGCTACCCGCCCGCCGCGGCGGGCGCGGATGCGATGCTGGAGGCCGCGATCGAGGCCGGCGCCGAGGATGTCGAGACGACGGAGGACGGCCACGAGGTCTCCACCTCGGTCGAGGATTTCGCGACCGTCCGCGACTCGCTGGAGGCGCGCTTCGGCACGGCGGAGGCGGCGCGGCTCGAATGGTGGCCGAGCACGAGCGTGACGCTCGATGAGGCGCGCGCGGCGGAGGTGATGAAGCTGCTCGACGCGCTCGACGACCACGACGACGTGCAGCAGGTCTATGCGAACCTCGAGGCGGAGGAGAGCGAGATGGAGAAGCTCGCGGGCTGAGCCGGGCGGCTCAGCCGAGGCCGGGCGGCACCCGCGTCCATTCGTAGCCGCGCGCGGCGCGGTCGAAGCCGTGGTCGTAGAGGGCGCGCATGTAGGCCTGGTCGAAGGGCGTCGTGTACTCCTGCGCGAAGTCCGGCCGGATGAAGGCGAGGTTGTAGTCCACCCCGTCGCGCTGGGTGACGAAGTACATCCGCACCGTGTCCTGGTAGCCGGAGGAGGCGATCATCGTCGCCACCGCCCGGCCGGCGATGTTGACCGTGCGCCGCTCCACCGCCGCCCATTCCGAGTCGAGCCGGCCGTTGCGGATGATGAAGGCCCGCGCCGGGGAGACGCGACGGCCGCGCGCGATCGCCTCCCGCCGCGCCCGCGTGACCGCTGCCGGGTAGAGGAAGGCCTGCACGAAGGCGCCGCCATCCACATGCATCTCCTGGTGCGGCCGTCCGTCGAGCGTCACGTCGAACATCACCGGCGGGAAGGCGCCGGGGATCGCGGCGGAGGCCAGGAGCACGCGCCGGATGGTGTCGAGCGCGCGCGGGTGGCCGCTGTCCGCGATCGCGCCGAGGTTCCAGATCACCGGCGTCTGCGCGTCGAGGTCGGCGCTCGCCGCGAAGAGCAGCCGGCCCTCCCGGTAGCCGCGCGCGATGGCGGCGAGCATGCGGTCGGTGAGGTATTCGGAAATCATTTCGAACAGCGGCGCCGTGTCGGCCAGCGCGTCGTTGAACAGCGCCGCGGTGAACCAGCGCCGCACCGCGACCCGCTCCGGCGTGATGGCGGTGTAGACGCGCTTCAGCTCCTCGTCCCAGTCGGCGCCGAGGAAGGCGAAGGGCGCGGTGAGCGCGCCGGTGGAGACGCCGGTCACCAGGTCGAAGACCGGACGATCACCGTGCCGCGTCCAGCCGTTCAGCAGACCGGCGCCAAACGCCCCGTTCTCGCCGCCGCCCGAGATGGCGAGCATGTCGAGACGGGGCAGCAGCGCGCCCGACGCCAGGCCGAGATGGGCGCGTTGCCGATCCGAGGCGGCGGCGAATTCGCGCTCGAGCGCCTCGATCTGGTCGGGGAAGGCCGCGCGGAAGCGCTCATTCGGCAGGCCGAGCACGGTCGCGCGCGCGGTGCTGCCGCGAGGCACCGCCGCGAGGCGCTCCGGGATGGCGCAGCCGGGCAGGGCGCCCAAGCCCAGGGCCGCCGCCGCGCGAAGCGCCTGCCGCCTGGTCTGCCGGGCCGAATCCGAAGGGGAGCGCATGGTCAGGGTAGATGCCGTTCGCCGGTGCTCGCGTCCAGCGCGTTGCGCTGTGCCGGATGTTCCGTCCTCGGGCCTGCCCGAGCCGGGGCGGAACGGGCTATGCAGGCCCGATGGCGCCCGCCCCGATTCGCATCCTGGGCCTCGACCCGGGCCTCCAGCACACCGGCTGGGGGCTGGTGGAGCATGACGGCTTCCGGCTGCGCTTCCTGGCGGATGGCGTGATCTCGACCTCGGCAGGGGAGGAGCTGGCGCGGCGGCTGATGGCGCTGCACCGCGGCCTCGCCGAGGTGATCGCGCAATGGACTCCGGACGAGGCGGCGGTCGAGCACACCTATGTCGCGCGCAACCCGGAGTCCGCGCTGAAGCTCGGCCAGGCGCGCGGGGTGGTGATGCTTGCGCCGGCGCTGGCCGGGCTCGTCGTGCGCGAATACGGCGCGATGGAGGTCAAGCGCGCGGTGGTTGGCACGGGCCATGCGGCGAAGGAACAGGTGCAGGCGATGGTGCGCCAGCTGCTGCCGGGCGTGACCTTCAAGCGGGCGGATGCCGCGGATGCGCTGGCGATCGCGATCTGCCACGCGCATCACCGCAGCACGCGCAACGCCTATTCGGCTGCGGTGGCGAGGGCGCGCGCATGAACGGAACTCCGCGACAGGCGGCCGGCCGAGCGCCCGAGCGGGCGCCGCGGTCGATGCGTCACGCGGCAGGCGTGCCTCCGGCACGACGAAGCCAAGCGCGCGGAGCGCGCGCCCGCCGCCTGAGGGCACACGAAGGATGATCGGCTCGCTCCGCGGCACTGTCGAGAGCGTGGGGGAGGGGAGCTGCGTGCTCGACGTGGGAGGCGTCGGCTACCTCGTCGCCTGTTCCCGCAAGACGCTGAATCGCCTGACCGCGAAGGACGGCGTGCAGAAGCTGCTGGTCGAGACCCGCGTCAGCCAGGACGCGATCACCCTCTACGGCTTCGCCGACGCGACGGAGCGCGAGGCCTTCCGGGCACTGATCGAGGTGAAGACCGTGGGTCCCCAGAAGGCGCTGCTGGTGCTCTCGGGCCTGACGCCGAACCAGCTGGCGGCGGCGATCGCGGCGAAGGAGCGGAAGCGGCTCGCAGAGGTGAAGGGGCTGGGCGCCGCGACGGCGAACCGCATCGTGGACGAGCCGGCGATGCAGAAATGGGCGGTCGGGCGCGCGACGCCCGAGGCGGATGGCGCGGGCGGCGTCGCGGTGGTCGCTCAGGCGCCGGAAGGTGCTGAATCCGACGCTGTCTCGGCGCTCGTCAACCTTGGCATGCGGCGGCCGGAGGCGGCGGCGGCGGTCGGGCGCGCGGCGAAGCGCGTCGGCGACGGCGCGGCGCTGGAGTCGCTGATCACCGAGGCGCTGAAGGAGATGGCGCCGCGATGAGCGACGATCGGATCACCGGCGGCGCGCGGCAGGAGGAGGACACGGCCGAGGGCAGCCTGCGGCCCCAGACGCTCAAGGACTTCATCGGCCAGAAGTCGCTGCGCGAGAACCTCGAGGTCTTCGTCGGCGCCGCGCGCGCGCGCGGCGAGGCGATGGACCATGTGCTGCTGTTTGGCCCGCCAGGGCTCGGCAAGACGACGCTCGCGCAGATCGTGGCGCGCGAAATGGGCGTCGGGTTCCGCGCGACGTCGGGCCCGATCCTGCAGCGCGCCGGCGACCTCGCCGCGATCCTGACGAATCTGCAGCCGCGCGACGTGCTCTTCGTGGACGAGATCCATCGCCTGCAGCCGGCGATCGAGGAGACGCTGTATCCGGCGATGGAGGATTACCGGCTCGACCTCATCATCGGGGAGGGGCCGGCGGCGCGCACCGTGCGCATCGACCTGCCGCCCTTCACCCTGGTGGGCGCGACGACGCGGGCGGGCTTGCTCAGCCAGCCGCTGCGCGACCGCTTCGGCATTCCGCTGCGCCTGCAGTTCTACGATGTGCAGGAGCTGCTGCTGATCGTGCGGCGGGGCGCGGAGAAGCTCGGCTTCGCGCTGGCCGAGGACGGCGCGATGGAGATCGCCAGGCGGTCCCGCGGGACGCCGCGCGTGGCGGGGCGGCTGCTGAGGCGGGTGCGCGACTTCGCGCAGGCCGCGGGGCGCGCGGCGGATCGCGCCATGGCGGATGCGGCGCTGGCGCGGCTGGAAGTGGACCGGTTGGGGCTCGACGCGCAGGACCGGCGCTACCTGCGGCGGATCGCGGAGCATCATGGCGGCGGGCCGGTCGGTGTGGAGACGCTCGCCGCCGCGCTCGCCGAGAGCCGCGACACGCTGGAGGAGGTGATCGAGCCCTTCCTCATCCAGGAGGGGCTGGTGCTCCGCACGCCGCGCGGGCGGATGCTGGGCGAGCCGGGGTGGCGGCATCTCGGGATCAACCCGCCGGCCGGATTCGGGGCGCAGATGGACCTCCTGGCCACGATGCCGCCGGAGGAGGGGCCGACATGACGGTGAACGGGGCAAGACCCCGGGCCGCGCGTGAGCAGCCGCCGGCGCCTGAGGCCACAAAAATGCCAGCGCACCGCCACGCGGTGCGCGTCTACTTCGAGGATACGGATGCGGGGGGCGTGGCCTATCACGCCACCTACCTGCGCTGGGCCGAACGGGCCCGGACGGAATCCTTGCGTGCCATGCACTTGTCGCATGCGCTTATGATGGAGCGTTACAATGCGATGCTTGTGGTGCGGCGCATCGAAGTGGCGTATGTGCGGCCGGCCCGGCTTGACGAGCCCCTGATCGTCGAGACCCGGATCCGTGCCATCAGCGCGGCCACCCTCGACCTCGAGCAGCTTGTGCTGCGCGAGGACGGCGGGGCCGAACTGGCGCGGCTCCTGGTCGGGCTGGTCTGCGTCCGCGCTGCCTCCCCCGGCGCCGCGGGCGAGGCCGACGGGCTGCGCCCGGCCAGGATCCCCGAGCCCTGGCGGAGCGAGCTGGCGCGTCGGATCTCGGGCGGCGACCCCGCCTGACCTCCGGCCCATGGCGGGCCGGCGAGAGATGAGGAGGCCCGGGCTTTGGGCAACGTAGCGGCTTCACCCCTGGCGGCGGCGGCACACGACCTGTCGCTGTGGCAGCTCTTCCTGATGGCCGACTGGGTGGTGAAGGGCGTGATGGTCGCGCTGCTTCTCGCCTCGGTCTGGGTCTGGGCGATCGTCTTCGAGAAGGTGACGACGCTCCGCCGCATCCGGCGCGAGGCGGACGCCTTCGAGGACCGCTTCTGGTCCGGCGGCAGCCTCGAGGAACTGTACCAGCGCGAGGGCGAGAAGCCGTCCCACCCCATGGCCGCCGTCTTCGGCGCCGCGATGGCGGAGTGGAAGCGCTCCGCCGGGCGGGGCCTGGGGAGCGAGCTCGCCGTGGTCGGCACCAAGGAACGCGTCGAGCGCGCCATGGCCGTCGCGACCTCGCGCGAGATGGAGCGGCTGGAGCGCTGGATGGTGTTCCTCGCGACCGTCGGCTCGGCGGCGCCCTTCATCGGCCTGTTCGGCACGGTCTGGGGCATCATGAACAGCTTCCAGGCGATCGCGGGGATGCAGAACACCTCGCTCGCGGTGGTCGCACCCGGCATCGCGGAGGCGCTGTTTGCCACCGCCATCGGCCTCGTCGCGGCGATCCCGGCGACCATGGCCTACAACAAGTTCGCCTCCGATTTCGGCCGCTTCGCCGGCCGGCTCGAGGCCTTCTCGGCCGAGTTCTCGGCGATCCTCTCGCGCCAGTCGGAGGCCGCGGCGGCCGAGCCCGCGCGGCCCCGCCCGGCGCCCGCGGCGGCCGCGGAGTAGCGTCGTGGCCGGGGGAATCATGGCCCGGGGGCAGGGCGGGCGAAGCCGCTACCGGCCGATGAGCGAGATCAACGTCACGCCCTTCGTGGACGTGATGCTCGTGCTGCTGATCATCTTCATGGTGGCCGCGCCGCTGATGACGGTCGGCGTCCCGGTGGACCTGCCGCGCACCGCGGCCCAGCCGCTGGCGCAGGAGCAGGAGCCGCTGACCATCTCGGTGGACGCGCAGGGGCGCATCTTCCTGCAGGAGACCGAGGTGCCGCTCGAGAACCTGGTGGCGCAGCTCCAGGCCATCATGCGCAACCAGCCGCGCGACGCGCCGGAGCGGCGCATCTTCGTGCGCGGCGATCGCGGCATCTCCTATGGCCGCGTGATGGAGGTGATGGGCACCGTCAGCTCCGCCGGCTTCTCCCGCGTTGCGCTGCTGGCGGAGCAGCCGCAGGGCCGTGGTGCGGCGCAGCCGGCCCAGCCCGCGCGCCCCGCCCCGCCGTCCCAGCAGCGCCCCGCGGCGCCGGCGGGCGCCGGTCCCCAGGCAGGACGCTGAGCGCGCGACGATGAGCGGCGCCGCCGCCTTCATGCCGGCGATGGAGCCCGAGGACCGGCGGCTGCGCCGCTGGGCCGGGATCTCGCTCGGGCTGCATGTCGGGGTGCTGGTCGCCGGCCTCGTCTGGGGCTTCGTCAGGCCGCTGCCGCCACCGGTCGAGACGCCGGTGACCGTCGAGTTCACCTCGCCCGTGCCGCCGCAGCAGGCGCAGGGCGAGCGGCCCGCGCCCGCGCCGGCGCCGGTGCCGCAACCCGCCCCGCCCGAGCCCGCCCCGGCCCCGCCAGCGGAGCCGCCGCGCCCGGCGCCGCCGCAGCCTGCGCCGCCGCCGCCCCCACCGCCCCCGGCGCCCGCCGCGGCGCCGGCGCCGCCCGTCCCACCGGCGCCGCCACCGCCGCAGCAGCAGGCAGCGCGGCCCGATCCGGTGCCCGCGCCGCCGCCGCCCGCGCCGGCGCCGAACGCCACGCCCGCGCCGCCTCCGCGTCCCGCGCCGCCGCAGCCGCAGGCCACGCCGCAGCCGCCGCTGCCGCTGCCCCCGCCGCCCGCGCCGCCGCCGCCCCAGCCGGTGCAGACCGCCGGCACCGGCCAGACGCCGCCCGTCGCGCGCCCGCAGGAGAACAGCCGCAGCGTCGAGAACACGCTCGAGCGGCTGCGGCAGCAGGCCGCTCAGCAGCCGCCGACGGCGCGGCCCAATCCGCAGGCCGGCCGTCCCGCAGCGGGCGGCGGCAGCCCGACCGGGACCGCGCCGCTCACGCAGGGCGAGATCCGCGGCCTCGCCGAGCAGGTGGGCGAGTGCTGGTCGGTCGATGGCGGCATGCTCAACCTGGCCGAGATCGTCGTGGAGCTGCGCGTGCAGCTCGACAGCCAGGGCAATGTCCGCAACGTCGTGCCCGGCGATCGTGGCGTGCCGAGCGACCCGCGCGCCCGTGCCGTCTTCGAATCGGCGCGCCGCGCGCTCTTGTCGCCGCAATGCAACCCGCTCAGGGTCCCGGCCGACAAGCACGCCACCGTCATGGCTTCCACCTTCCGCTTCAATCCGAGGGGACTCGTCCGATGAGCCTCCGTGCACCCTCCCTGATCACCCGCCGTCACGCGCTGTTCGGCGCCGGCGCGGTGATGGTGGCGCCCGGCATCCTGTCATGGTCGCTGCTGCCGACAGCGGCGATGGCGCAAGGCGCGGTGATCGACATCACCCGCGCGCGCACCGACCCGATCCCGATCGCGGTGCCGAGCATGGCAGGCGCGACGCCCGACGCGCAGCGCTTCGGCCGCGACATCGCGGGCGTCATCCAGGCGAATTTGCGCAACTCCGGCCTGTTCCGCCCGGTGGATCGCCAGGCCTTCATCCAGACGCCGGAAGCCGCGGCCGAGCGTCCGCGTGCGCAGGATTGGCGGGTGATCGGCGCGCAGGCGCTGACCACCGGCCGCGTCGACGCGCAGGGCGATCGGCTCCGCGTCGAGTTCCGGCTGTGGGACGTGCTCGCCGACCAGCAGCTCCAGGGCACCGCCTTCACCGCGCCGGCCGCCCAGTGGCGGCGCATCGCGCACCTGATCTCCGACGTGATCTACGAACGGATGCTGGGCGAGAAGGGGTATTTCGACACCCAGATCGTCTATATCGGCGAGAGCGGCCCGCGCGACCGGCGCACGCGCCGGCTGGCGATCATGGACCAGGATGGCGAGAATCACCGCTTCCTGACCGACGGCTCCTTCCAGGCGCTGACGCCGCGCTTCCATCCCTCCGCGCGGCAGATCGCCTTCATGAGCTACCAGCGCAACGAGCCGCGGGTCTACCTGTTCAACCTCGACACCGGGCAGCAGCAGGTGCTCGGCAATTTCGGCGGCATGACGCTGAGCCCGCGCTTCTCGCCCGACGGGCGCGGCGTGATCCTCTCCGCCGCGCGCGGGGGCGATGCCAACATCTTCGTCGTCGACCTCGCGACGCGGCGCGAGCGGCAGCTGACCTCGGGCGGCTCGCTCGACGTCTCGCCCTGCTTCTCGCCGGACGGGCAGCAGATCGTGTTCAACTCCGACCGCGGCGGCGACCAGCAGCTTTATGTCATGACGGCGGACGGCGCGAATGTCCGGCGCATCTCCTTCGGCAACGGGCGCTACGCGACGCCCGTCTGGTCGCCGCGCGGCGACCTCATCGCATTCACGCGGATCAGCGGCGGGCAGTTCGCGATCGGCGTCATGCGCCCGGACGGCAGCGGCGAGCGCATCCTGTCGGAAGGCTGGCAGATGGAGGGCCCGACGTTCGCGCCGAACGGCCGCGTGCTGGCCTTTCACCGCGAGACCCGGGCGCGCGATGCGCGCGGCGCCGGCTTCTCCTCGCGCCTCGCGCAGATCGACATCGCGGGCTTCAACGAGCGGCAGATGGTGACGCCGACCGACGGCTCCGACCCGTCCTGGTCGCCCTTGTTGTCGTGAGCCCTCGGACGCCGGGCGCCGGCTCCGCCGGCTTGGCTTCGCGCCGCAAGCATGCAGCGTCGCGGACGGTCACGGCGCGGCGGCCGCGTTGCGGCCGCATTCTCGTCGGCCGTGCGCCTGCTTGGCATCGCGCGCTGTCTGCTCGGCGTGTCGCGCCGCCGGCACACGAATTCTTGACCTCGGGGGAGCGCGCCGGTAACGCGCGGGGCACTGCGGTTTTTCGGATGGGGACCTGACCGGAATGAATGTGAAGATCTTCGGGCTGCTGGCCAGCCTGGCCGTGCTCGGCGCCTGCTCGAACACGTCGCAGAGCGACGCCAACGCGGCGGGCGCTGGCGGTGCCGGCCTCGGCGGAAGCCCGCGGCCGGGCAGCCAGGAGGACCTCGTCGCCAATGTCGGCGACCGCGTCTTCTTCGACACCGACCGCAGCAACATCCGCGGCGACCAGCGCCCGGTGCTGGAGCGCCAGGCCTCCTGGATGGGGCAGCATCCCCAGGTGCAGGTGATGGTCGAAGGCCATGCCGATGAGCGCGGCACGCGCGAATACAACCTCGCCCTCGGCCAGCGCCGTGCCAATGCGGCGCGCGACGTGCTGGTGGCGGGCGGCGTCGCGCCGTCGCGCATCCAGACCATCTCCTTCGGCAAGGACCGCCCGGCGGCGCTCGGCTCCGACGAGCAGGCCTGGGCGCAGAACCGCCGCGCCGTGACCGTGGTGCGCTGAGCCAGACCATGCGGCGGCTCGCCCTCCTCGCCGGTCTCGTCCTGCTCGTCGCGTCCGGGGGGGCGCGCGCACAGGTCGAGACCCGCGAGGGCATCGCGCTGCAGAACCAGATCCTCCAGCTCCGCCAGGAGCTGGAGGTGCTGCGCCGCGGCGGCGCCGGCGGCGTGGTGGCGCCCCCGATCGTCACGCGCCCGCCCTCAGGCGGCGCGCCGCAGACCGAGCTCGTCCAGGGCCTGCTTGACCGCGTCCAGCGCCTCGAGGAGGAGGTCCGCACCGTGCGCGGCCGCGCCGAGCAGGCGGAGTTCCGCGAGCGGCAGCTGCGCGAGCGGGTCGAGAAGCTGGAGGGCGACATCGACTTCCGCCTGCAGCAGATCGAAGGCGGTCGCTCCGGCGCCGCGACCCCGCGCACGCCTCAGCCCGCGCAATCCGCCCAGCCCTCCCAGCCCGCGCAGCCGGCGGCGAATGCCCCGCGGACGCCGCAGCGCGCCCTGTCCGAGGGCCAGGCGGCCCTCGCCCGACGCGACTTCGCGACCGCCGAGGCAGCGGCGCGCGAGGTGATCGCCTCGCGCGATGCGGCGCGCCAGGTGGATGCGCAAATCCTGCTCGGCGATGCGCTGCTCGGCCGCGGCAACGGGCAGGGCGCGGCGATCGCCTATGACGACGCGCGCCGCCGCAACCCTCAGGGCGCCCGCGCCGCGGAGGCCAATGTCGGCCTGGCCAATGCCTTCATCGCGCTGAACGTCAACCGCGACGCCTGCACGGTGCTGAACGACCTGCGCAGCCAGAACCCGAACCTCTCGGGCCCGGTCGCCGAGCGCGCGGCCGAGGCGCGCCGCCGCGCCGGCTGCCGCTGAGGGCGCGCCCCGCCTGAGCCCGGGCGCGCCACCGGTCGGGGATCACGACTTCGCGGCCTGGATGGGCGCGCTCGGCCCCTTCGGGCCCTCGCCGCGGCTGATCGTTGGCGTCTCCGGGGGGCCGCACAGCCTTGCCCTCGCACTCCTCGCGCGGCGCTGGGCCGAGTCGCGCGGCGGCCGGTTGCTGGCCGCCATCTGCGACCACGGCCTGCGGCCGGAGAGCCGCGCGGAGGCCGCTTCGGTGGCGCTGCAGCTCGGCCGGCGCGGCATCTCGTCGAAGGTGCTCCCGCTCGGCCTGGCACCAGGCCCCGGGGCGCAGGAGCGCGCGCGCGCTGCGCGGCTCGCGGCGCTGCTGGATGTCTGCCGGGCCGAGGGCGCGCCCTGGCTGTTGCTCGGCCATCACCGCGCGGACCAGGCCGAGACGCTGCTGCTGCGGGCGCTCGCGGGCAGCCGCGCGGCCGGGCTCGCCGGCATGGGCGCGGCGCGGGGGGACAGCGCCGCGCTTGTCCTGCGGCCCTTGCTCGGCTGCGCCCCCGCCCGGCTCGAGGCCGTGGTGGCTGCGGAGGGCTTCGTACCGGTGCGCGACCCCTCCAACGCCGATCCGCGCTTCGCACGCGTCCGGCTGCGCGCCGCGCTCGCCGATCCCGGCGGGGAGGGCGGCCGGACGCTGGCCCTGGCCGAGGCCGCCCGGCGCTTCGCGTGCCGCCGCGATGCGCGCGCCGCCGCGATCGGTCAGCGCCTCGGCGCCGCGGCCTGGCTGCATGAGGCGGGCTTCGCCCGGCTCGACCTTGCCGCGCTCGGGGAGGATCAGGTGGCCGTGGACGCGCTGCGCGCCCTGCTGCGTGCCGTCGGCGGACGCGCCTTCGCGCCGTCCCCCGCGGCAGTGGCGGCGCTGCTGGCGCGGGGGGAGGGGACGCTCGCCGGGGTGACGCTGCGGCGCCCGGGACTTCTGGTGCGGGAGGCGGCGCGCTGCGCCCCGCCCGTCCCGGCCCGGCCGGGCGCCGTCTGGGACGGGCGGTTCCGGCTGTCGGCGGGAATGGCAGGCGCGGCGCTGGGCGCGGCCGGCGCGGCCGCGCTCGGGCTGCCGCGGCCGCGCTGGCTGCCTGCCTCGGCGGTGCCGGGGCTTCCGGCGCTGCACCGCAATGGAACGCTGGCGGTCGTCCCGGCCCTAGCCTATCCTGATGCCGCGACCGCCGCAGCTTACGTGATCCGCTTCGCGCCGATCTCCGGGCCGGTCGCCTGATCCCGTTGCGCCGCCCTGCGTTTGCGGCGTGTCGGACCGGTCTGCCGGGACCGGCCCGCAGTCCTGCGCCCGACCCGGATGGAAGCCGGGCGGGGGCACACTATCTGAGTGGAGGCGCGGCCCCGACGGGCTGCGAGGTATGGGAATCACCAGGTGAACAATTTCGGCCGGAACCTTGCGCTCTGGGTCATCGTGGCGCTGCTGCTCGTGGCGCTGTTCAACCTCTTCCAGCCCTCCTCCGGTCCGGGGCGGGCGGCGCAGCAGGTCGCCTATTCCGACTTCCTGAACGAGGTCAGCGCGGGCCACGTCCGCGACGTGACCATCACCGGCCGCCAAGTCGTCGGCCAGCTCTCCGACGGGCGGAGCTTCCAGACCTACACGCCCGAGGATCCGAGCCTCGTCACCCGCCTGACCGAGAAGGGCGTGCGCGTCGTCGCGCGGCCCGAGGATGGCGACGTGAACCCGCTCTTCCACTACCTGCTCTCCTGGTTCCCGATGCTGCTGCTGATCGGCGTCTGGGTGTTCTTCATGCGCCAGATGCAGGGCGGCGGCGGCCGCGCGATGGGCTTCGGCAAGTCCAAGGCGAAGCTGCTGACGGAGAAGTCGGGCCGCGTCACCTTCGAGGACGTGGCCGGCATCGAGGAGGCCAAGGGCGAACTCGAGGAGATCGTGGAATTCCTGCGCGACCCGCAGAAGTTCCAGCGCCTCGGCGGCAAGATCCCGAAGGGCGTGCTGCTGGTCGGCCCCCCGGGCACCGGCAAGACGCTGCTCGCGCGCTCCATCGCCGGCGAGGCGAACGTGCCCTTCTTCACCATCTCGGGCTCGGACTTCGTCGAGATGTTCGTGGGCGTCGGCGCCAGCCGCGTGCGTGACATGTTCGAGCAGGGCAAGAAGAACGCGCCCTGCATCATCTTCATCGACGAGATCGACGCCGTGGGTCGTCACCGCGGCGCGGGCCTCGGCGGCGGCAATGACGAGCGCGAGCAGACGCTGAACCAGATGCTTGTCGAGATGGACGGCTTCGAGTCGAACGAGGGCGTCATCATCATCGCGGCGACCAACCGCCCCGACGTGCTCGACCCTGCGCTGCTGCGCCCGGGCCGCTTCGACCGCCAGGTCGTGGTGCCGAACCCGGACGTGAACGGGCGCGAGAAGATCCTCCGCGTGCACATGCGCAAGGTCCCGCTGGCGTCCGACGTGGACCCGAAGGTCATCGCGCGCGGCACGCCAGGCTTCTCCGGCGCCGACCTCGCCAACCTCGTGAACGAGGCGGCGCTGCTCGCGGCGCGCACCGGCCGGCGCACCGTCGGCATGGCGGAGCTCGAGGCCGCGAAGGACAAGGTGATGATGGGGGCGGAGCGCCGCAGCCTCGTCATGTCCGAGGACGAGAAGCGCATGACCGCCTATCACGAGGCGGGCCACGCGCTGGTGGCGATGCACGAGCCGGAATGCGATCCAGTCCACAAGGCGACGATCATCCCGCGCGGCCGGGCGCTCGGCCTCGTGATGTCGCTGCCGGCCGGCGACCGCTACTCGAAGCACAAGTCCAAGATGAAGGCCGAGCTCGCGATGGCGATGGGCGGCCGCGTCGCGGAGGAGCTGATCTTCGGCCCCGACAAGGTCTCGAACGGCGCCTCCGGCGACATCAAGATGGCGACCGACCAGGCCCGCCGGATGGTGACCGAGTGGGGCATGTCCGAGAAGCTCGGCATGATCGCCTATGGCTCGAACGACCAGGAGGTCTTCCTCGGCCACAGCGTGACGCAGTCGAAGAACATCTCGGAGAGCACGGCGCAGGCGATCGACGGCGAGATCCGCGGCATCATCGACGCGGCCTATGCGCGGGCGACGAAGGTGCTGAGCGAGAACATCGACGAGCTGCACCTGCTGGCCAAGGGCCTGCTGGAGCACGAGACGCTGTCGGGCGACGAGATCCGCTCGGTGATCAAGGGCGAGCCCGTGGTGCGCAATCGCCCCGACGAGCCGGCGCCGGCCCGCGGCAGCGTGCCCACCTCCGGCCGGCCGGCGAACCCGCGGCCGAGCGCGGGGCCCTGGAGCGGGCAGCCCGCGCCTGGGACCTGACGCGCGCGTCGGAATTCTGGCTTAATGCGAGGGCGGGGGCGAGGCATCGTCCCCGCCCTTTCTCTTTGCTGGGCGGGTGTCGGGAATGCCGGGGATCTGGGTGGAGCCGCTCGGGCTGCTGGGGGGGCGCGATGCGGCGGCCGCGATCGCAGCCGACCTCGCGCTGCCGCTCGCCGGCGGCCCCACGGCCTTCAGCCTGGTGCGGCTGATCGGGCCGGGCGCGCCGGAAGTCCCGCTCGCGCTGGCCGACGTGCCCGAGGCGTGGCAGGCCAGCGTCATTGCGTTGACCAAGCCCGGCACGGGCTTCGCCGGGCTGCCGGCTGGGCGGCCGCTGGTGATGGGCATCGTCAACGTGACGCCCGACAGCTTCTCGGATGGCGGGCGGCATCTCGACGCGCGCGCCGCGATCGCGGCCGGGCATGCGATGCTCGAGGCCGGCGCCGACCTCCTCGACATTGGCGGCGAAAGCACGCGGCCGGGCGCGGCGCCGGTCACGCCGGAGGAGGAGGCGCGCCGCGTCCTTCCGGTGATCCGCGAGCTGGCCAAGGCTGCGACCGTCAGCGTGGACACGCGCAACGCCGCGACGATGCGTGCCGCCCTCGATGCGGGGGCGGAGGCGGTGAACGACGTCTCGGCGCTCCGCCACGACCCCGAGGCTGCGCGCGTGCTCGCGGCCGCGGAATGCGGCGTCGTGCTGATGCACATGCTGGGCGACGACCCGCGCACCATGCAGGACGACATCCGCTACGCCGACGTGGCGCTGGACGTCGCGGAGTTCCTGGCGGAGCGCGTCGGCTGGGCCGAGGCGCAGGGCATCGCGCGGACACGCATCGCGATCGATCCGGGCATCGGCTTCGGCAAGCGCCTGCCGGAGAACCTGGCGCTGATCGGCCGCCTGCCGCTGCTTCTCGGCATCGGCTGCCCGGTGGTGCTGGGCGCGAGCCGCAAGCGCTTTGTGGGCGAGATCTCGGGCGTCGCGGAGGCGCCGCGGCGACTGGCGGGCAGCGTCGCGGCGGCGCTGGCGGGGGCGCGGCGGGGGGCCGCGATCCTTCGCGTGCACGACGTGGCCGAGACGGTGCAGGCGCTGGCCGTGCTGACGGCCTGCGAGACCGCGGTGCTGCCTGAATTGGACGCGGAAACGGAGGGGGAATAAGCAGGGCCATGAACAACGTGACGACGCAGACCCGCAAGCTGTTCGGGACGGACGGCATCCGCGGCACGGCGAACAAGCCGCCGATGGATGCCGCGACGGCGCTTCGCCTCGGCCAGGCGGCCGGTCGCTTCTTCAACCGCGGCACGCACCGCCACCGGGTCGTGATCGGCAAGGACACGCGGCTTTCGGGCTACATGCTCGAACCCGCGCTGACCGCCGGCTTCATCGGCGCGGGCATGGACGTGATGATCGTGGGTCCCCTGCCGACGCCGGCGATCTCGCTTCTCACGCGCTCGCTCCGCGCCGATCTCGGCGTGATGATCTCCGCCTCCCACAATCCCTTCGAGGACAACGGCATCAAGCTGTTCGGCCCGGACGGCCTGAAGCTGTCGGACGAGGAGGAGGCCGGGATCGAGGCGCTGATGGCGGGGCCCGACAACGGCGCGGGCCTGGCGGCGCCGCACCGCCTCGGCCGCGCCAGCCGGCTCGAGGACGCGCCGGGCCGCTACATCGAGGCGGCGAAGGCGAGCTTTCCGAAGGGGCGCAGCCTCGAAGGGCTGCGCATCGCGCTCGATTGCGCCAACGGCGCCGCCTACAAGGTGGCGCCGACGGTGCTGTGGGAGCTGGGCGCAGAGGTGGTGTCGCTCGGCGTCAATCCTGACGGCTCGAACATCAACCGCGACTGCGGCGCGACCGCGCCGGGGCGGCTCGCGGAGCTGGTGCGCGAGCGGCGCGCGGATCTCGGCATCGCGCTCGACGGCGATGCCGACCGGCTGGTGCTGGTGGATGAGCGCGGCAACAGCGTGGATGGCGACCAGATCATCGCGCTGATCGCGGGGTCCTGGCAGCGCGACGGGCGGCTCAAGGGCGGCGGCGTGGTCACGACGGTGATGTCGAATCTCGGCCTGGAGCGCCACCTCCGCGACCTCGGCATCACGCTGCACCGGACCAAGGTCGGCGACCGCTATGTGGGTGAGCGCATGCGCGAGACGGGCTGCAACATCGGCGGCGAGCAGTCGGGCCACGTGATCCTGTCGGATTTCGCCACCACCGGCGACGGACTGGTGGCGGCGCTGCAGGTGCTGGCGCTGCTCGTCGAGGAGGGCAAGCCGGCGAGCGTGGCCTGCAGCCGCTTCCCGCCGATGCCGCAGAAGCTCGTGAACATCCGCTATGCCGGCGCCTCGCCGCTCGAGGATCCGGAGGTCGAGAAGGCGATCGCCGCGATCGGCGACAGCCTCGGCACCCGCGGTCGCGTGCTGGTGCGCGCGAGCGGGACGGAGCCGCTGATCCGCATCATGACGGAGGCGGAGGACGAGCGGGAGATGAACGCCGCCGCCATCAAGCTCGCGCAGGTCATCGGCCTGCGCGCGGCGGCGATGGCCCAGGCCAAGGGCGGGTCGTGACCGGGGCACGCAGGGGACAGGGGTGACGGAGGCGCGCGGGAGGGTGCTGATCTGCGCCGGATCGGATTCCGGCGGCGGCGCAGGCATCCAGGCGGACATCAAGGCGGTGACGGCGCTCGGCGGCTTCGCCATGACGGCCGTCACCGCGCTGACGGCCCAGGACACGCGCGGCGTGCATGGCGTCGTCGGCGTCCCGCCCGACTTCGTCCGGCTGCAGATCCGCGTGGTGCTGGAGGATCTCGGCGCCGACTGCATCAAGACCGGCATGCTGGCCGACAGCGGGACGATCGCGGCGGTGTGCGACGCGCTCGCCGCGCATGCGCCCGGCGTCCCGGTGGTGGCCGATCCGGTGATGGTGGCCAAGGGCGGGCATCCGCTGCTGGCACCGGAGGCGGTGGCGACGCTCAGCGCCCGGCTCCTGCCGATGGCGCGGGTCATCACGCCGAACATCCCGGAGGCCGAGGCGCTGTCCGGCGTCCCGATCGGCGACGTCGCCGGCATGCACCGCGCGGCGGAGGCCCTGCTGCGCATGGGCGTGAAGGCGGTGCTGCTGAAGGGCGGGCATGGCACCGGCGAGGTGCTCACCGACCTGCTCGCCACGCCGCATGGCACGGAGGCGTTCGAGAGCCCGCGGCTCGCGACCCGCCACACGCACGGCACGGGTTGCACGCTCGCCTCCGCGCTGGCCTGCGGGCTGGCGCAGGGATTGGATCTGCGCGACGCGGTGGTGCGCGCGCGGGCCTATGTGCGCGCGGCGATGCTCGCCGCGCCGGGCTTCGGGGGCGGGCACGGGCCGCTCGGCCATGGCGTGACGGTGGATCCGGGCCGGATCGGAGGGCTGGAGTGAGGCGCTTCCGCTTCGTCACGCTCGACGTCTTCACCGATCGGCGCTTCGGCGGGAATCCGCTCGCTGTCTTTCCCGATGCGCGCGGGCTGAGCGACGCCGAGATGCAGGCGCTTGCCGCGGAGTTCAACCTCAGCGAGACGACCTTTGTCCTGCCGCCCGTCGATCCGGCCAACGACGCGCGCGTGCGCATCTTCACCCGCACGACGGAGCTGCCCTTCGCGGGGCATCCGAATGTCGGCACCGGCTTCGCCCTGGCGGAGCGTGCGCGCGACGGCGTGCTGCGCTTCGAGGAGATCGCCGGGCTCGTCGAGGTGCGGGTGGACGCGAGCGGCGCGACCATCGCTGCGCCGCAGCCCCTGACACTCGGGACCGAGCTGGCCGCGGCCACGGTTGCCGCCTGCACCGGCTTGGAGCCCGAGGATGTCGCGACGGAGCGCCATGCGCCGGTGCTCGCCTCAGTGGGCAACCCGTTCGTCATCGCGGAGGTGGCGCCGGACGCGCTGCGCCGCGCAGCACCGGACGTCGCGGCGTTCCGGCATGCGGTCGCGGCGGCGCCGGCGCTCGGCGGGCGCTTGTCGCTCTATCTCTATGCGCGCGACGGCGCGGCGCTGCGGGCACGCATGTTCGCCCCGCTCGGCGGCACCTTCGAGGACCCTGCGACAGGCAGCGCGGCAACGCCGCTTGCCGCCCTGCAGCTTCATCTCTCGGGTGCGACGCAGGGTGCGTGGGAGGTGACGCAGGGCGTGGAGATGGGCCGGCCGAGCCTGCTTCGCACCACCGCGCACCGCGCCGCGGACGGCATCCGGGCGACCGTCGGCGGTGGCTGCGTGCCCGTGCTGGAGGGCGAGGCCGTCCTGTGAGCGTCCCGCGCCCGACGCTCGAGCACCTGCCCCTGCCGCTGCTCGCGATGCCGATGGGGACGGGAGGCGTGGGACTCGCCTGGCGGCAGGCGCATCACGCGCTGGGCGCGCCGGCTGCGATCGGCGAGGTGCTGCTGGCCCTCACCGCGCTGCTCTGGCTTGTCGTGGTCGGCGCGCAGGCGTTGCGGCTGCTGCGCCACCCGCAGGCTGTGGCGGCGGAGCTGCGCCATCCGGTCCGCGTCGCCTTCGGCGCGGCGCCGACCATCGGTCTGATGATCGTCTCGGCCTTCCTCTTCCCGCATGCACCGGCGCTCGGCGCGGCGCTTTGGGGCGTCGCGGTCGCGGGGCACCTGCTGCTCGCGATGATGCTGCTGCGGCGCGTGGTGGCGGGGCGTGGCGATCCCGCCATGCTGGCGCCGCCGCTGCTGATCCCGCTGGTCGGCAACATCCTCGCTCCGGCCTTCGGGCCGCGCATGGGCTTTCCCGAGCTCTCCTGGATGATGTTCGGCATCGGGCTGCTGCTGTGGCTCGCCGTGCTGCCGCTGCTCTTGAGCCGGCTCTTCGCCGGGCCGGCATTGCCGCCGCCGCTGCGGCCGACGCTCGCGATCCTGGTGGCGCCGCCGGCCGTCGCGGCGCTGGCGCTGGAGGCGCTGACTGGGCGCGTGGACGGCTTCGTGCTGGCCTTCGCCGGCGTCGCGCTGCTGGTCGGCGCCGTGCTGGTGTCGCTGGCCGACGAGATCGCGCGGGTGCCCTTCGGGCTGCCCTGGTGGGGCGTGACATTCCCCTCTGCCGCCTTCGCAGTGATGCTGATGGTGATCGCCGCCCCGCCTTGGCTGGCCTGGGCGGCGCTGATCGCGGCCACCGCGCTGACGGGGTGGGTGGCGTGGCGCACGCTCGGCGCGTTCCGGGCGGGGGTGTTCTACCGGCCGGAGCATTGAGGCTGTTGCCGGAGGCCGGGATGGAACGCCGACCCTCCCGGACGCTGGACGGCGCGCGGGCGGGCGGATAATCCTCGCGGCGGGCCACGCCCCCCCACCGGGGCGCATCTGCTTCTGGAAGGGAGCGACTATGAGCATCGCCAAGCCGGACCTGCGTCCGGCCAATCCCCGCTTTTCCTCCGGTCCCTGCGCCAAGCGTCCCGGCTGGACGCTGGACGCGCTGTCGGGCGCGCTGCTGGGCCGCAGCCACCGTGCCAAGGATCCGAAGGCCAGGCTCGCCGAGGTGATCGAGCGGTCGAAGGCGATCCTCGGCATGCCGGCCGACTGGCGGCTCGGCATCGTCCCGGCTTCCGACACCGGCGCGGTCGAGATGGCGCTTTGGTCGCTGCTCGGCGCGCGCGGCGTCGACATCCTGGCCTGGGAGAGTTTTTCCGGCGACTGGGCGACCGACGTCGTCAAGCAGCTCAAGCTTGCCGATGCGCGCGTGCTGAAGGCGCCCTATGGCCGGCTGCCGGAGCTGGCGCAGGTGAGCCCTGACCGCGACCTGGTCTTCGTCTGGAACGGCACGACTTCGGGCGTGCGGCTCGCGAATGCCGACTTCATCAAGGCGGATCGCGAGGGGCTCGCCATCTGCGACGCGACCTCCGCCGCCTTCGCGATGGAGCTGCCCTGGGACAGGCTCGATGTCGTCACCTGGTCCTGGCAGAAGGTGCTGGGCGGCGAGGCGGCGCATGGGATGCTCGCGCTTTCGCCGCGTGCGGTGGCTCGGCTCGAATCCCACAAGCCCGCCTGGCCGATGCCGAAGATCTTCTGCATGACGAAGGACGGGAAGGTCAACGAGGGCATCTTCAAGGGCGAGACGATCAACACGCCCTCCATGCTCTGCGTCGAGGACGCGCTGGACGGGCTACGCTGGGCGGAGTCGGTCGGCGGGCTGAAGGGCCTGGTCGCGCGGTCCGAGGCCAACCTCGCCGCCGTCGCGCGCTGGGTGGATTGCACCCAGTGGGCGGCCTTCCTCGCCGAGGATCCGGCAACGCGCAGCTGCACCTCCATCTGCCTGAAGATCGTGGCGCCCTGGTTCACCGCGTTGGACGCAGACGGCCAGGCCGCGGCAGCGAAGAAGCTTGCTTCGTTGCTCGAGAAGGAGGGCGTGGCGCTGGATGCCGCCGCGTATCGCGATGCGCCGCCGGGCCTGCGCATCTGGGGCGGCGCGACGGTCGAGACCTCTGACATCGAGGCGCTGCTGCCGTGGCTCGACTGGGCCTTCGCGCAGGTCGAGGCCGAAGTTCAGAAGAAGGCCGCCTGAGCGATGCCGAAGGTCCTAATCTCCGACAAGCTCTCCCCCGCCGCCGTCCAGATCTTCCGCGACCGCGGCATCGAGGTGGACTTCAAGCCCGGCCTCAAGCCCGCCGAGATCCGCGAGATCATCGGCGAGTATGACGGCCTCGCCGTGCGCAGCGCCACCAAGGTCACGCGCGAGCTGATCGAGGCGGCGCCGCGCCTCAAGGTCGTCGGCCGCGCCGGCATCGGCGTGGACAACGTCGACATCACCAGCGCGACTGCGCGCGGCGTTGTGGTGATGAACACGCCCTTCGGCAACGCCATCACCACCGCCGAGCACGCGATCGCCATGATGTTCGCGCTCGCCCGCCAGATCCCGGAGGCCAGCGCCTCCACCAAGGCGGGCAAGTGGGAGAAGAACCGCTTCATGGGCGTGGAGCTGACCGGCAAGACGCTCGGCCTCGTCGGCTGCGGCAATATCGGCTCGATCGTCGCCGACCGCGCCAACGGGCTCAGCATGAAGGTGGTCGCCTATGATCCCTTCCTGTCGGAGAAGCGGGCCGTCGAGCTCGGCGTGGAGAAGGTGGAGCTGGATGCGCTGGTCACGCGCGCCGATTTCGTGACGATCCACGCGCCCTACACCGAGCAGACGAGGAACATTCTCTCGCGCGAGCGCATCTTCGCCATGAAGAAGGGCGCGCGCCTGATCAACTGCGCCCGCGGCGGGCTGGTGGACGAGGCGGCGCTCTACGACGCGCTGAAGTCCGGGCATCTCGCCGGCGCCGCGCTCGACGTCTTCGAGACGGAGCCGGCGACCGACAGCCCGCTCTTCGGCCTCGAGAACGTGGTCTGCACGCCGCATCTCGGCGCGGCGACCACCGAGGCGCAGGAGAATGTTGCGCTGCAGGTCGCGGAGCAGATGTCGGATTTCCTGCTGACCGGCGCCGTGTCCAACGCGATCAACATGCCCTCCGTGACTGCGGAGGAGGCGCCGCGCCTCAAGCCCTATATGGAGCTGGTGCGGCTGCTCGGCGCCATGGCCGGGCAGCTCACCGCCGCGCAAGGCGACGAGATCCAGGCGATCCGCGTCGAGTATGAAGGCCAGGCGTCGGAGCTGAACCGCCGCCCGCTGACGGCGGCCGCGCTCGCCGGCGTGCTGACGCCGATCTCGGGCGCGGTGAACATGGTCAATGCCCCGGTGCTGGCCAAGGAACGCGGCATCGAGGTGGCGGAGACGATCCACGAGCGCAGCGGCGACTACGTCACCCTCCTCCGCGTCACCGTCGTCACGCCGGGTCTGACCCGAAGCGTCGCCGGCACGCTCGTCGGCACCGGCAAGCCGCGCCTGGTGGAAATCAAGGGCATCGCGGTCGAGGCCGATTTCGCGCCGCACATGCTCTACGTCACCAACCAGGACCGCCCTGGCTTCATCGGGCGCTTCGGCATGACGCTGTCGGAGGCCGGCATCAACATCGCCACCTTCCACCTCGGCCGCGACAAGCCGGGCGGGGATGCGATCTGCCTCGTCGGCCTCGACGGGCCGGTGCCGCAGACCGTGCTGGCCGCTGTGCGCGCGCTGCCTCTGGTGGTCCGGGCGGTGCCGCTGGCCTTCTAGCTGCGGTTGATCGTGCTGCGCCCGTCGAGGCGGCGGATCTCGGCATTCGCCGCGCCTGCCGCCTCGCTGACCCGCGGCAGGAAGGGCAGGCCAGCGAGCCGGCGCAGCGTGGCCGCGGCGCCGGCTGGGAACATCGGCCCGCTCAGCGCGGCCTCGGCGCGCGCGCGGCTGCCGGCCTCCAGCGCGTCGGCGGCGTCACGCAGCTGCGCGATCACGGTGGCTTCGGGTGCGTCGGGTGCGATGCCGATCGCACGCCGCATCTCCGCCTGGCCCAGGCGGACCGAATGCAGCGCCGCACCCGAGACGTCGTGGCGGTAGCGCGGGTCCGTCGCGAATGCCTCCGCCAGGACCTCCAGCTGGACGGCGGCCCGGGCGGCTCCCACCGGGTTGCCGGCAAGCCGCGAGGTGTCGCCGAGCAGCCGCGGCGCGTTCAGCGCCGCCCCGCGCACCGGGTCGCCGAAGCCGCCCAGGTGCTCGGCGGCGGGATCGGCGGTGCAGGCGGCCACCGCCAGCAGCAGGGGGATCAGGCGTCGCATCGACCCATAACGCGCGACGCGCCTCTTCGCCGCAACCCCGCCTCGCCTCCGGTACGGGTTGCCCAGCCGGGGCGCGGCTGGCAAGGCTTCGCCGCGATGACCGACGACCCGCCCAGCCCGGCCCTGCTGCCCGCCGGCCTCTCCGACCTGCTCCCGCCCGAGGCGGAGCGGGAGGCGGCGCTTGTCGAGGCGATGGTCGAGGCCTTCGCCCGCCACGGCTATGAGCGCGTGAAGCCGCCGCTGCTGGAATTCGAGGACAGCCTCTTCGCAGGCTCCGGCGCGGCGCTTGCCGAGCAGACCTTCCGGCTGATGGACCCGGTCAGCCAGCGGATGATGGGGCTGCGCGCCGACACCACGCCGCAGGTCGCCCGGATCGCCGCGACGCGCCTGCATCGCGTCCCGCGCCCGCTCCGCCTTTCCTATGCCGGCCAGGTGCTGCGCGTGCGCGGCACCCAGCTCGCCCCGGCGCGGCAGCTTCCCCAGGCCGGCATCGAGCTGATCGGCCCCGACCTGCCGGAAGCCGATGCCGAGGTCGCGGCCGTCGCGGCCGAGGCGCTGGAGGCGCTCGGCATCGCCGATCCCACCCTCGACATCACCCTGCCGCGGCTTTCTCCGGCGCTGCTCGACGCCGCGCGGGTGGAGGGCGATGCGCGACGGCGGCTCGCGCGCGCGCTCGATCGCAAGGATGCCGCGGCGGTGGCGGCACTGGTCCGCGAGGCCGGCGCGGCAGCGCATGCGCTGCCCGGCCTGCTCGCCGCCGCGGGACCGGCGGATGCGGCCCTTGCCGCGCTCGAGGATGCCGAACTGCCGCCTGCCGCGCGCGCCATCGCCGACAACGCGGCCGCGGTGATCGAGGCGATCCGCGCGCGCGCGCCGCGGCTTCGCATCACGCTCGACCCCGTGGAGTTCCGCGGCTTCCGCTACCATACGGGCGTCGCCTTCACCGTCTTCGGCCCCGGCATGACCGGCGAGCTCGCGCGCGGCGGCCGCTACGTCTCGGGCGAGGAGCCGGCGACCGGCATGACGCTCTACCCGGATGCGCTGCTGCGCGCGGTGGAGCGCCGCGCGCCGCGGCCGCGCGTCTTCGTGCCGCTCGGTGCGCCGGACGCCGCCGCGCGGGCCGTACGCGCAAGCGGGATGGCGACGGTCGCGCAGCTCTCGCCCGCCGACACGGCGGAGAGCCTGCGCTGCACCCATGTGTTGGACGCGGCCGGCGCGCCGCAGCCCCTGAAGGGATAACGGATCATGGCCAACGTCGCCGTCATCGGCGCCCAGTGGGGCGACGAGGGCAAGGGCAAGGTGGTGGACTGGCTGGCCTCGCGCGCCGAGGTCGTGGTCCGCTTCCAGGGCGGCCACAATGCGGGCCACACCCTCGTCGTCGGGGACCAGACCTACAAGCTGTCGCTGCTGCCGTCGGGCGTGGTGCGCGGCAAGCTCGGCGTGATCGGCAATGGCGTCGTTCTCGACCCCGAGCACCTGCTGAGCGAGATCGCGAAGGTCGGCGCGCAGGGGCTGAAGGTGACGCCGGAGAACCTCCGCATCGCGGAGAACGTCCCGCTGATCCTCCCGCTGCATCCCGCGCTCGACAAGGCGCGCGAGGCGGCGCGCGGCGAGAACAAGATCGGCACGACCGGGCGCGGCATCGGCCCAGCCTATGAGGACAAGGTGGCCCGCCGCGCGATCCGGCTCTGCGACCTCGCGGAGCCGGAGGTGCTCTCGGCGAAGCTCGACGAGCTGCTGCTGCACCACAACACGCTGCTGAAGGGCCTTGGCGCGCCGACTTTCGAGAAGGCAGCGGTGCTCGATCGGCTGCTGGAGCTCGCGCCGCAGCTGCTGCCCTTCGCCGAGCCGGTGTGGGAGCGCCTCGACGAGGCCGCGCGCACCGGCAAGCGCGTGCTGTTCGAGGGCGCGCAGGCCGTGATGCTCGACGTGGATCACGGCACCTATCCCTATGTCACCTCCTCCAACACCGTCGCGGGCAATGCGGCGGCGGGGGCAGGGGTCGGGCCAGGCCGCATCGGCTACGTGCTCGGCATCGCGAAGGCCTACACGACGCGCGTCGGCAGCGGTCCCTTCCCGACGGAGCTGCACGACGACACCGGAAGGCTGCTCGGTGAACGCGGGCATGAGTTCGGCACCGTCACCGGCCGTCCGCGCCGCTGCGGCTGGTTCGACGCGGCGATGGTGCGCCAGGCGGTGAAGGTGGGCGGCGTGGACGGGCTGGTGCTGACCAAGCTCGACGTGCTGGACGGCCTGCCCGCATTGCGCATCTGCACCGGCTACCGCGTGAACGGGCAGACGCTCCGGAGCCTGCCGGCGTCGATGGGCGCGCAGGCCGCGGCCGAGCCGGTCTACGAGGACATCCCCGGCTGGTCCGGCTCCACGCGCGGCGCGCGCAGCTATGCGGAGCTTCCCGCCGAGGCGGTGAAGTACATCCGTCGCATCGAGGAACTGGTGGAGGCGCCGGTGGTGCTGCTCAGCACCTCGCCCGAGCGCGACGACACCATCGTGCTGCGCGACCCCTTCGCGGGGTGATCGACCCGGACGCCCTCATCGGACGGCTCGGCGTCGCGCTGGCGATCGGGCTGCTGGTGGGCGCGGAGCGGCATTGGCGCGAGCGCGATGCGGAGCATGGCCGGCGCGCGGCAGGGCTGCGCACCTTCGGCATCCTCGGCCTGTTCGGCGGCGTCGCCGGCGCGCTGGCCGCCGGCATGGCAGGTGCGGCGCAGGGGCTTCTGCTCGCCGCGGCGCTGCTTGCGGCGCTCGCCGCGTTGCTGCCCTTCCTGCTGCGCGAGGCGGAGGCGGAGGGCAGCGTCAGTGCGACGACGCTCGTCGCGGGGTTGGCGACCGTCGCGCTCGGCGCGCTGGCGGCGATGGGCCAGGTGCAGGCGGCCGGCGCGGCGGCGGTCGCGATGACCGCGCTGCTGGCGAGCCGCGAGCCCCTGCACGGGCTGATGGCGCGCGTGACCTGGGTGGAGATGCGCAGCGCGATCCTGCTGCTCTCCATGACACTCGTCGCGCTGCCGCTGGTGCCGGACGCGCCGCTCCCTTCACTCGGCGGGGTCAATCCGGCGCAGGTCTGGCGGCTGGCCATCGTGCTCGCCGCGATCTCCTTCGCCGGCTATCTCGCGGTGCGGCTGATCGGGGCGGAGCGGGGGCTGCTGCTCGCGGGTGCGGCCGGCGGGCTGGTCTCCTCCACCGCGGTGACGCTCGCGCATGGGCGGATGGCGCGGGCCGGCGGCCCGGTGCCGGCGCTCACGGCCGGCGCGCTCGTCGCCGGTTCCGTCTCCTGCCTGCGGACCGCGGGGCTGGCCCTGCTCTCCGCGCCGGCGGTCGGTGCGCGCCTCTGGCCCGCGCTGCTCGCGGCGGCGGTGGTGATGGCCGCGCCGGCGCTGCTGGCGCGCCGGCACGACGGCGCGGCGCATGCGATGCAGGACCCCGGGAATCCCTTCGAGCTCGGCGCGGTGCTGCGAATGGCGTTGCTGCTGGCGGCGATCGCGCTGCTTGCGCGGCTCGCCTCGGAGTGGCTCGGCGATGCGGGGCTGCTGGCCGTCGCGGCGATCAGCGGGTTGGCGGATGTGGATGCGGTGACGCTGTCCGTCGCGCAGCTCGTGCCGGCCCGGATCGAGCCGCGGCTGGCCGCCCTCGCCCTCGCCGTGGCGGTGGCGAGCAACATCCTGGCGAAGTCGGCCTATGCGGTGGCGATCGGCGGGGGGGCCTACGGGCTGCGCTTCGCCCTCGCCTCGGTCGCCGGGCTTGCCGCGGGCGGCGCGGTGCTGCTGCTCGGCTGATCCTGCCGCGCCGGGGTGGGCACGGTCGGAGCGTGAATCGCAGGGCTGACGAAGCCAGGCCGGAGTTGGGCTGAACACGGCCAGTCCAATGCCGTCCTAGGGTGCGAAGCCGCCGGCCACCTCGGAGGCCGGTCATCGCCGGCCCCTTGTGGTGGAACAGCGTGCGCGTGAGCAGCTTGCGCAGGCCGTAGGACGAGGTCCTCCACGCGTCCGAGAAGGACTCCGCCGTGAGTGCCTTGCGCCAGGCGCGGCGCGCGAGCTCGCGGTCGCGGCAGCGGATCACGAGGTAGCTGTTGCCGCGTCGCGACGGATCGGACGCCGCCTTCATGCCGGACCCCTCGTCGAATTCCACGATGTGCTGCTGCCCCACGCTGAGCGCCGCATGCGAGAACCCGGTGGGGTCGATGCCCGTGCTGTCCTCGAAGGAGGAGAGCGCGGATCTTGCCCTCGAACCTCTGCCCGAGGCCGATCGCCTTGCTGATCGCGCCGCCGCCTTCGAGGATGTACTTCAGACGACGTCGCCCTCCTGGAGCTGGTTGGCCGGCAGGATCTTCGCGATGTGCATGGCGACGCTCCGGCGGCCAACGGGCCAGCACGAGGTCGATGCCGATATCGAAAACATCCATGCACTCGGTGCGGTGTCACAGCGGATTTCGCCTCGTCTGCGCCCGTCTGCGGGAGCGTCCGTCCTGTGACGCGAAGGAGCGCGCGCTTCGTCCCGGTTCGGCCTTCGCGTTGCACCGCGTCGTCGGGCCGAATGCGGACGATCGTCGCCCTGATCCGCTTGTGCGCGGCCGTCCTGGATGGCACCACCGCGCCATGCCGAGCCTGACGATCCGCGACAGCCGCGACGACGATGTTCCTGCCATCGCTGCCATCTACGGGCATTGGGTGACGCATGGCCTGGCGAGCTTCGAGCTGGAGGCGCCGGATGCGGCGGAGATCGCGCGCCGACGCGCCGCGGTGCGCGACGCCGGCTACCCCTATCTCGTCGCGGAGGGCGAGGGCGGGCGGGTGCTCGGCTATGCCTATGCCTCCGCCTGGCGGACGCGTCCGGCCTATCGCTTCGGCTGCGAGAACTCGGTCTATGTCGCCCCCGATGCGGCGCGCGCGGGGGCGGGACGGGCGCTGCTCGGCGCGCTGATCGCGCGCTGCGAGGCGCGTGGCCTGCGGCTGATGATCGCGGTGATCGGCGATTCCGCCAACGCGGCCTCGATCGGGCTGCACCGCGCGATGGGCTTCGCCCATGCCGGGCTGCTGCCGGCGACGGGGTGGAAGCATGGGCGCTGGGTGGACACGGTGCTGATGACACGCCCGCTCGGGCCCGGCGCCACGACCCCGCCCCAGGGCTGAACCGGCCGCTCCGCCTCGCGTTGCCCCGCTCCGGCCAGGGAGGCGGGTGACGGACGGCGACGCGCGAGGCGACGCGACGTTCTGAAGGCGTCGGGCCTGGCCAAGTGCTGCCGGCCTCGGCGAATGCCACCAGCCGCGCCCCGTCGCGCTCGTCACGGCAGTGCCGCGAAGGCCCGCGTGGTCGCCGCGCAATACGGCATCGAGTCGCGCGCAATCCACGACGACGCGAATTTCGAGCGGCTACGCGACGACGCGGCGCCGGAGGCGATCTACTTCGCCCTGCCCAACGCCATGCACCACGAATACACGCCACGCGCCGCCGCGATCGGCAGGCATGTGCTGTGCAAGAAGCCGATGGCGAGTGCCGCGACGTGATCGCCGCCTGCGGGCGCGCCGATGTCCGGCTGATGATCGCGGATTGCACGCAGTACGAGCCCTCGCTGCGCTTTCCTCCGGCGTCGTCGCGCAATGCGTCTCGAGCTACCTCGCCCTCCAGGACAAGACCTGGCGCGCGCAGCTGGAGAACGGCTCGGTGGAGCTGATGGACGCCTTCGCTCATCGCGGCGAGCGGATGCGCGTCACGCGGAGCGGTGGCGGTGCGCCGCCGGGCGAGGAGCTGCGGATCCGTCGCCGCAACCAGTTCGCACAGGAGATCGACGACTTCGCCCGCAGCGTCCGCAGCGGCGCGCGGCCGCACACGCTAGGCCAGGAAGGTCTGCAGGACCGGATCCTGATGCGGGCGATCGCCGCTTCGGCGCGCGACGGCATGCGCCCCCTGCGGCTGGAGCAGCCGCCGGGGCCGACACGCGGGCCGGCGTCCGACCAGGCCGGAGGGCGCTGCCGGCCGCTTGGGCAGGCGCCGGCGCGGCCTGCCCAGCAGAGGTGCAAGGCGGGCCCGGGTCCCGGAGCCGTCGACCACAAGGCGCTTGCTTCGGTGCGCCGCCGCGCGGCACATCGCGGTCATGCCCGAGTCCCCCCACCGCCGCCATGACATCGCCGCGCTGAAGGCGGCGCTGCCGGGGCTCACGCTGGTCGAGGACCCGGCGCTGGTGAAGCAGCGCTCGCGCGACTTCTTCTGGTTCAGCCCGATCCTCGACCGCGAGCTGCGCGGCAAGGCGGCCGACATCGTAGCCCTCCCGCGGGACGAGGCGGAGGTGGTGGCACTCGCCGCCGCCTGCGCGCGGCTGCGCATCCCCGTGACGCTGCGCGGCGCCGGGACCGGCACCTATGGCCAGGGCGTGCCGGAGCGGGGCGGCGTGCTGCTCGACACCACCGCGCTGGATCGCGTCGTCTTCGCCGACCCGGCGCGAGGGCTCAGGGCCGGCGCCGGCATCCGCATGGCGGCGGCGGAGCAGGCGGCGCTGGCGGCCGGCGGCGAGCTGCGCATCCACCCCTCGACCAAGCGGATGGCGACGCTCGGCGGCTTCTTCTGCGGCGGCTCGGGCGGCATCGGCAGCTTGCTCTGGGGCGGTCTGCGCGAGTCCGGCAACATGCAGGGCGCGCGCGTCGTCACGCTCGAGGAGACGCCGCGCGTGCTCGAGCTGCGCGACGCCGACTGCAACCTGGTGAACCGCACCTATGGCTCGAGCGGCATCGTGACGGAGGTGGAAGTGCCGCTCGCGTCGCGCCGTGACTGGCGCGACGCGGTGGCGGTCTTTGGCGACTTCATGGACGCGGCGCGCGCCGGCGATGCGCTGGCGCGCTCCGGCCTGGGCGCCAAGTTCTGCGACGTGCTGGAGGACACCGCCGCGATCGGCCTGCCGCTCGCACTCGGCGCCGAGGCGGTGCCGTCGGGGACGCATGTCCTGATCGCGATGCTGCCGGCCGAGCATCAGGCCGAGTTCGCCGCGCTGATGGCCACGCATGGCGGCCGCGTGACGCTGTGGGCCAACAGCCACGGGCGCGAGGCCGATCCGGATGCGACGCCGGTTTATGAATGCGCCTGGGGTCACACGACGCTCTGGGCGCGCAAGGTGGACCGCAGCCTGACCTACATCCAGATGCTGAACGTGCCCGGACGTCTGCTCGATTGCGTCGAGTGGTCCTGGCGGCATTTCGGCGGGCGCGAGATGCCGATCCATCTCTGCTTCATCCTCTACGAGGGCGAGGTGGCGGCGAACGGCACGCACCTGCTGCGCCTGCCGGTCGAGGCTGCGGCGGCGCGCGTGCGGCTGCAGGAGATCATCGCGGCGCATGAGGCGGCGGGCATTCCCGTCGCCAACCCGCATGTGAACACGGTGGAGGCGGGCAGCCGCCACAAGCGTGTCCCGGGCGACCAGCTGGGCTTCAAGGCGGAGGTCGATCCGCATGGCCTGCTGAACCCGGGCAAAATGGAGTCCTACGTGCCCGTCCGGCCCTGAAGAGGCCGGCGCGCACACAGCCGGGAGAACGAGGAACATGACTGAGGGACTGACACGGCGCGGCGCCTTCGCGCTGGGGGCGGCAGGCCTTGCGGCGCTGGCCGCGCCGCGCGCGGCGCGCGCGCAGGCCATGCGGGTGCGCTTCACGCTGGAATGGGCGCTGCAGGGCCCCTACGCCTTCGCGATCGCGGGCGAGCGGCAGGGCTTCTTCCGCGAGGCCGGGCTCGACATATCCATCGTGCGCGGCTTCGGTGCCGGGCGCGTGCCGATCGACATCGCGGCCGGCACCTACGACATGGGCTTCGCCGACATCACGCCGACGATCCGCTTCATGGCGGAGAACCCGCAGCGCGACCTCGTCGCCGTGGCGGTGCTGTGGGACCAGTCGCCGGTCGCCTGCACGGTGCGCGCCGACGGTCCGATCACCGAGCCGCGGATGCTCGCCGGCCGCACCCTCGCAGCGCCGGAATTCGACGGCGGCAGGCAGATGTTCCCGCTCTTCGCCCGCGCGATCGGGATCGAGCCCTCTGCCGTCACCTGGAACACGGTGACGCCGGAGCTGCGCGAGCCGATGCTGGTGCAGCGCCGCGCCGACGGCATCACCGGCTTCGTCACCTCGACGGGGATGTCGCTCAAGGCGCTCGGCATGGACTGGCCGGCGCAGCGCATCTTCCGCTACCGCGAGCACGGCCTCGACTTCTACTCGGGCGCGCTGATCACCACGCGGACCTTCCTGCGCGAGCGGCCGGACGCCGTGCGCGCCGTCGTGGCGAGCATGATGCGCTCCATGTCGCACGCCTTCCGCAATCCGGATGCGGCGATCGCCGATCTCCGCGCGCGCGAGGGGCTGACCGACGTGGCGGTCGAGACCGAGCGCCAGCAGGTGATGTTCCGCGAGATGCTGTTGACCGACGATGTGCGGCGCAACGGCATGTCGAACGTGCAGGCGCCGCGGCTGCAGCGGCAGATCGCGGCGATCCAGCAGGCCTTCAACCTGGCGCAGGTGCCGAATTTGGAGCAGGTCTACACCGACCAGTTCCTGCCGCCGGCAGCGCAGCGGATGCTGACGCCGCCGGCGGGCTGAGACGGTGGGCGGGGAGGGGCCTTGCCCCTCTCCGCCTATGCCTCCGCCAGCAGCGCGCGCAGGTCGAGGCGGCGCGTCACCATGGCGAGCTTCCCGTCCGTCTCGCGCGGCCACTCCTCACGCGGCCTGTCGCGGTAGAGCTCGACGCCGTTGCCGTCCGGATCGCGCAGGTAGAGCGCCTCCGACACGCCGTGATCCGAGGCGCCGTCCAGCGGCCAGCCGGCCTCGAGCAGGCGCTTGAGGATCCGCGCGAGGGCAGGGCGGTCGGGGTAGAGCAGCGCGACGTGGTAGAGGCCCGTGGTGCCGTGCGGCGGCGGGCTGCCGCCGGCGCTGTCCCAGGTGTTGAGCCCGATATGGTGGTGGTAGCCGTCGGCGGAGAGGAACGCCGCCTGGCTGCCCATCCGCTGCTGCTCCTCGAAGCCGAGCAGATCACGCCAGAAGGCCAGCGCGCGGTCGAGATCGGCGACCTTCAGGTGCACATGGCCGATGCGCACGCCGCTGGCGACGGCATTGGCGGGACGGGGCTCGACGGTGGCGGACATGACGTGGCGTTCCTTCTGTCGCCACTGAAGATGGCAAGGCGGGCCGCCGGGTTCCAATCGGCGCTTCGGATCGGCGCCATCGGGGCCGATGATGGCGGCCTCAGCCGAGCCCCGCGCTGCGCGCAAGGGTATAGGCGGCGACCGCCAGGATCAGCCCGGCGAAGACCTTCGTCAGCATCCCGCGCCGCGCCGCGAGCGCCCGCCCCGCCTGCGCGCCCGCCAGGCTGCCCGCGACGCCGCCCGCGATGAAGAGCGCGGCGAGGGTCCAGTCCACCAGCCCCGCAGCGGCGTAGCTGCCCGCCGTGGCCAGGCCGAAGGCGGTGACAGCGACGAGCGAGGTGCCGACCGCCTGCAGCATCGGCATCCCCGTCGCGAGGATCAGCCCCGGCACGATGAGGAAGCCGCCGCCGATGCCGAAGAACCCCGACAGCGCGCCGACCGCCAGCCCCGTGCCGACCAGCGCCGGGGCGTTCTCGCGTCCGAGGCGCACGCGGCGATCCGCTTCCGGCTCGCGCCTGCGCAGCATCAGGCCGGCGACGACGACCATCATCACCGCGAAGGCGGCGAGCAGCGCCTGCCCGTCCACGGCCTTGCCGAGCCGCGCGCCGAGGAAGGCGCCGATGACGCCCGTGCCGGCGAAGACCGCGGCGCAGGGCCAGCGGACATTACCGGCGCGGGCATGGGTCAGCAGGCTCATCGCCGCATTGGCCGCGACTGCGACGGCGCTCGTTCCGATCGCCAGATGCGGCACCGGCACGCCGACGAGATAGACCAGCAGCGGCACCGCCAGGATCGAGCCGCCGCCGCCGACCAGTCCGAGCGAGAAGCCGACGAGCACGCCCGAGACCGCGCCGAGCGCCATCTGCAGCGTCGTGAGGGTGATCATGGGTAGCACCTCCCGCGCGCCGCGGCTGGGTGCCGCGGCGTCAGGTGATCCGGAGGACGGGGCGCGCCTGCCGTCGCCGGCAGGCGGAGATCAGGCGGCGGCCGGCCGCGTGGCCGCGCGGTTCCACGGCATCAGCCGCAGGACCCGCGCCAGCCCGCAGGTGCCGGTGACGCCGGCGAAGACGAGGCCCGCGCCGACGAAGCCCGACAGCGCGTAGAAGGCCGGCGCGACGAGCGCGCCGAGCACGACGCCGAGCAGCACCATCGAGCCCGCCGCGATCTGCACCTGGCGCATCAGCTCGAGCGGCTGGCGGCGGTCCTCGGCCACCGGCAGGCCGGCGCGCTTCCAGGCCTCGAGCCCGCCGGCGACGACATAGGCCTCGCAGGCGCCCGCCTTGGCCGCAAGGCGTCCCGCATGCCCCGCGGTGCGCGCACCGGATCGACAGTGGAACACCACCGGCTTGCCCCCATGCAGCGCCAGGTCCGCCTGTTCCAGCTGCGACAGGGGCAGGTTGCGCGCGCCGGGAATGTGCTCCCGTGCATGCTCGTCGGGCTCGCGCACATCCACGAGCGTCGCGCCCTGATACAGCATCCGGGCGGCGTCTTCGGGAGTGATGGTCTTCAGCATGGCGGCCTCCTTTCTCGTTGCTACGGTCAGGCGTCCGGCGGGCAGTAGAGGTCGCGCAGCAGGGCGAGCACGCGGGCGGCCTTCGGGTCGGCAAGGCGGTAGAACACCGCCTGCGCCTCCTTCCGTGTCGCCAGCAGCCCGTGCTCGCGCAGCAGCGCGAGATGCTGCGAGAGCGCTGGCTGTGAGAGGCCAACGGCCTCGGCCAGCGCACCCACGCCCACCTCGCCCTTCGCCACGATGTGGCACAGCACGAGCAGACGCTTCTCGTTGGCGAGCAGCCGCAGCAACCGCGCGGCGTCCGCCGCCTTCTCCTCCAGCGCCGCCAGATCGGGGCCGAGAGTTGTTCCCACAGCCGTGTCCGTCCAGTCCATAACCTTGCGCTTAATTAGGTGTCGCTTATATGGCGATCAAGCCCCACCCCCGGGGCAATGGAGGACATCATGGACCAGCCCGTGATCCGACCCTTTTTCGACGAGCCGACCAACACCGTCAGCTACCTTGTCTGGGATGCTGCCACGAAGGACGGCGCGGTGGTGGATCCCGTGCTCGACTGGGACCACCGCTCCGGGACCGC